>MDTE01081298.1_pt1 | contig 400453 bp, 380 predicted proteins | sample 811231 | NCBI WGS metagenome assembly MDTE01 (sample SAMN05326651, study PRJNA326480) | marine metagenome | isolation source: seawater | place: Indian Ocean: Red Sea | collected 2010
ACCTCGATGTCGGCTCATCACATCCTGGGGCTGGAGCAGGTCCCAAGGGTTTGGCTGTTCGCCAATTAAAGTGGTACGTGAGCTGGGTTCAGAACGTCGCGAGACAGTTTGGTCCCTATCTGCCGTGGGCGTCGATTGTTGAAAGGAGTTGCCCCTAGTACGAGAGGACCGGGGTGAACATACCTCTGGTGTACCTGTCATCCTGCCAAGGGTGCCGCAGGGTAGCTATGTATGGACGGGATAACCGCTGAAAGCATCTAAGCGGGAAGCCTCCCTTGAGATTAGGTATCTTCGAACCGTCATAGACCATGACGTTGATAGGCTGGGTGTGGAAGCGCAGTAATGCGTGGAGCTAACCGGTCCTAATAGTTCTTTTCATGCTTGAGGATTCGCACCATCAACGACAGTCCTGCACCGCAGGCTGCGTGGATCGGAAGGATTTTCCAGCCGGATAGACGCCTGGAATACCGCATCGATTATAACCCGCCGCACGCAAGCTTCATTGCTTCGTGGTCATAGCGCCTGTGACCCACCCGATCCCATCTCGAACTCGGCCGTGAAACCAGGCAGCGCCGATGGTACTAGTGCAAAAGCACTGGAAGAGTAGGTCGCCGCGAGGCATTGCAGCTTGCGGGCAGCGGGAAACAAAACCCATTCACTTGTCAGGGCCTCATGGCCCTCTTCCGGAGGGCCGTTCGCGGCCCTCTTTGCATTTGCGGCCGCCTTTTGCGGCCGCACACACGGTGACGCGGGATGGAGCAGTCCGGTAGCTCGTCAGGCTCATAACCTGAAGGTCGTTGGTTCAAATCCAACTCCCGCAACCACCGAAACCCCACATAGACCCCAGAAGACGCCCCGTTGTTTCCAGCGGGGCTGTTCGTGTGTCCTGGCCCGACGCGCAGTTGGGAGGGCGATTACGCTGCCGAGAAGGGGCTTGGAGGGTAAATCGTTGCTGCCCGCCAAGCAGTCCTGGCGCCGGATCGGCGTTCACACGGGCCCGGCACGGTCGTCAGGCTCCGCTCGTCATTCGCCCTCGTGCTGCGGGGCCAGCTTTTTCCCGGCGAACATCCCGGCATGGCTTGCCACGTGCTCGCAAGGCGGCCTAGCAGTGCCGGTCTGATGGTCGCTTTGATTTGCGGATGGATAGGTGCCGAGTTTGGCGGCGAGGACGAGCTCGCGCGGTTTGCGAACGCGCTGGTGGCCAATCCCGATCTGCAAACCGATTTCGTATTCCACACGGCGGGGCAGGGTGCAGTATCGCTGGCCGGCGTTCATGTTGCCCCCCGCGGATTCACCGGCGCGCCGCCTGAGATCCTTGGCTGCCATGGTGCGGTTACCGCGGTGGCGGACGCACGAATTCACAATGCCGAGGCGTTGCGTGCGGACCTGTCACCCGCTGCCCGGGATAGCGCGGCACGTGGCGACGCAGCGCTCATCGCCGCCCTCTACAGCGAGGCGGGCGAGGCGGGGCTCGACCGGTTGCGCGGCGAATTCGCCTTCGCCCTGCACGAAGCAGGGAGCAACCGCCTGATCTGCCGCCGCGACCAGATGGGCGTGCGCCCGCTGTATTCCTACGAAACGCCAAACGGTTTAGCCTTCGCCTCGCTTGCCCGTGCCTTCACGGGATCGGGCATCGTCGCAGGCCGGCGCGACTGGGCCGGTTCGATGCAGTTCCTCGCGCGCAACACCAACCCGGACGGGCGCACGATGATCGAAGGCGTCTCGCGCATGCCGCCTGCATCTCAATTCACGTTCGCTTCGGGCCAGTTGAAGAAGCGGCGCTACTGGGCTCTGCGCGAGCCCGATCCCGTCGGCCATCCACCCGATTTCGAGACCTGGTGCGTGGGACTGAAGGACCGTTTCGACGAGGCCGTGGCGCGACGCCTCCCCCCGTCCGGGCCGGTGGCATCGGAAATCTCGGCCGGGCTCGACGCGGGCGGAATCTCGGCCACCGCCGCGCGGCTGTTGCCCGGCGAAGACCAGCATCTGCACGCCCATGTCTATGCCATGGCGCAGGATTCCGATCCCGAACTCTTCATCGACGAGAGCGATCTTGCGGGAGAGATCGCCCGCCAATCCAACCGGATGAGCCTGACGAAGATCCGCCATGAGGGCCGCGACCCGGGGGAGGTGCGTCAGATCGAGCCGGACCGCACCGAAGGGCGCTATGTTCACCTGGAAGATGATGTGTGTGCGTCTGCCTCGGCCACCGGCGCTGAGGTCGTGCTGTGTGGCTGGGGCGGGGACGAATGCGTCACCAACAAGCTGCGCGATACCCCTGCCCAGATGCTGAAGCGCGGGGAAATTGCGCAGCTGGCGGAAGATCTGCGCGCGACTTATTCGCGGGAGGGGCTGGGCAGTGCCGCCAGACGGACGGCTTCGATCGCCACCGAACTGGCCGTACCTGCCGCATGGCGCGATCGGCTTGCCGACTGGCGTATGGGCCGCGGTTTCTTCCGCACGCAGGCGATCACCATGCCCGGCCTGAAGTCGAGGCATTTCGCGCGTGCGCGCTGGCGCGATGTCTCCGGGAGTGCTGCGGCGCGGATGATTGCGGGGCTGGAGCGCATGGCGAGTTGCGGGCGAACGGACAGTCTGGCGGCAACATCCGCCCGCCACGGGGTGCAATACAGCTTCCCCATGCTCGATATCGATCTGATCGAGTACATGCTGACCTGTCCGCCGGGCTATCTCGCCGATGCCGACCTGAAGCGTAAGCCCTTCCGGCAGGCGATGAAGGGCGTTCTGCCGGACAGCGTCCGCATGCGTGGCCAGAAAATGATGCCGATCCCGGAAGTTATTCCGGATGTGGCACGCAACAAGCAGCAGTATCTGGACCGCCTCGACACGCTGGAGCGGGATCAACGGCTGCATGCATACGTCGATTTCGCGCGCCTGCGCAAAATGCTCGAGAAACTGCCCGATTACGATGAGACCATCGCGTATTTCCGCGAGCAGCGCGCCAGGGGTGTTCAGGCGCGGCCCGACACCCTCGATGGCGTTCCGTTCCGTACCATTTACGCACTGGAGCAGTTGCAGTCTTGGCTTGCGGACGAAGAGTAATTGCGGGCAGTGATTCTTTTCGGTTAATTTTCAATACGAAATTGACTTGTTGCGATCGAGCGATCAGGCATCTGGCCACACATCCGAGGAGTAGATAGTGAATAAGAATCCCAACGCGCCGCAGACCGAATCCAGCCTGCGTACCTGGTCGGCGCCGCAAGTCATCGATCTTGACGATCAGCGTGCGGTTGAGGGCGGTAGCATGAACGGCCCCGAGACGGCCGGGCCGGGCTTTTTCTCCGGATCCTGATGGCTACCCTTGGCCGGCGCGGGCTGGACTTACAGCCTTTTTCCATCACGCGCCGGCCGATCATTAGGGTTCTGACGGTGAGCACCCAGGCAGTGAGATTTGGATCGGAATACAATCCGAAATTGACCTGTTGCGATCGAGCGATCAGGCATCCGGACACACGCCCGAGGAGTAGATAGTGAGCAAGAATCCCAACGCGCCGCAGATTGATTCCAGCCAGCGCACCTGGTCGACGCCGCAAGTCATCGATCTCGATGATCGGCGCGCGGTTGAGGGCGGTCCCGTTGTCGGAGCTGAGACGTCCTCACCGGGCTTCTTCAGCGCATCCTGACGGGGTCAACCGGGCGGAATTGGCAGCGCTTTTTGGTGTCGCTGTCGGCCGATCCGATGATCCCCAAGGGGCTGGTTGTTCGTCGGAGGCCAAGCTTCGCCGGCACTTCGCCATTGCCGGTCAGGGAAAATGCTCTCCGGCACCTTGCCCAGGGTTCCCACTCCATCTACTTTTGTGGCCGGGCCTATATTCCGCGCCCGGCTTCAAATAGGGGGGCGAGATGAAACAGCCGCACGAAACGTCGCCAGCGAATGCTGGCAAGCGCGCATGTTCGACGCCGCGGGTTGTGGACCTCGACGACCGACGGGCAGTCGCGGGTGGCCCTTTGCTTGACTCCGAGGCTTATTCTCCCGGATTATATTCCCTCTCCTGAGCACGGACGACCGGCGCACGAGCAGGGGCTGTCCTGACAGCCATCCCGTGTGACGCTGTCTGCCTTTCGATAGTCCACTACCTCGCCCAAGCGCATGCCGGACGCCGATGGCATTCCGGGGCCCCACCACAGCGCAAAAGCCCTGTTGCACCATGCCCGGTTTCCCGGCTTCGTTGACTTCTTTCGCCGGGCCCATCTTCCACCTGACGGATTCACAGGGGGGCGACATTAAACAGCCACAGGAAATGCTGCACACGAATGCTGGCCAGCGCGCATGGTCGACGCCGCAGGTTGTGGACCTCGACGACCGAGGGCGGTCGCGGGAGGCTCTTCGGGTGGCTTTGAGGTTGTGTCTCCCGGACTATATTCCGTCTCCTGAGAACGCGTGACCGGCGCGCGAGCAGCGGCTTTCCTGTCTCACGCTGCCGGCCGATCTGATGATCCGTAAGCGCCTGGTTCCCCGCCGGAATGCGGAAGCTTCCTCGGTATTTCGCCAATTCCCGCTAGCGATTCCTCTCGGCGATGGTGCCGGTGTGGGCTGAATCCATTGACTTTTATGTCGGGGCCAATATCCCGCACATCGGATTCAAAAGGGGGCCGAAATGAAACAGCCGCATGAAACACTTCACACGAATGCTGGCGAGCGCAACTGGTCGACGCCGCAGGTGATCGATCTCGACGACCGGCGCGCCGTCGAAGGGGGCACATTTGCTTCTCCCGAAAACTTCTCCCCTGCATTCTTTTCCCTTTCGTAAACCCGTTACGGTCGGCTGGACGCGCAATGGCTCACTCGCGAGCTGAATGATGCGCTTGAAATAATCCTGCCCCTGGCCCTGCTTGGTAGGCATCGGTCCGAGTAATCTTGAGGGAAAGTACGAATGAACAAGTTCAATGCGGAATCGTCTGTGAAGCAGAATCGTCAAGTCTGGTCGACGCCGCAGGTCATCGACCTCGATGATCGGCGAGGAGTCGAGGGCGGTGCTTCGCCTGCAACTGAGACCATATCGCCTGGGGCTTTCTCCCTATCCTGAGGAGCGCGTTTCGGGAGCACGCACGAGCAGACGGCGGTCTTGACCGGCCCGGCGGATGGGCCGGATATCAGCAGTCTATGCTGACCAGCGTGCGCTCCCTCAGATCATCGAAAAGCCTGCCGAGTTCTTCCCGGCAGGTCTTTTCGCTGACGTCATAGTCACCGCACACGGCCTCCACCAGGTCGCCGAACCGCGCATGCTCGTCCAGCAGCTTCCACGCGTGGCGTCCGGTGTCCTTTAGCGCGTAGAAACGGCCATCGACGATGTGCATCAGCACCAGTTCCTCGTCCACGACGGTTTCCACGAAATTCTCGCTCTTGCGGATCGTGCACTCGCTCTCGATTGTCATGTTGCGTCCCAATTCTGTCAGTCACGGCTCGTAGCCGAGCTCTTCCATCACTTCGCGGTTGTGCTCGTAAAGGCGCTGACGCTGCTCTGTCGAGAGGCGTTGGCGTCCATCGCCTGATCGTCCGGAATTGAAGAACCTCCCGGCCTTTTCAGGCTTTTCGCGAAACCCGTGCGCGTCTTCCTTGGCGCGCAGCTTCTCGAACCGGCTTTCCTCCACTGCGCGGGTAATGGCTGCATCGTCCTTCCCCTCGTCGAGTGCGAGAAAGGCGGCCATCTGCTTCAGGCAGGCGGCGGTATCGGCCAGCATGTCTTCGTAGCGGATGGTGAGCAGGGGGGTCGCGCGCTGTTCGTGCCAGCTGCGATAGTGCCCCTTCCAGCCGAGCGTGCGCTGGCGCAGCTGAGATTGTCTTCCCCCGGCCATGATGTGATCGGCCTGGTTCATCTGTTTCACGATCCGGTCGAAATTCTCGTGCCCCTGGTGATTGGCGTAAGACACCGCGACATCGTAGGGATGGCGCACGAGGTAGATCGCGCCGAAGCTGCAGTCTGCGGGAAAAAGCGGTTCGCCCGCGTCGCTGTCGTGATAGCCGTCATGCACCTTCACGAACTGCCGCTCGGTACACTCCGCGGCGAGAGCGCGGTAGAAATCGGGGCGGACAAGATCGATCTCGTCGTCGGTCATGTCCGAAGAGGGCAGGCCCGTCACCTGATCGAAGCTGCGCCGGTTGGATGAAATCGACCCGAGGAGCGAGGCGAAATTGTCCTCATCCACATAATCGTGCGCCAGCAGGTTGGACAGCAGGATACGCGTCCAGGTGTTGCCGGACTTGGGGAAGGAGGCCAGCCAGACGATCGGCTTTTCGAGATACCCGTCCGGCGCGGGGGCACGATCAGCGGGCTGCCGGGTCATGGTCCAGAATCCAGTCGCGCATCACGGCAGTCGAGTTTTCGAATTCCGACTTCAGGAGCGATCGATCGAAGGTCTGTACGCGAACCGCTGAAATGAGGGCGCCGAGAGTTCTGAAAAGCTTTTCGCGGCCGATGATCGCATTGGCGAAGCGCATGCGATACACGCTTTCGCGCAAGGCCCTGAGGGCCAGGGCCCCGCTGATCTGCTCTATCTCGACCGGTGTGCGCGCGCGGCGCACATTCTCGTTCTTGAGGATGGTCAGGCTCGACAGCAGGCCGGACGCATTCTCGCCCATGGTCGCGGGCCGGGCAAAGAACTTCTCGAAGCTCGGTTCGTCACGCACCGCGCCAAGCTTGTCCGATCCCGTCAGATCGAACGCATCCTTCCACAATTTCATGTCCTTCTGCCCTGCGTAGCAGAACGACCGGCCCGGTTCGATCCGCGCCGGATCGATGATCAGAACGTCGTCGGTAAAGAAGTCCAGCTCGCTGCGGGACAGGGCGGCGACCAGCGTGGACTTGCCTGCACCCGAAGGGCCGGTGAAGGCATGGACCTGTCCATCCTTGATCACCGCGCTGGCGTGGAGCGGGATCAGGCCCCGCTGATAACAGAGCGCACCCCAGGCCGATCCCAGCAGAAACAGCGCCACATCTCGATCGGAGGTGTCGTTGCGCCGGTATGTGATGCGCGAACCACCCTCGACCAGGAAGCTCGCCCCGCGGGGGACATGCAGCAGGAAACTGTCTCCGCTCACCTCGAAGTTGGTTCCCGCCTCGCTGGCATCATCCAGCCTATCGGGCACGGAGCCCTCGCAAATGCGCACGTCGGCGCTGTCCGCGCGCACGAACGGCTCCACCCGGGAGCCCAGTTCGAGGTCCGCGGTGACGGTAAAGGGAACATCACTCATAGAAACGGTATCTGTTACTCGCGTTCAATCGACGGCGCAGGGCGGGCTACATGGTCCGCGCCCCTCCCGGGGAGGGCGGACACTTAGCATTCGGGTTAGAATGTCAACAACTTGGCCGGCGAAACCCCCATCGCGGTGCTGGCACTTTGGTCGTCGGCCAATCGCTGATAGGGAAACCGCATCATGAGGATAGTGCGGTTCCTTCGCAGAAAGCTCGGCGAAGCCGAAATCTGGGTCAGCCTGGCCGTTGCCTGGGTCCTGGTCCGTTTCGTGCCGTTCAACTGGTGGCGCAAGACCATCGGGCCGATCGGGGAGGAGGGCAAGCCTGCCCTTCGGGTGGACGAGGCGGCCACCAGGCGAGCCTACGGACTGGGCAGGGCGGTAGAGCGCATCGCCGATCGCGCCTGGTTCGCGCCCGTGTGCCTGCCGCGCGCAATCGCCGCGCGCTGGATGCTGAACCGGCGCGGCATTCCTTCGCGGATCGTGTTCGGTTCGCGCCGCAATGACGATCCTGCGGGCAGGAGACTGCTTTTCCACGCGTGGCTGAAGGTCGCGGACGTGGTGGTGACGGGCGCCCAGGGGCACCACGCCTTCGTGCCGTTCGAAAAGAGATCGACCGATAATTCGAGCGACAAGTCACCCGCCGAGGACCGAGCGAAATTTCGGATGCGATAGCGACCCGAAAGTTCTGAGCGGCGTGGCGTCGGCGCTTTGGCGGCTCGCTGCGCGCTCCGTCCTAGGCGGTGGCCTCTTCCGAACGTTCCCGGTTCTCGTCGGGCTCGCCTTCGTGGGTCGCTGCCCACACCACGCTGCCCGCGCTGAAGCCGTGGACGATGGTCGATAGCAGGATGGTGAAGGTCACCGTGGCCCACAGTGCGCCCTCGTCGACGAGGTCTAGCTGACCGCCTGCATAGGCGAGGTAGTAGATCGAGCCGATCCCGCGCACGCCGTAAAACGCGACCACGCCGCGCTGGCGCACGGACAGTTTCGTCCGGAAGAGGGCGAGCATCCCGGAAAGCGGCCGGATCACGAAGATCAGCGCAACGCCGAGCAGCGCGTGCTGCCAGTCCAGGTAGGTCAGCAGCGAGGGGATTGCCCCGCCCAGCAGAACCAGCAGGATCGCGGTGACGGAGTGTTCCAGCGCGCTGGAGAAAGAGTGCAGCCGTCCGTGATAATCGTGCTCCGCTTCCTTCCGGCGCAGGACGATGCCCATGACGAAGGCGGCGATGAAGCCGTAGCCTTCGACCAGTTCGGTCAGCCCGTAGGTGACGAGCACGCCCGCAAGCGCAATCACGCCGGTGCCCGCGTTGGCCAGTGGATTGTGGCCAGGCAGAGAGAACAGGATCTTGCCCAGCAGCCAGCCTGCCGCCGCGCCCGCTGCCGCGCCGACGACAATCTTGTACCCGACGTAGAAGCCGAACCACTCGCCGAACCAGTCCGATACCCCGCCGCTCGCGGCCACAAGGAAGATCGCCAGGTAGACGAACGGAAAGGCCAGCCCGTCATTGAGGCCGGCCTCGGTGGTCAGGGCGAAGCGGACGGGGTGTTCGCCGCCTTCGGTTGGCGGCCCCACCTGGACGTCCGCCGCAAGAACCGGATCGGTCGGCGCGAGGACGGCGGCGAGCAGCACCGCCGCCGCGAGCGTCAATCCGAACCCGATACCGAGCGCCACAACCGCGAGAATGCACAGCGGCATGGCAATGGCCAGCATGCGGACCGTCGGCCCCCAAAGGTCCTTGCCGACAATGCGATCGATCCTGATGCCGGTGCCGAAAAGCGCGATGATGACGGCGAATTCGGAAGCCAGTTCCCAGATGCGCGGCCGGTCGAGCGGGCTCAGCGCGTCGGGCACGCCGGGAAGGATGCCGAACACCGCCAGGCCGCCAAGGATCAGCAGGCCCGAAGAGGCGGGCTCGCGCCCATGCAGAAACCGCGGAAGCCAATAGGCGAGGATGATCGCGAAGCCGCACCCCGCGAGCAGGATGTGATAGGGATCGAAACCGAAGGTAGCCTTGTCCATCGTGGATGAACGCCCGAGGCCGCGAGGTGGCCCCCGCTATGCCCTGCGAGGGCGCCTCAGGCCAGCTCTCGCGACAGTTCGCGCCATTGTGCGGCTGTCGGCTCGCGCCTTTCGTTGGCGATGTAGAACAGCGTGTCGCCGCCCTCGATCCGGCGATCGGCCACGCAGTTCAGGTCGAGGTGCCGGCCATTCGCCTCGCTCACCCCGATCAGGGTTATGCGGTGCGATTTCTTGAGCGCCACCAGCGCGTCGATATAGGCCATCGGCGGCGTGTCGTCCGGCACGCACAGCGAAAAGGCGGTGCTTTCCGTGCGAGAGGAGAACATCAGGTTGGCGAGGCGCGATGCGCCCGGATCGTTCGCCGCGCGCACCATCATGTCGACCGAGATCGAGGAGAAGACCTCGAGATTGTCGATCTGGTGTTCGAGCAGCCGGGCCGTATCCTCGTTCTCCATGTGCACCACGATGTGCGCGGTCGGCGCGGCGGCCCGCGCAGCCAGCGTCGCGGCCAGCGTGTCATCGTCGTTCGCGCCGCGGATGAGGACCGATTTGGCCCCACCGGCACCCGCGCGGACATAGGCGTCGAGATCGGACAGCGTCTCCGAATAAACGAAGTCGATTGCCTCGGGCATCGGGTTTTCAGTAACTGCGGCCGCCATCAGGATGGGACGCACTGGCTGGCCGCGATCTTCCAGCAGCGTCTCGATCAGGCGCTTGGTGGCGCGTTCCTGCCAGCCGACGATCACGATATGGTCGGTGCGCTTCGCGTAGTTTCCCTTGCCTTCCAAGCCTCGCCTCCATTGGTTGCCGATATCGCTCACCGCCTTGCCCAGCACGGCGGTAAACAAGGCGATCGATCCGGGCAGGACCACGATCGCCGCGGCGGTGCGCCCGGCATCGGTCTGCGGGCTGAGATCGCCGTATCCCACCGTCGTGGCGGTGGTGGTGTAGTAGTAGAAATAGACCGCCAGATCGGAAACCAGATCGGTCTCTCCGGTCGCTGCAAGCACGAAGTAGGACAGGACCATGTGCAGTGCGATCACTGCCAGCAGCACGCTCCACCGCAGCATTGCGATGGCGTAGTAGATCCGCTGCAAGGTCCGGTTCATCACCCCCATGACGCGCGAGGGCATAGCCCGCGCTGCGCGTTTGGACAATCGCCCCCGCCGCTTCGCCGGGTCGGCGCGGAGACGGGAACGGGGCGCGCCGCAATGGTTTCTTGTTGAAACAGACAAGAAAGACGGCAGTGAGCGACAAGGCGCAAGAAAACAGCGAAATTCCGGTGGGGATCGACCGAACGGGAGAACGCGTCGAATTCGATTCCATGGGCGAGGTGCGCGTCCCGGCGGATCGCTACTGGGGCGCGCAGACGGCCCGTTCGCTCAAGCATTTTGCCATCGGTGAGGATCGCATGCCGATCGAGCTGTGCCGTGCCTACGGTTACCTCAAGAAGGCCGCTGCCATCGTCAATGCCCGCGACGGGTTGTTGCCGCAAGACAAGTGCGAAGCCATCGTCGCCGCGTGCGATGAACTGGTCGCGGGCGAACTCGACGATCATTTCCCGCTGCTGGTCTGGCAGACCGGGTCCGGCACGCAGACCAACATGAACGTCAACGAGGTGATCGCGAACCGTGCGATCCAGCTGCTGGGCGGTGAGCTGGGCAGCCAGAAACCGGTCGCGCCCAACGACGATGTCAACAAGAGCCAGTCGTCCAACGATACCTTCCCCACGGCCATGCATCTCGCGGCGCTGGGCGCGCTCGACAGCATGCTGCTTCCCGAAATGGAGCTTCTGGCCGAGGCGATCGAGGCCAAGGCGCAAGGATGGATGGATGTCGCCAAGATCGGGCGCACCCATCTGCAGGACGCGGTGCCCCTGTCCGTCGGGCAGGAATGGAGCGCGTGGGCGGAAGCCCTGCGGGCGTCCATCGTGGATCTGGGCGTCGCGCGCGAAGGAATGATGGAGATCGCGCTGGGCGGTACTGCGGTGGGCACCGGGCTAAATGCGCCAGAAGGCTTTTCGGAAGATGTCGCAAAAGAGATCGGCCGGCTCACACGCCTGCCGATCCGCACCGCCTCCAACAAGTTCTACGCGCAGGCAACGCTGGACCCCACCGTACGCCTTTCCGCCAGCCTGCGCGGTGTCGCGGTGGCGCTGGTCAAGATCGCCAATGACGTGCGCTGGCTCGCCAGCGGGCCGCGCTGCGGGATCGGCGAGCTGAAGCTGCCACAAAACGAGCCTGGTTCGTCGATCATGCCCGGCAAGGTCAATCCGACGCAGAGCGAGGCGCTGCTGATGGTCGCCATGCAGGTGATCGGCCACGACACGGCCAATGCGATGGCGGGCAGCTGGGGCAACCTGCAGCTCAATGCAATGCGCCCGGTTATCGCTGCCAACGTCCTGCATTCCATCCGCATTCTCGCCGATGGCTGCGCGAGCTTCCGCACCAATGCCATCGAAGGTACGGAACTCGACCGGGACCGGATCGGCCACCTGCTCGAACAATCGCTGATGCTGGTAACGGCGCTGGTGCCCGAAATCGGCTACATGGCCGCGGCGCACATCGCCGAGGCTGCGGCGAAGAACGGCACGACCCTGCGCGAGGAAGCGATCGCCAGCGGCAAGCTGAGCAAGGAAGACTACGACAGGATCGTGCAGCCCGGTGCCATGATCGGCGACGATCTGTCGGGCGCCTGACCAGGCAGGCCGCATTGCCGTAGCGGTAGGCTGCGCGCGACGGAATTCGAGATTTGACAGGCCTGCCGCCGACACGCCAAGCGTTCGCGCAAGGGCCAAACGAACGACAGGGGAACCTCGAAAAATGAGCGATGCGAACATGCAGGACCGGGCAGGGTTGAAGATCGCCGGAGAGCTGGTCGATTTCGTCGAAACGCAGGTCCTGCCAGGGCTCGACCTGTCGGCGGAAGACTTCTGGCGGGATGCCGCCGGGATCTTCGAAAAGTTCGTGCCGATCAACCGCAACCTGCTGCAAAAGCGCGAGGCAATCCAGAGCAAGATCGACGAGTGGCACCGCGCTAACCCGGCGCCGGTGGATGACGAGGCCTATCGCGCCTTCCTGACAGACCTCGGCTACCTTGTTCCCGAACCCGATGCCTTCTCCGTCGATCCCAAGAACGTCGACCCCGAACTGGCGCAGATCGCCGGGCCGCAGCTGGTGGTGCCGGTGCTCAACGCGCGCTTTCTCCTGAACGCAGCGAACGCGCGCTGGGGCAGCCTGTACGATGCGCTGTACGGGACGGACGCAATCCCCGGATCGCCCAAGCCCGGCGGCTACGATCCCGAACGCGGCGCGAAGGTGATCGAGTGGGGCCGCGAGTTTCTCGATCGGGCGGTGCCTCTGGAAGACCAGCTCTGGCGCAACTGGGACGGAAGCGAACCGAAGCTGAAGGGCGATGCCCGGGTGGTCGGCAAGCGCGACGCCAACTGGCTGATCCGTCACAATGGCCTACATATCGAAATCGTGATCGATCCCGGGCATCCGGTCGGCAAGACGGACAAGGCAGGCGTCGCGGACATCATCATGGAAGCCGCGCTTTCGACCATCTGCGATTTCGAGGATTCGGTCGCGGCAGTGGATGCCGAGGACAAGGTGCTGGGCTACACCAACTGGCTCGGCCTGATGAAGGGCGACCTGCGGGAAACCTTCATGAAGGGCGGGGAGGAGATGACCCGCACGCTCAACCCGGACCGGCATTATGTCGATCTGGAAGGGAACGCCTTCACGCTGGCGGGCCGCAGCCTGCTGCTGGCGCGCAATGTCGGCCACCTGATGACGACGCCCGCGGTTGTCCTGTCCGATGGCAACGAAGCGCCCGAGGGCATTCTGGACGCGATCATGACCGCGACCATCTCGTGCCACGACCTGAAGCGGACCGGCGCGCTCTCCAACAGCCGCGAAGGCTCGATCTATCTCGTGAAGCCCAAGATGCACGGGCCGGAAGAATGCGCCTTCACCAATGATCTGTTCGATGCGGTGGAAGACCTGCTGGGGCTGGACCGGCACACGATCAAGGTCGGCGTGATGGACGAGGAACGGCGCACGTCCGCCAATCTCGCAGCCTGCATCCACGCGGTGAAGGACCGGATCATGTTCATCAATACCGGCTTCCTCGACCGTACCGGCGACGAGATCCACACCGCGATGCGCGCGGGGGCGATGCGCCGCAAGGGCGCGATGAAGGAAACACCCTGGATCGCGGCCTACGAGGATCGCAACGTGCAGATCGGGCTTGCCTGCGGCCTTTCCGGCAAGGCGCAGATCGGCAAGGGCATGTGGGCCATGCCGGACCGGATGGCAGACATGCTGGCGGAGAAGATCGGCCACCCGATGTCGGGTGCGAACACCGCCTGGGTGCCTTCGCCCACCGCCGCCACGCTGCACGCCACGCATTATCACCTCGTCGACGTGTTCCAGCGGCAGGGCGAGCGCCGGGAAGAGGGCATCGCGCCGCTTTCCGACCTGCTCACCATTCCGCTGGCGGACGGCGTGAACTGGCCCGCCGAAGAGGTGCGCGCGGAACTGGAGAACAACGCGCAGGGTATCCTGGGCTATGTGGTGCGCTGGGTCGATCAGGGTGTCGGATGCTCCAAGGTGCCCGACATCAACGATATCGGCCTGATGGAAGACCGCGCGACACTGCGCATTTCAAGCCAGCATATCGCCAACTGGCTGGAGCATGGCGTGGTGAGCCCCGAACAGGTGGACGAAGTGCTGCGGGAAATGGCGGCGAAGGTCGATGCGCAGAATGCAGGCGACCCGGCCTATCGCCCGATGGCGGACGATCCCGCGAACAGCATGGCTTTCCAGGCCGCGCGTGCGCTGATTTTCGAAGGCACCACGCAGCCCAGCGGCTACACCGAACCGCTGCTGCATGCCTATCGCCAGAAGGTGAAGGCGGGGGGCTAGATCAGGCCGAACAACTCGCGCCGCCCAGCACGCAGAAGCGCGCGCAGTGCGGATGGTTGAGCTTCACCGCTACGTTCGCCTCGGCCAGCGTTTCGCCGAAGTCGAATTCCTTGTCGTAGGGGATCAGCGTACACGCGACGACGCGCGGGGTGGGCTCGCCCTTGCGGTGGACCACCATGCGGCTGGTCGCGCACATGATGTCGGCGGGTGACTTGCCAAGGATGTCCCAGCACGCGGTTGTGATCTCGGCGACATCCTTTTCCTCGTCCATTTCCGGGAAGAGCACGCAGCGCGCGGGATCATGCGCGTCGATCCGCAGCCCCTCGCGCGCGAACAGCGCGGCATAGCCCTCGCGCGCCTCCATCATGCCTTCGCCGGGCAGCAGCCTCCCGGCGACCGCGATGGAAAATCCATTGTCGGACAGCCATTTGAGGCCTTCGATCGCAGCGTTCCAGCTGTTCGGGCCACGCTCCCCCTCGTGTGCGGCCTGGGTGTAATGGTCCAGACTCACGCGGATGGTGAGCTTGTCGGCATGGGCTTCGCGCAATGCGAGCAGCTTTTCCCTGTGCCGCTGCATCGGCTTCATCGCATTGGACAGCACAAGCGCCTCGAAGCCGCGCGAGAGCGCATCTTCCAGCATCGGCAAGAAATGCGGATTCATGAACGGCTCGCCGCCCGTGAAGCCGATCTCGCGCGTGTTCCAGCCGTCGCGCTCGATCTCGTCGAAATAGCGCGCGGCGTGCTCCGCCGTCAGGTAGATCAGCGCGTCGTTGGTCGGGCTGCTTTCGATGTAGCAAGTGGCGCATGCGAGGTTGCACAGCGTTCCGGTGCACATCCACAGCGTGTCCAGCTCCAGCAGCGGCACCTCGGCGCGCTGCGATCCGTCCGCCGTCACGTCCGGATCGGTAAACTTGCCTTCGGGCAGCGCAGCGGCCTCGACCGCGAAGGGCGAAGGGCCTTGCGGCGCATTGCGAGCCTTGGAACGGGCAGGGGAATCGGAAGCCATCAGAACGGGCGCATCCGGCGAAACCACGCGCGCGTCTTGGCGTAACCACGCGGCACCTTGCCGAAAACGGTGCCTTCCCACGCGCTGAAGGCGGCGGCCTTGGTTATCTCGCTGCGGGTCGGATAAGCGACAATGGCACTGCCCAGCGCGAACGTGCTCGCCTTGCCGGTGATCAGCTGCGTGAACGGCAGCAGCATGTCGCCTGCATTCGTGCCCACGATACTGGCGCCCAGAACCTTCTTGCCTTGCATGATGACCTTGAGGTGGCCCCGCGTATCGCCTTCCGCAATGGCACGCTCGTTATGGTCGAAGCCTTCGCGGACCACTGTCACTTCCTGCCCGTGCTTCTCGCGTGCCTGCGCTTCGGTCAGCCCGATCTGGGCCACCTCCGGATCGGTATAGGTGCACCAGGGCAGGGCGGACCAGTCCACCTTGGTCGGCAGCCCCAGTGTGATTTCCTGGGCAACATTGCTCCCTTCGTAGCCGGAAACATGCGTGAGGCGCGGCCCATCGCGGCAGTCGCCGATGGCATAGATATGCTTCAGGCTCGTCCTGCGCCGTTCATCGACCAGGATGCCGTTGCGGCCCAGTTCGATCCCGATCTTCTTCAGCCCGTAGCCTTCGGTCCGGGCCCGCCGCCCAACCGCGACCAGCAGGTGCGTGCCCGCAATTTCCTGCCCGTCCTCCAGCGTGACGGTCAAGCTGCTGAGCGCGCCGGGCGTTACCCTGGCGGCCTTGCCCTTCACGAACATCACCCCTTCGGCCTCCATCGTCTCGACCACCACTGCGACGGACTCCGGATCGTCCCGGCCCATCGGCGCGTCCGGTTCGATAACCGTGACCTCGCTGCCGAGCCTGCGGAAGCTCTGCGCCATCTCCATGCCGATCACCCCGCCACCCACGATGACGAGGTGCTGGGGGAGCTGGTCGAGATCCCAGATATTCTCGTTGGTAAGGAAGGGCACGCTGTCGAGACCGTCTATCGGGGGCAGATAGGGTGCCGACCCGGTGGCGATGACGATCTTCGGTGCGGCCAGATCCACATCGCCGACACGGATCTTGCGCCGGCCCGTGAAGTTCGCGTGGCCGCGATAGACATCGCAGCCCATTTCCTCGAACCGCTCCTGACTGTCGTGCGGCGCGATCTCCGCGATGGCCCGGTGGATATGGGCATGCACGCCCGCCCAGCTGACCCTGGCTGCGGTCAACTGAACCCCGAAGCGATCCTGTTCGTTGGCCACGGCCGCGCGTTTGGCCGCGGTTATCAGCGCCTTGGACGGCACGCACCCGTTATTCAGGCATTCTCCGCCCATGTCCGCGCGTTCTATCAGCGCAACCTTCAGGCCGAACAGCGCACAGCCCCCCGCTGCGGTCAGCCCGGCTGCACCCGCGCCGATCACGATCACATCGTGCGTAAATTTCATACCTGCCCCTGAAACCCATCTTGTCGATCAAGCGAACGCCTGCTCTCTAGCCCGCCTCAGCAGCCAGAGGTCGATAGGTTTCATGAATCTCGAAAACTCGCAAAACTATTATGGCGAGGTCCTGCAAGGTTCCTCCGATCTGAAGACCGACGCCTGCTGTACGCTGGATGCGCCGCCACCCGCGGTGATGGAGCTTTTGCGCAATGTCCACGAGGACGTGCGTGCGCGCTATTACGGCTGCGGCCTGGTTGCCCCGCAGGCCATCGAGGGGGCGCATGTGCTCGATCTGGGATCGGGCAGCGGTCAGGATGCCTACCTGCTGGCGCAGATGGTGGGCGAGCATGGATCGGTCACGGGGGTCGACGCCACGCCCGCGCAGCTCGCGGTCGCGCGCCAGCACGAGGACTGGCATCGGGATCGTTTCGGCTACGCGCAATCGAACGTGCGTTTTCTGGAAGGCGATATCGAAAAGCTGGGCGATCTCGGGCTGGAAGAGGGTAGCTTCGATGTGATTGTATCCAACTGCGTCATCAATCTGGTGGCAGACAAGAAGGCCGTGTTCGATGCGGCCTACCGGCTGCTGAAACCCGGCGGCGAGATGTATTTCTCCGACGTCTATTCCGACCGGCGCGTGCCTGATGGCCTGCGCGACGATCCGGTTCTGCACGGCGAGTGCCTGTCGGGCGCGATGTACTGGTTCGATTTCATCGCATCTGCCAAGGCCGCAGGCTTCCTCGATCCGCGGCTGGTCACAAGTCGACCGCTGGGCATCAACGATCCGCAGATCGCTGCCAAGCTCGATGGCATTGCGTTTCATTCGGCAACCGCGCGCCTGTTCAAGCTGCCCGAGCTGGAGCCGCTTTGCGAGGATTACGGCCAGGCTGTGCGCTACAAGGGCACTGTCGCGGGCGAAGAGCGCGTCTTCATTCTCGACGATCACCACCGGATCGAGGCCGGGCGGATATTCCCGGTTTGCGGCAATAGCTGGAAGATGCTGGCCGACACGCGCTTTGCCGAGCATTTCGAGTTCTTCGGCGATTTCAGTACGCATTACGGCATCTATCCCGATTGCGGCACGCTTTTCCCGCTTGCGGGCGCCGCGCCGCAGGTGGCGAGCGGCGGCGGCTGCTGTTGAGCCGCATCCTCGTCACGGGGGCCGCCGGGCTGATCGGCGGCGAGGTCTGCGCGCGCCTTGTGGCTGCGGGGCACCGGGTGACCGCGCTTGTCCATCGTAATCCGATGGTGTGCGGCAATGATGGATGGGATGTGCCGGTCTCCGAAACCGTCGGATGCGACATCCGGCAGGACAAGCTGGGACTGGATGGCGAAACCTTCGCGCGGCTGGCGCGCGAACACGATCTTGTGATTCACTGCGCCGCCACGATCCGGTTCGACCTTTCCGATGAGGAGTACGAGGCCGTCAACACGCGTGGCACGGCCAATGTAATCGCGCTGGCCAGGGCGGGCGGGGCGGGGCTGGTCCATGTCAGCACCGCCTATGTCTGCGGCACGCGCGACGGCCCGATCGGCGAGGACGACCCGCTGCCTGCCAGTGGCGCGTTCGCCAACGGCTACGAAGCGAGCAAGGCGGCGGGCGAGCGCCTGGTACGCGAGAGCGGGCTGGATTTCGCCATCGCCCGCCCCGCCATCGTGCTCGGCGAATACGAGAGTGGACGCATAAGGGGCTTCGATGCGCTGTATGCCGCTTTCCGGCTCATGGCGGAGGGGCGTATCCGTACCATTCCGGTGCGCGAGGACGGGACGCTCAACTTCGTGCCGATCGACCATGTGGCGGGCGGGATCGTCGCCATTGCGCAGCAGATGGGGGCGGCTTCGGGCGGGACGTTTCATCTGGTCGCCGCGCAACCCTTGCCGGTGCACGAGTTTGCTGCGGCCATCGGCGGCTACGAGCAGTTCCACGCGCCCGATCTTGCGCGTCACGACAGGTTCGATGCTTCTGTGCTGCCGGCCATGGAGCGGCGGCTTCACCGCCGTGTTGCGGGCCTCTATGCGAGCTACTTCCAGCGCGATCCGCGGTTCGACGATGGCCGGTTCCGCGCGCTGACAGGAATTGAATCCGGCCCGGCGGATCGGGCCTACATGCAGCGGCTGATAGATTTCTGCATCGCCGACGGGTTTCTTCCTGCCGCGCCAGCGGACTAGCGCACGTCCGGATAGTCGCGTGCCATGCGGCTGCGCAGGCCCAGCGCCCACAGGATGCCGACCTTGAAGTAGATCCAGTTGGCCTTCAGCGGCCCCCATGCGGCGATCCGGCGGTCGGAGGTGCGGACCACGCGGGGCACCATCCGGATTCGGCCCAGCCGCGCGAACTTCACGCACAGGTCCGCCTCTTCCATCACCATGTCGCCCGGCGTGCAGCCGCCGATCTTCAGAAAATCGGCGCGGCGGAAGAACATCGCATGATCGCCGAACAGCAGCCGCACGCCGCGCACGAACAGGTGCGGGCGGCACAGCAGCGGCGCGTACCAGGTCTTGATGTAGTTATGCGCGCTGGTGACCCAGCGGGTCTTTTCACCGGTAATCAGCGGGGTGAAGCTGGCGAGCGCGGTGCGTTCATCCGCCAGCGTCCTGCGGACGACCGCGATCATGTCTTGCGGGGGGAAGCTATCGGCATGGACCACGCATATAAGCGGGGCCTGCGCGGCCTCGACCCCGGCATTGATCTGCCGCGCCCGCCCGCGCTCGGCCGAGATCACACGCCAGCCCGCCTGCTGCGCCAGCGCGACGGTTTCATCCGTGCTCCCGCCATCGACCGCGAGAATCTCAGCGGGGGCGGGATCGAGCGTCGAGAAATGCGCGGCAAGGGCAGGAAGCGCAGCCGCCTCGTCCAAGACCGGCACTACGATGGCGACGTCGGCATCACTCACGCGAGCAGGTCGGGCCAGGCGTCGAGGTCTTCGCCGGTGTCGATATCGGTAAGCTCGGGCAGCAGGTGCGGGCTGATACCGTTGGCTTCCAGCCGCCGCATGGTTTCGGGGAAGACTTGCGGGGTGCTCCACGCCATGTCGGTGAACAGGTCGGGGCAGGGCTCCCTCAGGGCGAGCAGCCAGTAGCCGCCGTCGTCCGCCGGGCCGATTGCCGCATCGCGGTTGGGCAGCACGCTCGCCGCCTCGCGCAGCAGTGCCGCGGTAAGGCCGGGGCAGTCGCTGCCGATCATGATGGCGGGGGCGCCGACGCGGGCAAGCTTTTCGCCGAGATCGCCATCGCCCTGGTCGCGCACATCCAGATCTTCACCCAGCCAGTAGCGGAATCGCTGCGGATCGCTCCCGGTCACGCGCAGATGGAAGGGCAGGCCGCTTGTTCGTGCCTCGCCCACCGTCATCTCCAGCAATTTGCGGTAGAGCGCGGCCGCCCCTTCGGCGCCCAGCCTCGGGATCAGGCGTGTCTTGGCCTTGCCCGGTTCGGGCCAGCGGGCGAAGATGGCAACCTGGGGTGTCTGCATCCCCCGGGCATAGCGACATGCCTTCGCGTTTCCCATAAGGTGGCGACAAATGCCGCGTATTTCTCCTCTCGCGCTGGCCGGCGCTGCGCTCATCGGCGGTCTTTGGCTGGCCGAGCGGGTGCGGCCCCTGCGCCGTCAGACGCACAACACCGCCACCCGGCAGGTGCGCAATGTCGCGCTGGGGCTGGGCGCGATGGCGGTCGTGACGGCGATAGAGATGCCGTTGCTCACACAGCTGGCGAAGGACAATCTGCGCGCCCGGCGCGGGCTTGTGCAGATGCTGCCGCTGCCACGCCCGTTGCAGGTGATCGTCGGCGTCGCAGCGATGGATTACGCGTATTACTGGTGGCACGTCGCGACCCATCGTGTGTCCTTTCTGTGGCGTCTGCACCGCGTCCACCACATCGATCCCGACATGGATATGACCACTGCGCTGCGCTTCCATGCGGCGGATATGGTCGTCTCGCTGCCGTTCCGCGTTGCACAGGTGGTGCTGGCAGGGGCGGATCCGCGCATCCTGCTGGCGCACCGCCGCTTTTTCGATGCCTCGGTGCTGTTCCATCATTCCAATCTGCGCCTGCCCGGGCGGTGGGATGAACGCCTGTCGCTCGTCTTCACGACGCCCAAGATGCATGGCGTGCATCACTCCAAGGTGCCCGACGAGATGAATAGCAACTGGTCCAGCGGGCTCAGCCTGTGGGACCGGTGGCATGGCACCTTGCGCCGCAAGCCGCAGGACGAAATCGACATTGGCGTGGCCGACCGTGCTTCGCTGGCGGACCTCTCGCTCGGCAACAGCCTGACCGCGCCGTTCCGGGAAATGCCGCCGCCGCTACCGCCCGGCAATGTCAGCTTGCGCTAGCTGTCTGGCTGCTGCGCCTTGGGAGGCGCGCCGGCAAGGACCTTGCGCACGATGAGCACCGCGACCAGCCCGCCGATCACGTTGGCCGCCAGTTCCGCCGCGTAGATCGCGTCCGAATTCCACAGCGGCCGCAACAGCCAGCCGAAGGGCAGCATGACCAGGAAGACGCGCGCGCAGCTTTGCGCCAGCGCGAGACTGGCCTTGTCGACCGCGTTGAGGATGCCATTGCCCACGATCAGCAGGCCGAACCCGGCATAACCCCACGCCGCGATCTCCAGGTAGCGCCCGAATTGTCTCACGATCGCCGGATCTTCGGTGAAGAAACCCGCGAACCACTGGGCCGCGGCGACCAGCGCGACCGCGATTCCGAGGCCGTAGACGATGCAGAAAAGCCCAGCGCCTTTCGCCGCGGCGCGTGCGCGATCCGGCTGGTCAGCCCCCCAGTTCTGGCCGACGATGGCGCCGATGGAGCCGGACAATGCCAGCAGTGGCACCACCGCAAAGCTCTGCAACCGGCCCGCCGCACCGAAGGCCGCGACAGCCGACTGGCCTTCCAGCGCGATCAGCGCGGTGAGCACCGAGAGCCCGATCGGATTGATCGCGTTGGAGAAAGAGGCAGGCCCCGCCACGCGCAAGATGGCAAGCACCGGTTCGCGGATGCTCTTCGTCTCGCGGATGAGGGCGGGGTTGAAGGGCAGGTGTGTTCGCCCGACGCAGATTACCGCCAGCACCACCGCGACCGCCCAGCCGATCAGGGTCGCGTAGGCCGCGCCCGCGATCCCGAAACCCTCTATCCCGAATGCGCCGGTAATCAGGATCGGGTCGAGCACCCAGTTCACCGCTGCGTAGGCGATGTTGATGAAGCTGCTCATGTTCGCTTCGCCCTGTCCGCGCAGCACACCGTTGAAGCCCATCAGGACCAGCAGGAAGGGGAAGGCGAGGGCGAAGGGCTCCATGTATTCGCGGATCAGTGGCAGCAAATTGTCCGGCGCGTTCATCAGACGGAACAGCGGTTCCTGCAGCAGCCACAGCGCGATCCCCAGCGCTACGCCGACCACGGTTGCGAAGGCGACGCCCAGATTGGCGCGCCGCGCCGCCTGCGCGTGGTCGCCCGCCCCCAGCGATCGCGCAACGACCGAATTGATCCCCACCATGACGCCCACGCCAAGGCTGGTGAGGGCGACGGTGATCGGGAAGATGAAGCTGATCGCGGCCAGCGGGTCCGCTCCCAGCTGCCCTATGAAATAGGCGTCGATCAGGCTGATCGACATGATCGCGGCCACGCCCACCGCCATCGGTGCGGTCTGCTTCACGAGGTGGCCCGGAATGCTCCCGCGCGTCAGCTTGGCGTGTTCGCTCATCGCACGGGGCGGTAGACCGAACCCGGCCCAAGCTAAAGCGCCGATTACGTACGCTTGTGCGCCTCCCCGGCGATGTTCTATCCTGGCGGGCAAACAGACATGAAGGAGAGACCGAAATGGCGACGCAGGCGAAGCTCGACTACGAATGTTCGAAAGAAGAATGGCAGGCGCGGCTGGACCTCGCCGCATGCTATCGCATCTTCGATCTGCTCGGCTGGTCGGAATCGATCTACAACCACATCTCGCTCGCCGTGCCGGGGGAAGAGGGTGCGTTCCTCATCAATCCCTTCGGCCTGCTGTACGAGGAAGTGACCGCCTCCAACCTCGTGAAGATCGATGTCGAGGGCAATAATATCGGCGGTTCGCCCTACATGGTGAACAAGGCCGGGTTCACGCAGCATGCCCACTTCCACAAGCATCTGGGCGAGCGGGCGAACGCGATCTGCCATGTCCACACGACCGAGACGATGGCGGTGTGCAGCCACAAGGACGGGCTGCTGCCGACCAATTTCTACGCCTGCAATTTCCAGGACCAGGTCGGCTATCACGACTTCGAGGGCGTGACGGTGCGCGCCGAAGAGGGCGACCGCCTGATCGAGAACCTTGGCGACAAGTCGATCCTGATGCTGCGCAATCACGGCCCCGTAGTGATGGACAAGGGCATCCAGGGCATGTTCGTGAAGATGTGGGCGCTGCAGCGCGCATGCGAGATCCAGGTCGCGACGCTCGGCATGGGCGAGCCGCACCTGGTGCCGCAGGACGTCGTCGATGTACACCAGCGCGATCTGTCGGTGATGCAGGGCCAGGGCGGCGCGGGCGTGTTCGATTTCGAGGCATGGAAGCGCAAGGCCACGCGGATCGATGATAGCTGGCAGCAGTGAGCAAGGATGCTCCTGCCGAAGCACGCCATTGCGGCAAATGCGGGGGCCGCAGCGCCGAAGGCTTCGTCGTCGACATGGGCTATGGCGAGGTTAAGCCCGCGCGCTGGCAGGAAGGTACGCCGCAGACCGGCTGGACCGGCAGCGTGAAGGGGGACAAGAAGGAATTGAAACCGCTGCGCGCCTTTCGGTGCGAGCGGTGCCATCTGGTTGAATTCTACGCGGACTGAGTTGGTGATGCCGTGACGAAGATGACGGTCAATAACCGACCGGTAGAGTATCTGCTCGACCCCGAGACCCCGCTGTTGTGGGCGCTGAGGGATGCGAGCAACCTGACCGGCACTAAGTATGGCTGCGGCACGGGCGATTGCGGCGCGTGCATGGTGCTGGTCGACGGGGTGGCGCTGCGTTCGTGCCTCGTCACGATTGCCGAGGCGGAAGGGCGGCTGATTACCACCATCGAAGGGCTGAGCCGCGACCGGTCGCATCCCGTGCAGCAGGCGCTGGTCGCGGAACAGGCGATCCAGTGCGGGTTCTGTACGCCCGGCATCGCAATCGCCGCCGCCGCGTTGATCGAAGACAATCCATCCCCCTCGCGGGAGGATATGGACGCCGCGATCCCCAATATCTGCCGCTGCGGAGTCTATCCGCGGCTGGCGCGGGCAATCACCCGCGCGGCGGAGGCGGCAAGCGGGGCGGCTCCCATCGAAGCCGCGCCGCCGCCTGCAATCGAACCGGAAGAGGCGGCGCGCGATGTGCCCGCATTGAGGCCCACCTCCGCGCCGCCGCGGGACTAGTCGTTATAGCGACAACCGCACGCCGAACCGCGCGCTGAACGGGCGCCCCGGCTGGATGTTGTTGTCCCCGTGGGCACTCGGGTAATATTGCTCGTCGAACAGGTTCTCGATGTTCACCTGGACCGACAGCCGATCCGACACGGTGTAGAACAGCGCGGCATCCACGCGGATGTAATCGGGCAGGGTCACGTTTCCGCTGAAGCTGGCGAACTGCTCGCCCTGATAGATCACGCCCGCCCCGATGCCGAGCCTGTCGGACAGGTTGAAGCGGTTCCACGCGGTCACCTGATGCTCGGGCAGCTGCTGAAGCCGCGTGCCTGCGACCGCGGCATCGGTGGTCTGCGTGATTTCGCCGTCGAGATAGGTGTAGCCGAGGCTCGCCTCCCAGAACGGTGTGACTTCACCCGTCAGGGTGATTTCGAAGCCTTCGGTCCGGCTCGCCCCGGTCAGCACGGTCAGGCCGCTGTTGGCGGGATCGGGCGCCGTTGTGTTGTCGCGCTCCAGCCGGAAGATGGCGGCGGCGGCGAGCAGGCGAGGGTGGATAGACCATTTCGCGCCCAGCTCGTAATTGGTGAACTGCTCCGGCTCGAAGGCGGCGTCGCCCGGGCTCAGCAGCACAAACTGGTCGCCCGCCTGTGGCAGGAAGCTCTCCGAGTAGGCGCCGTAGAGCGAAAGGTTCTCGATCGGCTTGAAGATCACGCCGACACGCGGGCTGACCTGCTCGTCCACCCGGCTGCCATTGACGCTGTTGACCAGATCGACCGTATCGAGATCGAAACGGTCGAAGCGAAGTCCCGCGATTACCTCCACATGATCGCCGATCGCCAGCTGATCCTGAATGTAGGCGGAGAATGTCGTGAGGTCGCTATCGCGCGAGCGGCTCGGCGCAATGGTATAAGCGGGGATGAAGATCGTGTCCGCCAGCGGAGTGGTGTTTGCGCCTGTAAAGGTCACGCCGTCGCGGCTGTTCTGCGTATCCTGACGCCCGGCTTCGATACCGACCAGCAGCGTGTGACTGAGCGGTCCGGTATCGAATTGTGCGACCAGATTGGCCTGCCCGATCAGGTTTTCGCGCTGGGTCGCGTCGGCATATCCGCCGAGGTTGACCGTGGTGCCGTTGGTGCCGGTCGGCAGGATATTGGCATAGGCCTTGTCGTAATTCGCATACTGGACAGCGGCATCGAGGCTGACGTTCTGCGACAGGCGATGGCTCAGCCGGGCGCGGGCGATATGCGCCTGCACTTCGTTGGTGTTGAAGCCTGGATCGCCGAAGAAGGTGTCGTAGTAACCCGTCAGCGGCCCGCCCTGGAACGAAGGCACGCCCCGGTCGGTCGTCCGCCGGTCGTCGTCATAGGTGTAGGAGAGATCGAGCCGCGTGTCCGGCCCGATATCAATGCCCAGCGTGGGCGAGATGCCAATGAAGCGGCCTTCGTAGAAATCGCGATTGCTGTCGAACTCCTCGTAGGTCGCGCTGACGCGCAGGCCCACGGTGTCGCTCAGCGGGTGGTTGACGTCGGCCAGCAGAGCGAACGCGCCGAAAGTGTCGAGCGAGGCATCGAACTCGCCGAAGGTCTCGCCCCCTTGGGCCTTCTTGCTGACGCGGTTGACGACACCGCCGCCGCCGCCACGGCCGAAGATCAGGGCATTGGCGCCCTTGAGCACCTCGACGCGGCTGATGTTGTAGAGCGAGCGATAATATTGTGCATCGTCGCGCAGGCCGTCGAGATAGAAGTCCGCGGTGGTTTCCTGCCCGCGGATGAAGATTTCATCGCGGTGGCCTTCACCCGATTCGAGGCTGATGCCGGGCACGAAGCGCAGCGCCTCGCCCAGCTGGCGGATCGACTGGTCCTCCAGCTGATCCTCGGTGATGAAGGTCGCCGATTGCGGCACGTCGATCAGCGGCGTTGGCGTCTTGGTCGCGGTGCTGCCGTCGTCGGTATCGTAACCCTCGCGCTTCCCGGTGACGATGATGTCGGCGGGCAGATAATCGCGTTCGGGCGTGGCCCCGTCTTCGGATTCGGTGTTCGCCGATGCTGGCGTGGCAATGGCGGAGGCGATCGCGGCGCCGAGGAAGAGGCCGGATCGGAAAGTCGAACGATGCATGAAAATCCCTGATGCGAATAATTAGCGTTTGCGAAAGATCCGCTATTGATAATTAGTCGCACAGGCAAGGCCTTGTGGAGGTCCTCCCGATTTTCCGTGCAAAGGGGCCAATGGAGCACCACTGCAGTGATGATGGGTGAGGCGGCGCGCGAGACTGCTTGCGGGAAGCACCACCGCACGCCGCCACCTCAGCTCCGCTAGTAGGCGCTTTGCCCCGCGGGTTCTGTTGCCGACCGCCCCGCACCCGGGGCAGTGGCCTGCTCGATCAGCGCGCGCGCTTCCGCAATCGCCGCATCCTCGGCGATCTTTCCTTCCTGAAGCTCGGTCCCGATGGTCAGCAGGCGGCCACTGATGACGGTGCCGGTCTCCGCTTCTTCCTCGATCGTGATCCCGCCATTGGCCTCGGCAACTTCGGCCCACTTGGCGCGCACGGCATCCCAATAGCCTTCGGTGGCCGTCCAGTAGGCGTCGGCCGCGCCGGTATTGTAGCCGTCGAACGTGTCATACGTATTGAGCACGTATTCCTGCACCACCGGCTTCAGCCCGTCTTCGGCTCCGGCGTCGGGCATCATCTTGGTATTGTCCTGCCAGTGAATCCAGCCGGTGGGCGTCAGCTGGTGGCGGTTGATGCCTTCGTAGCGGTCATAGATCGGGTTGCGCACGGCATCGCGGCGGGCCAGCGGGCGCGTGGTCCAGTTGGATCGCCAGCGCCGGATGCCCTGGCTGTCCTGCCATTCGCCCCAGCCGGCATAGCGCGGGCTGTCATCGACCTGATAGACGGTCTGCGACCAGCGGCCATTGCGCAGACGCTCGGGCATTTCCTTCCATTCCCACGTGTTGGGGCCGGTATAGGCAAGGATCTTCTCGGGCTCGTATTCCCAATCCTGCCGCCAGTGCTTGATGACGAATTCCTCACCCTCTTCGCCGACCACCAGCAGGTGCTGGAGGACGATCTTGGTGCCGGTATCCTCGATCACGCGAACCGATTCATATCCCCCGGAAAGCTTGCGATCGAGCGGTTTGTAGCCTTCCATCCAGGGGGTGGATTCCTGCATGTCGAAGCGTACCTTGTAGTCGCCCGCCATTGCCAGGATCGTTTCGCGGTCCTTCTGGAAATGCGCCTGTTCAACTGCTTCGCCGCGATCGGCAATCGGCCCGTCCGCCAGCGCAGGGCTGGAAACGCAGGCAAGCGCGAAGCAGGCGGCAATCGCCAGGCGTGAAGGTGTCTTGAGCATTGGTTTGTCTCCTCCGAAAAGTCTGGGCTGGCAGCGGCGCTGATGCAACTGCCTGTCATTATAAGGTTGTATCAGAACTGGAAGCTGAGCGAGATGCTCGCGTTGCGGCCGGGCCGCGTATAGGCATCGGCGACAGTCGACGTGGCCGACAGGCCGCGCCCCTCCTGCCAGTAGGAATAGGTCTCGTCCGTCAGGTTGAAGATGCCTGCACGCGCCTTCAGATTGTCGCTCAGCGCGACGAATGCAGTCAGGTCGAGAATGGTGAACGCGTCGGGGCGGAAGTTTCCGGTTGCCGTGCGGTCTTCATCCTTGCGCGCATGATGCGTGGCGATCAGCTCCCCGCCGAAGCGGCCGCCCGGATCGCGGTAGCCGAGCCCGGCCACCAGGTTGAGCGGATCGATCGTTTCGAGCGGAATGGTGCCACCGCCGGGCAGGATCTCGTCGCCCTTGGCATAGGCAATCGCAAAGCGGCCCGTGAAGCCGTCGCCGAAGCGCACTTGCGCGCGCCCTTCGATCCCCTCGATCTCCACCGCGCCGATATTGACGTACTGGAATATGGTCGGATCGGCCGGCGTGCCGGAGCCTCCAACATCGGCCTGGTCGATGAAGTCCTTGTAATCGGCGTGGAAGGCCACAGCCGAGAGTGAGAGGGTCTCACCCGTATAGCGGATACCGCCTTCCCAGCTTTCGCTGCGTTCCGGCCCAAGGTCGGGATTGGGCCGCGAGGTGTAGCCGAAAGCCGGGTTGCTGAAGAAGTTGTTGATCTGGAACGGTGTCGGCGCGCGGAAGCCTTGCGCGTAATTAGCAAAGATCCGCACATCCTTGCCCGCCTTCACCACCGCGCCGAACTTCGGCGACAGGCGTGAATCGTCCTGCTCGCCCAGGTTGGGATCGGGGTAGAGCGGATCGGCCTGCGGCGTCAGGCTGTAGAAATCGAACCGCAGGGCCGGGAAGAGCGTCAGCGTGCCGTCGAACAGCGCGATCTCGTCGCCCAGGAAGATGCCGCCCAGCATGAAGTCGGTCTCGGGAAAAGCACTGGTCGGGTAGGTTTCGCCCGAGGGCGGGACGGTGCCGTCCCGGATGCCCTTTTGGTTGGTCCAGCTGACGTCGCCGCCCAGCGCCACCCGGTGTTCCAGCGGGCCGGTTGCGAACTCGCTGCGCGCTTCCGCACTCAGGCCATACACGGTGTTTTCGAAGGTGTTGAGCCGGGAACGGTCGGGGGAAGGCGTGCGGTCTTCCTCGGTATACTGGATATCCTCACCGCTCTGCCAGTAGGCTGCGAGATGCGCGTAATCGATCGCGCCTTCGCCCAGCCACGTCCAGTCGGCCGACACGCGCGTGCGTTCGGTTTCGTCCTCGGCTTCCAGCCGATCGGTGGTCCAGGCGGGCGGGGCGGGAGGGCCGCCGAAGAGGTATTGTGGCCCCTGGCCGGTGAGTACGTTGGTATAGAGCTGGCTGTCGAGATATTCGCCGGTCAGGCGAATGCGGTGGTTGCCGCCCTGCCAGACCAGCTTGCCGAGCAATGCGTTGGATTCGCCGTCCTGCGGATTGGGGAGCGTACGGTCGCTCCCGAGCCCGCCGACATCGCCCTTGTTGTCCAGCTCCTTGAAGTCGCGGCGGGTGTAGGCAAGCATCGCGGAGACATCGCCCAGCAGGCCAGCCACTGCGACCGTTTCCGAGAATTCCTCGTCGGCGCTGGAGTATGAGGCGCGCGCAAAGCCACCCAGCGCTTCTCCCGGCGTCACCAGATCGACGGGGTCGCTGGTGTTGAAGCTGATGGCACCGGCCAGCCCGTCACTGCCGTAGAGCGCGGAAGCGGGGCCGCGCAGGATTTCGACCGATTTGACGAGGCTGACGTCGGTATAGCCGCCGCGCCCAGCGTCCTGCGCGCCGAAGGTGAAGCCCTGCGGGCTGCGAATCCCGTCGACCTGGATCAGCACCCGGTTGCCGCCGATCCCGCGGATCACGAAATCCTCGTTCCGGGCGCGGCCCGTGACGCCCAGCGCGGCGCCGAAGCGGGATGGCGCGCGGCGCACTGATACGCCTGGCTCGTAGCGGACGAGATCCTTGATATCGGTCGCCAGTTCGTCGGCAATGTCCTCTGCGTCGATCACGGTGATCGTGGCGGGTGCGTCTTCTGCCGCGATGGGCGTGCGGGTGGCGGTGACGACGATCTGCCCGTCTTCGTCCAGCAGCGTCGAAGCCTCTTCTCCGGTCTTTTCCGAAGTCTCGGCATGCGCGAGGCCCGGCATCAATGCGACGCCCGCCAGCAATGCGAAACGTAAAGTAGTGCCCCTCAAGTCGATCCCTTTCTGCAAATGATTCGCGTTCGCGTGCCTCTATTGAGAATCATTTGCAGCTTCAACCCCGATCTCGTCTTGGCGTCGGGAAATGTCGGGGCTAGGGACACGCCAACGGCAAATCAGGAGCGGAAAATCCCATGAAAGCGACCATCTGGCACAATCCGAAATGCGGCACGTCGCGCAAGACGCTGGCGATTCTGGAGAACCTCAAGGCCGTCGATCTGACCGTGGTCGAATATCTGAAGGACCCGCCCACGCGCGAGAAGCTGGCCCAGCTCTATGAAGCAGCCGGGATCACGCCCGCGGACGGTCTGCGCACACGCGGCACGGACGCAGAAGAGCGCGGTTTGCCCGATGCCGACGCGGATACGATCCTCGATGCGATGGTCGCGGATCCGATCCTGATCGAACGCCCGCTGGTGGAGACGGAGAAAGGCGCGCGCCTGTGTCGTCCGCAGGATCGCGTGCTGGAAATCCTGTGAGGATGGCGGGCGGCGCTAGTCGTCCGCGCTGGCCATCAGCGCTGCGTCGCTGTGCAGCCGGGTCCAGCCGATCGCCATCACCGCAATGCAAAAGCCGATGATCGTGGCAAAGCCGATCCAGTCGCTATGCCCGTAAAGCCACACGCCCAGCGCGGGCGCGTAGATATAGCTCGCGCCATTGATACTGGCGACCTTGCCGGAAACCTGCCCCTGCTCCGGGCGGCTGACCGAAAGCGAAGCCCCGGCGGTGAAGCCGGGACGAAACAGCCCGAAGCCCAGCGCCGCGATCGCAAAGCCAAGGGCGATGCCGTGCAATTGCGTGGCCGTGCCGAAGACCACCGCGCCCACCACGCCGAGCGCCATGCCCGAAAGGGTGGACACGCGCGGCCCGAGATGCATCACCGGGATGAGGCCCCATTGCGCCAGCAGGGTCGCCACCGCGCCCATCATCAGCACGATGCTGACCGGCCCCGCACCCGCGGTCGGATCGTCGCGCAAGCCCAGCCGGTCGAGCACGAGGAAGCCGGCGATACCCAGCATCATGGCCTGGGCATGCCCGCCCAGCAGCCCGGATAGCAGCCACGGGCGGATGCGCTTGTCGGTCCAGGCAAGCTCGGGCGCACTCGCTGCCTCGGCGGTCAATTGCTGGCCCCTGCGAGGCTGCGCAAGCGGATCGTCCGCCCCGACATCCTCTGCGCTGTCGGTCGCGTGCCGGCCCGCGCCGCTGCCCCCATAGGGCGCGTCGAAGGCATAGGCGTGGGTGGCAAAACGCGGTTCGTCATTGGGCAGGCGCAGCCGCAGGGCGATAATCGCAATTATGCCGATTGCGGCGAAGGCGAAGAACGGCCCGGTCAGCCCCAGCAGCGGGAAGATCAGCAGCGGGGCGAGGGCGGGGCCGATTACGGTGCCCAGGCCGAAGCTGGAGGAGATCAGCGAGAGCGCCTGCGTGCGCTGCGCGCGCGGGGTGCGGCTGGCGACATAGGCCTGCACCGCCGGAGGCGCGGCCGAACCGAGCAGGCCGTAGAGCGAGCGGCACACGGCGAACAGCACGAGCGTCAGCAACGGCCCGATCCAGCCCGTCAGCCCGATGTACAGCACCGCCCCGCACAAGCCCATCGAGGCGACGAAACCCACCAGCCCGATGGCCATCATCGCCTTGCGTCCTCGCCGGTCGGAACGGCGCGCCCAGAATGGTGCGAAGCCGACCCATAACAGGGCCGACCAGCTATAGGCCAGGCTGATCCAGACATCCGCCACGCCCAGCGCCGTGCCGATGGAGGGCATGACCGACTGCATCGCCGTATTGCCCGCCGCCGAGACGAGCACGACAGTAAACAGCAGCGCCATGCGGCCGCGCGGTATGCCGGACTGGTCCAGGGCGGCGGCCGAGTCGCTCGGGGGTTCCGGGGAAGCGCGTGTTTCGGGATCGGGAGGCATGGGCGTGCAACGCTAGGCCGCGCGCTGCCCGGTGGCAATCGGTCCCGAGCGGCAGGAGCGCGTTATTCGAAGGTCTCTGTCACGGCTTCGGTATCGGGTCCGGCAAGCTGGCGGTGAACCGCAGCCAGCACGCCGAGCATGATCACGACATAGACCGCATTGAGGATGGCGTTGAACAGGCCGGCGCCGATCGCCGCAACCTCCGGTCCGGCGAGCCCGAAGACCAGCGCCACGATCAGGCCGAGTACCAGGCTGACGACGAGCAAGGCGATCACCAGCAGCAAGAAGAAGGCGAAGAGCCGCAGCGAGTTGCCCTTGGTCAGCCGCCAGGATCGCACAATCGCCGTGAAAGGATTGTACACCTTGTCGATTCCGATCACCGGGGCGACCAGCGACAGCTTCACCGCGATATAGATCAGGGCGACGACCAGCACGATACCCAGGATCACTGCCAGCGCGGTGACATCGCTTGCGATGGCGATGCCCATGACCATCCCGCCTGCGATGCCCATTCCGATGTAAACGAGCAGCATGACCACGATGTAGGTCAGAAAGCCGATCGCCCCGATCTTGATCGCTTCGCCCACGGTCGGCCGGTCGTGGGCTCGCAGCAGTGCCAGCAGGGCGATCGTCCCGACCACCTGCGCCACGATCATCAGCACCATGGCCCACCACACATCCGCGTAGAGCGCCATTATCTGGTCCATGACCACCGAGGGATCGTCGGAGTTCGGCTCGAAAGCCATCGACTGCGCCATGTCCGGCATCAGCAGGACCAGAGCGAAATACGGCAGGAAGAAGAAGACGCCCGCGACGATGGCAACAACGCCGCTGTTGGTCTGGATCAGATTGAGCGCATCGGTCCACGCGCGGTTGATGTCTAGCTTCATGAATTCCCCCGGGTCTGTGCCCTCTTGATAAGCGGGGGACCATGCGCCACGCAAACGAAAATGCCGACGCTTGAACATATCGAATGGCGCGTCTCGCCCGAGCCGGTGCCCTACCGCGAGGCACTGGCTGCGATGGACGCACGCAACTCCGCCGTCGAGGGGGGCGGGGCGCAGGAACTGATCTGGTCGCTCGAACACCCACCGGTCTACACCGCCGGAACCAGCGCGGCAGCCAGCGAGCTGCTCGATCCGCGGTTCGAGGTGGTCGAGGCCGGGCGCGGAGGGCGCTATACCTATCATGGGCCGGGCCAGCGCGTGACCTATACCGTCCTCGATCTGCGCAGGCGCGGCAAGGATGTGCGTCGCTTCGTTCATGGGATAGAGGGATGGGCGGTGGACGCCCTCGCACGGTTCGGAGTGGAAAGCTGGACCGTTCCCGAAAGGGTCGGCATCTGGACGCAGGGGCCCGACGGGCGCGAGGCGAAGATCGGCGCGATCGGAGTGCGAGTGCGCAAGTGGGTGACGATGCATGGCTTCGCGGTGAACCTGTCGCCCGATCTCTCCCATTTCACCGGGATCGTGCCCTGCGGGATCGAGGAATTCGGTGTCACCAGCCTCGCCGATCTCGGCATCGATCTTGCGCCCGAGGCATGGGATGAGGCATTGCGAGCCACCGCGCCCGCCTTTCTCGAGGCGCTTGAAAGACAGGACGCCCGATGAAGCGTAAAGCCGCCGCCATACCCGCTCTCGCCCTCGTGCTTCTTGCGTGCGGTGGAGGTGAGGAGAAGGCCGATCCGGCGAGCGACGAGACCGTCGGTCCGCAGGGCGAAGTCCAGGGGGGCACGATTTCGGACGCGATGCTGCCTATCGCAACCGTGCGATCGCAAGCGCCCCGGCGTGGCGGCGATAGTGGCGAAAGCGCTGGCGAAGAGCGGGACGACGCCGAGTAGCGCCGCCCCACCAATGGATCAGGCCGCGGAAGCCTGCTCTTCTTCCAGCGTCGGATAGTCGATGTAACCCTCCGCGCCCGGCAGGTACCAGCTCTTCGGTACGTCGACATTTTCCGCCAGCGCGGCACCCTTGGCGATCCGCACGGGCAGGTCCGGGTTGGAGATGAAGGGTCGCCCGAAGCTGATCGCGTCGGCACGGCCGCTCTCGACATCCTTTGCCGCCTCTTCCGGCGTGTAATCGCTGTTGAGCACAAGCGGCCCCTTGTAGATGCTGCGGATCAGCGCATCCTGCTTGGGCACATCGGTACTGCCGAAGGTGCCATCCGGGCCGGGCTGCCGCAGTTCGAGGAAGGCAACGCCGCGATCCTGCGCGACCTGCGCCGCTGCGCCGAAGGTTTCGGCGGGGTCGGGATCGTCCGCGCCCTGGGAATCGCCGTTGGGCGAAAGGCGCAGCCCCACGCGGTCCGCGCCCCACACATCGATCAGCGCGTCGAGAACTTCGCCCAGCAGGCGGGAGCGGTTTTGCGCCGAGCCGCCATATTCGTCTTCGCGCAGGTTGGTGCTGCGGCGCAGGAACTGGTCGATCAGGTAGCCATTCGCGCCGTGCAGCTGCACCCCGTCGAACCCGGCTTCCTTCGCGTTGGCCGCCGCCTTGCGGTAATCCTCGATCAGGCGCTTGATATCATCGACGGTCAGCGCGCGTGCCTGCGCGTAATCCTTCCGGCCGGAGGGCGTGTGCGCATGGCCGGGCGCGGTCGTCGCGCTGGCCGAAACAGGGGGCTGGCCACCCAGGAAGTCGGGGTGGACGATCCGCCCCATGTGCCACATCTGCAGGACGATCCGTCCGCCTTCCTCGTGCACGCCATCGGTGATCGGCTTCCAGCCTTCCCCCTGTTCATCGCTCCAGATACCCGGCGCATTGGGCCAGCCGAGCCCTTCCACGCTGATCCCGGTCGCTTCACTGATGATCAGGCCCGCGCCGGCGCGCTGGCGGTAATAGGTTTCCATCATCGCGTTCGGGACGAAGTTCGGCGGCGTCGCGCGACCGCGCGTCAGCGGAGCCATCAGGATGCGGTTGGGGGCGGTGATCGCTCCCAGGCGGAGCGGCTGGAACAGGGCGTCGTGCATGAAAGGTGGTTTCCTGTTTTTCTGTTGACCCTTTGGTGCGAGTGCGAGGTAGGGGCACGCCATGGGCACGACAAGCGAGAGCCGCGATAGATCGCCTTTGGCCTCGCAAAGCGGTTCTCCCGGCGCGCTCCACTGGGCGGCGCTGATCGCGGGCAACGTGGCGCTGGCGCTCGGTCCGTGGTCGGTCAGGCTGGCGGATAGCGGCCCCGTGGCCGCAGGCTTCTGGCGGCTGGTCATCGCGCTACCGCTGCTGTGGCTGATCGCGCGGCGCATGGGCGAGCCTGTGTCCGGCCTGCCGCGTCGCACCGCGCTGCTGGTGGCGCTGGGCGCGCTCGCCTTCGCTCTGGATCTGGCCCTCTGGCATGTCGGGATCGAGCGGACCCGGCTGGGCAATGCGTCGCTGTTCGGCAATTCGGGCAGCCTCGTGCTGCTGTTCTGGGGCGTTCTCGTCGCCAGGACGATGCCCGCCCGGGCAGAGTGGACCGCGATCGTGCTGGCGCTTGGCGGGGCCGCGATCCTGATGGGACGCAGCGCCGACATCAGCGCGAGTACGCTGGTGGGCGACCTGTTCTGCGTTTCCGCCGGGTTTCTCTACGCGGTCTATCTCCTGTGCCTGCAGGATGCGCGCAAGGGGCTGGGCGGCTGGGCGCTGCTGACCCGCGTGTGTCTGCTCGCCGCGCCGGTGTTGCTGGCGGTGGCATGGCTGCGGGGCGAGCCGATCTGGCCGCAGAACTGGGCTCCGCTGGTGGTGCTGGCGCTGCTCAGCCAGGTGCTCGGGCAGGGCCTGCTGGTGTTCGCGCTGCGCGCCTTTTCGCCGATGATAATCGGCCTTGCGCTGCTGATGCAGCCCGCAGTGGCCGTTGCTTACGGGTTTCTCGCCTTCGGAGAGGTTCTGGGCCCTTTCGACATGGTGGGCATGGTGATGGTCGGCGCCGCGCTTGCCGTTGCCCGCGCGCGCACGGGATGATCCCTATCCCGGGCCATCCTCCGTCCGGCTGCGGAACAGGGCAAAGCGCGCCTCCCCCTGCTCCAGATCCGGCCCCGACAGGTTCGCCTTGGCCTGCCGCATGAGCTGGTCGGCCTCGTCGCGCAGGACCTTGTGCCGGACCGGATCGGCCGTCGTCGCGGCCGCGCCTTCGAGCGTCTCGAACATGACGGAGGCCGCCGCAGGACTGGTGGAGACCCCGTTTCGGATCGTGCCGAAGCCGCGCGCCACGTAGTGGCGGAAATCGTCCGCCATGGGGCGCAGCGGGCGTCTGCCGTCTTCGTCCGGCTCTCCGATCGACCAGTTGAGATCGCGCTTGCCCAGTTCGGCGGTTGCCGCGCCGATCCAGTGCAGCGCGGAGATGGCGGTGAAGGGATCGTTGATGCCGGGCGAAAGCGCCCGCAGCCCGATCTCCACCAGCTCGTCGATCATGAAGTGCAGATCCTGAGAGGGGGTGCGCGTCTCGCCCAGGGCCAGGCACTCGCGCAATTTCTCGTCCCACTCATCGCCCGGGGCTTCCGACCAGTAACCGATGGCGACGGAGGGATGCACGAAATCGCCTGTCCTTACCGCCATCTGCAGTTCGGCTCCGCTATCGCGTGCCACCTTGAGCATCTGCTGCCAGTTGATGACCTGGATATAGCCGGCGCTGGCGGCATAGACGGGCGTGCCTTCGCGAATCTCGCCTTCAACCCGCGCCTTCATGGGTTCGTCGAAATTGTCGCGGATCGCGTGCAGCAGCCGCCTGCCGATCCCCTCGAGCACAGCGTTGATCCGGATCGAGGAGGGGACATGGTTGAGGAAGTAGACCAGCACCATCACCGATATCATCATCAGCAGGTAGGCCACCAGCAGCGAAATCTGCGGTGTGAAGCCGGGATAGGCGGTGCCCTGTGCCAGCGGACTCGCCTCGTCCGGCATGCGGACCGAGCGCAGGATGGTGATGGCGTAGACGAAGGTGCCGATGAATGTTGCGAGGCTGATCTGGTTTCCGCGATCCTCCATGAAATTGGTCAGCAGCCTCGGGCCGTAATTGCCGCTGGCAAAGGCGACCGCCGCGATCGTGATGGAGAACAGCGTGGAGGCAACGCCGATCATCGATCCGGCGATGACGGTCAGCATGTTGCTCGCTCCGTCGGGCCGGGCGGGCTGCAGCCATTTCACCTCGTTGACCCAGGCAGCGTAACCGGCACGGTCGAGCTGGATGGTGAGGGTCGCCAGCAGCAGGGCGGCGACAGCGAACAGCGCGGGAAAGAACCAGTAGCTGGCGTTCACATCGCTCCACAGCTTGCGCAACTTGGCCATCATGGTCGCGACATATCCTTTCCTTGCACCGGGCCATTAGGGACTGGTGTTTTCGCTGTCTCGTCACGGAACGCGCGTAACGCGATTATCGGTCCGCCAATTGCACAAACGTGCCGATGCTGCGATTGGGCGCCAATGCGGCGGGGCAGGATAGCGCCTTGCCACCGAAAGGACGTACATGGCTGCCCCGATTACTGACAATACCGTCGTCACCCCGCCCATTGCGGAGGCAACCACCGCCCTGGCCGACCAGCTCGGCAATATTGAGAACGTCGTTACCCTCACCATGCAGCAATACACGCTGGGATCGCTGATCCTGATGGTGAGCTACGGGGCCTGTTTCGCCTTCATCCTGTTCTTCCTGATGAGCGTGCAGAACCTCGCCCCGCGCTATCGGCTGGTGCCCATCCTGTCCGCGGTCGTCATGGCGAGCGCCGGGCTCAGCCTGCTGCAGGAATTCAGCCTGTGGAAGGATAGCTACGCGTTCGTCGACGGTCTCTACCGTCCGCTGGCCGAGAACGAAACCTTCACCAACGCCTATCGCTACGGCAACTGGACGATCACCGTGCCGATCCTGCTGACGCAGCTCGCAATCGCCCTGGGGCTTCGGCAGGGGGAGATTCAGCGCCGTTCGCTGCGGATGGGTGTTCCGGCCGTGCTGATGATCTGGACCGGGCTCTACGGGCAGTTCGGCGAGGGCGGCGATTTCTCGCACCTCAACCTGTGGGGCGTCGTCTCCTCGATCTTCTTCCTGTGGCTGATCCTGGAAGTGCGTCAGACGCTGATCGCGGGGATCAGCAGCACGCCCGATATCCTGAAGCCCTGGCCCAACAACCTGTGGTGGTTCTTCCTGGCGACCTGGGGCCTGTACCCGATCGCCTATGCGCTGCCGCAGCTGGGCGCCACGGCGGAGATCGTGATTGCGCGCCAGGGGATCTATTCGCTCGCCGATATTGCTTCCAAGCTGATCTACGGCATCATCCTTGCCCGCTTCGTGCTTCGCCGCAGCGCGTATGAAGGTTACATGCCCGCAGCCGAGGCGCTGGCTTCCGCCCCTGAGAAGCCGAATACCGGCGGCCCCGGGCTGCGCCGCGCACCTTAGCCCCGGCGAGATACGGAATTCGGATCGTCTCCCTGACGATACCTGAAGAAAAGGCCGGGGTGGTGGTTCGCCCCGGCCTTTTTACCGTTCCTGCGGCGCGTCGGTCGATCTTGCCCAGATCGCCCTTGCCGCCACTGGGCAAGATCAAATCCTGCCCAGGTCTCCTTTCCCGATCGTGCCGCTGGCCATTTCCAGCATCCGGTCGAGGCTTTGCTTGGCCTTCATGCGCAGCCCTTCCTCGATCTCGATCTGCGGAGTGAGATCGCGCAGCGCGGTGTAGAGCTTTTCCAGCGTGTTGAGCGCCATGTAGGGGCAGATATTGCAGTTGCAGTTGCCGTCCGCGCCGGGCGCACCGATGAAATTCTTCTCCGGCAGCGCCTTTTCCATCTGGTGGATGATGTGCGGCTCGGTCGCGACGATCAGAGTGTCGCCCGGGAAGGTCTCCGCGAATTGCAGGATGCCGCTGGTCGATCCGACATAGTCCGCATGATCGACGATGGCGGGCGGACATTCGGGATGCGCCGCGATGGGCGCGCCGGGGTGCTGCGCTTTCAGCTTCAGCAGCTCGGTTTCGCTGAAAGCCTCGTGCACGATGCACACGCCCGGCCACAGCAGCATGTCGCGGTTGAACTTGCGGTTGAGATAGCCGCCAAGATGCCGGTCCGGCCCGAAGATGATCGGCTGGTCTTCCGGGATCTGTTCCAGGATCGTCTCCGCGCTGGAGCTGGTGACGATCACGTCCGACAGGGCTTTCACCTCTGTCGAGCAGTTGATGTAGGTCAGCGCGATGTGATCGGGGTGCGCCTCACGGAAAGCCTTGAACTTTTCCGGCGGGCAGCTGTCTTCCAGGCTGCATCCGGCGTCCATGTCAGGCAGGACCACGATTTTTTCGGGGCTGAGGATCTTGGCGGTGTCGGCCATGAACTTCACGCCGCAAAAGGCGATCACATCCGCGTCGGTTTCCGCCGCCATCTGGCTCAGCTGCAGGGAATCGCCCACGAAATCGGCAAGGTCCTGTATTTCCGGCTTCTGGTAGTAGTGCGCCAGGATCACCGCGTTGCGCTCCTTGCGCAGGCGTTCGATCTCGGCGAGCAGGTCGTCGCCGGTGGGCGGACGGGATTGATCGGTCATTGTTCTTGGGCCCCGGTCGTTTCTGTTGCAGATCGCATATAGTTCGAACGGACGCATGCGCGAGGGTGTTCCGCGCAATCCGCTTAATCCGGGGGTGCGCGCGGGCTGCGGCGACCCGGCCGGATGAGTGCTTGGGGATCGTGAATTGTCTGCGGATTGCCTTGCCCCGGCGCGTCGGGAATGCGAGAGCGCCGAGCGATGACCGATCCCGTATTGCAAGAAGCCTCGCACGATCCTTCGAAACTGCGCCTGGTCGCCAATCGCCCGGTCTTCTTCGGGTCGGCAATCCTGATCGTGGCGTTTGCGCTGTTCGGCGCGTTGTTCTCGGCCACGGCCGGGCAATTGTTCGATCGCCTGCAGGCGCTGATCGTGGCCGACTTTGGCTGGTTCTACATTCTGGCTGTGGCCGGATTTCTGGTCTTCGTCGTGTTTCTGACGGTCAGCAAATATGGCGATATCAAGCTGGGGCCGGACTGGAGCGAGCCGGAATACAGCCACCTGTCGTGGTTCGCGATGCTGTTCAGCGCCGGCATGGGGATCGGCCTGGTGTTCTTCGGCGTGGCAGAGCCGTTGCTGCATTACGTGGAGCCGCCGCGCGGCGACCCCGCCAGCGTCGAATCCGCGCGGCAGGCGATGGTGCTCACCTTCTTCCACTGGGGTGTGCATGCCTGGTCGATCTATGCGGTGGTCGGCCTGGCACTGGCCTATTTCGCGTTCCGTCGCGGACTGCCCCTGACCCCGCGTTCCGCGCTCTACCCCTTGTTGGGCCAGCGCATCCACGGGCCGATCGGCCATGCGATCGATATCTTCGCGGTGCTCGGCACCATGTTCGGTGTTGCCACCTCGCTCGGGCTGGGCGTGCTGCAGGTCAATGCGGGTCTCGCCTTCATCGCCGGCGTTCCGCAATCGCCCGGCATCCAGATCGCGCTGATCGCGGGGATCACTCTGCTCGCCACGCTATCGGTCTACATGGGCCTGGACAAAGGCGTGAAGCGCCTGTCCGAATTCAACATCATACTGGCGGCGATCCTGCTGGGCTTCGTACTGGTGACCGGCTCCACCATTTTCCTGTTGCAGGCCTTCGTTCAGAACACGGGCGCCTATTTCGGCCAGGTAGTGGAGCGCACCTTCCGCCTCTATGCGTACGAGCCGAACGAATGGCTCTCCAACTGGACGCTGTTCTACTGGGGCTGGTGGATCGCCTGGTCGCCCTTCGTGGGCATGTTCATCGCGCGGATTTCGCGCGGGCGCACCATTCGCCAGTTCGTGGCCGGGGTGCTGGTGGTACCGGTGCTCTTCACCTTCCTGTGGATGACGGTGTTCGGCAACACCGCGATCGCGCTGGATATGGCGGGCGTCGCGCCCATCGCGCAGGTCGTTCAGGACAACCTTCCGACAGCGCTGTTCGCCACGCTGGCCGAGCTGCCGCTGTCGTCGATCACCTCGGTCGCCGCCACCCTGCTGATCGTGACCTTCTTCGTCACCTCGGCGGATTCGGGCGCACTGGTGATCGATACCATCACCAATGGGGCGGTCGATACGCCGCCTGTCTGGCAGCGTGTGTTCTGGGCGATCTGCGCAGGCGCGGTCGCGGCGGTGTTGCTCGTCGCGGGCGGGTTGCAGGCCTTGCAGACAGCCGCCATCGCCAGTGCGCTGCCTTTCGCCGTGGTGATGATCTTCATTTGCTACGGCCTGCTCAAGGCGCTGGCCATGGAAAAGAGCGGGGGCGTGCCCGACTACGGCATGCTGCCCACACAGCCGCTCGACGCGGATATCAACTGGAAGAAGCGGCTTTCCACGATCACCGGTTCCTTCCGCAAGGAACAGGTGGCCGAGTTCCTCGAACAGAAAGCCCTGCCTGCGCTGGAAGATGTTGCGGCGGAAATGCGTCGCCGCAGCCTTGCGCCCGAAGTCACCCGCGACGGCGGCGACGTTTTGCTATCCGTACCGCATGGCGAACACGGCACCTTCAGCTACGAAGTGCGTGCGCGGGCCTTTCGTGCGCCCAGCTTTGCCTGGGCCGAGGCGCACCGTCCGGGCGAGGATGATGGGAAGCGGAATTTCCGGGCGATGGCGCGCAGTTCCGAAGGCGGCCATCCGCTGGACGTGACGGGTTACACCAGCGAACAGCTGATCGGCGACCTGCTCAACCGCTACGCACACTTCCGCCACGCGCGCCGTCTGGCATGATCACCGCCCGATAAGGGCGGGCGTGTCGAACTCTATTTCTCTGCGGCCTTTGCGGGGGCACGCCTGATGGAGGTCTGCTTGTTCGATGTATCTCCATCGAAGCTGACGTCGACGGTGATGTTGCGATAGCCGGCTGCCGCCAGCGGAACGGCAATGTTCTGCTGAACGGCCGCGCGCGCGGATGTCCGCGCCAGTTCCATCAGGGCGGGGCTGCGCGCGCTGTCGAGCGCTTCGCGCTCGGCGATCTGGGTGTTGTTGCGGCTCAGATCCTCTTCCGCATTGGGGGTGATCCAGATGCCTTCGCGCATGTATCGCGCGCGCGCTTCGTCGAGATTGGGCTTGCTGAGTTCCAGCGCGGGCAGGCGTACGCCCATGGTCTGCGTCTCGGCGTTCCACGAAAGGCGCGACCGGTCCATCTTCGACAGATCGACCGAGTAGTTCACCCGTGCCGGGATCACCGCCACCTGGCGGCTCTTGAGCGCACCGAAGAACCGGCTGTCCTTGCTGGCCACCACGGGGGCGAACTCGGCGGTAAACACCACCAGCCGGTTCTGCTTTTCGAAGGAAACCAGCGTCGTTCCGATCGGGTCGCCCATCCGGTTGGGCCCATAGGTCCGCCAGCCGATCCAGGCGAGCGCTGCGATCAGCAGGATCACCAGGAACCAGGGCAGGAACTGGGGGCGCGACTTCTTCACGCGGGTTTCGGTTGCGTCGTCACTCACGGCAGTTCGTCTCCACTAAAGGGCGGCCCATCTCTCATCCGAACGGTTAACCATGTTGCGGCGTTCCAGATCGATCAGATGCGCATGGACAGACATTTGCGCGGCCTTTTCCAGCCGCGGGTCCAGACCCTTGTACATCACCGGGATGAACTCAGGCAGACTGAGCGGCCCCTGTTCCAGCGTGCGAAGTATCTGCCTTTCGCGCTGGCGGCGGTGGCCGATCATCGAACGGACCAGCTGCTGCGGCTTTTCTACCGGCTTGCCATGCGCCGGGTAATAGACCCGGTCCTCGCGCTGGTAGAGCTTGTCCAGGCTGGCGAGGTAATCGCCCATGTCTCCATCGGGCGGAACGATCACGCTGGTGGACCAGCCCATCACGTGGTCGCCGGTGAACAGCGCGCCCGATTGCTCCAGCGCGAAACACAGGTGGTTGGACGTGTGCCCCGGTGTGGCAACCGCACGCAGCGACCAGCCGTCGCCTTCCACGCTCTCGCCATCCTGAAGGACGCGGTCCGGTTCGTATGTGGTATCGAAGGCCTCGTCCGCGCGCGGGCCGTTATCCGCGATCACCAGCTTGGCACAGCCCATCACCGGCGCTCCGGTCCGCTCGGCAAGCGGGGCCGCGGCGGGCGAATGATCGCGGTGGGTGTGCGTACAGAGGATCGCGGTGATGTTCGCATCCCCGGCAGCGTCCATGATCGCCTGGAGATGCTCCGCTTCGTGGGGGCCGGGATCGATTACCGCGCGGTCCTCGCCCGCACCGACGAGGTATGTCTGCGTGCCCGTGAAGGTGTAGGGCGAAGGGTTCGGCGCAAGGACCCGCGTGACGAGCGGCTCAGGCTTTTCGGGTGTGCCGGTGGGCCATGGGCGGGGCGGAATATCTACCATTGCCTTGCATATGGGGCGGCCACTGGCGCATGTCACGCCGCACGTTCGGGAAGAGGTGAGGTTTGAGCGAGCATATTCTGGTCATCGACGCGGGCACCACATCCACCCGCGCGATGCTGTTCGGGCGCGACGGCGTGCTTCGCGGCAGCGCGCAGGCGGAGATCGCGCAGCACTTTCCAAGGCCCGGCTGGGTGGAGCACGATCCGCAGGAAATCTGGCAGGCGAGCCTCAATTGCGCGCGCCGGGTGCTGGGCAACCGCAGCCCGGAAGGCATTGCCGCGATCGGCATCACCAACCAGCGCGAGACGGTGGTCGCCTGGGACCGTAACACGCTGGAGCCGCTGTCGCGCGCGATTGTCTGGCAGGACCGGCGCACGGCCAGAGACTGTGCGGCGCTGCGCGAGAGCGGACGGGAAGAGGATGTTCACCGGGAAACGGGCCTTCTGCTCGATCCCTATTTTTCCGCCACCAAGATGCGCTGGCTGCTCGAAAACGACGATGCGGTGGCGTCCGCGGCGCGATCGGGTCGGCTCGCCTTCGGCACGGTGGAAAGCTGGCTGGTAGCGAAATTCTCGGGCGGGGATCACATAAGCGATGCGAGCAATGCCAGCCGCACCTTGCTGCTGCCGCTTGGCGAAACGGGCTTTTCGCAAGGGCTGTGCGACCTTTTCGGCGTGCCGCACGCGGCGCTGCCTCGCGTGGTCGACACGCATGGCGAACTTGCCACCTGCGATCCGGGTCTGTTCGGCCGGGCGATCCCGATCTGCGGGCTGGTGGGCGATCAGCAGGCCGCGACCATAGGGCAGGGCTGCCTGTCCGAAGGCGAAACCAAGGCGACCTACGGCACCGGCGCATTCATCCTTGCCAATCACGGCACCGAGATACCGCGTTCGGAGCACCGCCTGCTTTCTACCGTGCTGATGCAGCGCAATGGCGTGCGGACCTATGCGATCGAGGGATCGGTGTTTGTCGCGGGGAGCCTGATCCAGTGGTTGCGCGATTCGCTGGGCCTGATCGCCGATGCGAGCGATACCGAGGCGCTGGCGCGTTCGGTCGAAAGCTCGGGCGAGGTGGTAATCGTGCCCGCACTCGCCGGACTGGGCGCGCCGCATTGGCGCGCCGATGCGCGCGGGCTTATCTCAGGGTTGAGCTTCGCCAGCGGCAAGGCGCAGATTGCGCGCGCCGCGCTCGAATCGATCAGCGCCCAGACGCACGATCTGGCGCGGGCGTTCGCTGCCGATGGCGCGAAATGGGAAAGCCTGCGGATCGACGGCGGGATGAGCGCGAACGACTGGCTGGCGCAGGATATTGCGGACATTCTGGGTCTGGCGGTGGAGCGGCCCCGTTTCGTGGAGACCACTGCGCTCGGCGCGGCCATCGCCGCTGCGACGGGGATCGGCTGGTTCGACGATCTGGCCGAGGCGGCAGACGCCATGCGCGGCGAAGTCGACCGCTTCGACCCGTGCATGGAGGACGGCGTGCGCCGTGAGCGGCTAGAGCGATGGGAGCGGGCGCTGGCGGCGGCCTGAGGCTCAACCGCCTGCGAAATGCCTGCCCAGGCGCTGGTGCAGCGATCCGATCGAAGGCGACGAGGCGGCGGAGTGGCGCTCGCGATATTCGCGATCCAGCCGCGCAACGCGGGCGTGCAGCCGCTGCGTTTCGGCGACGAGTGCCTGTGTCGGCAGGTCCAGCAGGTCCATCATGTCGGCGGCAGGCGCGCGATCGGGCGGCAGGTTAGTATGCTGTTCCCACTGGCGGTTGCTCATCTGTCCGGCCAGAAAGGCCCGGTGATTGAGCAACCATGCGAGCACATGCATGATCCGCGTCGTCGCTTTCAGCCCTTCGCATTCGAGCGCGCGGCGCAGCGGCAGTTCGGAGGGCATCAATTCGCTTACCGCCGGTGCGAAGACAGCCCGCACCTCATCCGCGAGAACGTTGGCCTCGCAATATAATTCTTCGACGATCAGCGCCGTGATATCGACCGTGTCCCTCATGCGTGCGACCGGCTAAGCCATTCGCTTCATTGCGATAAGCGCGTTGGCGGGCCTGTCCCGCGAAGGGGCGGATGATAACTCGCCGCCACGCCGGGCGAGATCAGGCGATGATGTCGGGGATCAATTCATCCTCGATCGCGGCCATTCGATCACGCAATTGCAGCTTGCGCTTCTTGAGCCGGGCGATCTGCAACTGGTCGGGCGAATCCATTGCCGACAGCGCATCGATCGCCGCATCGAGATCGCGGTGCTCGATCCGCAATTGTTCGAGCCGCTTTCGCAATTCCGCCTCGGTCAATTCGTCCGTCCTCGTTCACGGCAACGGCCGCCATCCCACACGATCCATCGCAGCATCGGCTGGATTGGTCGAGAAGCCTCATATCACCCCTTCGCAGGAATGCGATTCTATGGTTCACTCTTCCCAGCGGTGGCCCGAAGGGCCGTACTGTCTCTTCCGGTGTCCCCGCGCTGCTCGCGTCCTTTCGCGAGGGGCTTCGACACGAAAGAGGAGAAGAGGCTTTATGAACGCTTCGCACATCACCGCCCTCCAGACCAAGCATGCCACGCTCGACGCGGCGATTGCCGATGAAATGCGCAAGGCGGCGCCCGATGATGCGACGCTGCGAAGTCTCAAGAAACAGAAGCTGCGGCTGAAAGAGGAAATGGCAACCGGTTGAGGCCGGAACCCGCACGCGTGAGCAGCAAAATGCAAAGGGATTTCCCCTGCGCGGCGCAATGAGCTAACCCGCCCCCATGAGCGCAACGGTAGCGGCCCGGAAAATCCTGACCGGCCTTCACGAGTTGATGGCCACCCGCCTTTCGGCGCAGGACAAACTCGACCGCACTGTAGAGATCGTGGGCGAATCGCTCGATAGCGAAGTGTGCTCGATCTACCTGCTGCGTGGCGGCATGCTGGAGCTGTCCGCCACGCGCGGGCTCAACCAGTCAGCCGTCCACGTCACCCGCCTTGCGGTGGGGGAGGGGCTGACCGGCACACTCGTCGCGCATGGGGAAACGCTCAACCTCGCGCAGGCCAAGGCGCACCCGGATTTCCAGTACCGGCCCGAAACCGGGGAGGACAAGTTCTCCAGCTTCGCGGGCGTGCCGATCGTCTATCGCGAGCGTGCGGTGGGCGCGCTCAACGTCCAGCATGTCGATCCACGCCGGTACGAGGACGTGGAGATCGAGGCGCTCCAGACCACCGCAATGGTGCTGAGCGAAATGATCGTGAACGCGGGCCTGATCGACGAGCGTTCGGCGGACGAGGCCGCGCCGGAACGCAGCGGACCTGCGCAGCTGACCGGCCTGACGCTGGTGGCCGGCCTGGCGAGCGGTTCGGCGGTTTTCCACCAGCCCCGCATCACCATCGACAAGGTCGTCGCCGAAGACACCGAGTTCGAGCGGCAGCGGGTCTATCGCGCGTTCGAGCGCATGCGCGACCAGATCGACCAGATGGCGCAGCAGGCGGAATTCGGCGCGGGCGGGGAAACCGACGAGGTTCTCAAGGCCTACAAGGCTTTTGCCTACGACGAGGGCTGGAGCCGCCGGATCAACGAGGCGATCGATGCAGGGCTGACCGCCGAAGCCGCGATCGAGCGTGTGCAGCAGCGCACCCGCATGCGCATGCGCGAGATCGACGATCCGCTGCTCGCGGACCGGATGCACGACCTGGAAGACCTCTCGAACCGCCTGCTGCGGATCGTCTCGGGCCAGATCGGAACCGCCGCGTCGAGCGGGCTGAAGGAAGACGCGATCCTGATCGCGCGCAACCTGGGCCCGGCCGAACTGCTCGAATATGATCGGCGGCGGCTCAAGGGCGTGATCCTGGAAGAAGGCTCGCTCACCTCGCATGTGGTGATCGTGGCGCGGGCTATGGGCATCCCGGTGCTGGGCCGCGTGCGGGGCCTGCGCGGCGTCGTGGGCGAGGGTGACCACGTGCTGCTCGACAGCGATGCCGGGCTCGCGCATGTCCGCGCCCAGACCTCGGTCATCGATGCGTTCGAGGCGCGCTTCGCCAAATCGAAGGAACGGCGCGCCGCCTATGCCGAGCTGCGCGATGTAGAACCGTTCACGCGCTGCGGCACGCGTATCCAGGTCATGATGAATGCTGGCCTGCGCGATGATCTGACCACGCTTTCGATGGTCGGCGCCGACGGTATCGGCCTGTTCCGCACCGAGTTCCAGTTTCTCGTCTCCGCCACGCTGCCGCAGCGCGAGAAGCAGACGCGCTTCTACAAGGATGTGCTCGATGCGGCGGGCAGCAAGCCGGTGGTGTTCCGCACGGTCGATATCGGCGGCGACAAGGCGGTGCCCTATCTTTCGAGCGACAGTGGCGCGGCCGACGAGAACCCGGCGATGGGCTGGCGGGCCCTGCGCCTCGCGCTGGAGCGCGATGGCCTGTTCAAGGCGCAGGCCCGCGCGCTGATCGAGGCGGCGGGCGGGCGCACGCTCAGGGTCATGTTCCCCATGATCTCCGAACCGTGGGAATTCGATGCCGCCCGCGCCGTGTTCGAGGAACAGCGGGAATTCCTGCGTGCACGCAAGCGGATCATCCTGCCCGAAGAGATCGAATATGGCGCCATGATCGAGGTGCCGGGGCTGGTCGAGGTGCTCGATCTGCTGGTGCCCAAGGTGTCCTTCCTGTCGGTCGGTACCAATGATCTTACCCAGTTCCTGTTCGCTGCCGACCGTGCCAACCCCAAGCTTGCTGCGCGCTACGACTGGCTGTCCCCGGCCATCCTGCGGTTCCTCAAGCGGATCGTGGATGCGACCGCCGGGCATCAGGTGCGGCTGGGGCTGTGTGGCGAAATGGGCGGACGACGGCTGGAGGCGCTCGCGCTGCTGGGCCTGGGATATCGCCGCCTTTCGATCACGCCGGTTTCCGTAGGCCCGATCAAGGAACTGATCCGGCAGATCGACCTCGATGAGGTGAGCAGCTTCATGAGTCGGCTGATCGCTCAGCCGCCCCCCGATACGCGCGCGGCGATTGCCCAATGGGCGCAGGAACACGGCATCGAAGTGGAATGATCCTGTTCCGGCTGGGAAAAAGGCGCAAAATCCGGTCTTCCCGCCGTTGGCTTCGCATGGGAACGCCGCTAGACAGGGCGTTCCTGCAGCGGGGGCCGTAAGGATCAGTAATGGCGGACGACGAACCCGGATTCGAAATAGACAATTCCGAGCCGGCTGCCCCGGGCGAGCGGCTGCGCGCCGCGCGCGAAGCCAAGGGCATGAGCATAGAGGATGTGGCTTCGGCCACGCGGATTCCCAGGAACCATCTCGAATCCATCGAAGATGGCGATTTTGCCGTGCTGCCGGGCCGGACCTATGCGATCGGCTTTTCGCGCAGCTACGCCAAGGCGGTGGGCCTCAACGATGACGAAATCGTCAACGAGGTGCGCGAACAGCTCGGGATCGAAGACCCGTCCGAGCGTCTGCGCGACGGCACCATCCAGACCGAAGATCCCACCCGCCTGCCATCGCGCGGGCTGGTAATCGGTTCGATCGTGGCGGCCGTGATCCTTCTGCTCGGCCTCTTCGCCTTCTCGCGCACCTTCTTCAATCCCGGCGCCGGGCCCGATTCCCTGCTGGCAGCAGAGGAAGACCGGACGATTGCCGAAGAGCAGGCGCAGGCAGCGGCGACGCAGAGCGCCAGCCAGCAGCCGGCAGCCGATGGCCCGGTCGTATTCACCTCCACCGAAGAGGGCATGTGGGTGCGCTTCTACGATGGCGTTGAATCGAACGTGCTGATGGAAAGCCTGATGGCCGAGGGTGAAAGCTACACCATCCCCGACACCGCCGAAGACCCGCAGATGCGCACCGGGCGGCCCGACGCATTCACGATCACCATCGGCGGGCAAAGCGTGCCGCGCCTCGCCGAGAACGATGCGGTCGTCAGCGATGTGGAGGTGAGCGCGGAGGCGCTGCTGGCGCGCGACGGCGTCGGCCTGCCCGGTGAGGGTAACGACGCGGAGGGCGGCGACAGTACGCCGCAGACCACCGGAACCGGCGGCGCTCGCTGATCGGCGCAAGGGAATCGAGAAAGCGATGGTTCAGCCCCGGTTCGTGACGAAGGGGGCAGCACCCGCGATAACGGACTTGGAATACGAGGGAGACAATGACTTTGTTCAATTCATCCGCGAAACCCCGCGCGGTTCTGATCGGCGCGCTGGCCGGCCTGCTCGTGACCACGGGCACGCCCGCAGTCGCGCAGGACGGTGACGAAGCGCGCATCCGCAAGCTCGAAGCCGAAGTCCGCGCGCTTCAGCGGCGGGTCTTCCCCGGTGGCGACGGGCGCTATTTCGAGCCCGAAATCTCATCATCGCAGAGCGGCGGCGCGACGAATGCCGCGCAGACGACTGCCGTTACCGACATTCTGGCCCGGCTCGACGCGCTCGAATCCTCGATCCAGACGCTGACGGGACAGGTCGAGCAGGTCACCAACACGCAGCGGGGCTTCGAGGCGCGCCTTTCCGCTCTCGAAAGCGCGACCGTGCCGCGCACCGCGTCGAATACACCCGGCTCCGGCACGACCACCCAGCCACGCACGACGCCCACGCCCACGCCCACACCTGCGCAAAGCTCCGGCCCCAGCGCAGAACGTCTTGCCGCGGTGCGCGCGATCACCAAGCCGCAGACCGACGATGCGGGCGACGACGACTACTCCTACGGCTTCCGCCTGTGGGAGGCCGAGCTTTATCCCGAGGCGCAGCAGGCGCTCGCCGCCTTCGTGGAGCAGTATCCGAACCACTGGCGCACCACTTACGGGCGCAACCTGCTGGGCCGTGCCTTTCTCGACAACGGGCAGGCGCGCGAGGCCGCTCCGTGGTTCCTGCAGAACTACCAGGCCGATAACGACGCTGCCCGTGCGCCCGACAGTCTGCTCTATCTTGCCGAAGCGATGATCGAGCTGGGCGATACGGACCGCGCGTGCATCGCCCTTGCCGAATTCGGCGAGACCTATCCGGCCATCGCCGCCGGTCGGTTGAGCGATCAGTACGAAGCGAACCGGCGCAAGGTGAGCTGCTCCAATTAACGCAGAGGTCGATCCGGCGCTGGTCGCGCGGTTTCTCGCCGATTGCCGGCTGGACGAGGATTACGGGGAGAGGCTGGGCGTGGCGGTGTCCGGAGGGCCGGACAGCCTCGCCCTGCTTCTGCTGGCCAATGCCGCGATGCCCGGCCGGATCGATGCTGCAACGGTCGATCACGGCCTGCGGACCGAATCGCGGGCAGAGGCAGAGTTCGTCGGAGAGGTGTGCGCGCAGATCGGCGTGCCCCACGCGATCCTTCCCGTGGGACTGGCGGCCGGCAACACGCAGGCGATGGCGCGCGCGGCGCGCTACGAGGCGATGGGTCTGCATTTCACGCAGATGGGTGTGGCCACATTCGCCACGGCGCATCACGCCGACGACCAGGCGGAAACGCTGCTGATGCGGCTCAACCGGGGGAGCGGCCTGTCCGGGCTGGCGGGCGTGCGGCCTTCCTCGATCTTCTTTCCCGCCGGAGTGGTCGCCGAAATGCTCCTGATCCGGCCCCTGCTGGGATGGCGGCGAGAGGAACTTGCCGCGATCGTGGCCGAGGCAGGCGTCGAACCGGTAAGAGACCCCTCCAACACGGACGACACGTACGAGCGCGCGCGGATACGCAAGGCGATTGCCGATCTCGACTGGCTCGATCCGTCCGCCATGGCGCTCTCCGCCCGGTATCTGGCAGAAGCGGAAGTGGCGGTGGAGCATATCGTCCAGCAGACGGCGCAGCGCTGCTGTATCTGGCGCGACGGGGGATGTGCTTTCACATGGGGGCATCCACGCCTGATCGAAATCGGCGTTGTCGAACTCATTCTGGAAGGGCTCGGCGCGTCCGATCTTCGCAAATCGGACATTGCCCGGATGATCGACCGGTTGCGTTCGAGGGAGCATGCCTCGCTCGGGGGCGTGCTCGCCCGGCGGCGGATGTATCCCACCGCAGAGCGGACGACCACCGACGTGATGTGGTTCGAGCCCGAGCCGCCACGATCCGCCGGGTCGTGAGGCCTAGGTAATCGGTTCGCCCAGCTTGAGCGTTTCGCCGCGGGTGATGATGACCTTGTCGCCCTTCTTCGCCACGGCGAACACCTTGGCTGCGAATTCGTTGGGCAGCCCGATGCATCCGTGGCTGGCATAGCCGTTCTCGACCTGCGAACCGTGCAGCGCCACGCCGTCTTTGGTGAGGAACATCGAATAGGGCATGGGCGCGTTGTTGTACTTCTCCGACACGTTGTGCCGCATCTTGTAGCGGATCGGGAACGTGCCGAGCGGGGTCGGGTGTTCCTGCGTGCCGAGCAGGACAGCCGCCGCGCCGATCTCGTACCCGCCGCGGAAAACCGAGATGACCCGCGCATCGAGATCGACCGTCATCACGATCGGGCCGGGCGGCACTCCGTCCGTATCCCAATGCCACTCGCCGTAACGGATCGGGCCGGTGATCGGCAGGACCCGCTTGACCACCAGGGGCTCTGAGCGCGTCGGGGTCCGGCGCGAGACGGTGCGCGGCGACTGGTCGCGCGCATCGTAGATGGTCTCGCCTTCGCGTGCTGCGCTGGCGGGGGCCGTTTCGGAGGTGCCGGGCGCAGTGGCTTCGTCCGGCTCGATCGTCTCGTCGGTCAGCGCGGTGTCAGCTTCCGCTTCGGGATCAAGCGCTTGTGCGCCGGCCTGCGTGCCGGTGCCATCGCCGAACCTGGAGGGATCGACCGGAATCGCGTCTTCCAGGTCCGGCGCCGCAGCCACGCTCTGTGTTTCGGCGCCGGTATCGAGGAAACGCGCGCCGATGGACGCGCCGCCGAACAGCAGCACGGTCGCCAGTGTGGCGCCACCGATCCAGATGAGGGCTTTGCTCATATCAATGCCTTCTTGCCTCGCGCGCGCGGGAAATCATAGCGTACGGGGCCTTCGCGTCTCGTCACGAGACGGTATAGCGGGCAAAGGTTAACGGCGGTGAAGGCCGCCTAGTCCCGCGATACCTCCACGGTCTTCTCGCACAGATCGACCATGCCGAAGCTGGTCAGGAAGCTGACATCGGCGGCGTCCCGGCCCACGCCGATCTTCACGATTTCGTCCGCCCGCGCCATGCCGGTCGCATCGACCAGCTGCCAGGTTCCGCCGTCCTTACTCTCGGGATCGTGCAGGAAGACTTCGGCCACCGCGTGGAAATCCTGCGGGCTGACATCGGGCCCGTAACAGGCGACGTAGCGCGCGGGGATCGTGCTGGCACGCGCAAGCGAGATGACCACGTGGGCGAAATCGCGACAGATGCCGCGTCGCTCCACGAAACTGTCGAGCGCGGTGGTGTGCGCATCCGAACTGCCGGGCGCGTAGGTGAACCTGTCCGACACCCCCTCGCGGATCGCCTCGACACGCTCTCCCCCAGAGGTCCCGCCGAACTGCGCTTCGACAAAGCTCTGGAACCTGTCTGCCGGGCAGAAGGCGGAATCGAACAGGTATTGCACCGGGGCTGCGGGCATCCGGTGCGGATCGAGCTGCTTGAGAGATGGCAGGTCGACAAGCTGTCGCTGGATATCGACGCGCGCATCGTGTTGCACCTCGAAGCGTCCGTCCGCACGCACCCAGACACGCTCCCCGATCTCTTCCTGCGCCGGAATGCGGATGCACTGGGCGGCCTCGGTCATGTCCGTATTGCAGGACAGCAGCTTCTGCTCGGGAATGTCCGCCGCTTCGAACTGAAGCATGGCATCGATTGGCGCTTCGGTGGTGAAGGCGAAGCTTGATCGGATGGAAATGGTCATACCCGGTAACGCGTCGCGCGCGTTAAGTGCCGAGCTTTCTCAAACTTTTTCACTCGGCACGCCGAACAGATCGTGCTCGTCGGCGTCTTCCACCATCACGTCCACGATATCTCCGGATGCCAGGCTCGCAGAGACATTGCGCAAGAACACGTTGCCATCGATTTCGGGCGCGTCGGCCTCGCTTCGCCCGGTCGCGCCGATATCGCCATCTTCATCGGCTTCGCCGACCTCGTCGATGATGACGGGGAGGGTGCGCCCGATCTTGGCCTGAAGCTTTGCCGCGCTGATCCGCGCGGTCACTTCCATGATCCGGGCGTAACGTTCTTCCTTCACCGCTTCTGGTACCGGATCGGGCAGGGCATTGGCCGCCGCACCTTCGACCGGCTCGAACCGGAAGGCGCCCACACGGTCCAGCTGCGCTTCTTCCAGCCAGTCGAGCAGGTACTGGAAATCGTCCTCGGTCTCGCCCGGGAAGCCGACCACGAAACTGCTTCGCACCGCGATGTCCGGGCAGATTTCGCGCCAGCTCCTCAGCCGTTCGAGCACTTTTGCCTCGTTTGCCGGGCGCTTCATGCGTTTCAGAACCGAAGGCGCGGCATGCTGAAACGGAATGTCGAGGTAGGGCGTCAGCAGTCCCTCGGCCATCAGCGGGATGACCTGATCCACGTGCGGGTATGGATACACGTAGTGCAGCCGCACCCAGGGCGGGGTGCCCTGGTCGGTCCGCAGCTGGCCCAGCTCGCGCGCCAGATCGGTCATGTGAGCGCGCACCTCGTGGCCCTTCCACTCGCGCGCCTCGTGGCGGGTGTCCACGCCATAGGCGGAGGTGTCCTGGCTGATGACCAGCAGCTCCTTCGTCCCCGCCGCGACCAGCTTTTCCGCTTCGCGCAGCACCGCGTCGATCCGTCGGCTGGCGAGTTTCCCGCGCAGGGAGGGGATGATGCAGAAGGCGCAGGAGTGATTGCAGCCCTCCGAAATCTTGAGGTAGCCGTAGTGGCGCGGGGTCAGCTTGATATCCGCCAGATCGGGCTGGGGGATCAGGTCGATATACGGCCCTTGGCTTGGCGGCGCGTGCTCGTGCACGGCTTCCACGACCTGTTCGTACTGATGCGCGCCGGTCACTGCGAGCACCTGCGGATGCGCGGCACGGATCGCATCGGCCTCGTCGCCCATGCAGCCGGTCACGATCACGCGGCCGTTTTCCGCAATTGCCTCGCCGATTGCCTGCAGGCTCTCCTCCTTGGCGGAATCGAGAAAGCCGCAGGTATTGACCAGCACGATGTCCGCACCGGCATAGTCGGGGCTCATGGTATAGCCGTCGGCGCGCAGGCGCGTGAGAATGCGCTCGCTATCGACGAGCGCCTTGGGACAGCCGAGGCTGACCATGCCGACCTTCTTGGGGTCGGGAATAGTGGTGGTGGTTGCTGTCATGATTGGTCGCGCCCTCTACACCCATGCGCGGCTTTGCGCTAGGCGGCGCGTCGCGTTGCAATTAGGAGCCGTAGCGATGGGCCAGATAGACCTTGTGCAAGTTGTCGCGGGCGCCGCTGCCTTCTTCCTCGTCGGCATGGTCTGGTATGGCGTGCTGTTCGGCAAGGTCTGGAAGCGCGCCATCGGGCGCAGCGAGGAAGAGGATTTCAGCGGCGACCGGCCGATATGGTTGGTTTTCGGACTCACCTTCGCCTTCGCAATGCTGATCTCGCTGACGCTGGCGCACCAGTTTGCGATGTCGAGCCCGTCGGTGCGTGCGATGATGATGATCTCGGTCGGCTACGGCGCGATGCTGATGGTGCCCGCCATCGGCATCCGCTACCTCTATCTGAACGCCCCGTGGCAGGTCTTTGCGATCGATGCCGGATTCTTCGTTACCGCAATGGCGGCGATGGGCGGGGTCTTCGTGCTGCTCTAGCCGCGCGCTTCCTGCTGCTTGGCGCGTCCATTGCCGCTGCCGTCGCCCTTATCCTCGCCTTCGACCGTGGGTACGATCTCTACCACGATGTCGCCCGCCTGCAGGTTCTGGCACTCCTCTTCCCAGAAGCCCAGCGCCTCGCCATTGCGATAGATGCGCAGGCCCCGTCCGCCGGTCCGCAGGTCGGAGATCGCGCACCCGCATTCCTCTGCCGTGACGGCACGCTCCACCAGTTGGACCCGCCCGGAGATCGAGGCCAGGTCGGCCAGATAGTCGGCAATGTGCGCGCCCTTGACGCTGCCCGCCAGAAGCAGGCCGGTGAAGTGGACCGGGTTGATGACATTGTTCGCCCCGGCCTGCCGCGCGATGCTCTCGTTATCCAGAGCGCGCACGACCACGCTGATCGGTACGGCGGGCGCGAGCGCACGCACGGTCAGCACGATCAGGATGGAGGTATCGTCGCGCCCGGCGGAGACGAGCACGCTTTGCGCACGGTCGATCCGCACGGCTTTCAGCGTTTCGTCGCGCGTGGCGTCGGCCGCCATGATGTTGCAGCCCAGCGCCTCCGCTTCCGCTAGCCGTTCCTCGCTCGGGTCGATCACGACGATGCAGTGCGGATCGGTGCCGCGCTCGATCAGTTCGTTGACCGATTCGGAGCCCGATACGCCGTAGCCCAGCACGACCACATGGTCGGACAATTGCTCCTGGATGCGGTTCATGCGGAATTTCTCCCAGCTGCGCTGAATGAGGAAGTTGTAGGCCGTGCCCACGAAAATGAAGAGGACGGCGAAGCGGACCGGTGTCACGATCACGGCTTCCACCAGCCGGGCGCGATCGGTGATCGGTGCGATGTCCCCGAAACCGGTCGTCGTGATCGAGATCATGGTGAAGTAGACGACGTCGAGGAAGCTGACCTCGCCGTCCAGATTATCGACCAGGCCTTCGCGATCCCACCAGTGGATCATGATGACGAGGAAGATCAGGCCCAGCGCCAGACCCAGCCGGATGGAAAGGTCTCCCCACACCGGCACCTTGAGCGCGCGGCGCAGCGGCTGGAACTTCGGCCCGCGCACGTCGCGCGTGCTCACGCCCGAACGGACCTTTTCGATTTGCTGCTTGTCGCGGCTCATGAGGGGAAACTGCTCATCGGAACAGTTCGATTAGCGACGCACCCCGGGCGCCGCAACAACAGGAGTTCGGACCATGCAATCGGCGAGGCGGCTCAGCCGAAGCGTTCGCCGAGTTCGCCGAGCGAGGAATGGTGGGTCAGATCGAGCTGAAGCGGCGTGACCGAGACGCAGGAATCGCCGATCGCCTCCAGATCGGTGCCGTGGTCCAGCGTATGTTCGATCGCCTGCAGGCCGAACCAGAAATACTGGAAGCCGCGCGGGTCTCTCCCCTCGACAACCGTGCCGCGCGAATAATCGTGGAAGCCCTGGCGTACCGCGCGAATGCCCCTGATCTGGTCGGCGGGCAGGGCGGGGAAGTTGACATTGACCAGCGTGCGTTTGGGCAGCGGCGTGTCGAGCAGCGGGCCGAGCACTTTCGGCCCCCAGGCGCGGGCGGCCTCGAAGGTATCGTTGGTAGCCGCGCCGTCCTTGTTCGTGACCTGGCTGAGCGCGATCGAGCGGACACCGGCCAGCGCACCCTCGATGGCGGCCGAGACGGTGCCCGAATAGGTGATGTCGTCGCCCAGGTTCGCCCCGCGATTGACGCCGGAGAGGATCACGTCCGGCTCCCCGTCCATCACCTTGCGCAGCCCCATCGTCACGCTGTCGGTCGGAGTCCCCGTGACGGAAAAGCGCCGCTCGCCATGCCGCCGCAGGCGCACGGGGCGGGTGAGGGGGAGGGCGTGGCCCATGCCCGACTGTTCCTCGTCCGGCGCGCAGATCCAGATATCGTCGGAGAAGTGACGCGCGATCTCTTCCAACACTTCGAGGCCGGGGGCGTGGATGCCATCATCGTTGGTGAGGAGAATTTTCATGCTTCAGGCTCCAGCCGCGTCAGCCCGCCCATATAGGGATGCAGCGCCTCGGGCACGTCGACGCTGCCGTCCTCGTTCTGGTAATTCTCCAGCACCGCCACCAGCGTGCGCCCGACCGCGAGGCCCGACCCGTTGAGCGTGTGGACGAACGCGGTCTTGGTCTCGCCGCTTTCCGGGCGATAGCGCGCGCTCATCCGGCGTGCCTGGAAATCGCCCACGTTGGAGCAGCTGGAAATCTCGCGGTACGCACCCTGGCCCGGCAGCCACACTTCCAGATCGTAGGTCTTGCGCGCGCCGAACCCCATGTCGCCGGTGCACAGCAGCATCTTGCGGTAGGGCAGGCCCAGCGCCTGCAGCACGCCTTCGGCGCATTGCGTCATCCGCTCATGCTCGGCCTCGCTGTCTTCGGGCGCCACGATGCTGACCAGTTCGACCTTTTCGAACTGGTGCTGGCGGATGAAACCGCGCGTATCCTTGCCCGCCGCGCCCGCTTCGGAGCGGAAGCACTGGGTCAGCGCGGTCATCCGCAGCGGCAGGAACTGTTCCTCCACGATCTTGCCGCGCACCGCGTTGGTCAGGCTGACCTCGGCGGTGGGGATCAGCCAGCGGCCGTCGGTGGTATGGAACAGGTCGTCTGCGAACTTGGGCAACTGCCCGGTGCCGAACACCGCGTCGTCGCGCACCAGCAGCGGCGGATTGCATTCCATGTAGCCGTTTTCGACCGTCTGCCGGTCGAGCATGAACTGGCCGAGCGCCCGGTGCAGTCGCGCGATGCCGCCGCGCAGGAAGGTGAAGCGCGCGCCCGCAATGTCCGCGCCGATCTCGAAATCGAGGCCCAGCATCGGCCCGATATCGGCGTGTTCGCGCGGCTGGAAATCGAAGTCGCGTTTCTCGCCCCAGGTGGCAAGCTCGACATTCTCGTCTTCGCCCGCCCCATCGGGCACATCCTCGGCGGGGATATTGGGAATGCCTGCCAGCAGTTCGTCAAGCTCGGCGCCGATTACACGCGCCTGCTCTTCGAGCTGGGGGAGGGTGGTCGCCTTGAGGTCGCCCACCTCGGCCTTCAGCCGGTCGGCTTCTTCCGTGTCGCCCTTGCCCATCGCCTGTCCGATCGCTTTCGAGGCGGCGTTGCGGCGGTTCTGCGCTTCCTGAAGCTGGGTCAGCACCGCGCGTCGGCGGCTGTCCAGGTCCAGTATCCTGGCGGAGACGGGCTCTGCCCCCCGGCGGGCGAGCCCCGCATCGAAGGCTTCGGGCTGGCTGCGGATGATGGCGATATCGTGCATGCGTGCGCCTATGGCGAGCGTGCGTTTGCTTGGCCAGTATCAAGTTTCGGTTCGGCGGCGGGAATGTGCATCCGCGCGATGGCCCGCTGGGCACAAAGGCCGCAATGGATCGTTCGTTGCGATCAGGGAAGTGGCGAAGAGGCGAGATGCAGGTTCAGCAGGAAACGATTCAGGGCCCCCCTCGGCGCACGCCATTTATCGATATATTGAACCGGGCCATCGGCCTGGGGCAGAAGGTTGGAGCAGTGGCGAACTCCCGGCTGGAAAAGGCCGCCCTGATGGATGCCGCCGCAGCGCGAACCGGTCTGTCCGACTTCGGCGACCCCTGGTTCGAACAGCCCTTTTCCGTTCTTCTCGAATCGCTGCGCGAGGAGGCAAAGCTCAATACCGCGGGCGAACTCGCCGCGCGGCTGCAGTTCGGCAAGGTGCTGCGCGACCGGCTGACCGCGATGGAATGGTTCAAACGCCACCCCGAGATACTCGAACGCCGGATCATGCGCCCGGTGGTGATCGTGGGCCCGATGCGTTCGGGCACCACCCGGCTTCACCGTTTGCTGGCGAGCGATCATCGCTTCAGCCACATGCGCAGTTTCGAGACCATCTCACCCGTTCCGCGCCTCGATTTCGAAGAGGTTCTGGCAGGCAGAAAACGCGATTTCCGCCCGACGCTGGCCAAGCGGATCATGCGGGTGGCGCGGCTGGCCAATCCGCGTACGCTTTCCATCCATCCGACCGGCCCTTTCGAAGCGGAAGAGGAGCTCGGCCTGCTAGTGAACTCGATGTACGGGATGAAGCACGAGGCGCAGTGGCGCGTGCCCACCTATGGCCGCTGGTGCGAACGGATCGATGCAACCCCCGCCTATCGCCATCTCGCGGACCTGCTGCGGCTGGTCGGCTGGTCCCAGCAGGCGAGCGAGCTCAAGCCTTGGGTCCTCAAGACGCCTCAGCATGCGCTGGACCTGCCCGCGCTGCTCAACGTCTTTCCCGATGCGCGCATCATCTATACGCACCGCGATCCCAGGAAGGTCGTGGGCAGTGCGGCTTCGCTGGCCTGGAACCAGACCGCGATCCATTCCGATGACGTCACGCCTCACGATGTAGGGCAGGAATGGCTGCGCAAGAGCGCGCTTCAGCTCGAACGGATGACGGCAGCGCGCGCGCTGGTGCCGGCGGACCGGCGGATCGATGTCGGGTTCGATGAAATGGACCGGGACTGGGAAGGCACGATGCGCCGCATTTACGGCTTCCTCGATCTCGATCTTGCGCCTGCCCTGCCGGCGATGCGGCAGTATCAGGATCGTGCGTGCCGGGTGGCTCGCGAGCCGCATTCCTACAGCCTGTCACAATTCGGCCTGTCGGAGAGCGAGGTCCGCACTCGTTTCGCCGCATACACGGCTCGCTTCGACGTTGCCGAGAGCGATCCTGGCGTTCCGTCCGTCGCTGGCCGCGTTTCCTCTATTGCCGCGCGCTGACCGTCCGCGACTCCGCAGGCTTTCTCCGATTTCGTTAACAAGACGAACTTGTCAGCGGCCGTTCAGGCTCGGCTGCAGGCGCGAAAATGGCATAATATTGCCACAGGGTTCGTACTGCTTTGCGCTTGTAACCCAGCCGTCACAGCGCGGCCCCGAAAGTGTCACCGGCCATCCCTAGCTCCCCTTCTGCGATCACAATTCGCGCCCGTATGTTCGATTCTTCGGTTTTTGAGGGGACCGCTCGCTGTGAAAAATCTTCAACGCACGCTCATTATCGGCTGCAGCGCACTGGCACTTGCCGGCTGCGGAGCAGACGAAATCGTTTCGCCCGGTACGGGCGGCAACGTCACCATCAACAACCCCGCGCCGCCGCCTCCGCCGCCGCCGCCGCCGACCACCGGGCAGATTACGCCGGCCAGCTCCTGCCCCAGCATCACCAACCCCACCGGGCTGAACGATCTCGGCACGATCACCGGCCCGACCGGCACCTATCGCCGCTGCCGCCTGCCTGCGACCTTCACGGTTTCGTCCACGCTGCCGCAGGTCGATGGCCTGGTCTACGAACTGAACGGTCAGACCGATGTCGGGACCGACCAGGGCTTCTCGTCCACGGGCACGGACGTCGTGCTGACGATCGAGCCAGGCGCGCTGATCTTCGCGTCGGGCAACGACTTCCTCAACGTGAACCGCGGCAACCAGCTGGTCGCCAACGGCACGGCCAGCGACCCGATCATCTTCACCAGCCGCCAGAACATCGAAGGTTCGGTAAGCGCCGATTCCTCGGGCCAGTGGGGCGGCATCATCCTTTCCGGCCGTGCGCCGGTCACCGACTGCTTCGTGGGTAGCGAAGCGGCCAATACCTGCCAGCGCCGCGTGGAAGGCGCGACCAACCAGATCCTGTACGGCGGCACGCAGACCGGCGACAGCTCGGGCTCGCTGACCTTCGTCCAGATCCGTTTCTCGGGCTTTGCCCTTTCGAATGGTGACGAACTCCAGTCGCTCACCACGGGTGGCGTCGGTTCGGGCACCACGCTCGAGAACATCATGACCTACAACAGCTCCGACGATGGTGCCGAATTCTTCGGTGGCAACGTCAATGGCCGCCGGTTCATCATGGTCGGTGCGGAAGACGACTCGCTCGACACCGATACCGGTGTGAAGGCGTTCTTCGACCAGCTGCTGGTCGTGCAGCGTTCCACCGCGTCGGACACCGTGATCGAGCAGGATTCGGACGGCAACGAAGAATCCTCGCCGCGCACGAACACCCGCATCAACAACGCCACCTTCGTCGTGAACAGCGCCACTGGCGATCGCGGCATCCGCATCCGCGGGTCGAGCGACTTTTCGCTCTTCAACTCGCTGATCTGGGATCAGGGCGGCAGCACGCCTTGCCTGAACATTCAGGGGCCGTCGCTCAATCGCGCCGCTGGGGCGAACGACGAATCCGGTCCGGCGGTGTTCAACTCGGTTGCGCTCGACTGCGCCACCGCCTTCCGTGACGGCGGCGGCAATACTGCGGCCGAGGTCGAAACGCGGTTCAATGCCGGTACCGGCAACGATGCCAGCTTCACGAACACGCTGCAGCGCCTCACCGGGATCACCACCGGGGCGCCCTTCATCAACGGGACGAACGAGAACGGCTACACGCCTATCTTCGATGCCAATGCCGTCTCCAGCTTCTTCTCGACCCGCGCCTATATCGGCGCGGTGCCGAGCGAAGCGGCGAACTGGGCCGAAGGCTGGACCCGTAACTCGGCCGTCGTGACCCTCGGCACGAACAACTCGGGCAGCTGTAGCTCGCTCCCCGTCAGCTGATCGGGTGACTTTCCGGGGTGTCCGGCGCTCGTGCCGGGCACCCCGTTTTCCAGTTCGAGAGATGCGCCGGCGCGCCGCGCCGGACGTGCCCAGTTTTACAGACCTTAAGCATGAGGGGGTCTCATACCATGTCCACCGGTAAGCAGTTGGCAGGGCTGCTCTTGCTCTCCACCGCGCTCACCTATCCGGGTGTCGCTTTCGCACAAGATACAGGCAACGCGGCCGCTCAGCCGGCTACGGATACGCCTGTCGAAGAGCCGATCGATCCCGAGGGCACGGTGCAGGACGACACCGCCCAAGACGAGGTCGACATCTCCGTTCCCGGTGGCAACATCATCACCGTCACCGGTGTTCGCGGTCCGCGCGACGTCACGCGCAGTTCTTCCCAGGTGGTCTCGGTACTCAGCAGCGAAGATATCGCGCGTACCGGTGAAGGCGACATCGCGGGCGCGCTGAGCCGCGTGACCGGCCTTTCCAACACAGGCGATGGGCGCGTTTTCGTGCGCGGCCTTGGCGATCGCTATTCGCTGGCCCTGCTCAACGGCCTGCCTCTACCATCGCCCGAGCCGCTGAGCCGGGTGGTGCCGCTCGACATCTTCCCGACCGACATCATCGCTTCCTCGCTGGTGCAGAAGAGCTATTCGGCCAACTTCCCCGGCGAATTCGGTGGCGGGGGAATCAACCTGACCACGATAGCCGTTCCCGACGAGAGCTTCATCAAGCTGAGTTTCGGTATCAGCGGCGATACCGAGACCACCTTCGAGAACGGGCTGCTGTATTATGGCAGCGATTACGACTGGTTCGGTTTCGACACTGGTCGCCGGGATGCCGTCGGTGCGCTTGCCACCTATCTCGACGGCTCGACCGAACTGGAAGAGCTGAGCCTGACAGAGCGCCAGCAGGTTGCCGGTGCGCTGGTGAAACCCAACCTCATCGTGACACAGAAAGCCGATCACCTGCGCCCGAATTTTTCCGGCGGGCTCACGGCAGGCACCAGCTTTTTCATCGGTGACGATGCCGAGCTGGGAATCGTCGCGACGGCCAACCTGAGCAATTCGCTGCGCAACCGGAACGTCACCAACCAGACCCCGGTCAGGCAGGCCCAGGTAACGCCTGCGGACGATTTCCGCCGCTTCGTGACTGACAACCGCATGCTGGCGAACGGGCTTCTCGGCTTCGCGCTCGAATTCGGGGAACAGAAGGTCCGGTGGACCAACCTTTATATCCGCGACACGCTGAAGCAGGCCTCGCTCAATCAGGGCCGGATCATCGTCGGCTCGGGCAATGATGGTTTCGACGAGATCGTGCAGCAGAACGCCTGGTTCGAACGCCAGCTGATCGATACGCAGCTCGTCGGCGAATTCCTGTTCGGCGATCTCGGCCTCGATGTGCGGGCAGGCTATGCCCAGACCGATCGCGAGAGCCCCTACGAATACCGTTTCACTTACGTGCGCACGAACAACCCGAACCAGCCTTTCGGGAACTTCTTCATCAACCCGCTGGACAACAACCTGCCGGGCGGTGAAGCCAATGTCGCGTTCTCCGACCTGACAGAGAAGGTCTACTACGCCGGGGCCGACCTCACCGTTCCCGTGACCGATGCATTCTCGATCACGGCGGGTGCAGCCTATACCGATACGCAGCGTTATTCGGAGCGGCGTGAGTTCGCCTTCGATGCGCCCAGCAACTTCCCCGATGGTGTCGCGCTTCTGCGGCCCGACCTGCTGATCTCGCCCACCATCATCGAGGCATCGAACGTTCCCGGCTTCGCGTCGCCCGGCGTGGCGTCGCCGATCGACCTGATCGAACGGACCGAGGATACCCCGGCCTTCGATGCGCAGCTCGAAGTGCTTGCAGGCTACGTGAAGGGCAATCTCTCCCTGATCAACGGGCTTACCGTGGATGCGGGTGTTCGTTACGAGGACGGCAAGCAGAACGTTTCGCCGCGGCAGGTCTTCGCCAACCAGCCGAACCTCAACGCCTTCACCAATATCGAGAATGATTACTGGCTGCCCGCAGCCACGATCACCTATCAGTTCGATAATGGCCTTCAGCTTCGGGCGAGTGCATCCAAGACGGTCGCCCGGCCGCAGTTCCGCGAGCTGCTGCTGCAATCCTACACCGACCCCGAAAGCCTGCGTTCGTTCAGCGGTAACCCCGCTCTGAAGGACAGCACGCTGTTCAATGCAGAGGCACGAGCGGAATACTACTTCGGCCAGAACAGCCGCGTATCGCTTGCCGGGTTCTACAAGGAAATCGACAACCCGATCGAAACCTTCTCGCAGTTCACGGACAACACCCAGTCGAGCAGCTTCGCCAACGCGCCCAAGGCGCAGCTCTACGGCGCCGAGGCGGAACTGGTGTGGAACTACGATCTCTACGACCTGGGTGGTTTCTTCGAGACCAAGCGGGCGCTGTTCATCGCCAACTACACCTACACCCAGTCCCAACTTCAGGTGGAAGCGGGCGACGTCACGCTGATCCCGACCACCAACGCCGCGCCGACGCAGGTCGCCGCGACGGACCTTTTCCGTGACGGCGATCCGCTGACCGGGCAGTCCGACCATCTGCTGAATCTCCAGATCGGTCTCGAGGATATGGACAAGCTCAGCCAGGTGACCCTGCTGCTGTCCTACGCCAGCGACCGGGTGACCAGCCGCCTGGGGATCAATGCCGGCGGTTTGCCGGACGAGATCGCGCGTCCCGGCGCCCGGCTCGACTTCGTGGTCCGGCAGGGCATCGATCTTGGCGGGGTGCCGCTCGAGCTCAAGTTCGAAGCGCGCAACCTTACCGGCACCGACAATCTCGAATTTATCGAGAACGATACCGGTCGCGTCGACACCAACACTTACGACATCGGCCAGTCCTTCGCCCTGTCGCTCACGGCCGAATTCTAGAACCGGCTGCGCCCGCTTGGCGGCGCCAAACGAGGGCCTGCGGCATCGCGCCGCGGGCCCTTTTTCGTGGCCACGCATTGGGCGGGGCGGGGGGCGACGCGGTCTCGGCGTCGCGCAGCGCGCTTTCAGCCGATGTCAGGTTTCGAGATCGAAGACGTAGCCCTGCGCGCGCACGGTGCGGATCGGATCGGGCGCGCCGACCGCGCGCAGGGCGCGGCGCAGGCGCCCGATCCACACGTCGACCGTGCGTTCGTCTATCGGCGGGTCGAGCTTGCCCAGCCCCGCGATGATCTTGCGCCGGGAGCTGATCTGCCCGCGTTCGGAAACGAGATATCGCAGCAGGCGAAATTCGTTCGGGCTGAGCGTCAGCGCCATGCCGTTCCAGCGGGCTTGCTGTGCCGCCGGGAGGATTTCCAGCAGGCCGTATCTCTCGCGTTCGGGCAGCCGCCGGATTCCACGCTGCGATTGCAGCTTCAGGATCCGGTCGAGTACCGAGTTGCGGTCCACCGGGCCGAGAACATAGTCATCCGCGCCTGCCTGGATGGCGCGGCGGCGGTCCTCGTCGCTGTCGCGTTCGAGGATGATGGTGATATGCGCGTCGCCCAGCCTGTCGTCGGCCCGCAGGCGGCGGATCATCTCCAGGCCCGAGATATCGGGCATGATCCAGTCTACGAAGATCCATGTTGGTCCGTCGACCAGCTTCTCAGGCCCGTGGGGGCCAATGGTCTGGAAGTCCAGCAGCCGATCTTCGCCCCCGCCGGGGGTGCCCCCTTCGAGGGAGCCGGTCAGCAGGATATTCACCTTGCGCATGGCGTTTGCGAGCCTCGTTGTCGCGCGCAGAGGTGCCGTGCGTGTGTGACTGGTTTGTGACGCTGCCGCGTGGCGCGGCACGTTTGACGGCCTCAGACCGTCCTTGGACCCTCGGGGTTGGAAACTCCTAGCGCCCGCGAAGCACTACGACGCAGCATAGAGTGCGCGCCTGGAGGCGCCGCAGGCTCCTGGTGCGTTCAGTCCGGCGATCGCAGCCACGCGGCCAGCGTGTTGTCGGCGGCCGCTTCGCCATGGTGGCGCGGGGCGGCGCGGGCCTGGAGATAGCCGCGACCTTTCTCGCCGAGCCAGGCAGGATAGGCTTTCCAGCGACGGATATCGTCGATCCCGGTGCCCGCGCGCAGGGCCAGCGTGCGGGGATCGGGCACCAGCGCGCGTCTGGCGGCGGCGGCGAGGCCCGTGCCCCGGGCCACCGCCGCCCGGTATCGGCGCTGTTCCCGGCTCGCCATATCCTGTGTCACCAGCAGGGCAGCATGGTCGAGCAGCGCGGGGGGAGGGCGATGGGTGCGCAGCAGGTCCAGCTGCGGCAAGGCGATCTTCGCATGCCGCTCGACCAGGGCCAGGACCAGCGCCGCCGAACGCTCCAACCCCAGCCGCCTGCACCATTCTTCGAACTCGGCCCAGTCGGGCGGCAGGCGCTCGATCAGCCGGGCCATGTCGGCAAGCAGAAGCGGGCCATTATCGAACAGATGGTGAAGCGTGCCGTGCGCGACCACGCTGAGCATCAGGGGGAGGGGAGCCGATCCCGGCACAGGCCTGTCGCCCACCGTCATCGGCTGCGATGTGGCAATCAGCAGATCGGCGAGCACGCGTGCGCCGTCCCAATCTTGCGGGGCCAGGGTATGGTGCACCTCGATTGCGAAACCGCCGCCCGGCGCCACCAGCGGCGCGAGATGATGGCGATCCTCCAGCCCGTCGCCCCGCGCCCAGGCCGGGGCCGCGCATCCGGTCCCTTCCAGAAGGGCCTGCGCCTCCAGCGCACGATTTGCCGGCACCAGCAGGTCGAGATCGCGGCGCGGGCGCAGCGCGGGTTCGTGGTAGGCCATCTCGGCCAGCGTCCCGCCCTTCAGTACGACGAAGTCCATGGCGCTCTCTTCCAGCACCGCCGCCATCTGCCGCAGAAACGCCTGCTGTCGCAGATGGGTGAAGCCCCAGCGCCGCCGGTCAGCTCGCCAATCCTCCATCAGCGGCGCGGGAACCGGCCACTCATGCGCCACGGCATGGTGCGCCAGCAGCGGGCGCAGGCGGTGGTCCTTCGCGCAGGTCGCGATCCAGGTCCAGTCGCCGTCTTCCAGCGCGCCCAGCGTTTCGGGCGCAACGCTCGCAGGGGACAAGAGCATCGCCAGAAGGAGGTCGCTTCGCGCCATCATGTCGATACCCCTCCCTTGCCGCACACGAATGCCCTAGTTTCGGCGGGACTATCTCTTTTCGCCTGCCGTGCAAGGCATTGCGGGGATTTCAACAGGGTTCTCAGCGACGTAATTGAAATGGCGTATTGCCGTTCCGAACAAATGACCGCAAGGCGGCACAAATGTCCGCAGCGCATCACGCCTATCGCCAGTTCGACCTGACCTTCGTCAGCGATCTTGCGCTGCCAGAGATGTCGGGCGGTGCCGAACCTACCGGAAAAGAGGCTGCCGACGTCGTGATAGAACGCGGGTCGGTGCCTGCCGACGGCGCGCAGATCGGGCCGCAGATCGGCCCGTTCAGCCATGCGGTTGCCCAGGTCCTGTGGCTCCGGGTTCCGGGTGTGGCACGTTTCCTGATCGAGAATGGCACCCGGATAGTCTACGATCCCGAACCGGGCATCGACGAGGACAGCATCCGCGTCTTCCTGCTCGGATCGTGTGTGGGAACGCTGCTGCTGCAACGCGGGCAATTCGTACTCCACGGCAATGCCTTCGCCATGGGAGACGGCTGCGTGGTGTGTGTGGGGCCTTCGGGCGCCGGCAAGTCCACGCTGGCGGCGCGCATGATGCAGCGCGGCCACGCGATCATCGCCGACGATGTGTGCCCGGTCGACGAACAGGGCCGTGCGGTGCCGGGCATGGCGCGCATGAAGCTGTGGCAGGATAGCGCCGACGTGCTGGGGATCGACACCGTATCGCTGCGCCGCATTCGCCCCGATCTGCAGAAGTTCGATCTTCCGATTGCCGCTTCGGCGCGCGCGGGCCGTCTGCCGATCCGGGCGATCTACATCCTTTCGCCCTGGAACCGCGAGGGCGCTTTCGCGGTGGAAGATCTAAGCGGTCTCGCCAGATTTCAGGCGCTGCGCGACAACACCTATCGCTTCCGCTTCGTGAAAGGGATGATGCTGGGGGCGAGCCATTTGAAGCAATGCGGTGCCCTGGCCGAACGCGTGCCCGTCGCGCAACTGCATCGGCCCCGGCAGGGCTTCGACATCGACGGACTGGTCGATTGCATCCAGGCCGATCTAGCGCGGCGGATGGACGAGGCGGAGCGAAAGGCTGCGTCGTGAGCGGTCGCTTGTTCTGGCTGGCGTCCTATCCCAAGTCCGGCAACACCTGGTTCCGCGCCTTCCTGCGCAATCTGGAGTGCGGCGCGAAGCAGCCTGCCTCGATCAACGATCTGGGGGCAACCTCGCTCGCCGCCGGACGCGCAGGGATGGACGAGCTGCTGGGCTTCGACACGGCGGACCTGTCTTGCGGCGAGACCGAGAATCTGCGCCCGGCGATCGATCGGTTCGTCAGTTCGCGGCTCGAGCGCCCCGTCTATCGCAAGATCCACGATGCCTGCCACCGGATCGATGCCGGAGACTGGCTGATCGATTCGGAGGCGAGCGCCGGCGCGCTCTACCTGATCCGCAATCCCCTCGATGTGGCGATCTCCTATGCCCATCATGCGGCGGGATCGATCGACGAGGCGATCGCTTCCATGGCCGATCCCGACCATCGGTTGGCCCGCGCTGAAGAGGGCGGTGGGGCCAAACCGCAGGTCGAGCAGCGCCTGCTCACCTGGTCGGACCATGTGTCGAGCTGGGTCGACCAGCAACGCATCCCGGTGATGGTGCTGCGGTACGAGGACATGGCCACGCAAGGGGCGGAGGCTTTCGCCAGGGCCGCCCATTTCCTGGGTCTTGGCGTGGAACGGGAAGAAATCGAGCGGGCGGTGGAATTCTCCTCCTTCGCAACGCTTCGCAGGCAGGAGGAGAAAGAGCCGTTTCGTGAACGCGCGCAGGGCAGCCCCAGCTTCTTTCGCAAGGGCGCGATCGGCGATTGGCAAACCGGATTGACCGGTGCACAAATCGCCCGGATCGTGGCAACCCACCGTCAGGTGATGCAGCGCTTCGGGTATTGCGATGCGGCGGGCGTGCCGCAGGTCATGTGATGGAAAGAGGGACAGTCGTGATCACGGCGGATACGGTTCTGCGGCGAAAGCCCGATCTGGTGGCAAGCGATATGGGCGGCGAAACCGTCATGCTCGATATCGATAGCGGTCGCTATTTCGGCCTGTCCGGGGTGGGCCCCCATCTGTGGGACGCACTGGCAAGGGATACGCGCGTGGACGCGCTGGTCGCCAGCGTGCGCGAGCAGTTCGACGCTGCGCCGGACGAGGATGTCGAACACGACGTGATGGAGTTCCTGAATCGCCTGGTCGACAAGGGGCTGGTGCGGGTCGTGGGCTAGAAATGGGCTGGGCGGCGACCTTTCGACGCAAATGGCGCGCCTTCGGGTCCTATCCCGTGCGCACGCAGGCACTGGTGCCGGTGGTGATCCTCCTCCTCGCGCTGGCAAGGCTTGCGATTCTGACGCTCCCGTTTCGTTTCTACGCGCCCGTGCTCGGGCGGCGCGAGGCAGCGTCGGGCGATTGGCGAATGACGCAATCGAGCGATGATCGTCGCAGCGCTGCACGGATAGAAGCGATCCGATCGGCGATCCGGGCCAGCGCGCGGCTGGTGCCGTGGAATGCGGTCTGCCTGCCGCAGGCGCTGGTCGCTGCGGCACTGCTGCGTGTGTCCGGCATCGGCTACTCGGTGCATCTCGGCGTTGCTCGCGGGCCAATCGACGGGAGCGGGAACGACCACTCGGAAGAGGGCCAGTCGAAGCTGAATGCGCATGCCTGGTGCGTGGCGGGAGGCGGCGTGGTGACAGGGCCCGGCGCGCTCGACCGCTTTGCCCGGGTCGCGCAATTCGTACACGATCCTTCCCGGTCCGCGCGCTGATGTTCGCCGGAGTGATTGCGCGGCGCGGCGGCGATCCGCGCGACCGGGCGACGGCGGCGCAACTGCTCGCGGCGATCGACCCGTTCGAACAGGCAGATCGGCGCGGGGAATGGCAGTCGGGCGGCGCGCTGCTGGTGCAGGCGTCGATCTGGAACACGCCCGAATCGCAAAGCGCGCCTGCCCCTGCGATCTGTGAGGAGACCGGACGCGTACTGGTGGGGTGGATCCGGCTCGACAATCGGCGCGAGCTTCTTGCGCTGCTGAGCGGTCAGAACGGCTCCCCAATGGACGATGCGGCGTTGGTTCTTGCAGCGCACCGCGCCTGGGGAGATGCGTGCGCCGAGCGGCTGGAGGGCGACTTCGCCTTCTCGATCCATGATCCGGCAAGTGGCAAGATGTTCTGCGCGCGCGATGCGCTTGGCGCAAAGCCGTTCTTCTATCACCTTTCGCACGATCTCTTCGTCTTCGCGTCGAGCGCGGCAGTGTTTCCGATCCTGCGCGGGTTCAATGCCGCGCCTTCGCGCGAATGGCTCGCCAGGTTTCTGATCGGTGAATCGGCCGACCCGGTGAAGAGTGCGTTCGCCAATGTCCTGAAGCTGCCTCCTGCACATATCCTGTCGGTTACGCGTGAAGGCCTGGCCGAACCGCACCGCCACTTCGCCTTCGCCGACACCGCCCCGCGTGCCGACCGGCGCGAGGAAGCGCATGTCTCTGCCTATCGCGATGCCTTTCACCGCGCGGTGGAGGTGCGGTTGCGCAGCGCTTTTCCGCTGGCGGTAGAGAATTCCGGCGGCATCGACAGCGCCACGATCATTGGGCACGCGGTCCGTGTCCTGCCCGGCGGGGGCCGCGATTTCGCCGCCTTCAGTCTGTGCCATATGGAACGCGAGGCAGCGCCGATCCTGGATGTCGCCATGCATTGCGGGATCAGGAACAATTATGTCCTGACGCGGCCGGATTATTACCCGTCGCTGGATGCGCAGGCGCGTGCGATTGCGGTCATGGGCTATCCGGCGGAGCATGGTCACGCGCTGCTCCACACCCCCTTTCTGGAGCGTTGCGCCCAGGCAGGCATCCGAACGATGCTGTCGGGTTTCGGCGGGGACGAGGTGGTGACCGCGCAGGCGGAATTTCTGGCGCGCGAACTGCTGCTCGATCGGCGCTTCGGAGCGCTGGTGAACATGATGCCGGGGCCGCTTCCCATGCGCCTCGCGCGCGCGGCGAAGCGGATACGCACCGGCGCGCTCGACGGCAGCGTCGCGGGGAGCAACATTGTTAGCCCCCGGCTCGTCCGCACGCTTCTGAAGCGCGAGGTGGTCGAGGATCTGGGACTCGCAGGATTCCAAGGGAGGAAGGCCCGCGCATTCAGAGAGGCGCGCACTCTGGGCGAACATCTGATTGCCAAGCCCGCATTCTCGCAGGCCCTTACCGGAAGGCTCGAAGGGTGCACCCTTATGGCCGCGAGCTACGGCGTCGAATACCGCTGGCCGATGCTCGACCGGCAGCTGATCGAACGCTACCTCGCGACACCCTCGATCGAGAAGCGCTATCGCCAGTGGGGGCGGTATCTTCACCGCCGGGCGTGCGATGGAACCGTTCCGGATGCGATTCTCTGGAAGGAGACGAAAGATCTGGGCGCAATCCCTCATCTGGCCCGCGACTGGAAATTCGAGCCGCTGGACCACGCCGATCTGCCTGACAGCATCAGGGACGTGGTCGATCGCGACGCATTGGTCCGGCAGGAAAGAAAACTGGCGGCCGCCGCAAGCGATCCGGAACTCTGGAACGCCTCGCGCGCGGAGCGCAACAATCTGCGCGCTTTGGCTACGCTGAACGCCTGGCTGTAAGTTCCGGTTCGGTACGATCGTGCGCGCAACGCCCTGAACCTGACTGGAGAATTACCGTTGAGAGTGCGGAAACCAATTGTACGTTCTGATTGTCCGGAGTAACAAGAGAGCCTTCAACCGCACGAGGGATGTTTGATGATGACCCATAATACGAAGACCGAGTCGGTACCTGCTGAGAATGCGAAGCCGAAATATCTGCGGCCCGAAATGACCGAACTGGATGTCGGTGAGACTGCGGTTGGCGTCGTTGTCGGCACCCCTGAGAATGTCAGCTATATCAGCTGATCCCTTTGCATTAGCGCGCGGTAGAAGGTGCGATTGAGACCTTCAATGCGGCGCCATCCAAGAAGCAGATATCCAAAAGGGCCGGACGCGAGTTCGGCCTTTTTACTTTGTGCGAATGATCGAGATTTCGGAGTGGCGCACCGGGAGGGCAGGTGGCTGGCGCGATCACCTCCGATCAGCAGGCCTGCCTTCGCGATCCCCGGGACAATGGTTGCGGCAGGACCGCCACACGACCGAAGCCGTGTGGCGGATGACCCGTCAATTGCGCGAGGGGAAAATCCCTTCCAGCGCGATGATGTAGTTGAGGCCGGTATAGGGATTGCGGGTGCTGAAGGGCTGGTTGCCGCCCGTCTGTCCGATCGATCCGGGCGCCATGGTGCGGTCCTCCGCCGGGTTGGGATCGGCATAGATCGCAGTTCCCGGAGCCGTCAGAGCCAGCATCGTTCCCTGTGGGGTTTGCTTGTTTGCTGCGGCGAGTTCGCCATGCATCGTGTGATTATGCTGTGGCATCTCGTTGACCGTGAGGGTGTGGGACTGGGTGCCAGCCTTCTCGCCCAGGTTGAACGTCCCCAGACCCGGGGCATTGCCCACGCCCACAGGCACGCGGCCGCGCAAGTCGGGCAGCGCGAAGGTCGTCTGGCCATTGCCGCCATAGGTCGTGCCCAGGATCGCATACAACGCCTGATTGCTCGCGATATTCAGCAGCTGGCCCTGGCAGTATGCCCATCCGCGCGGCGCGAAATTGCCGGCAAACAGGATGATCGTTCCGATAAGTGGTTCCACGTAATGTCCTCCCCAAGGTTGATAGGAATCATCGGACTGTAAAAACTGCAGTATTGCTACGGTTTTTAGGTCCGATGCGAACCTTTACTACGGCTCGGAGGAATCGCACGCAATATTTGCGGGCGGAAGCCGTGGGGGGTCTTTGGGGCAACCGGCATCGTCAAGTACGGCGCCTGCCCCATGGCAGGCCGGTGGCCCGATGCTCGCTTGCAGGAGAGCGCGGTATTGGGACTCGGTAATCCCTGGCGAATATCGAGCAGTGGCGGCTCTTGCGGAAGGGCCTGATCCGAAACTGCGCGTCCTGCGGATTGCCCGTAGCCGGTCGCTCAAGCCCGGCCGGAAGTGCGGGCCATCTCTTCCAAATCATTGAAAAAATGGTGGGCGCGGCAAGGATTGAACTTGCGACCCCACCCGTGTGAAGGGTGTGCTCTACCACTGAGCTACGCGCCCGGCTCACCGTTACCGATAATCGCATGGGCCGAAAAAGGCATGGGATCGGAACGGGCCGAGGGGCGCCTTTGCCAATCCTGTCGCTTCAGCGCAAGCGCTTTAATCGGCCAGACCGGCAACCCGGCAGTCTGCCCGTGTTACCCGGCAGCCAGACGCATGAGCGTGGTCAGCCAGTTGCCCTGGCCCGGCCCGGCAACGGAGCGCCGCACCGCGGTCTTGGGTTCCGGACAGCCGAGGCAATACACGCTCATCCCGGGGCGTTCCATCAGGCGTTCCATGTCGTGCGCAATGCGCCCGGGGGTCTGCGCCTGCTGGCGCGCGACCAGGGCGAACAGGTCGCCGCCCGAGCGCTGCGTGTCGCCGCCCAGCATCTGGGCCAGCAGTGTCTGGAACTCGTCGGCACCGCCGCCCAGGAAAGCGGCATGCCAGTCGCCGTCTTCCAGTTCGGCCTGCTCGGCCACCCAGGCGAGGGCGGCGTCGAGATCGCCGAACTGGTCGACCAAGCCGTTCTGGCGGGCGGTGCCGCCATCCCAGACGCGGCCCTGGCCGATGGCGTCGATCTGCGCGGTGCTCTTCCCGCGCGATTTGGCAACGATCCGCAGGAACCGATCATACCCGTTTTCGATCGAGGCCTGCAGAATCTGCTCGGTCTCCGGATTGAAACCGGCGATGAAATCGGGCTGCCCCGATAGCGGCGTGGTGGTAACGCCATCCGCGCTCACGCCCCAGTCGTCCGCCAGCCGTTCGAATGTCGGCAGGACGGCGAAGATGCCGATGGAGCCGGTGATCGTTTCGGGCTCGGCAAAGATGCGGTCGGCTGGGGTGGAGACCCAGTAGCCGCCGCTGGCCGCAACATTCGCCATGCTGACCGCAACCGGAATGTCCATCGCCTTGTGCCGCAGGATCGCCTCGCGGATCGCTTCGGACGCCAGCACCGATCCACCGGGCGAATCCACCCGCACGACCAGGCCCTTCAGGTCGTCGTCCAGCGCATCGTCGAGCAGCTTGGCGATCCGGTCGCCCCCGGCGGTGCCGGGCCCGGCGTCCCCGTCCACGATTTCGCCCGCGATGGTGACGACGCCGATCGCATCGCCGCTGTCATCGAAGGGATTGTCGTCCAGCCAGGCCCCGAGCTCGGTGCTGGCGAAGGCGCCGGGCGCCTTGTCGCCCGGATCTTCGCCCGCGATTTCCGCCACGCGCTCCCCGAAGGCGGTCCAGCTGCCCAGCTTGTCGACGATGCCCGCATCCAGCGCGGCCTCGGCAATGTCGCCGTCGGCGGACTGCACCCATTGCGCCGGGGTCTGTGCCACACGCTCGATATCGATCTCGGGTCGCGCCTTCTTCACGCGCGCCTGCCATTCGCTCCACAGCTCGCCGTAGAGCGCCTGCGCGTTTTCGCGTGCGGGCTCCGACATCGAATTGCCGAGATAGGGTTCCACCGCGGACTTGTAGGTGCCCACCTTGAACACGCGCGCGTTAACGCCGAGCTTGTCGAGCAATTCGCCGTAATACAGACGGTTGCCCCCCGTCCCGGCGATCACCGCGCCGCCCAGCGGATCGAGCCAGACTTCGCTCGCGTGGGCAGCCAGCCGGATGCTGTCGTCCGTGTAGGCGGTGCCATAGACCAGCACGGGCTTTTCGGCGGCCGTCACCTTGTCCATCGCCGCGCCGACTTCGCGCAGGTGAACGGCGCCCGCGCCCAGAAATTCGCGCAGGTCAAGAACGACGGCCTTGATCCGGTCGTCTTCCGCTGCGGTTTCGAGCGCGTGGATCACGTCCTGCACATCATGCTCGCCAGTGGGCGCTTCTCCGGAGAAAAGGACGGCGAAGGGATCGAGAGGGGCGGGCTCTTCCACGATGAAGCCGTCGAGGTTCATCAGCAGCGCACCTTCCTTGATCGCGGCGGCATTGGGCCGTGCGGTCAGGATCGCGAACAGCAGCGCGAAGAACAGCAGCAGGAACACCAGCGACAGGCCGTCCTTGATCGCGACCAGCAGTTTCCAGACGTTCTTCGCAAATTCCATGAGGCCCGTTTCCCGTAGCTTTTAGCTTCCCATCCCTAAGGGCGCCGAAGGAATGTCGCCAGCCGAATGTGCTTGAGCGACCTACATGGCTCGACTAGTGGCATGGCCTCGATGGCTTCCGCAGGATCACCACCCGGCACGGGCTCCGGTCGCTTCCCCGCAGGGGGGCATGCATTTCCCCATCCCAGTCTGACCGGTATCGCCCAGCTGGAGCGGCACGAGATCCTGTACCTGCTGCACGAGGCGGAACAGTGGGTGGAGTTCAACCGCCAGCCGGACAAGCACTGCGACCTGCTGGCGGGGATGACGATCATCAACGCCTTCTTCGAAAATTCCACGCGTACGCTGCTGAGCTTCGAGATCGCGGGCAAGCGGCTGGGCGCGGACGTGGTCAACATGCATGCCGCGCAGTCCAGCGTGAAGAAGGGCGAGACCCTGCTCGACACCGCGATCACACTGAACGCGATGCGCGCCGATGCCATCGTGATCCGGCACGGCTCAAGCGGTGCGGTCGACCTGATCGACGGCAAGGTGGACTGCCCCGTGCTCAATGCTGGCGACGGCAGCCACGAACATCCCACGCAGGCGCTGCTCGATGCGCTCGCGCTGCGCCATGCGTTGGACGAGAGGGGCGAGGGAGCGGAGGATTTCACCGGCCTCGTCGTCACGATCTGCGGCGATATCGCGCATAGCCGCGTGGCGCGCTCCAACATCCTGTGTCTTCAGGCGCTGGGCGCGAGCGTGCGGGTCTGCGCGCCGCCCGCGCTGATGCCTGCGGGAATAGAGATGATGGGCGCGCGGCCCTATGTCGATTTCGATGCCGCGCTCGACGGTGTGGATGTCGTGATGATGCTGCGCCTTCAGGCCGAACGGATGAGCGGACAGTTCATCCCCTCGACCCGCGAATACCATCATCTCTACGGGCTGACGCAGCAACGGCTGCGCCGCGCCGCACCCGATGCGCTGGTGATGCATCCCGGCCCGATGAACCGGGGCGTGGAAATCGACAGCGATGTGGCCGACATGCTCGACCGCTCCATCATCACCCGGCAGGTGGAAATGGGCGTGGCCGTGCGCATGGCGTGCCTCGACGTGCTGACGCGCCGCGCGCGCCAGTTGCCCGGCTGGGAGACACCGCTGGGGCAGGGACAGTGGAAGTGAGGGGGCGGCGATGAAGCAGGCGCAGCCACTCACGATCGCCAACGGCAGGCTGGTCACGCCCGATGGCGTGCGCGATGGCGGTGTTCGTATCGTCGATGGCGCGATTGCCGCTATCGGCGATGATTTGGCGCAGGACGGCGACGAGACCTTCGATGCCAAGCGAGCGCTGATCGTGCCCGGCCTCGTCGATCTGGGCGTTTTCGCCATCGACAAGCCCGCGTTTCACTTCGGCGGCATCACCCGTGCGGCGCTGATGCCGGACCAGTCCCCGCCGCTCGATCTGCCGAGCCGCGTCAACTACATCGCCAAGAGCGGCAAGCCCGATCTGTGGGTCCATCCGCTCGCCGCCGCGACCCGCGGGCTCGGTGGGGAGGAGCTGGGCGAGGTCGCGCTGATGCGCGATGCCGGCGCGCGCGGCATCTCCACGGGGCGCAGCTGGATCGCCGATAGCGGCGTGATGCTGCGCGTGCTGCAATATGCCGCGATGCTCGATCTGGTGGTGGTTGCCCACGCCGAGGATAGCGGGCTGGCGGGCGATGCGGTGGCCACGGCGGGCGAGATGGCCACGCGGCTGGGCCTCCCCAGCGCCCCTGCCGAGGCAGAGGCGCTGGCCGTGGCCCGCGACATCGCGCTGGCAGAGATTGCCGGGGCGCGATTGCATTTCCGCCAGCTGACCACCGCCGCCGCGCTCGATCTGGTGCGCGGCGCGAAGGCGCGCGGCGTGCCTGTGACCGCTGGGGTCACGCCCGCGCACTTCATGCTGTCGGATCTTGCGATCGGGGACTTCCGCACCTTCGGCAGGCTCTCCCCACCGCTGCGCAGCGATGACGACCGGCACGCGGTCGTCGCCGCGATTGCGGACGGCACGATCGATGTGGTCTCCAGCGGGCACGATCCGCGCGGGCCGGAAGACAAGCGGCTGCCGTTCAGCGATACCGAGCCGGGCATGGCGGGTGCGGAAACCTTGCTGTCATGCACGCTCACACTGGTGCGCGACGGGGTGATCGATCTGCCGCGCGCGTTCGATTTGCTGGCGGGCGCGCCCGCCCGCCTGCTGGGCGTCGAAGCGGGAGCGCTGCGCGAAGGCTACGAAGGCGATATCGCGCTGGTCGATCAGGAAAAACCGTGGGTGGTGGACCGCCGCAAGATGGAAGCGACCGCCGACAATACACCCTTCGACGGTCAGCCCATGCAGGGCCGCGTGCTTGGTCTGTGGAAGGGCGGCGTCAAGGTCGACTGACGCTGCGCGCTTACCTGCTGGCGACGCGGCGCCCGGAATCGAGCGTGCCCGGCAGCGGCTTGCTCTGCTCCCACGCAATGCAGCCCTGGCCCCTTGCTTTCACCGAGGCACAAAGCGAACGCGCGCTCGACGAAGCGAGATTGCCCGCCGAGAGACGATAGTAGATCTTGCCGCGCACCCTGGCGCGGGTGATGACCTGTTCGCGGTCCGAAATCTGCGGATAGCGCTTGGCCAGGATGGCCCATCCGCGCTTCGCGTCGGCTTCGCTGCCATAGCTGCCAAGCTGCACCAGATGGGTGCCGCCCGCCAGCGTGCTTGCCGTATCTGCACGTTCGCGCACCGGGGCAGGGGCAGCGGGCTTGGGTTCGGGCTTCGGAGCCGGTGCGGATGCCACGGAAGTGCGCACGGGCGTGCTCTGCACGACCGGATTGCTCACCACGCGCGAGGCCGCGCTGGTGCTCTCACCGCTGAATGCGCGGTCGAAATCAGCCGGGTTCGTCTGCGTGCCGCCACGCGCGCCGACCGGCTGCGCGAGCGGCTTGAGTTCGCGAGCGGCGCCATTCGCGGCAAGCAGGTCGACCGGAGGCAGTTCGCCGCTCGCAGTCGCCGGGGCCGCTTCGGATGCCGCAGCGGCCTGAGCCAGCAACTGCTCCGGCGCCGTAGCGCCACTGATCGCCAGCCGGGTCGGCATTCCTGCATCGACCTGAGGCTGCACGCCGAGCAGCGCGGCAACCCGCGCGGTGTAATCCTCTGGCCGGGCAACGCTGGCCCATTGCGAGATGCGCTGGTCCAGTTCGCCGGGATCGACATCCTCTGCCGCGATGATGCGGGCGGATGCCCATTGCCCGCCCAGCGCATTGGCATAGGCGAGGTTCTGGCGCACGACGGGGGTGTTCTGCCCGCTGCGCAGCGCATTGGTGAGAATCTGCGCACCCATTTCCGGATTTCCGGCAAGAGCATAGGCCAGGCCGAGATCGGCTGGGTCCATCGCGTCGCGCCATTCCTCGAGCGTTTCGATCGCGGCGCTGTTGTCGCCCAGCGCAATCGAGGAGAGCACGAAGCCGAGCGCGGTGCGCGGGCTTACATCGCCCAGCACGAGCGCATCGTCGAAGGCTGCCCGCGCGGACTGGAAACGACCGGCGGCGAGGTAGGAATGGCCCAGTTCCGCCTTGGCTGCGGGATCGCGCGGTGCGGCAAGAGCCGCCTGCTCTGCAATCGCGATCGCCTTGTCCGTCTTGCCTTCGCTGCGCGCTTCGGCAGCCGATGCGAGAGCCTTGGGGCCCGAGCCGCCCGAACCAGCGCTACAGCCGGTGAGCGCCAGCGTTCCGCACGCGGCACCGATCAGCAGGGCCTTGGAAAATGTCTGGCGGATCATGGAATTATCCCTCCTGGTGGGTTCGCGTCTGGACGCGGGCAATAAGTGGATCGAGCTCGGGCATTCCGGCGAACATCGCGTCCACCGCTTCGGTTACGAGAGACTGCGCGCTGCGGCCCGTGAGCGTGCAGGCCATGCGCAGCTTGAGGTGACGTTCCGCGTCGAGCCGCAGGGTGAAAGCGGTGCGTTTGCCCCTGCTTGCAGGCATGGGCGCCACGGGACTGTCCGAAACGGGATTGCTGGACGCCAGCCTTGGGCGCGGCAGCCGCGGTGCGCGTTCGTGGATCGGCGTGACGCTGGCGGAATGCGCTTCCTCTACCGCGCCACCCTTGGCGTGGCGATCCAGCGGCGCGAAATCGCCTTCGGTCGTGTCGTCCTGGGCAAGGTCGTCTTCGACCTCGTTGGCATTGCTGGCGGCGGCATGGCTGCCGGAAGCAGCGCTTTGGGTGTCGGGCGTCTGGAGCACCGCACTCCTGGCCTCGGGGCTGTCGGCGGTGGCCCCCTCCTGAGGAGTTTCGCCAAGGTCGTTCCAGCCAAGGTCTTCGAGACGGTCCGCTTCCCCGCCGTCGGTCACGCCCGGCTGGTGCGGCTGTGCGCCCGTCAGCGCGTCCGAAATCATCGGCGACTGGCGGCGCATGGCCGGCTTGGCCCCGCCCTTGCGGGCAAGCAGTGTCGGTGACAGCGAGGCGAAGCTCATATCGGACATGCCGGCGGCGCCTCCTACTGCGCGATCCGGCGGCCGAAGCCGCCCTGGCGCGGGGCGTAGGGCATGTGAACGGTTGCCCCCGGGGCGGAGAACACCGTGCGGCGGAAGTTCTTTTCCAGCCGGTCGGCGACGTAGTTCCACAGCGCGGCCACCTCTGCCGAAGACCGGCAATCGGGGTCGATCTCCATCACCGTGCGCCCGTCGATCATCGACGCGGCGAAATCGGTGCGGTGATGCAGCGTGACCGGCGCGACCGTGCCATGCTGGCTGAGCGCAACGGCGGCTTCGGATGTGATGCGCGCCTTGGGTGTCGCACCGTTGACCACGAAGACCAGCGGCTTGCCCGCGCGTTCGCACAGGTCGACCGTGGCACCCACCGCCCGCAGATCGTGCGGCGAGGGGCGGGTCGGCACCACGACCAGCTCGGCGACCGAAATCACGGACTGGATCGCCATGGTGATGGCGGGCGGCGTGTCGATCACGGCCAGCTTGAAGCCCTGGCCGCGCAATGTGTTGAGATCGTGAGCAAGGCGCGCGACGGTGGTCTGCGCGAAGGCGGGATAGTCCGCCTCGCGCTCGTTCCACCAATCCGCGAGAGAGCCTTGAGGGTCGATATCGATGAGGACCACGGGCCCCGCGCCTGCGCGCTGTGCCTGCACCGAAAGGTGGCCCGACAGCGTGGTCTTGCCCGATCCGCCTTTCTGTGAAGCCAATGCCAATACCCGCACTGGGCGTACCCCCCGAATGATGCGTTTCTGTCTCGCGCTTCGGCCCACGCATGGCCCGATGCACGCGAATGCTTCGCAGGATACCCTTTATTTTGGGTTAAACCGGGCGGTCGCGCGCCGGCCACGGAGGGTGCGGGGCAGCCCCTTGCCGGGCGTCGCGAAACGGGGCGGCCGCCATGGGGACGTGGCGTGCCGGGCACTACGGTGGTAATTGCGCGTTAACCAACTCGCGCTAGCGCAACCGTGAAGTAATGCGACAATCTGCCTTTGGCCAAGGACGGGAAACCCATGACCATGCGAAGCACCGAAAGAAAAGGGCGTAGCTTTGGCCTCAAACTGGTCCTTGCCGGGGCGCTCCTGACCGCGCCCGGACTGGCGCTGGCCGATGTGAATACGGGCGTCGCCGCGTGGCAACAGGGCGATTATGCGACCGCAGTTGCCGAATGGCGCGAACCTGCAGGGCAGGGCGATGCCGATGCGCAGTTCAACCTGGGCCAGGCCTATCGCCTCGGCCGCGGAGTGGAACAGAACACCCGCCAGGCAGAGGTCTATTATGCCAAGGCCGCGGCGCAGGGCCACCTGAAAGCGGCCGACAACCTTGGCCTGTTGCTGTTCCAGAACGGGCGGCGCGAAGATGCCATGCCCTACATCCTCGATGCGGCGGGTCGCGGCGATCCGCGCGCGCAGTATCTGCTGGGCATCGCGCATTTCAACGGCGACCTGGTGGAGCGGGACTGGGTTCGCGCCTACGCACTGCTGACGCTGGCGAATGCTGCCGGTCTGCCGCAGGCGGCTGGCGCGGTGCGGCAGATGGATACGCATATCCCGCTGGACCAGCGCGAACGCGCGCAGGCGCTTGCGCCGCAGCTGAAGCGCGAAGCCGATGCGCGGCGCACCAGTCGTCTCGCCGCTGCCGACCTGGGGAGCAGCCCGGCTGCGCCCGCGCGCCCCGTCAGCGATGCGCCCGCCACCGCCTCGCCCGCCGGGGCCATGGCTTCGGCGCGCGCCGCGCGCGTGCCGCGTCCCGTCGAAGAAACCCGCGTCCCCCCTTCGGTCATCGCCGCGCAGTCCGCGATTGCCGAGGCGAGCCGGGTCACCGGGACCGAAAGCCCCGCCGATGCCGGGGCGACCTTTGCGCGGCGGTCCGCGCCCGCGGCAGTCGCCAGCCCAGACTATGTCGAGCCCGAGCCCACGACACCCGTCATAGCGCGGGCAGCGCCGCAACCCGAACCGCGTCCGCAGACCAGGGCGGAGCCGCGCGCGCAGCAGCCTGCCTCGCCAGGCACGCAGACGCGCGCCATGGGCGGCCCGTGGAAAGTCCAGCTCGGCGCCTTCGCGGTCGACGGCAATGCGGAACGCCTGTGGGCGCGCCTCAAGGGCCGCGCCGAGCTCGCCGGCGCCAGCCGCGTGCTCGAACCCTCGGGCCGCGTGACGAAGCTGCTCGCAGGCGGCTTTGCGAGCCGCAGCGATGCGCAGAATGCCTGCAATGCGCTCAAGCGCGGCGGGCAGGACTGCCTCGTAACCCGATAGACGGCTTCGCTGACTGAATTTTGTCGGCGCTCACGCGTCGTCCGTCGATCGCAATTCCCCCGGCTCGGCTACGCTGCTAAGCAGCAGCTCAGGGGGATTCTTCATGAGCAGCACCGACGACCTGCGCCGTGCCGAGCGCGCGTTTACCGACACCGATGATGCGACGCCCGATCAGGTCAAACCCCTGTCGGCCAGCGGCGGCAATCGTCTGCTCAGCCTGGATTTCACGCGCGGGATCGCTGTGATGGGCATTCTTGCGGCGAACATCGTCGCCTTCGGCCAGCCCATGATCGCCTATATGTGGCCCGAAGGCTTCCTGACGCCGCATGGTGAGACATCGGACTGGATGTGGGTGGCGCAGTTCGTGCTGGTCGATGGCAAGATGCGCGGCCTGTTCACCCTCCTTTTCGGGGCGGGGATGATCCTGTTCCTGGAAAAGGCGTGGGAGCGCGGACAGGGGCGTGGGCTCCAGTTCCGTCGCCTGCTGTGGTTGCTGGCTTTCGGCCTCATCCATTTCTTCTTCATCTGGCGTGGCGACATCCTGACGCTTTACGCCATGTGCGGCATCTTCTGCCTGCTGTTCGTCAGGTGGGGGCCGCGCACGCAGCTGGGCGTGGGCATCACCTTCTACCTCGTCGGCGCAGCGCTGTTCACCGCGATGTCGGCTTTCTTCTACTGGGTCATGGAAGCGGGCGGAGCGCAGGCCATGGCGGCTACCGGTGCCGAGAGCGGGGGCCCGTCCGATCCCGAGCAGGTGCGTGCGCAGTTCGAGGCGATGAAGACCCAGGGGCTCGACACCGCGCAGGTCGAGGCGCCGATGATCCAGGCGGGCGATTACCTGGGCTGGGTGCAGTACAACCTGACCGAACACTGGGCCGAGCCGCTGAACGGGATACTGGTCTTCGGGTTCGAGACGATCCCGCTGATCCTGATCGGCATAGCGCTGTACCGCTTCGGGCTGTTCGACGGCAGGATCAACGCGAAGAAACAGGCGATCTGGGGATCGATCGGCGTACTCGTGGGCCTCGCGGGCTCGCTCGCGATCGGGCTTTGGACGCTGGAGCGGGACCTGAGCTTCTATGCCACCTTCATGAGCTTCGTGGGGACCAGCACCTTCGTCCGCCTGCCTTTCGTGATCGGCCTTGCCGCGCTGCTGGCCCTGTGGGGGCCGAAGGCGACGGGCTGGCTGGGCTCTCGCGTAAGCGCGGCCGGCCGGATGGCCTTTTCCAACTACCTGGGCACCTCGATCCTGATGCTGTTCGTCTTCCACGGCTTCGCGCTGGGGCTGTATGGCGAACTGACCCGCCCGCAGCTCTACATCGTGGTGGTCGCGATCTGGATCATCATGCTGGCGTGGTCGAAAGCGTGGCTCTCGGTCTTCCGTTTCGGCCCGCTCGAATGGCTGTGGCGCTGCCTTACCTACGGCAAGCTGTTCGCCATCCGGCGCGCGCCGGTGCCAGCGGCCTGACCGGGGAGAAATCAATAAACCTCTTGCTTGTGAGAACAAGTCGCATTAACAAGATTCCTGCAAGCCGTTCGCAGGAGTTCTTGCCGCAATGTATATCTGCATCTGCAATGCCATCCGCGAAACCGAACTGCGCCGTGCCGCGCGGCACACCGCAGGCGATGCGGAAGCCTGCTACGCAATGCTCGGCAAGCGCCCGCAATGCGGATCTTGCCTGTGCGATGCGGACGACGTCGTCTTCGAAGAGCGCGAGCTTGGCCTGACCCAGGCTGCAGCCTAGACCCATTCTCAATTAGGACGCGCCTTTGAGAGGCGCTTGCAAAAGCCCGGAATTCCGGGCTTTTTTCATACCCGCCCCTTGCGCGCACCGGCTCGCGCGGCCATGACACCCGGCAACCAACAGACACAGGAGCACGGGCCATGAAGGGCGACCCCAAGGTCATCGAATATCTCAACAAGGCGCTCACCAACGAATTGACCGCCATCAATCAGTACTGGCTGCACTACCGCGTGCTCGCCGACTGGGGCGTGACCAAGCTCGCCGCGTACGAGCGCCACGAATCGATCGACGAGATGAAGCACGCCGACTGGCTGGCGGAGCGTATCCTGTTCCTCGAAGGGCTCCCCAACTTCCAGGCGATCCACAAGCTGAAGGTCGGCGAAACGGTGGAGGAAATCCTCAAGGCCGATCTCGCGATCGAGATGGAGGCGATCCCCCTGCTGAAGGACGCCGCCGAATACGCCAAGAGCGTGAAGGACTACACCTCGGAACAGCTGTTCGAGACCATCCTCGCGAGCGAGGAAGAGCATGTCGACTTCCTCGAAACCCAGTTCGACATGATCGAGCGGATGGGCCTGCACAACTATGTGCAGTTGCAAAGTCACCCGGCGGGCGAAGGCGAAACGGGCGCAGGCGCGCCCTGAACGCGCGCTAGCGGTTGCGGATGGGTCCGACCCTGCTGGCCGGACCCTTCGCAGCGATCCAGGTTTCGCGGAAGAAGAATGACAGGCCGGTAATCAGTAGCGCCATGGTCGCCACCCACAGGATGGCGATCGGTATTCCGATTCGAATGGTGATCGAGGCCGAGACGAACAGCGCCGCGATCAGCACGCTGATCAGGCCCGCCGCCGCCGTGGAGAACATCACCGCGCGCTGCGCGATCCCACGCCTCTTTTCGAGCCAGCCGAGTTCGTCTGCGCAAGGCTCTTCGGGCCGATCCTCGAACCGCTGTTCCAGCCGCTCGATCCGGTTGGCGACCCAGGTCAGGCGGGCCATCATCACGTTCATGATCGATCCGATCGCCACCAGCAGGAAGGCAGGCGCGAGGCTGAACTGCAGCATCTGGAGCACGCGCGGCGTGCTCGCAGTCTGTTCGAGGAGGTCACGCGCGGCTTGCGGCGCGGAGACGAGCAGCAGGTCCATCACTTGTCCTCTGCGTAGGGATTCTTCGACGGTTTGAGCACCACGCGCACCGGCACCGCGCCGAAGCCGAGTTCGCGACGAATGCCGTTGACCAGATAGCGTTCGTACGAGGTGGGCAGCATGTCCAACCGGGTGCCGAACACCACGAAGCGCGGCGGCCGGGTGCCGGCCTGCGTGATATAGCGCAGCTTGATCCGCTTGCCGCCGGGGGCGGGCGGTGGATTGGCTTCCAGCGCGTGATCGAACCAGCGGTTGAGCGCGGAGGTCGAAACGCGGCGGCTCCATGCCTCGCGCAGTTCGAATGCGGCGGTCAGCAGCGCGTCGAGCCCCTTGCCGGTCTTCGCGCTTACGGCGATCACCGGCAGTCCGCGCACCTGCGCCAGCCCTTCGTCCAGCGCGAAGCGGATGCCGTTGTAAAGCTTGCTGGGCTCCGCCGCGACATCCCACTTGTTGATCGCGATCATCAGGGCGCGGCCCTCTTCCAGCGCGAGGCTGGCGATCTTGAGATCCTGATGCTCCAGGCCCTGGGTCGCGTCGAGCATCAGCACCACGACTTCCGCGAAGTCGATCGCGCGGCGCGCGTCGGCAACCGAGAGCTTTTCCAGCTTCTCCACCACATTGCGCTTCTTGCGCATGCCCGCAGTGTCGATCAGGCGGATCTCGCGCGTGTCGCCGCTCTCGGGATCGGTCCATTCCCAATCGATGGCGATCGAATCGCGAGTAATCCCGGCCTCGGGCCCGGTCAGCAGGCGGTCCTCGCCCAGCAGCCGGTTGATGAGGGTGGACTTGCCCGCATTGGGGCGCCCGACGATGGCGAGTTTCAGCGGGCCGGTGGGGACGCCGTCCTCGTCCTCGCCTTCGTCGATTGCCAGCAGGGCATCGCCTGCTTCTGACTTTTCGCCGATGATCGGCCACAGCGCCTCGAACAGATCGGCGGTGCCTTCGCCATGCTCGGCGGAAATTCCGAGCGGCTCACCCAGACCCAGCGAGTAGGCGTCGAAGATGCCCGCGTCCCCGCTGCGCCCCTCCGCCTTGTTGGCAACGAGGATCACGGGCACGTCGGCGCCGCGCAGCCAGTTGGCGATCTCGCTGTCGAGCGGGGTAACCCCGGCGCGCGCGTCCACCACGAACAATACCGCATCGGCATCCTCGATGCTGACCTCGGTCTGCATGCGCATCCGCCCGGGAAGCGTGCTCGGGTCGTCGTCCTCCCACCCGGCGGTGTCGACCACCGTGAAACGCATCCCCGCCAGCGTGACATCGCCGAAGCGGCGGTCGCGCGTGACGCCGGGCTGATCGTCGACCAGCGCGAGGCGCTTGCCGACCAGCCGGTTGAACAGCGTGGACTTGCCCACATTGGGGCGACCGATGATGATGACACGTGGAAGCATGGCTAGGCCGCGTGAGGTGGAGGTTCGCGGGCCACTTGGCAAGCGGCGTCAGCGGGTAAACGAAGATGGTTGATTCGCGTTAACCACCTTTGCGAGGGTGATCGAAAGACGAAGCGGCAAGAATTTGCCGCATGACGAACCGCCCCCACATCCTCCTTGCCCCCCTTGCAGCTCTTGCTGCAACTATCGGAATTACGCAGGTTTCTCATGCGAAACCGGTAGTCCTCCCCGTGGCGAATGCGGCAACGAGCGGCCAGGAATTGCCGCCCTACCTGCAATGCGTGCCCTATGCGCGGGATGTGACCGGGATCGATATCTACGGCGATGCGCATACCTGGTGGCAGCAGGCCGCCGGTCGCTACGAGCGGGGCAATACCCCGCGCGTCGGTGCAGTGATGGCTTTCGCGCCCACCAACAAGATGGCGCTGGGCCATGTGGCCGCAGTGGCGCGGGTGATCGATTCGCGCACCGTGCTGCTGGACCACGCGAACTGGTCGCCGATCGATGGCCGTCGCGGCCAGATCGAGCGCAATGTGAAGGCGGTGGACGTCTCGCCGAATAACGACTGGAGCCAGGTGCGCGTGTGGTATCACCCGCTGCAGGCCCTGGGGACGACCGCGTGGCCCGTGCATGGCTTCATCTATCCCGACGGCAAGGCGCAGCCGCGTCAGCGATTTGCGCAGGCGCAGACGCAGCGCAGCGCCCCCCAGCCGACCCGCGAAGAGCCCTCGCGCGCATTTCTGGCGGCATTTTCGAATGCCACCGAGCGCGCTTCGCCCGAACGCAGGGCGCCGCGTGCCGCGGCCAGCAGGCCTGCGCCCCGACTGGCCTACGCAACGGCCCGTCCGCTTGCGCCGCGCGGCAATAACGACCGCGCCGACGCTGTGGTCGAGCGCGCGGTCGCGCTTTACGAATGATGTAAGCTAGTCGTCGATCCTGGCGACGGGGGCGTCTTCGCCCAGATCCTCGAACCAGGCTTCGACCGGGCCCTTGAGCTTCAGCGTCAGCGGCTGGCCCTTGCGATCCATCGTGCGGCCCGCCTGAACGCGGACCCAGCCTTCGGGAATGGAATATTCCTCGATATCGGTGCGCTGGCGCCCCTTGAAGCGGATGCCCACGCCGCGTTGCAGCGCCGCCTGATCGAAATGCGGGTTACGCGGATTGACCGACAAATGCATCGGCGGCACGTCCGCGCCCTTGTCTGCCGCGGGTTCGGGCGTGTTCTCGGGGCTCTGTTCGGGGGTTTCTTCGCTCATGGCGCAGGCCGATAGACAGACCTGAAGGGCCTGACAATACGGCACAAGAGGCGCGGGGTCGCGCCCGGCCGGTCAGTCGGGCGTCATGCTCGATCGGTAGAGCGAAAAACGCCGCGCCTGTGCCGTGCGCAGCCCGGCGTCGCACCGTTCCCGGTCGATCTCGCTGGTCCAGGAACTGCGTTCCAGCAGGGGATTTCCGCCCGGCCCATCCTTTTCCAGCTCTTTCGACGAGAGGCGGCCATTGGCCGGATCGACGGGCGGGACCATCGGTTTGCGGAGCATGTCAGCTCGATTGTTCATATGCGGCCCATCCAAATTTGACATTTTCGTTACGTTATCCCGAAGGTAAGTAACAAAAGCGTCATAATCAAGTCCGCACGCGGTTCGGCGAGGATATCGGCGGAGTGCTTGCCCTTTGGAGCGAGAGGCTCTAGACGCGCCGGTCTGTCGTGAATGGCATCTGCCGTTCGCGCGTCCTCGTTCGGATTGCGGGCGTGGCGGAACTGGTAGACGCGCTTGGTTTAGGTCCAAGTATCGCAAGATGTGGGGGTTCGAGTCCCTTCGCCCGCACCAAGCTCCCGCCGCGCGATGCAATCGCCACCACTTGTCGGAAAGCACGTAAGACACACCCCATGCAGATTAACGAGACCACCAATGAGGGCCTGAAGCGCGAGTATCGCATCGTGATTCCGGCGAGCGAGATCGACGACAAGATCAAGGCCGAGGTGAAACGCATCGCCCCGCAGGTGCGCATGCCTGGTTTCCGTCCGGGCAAGGTGCCCGCCAATCTGGTGCGCAAGATGCACGGCGAACAGCTGCACGCGCAGGTGGTGAACGACACGATCCAGTCCTCGGTCGACGAACTGATCAAGGACAAGGGCCTGCGCCCCGCAATGCAGCCCGCCATCGAGCTGAGCGAGGGCTACGAGGAAGGCAAGGACGCCGAGATCGACGTCAAGCTGGAAGTCCTGCCCGAGATCGAGGCGCCGGAAGTCGACGGCCTGAAGCTCGAACGGCTGGTCGTGCCCGTGGACGAGAGCGCGATCGAGGAAACGCTCCAGCGCATCGCGGACCAGAACAAGACCTACAAGGATGCCGCCAAGACCAAGAAGGCGGCCGATGGCGACCAGGTCATCATCGATTTCGTCGGCTCGATCGACGGCACCGAATTCGAAGGCGGCAAGGCCGAAGACGCCCCGCTGGTGATCGGGTCGGGCACCTTCATCCCCGGTTTCGAAGAACAGCTGAAGGGCGTGAAGGCCGGTGACGAGAAGACCGTGAAGGTCACGTTCCCGGAAGAATATCAGGCCGATCACCTGGCCGGCAAGGACGCCGAATTCGCCGTCACGGTGAAAGCGGTGAAGACGCCCGAGGACAGCAAGATCGACGACGATTTCGCCAAGAACCTCGGCCTCGAGAGCGCGGACAAGCTGCGCGAGCTGGTCAAGGCCCAGATGGAGCAGGAAACTGCCGGCCTCACCCGCACGCAGATGAAGCGCCAGCTGCTGGACACGCTGGCCGCCGGCCACGACTTCCCCGTGCCCGAACGCATGGTCGAAGCGGAGTTCGAGCAGATCTGGGCGCAGTTGAGCCAGGAAGCGCAGCGCGAAGAAGATCCCGAAGCGGCAATGAAGGAAATCGAGAGCGAGCGCGACGATTACCGCCGCATCGCCGAGCGTCGCGTGCGCCTGGGCCTGCTGCTGTCCGAAATCGGGCAGGCGAACGAAGTGCAGATCAGCGGGCAGGAAATGTCCATGCTGATGCAGCAGGCCGCCCAGCAGTATCGCGCCGAGGATCGTGAACGCTTCATGCAGTTCATCCAGAACGATCCGATGGCCGCCGCGCAGCTTCGCGCCCCGCTGTACGAAGACAAGGTCGTCGACTTCCTGTTCGAGAAGGCCGAAGTCGAAGAGCGCGAAGTGACCCGCGAGGAGCTGGAAGCGGCGATCGAAGCCGAGGAAAGCACCGAAGCCGAAGCGGCCAAGGCGAAGAAGGCCCCCGCCAAGAAGGCGGCTGCGAAGAAGGCCCCGGCGAAGAAGGCTGCGGCAAAGTCCGACGATGCGTCCGGCGACAAGAAGCCTGCCGCCAAGAAGGCGCCCGCCAAGAAGGCCACCGCATCCACTTCGAAGGACGGCGAGACCAAGAAGGCCCCGGCGAAGAAGGCTCCGGCCAAGAAAACGGCTGCGTCCACTGCCAAGGATGGCGAGGCCAAGAAGGCTCCGGCGAAAAAGGCACCGGCCAAGAAGCCCGCTGCCAAGAAGCCTGCCGCGAAGAAGGATTGATCCTCACGCCAGTCCTGGCGTCAAACCGGATAGAGCGGGGCGGTCGGCATATGTCGGCCGCCCCTTTTCGTATCGGCTATGGCTGCGGGTTGCCGGCGGCAGGTTGCCAGCGGTTGAAATCGGGCGTGGGCAGCGTAGCGGTGCGGGCGCGTTCGTAAGCTGCGCCCGCCTTCAGCACCTCCCAGTCCTGCCATTTCTGCCCGATGATCGACAGGCCGACCGGCAGATCCTCGACCCCGCCCATGGGCACGGTCAGATGCGGATAGCCCGCAATCGCCGCCGGGCTGCCGAACCCGATGCTGCCGTTGAAATTGTCGCCATTGACGAGATCGCTCGTCCACGCAGGTCCGCGCGTGGGGGCGACGAGGAACTGCACATCGTTCTGTGCCATGAGCCTGTCGATCCCCTGCTCGCCTGCAAGGTGGATGGCATTCTCGCGCGCTGACTCATAGGCGGCGCGATCGGTGGTGGTTTCTGCCAGTTCGAAGATGCCCTGTCCGAACCAGCGCAGCTCGGTTTGCGCGTTCGCCTTATTGAAGGCGATCAGATCGGCAAGACTGCGCGGCGTTTCGCCCCGTTCGATGGGCGGAATCGAGCGCAGGTATTCGCCCATCTCCTCGCGCAATTCGAACAGCAGCACCTGGAAGCTGTCGCGCGACATCTCCTCGTTGGGCTCGAACTCGATATCGACCAGCACCGCGCCCGCAGCCTCCAGATCGCCGAGCGCCTGTTCGAACACGGCGCGGACATCGTCGTCGTCGCCGATCTGGCCGCGCATGACCCCGATCCGAACGCCCGCCAGCGAGGCGTCCTCCAGCCCCTCGGTAAAGTCGCGCTCGTAACGATCCGCTTCGGCGGTTGCAGGATCAGCCGGGTCGCTGCCAGCAATCGCGCCGAGCAACATGGCGGCATCGCGTACGTTCATCGCCATGGGCCCGGCGGTGTCCTGCGTGCTGGAGATCGGCACCACATGCGTGCGGCTGACCATGCCCACGGTAGGCTTGAAGCCGACCACGCCGTTGATGCTGGCGGGGCAGGTGATCGATCCGTTGGTCTCCGTGCCGATGGCCGCCCAGGCGAAGCCTGCCGCGACCGCCGCGGCGCTGCCTGAGGACGATCCGCAGGTATTGCGGTCGATGCCGTGGGGATTGCGGGTCAGCCCGCCCACCGCGCTCCAGCCGCTGGTCGAGCTGAAATCGCGGATATTGGCCCATTCGGAGAGATTGGCCTTGCCCAGCACGACACCGCCTGCCGCGCGCAGGTTCGCGATCATCGGGGCATCGCGGCCGGTCATGTTGCCTGCGAGCGCCAGACTACCGGCAGTGGTCGGCAGCTCGCGCGTTTCAATATTGTCCTTTACCAGCACGGTGCGACCGCCCAGCGGCAGCTCGGCAGAGGCCGCAGCATCGAGCGGTGCGTCGGGGTTGGTCGCGATGACCGCGTTCAGCTTCGGCCCCGAGTCGTCCAGCTGTGCTATGCGTGAGAGGTAGAAGCGCGCTTCGTCGGCCGGTCCCGGCTGTTCGGCGACGATCTCCGCCTCGATGGCTTCTTGCGCCGTCTGGGCCTGCGCCGTTGCCGGAACGATCGCGATTGCGGTGGAAAGGGCGGCGAGCGAGCAGAGTGTTCTCATGCCCGCGAACCTGCGTCAGCGATCCGGCCCGGTCAATCGAGCAATCGGGAAAGCTCGGCTCAGGCGCGCTCGTGCCGGTCCTGGCTCTCTTGCGTTTTCTCCTGTGCGGGCTGCTCTTGCATCGTGAAGACCGACGGCCCCTTCGAAAGGTCTTCGGGCGAGGGCACGGGGTCTTCGCGGTAGACCGAGGTCTTGGCGTCATCCGCCAGGATCTTGAGCGGGTCGATCCCCTCTTCCTCCCAGATATCCTGGCACTTCTGGTACCATTTGACCGGCCCGATACCCAGATGGCTGCGGGCTTCGTCGATCGTCATCGCCAGCAGTTCGCGGATCGATTCCTCCGCGATCGGGCGACACGATTTGCCGGATTGCTTGGCATCGTGGATGGCGCGCAGCACGGGCGCCCGGGTCTTCACATTGGCCTTGATCACCGCTGCCCCCGCATAGCCCAGGATCAGGTGCCCGTGGCTGGGGCGCTGCTGGAAGACATAGGCCCCCAGCGCCTGTTCGCCCAGCGTATCGCGGCCGATGGTGGTCAGCAGGTGCAGCAGGTCGTGCGTGTCGCGCAGGCGATCCGCATACCATTCGATCTGGTCGTCCAGCCGCGGACGGTCGCCGCGGAAGTCGTCGTATTCGGCAACCAGGCCTGCGGCGCTGAGCCCCTCGCGCTCCATATAGTCGCAATAGTCATGGGCGAGCGAGCCTCCGGGATAATCGCGCCGCAGCATGTCGTGATCGTCGAGGATATCGGGCAGGAAGGGCTCGGTCTCGAACACGTACTGCCCGCGCTGCGTCGAAAGATACTCGCGGACATGTTCGGGCATGTCGAGCCACGGGAGATGTTCGAAGAAGCGGAAGACCTCGCTCGTCTTCTCCTTGTCCTTCTTGAACTCCCAGAAATGGTGCCAGGCGCGGCGGATGTTGCGCTTCGCGGGCACGCGATCGGGGTGGGAGAAGGGGATGGTCGACAGACGCGACCCCTCGGCGCGGGCGACGGTGGCGGCTTCGGTCATGGCTATTCCCACACGCGGGGACGCAACCCGTCGCCGCACGACCCGCGGCGAACATGCTGTTCCGGCCCTCCGGTAAGGAAATATAAACCATGCGCCGCAAGGCGCGCAACCCCTGCTCAATCCACGAGTCGCGCGCCTTTCTGGCTGGTAATGTCAGGGGCTTTGGAGTGCCCCGAGACGCTAGCCCCAGGTCACTTCCTTGGCGCTGTCGATCACCGTGCCGAGGATGCCGTAATCCTTGGCTTCCTTCGTGCTCATCCAGAAATCGCGGTCGATATCCTTCAGCACCTTCTCGTGCGGCTGGCCGGTGGCATCGGCGATCTTCTGCGCGATGCGTTCGCGCATCTTCACGATTTCCTGCGCCTGGATGGCGATGTCGCTAGCCGGGCCACGCGCACCGCCGGAGGGCTGATGGATCAGGAAGCGCGTGTTGGGCAGGCAGAAGCGGCGCTCTGCCGGCACGCTCAGGAAGATGTGCGTGGCGATGCTGGCGCCCCAGCCGGTGCCGATCATGGCGACGGGCGAGCCGATGAAGCTGATCAGATCGTGGATCGTATCGCCCGATTCCACGTGGCCGCCGGGCGAATTGACGATCACGCGGATCGGTTCGTTGCTGACATGGTCCAGATAGAGCAGCTGCATCGAGATGCGTTCCGCCATCTTCTGGTCGACCCCGCCGAAGATCAGCACGGTGCGCGCATCGAGGAACTTGTTCATCATCGCCGCGCCGGCGTTGCTCATGTCCTTCTGTTCGTCCTCCTCGTCGTCGGCACGAAAGGGTAGGGGGGTGTTGGACATCGAGATCATCGTCAGGCTCCTGCGGTGCGCTCCGACGCGAAATCGCGACGGCGCTTGGTGTTGGCGGGACAACTGGCGTGGCCGGGCTTTCCATTCAAGCCTTGATGATGAAGAGGTGAGGTCAGATATAGGCGTCGACGAGAGACAAGGACACTTCATGCAATTCGACGAATCCGGCTACTTCCGCGATCCCGCAACCGGCGCCCTGGTGCCCGTCGTGGTCGAACAGACCAGTCGCGGGGAGCGCAGCTTCGATATTTTCAGCCGCCTGCTGCGTGAACGCATCGTGTTCATCACGGGTCCGGTAGAGGATGGCATGGCCAGCCTCGCGGTGGCGCAGCTGCTGTTCCTGGAGAGCGAAAATCCGTCCAAGCCGATCAGCATGTACATCAATTCGCCGGGCGGCGTGGTGACGGCGGGCATGGCGATCCACGATACCATGCAGTACATCCGGCCGCGGATCTCCACGGTGTGCGTGGGCCAGGCTGCCTCGATGGGCAGCTTCCTGCTGGCCGCGGGGGAGCCGGGCATGCGCATCGCGCTGCCCAATGCACGGATCATGGTCCACCAGCCTTCGGGCGGCGCGCAGGGCATGGCCTCGGACATAGAGATCCAGGCGCGCGAAATCCTGCGGATTCGCAAGAACATGAACGAGCTTTACGCCAAATATACCGGCAAGGAGCTGTCCGAGATCGAGGAGGCGATGGATCGCGATACCTTCCTCGATGCCAAGGAAGCGATGAAGTTCGGCATTGTGGACAAGGTGTTCGAGACCCGGCCCCAGGGCGACTCCGGTGACGATTCGGATGACGATGACACCGGATCGGGCGGTGCACCCGCCTGATCGCGGCTCACCCCCCCGCGTTGCCCGGGGGCCACAGACGATTGAAATTCATGGCCGAAATATCGGGCATCGTGGTTTGCGGAGGGGCATCTTCAGGCCTTCGCAAGATGATGCGTGCAACATAGCCATCGGTTGCATTGGCGCACATGAAAGTTACATTCGGTAGGTTCCCGCCCACGCGGGGATTCGAGGATTACAGGATATGAGCAAATTGAGCGGAACGGATAGCAAGAGCACGCTGTACTGCAGCTTCTGCGGCAAGTCGCAGCACGAGGTGCGCAAGCTGATCGCCGGGCCGACCGTCTTCATCTGCGATGAATGCGTCGAGCTGTGCAACGACATCATTCGTGAAGAGACCAAGGCCGGGCTGACCGGGCGCAAGGAAGGCGAAGTGCCTTCGCCGTCCGAAATCTGCGCCACGCTCAACGATTACGTGATCGGGCAGGAACGTGCGAAGCGCGTACTCTCGGTCGCGGTGCACAACCATTACAAGCGCCTGAAGCACGCGGGCAAGCAGGGCGACGTCGAACTGGCGAAGTCCAACATCCTGCTCGTGGGGCCGACCGGTTCGGGCAAGACGCTGCTCGCGCAGACGCTGGCGCGCACCTTCGATGTGCCGTTCACGATGGCCGATGCGACCACGCTGACCGAAGCAGGCTACGTGGGCGAGGATGTGGAGAACATCATCCTCAAGCTGCTGCAGGCCAGCGACTACAACGTCGAGAAGGCGCAGCACGGCATCGTCTACATCGACGAGATCGACAAGATCACCCGCAAGGCGGAAAACCCCTCCATCACCCGCGACGTGTCGGGCGAGGGCGTGCAGCAGGCGCTGCTCAAGCTGATGGAAGGCACCACCGCCTCCGTTCCGCCGCAGGGCGGACGCAAGCACCCGCAGCAGGAATTCCTGCAAGTGGACACGACCAACATCCTGTTCATCTGCGGCGGTGCCTTTGCTGGCCTCGACAAGATCATTGCCGACCGGCTGCAGAAACGCAGCATCGGTTTCGGCGCGCATGTCGCCGATCCGGACAAGCGCCGCATCGGCGAACTGCTCGAAAAGAGCGAGCCGGAAGATCTTCTCAAGTTCGGTCTGATCCCCGAATTCGTCGGGCGTCTGCCTGTGATCGCATCGCTGCACGATCTCGATGTCGATGCACTGGTAACGATCCTGCAGGAACCGAAGAACGCCATCGTGAAGCAGTACGCCAAGCTGTTCGAGCTGGAAGGCGTGGAGCTGACCTTCAACGACGACGCGCTGCGCGCGATCGCCGAGCGTGCGATCAAGCGCAAGACCGGCGCGCGCGGCCTGCGTTCGATCGTCGAGGGTCTGCTGCTCGACACGATGTACGACCTGCCCGATCTGGAAGGCTGCAACGAAGTCGTGATCGACAAGGACGTGGTCGAAGGCCGCAAGGAACCGATCCGTGTGTTCGACGGCGAGGGCAAGCGCGCCTCCGACGCGGCGTGATAATGGCCGGCTGATATGAGCGGGATCGCAGCTCTTTTTCCGGGGCGCGCGATCCTGTTCCTGCTTCTTTCGGGCCTGACGCGCGCAGGGGCGGCCTAGCTTGGCAGGCCGCAACTACCTGTTCGTATGCAGCCAGAACCGCTTGCGCAGCCCCACGGCCGAGCAGGTCTTTTGCGAGACGCCCGGAATAAACGCGCTTTCGGCAGGCACCAACAATGATGCCGAAAATCCGCTCTCGGACGAACTTGTCGAATGGGCGGATGTGATCTTCGCGATGGAGAACACCCATCGCAACAAGCTGCGCAAGAAGCACAAGGCCGCGCTGAAGGACACGCGCGTGATCGTGCTGAACATTCCGGACGATTACGCCCTCATGGACCCGGAGCTCATCCGCCTGCTCAAGGCCCGGATGTGGAAGTGGCTGCCCACGCACTAGCAACATGAAAAACCCCGCCCGGCCGGGTTACTGGCCGAGCGGGGTCCCTGGTGCGACGCCGGTGTTAGCGGGGTGGAGGCAACCGACGCCGCGAGGGGTCTGAAATCAACCGGGCAGCGACACAGCGTTGGTTACGTGGATCACGCCGTTGGACTGGAACACATCCGCCTGGGTTACCGTGGCGGTTCCGCCCCTGGCGTCCACCAGCACCACGTTGCCGCCTTGCATGCGCGCGGTCAGCGTGCCGCCATTGACGGTCTCCAGCCTGGCCATGCCCCCGCCATCGCGGATCATCTGCATCAGCTGGCTGGCCGAAACGCGTCCGGGGACGACGTGATAGGTGAGAATGTCGGTCAGCATCTGCTTGTTCTGGGGCTTCAGCAGGGTGTCCACCGTGCCGGCGGGCAGCTTGGCGAAAGCGTCGTTGGTCGGCGCGAAGACGGTGAAGGGGCCTGGGCTCGAAAGCGTATCGACCAGGCCGGCGGCCTTTACGGCAGCAACCAGCGTGGTGTGATCAGCCGAATTGACCGCATTCTCCACGATATTGCGCGAGGGATACATGGCCGCACCGCCGACCATGACGGTGGTATCGGCGCTGGCGCTGGCCATCTGGCTGTCATCATCCATGCCGTAGGTCTCGCACCCGCCAAGCATGGCTGCGCTGGCGCCGAGCATAAGGGCGGCATGGGTTTTCTTGAGCAACATCGTCGATCTCCTCTATCCAACAGGTCGTTTCTTCCCGTCGGTGAGGAGTTACGAAGCGGGCCGCGCTCCGGATGCAGCAACGCCCGAAATTCTTTTTGGGCTCAGGTTTTCAGCAGTGTCCCTTCGGCCACCACCGGGCCGGGCGCGGACTTGTCGGGTGCGCCTCCGATCGGCTCCTGGCTGAGCAGGATCTGCGCACCTTCATGCATCGACCGGGCCGTCTCCCTTTCGAGCGGAACGCGCTTCTGCGTTCCCGGAGCGATGATTCCCAGCGATTGCACCTGCGCGTCTTCACCGGGAGGCCGCAGCCACAATTCGTGGTCGTGGACACCGTCGGCGCTAAGCCCCTCAGCAGCCACCAGCAGTTCCTCTCGCCCGGGAATATAGGTCACGCCGATCCGCAGAGGCGTATCGGCAATGGGGATCGAGGCGACCAGTGGCGCGCTTTCCTGCGCAGGGGCCGGGCCGGGCGCCTGCACAAGTGGCACCAGAAGCAATGCGAGCGCGGCCACGGCCGCAACCGCGCTGCCTGCCGCAACACGCTGCCAGAGCACGACCCGGCGGTGTAGTGAGACGACCTCGCTCTCGCCTGCACCATCCTCGATATCGCTGGCTATGCGGCTCCAAAGTTCGGGCGGAGGGGCAAGGCCTTCCACATCGTCGAGCATCGGGACAAGGCGCTTTTCCCACTGAGCGACCAGCCCCGCGAAAGCCGGTTCGCGCGCGATCCGCCCGCGCGTGGCGAGCAGGGCTTCGCTTTCCAGCAGGCCCATCGCGTATTCCGCTGCCTGCCGTTCGTCGCCGCTCAGTTCGGGGCCGCTGCCCGGCTGATCGTCCGCCGCGCTCATTCGCCGCGCTCCACGCATTCGCGCAGGCGATGCAGCCCGCGTCTTATCCAGCTTTTCATCGTACCAAGCGGCACGCCCGCCTGTTCAGCCAACTCCGCATAGGTACGCCCGTTAAGGAAGGCGTTGCGGATGGGGGTGCGCTGCTTCTCATCCAGCGTTTCGAGGCAGGTGTGCACGCGCGCCTCACGCTCCGCGTCGATCAGCATGGTGTCGGCTGCGGGCCTGTCGTCGGAAAGATCGGCTGCCTCGTCCACCGATACCGCGCCGCGGCGGACCTTGCCCGAACGCAGCCGATCGACCGCGCGGTTGCGCGCGAACGTCGCCAGCCAGGCGATCGGGCTCGCACGGGTGCCGTCGTAACGGTCGGCATTGCGCCAGAGAGTGATGTAAACGTCCTGCAAGGCGTCTTCGGCTTCTTTCCTGTCCTGCAAGATACGCAAGCAGATGCCGAAAAGCTTCACGCTGGTAAGGCGATAGACATCCTCCAGCGCGGCGCGATCGCCCTTCGCCATGCGCAGCATGGCGGCTTCGAGTGCCTCGCGGGCTTCGGGGCTGGAGGGAATCAAGGAATCGATGTCCCGCTCGCGACCAGTTCGGACAGGGTAACAGCCCGCAGGCCGCGCTCCTCGAGACCACGCAATACGATTGGCAGGGCATCGCGCGCGCTCTGGTTATGGCGATACATGGGATGCATCAGGATGATCGATCCCGGGCGAGCGCGCTCGAGGATATCGTCCGCTAAGGCCTGCGGATCGCCATCGAAGTCTTCCGGACGGTCTTCGACATCCCACATCGCCAGACGATATCCGGCGCGCTCGACCTCCTGCGGCAAGCCGATCAGGCGTCGACCGAATGGAGGACGAAACCAGACCGGTGTCGACCCGGCCTGTTCCAGCGCATCGTGGGTGCTGGAAATTTCCTCACGGTAGAAAGCACGGCTCTTGCCGATGTTGCGTTGATGCGACCAACTGTGATTGCCAAGCTCGTGGCCCGCTTGCAGCAATCGCTCGGCCTGACCGGGGAACTTCTCCATCCGGTTGCCGATCAGGAAGAACGTGGCCCTTGCACCATGCGCTTCGAGGATCGGCAGGACAGCATCCACTCCTTCAGGGGTGGGCCCATCGTCGAAGGTCAGTGCCACCAGCCGCTCCTGGGTATCGACCGAACACACGAATTCGCCCGTCAGCTGGAAACAGCGGCTCTTGGACAATCGGTTGACGCCGAACGCGGGGACCACGGCGAGCGTCACGGCGCATAGAAGTGCGATGCCCAGCGTGCGCCATCGTTTGAAGATCATGATCGAACGCCCGCCATCTTCGCTACCCTACCGTCATTGTCGCGCGACATCGATCCGGCCACAAGCGCAAAGTAGGTTGCCGGTAATGTCGGGAAACGCTCCGTACCAGTGCCGTTCAGCAGCCGCTGCTGCAATCGCGTTTCTGTTCGATCTGAAGCGTGGCATGACCGATATTGTGATCGTGCGAAAGCCGGTGCGCGACTTCCGCAAGAAACGCGTCGCCCGGATGGCCTTCCGGTATCACGAGGTGCGCGGTCAGCGCGGTTTCGGTGGTCGACATCGGCCAGATATGCAGGTCGTGGACCTCGGTGACGCCCGGCTCGCCTTCCAGCGTGGCGCGCACTGCCGCTTCGTCGATCCCCTCTGGCACGCCCAGCAGGCCGAGCTTCAGGCTGTCGCGGGCAAGGCCCCAGGTGCCCCAGCCGATCACCGCCAGGATGACGAGGCTGGTGAGCGGATCGAGCCAGATCGCGCCGGTCAGAAGAATCGCCCCGCCCGCGACCACCACGCCCACCGAAACCAGCGCATCGGCCGCCATGTGAAGAAAGGCACCGCGGACGTTGAGATCGTCCTTGCGCCCTCGCACGAACAGCAGCGCGGTTGCTGTGTTGATGACGATGCCCACGCCCGCCACCCAGATCATGGTCCAGCCTTCGGGCTCTACCGGGTCCAGCAGGCGGTCGATCGTCTCGAACAAAATCGCGCCGATGGCGACCATCAGCAGCGCGGCGTTGGCCAGCGCGGCGAGGATGGTGCTGCTCTTGAGGCCGTAGGTGAAGCGGGCACTGGGCGGACGCTTGGCCGCCGCGCTCGCCCCCCAGGCGATCAGCAGGCCGAGCACGTCGGACAGGTTGTGGCCCGCATCGGCGACCAGCGCCATCGAGCCGGAGATATAGCCGAAAACCGCCTCGACGATGACGAACGCGGTGTTGAGCGCGATGCCGATGGCGAAGGCGCTCCCGAAATCCGCCGGAGCGTGGGAGTGCCCGTGCGAATGACCATGCGAATGACCGTGCGCGTGTGAGTGATCGTGTCCCAAATCGCCCTCTGTCGCCGCGACCCCCGTAAATGAAGGCGCGGTCGCCGGAAAATACCTGCGCGCCCTACCGCGATCTAGGAGGGCGGCAAAACTTTTTCTTCTGTTTCAATATGATATGCCATACCATTCCGGGCGTTTTCAGTGCCTTGAGCCGGCGATATGGGACGCAAATAGAAGAACTTGCTGCTCCGATCGCCCAGTGCGGGCTGCGGTGATCGCGTGTGACTGCCCGTCGCTATGCGGTCAAGCAGCCGGGCCAGCTAGCGTTGGGAATCGCTGGGGGCGCGCGAGTTACTCATAGACACACGCGTCCAGCCCCTCGCGCGCCATGGTATCGATGGCGCGCGCGGTGCGGTCTCCGTGGCGGCGCAGCCAGCCTTGCGGGTTCTTGACCTCGCGCTTCTTGGGGCTGGGCAGGGCGACCGCCATGCGCGCCGCCTCGGTGTTGCTCAGCCGGTCCGCCCCGTGACCGAAATAGCGCAGCGACCCGGCCTGCGCGCCGTAGGTGCCGATCCCCGTCTCCGCGACGTTGAGGTACACTTCCATGATCCGCCGCTTGGTCCACAGGTTCTCGATCAGCACGGTGAACCATGCTTCCAGCCCTTTGCGGAAGAAACCGCCGCCCTGCCACAGGAACACGTTCTTCGCGGTCTGCTGGCTGATGGTGGAGCCGCCACGCTGCTTGCCGCCCTGCAGGTTGTTTTCCATCGCGGCCTGCATCGCGGCGTAATCGAACCCGCTATGCTCGCAGAAATTCTGGTCCTCCGCCGCGATCACCGCGCGCACCAGGCTGCGGTCGATATCGCCCAGCCCCTGCCAGTCCTTGGTATAGCCGTTTTCGTCCATCAGCATGGTCGCGGTGACGGGGACGGGGACGAAGCGCCACGCCACCGTCAGGAACAGGCTGAGGCCGATGAACGTCGCGACCAGCGCGGTCAGGATCTGGAGGATGCGGAACATCGCGCAGGCCTATGGACGAAAGGCGGCGCGGCAAGCCAGTGCCCGCCGCGCCGCGCTGTAGGTATTCAACGATCCGTCCGCGTCAGGCCGCGACCGGCATCAGCTTTTCGCCAGCGATCCGCTGCATCGCCTTCTGCAGCTTCTCGAACGCGCGCACCTCGATCTGGCGGATGCGTTCGCGGCTGACGTCGTAGACCTTGCTCAGCTCTTCGAGCGTCTGCGGGTCTTCGGTCAGGCGGCGTTCGGTCAGGATGTGCTTTTCGCGATCGTTGAGCGAATCCATCGCTTCGAGCAGCATCTCGTGGCGCACGTGCTTTTCCTGCGCGTCGGCCGTCGTCTCGTCCTGCAAGGGGCGGTCGTCCGTCAGCCAGTCCTGCCACTGGCTGGCGTTTTCTTCCTCACCGCGCATCGAGACGTTGAGCGAGCTGTCGCCGCCCATCATCATGCGGCGGTTCATGTTGATGACTTCCTGCTCCGGCACGCCCAGATCGGTGGCGATCTTCGCCACGTCGTCGGGGGGCAGATCGGAATCCTCGTAGGCCTCCAGCTGCTTCTTCATCCGGCGCAGGTTGAAGAACAGCTTCTTCTGCGCAGCGGTGGTGCACATCTTCACGAGGCTCCACGAACGCAGGATATATTCCTGGATGCTCGCCTTGATCCACCACATGGCATAGGTCGCCAGCCGGAAGCCGCGATCGGCTTCGAACTTCTTGACGCCCTGCATCAGGCCGACATTGCCTTCGGAGATGAGATCGGACACGGGCAGGCCATAGCCGCGATAGCCCATCGCGATCTTGGCTACGAGCCGCAGGTGGCTCGACACGAGCTGTGCCGCGGCCTCCGGGTCCTCATGTTCTTCGTACCGCTTGGCGAGCATGTATTCCTGCTCAGCCGTCAGCACGGGGAATTTCTTGATTTCCGACAAATAGCGGTTGAGGCTTTGCTCCCCACCAAGGGCCGGTATGGCTACTGCCTTGCTTTTACTCACTTCGTCCCTAACCTTTCTATAGTCGACCTCACCCCCCTGATTGGGCCGGACCCCTGCTGGGCATCCGTAAGCGGCGGGCCACCAAGTTCTTTATAGGTCATTTCGCGCTGGAATTCGAGCGCTGTTCATCGATTTCAACGAGCGATTTCGTCGATCAGTTCCGCCATGTCCCGGGGCAGGTCAGCCTGAAAATCGACCCGTTCGCCGGTTGCGGGATGAATGAACCCGAGGCTGGCCGCGTGGAGCGCCTGCCGGCGGAAGCCCAATTTCTCAAGAATCGGCCGCAGGGCCTTGGGATCGCGTCCATATTGTGGGTCTCCCAATAGCGGATGACCTATTGACGCACAGTGAACGCGGACCTGATGCGTGCGCCCGGTTTCCAGGCGGCATTCAAGAATGCTTGCGACCCCGAAAGAATCCGTTGTCCGATAATGCGTGACCGCATGCTTGCCGCGCGTCGCATCCGGGGGGAGGACCGCCATCTTCTTGCGGTCCCTGTCCGACCGGCCGAGCCGGGCGTCGATGGTGCCTTGCGCGGGTTTTGGCTGCCCCGCGCAGAGTGCGATATAGCGGCGCGAAATGCTGTGATCGGCGAACTGCTTCGCCAGCCCTTCATGCGCGGAATCCGTCTTCGCAACGACCAACAAGCCGCTGGTATCCTTGTCGATCCGGTGGACGATGCCGGGGCGCTCGACCCCGTTGATCCCCGAAAGCTGGCCTGCGCAGTGGTGGAGCAGCGCGTTGACCAGCGTGCCATCCCGATTGCCCGCCGCCGGGTGGACGACCATGCCCGCAGGCTTGTCCACCACGATTAGGTGTTCGTCCTCGTAGGCGACGACCAGGGGGATGTCCTGCGGTTCGGCTTCCAGCGGCGTGGGGGCGGGCAGGCGGACGGTGAAAGGCGCGCCTGCGGCCACCTTGGTGGAGGGCGAGCTGGCACGCTTGCCGCCCACTTCGACTGCGCCATCCGCGATCAACCCCTTGATCCGCTCGCGCGACAGATCGGTGGCCTCGGCCAGTGCTTTGTCGAGGCGGGAGGAGGCGGAGATGACTCCCTCTATCAACTCCGCTCGTCCTGAGCCTGCCGAAGGACCGTCCTTACTTTTTGCCAATCGGGAGACGCCTTCCCAATCGCCCCGGATGAGCGCTTGCTTCTTTGCCTTCGACCATCCCTTGATGCGGCGTTCGGCCTCGAACGCTTCTTGTCGCGATGCAAATTCCTGAGACCACACAAGTTCCACCGGCAATTTGTCGGAGGTGAAACCAGCAATATTTCCAGACCGGTGCGCAGATACGCGCTGATCGAGATCGTCGGTGTGTCCGGTGTAATAGGCACCGCCACGACAGTGGAGCATGTAGGCCCAGAACGGCATGGCATCGGGAGTAAGAAAAGTACGATCCTTCGACAAGCTCGGGATGAGCGCGATATGGGTATTGATCGGGGCGGTTCGAAAAGCTCAGGGCAGGCGGGTTAAATGAAGATATCGAAACGAACGATAGACACGATCCTCGCCGACGCCACATTAGCCCACCCCCACGAATGCTGCGGGCTGCTGCTGGGCGAGGGCGGGCAGATCACCCAGGCGCGGCCCGCCGCCAACATCCATCCCGAACCCGCCCGCCATTTCGAGATCGACCCGCGCGCGCTGATCGATGCGCACAAGGCTGCGCGGGCAGGTGGGCCGCAGGTAATCGGCTATTACCATTCGCATCCCAACGGCGATCCCCGCCCGTCGACCACGGATCGCGCTTCCGCTGCGCATGACGGGATGGTCTGGGCTATCGCCGCCGCGGGCGAGGTCCGCTTTTTCCGCGATGGGGAGGAGCGATTCGAGGCGCTTTCCTATATTGTTCAGCCACGCTAGGCAGGCGGCGATGATTGATCACAGCGCACCTTCGCACGCCCTGCTTGCCCACCTGTCAGGTTCGCCCGGTTTTTCCGCCCCTGAACACTGTGTCAGGTGTGTCAGGGCGCTGGTCGGGGGCCTGCCCGCATGACGGGCGAGACCGATCCCCTGCTGCTTGCCAGCCAGCTGTGCTCGCGCCTGTGCCACGACATGCTCAGCCCCGTGGGCGCGCTGTCCAACGGGCTCGAGCTGCTCGCCGACGAGCAGGACCCGCAGATGCGCCAGCGCTGTTTCGAGCTGCTGGAGCAGAGCGCGCGGACGAGCGCGGCCAAGCTCAAGTTCTTCCGGCTGGCCTACGGCGCGGGTGGCGGTTTCGGCGAAAAGGTCTCGATCGATGAACCCAGGGCGGTGATCGAGACGCTGGCCGCCGATGCCAAGCGGATCGAGCTGGGCTGGCAGATCGAGACGCCGACCGTGCCCAAGGCGGCGACCAAGGTTCTGCTCAATCTCGCACAGATCGGCCTCGATGCGCTGGTGCGCGGCGGGACGCTGGACCTGGGGGTGGAGGAACGCGACGACGCGACCGAGATCGTGGTCCGCGCGGCTGGGGCCAAGATCGCCTTCGACCAGACGATCGGCGATGCGCTGGCGGGCCGGATGGACCCGGCCGAACTGACCGGGCGCACGGCCCCGGCGCATGTGCTGGCGATGATTGCCGAGCGTCAGGGAGGCATGATCCAGACCCATGTCGAAAGCGGTACGCTGCTGCTCGGCGCAACCCTGCCGAACGGCGCATGAGCAGCGATCTGCGGAGCGGGGAGGGGATGAGCGAGCTGGTCCATTCCGAGAGGCTTTCGCCCAATTACGACGAACGCGACGCGCCGGTTTCCATGGTGGTCGTCCATTATACCGAGATGGAGAATGCGGACGCTGCCCTGGAGCGCCTGACCGACCCTGAATCGAAGGTTTCCGCGCATTACCTCATCAGCGAGGCGGGCGAGGTGACCCGGCTGGTGCCCGAAGAGAAGCGCGCGTGGCACGCGGGCGTATCCTACTGGCGCGGCGAGGCGGACGTGAACGCGGTGAGCGTGGGGATCGAGCTCGATCATCCCGGCCACAAGTTCGGCTATCGCGAATTTGCCGATGCGCAGATCGCCGCGCTGGTGCCGCTGCTGCACGCGATCGTGAAACGCCACGATGTGCCGCGCGCCAATGTGGTCGGCCACTCGGACGTCGCTCCGCAACGCAAGATCGACCCGGGCGAGCTGTTTCCCTGGGCCCGCATCGCGGAACTGGGCCTGTGCATACCGCGCCCCACGAAGCTGGAGCTGGGCGATCCGTTCGATAACGACAGCGCCTTCTATCTGGCGCTTGAGCGCTACGGCTATGATGTCAGCGACGGGCGCAAGGCGGTCGAGGCATTCCAGCGGCGCTGGCGGCCCGAACAGATCGACGGCGTGATCGACGGCGAGATTCGTGCGATCCTGTTCCAGCTGCTCTTGGATCGGGATCGCGGGCTCGCTAGATAGTGCCTGCCAGGAGGCCGGGCAGCCGCGGGTATGCAAATACGCGAGGAAAGTCCGGGCTCCACGAAGCAAGGGTGGCGGGTAACGCCCGCCCGGGGCAACCCGAGGGACAGTGCCACAGAGAGTATACCGCCGATGGATGGCCCAAGGTCTTGGGCTTCTCACAGGCAAGGGTGAAAGGGTGCGGTAAAAGCGCCCCGGGGGCCTGGTAACAGGTCCCGTCATGGCAAACCCCACCCGGAGCAAGGCCGAATAGGGACCCCGCGCCGGAAACGGCAGGAGCGCTTCGCTTCCGAGGAGGTCCGGGTTGGCTGCTGGAACCGTCTGGCAACAGGCGGTCTAGATGAATGGCTGCCACCCTCCGCAAGGAGGGGACAGAACCCGGCTTACAGGCCTCCTGGCACTACGATTGCAGCGCTATTCGCGGCCCACGCTGGTGTACCGGAAACCCGCCTCGCGCATGTCGTCGGGCTTGTAGATGTTGCGCAGGTCCACCAGCACGGGCGCCTTGGCGAGCTGCTTGACGCGGCCGAGGTCGAGCGCGCGGAACACGTCCCACTCGGTCACGATCACGACCGCGTCGGCGCCTTCGATGGCCGAATAGGGATCGTCCTTCATCTCGACCTCGGGCATCAGCGGCGCGGCGATTTCCATGCCCTCGGGATCGAAGGCCGCGATCTCCACGCCAGCATCGGCCAGCGTCTGCGCCACCGCGATGGCGGGCGAATCGCGCATGTCGTCGGTATTGGGCTTGAAGGTGAGGCCAAGCATGGCGACGCGCTTGCCGCGCGCGGCCTCGTGCCCGCCCAGCGCATCGACAACCTTGCGGCCCATCGCGCGCTTGCGGCTGTCATTGACCTTGACCACCGCCTCGACGATCCGCGTCGGGCTGTCGTAATCCTCGGCGGTCTTGAGCAGCGCGAGCGTGTCCTTGGGGAAGCACGATCCGCCATAGCCGGGGCCGGCGTGCAGGAACTTGGAGCCGATCCGGTTGTCCATCCCGATCCCGCGCGCGACATCCTGGACGTTCGCGCCGACCTTCTCGCACAGGTCGGCGATTTCGTTGATGAAGGTGATCTTGGTCGCAAGGAAGGCGTTGGCAGCGTACTTGATCAGCTCGCTGGTCCGGCGGCCGACAAACAGGATCGGCGATTCGTTGAGGAAGAGTGGGCGATAGACTTCGCGCATCACCTCGCGCCCGAAGTCGTCCTCGGCGCCGATCACGATCCGGTCGGGCCGCTTGAAATCGCCAATGGCCGCGCCTTCGCGCAGAAATTCGGGGTTGGAGACCACGGCAACCTTCAGCCCGCGCTCTTTCACGGCGGGGCTTTCTGCCAGGATGCGTTCCACTTCGTCGCCGGTGCCGACGGGCACGGTCGACTTGGTTACGACCACCGCGTCGTTGGACAGCGATTCGCCGATTTCGCGGGCCACGGCGTGGACGAAGGAGAGGTCCGCGTGGCCATCGCCCCGGCGGCTGGGCGTGCCGACCGCGATGAAGATCGCGCCTGCATCCTTGATACCCTCGGCCAGATCGGTGGTGAAGGACAGCCGCCCGGCGCGCGCATTGGCTTCCACCAGCGCATCGAGGCCCGGCTCGTAGATCGGCATGATCCCTTTGCGCAGCCGCTCTACTTTGGATGCATCCTTGTCGATGCACACCACGTCATGACCGAAATCGGCGAAGCAGGCACCGGAAACGAGGCCGACATAGCCCGAGCCGACCATTGCGATTTTCATGCCAAGTTCCCTTTCACCGGGCGTCGACGCCTATGCGACTTCGGCCCATTTGTCGATTTCGATAGCGCCGCCATCCTTGCCGGATCGATCGCACGCCTGAATGTAGCGCCGGGTCTCGCCCTCCAGCACCAGCGCCGTCAAGCGCCCGTAGCGAAAAGCGCCGGTATCGATGCCGATCCGGTTGGCCCGTTGATCCACCTTCTCGAAGATGGTGTGGCCGTGAACGATCACCTTCTCAAACGGTGCATCGTGGCCCAGAAAGCGTTCGCGGATCCACAGAAGATCGTGCCGGGCCTGATCGTGCAGCGCGCGCGTGGGTTCGATCCCGGCATGGGCGAAGGCATAATCGCCCGCTACGATGATTTCTTCGAAGCTGCGCAGAAAATCGCGATCCTCTTGCGGAACAAGGCTGTGCAGCCGTTCCTGCAGTTCGTCGAGCTCCAGCTTGCTGTATTCCGACTTGGCGATCGGATAGCTGAGAATTGTCTCTCGCCCCCCGTGCTTGAGGAAGTGCCTCAGCACGTTGCGATCCTCGAAGCTGTCGAGAAACATCTCCTCGTGGTTGCCGGCCAGATAACGCACCTTGCGGCGGGTGCCCCATTCCCGGGCCTTCGCGATCACCTGCGCGCTACCCGGGCCCCGGTCTACCAGGTCGCCCAGCATGATGACGGTCGTGTCGGCCTGTCCGGCCTGTGCATCGTCCGCCTCGATCGCATCGATCAGGGCATCGAACAGGCGGTCGCACCCGTGAATGTCGCCGATCGCATAAAAGCGCGTGCCCGCAGGGGTCGAGGGGCGCGGGCCTTCGGGCGCGTTGCGGAATAGGTTGCGAAGGGGCTTGAGCATCTGCAGCTGTCGGAGGCGGATCGGTGCGGATCAGACGACTCCCGCCCGCACCTGCACGGCGCCAGATAAGGGCAACCGTGCAGGACCGCAAGCGGGGCGGTCAGGGCGTGGCCTGCCGCGCTTCGTCGTACTTTTCCGAGTCTTCGGGATGCGTGGTGGTGAGCCGCAGCACCACATACCCGATAATCGCGGACAGGATCGAGCCCAGCAGGATGCCGATCTTCGCCTCTTCGACGAACAGGCGATTGCCGGCAAAGGCGAGTTCGCTGATGAACAGCGACATCGTGAAGCCGATCCCGGTCAGGATCGTGACGCCCCAGATTTCCATCCAGTTTGCGCGGTCCGGCTTCTTCGCGATGCCCAGCTTCACTGCCAGGGCCACGATGGTGAAGATGCCGAGCTGCTTGCCCAGGAACAGGCCGGTCGCAATGGCGAAGGGCAGCGGGGCGAACAATTGTTCGGTGGTCATGTCGAGCACGTTCACGCCGGCGTTGGCGAAACCGAAGATCGGCACGACAAGATAGGCGCTCCACGGTGCGAGGCCATGCTCTGCCTTTTCGAGCATGGAGTGCCCGTCACCCTTGCGCATGGGGATCGTCAGCGCGGCGAGCACGCCTGCAATGGTTGCATGCACGCCCGAGAACAGCACGGCGAACCACAATGCGATGGCCACCAGCACGAAGGGCCAGAACTGCTTCACGCCGAAGCGGTTCATGCCGACCATCAGGGCGAAGATGCCCGTGGCGATGGCGAGCCACATCACGTCGAGATGTGCGGTGTAGAAGACTGCGATCACCAGCACAGCGCCGATATCGTCGACAATCGCGACGGTCAGCAGAAACAGGCGTAGCGAGGAGGGCACGCGGCTTCCCAGGATGCCCAGCACACCCATGGCGAAGGCAATATCGGTCGCGGCGGGAATCGCCCAGCCGCGGATCAGCTGCGTATCGCCGCCTGCAATGGCGACGTAGATCAGGGCCGGGACCGCCATCCCGGCCACCGCTGCCATGATCGGCAGGGTCCGCTTGTCCGCGCTGGAGAGTTGGCCCGCGATCAGTTCGCGCTTCACTTCGAGGCCAACCACGAAGAAGAACAGGACCATCAGCCCGTCGTTGATCCACAGGTACAACGTATTGAGGTAGAAGGTTTCCTTCGGCCACAAATAGTCGTTGAACAGGGCGTCGTAGTCTTCGGCCAGCGGCGAGTTCGCCACGACCAGCGCGGCCGCCGCTACCAGTATAAGGAGGACGCCAGCCGACGCATCGCTGACGAACAGCGCGCGCACGGGTGCGATGGCGCGGCGGAGGGGACTGCGGATCGGTTCAAGCATGGCAACCCTTTTTCTGAAACCTTCCCGCGTTGCAAGGCCCGGATGCGTTGGATAAACTGCAAACACGGCAAGGGGGACTTGGGCGATATGGACGTGGCGGCACTTTCGCCGGTCGATTGGCTGGCGCTCATCCAGCACGAACTGCTCTTGTTTGCGAGCCTGTTTTTCATTCTCGGCACGCTCGACGAGCTGGCGATAGACGGGCTGTATGCGATCGGTCGCGTACGCGGTCGTCTGCGAACCGCCTCGATCTCGAGAGGCGAGGTGGAGGGCAGGGAGCTCGCCGGGCCGGTGGCGGTGATCGTCGCGGCCTGGCGCGAGGACGATGTCATCGGCGCCACGATGCGCCACCTGCTTGCCGCCTGGCCGCAGCAAGGCTTGCGGCTCTACGTCGGCTGTTACGCCAACGATCCCGCCACCATCGCCGCCGCGTCGCAGGCCGCGAGCGGGCATGCGCGGGTGCGGATCGTGGTCCATGCCGATCACGGGCCGACCACCAAGGCGGACTGCATGAACCGGCTGTACCGCGCGATCGAGGAGGACGAGCAGCGCGAGGGCATTTCCTTTCGCATGGTCGTGATCCACGATGCCGAAGACATGGTCGATCCGGCGGCGCTGCCGCTGTTCGACGCAGGCCTGGCGCGTGCCGAACTGATGCAGCTGCCCGTCGTCCCCATGCCGCAGAGGCGTTCGCGCTGGGTCGCGGGGCACTACCTCGACGAGTTCGCGGAATCCCATGCGAAGGCGATGGTCGTGCGCGACTGGCTGGGCACCGGCTTCCCGTCGGCCGGTGTGGGCTGCGCCATTGCACGCGGGCGGTTGGCCAAGCTGGACGCGCAGTCGACAGGCCAGGGGCCATTCGATGCGGCGAGCCTGACGGAGGATTACGAGCTTGGCCTCAAGGTGGCGGAGGCCGGGGCCAAGACCGCCTTCCTGCGTGTGCGCGGTGATGATGGCGCCCTGGTCGCCACTCGTGCGTATTTCCCCCACCGTCTGGAATCGGCGATTCGCCAGAAGTCCCGCTGGGTATGCGGCATCGCACTGCAAGGTTGGGACCGGATGGGCTGGACCGGCAATCTGCTCGACGGGTGGATGCGGCTGCGCGACCGGCGCGGGCCTCTGGCGGCGCTGGTGCTGTTCACCGCCTACCTCCTGCTGCTCATAAGCGGAGCGCTGATCGTGCTGCAGCAGCTCGGCTTGGCGAGGCCGGTGCCCCTCACGCCGCTCACCCAGACCCTGTTGATAGCCAATGCGTTCAGCCTTGTGTGGCGAGCGGCATGGCGCTGCGCCTTCACGGCACGCGAATACGGCATGGCAGAGGGCATCCGTGCGATCCTGCGCATCCCCTTGAGCAACATCATCGCCATCATGGCCGGTCGCCGTGCGGTCTCGCAATATGTCGCGAGCCTCCACGGGGGGAGGGTGCGCTGGGAGAAGACGGACCATCACGGTCATCCCTCCATCGGCCAGCGGGCGGTTGCGTGACCGCCCGCGTGCGCCCCGGTGGTCGTCCGCTGGTCGCGGTGCTGGCCCTCCTGTCGGGGTGGGTCGCGATCCGTGCGAGCGTTTGGGAACCGCCTTTTCCGCTGCCTGCGGCAGACGCGCTCTTCGCACAGGCCCAGGCCACTGGCGAAACCTCTTACCGAACGCGCGATGGCGCGCAGGCGAGGGCCAGAATGGGGGCGGGCCCGCTTCGCCCGGAGCGTCTGGAGCTACCCGCGGTAGCTCTCGCCATGCGTCGGCCGGACTTCGTCGGGGCGCGGGCAGGCGGCTTCCCGACCAGTGGGGCAGCATACGCCTATCCGGCCGGAATGCAGCTCGCACGCCTCCGGCAATATGCCAGCCACCAGATGCTGTTTGCAGCCGCGCTGTCCTCCCTGCCTACCTATGGCGCCATGCCGGAGGGAAGGCTGGCGAGGGACAGGAAGAGCAGGCCGGGCCGCGCGCAGCGCCGTGCCGCGCTCGGCTGGCAGGCCATCGGTCCGGCACTGCAGGCGCCGCCGGGTACAGGACCGGTGGAGCCGGCGCGCAAGCCGGATCGCTGGGCCGTGGACGCATGGCTGCTGATCCGCGAAGGGTCGGGCCCTCGCCGTCTCGCCGGAACCGGCCCGGCCAGCTACGGGCAGGATCAGGCTGGGGCGGTGGTGCGCTATGCGCTGGCACCGGGGAGCCCTCTTCAGCCCAAGGCCTACGCGCGGGCCAGCAAGGCGCTGGTGCGCGGCGGCGAAACGGAGATCGCTGCGGGAGCCAGCATCGCGCTTGTGCAAGACCCGCCCCTGACGATCCATGGCGAAGCCCGGCTGACCGACCGGCGAGGCGTCGCGGGCGCCCGGACGGAACTGCGCCCTGCCGTCTTTGTGGTGACCGGATTTCCCCGCAAAGAGCTTGCAGGCGGGTTGGAAGCCGACGCCTACGTGCAGGCAGGCTATGTCGGAGGCGATTTCGCAACCGGCTTCGTCGACGGCAAGGCCAGCCTCGAAGCGCCCGTGATGCGCGCGGACGCCGGAAACGTGGCGCTTGGCGCGGGTGTGTGGGGCGGCGCCCAGCGCGATGTCTCGCGGCTGGATGTCGGGCCGACGGCAAGTGCCACCGTCGCGACAGGAAAGGCGACGCTGCGCGCCTCGGTCGGCTATCGTTTCCGCATTGCGGGAGACGCCAATCCCGGCGACGGGCCTGCGCTAACGCTGGCCGCTTCATTCTAGGGTTCATATCTGGTCGAAGCGCGCTTTATTCGCGGGGCCGAAAGGATTACGGCTCTGGCCGCCCATGGATGTCTACCTCCCCATAGCCAACCTGTCCGTCAATGGACTGGTGATCGTCGCGCTCGGCGCGCTGACGGGCATCTTGTCGGGACTGTTCGGCGTCGGCGGCGGGTTTCTCACCACGCCGCTGCTGATCTTCTACGGCATTCCGCCCACCGTGGCCGCCGCCTCCGCCGCTACGCAGGTGACGGGGGCCAGCGTTTCGGGCGTGCTCGCGCATAACCGCCGTGGCGGCGTCGATTACCGGATGGGCGGCGTGCTGGTGGTCGGCGGCATATTCGGCGCGCTGATCGGGGCCCTGCTGTTCCGCTTCTTCCAGGCGATCGGCCAGATCGATGTCGTCATCAGCATCCTGTATGTCTTCATGCTCGGTTCGATCGGATCGCTGATGATGCGAGAGGCGCTCTCCGCGCTCAATATCCGCCAGTCCAAGGGCCTCAAGCGTGCCGCAAAGCGGCGCCACCATCCGCTGGTCGCCGGTCTGCCCTATCGTTGGCGTTTCTACGCCTCCGGCCTCTATATCTCGCCGCTCGCGCCGCTGATCCTGGGCACCGGCGTCGGTATCCTGACCATGCTGATGGGGGTGGGCGGCGGCTTCATGCTGGTGCCCGCGATGCTCTATATCCTGGGGATGAGCGGCAAGGTCGTGGTCGGCACATCGCTGTTCAACATCCTGTTCGTGACCATGGCGACCACGATGACCCATGCGCTGACGACCAAGGCGGTGGACCTCGTGCTGGCGGGCCTGCTGCTGGTCGGCTCCGTGCTGGGCGCCCAGTTCGGTACGCGCATCGCGCTGAAGCTGAAGCCCGACTGGCTGCGTCTTGCGCTGGCCACCATCGTCCTTCTGGTGGCGCTACGCATGCTGTTCGGCCTGAGCATCCAGCCCGACGAGGTCTATTCGGTGGTCAACCTGTGATCGGCGCGCGGCCCCTTCGCGCCGCGTTCGCGCTGCTGTGCCTGCTGGCACTGCCCGCCCAGACCGGAGGCGATCCGGTTCTCGTGCCCGAAGTGTCACAGAAGGAAGTCCAGGTCCGCCAGGGCTTTACCGGTACCGAGCTGTTGCTGTTCGGCGCGGTGATCGATCCGGTCGGCGGGGACGAGGGCTTCGATGTCATCGTGGTCCTCAAGGGCCCGGCGCAGCCCATCCAGCTGCGCGAGAAACGCCAGATCGGCGGGATATGGATGAATGCGGAGAGCACCGCCTTTCGCTCCGCGCCCAGCTATTTCGCGGTCGCCTCCAGCCGCCCGATCGACCAGATCGTGGATGCGCGTACCGCGGCGATCTTCGAATTCGGGACCGAGTTCATCCAGCTTAGCCCGTCGGGTTCGATCGATCTTGAAGAACAGGCGCGCATGCGTGCCGGTCTGGTCGACCTGCGGGAGCGGCAGGGGCTCTATCGCACGATAGAGGATGGCGTGACCGTGCGCGAAGGCGTGCTCTACCAGGCGCGTATCGGGCTGCCGTCCAACGTGCAGACCGGCGCCTACACCGCAGAGACGTTCGCCGTGCGCGACGGCCGCGTGATGGCGTCCGCCGTGGCCGAGGTATCGGTTCGCAAGGTGGGTTTCGAACGGTTCGTCGAGGTCTTTGCGGATCGCCAGCCGCTTCTCTACGGGCTGGTCGCGATCTTCCTTTCGCTGCTGATGGGCTGGATGGCCGGGCGTATCTTCAATCGCTCCTGACGGTGTCGGCCGACCGGGCGATTTTCTTCGCATTGACGCGAACTTAACCCTCATTCGCCTATCAACGCCGCCGGCTTTCGCATGCAGGGAGCCTACACGAGGGGCGTTGTTTTCAAGCATGACGGACATTGCAGGTCACGATTTCCGGGCGACGGGCGAACCGGCCGACGCGGAAGAGGCGGAAGCGCCGGGCCAGGCACATAATGGCACCCGGCCCATCGGCGTCGTGCTCGACGTGGCGGGTGCGGGCGCGACCATCGCGCTCGACTGCGAACGGCTCAACGAATGCGCAGGAGACGCCGATCCTTCGCTGGCCATTGCAGGGCAGGTCGGCAGCCCGGTCAAGATTCGCGCAGGCGACGACTGGCTGCTCGGCAGCGTGCGCACGCAGCGGCAGGATCGCCGCGGCACGGGCGGGATCATCGCGGAGGTCGATTTCCTGGGCGAAGGGACGGAGGAGAAGCTGACAGGCCGTGTTCGCGGGTTTCGCCGCGGCGTTACGCGCTATCCCGTGCCCGGCGGCATGGTCTTTGCCGCCAGCACCAACGATCTGCGGCATGTCTACGCGGGCGACGGGCGCGCCTTCATCGAGGTCGGCACGGTTTTCCCGACCCGCGATATCCGCGCGGGGCTCTATATAGACCAGCTGCTGGGCAAGCACTTCGCGCTGCTCGGCTCGACCGGCACGGGCAAGTCCACCACCACCGCCCTGATGCTCCACCGCATCTGCGAAGCTTCGCCGCAGGGCCACGTGATCATGATCGACCCGCACGGCGAATATGCCAGCGCGTTCCGGACCAACGGCGCGATCCTGGATGTCGGCAACCTCAAGATGCCGTACTGGCTGATGAACTTCGAGGAGCATTGCGAAATCCTTCTCACCAGCCGGGGGGACGACCGGCAGGTGGACGCCGATATCCTCGCCAAGTGCCTGCTGGAGGCGCGATCGAAGAACCGGATGGCGGAAGGGCTCGGCAAGATCACGGTGGATTCGCCGGTCCCCTATCTCCTGTCCGACCTGTCGGCGGCGCTCAACCGCGAGATGGGCGATCTCGACAAGGCGACGGGCAGCGCGCCCTACATGCGGATCAAGACCAAGCTGGACGAGGTGAAGTCCGATCCGCGCTACCAGTTCTTGTTCTCCGGCATGCTGGTGGGCGACACGATGGGCGAATTCCTGGCCCGCATCCTGCGCCTGCCCACCGACGGCAAGCCGATTTCCATCATCGATGTCTCCGGCGTGCCATCGGACATCACGACCACGGTCGTCGCGGTACTCAGCCGCCTGGTGTTCGACTACGCCAGCTGGGCGCGCGAGGAGCGCACCCGGCCGATCCTGCTGGTCTGCGAGGAAGCGCACCGATATGTGCCGAGCGAGAAGCACTTCGACGCCTCTGCCGTCGGCAAGGTGCTCAGCCGGATCGCCAAGGAAGGCCGCAAGTACGGCGTGGCTCTGGGCCTCGTGACCCAGCGCCCGTCGGACCTTGCCGAGGGGGTGCTGTCGCAGTGCGGCACCATCATCTCCATGCGGCTCAACAACGAGCGCGACCAGGCCTTCGTGAGGGCCGCCATGCCCGAAGGGGCGCGCGGCTTCCTCGATTCGATCCCGGCCTTGCGCAACCGCGAATGCATCATCTGCGGTGAGGGTGCGGCGGTGCCCATGCGCGTCACCTTCGATACGCTGGAGGAAGCCAAGCGCCCCGCATCCGAAGACCCGAGCTTCAGCGCGCTGTGGCGCGAGACCGGGGGCGAGGAAGAGGCTTTGCAGCGCATCGTCCACCGCTGGCGCACCCATTCGTAGGTCTGTACCGAAAGCTCATGTTCCCCGCGTATCGCCGAACAGGTGGATATGCAGCCGGTCGGACAGTCTGAACCCGTGTTCGAGGCATAGCGGCACCAGCCATTCCTGCCGCGCGCGCAGCGTTGCTGAATCCGTGCCCTCCGCCATCAGGAAAACCCGTCCACGCGGCAGTGCGTGGGCACGCACCAGCTCGCGCACTTCGTCCACATCGGCAGGGTCGGCGACCACGAACTTGAAGCAGGCGCGCCCGTCGCTGACGTAGGTGCGCAGCACTTTGGGTACGATCGCCAGTTCGCGCGCATTGCCCGAATGCGCCAGCTTCGGACTGATATTGAACTGGTCCACCCACACATCGAGCTTCGGTGGGGGCAGAGCGGTACCGTTGGTTTCGATCTCCACCGTGATATCGGGCAGCAGCGCGAGCAGCTGAGCCAGCGCGGGCGCCTGCAGCATCGGCTCGCCCCCGGTGACGACCAGTCGCCGCTGGCCGAGTGCCAGAATCCGGTCGGCCACATCCTCCACCTCCAGCGTCACCTGATTGGCCTTGCGATCGAACGTCTCGCCCGAGCGGTGCGGGCGCTCATCCCCATCGAAGTGCCACGTATAGGCGGTATCGCACCACACGCAGGCGAGGTTGCAGCGCGACAGGCGCATGAAGGCGGTCGGCTCTCCTGCGCTCGGCCCTTCGCCCTGCACGGAGGCGAAAATCTCCGGCCCGCCGGTGTCGTCGGTGGCGAGGACGAGGGTCATGCCCGGGCTCCGCTGACACACCTGACACAGTGTCCAGGGGCAAAAACCCCTGCCGCTTCCCGGGCGCGCGGGACGCGGGTGCCGAAGTTGGAGAAATACGCGGTCATCGGCTGGTCTTGGCAGAAATCGGGGCAGTAGGAAAATCGGTCTTCGGCGGTCGAGCAAACTTGCCGCTCGAACGCTGGGTCAGTGCCACTGGGCGGGGTCCAGCGCCAGCAACTTACCCAGCTGGTCATACAGCGCCGGCATCTGGTCACGCATGGCGCGGGGCCGCTCGAAGAAGGTGACGATGGCTTCTGCGAAGAACTCCTGATGGCTGGAGGCGCCATAGGGGTCGATCAGCGTGCGTTCCCCGTTTTCGACGCGCTGCACCTGATCCTCGAACGCATCGAGCATGGCCCTTTCCCAGCCCGCGTAGGCCTGCCCCTTGCGCAGGATCGGGATGCCGTTCGTATGGCCCGAGAGGCCATCGAGCTGGTGCGCGAATTCATGGATCACGACATTATGCCCGTCTTCGGCGTCCAGGCCGCCGTGCAGCGCATGGTCCCATGACAGGATGACAGGGCCCAGCGCCCAGCTTTCGCCCAGCGTGGCGTGGCTGTTTTCATGGACGAAGTGGCCGTCATGCGTGTTGCGGTTGGTGAGGAAAGCCGACGGGTAGATCAGCACGTTTCGAAGTGTATCGTACCAGACCGGGCTGTTGACGACCAGCAGACAGGCCTGCGCCGCGATGGAGAGCTCCATGTCCTTGCTGACTTCGAGCCCGTTCTGGCCGCGGAAGGTGATCTGGTCGAGGAAGAGGTTGATCTTCCCCTCCAGCGCGCGCCGCGTGGGTTCGGGCAGCCGACGGACGAGCGGCACCAGCCGTTCGACCGTCGCGCGTTGCTCCGCTGTCAGCGGCGACGCCAGCAGTTGCTCGCGCTTCCGCCGCTTCGAATACCGGCGCAAGAGCAGGAATGCGGCACCGAGCAGCGCAAGGCCGAGAATGATCCAGGGCGTCATGCCGCAGAAGTAGGATCGCGGGCACGGCTTTGGTAGGAGGGCTCCTCCCGCCGCGCGATGCGAACCTACCCCAGCCGTGCGAGCGCGTGGCGCAACCGGTCGATCTCGCTGGCGTGGAACGCGGCATCCGCCTTCGCCTTCTCGACCGCTTCGGGCTTGGCCTTTTCGACGAAGGCTGGGTTGGAGAGCCGCTTGTCGAGCGAACCGAACTCCTTCTGGCTGGCCTCCATCGCCTTGGTCAGGCGAGCCTTTTCGGCCTCAACATCGACGATGCCTTCCAGCGGGATGATGACCGCATCCTCGCCCGCCGCGATCTGCATCACCGGGCCTGCCGGGGCATCCTCGCCCAGGTGAAGCGGGGTCAGGCGGGCGAGCCGTTCGATGGCCGCAGCGCTACGCTCCACCACCCGAGCGGCGAGCGGGGAGGGGGCGGGCAACCACGCTTCCAGCTTCGCGCCGGGCGCAATGCCCAGCTCGTTCTTGGCCGCGCGGGTCGCGGTGGTGAGCGCGATGACCCAGTCGATCGCCGCGACGGCATCCGCGTCCACCTCGGCCTGCGGATCGGGCCATGCGGCCAGCATCAGTTCGTAGGGCCGCTCACCCCCCTGGAACTGTGCCTGTGCGTGCCACAGCTCTTCGGTTACGAAAGGCATGAAGGGGTGCAGCATGACCAGGATCTGGTCGATCGCCCACCCGGCCACGGCTTTGGTTTCCGATAGCGGCGACCAGTCCCCCTCCCGCTCGCGGGAGGGGTTAGGGGTGGGCGAGGCCTGGTCTGCACCAGACCCGCCCCCGGCCGCTCCCGCAGGCGGGAGGGGAGAAAGGACCGGCTTGATCAGTTCCAGATACCAGTCGCAGAAGCGATCCCACACGAAGTGGTAGATCGCGCTCGCGGCGGCATCGAAGCGCAGGTCCGCCAGCGCCTTCTCGATTTCCGCCTTGGTTTCGATCACCTCGCCGATGATCCACGAATTGACCGCGAGCCTGGCATCGGGCGCGGCGATGCTCTCGGACGCGCCGATCCCGTTGCCCTGGCAGAAACGCACCGCGTTCCACAGCTTGGTGGCGAAGTTGCGGTATCCCTCGACGCGGCTTTTATCCATCTTGATGTCGCGGCCCTGGCTTTCCATCGCCGCCATGAAGAAGCGCAGCGCATCGGCACCATACTTGTCCACCAGCGTCAGCGGATCGACCACGTTGCCCTTGGACTTGCTCATCTTGGAGCCGTCCTCGGCCCGCACCAGCCCGTGCAGGTACAGCTTTTCCCACGGCTTGCTGCCGGTGTTGAAATAGCCCGCCATCAGCATCCGCGCGTCCCAGAAGAACAGGATGTCGAACCCGGAGATCAGCAGGTTGTTGGGGTAGTGCTTTTCGAGCAGGTCGGTCTTTTCCGGCCAGCCGAGCGTGGCGAAGGGCCACAGCGCGCTGGAGAACCACGTGTCGAGCACGTCCTCGTCCTGCACCAGCGCAATGCCCGGTCCGGCCAGGCTTTGTGCAGCCTCGGCATCCTCGGCCACGATCACGCGGCCTTCCGGCCCGTACCACGCCGGAATGCGGTGGCCCCACCACAGCTGGCGGCTGACACACCACGGCTGGATGTTCTCCATCCAGTTGAAGAAGGTCTTCTCCCAGGTTTTGGGGACGATCTCGACCTCGCCGGAGCGCACCGCCTCAATGGGCTTTTGCGCCAGCTTTCCGGCATCGACATACCACTGGTCGGTCAGCCACGGCTCGATCACCACGCCGCCGCGATCGCCAAACGGAGTGGCGATCTGGCGCGGTTCGGCGTCGTGTTCTACTTCCTCGCCCTTCTTGGTCTTCGCCACATGCGGGATCAGCAGGCCGTCGGCCTTCATCCGCGCGACCACGGCTTCGCGCGCGCCGTTCAGCTCGTCGCGGCGGAAGCGGTGCAGGCCGAGAAACTCCTCGGGCACCAGACCGTCCGCCGTCTGGCAGACATTCGCTTCGGCATCGAGCATGTTGAGCATGTCCGCGGGCGCAATCCCCGCGCGCTTGCCCACTTCGAAGTCGTTGAAATCGTGCCCCGGCGTGATCTTCACCGCGCCCGATCCCAGCTCGGGATCGGCATGCTCGTCCGCCACGATGGGGATGCGGCGCCCGGTGATCGGCAGGATCACGTGCTTGCCGATCACGGACCTGTAGCGCTCGTCCGTGGGATGGACCGCCACCGCCATATCGGCGAGCATGGTTTCGGGCCGGGTGGTCGCAACCTCGATGTAATCGGCACCGCTATCCAGCGTCACGCCGTCTTCCAGCGGATACTTGAAGTGCCAGAAGCCGCCCGGGATCGTCTGCTGTTCGACTTCCAGATCGGAAATCGCGGTCTTCAGCTTCGGGTCCCAGTTCACCAGCCGCTTGTCGCGGTAGATCAGCCCGGCATTGTACATGTCCACGAAGGTCTTGGTGACGGCGCGGACGAAATGATCGTCCATGGTGAACTGTTCGCGGCTCCAGTCCATCGAACAGCCCAGCCGGCGCAGCTGCCGCGTGATCGCGCCGCCGCTTTCGGCCTTCCATTCCCAGACCTTCTCGATGAATTCCTCGCGGCTGTAGTTGGTGCGCTTGTCCTGCTTCGCCTCGAGCTGGCGCTCGACCACCATCTGCGTGGCGATTCCGGCGTGGTCCATGCCCACCACCCACAGCGCATCCTTGCCGCGCAGCCGTTCGTAGCGGACGATGATGTCCTGCAGCGTGTTGTCCAGCGCGTGGCCGATATGCAGCGATCCCGTCACGTTGGGCGGGGGGTTCACGATGGTGAAGGCTTGCGCCTCGGGCCGCTCGGGCCGGAAACAGCCGTTCTCTTCCCAGTGGGAATACCAGCGCGCCTCGATTTGCGCGGGGTCGAAGGTGGTCGAAAGCGTGTTCGTCATGCCGAATCCCATAAGCAGCGCAAACGCCGCTTGTCACCCAATGGCTTGTCATAGCCGCACTTTGCCCGCATAGCAGCGCGCGATGGCGACCGAGGCGCAATACACGCTTGATCAGGGCGAGCAGGGCAGCGCGGTCCTGCGGCTTGCCGGCCCTTACCTGCTGTCCACCGTGGGCGGGGTCGACAGGGGCCTGCGCAAGCTCGACGCGCAGATCGCCGAGGTGGATCTGTCCGACGTGACGGAGATCGACACGGTCGGCGCGTGGTTCGCCTGCAGCCTGGCGCGCGACCACTCGGCCGAGATCGTCAATGCCAGCGAACGCGCGCAGCGCCTGATCGCGGCCGTAGGCGAGAGTGAGAACAGCACGCCGCTGGCCGCACCGCGTCCGCCCCTGTTCGAGCGGGCAACGGGAACGATGGGCACCAAGATGTTCGAAGCCGGGCGCGGCGTGACGAGCATCGTCGGCTTCCTCGGCCAGATCATTTCGGGGTTCGGCGCGCTGGCACGCCATCCGCGCCGGTTCCGTTACCGCGCGCTGGTGGCCCAGCTCGAATCGGTCGGAATCAACGCCCTGCCGATCATCGGCCTGATGAGCTTCCTGATCGGGATCGTCATCGCGCAGCAGGGCGCCGCGCAGCTGGAGTATTTCGGGGCCGAGGCGCTGACGGTGAACCTGGTCGGGCGCATCACCCTGCGCGAACTGGGCGTGCTGATGACCGCGATCATGGTTGCGGGCCGCTCCGGCTCCGCCTTCGCCGCGCAGATCGGCACGATGAAGCTGACCGAGGAAATCGACGCGATGCGCACCATCGGCATCTCGCCGATCGAGGCGCTGGTGATCCCGCGCATCCTCGCCTGCGTGTTCATGATGATCCTGCTGGGCTTCTATGCCTCGGTCATGGCGGTGATCGGCGGCGCCGTGATCTCCGAAATCATGCTGGGCATTCCCTTCTGGACCTTCCTGATGCGCATTCAGGAAGTTGTGCCGACCTACGATGTGTGGGTGGGGATGATCAAGGCGCCCGTATTCGGCCTGATCATCGCGCTGTCGGGCTGCTATCAGGGCATGCAGGTCCACGGCAATTCGGAGGAAGTGGGCAAGCGCACGACCAGGGCGGTGGTCCAGGCGATCTTCACCGTGATCGTGCTGGACGCCTTCTTCGCGGTCTTCTTCACCAATGTGGGGTGGGCATGAGCAGCCTGGTCGACGAAATCTTCGGCGGGAACAAGCCCGCCCACCACGAACGTTTTCGTGGCGAATACCCGGTGCGCGTGCGCGGCCTCGTCAACCGCTTTGGCGAACAGACCATCCACGACGACCTCGATCTCGATTTGAAACGCGGGGAAATCCTGGGCGTGGTCGGCGGCTCGGGTACGGGCAAGTCGGTCCTGATGCGCTCTATCATCGGCCTGCAACAGCCCAACGAGGGCGAGATCGAGGTGTTCGGCCAGTCGATGACCAGCGCAGAGCCGGACGAGGCGCTGGGCGTTCGCAACCGGTGGGGCGTGCTGTTCCAGGGCGGCGCGCTGTTCTCCACCCTTACGGTGGGCGAGAACGTGGAAGTGCCGATCAAGCAGTTCTATCCCGATCTCGACCCCGAACTGACGCAGGAAATCGCGCGCTACAAGGTGGTCATGTCGGGCCTGCCCGAAGAGGCGACCATCAAGTATCCCTCAGAGCTTTCGGGCGGGATGAAGAAACGCGCCGGGCTTGCCCGTGCGCTGGCGCTGGACCCGGAACTGCTGTTCCTGGACGAGCCCACCGCCGGCCTCGACCCCATCGGGGCATCCGCGTTCGACCAGCTGACCAAGAGCCTCAAGCAGACGCTGGGCCTGACCGTGTTCCTCATCACCCACGATCTCGATACGCTGCACGAGATCTGCGACCGGGTGGCTGTGCTGGCGGACAACAAGGTGATCGCGGTCGATACCGTGCCCAACCTGATGAAGCTCGACCATCCCTGGATACAGGAATATTTCAACGGGCCGCGCGGTCGCGCCGCGCTGACCGCGCAGGCGCTCGACGAATTGCGCAAACACATGGACCTGCCGATCGCCGCACAGACGGTCAAAGCGTTGGACAAGTCCGGCGAGGGCGAGGCATAGGGCGTAAGCTATGGAAACGAGAGCCAATCATGTCTGGGTGGGGGCGGTCACGCTGGCGATCCTCGTCGCGCTGGCGCTGTTCATCGTCTGGATTGCGCGCCTGGGCGAAAACGACCGTACCGAATACGATGTGTTCTTCGAACAGTCGGTCGAAGGGCTGTCCAACGGATCGCAGGTGACGTTCAACGGCGTGCCCGCGGGCGAGGTGCGCGACATTTCGATCTGGGACGCGGACATCCAGAAGGTGCGCGTGCGGATCGCGGTGAAGGACGATGTGCCCGTGCCGGTGTGCTCCACCGCCACCATGCTCAGTTCCTTCACCGGCGTCTCGACCATCCTGCTGGAAGGCCCGCGCGGGATGGACAACCAGCCGGTCGGCGATGGCCCTACCAGCGTGGAAGGCCGTGTCGATTGCAGCAGGCTGGCCCGCAATCTCGAAGGGGCCTTGCCCACGATGTCCTGCGAGAACACGCCATGCCCGCTCGACGGGGTGCCCGCGATCCAGCCCAAGCAGGGCGGTTTCGGCGCGATCATCGCCGACGCACCTCGTCTGCTGGAGCGCATCTCGGTGCTGACCGACCGCCTTAGCCAGGTGATGTCGCCGGAGAACCAGGAGCAGTTGACCGGTATCTTGCGCAACACCAACGCGATCACCGCAGAGGTTGCCGACGCATCGCCGCAGCTCGAGGGCGCGCTTGCCGAAATGCAGATCACCCTGCGCGAGGCGAGCGAGGCGCTGGACGCCTTCGAACGGGCGACCAATTCGACCAATGATCTGCTCAACCGCGAGGGCGAATCGCTCGCGGACGAATTGCGCAATACGCTGAGAACCGCGAACGAGACGGCGGAAACGCTCAACCAGACGCTGGAGCAGGCGCAGCCTGCGGTGCGCACGCTCAACGATCGTACGCTGCCTTCGGCCAACGCCACGCTGGAAGACCTGCAGGCGACCAGCCGATCGCTGCGCGACCTGACCCAGCGGCTGGAGGACAAGGGCGCGACCGATCTGCTGTCCTCTCCCAAGCTGCCCGACTACGAACCCGAGGACTAAGCGCGATGTCCCTTTTCCGCCCCACGATCCTCCGCCTGCCGTTAGCAGGGGCCGCCGCGCTGCTGCTGGCCGGCTGCATCAGTTTCGGCGAAGAGCCGCCGCCGGCCTTGCTCACGCTGACGCCGGATGCGCAGATCGAAACCGGCACCGGACCCAGCGGCGACGCGACCGCCGCGCTGACCGTGATGCGGCCCGAAACCCCGGGCAGCCTCGCGGTGACGCGCGTGCCGGTACAGGTCGATGCGTCGACCATCGCCTATCTGAAGGATGCGGTGTGGGTCGATCGGCCTGCCAAGCTGTTCCAGAACCTGCTGGTGACCACCATCCGCGAACGGACCGGGCGGCTGGTACTGGACGATGTGGAAAGCCGCGCCGGAACCGGCGTGATCCTGCGCGGGACCCTGCGCGATTTCGGCTATGACGCCAGCAGCGGCTCGGCCGTCGTCACCTACGACGCGATCCGCGAAAGCAATGGAAGGCTGGAAACGCGGCGCTTCACCTCCCGCATATCGGGCATTCCGGCAGAGGCGAGCCCGGTGGGCAATGCCCTCAACACGGCCGCCAACGCGGTTGCGCTGGATGTGGCCGAATGGATCGGCGGCGCGTCCTAACCGGCTGAACGCGCAGCGCGGGCGAAAGCCAGCGCGCGGATGAATTCGGCTTCGCGGGCGTTGCGCCGGGCAAGCGCCTCTTCGTCCGTGCCCCATTGTTCGGTCTGGAAATCCTCTTCCAGATTGGCCGCGGCCCACAATGCCTGCGGCTCGGCATCGTCCTTCAGCCCCGCCAGCGCCGCGCACAGCGACGCCGCGAGCGATGCGGCAGCGTCCAGCCCTGCCAGCACGAAAGCATTTTCCCCCTCCAGCCGCTTGCGGATCGCCGCATGGCTGGCTTCGGGCTGCGGGCGATGCGTGATCGAATGGGTGCGGTTGAGCGTGATGCCGAGGTCTTCTTCGATCCCCGTCACGATCGGCTCCCACACCTTGACCTGACGACGCGCGACCGCTTCATCGGGCTCCGCGCGATAGCAAAGCGTGTCGCCGTCAGCGAAGCCGAGCAGGCGGGAAATAACGCTCTCCCGCTCTTTCGAGAGCGTGTCCAGCGCCCGGTCGGCAAGGTCGCGCATGGGGAAGTGATCGGGCCGCACTTCATCCGGGGCATTCGCCCATTCCGCGCGCAGCACTTCGCCCAGCGCCTGCGTGGGGGCCACTTGCGGCGACCCGCAGCGCGTCTTCACCGGGCGTTCGTCCAGCCAGACCCGCCAGCCGCCGTCTGCTTCCCGCAGCGTCGCTTCCGTCCAGAACCGCTTCACCGGGGCTCACTCTTCCAGCGTTTGGCCAGCATGATCGGCACCACGAAAAACAGCAGCGGCCCGACGACGAACAGCGCCGGGCCGATCCAGCCGTCGTCGCCCGTGCGCCCCACGACCATCATCGCGCCAAGAAAGGTGACGAATATCCCGCCAAGCCGGATAAACTGGAGCGTCCAGTAACGCCGCGCGGCGATGGTGACTTCGGTCTGTGAGCGATCATCATCCTTCAAGGAGTATCTCCCTCAGGTCCGCAGGTTTCTCTGCGACAGCCGCAGCCCCTGCACGCAACAGCTCTGCCGGTTCGTGGTAGCCCCAGGCGACACCGATAGCCTTCACGCCTGCGGCCTTCGCCATTTCGATATCGAAGCTGGTATCGCCGATCATCACCGCGTCGACGGGGGTGCCGAGGCACTCGTCAAGCGCCGCTTCCAGCATCGCAGGATGCGGTTTGGAAGGGTGGCGGTCCGCCGCCTGCAGGCTGTCGAACACACCCTCCAGCCCATGCGTCGCGATGGTCGCGTGCAGCCCCCGGTCGGACTTGCCCGTCGCCACGGCGAGCGCCCAGCCTGCATCGCGCAGGGAAAGCAGCATCTCGCGAATATCGGGGTAGAGCGGTTCGCGCAGCGCGCCGCTCTCACGCGTGGCGCGGAAATGCGCCTTGTATGCATCGACCACCGCGACGGATTGATCGCGCGTGGCATCGGGGGCCAGCTTCATCACCGCCTGCGGCAGGCTCAGCCCCACGATCCGGCGCACCGCATTCCGGTCGGGCGCGGGCAGACCGCCTTGCGCAAAGGCGGCCTCCATCGAATCGCAAACGGCCGCCTGCCCGTCGACCAGCGTGCCATCGCAATCGAACACTGCCAGCTTCACGCTCATACCCCGGGCATTCCCATCATCGCCGCGAGGGCGGGTCGGCCAGCAGCCGTCTGACCATCGGCAATGCGGGCGCGTTCCGCCTCGCTCTTCTTCTGCGACAGCTTGAAGGTGGGGCGCCACGCCTGCACCTCAATCTCGAAACCAACGATCCCCCGGAACAGCTTGCTCCAGGTCGTCTCGCTCGATTCTGTCGCCTGCCACGGCTCGCCGCCGATGCGCGCCTCGTGCTTCTCGATGATCGCATGGAGAAACGCTTCGAGCCCCTCGGGCGCCATGCGCCGCACGCGGCCTTCCATTTCCAGCGCGACGTAATCCCACGTAGGCACCGTATCGCGGTTGTCGTACCAGCGCGGCGAGACGTAGGCATCGGGGCCGTTGACCGTCACCAGCGCGGTGGCGCCGTCAAGATGGCGGGTCAGCGCATTGCCGCGCGCAAGGTGGAACTGCACCGCGCCGTCGCCGGTCGACATCAGCGGGGTATGCGCCACGCGCGGGCCATCGGGCGTGGTCAGGAAAACCATGCCGAAGCCGATCTGGTCGATCAGCGCCTCGAACACTTCCCGGTCTTCGCTGCGAAAGAGCGGGTTGGGGTGCATCAGCGCTTGCCTCCCGACTTTCCTTTCGGCTTGCCCTTCGCGCGCGCCTTCTTCTTGGCGGCAGGCTTGGAAACCGTGCGCGAACGCCGTTCCCCCCGGCGCGCCTTGCGGTACTGCTTGGCGTGCTGCTTCGCGTCCTGCTTCTTTTCCGCCTTGGACTTGGGGCCAGGATCGTCGCGCAGCGGCTCGGCATCGCTCAGCGAGAGGTCGAAGCCCAGGTGCTCCATCGTCGATGCGAAATGTTCGGGGAGGTCGGCGGTCACATCCAGTTGTCCGCCGCCCGGCTGGCTGATGATGAGGCGGCGCGCATGCAGGTGCATCTTGCGGCTGATGCTGCCGGTCAGGAAGGCATCCTGCCCGCCATATTTGCCGTCGCCCACGATCGGGTGGCCCATCGCCGCGCAGTGCACGCGCAGCTGGTGCGTGCGGCCCGTCAGCGGCTCCAGCTCCAGCCAGGCGGCCTTGTTGCCAGCGCGCTCGACCACGCGATAGCGCGTCTTGGCGGGCTGCCCGCCTTCCATGTCGACATGCATCTTCTCGCCGCCGGTGCCCGGCTGCTTGGCGAGCGGAGCGTCGATCTCGCCCACGTGCTGTTCGGGCACGCCGACCACCAGCGCCCAGTACACCTTCTTGGCGCTGCGGCCCGAGAAACGCTTGGAGAATGCCGCCGCGCTGCCCGGCGTGCGCGCGATCAGCAGGACGCCCGAAGTATCCTTGTCCAGCCGGTGAACAAGACGCGGGCGCGGCTCATCGCCTTCGACGAACGCGTCGAGCAGGCCGTCGACATGGCTGTAGGTCTTGCTGCCGCCCTGCGTGGCGAGACCGGGCGGCTTGTTCAGCGCGATCGCGGTCTTGGTTTCCTTGATGACCATCGCGTGGGCCTGCGCGCGCTCGTCCGCCGTCAGCTCGCGGCGGCGGGGAGGGGCCTTGGCCTTGGCCGGGTTGCCCGGGGGGATGCGCAGGGTCTGCCCGGTCTTCAGCCGGTCGTCCGGCTTGGCCCGGGCGCCGTCCACCCGGATCTGCCCGGTGCGCGCCCAGCGCGCCACCGTGGCGAAGCCAACCTGCGGCAGGGGGCGCTTGAACCAGCGGTCCAGCCGGATGTCGTCGTCATCCGCGCCCACAGTGTACTGGCGCACTTCGCCGCGTTCGGGGCGGGGGGCGGGGGTCTGGTCGGGTGTGGGATTGTTATCGGCCATGGTTCAGAACATCCGCGTCAGGCTGAGGCCGCAGACCAGTGCGCCGATCGACACGGCAACCGACGCCAGCACGTAGAGCAGTGCGATACCCGCCTGGCCGTCCTCGATCAGCAACCAGGTCTCGACACTGAAGGAGGAGAAGGTGGTGAAGCCGCCCAGCAGTCCGACGCCCAGAATCAGCCGCGCGGGTTCCTCGAAGCCGCCGGCCACCCCGCGCGCGAGGCAGCCGACGAGCACGCCCATGGCGAGCCCGCCGATGGTGTTGGCGGCGAAGGTCGGCCACGGAAAGCCGCCGACCGGCTGGATCGGGAGCCATGCTGTCACGGCGCGGCCGAGCTGATAGCGCAGCAGCGCGCCGATTCCGCCGCCGAATGCGACGCACAGCGATGCGTTGATGGGGGAAAGACTGGTCATTTTCGCGTGCCTACCTATAGTGGCTGGCGTGCCGCGCCAAGCGGCGAAGCGCGTTTCTGCCGGACGCGGGCCGCACGGGCTGGCGTCTTCCCCTTGCGCGCCGGGCTCGTTTTCCGTATAAAGCGCGCAATGGAGCTGGCCGCTTCCCGTTTTTCGGGGCGTTGCCGGCCTCTTCCACGTTACAATTCCGGCGATTTTGCGAGAGGTTTTTCGCGAATCGCAAGGTTATGAACTGAAAGGCGTTTACTCAGTATGCAAATCATCGTGCGCGATAATAATGTCGACCAGGCGCTGCGGGCCCTCAAGAAGAAGCTGCAGCGTGAAGGCGTCTATCGCGAGATGAAGCTGCGCCGCCACTACGAAAAGCCGAGCGAGAAGCGCGCCCGTGAAAAGGCTGCCGCCGTTCGCCGCGCGCGCAAGATGGAACGCAAGCGCGCAGAGCGCGACGGCCGCTAGAACGCGATCGGGCGGGCGCTATCGACGCGTCCGCTCAACCCCAGTCTTGAACTGACGAACGGCTTGCGCCAGATGGGCGCGAGCCGTTTGACGTATCAGGCCGACACGAAACTTCTTCTCCAGAGCCTTTCAGGACCCAATCGATGACGGAAATCACGCGCGTTCCCCTCCGCCCCATTGCGAAGGGCTCGCTCACCAAGCTGTGGATCGGCGTGATTGTCGCCATCGCCCTTGCGGTGCTGCTCGCCTGGAGCCTCGCTCCGCAGGGCTATGGCCTGACCGTGCTGGAGGAAGGCACCGGGCCCACGCCGGAGGACACGGATGTCGCCTTCGTCAAATATGTCGGCCGACTGGACGATGGCACCGTATTCGACGAATCGCAGCCGCTTCCGATCCCGGTCGAAGGGATCTTCCCGGAAGGCAATCCGCTGCCGATCGACGGAGTCGTGCCCGGCTTCGCGGAAGGACTGAAGCAGATGCAGGCGGGTGGCCGGTACGAACTGCGGATACCGTCCGAGGAAGCCTATGGTGCCGATGTTCCGCCCGGCAGTCCGATCCCGCCCAATGCGGACCTGACCTTCGAGGTCGAACTCGTCGACTTCATGAGCCGTGCCGAATTCGACCGCCGCATACAGACCATCACGCAGATGATGCAGCAGCAGGGCGCGATGATGGGTGCGCCGGGCGGCGATGCACCTATGGGCGAGCCCGAAGGGGCTGCCCCTCCGCAGTAAACGCCCTATAGTCGCCTCGCTCTTCGGGGAGAGGCGACCATGAACGACGCGCAGATCGAGGATAACGGCTCCCCGGAGCAACGCCCGGCGCGCAAGCGCGTCGAGGCCGATTGGCCGCTGCGCCCATGGATATTCGCCGGGCTGCTCGCGCTGGCAGGCCTGGCGATCCATTTTCTCACCGACGATGCGAACGACAGCGGGCCGCGAATCGCGGCCGCCGCCTTTATGGCCTTTGCCTGCGGAGCCTTCGTCTTCACGGCGGAACGTGGGCGATATGTCGCGCCCGCTATCTTCTCCGTCGTCACCGGGCTCGTCGTCGGCGGGCTGGCCTGGCGCGCCGTGGGCGCGGGCAATGATGTGGCCGATGGCGGCTATGCGCTGGCTGCCGGACTCTTTGCCTGTCTGCTGGCGGTGCCGCTGTTCCAGGCCGATTTCCTGCATCGCCGGATGCGGACCGATTACCAGGACATCCATTTCTTCGTCTGGACCGATGCGATCACCGGGGCGGGAGCCTTCGCGTTCATGGGGCTTGCGTGGCTCCTCATCTGGTTGGTCGCGGCGCTGCTCGACCTTGTCGGGATTCCGCTGCGGGAGCTGATCCAGAAGGACTGGTTCGTGGCGGTCTTCATGGGCCTCACGCTAGGCGCGGGGCTCGGCACGCTGCGCAACGAACTGAAGATCATCGGCACGCTGCAATCGGTGGTGCTGCTGGTGCTGTCGATCCTCGCGCTACCGCTCGCCATTGCGATTGCGGTGTTCCTGGGCGCGGTGGTTGTCTCGGGGCCGAGCGTGCTGTGGAATGCGACCGATTCTGCGACCACGGCGCTGCTCTCCATTGCCATCGGTGCCTACGTGCTTGCCAATGCCGTGCTGCGCGACCGGGACGAGGATATGGTCGGCGGGTCGGTGCTCAAGTGGTCGGGCTACGCGCTGGCGCTCGGCATCCTGCCGCTGACGGTGTTCGCCGCGATCTCCACCGGCGTGCGGATTGACCAGCATGGGCTGTCGCCCGAACGTCTGTGGGCGGTGTGTTCACTGATCGTCGCGGTCGCCTTCGGGCTCGCGTACTTCGTCGATGCGCTGGTGGGCGTGCGCGGGAGCTGGCGCGAACGGCTGCGTGCATCGAACCTTCGGCTGGGGCTCGCGACCGCGGTGTTCGCGCTGTTCCTCGCGCTGCCGATCCTCAATTTCGGTGCGATTTCGACAAGGGACCAGCTTGCTCGGCTGGAGTCGGGGGTAATCTCGGCGGAGAAGTTCGACTTCAGCGCGCTCCGCTGGGACTTCGGCGCGCCGGGGCGCAAGGCGCTGGAGAGGCTCGCGAAGTCTTCGAACGAAGGGATTGCCGAGGGTGCTCAGAAGGCCCGGCTGGAGGAGGGGCGTCCCTATCGCTGGGCAGGTGAGAGACCAGCATCGGAGCCTCTCTCGATCAGGTGGCAGGGGGGTGACGACGCGGTGCAATCCGCCGTTGAGGAGTATCTGCGGGCCGATCGGAACGCGTGCGGCTCGGAGAATCCCTGCGCGGCAATCACTGCGGGCACCCTTGAATCGGGTGACAGCCTGGTGCTCGTAACGGGTGGCTTCAACGAGCAATATTTCGGCGTTAGCGAGGATGGTCAGGTCACCCAATATTTTGTCAGGGGTGGCCAGCTTCTTAAGGATCCCTTCGGGACCGCCGCCGATTTGAACGAGCCCATCCGTGAAGGACCTCCAAACGTGGAAGTCCGCCCCTTCGAAGGCCGCCAGCTCTATGTCGATGGCAAGCCGGTGGGCGAACCTTTCGAGTAATCTGCCCGCTTGATGGTGCGCTGCGGCGCGGCTAACGCGGCTCTATGTCAGTCACCCGCGAAGAAGTGGCCAAGATCGCATCGCTCGCGCGCATCCGCATGGATGACGCGGCGCTCGATTCGATGGTCCCCGAACTCAACAATATCCTCAATTGGGTCGAGCAGCTGGGCGAGGTCGATACCTCGCAGGTAGAGCCGATGACCGCCGTGATCCCGCAAGCCATGCGGCTGCGCGACGATGTGGTCGATGCCGATCCGCTGACCGCCGGTGGGCGACGCGAGGATATCCTCGCCAATGCGCCCGCAGCAGAGCACGGCTTTTTCGGCGTGCCCAAGGTGATCGAGTGATCCGAGCGCCCCATCTCCCTTCACCGCTCACCCTGAGCCTGTCGAAGGGTTGTTCTTTCTTCTTGTGCCGCGCCGAAAGAAAATACGGTGCTTCGACAAGCTCAGCACGAGCGGAGTTTTAAGTGACCGATCTTACCAATCTCGGCGTCAAAGCCATCCGCGACGGGGTCGCCGGTGGCGATTTCACCGCGCGCGAAGTGGCCGAAGCTTTCAACGCCAACGTCGCCGCCGCGAAGGACTTGAACGCCTTCATTGTCGCCACGCCGGAGAAAGCGCTCGAAGCCGCCGACGCGGTGGATGCGAAGCGCGCCAAGGGCGAGGATCTGGGCCAGATGGGCGGCGTGCCGATCGGCATGAAGGACCTGTTCTGCACCGACGGCGTGCAGACCACCGCCGCCAGCCACATCCTCGAAGGGTTCGTGCCCCAGTACGAAAGCACCGTCTCCGCCAACCTGTGGAAGGCGGGGGCGGGGATGCTGGGCAAGCTCAACCTCGACCAGTTCGCGATGGGCTCGTCGAACGAGACGAGCTATTTCGGCAATGTGCTGAGCCCGTGGAAGAAGGCGGGCAGCAATGCCGCGCTTATCCCCGGCGGGTCGTCGGGCGGTTCGTCCACCGCCGTCGCCGCGCGGCTCGCTCCGGCAGCGACCGGCACCGACACTGGCGGCTCGATCCGCCAGCCTGCCGCCGTCACCGGCATCACCGGCATCAAGCCGACCTACGGGCGGTGCAGCCGCTGGGGCGTGGTCGCCTTCGCGTCCAGCCTCGACCAGGCAGGCCCGATGGCGCGCGACGTCACCGATTGCGCGATCATGCTGGAGGCGATGGCCGGGTTCGATCCGAAGGACTCGACCAGCCTCGATATGCCCGTGCCGCAGTGGGAAGCGGGGCTGAACGCGGACCTCAAGGGCAAGAAGGTCGGCATCCCGCGCGAATATCGCATGGACGGGACCGATCAGGCGATCCTCGACAGTTGGGAGCGCGGCAAGGAATGGTTGCGCGATGCAGGCGCCGAGATCGTCGATATCTCGCTGCCGCACACCAAATACGCGCTGCCCGCGTACTACATTATCGCCCCGGCAGAAGCCTCCTCCAACCTCGCGCGCTATGACGGCGTGCGCTACGGCCTGCGCGACCTGCCCGAGGGGGCTGGGTTGCAGGACATGTACGCCGCAACCCGCGCGGCGGGCTTCGGCGACGAGGTGAAGCGCCGCATCCTGATCGGCACCTACGTGCTCAGCGCGGGCTTCTACGACGCCTATTACACGCAGGCGCAGAAGATCCGCACGCTGGTGGCGCAGGACTTCGAGAAGGCGTGGGGTGAGTGCGACCTGATCCTCGCCCCGACCACGCCCAACGCGGCCTTCCCGCTGGGCGGCTTCGATGGCGATCCGCTGGCGATGTACCTGAACGACGTGTTCGCCGTGCCTGCCTCGCTCGCCGGTCTCCCCGCGATGAGCGTGCCCGCCATGCTGAATGGCGACGGCCTGCCGCTGGGCCTCCAGATCGTCGGCAAGCCGTTCGACGAGCAGGGCGTGCTCAACGCAGGGCTGGCGATCGAGCAACGGTCCGGGTTCGACGCTACGCCGGAGAAGTGGTGGTGACAATTCTCCGTCGGATGAAGAGATTTTCTCACGACGAAGAGCCTAGTGCCCGTTACTTCGCATATGCCCGCTTGATGAATTACCTGAGAACTGAAATTCAGGATGGCGCCGACGGATTTGGTCCTCTGTGGGCAGCAACCGTTAGAGAGCTTCGAAACTATCCTGAATTCGCCGATTTAACCGTGCTCTATCTCGAAGAAGTCACCGTGACCGGAACCAACAAGTTTGACCGGGTGATGGAGCAGGAGTTGCGAGAAACGGAAACCTTCCTGCTGGGATTGAAGAATGACTAACTACCGCATCCAGGGCGCAACGGGCGAATGGGAGGTCGTGATCGGCCTCGAAGTCCACGCGCAGGTCACCTCCAACGCCAAGCTGTTCAGCGGCGCGTCGACCGAGTTCGGGGCAGAGCCCAATACGCAGGTCAGCCTGATCGACGCCGCGATGCCGGGCATGCTGCCCGTGCCCAACCGCGAGTGCATCCGCCAGGCGGTGCGCACCGGCATGGCCATCGAGGCGCAGATCAACGCGTGGAGCCGGTTCGACCGCAAGAACTACTTCTACGCCGACCTGCCGCAGGGCTACCAGATCAGCCAGCTCTACCACCCCATCGTGGGCGAGGGGCAGCTGCTGATCGAGGCGGACGAGAAGGCGGGCATCCCCGAAGACAAGATCATCGGGATCGAGCGCATCCATGTGGAGCAGGACGCGGGCAAGCTGATGCATGATCAGCACCCGACGATGAGCTACGTCGATCTCAACCGCGTCGGTATCGCGCTGATGGAAATCGTCAGCAAGCCGGACATGACATCGCCCGCCGAAGCAGGGGCTTACGTGCGCAAGCTCAGGTCGATCCTGCGCTATGTCGGCTCGTGCGACGGCAATATGGAAGAAGGATCGATGCGCGCGGACGTCAACGTCTCGGTGCGCAAGGTCGGCGATTCCGAGCTTGGCACCCGGACCGAGACGAAGAACGTGAACAGCGTGCGCTTCGTCATGCAGGTCATCGAATACGAGGCGAACCGCCAGGTCGATGTGCTGGAGAGCGGTGGCACGGTCGATCAGGAAACGCGCCTGTTCGATGTCGCCACCGGCACCACGCGCACCATGCGCAGCAAGGAAGACGCGCATGATTATCGCTACTTCCCCGATCCCGATCTGCTGCCGCTCGAACTCGACGATGCCTTCCTGAGCGAGTGCCGAGAGAGCCTGCCAGAACTGCCCGACGCCAAGCGCGCGCGCTACGAAGGCGAGCTGGGCCTCACGCCCTACAACGCGCGTGAACTGACCGCCGAGGTGGAGACCTTTGGCCGCTTCGAAACGCTGCTTGCTGCCACCGCGACCCGTATCGGCAAGCCTGAAAAGGATGTGGCCACGCAGGTCGCCAACTGGGCGCTGTCCGTTGCTCCCGGCGTGATGAAGTCGCTGGGCGACGAAGCCGATCCCGCGCATGCAAGCTCGGGCGCGCAGGCGAGCATCCTCGCGATGCAGGACAAAGGCGAGATTTCGGGCGGACAGGCCAAGGAAATCTACGAGATCGTCCTCAAGACCGGTCGCGACCCCGAGGAAATTGCCGATACCGAAGGCCTCAAGCAGGTCAGCGATACCGGGGCGATCGAGGCCGCGATCGACGAGATCCTCGCAAATAATCAGGACAAGGTGGAGCAGTACAAGGGCGGCAAGGACAAGCTGTTCGGCTTCTTCGTTGGCCAGACGATGAAGGCAATGCAGGGCAAGGCGAACCCTGCGGTGGTCAACCAGCTGCTGAAGGACAAGCTGGGGTGATGGGGCCCCCGGTGCTGCGGATTTGGCGCCTGCTGGCGATTCCTCTTCGCATCATCGGGCCCGCTCTGGGTGCAGCATGTGCCTTGCTCGCGCCCGGTCCAGTGAGCGCGCAGGATACCGAAGCCGCTTTCCGCGATCATCCCTTCCTGCTGTTCGACGAAGCCGACAGCCGGACGGCTGACGTGTCGCTTGGCGATCTGGACGGCGACGGGGACCTCGATGTGGCCGCCGCCAATGGCCGGCACTGGCCGCAGCAGGACTGGCTGTTTCTGAACGCCGGGGACGGCCGCCTGCTGGAAGCCGTCCCGCTGGGCGAGGTGCGTTCCACCAGCTACACCATCCGCCTGGGCGATCTGGACGCGGACGGCGATCTCGATGCCGTCGTGGTGCGCGATACGCTGCCCGCGCTCGTCTATTTCAATGATGGGAAGGCCCGTTTTACGCTGCACTCTGCCGTGCCGGACAGTGCCATTCCCTCGCGCTCGGCCAGTCTGCTCGACCTCGACGGAGACGGGGTTCTCGATCTCGTTGTCGCGGCGCGCAGGGGCGTCGATCCGGTCCATTACGGGCTGGGCGGGGGCGCCTTCGCACAGCCGGTCGGCCTGCCGGACGAAGGCTTCGGTTCGACCGGCCTGGCGCCTGCCGATCTGGATGGGGACGGGGATACGGACCTCGTGCTGGGCCGGCGTGACGGAGCCGCCAGCGTCGTGTTCGTGAACCAGGGCGGCCGCGCGTTCGAACCGCGACCGCTGGCGGGGAGCAAGGGCGATCATCGCAAAGCTGTGACGGACGATTTCGATGGCGATGGGCGGCCCGATATCGTGCTCGTCTCGACAAAGGGGCCGCACAAGCTCTACCTGCAGAAGTCCGACGGCTCCTTCGGATCGCCGCGCCTGTTTGGCGAGGGGGGAGCGGGAATCCAGTCCATCGCAGCCGCCGACCTCGATGGGGATGGCGATATCGATCTGGTTGCCGGGGTCGACGGTGCGAACCTCGTCCTGCGCAACGCGGGCGATGGGCGCTTTGCAGCCGAGGAACTGCCCGGCGATCCTGCGGATACCTACGGCGTGGCGGTGGGCGACATGAATGGCGATGGTCTTCCCGATATCGTCTTCGCCAATTCCGATGCGCCCAATGCCATCCTGCTGGGTGTGGCACCGGCAGGCGATTGATTTTCCGATGACCTCCATCGTCCTCGTCCATCCCGAAATCCCCGGCAATACCGGCGCGGTAGGGCGTACCTGCGTCGCGCTCGACATGGAGCTGGTGCTGATCCATCCGCTCGGCTTCGTCATCACCGATACGCGGCTGAAGCGATCCGGGCTCGATTACTGGCAGCACATCCGGCTGGCCGAGTTCGCCAGCTGGGAGGCCTTCCTTGCCGAGCGTGCCCCGCGCGAGGACCAGTTGTTCCTGTTCGAGGAATATGCCCCGCGCAGCTTTTACGAGCCCGTCTATCCGGACGATGCCTACCTCGTCTTCGGGAAGGAGACGAAGGGCCTGCCGCAGCCGATCGTCGAGGCGCACCGTGATCGCATGGTCGGCCTGCCGATGCGCAGCGACAAGGTCCGCTCGCTCAACCTGGCGAACACCGTGGCCGCGGCGGCCTACCAGGCAATCCGCCCTAGTTCGTGAGAGTATAGGTTGCGGTGCAGGTCCACGCCGCGTCGCCCGTGCCGGTTTCGCGGCAGGCCACCCGGTTGCCGTCGGGCCGCTGGCCGACGGGCTTGTCGTATTCGTTCTCTGCCTTCACCGACATGCGCATGGACGCGACCACCTGGGAGGGCCCCGTGGCGCTGACCTGCACCGTGCGGGCTTGCGGGGCGTCTCCGGCATCGTCCTCCACGTAGGGTTCGTCTGAATCCTGCGCGCCGCTCGCATCGACATAGCGCGAATGGACCCAGCCGGTGAGGCATGTACCCGGATAGGCGCGGGGCGAGCCGACCGGTTCCGCCAGCCCGCATTCGTCCGGATCCCCCAGCGTCCCGTCGGACAGATAGACAATGCCGAACCAGTCGCCCTGCCGATCGCAGACGTAGAAGGGCGTGTCGTCCTCCAGCTGGTCGATCTGCCCCGCATCGCTCGTCGGTGCATTGCGTACGGACAGGAAATCGTCTTCGCCGCCGGGCAGATTGGCCACGCGGCCAACCCGGTCGCAGGCGCTTTCGTTCGGCCCGTCTCGGCCGATCCGGACGGCCAGCGCCCGTTGCTCGGCGACGGAGATCGGCTCGGGCGTTTCCGCGTCGTCGATTTCGCTGGACGAGATGATGGACGACGCATCGATGGCAGGGGCCGGCTCCTCGTCGCTCGAACTGCGCTGGCCGAGCAGAAACGCCACCGCTGCCACCAGAAGCAGGATAATCGCGCCGAGAACGAGCATCGTTCGGTTGATCTGCATCGTGTCCTCCGCGCGCGCCGCGCCGTTCCCGTGGCTCATCCTAAGCCACGAAATGCGATTCGCGGGAAGATCGAAAAGGGCCGGATAGCTGCGGTGCAAGCCTGCCTGCCGGAGCGACATGGCACGGCCCGGCGTAGAAATACCCAGCCACAAATTTCGCTATTCCGATCCGGACATTTTGGTAAGTTTATCGGCGGGATCAGAAACTTGAGGGGCTTTTCTTCGTGAAACATCTGTGTTTCGCCTTGCTCGCGCTGCCGTTGGCCAGCGCGGCGCAAGCGCAATATATCGAATCCAACGCACCACCGGTGCACCATTTCTCCGCTGCCGAGATCGAAGCCGTGCCGATGCCCGAGCTCGCATTCGATGCAAGCCAGGTCGCACAGGACGATTTCGAGAAGTATTTCTACTTCCACCGGCCCGACACGACCTTCGATGTCGCCTTCCTGGACATCACCGAATGCGATGCGCTGACCAGCGGCCTGACCTTCTATGGCGGCGCATCCCAGGCGATGATCAATCAGCAGATATTCCAGTACGGCATGGCCGGCGCGATCGGCGGGGCGATCGGATCGGTGCTCGCCGATGCGATCTTCGGGTCCGGAGAGCGCCGCAAGCAGCGCCGCATCAACATGCGCAACTGCATGTATTACAAGGGTTACGATCGCTACGGGCTCGAAAAGGACCTGTGGCAGGAGTTCAACTTCGAAGAAGGCAACAGCCGCGAGGAAGCGGAGAGCCGCGCGCAAAAGCTGATGATGCAGGCGCGCGTCGCATCCGGCCCCAAGCCCGAGCAGGAGGCACTCCAGCCATGATCGCACGATTGACGACCGCCGCCGCCGCTTCGGCCCTTCTGTTCGCCGCAGCGCCCGCGATCGCCCAGGAAGTGGAACACGATGCCATCGAGGCGAAGAACCTCGAAAAGGGCAAGCAGAGCATTTCTGCCGAGCGTGCCTATATCTTCGTCAGCGGGCCGGCCCGCTCCAACGGCCTGTTCTACAAGACCCCGACCGAGGAGGACCTCACGGTTTTCCAGGAGGAATGGGAAGAGGAATACGCCGACGCGCGCAAGAAGTACGAACGCAAGCTGGAAGAGTATCTCGAACAGCAGGAAAAGCTGCGCAGGGGCGTTTCCGATCCGTACATGCGCAAGCTCGACAAGCCCGACGAGGTGACCCGGGAAACCTTCTCGATCGGATCGGTCGAACGCCGCCTGACCGTGGGCTGGGGCCCGATGTACGTGTTCGACAAGGGCAAGGACGATAGTGGCGAGAAGACCTTCTCGTACCTCATGGAGGTCGATCCCGGCGAATATACCTATTACGGCCCGATCTTCATGAACCCCAACGGCTCGGCCATGGGCACGTGCATGTGCATGGGCAGCGTCAAGTTCGAAGCGAAGGCGGGCGTGGTGACCAATCTCGGCGACTTCACGACCCTGCGCTGGGTGGATGACGAAGCCGGGCGCCTGGTCGACGTCAATTGGGACGAGATAGCCGACAAGCGTCCGCCCGTGCGCCCTGTGGACTACAGCGTGCCAGCGGCACTGGCGGATTACGATGTCGTGCGTGCGGACCTGCGGGCGGCCGGCAAGGTCGACAACTGGTACGGCATCATGATCTCGCGCCTGCCGCCGGTGGACGGCGTCCTCGCCTACGAGCGCGACCGGATCGTGGACCTGAAGGAAAAGAGCCGGATGCAGGCGCAGGCGGCTGCGAGGCCGAGCCCGGTTGCGGTATCGACCCCCTCGGCCGCTCCGGCCCAGGCGGCAGCGCAGGAAGATGGCGATACGAACGCCAGTTCGGAAAAGGCAACCGCGAGCGAGCAGGAACCAGCCGCAAACTGACAAGGACGGCCACTCGGCCAGGGACAAAGAAAAAGGGCCGTCGGAGCGATCCGGCGGCCCTTTCGATTCGTGTAGGAAGGCTGGCCTCAGCCCTGGCGTTCGCCGGTCAGCGGCATGTCGCCGAAGGCGCCCGCGTTCACCTTGCCGGTCAGCTGGTCGCCGTCGACCGTGGCTTCGCAGTTGAGTTCCATCGGCATGGGAACGGTCATATCCATCTTCCAGCGCAGCGTGTTGCCATCGATGGTGCCGTCCTTGACGTCCATCGAGCCCATGCCGCCGGCCATGGAGCCGGTGAAGGTGTTGCCATCGTCGCCGGGGACGACGGTAAAGGTGCCCTTCTGGTCGCCCATCGGGCTCTTCACGACGGTTTCGTAGGTTCCGGCTACGGACATAAGCGGTACTCCTCTCGCGTTGGTGCTGGGTAGGGCGGGCCATCGCCCGCACCTACACTCATGTCAATAACGTTACTCGGGCTGTACGGTTTCCACCGGCAGACCGAGAGATTCCAGCTGCGGACGGACCTGTTCGGCATCGCCCACGATCACCCAGGTGAAACGATCGGGATCGATCGCGGCGCGGGCGGCAGCGTCGAGGCTCTCGCGCGTCTGGGCACGATAGCTGTCGGCCAGCGTCTCCTGATAATCCATCGGGCGATCGTACATCACGTTGCCCTGGATCGCGCTGAGCACTGCACCGGCGGTTTCGTACTGCCCGGGCAGCTGCAGGATCTCGTTATTGACGATCCGGGTCAGCTCTTCCTCGCTCACGCCGCGGGTGGTGACGAATTCGTCCACCTCGCGGATCAGCTCGGCCATGGCATCGCCCGTCCGGTCTGCCTGGACCGGCGCGGACACGAAGTAGGAGACCGCGTTTTCCTGCCGGTTGACACCGCCGCGCACACCGTAGCTCCAGCCCTTGGTCTCGCGCAGGTTCATGTTGAGCCGGGCGAGGAAGTTGCCGCCAAGAGCGTTGTTGGCATTGATCAGATCGATGATTGCCGGGTCCTTGGCGTCCACATCGGTGATCTGACCGCCGATGATGTAGCTTTGCGGCGAGTTGGGCCGGTTGACCAGCACGATCCGCGAACTTTCGGGTGCCGTGGCGAGATCGTCGAACGCCTTCGTGCCCTTGGGAACGGAGGGTGCCTGCCAGTTGCCGAAAGCGGCTTCGAGGCCCGGCATCACTTCGGACAACGCCATGTCGGACACCACGAAGATGTCCGCATTGTCCGGCCGCAGCCAGCGCTGCTTGAAATCGATCAGGTCCTCGCGGGTGATCGCCTGCACGGTCTCCCCCGTCTCCGGCGCGCCATAGGCGTTGTTGCTGCCGTAGATCAGCGGGGAGATGGTGTAGGACGCAAGCCCCTGGGGCGACTTGAGCGACTGCTGGATGCCGGTGACGGTCTGGGTCCGCACGCGTTCGAGTTCTTCGGGATCGAAGGCCGGGTTGCGCACGATATCGGTCATCAGGTCGAGCGAGGGCGCAAGATTGGCACTGAGCGAGGACAGCGTGATCGTCGAGCGGTCCGAACCGCCGCCAAAGGAAATGACCGCGCCCAGGCGTTCCTTGGCTTCGGCGATCTCCTGGGCGGTGCGGTTGGTGGTGCTTTCGTCCATCAGCCCCAGCGTCAGGCCTTCAAGCCCCCGCTTGTCGAGCGGATCGGCCGCCGAACCGGCGTCGAAGGACAGGGCCACCCGCGTGACCGGCACCGCATCGCGCTGCGCGTAGTAGACGGTGATCCCGTTGGACAGCGTGGTTTGCGTCACATCGGGGAATTCCAGATCGCTCAGCTCGCTGATCGGCGGAGCCGGGCGTTCCTCGGTCACGGTGATCTCGTTCGCGCCGGGCGCCGCTTCGGCCTCGTCCGCACCGCTGGCGGCAACCGAGGCCGCTTCCTCGTATTCGCCGGTGCGTTCGCCGGGCTGGAGGACCAGCGTGAGACTGGGCTTCGTCATCCACTTCTTCATCGCGGCCTGCACTTCGGCCGGGGTCAGCGTGGCGAGGATTTCCAGCTGGCGTTCGAAGAAGCCGGGATCGCCCGCGAGCACTTCGCCCTGCGCCAGCGTCACCGCCTTGCCGCCGAAGCCGCCCACCTGCTCAAGCCCGCGGATCGTACCCGCGAGGTTGGCGGTGGCCGAACGGCGCCCTTCGTCTTCGGTCGGGCCTTCGGCAATATACTGCGCGATGATCTCGTCCAGCCGCTTCTCGACCGTCTCGATTTCCACGCCCGGGCGCACGGTGGCGCCAAGGTTGAGGATGCCGACACGCTGGAATGCGTAGTTGCTGGCGCTCACGCCCACGGCGATCTGTTCGTCACGCACCAGCATGTTGTCCAGCCGGCTCGATGCGAGGCCGCCGAGGATGTTGGCGCCCACGGTGAGCGCGGTCAGATCGCGGTCGGTGATGCCGGGGACGGACCAGTACTTGGCGATGTTCGCCGCGGCGACCTGATCCTGCATGACGACGCGCACGTCTTCGGTCAGTTCGGTCACCTTCGCCTGCGCCGGTTCGTTCACCGGGCCGCGCGCGATGGGGCCGAAGTACTTTTCGACCAGCGGGCGCGCTTCGGCGGGCGAGATATCGCCCGCGAGCACGAGCGTGGCATTGTTCGGCCCGTAATTGTCGCGGAACCAGTTGCGCACATCCTCGAGGCTGGCCGCATCCAGATCGGCCATCGAGCCGATCGGGGTGTGATCGTAGGGGTGGCCTTCTGGGTAGAGCGTCTTGACGATTTCGTAGAACACGAGGCCGCCGGGCTGGTTGTCGCCCTGGCGCTTTTCGTTCTGGACGACGCCGCGCTGGTTATCGAGCTTTTCCTGCGTCACCGCGCCCAGAAGGTAACCCATGCGGTCGCTTTCCAGCCACAGGGCGCGTTCCAGCGCACCGGTCGGCACGGTCTGGAAGTAGTTGGTGCGGTCGAAATTGGTGGTGCCGTTGTAATCGGTCGCGCCCATTTCCTGCAGGTACTGGAAATAGTCGTTGGGCGCGTTTTCCGAACCGTTGAACATCAGGTGTTCGAACAGGTGGGCAAAGCCGGTCTGGCCCTTCGGCTCGTCCTTGGAGCCGACATTGTACCACACGGCCACGCCCACGATGGGGGCCTTGCGGTCTTCGTGAACGATCACGGTCAGCCCGTTTTCGAGCTGGAACTCCTCGTAGGGAATGGCGACCTCGTCGACCAGGGTCTGCAGCGGAGCCACATCCTGCGCGGCGGCCTCCTGCGCGTGGGCCGGTACGGCGATAATCGCCGGGGTGGCGAGCGCTACGGCAAGCGCCGCGAGGCTGGTCTTGGTGGTCTTGAGCATGGGGTCCCCTATGGATTCAACGATTTGAAATTGCGTGACTAATAAGCACGTTCAGCGCTGGCTGGATACCGTCTTTCGCGTGACGGCGTACCTTAACACATTGTCGCGCCAGAAATGTACCGGCTTCAAGCGATGCTGGATGAACAGCGTAGACTGATCTGCGAAATGCGGGCTTTGGGGTCGGGTGGTCGCCGCACCGAAGGGCTGGATCGAGCGCGAGGAAACCGGCTGCCCTTCGAGCCATTCGATCCACATCACGAAGCTGTCTCCGTGACGCACGGCCAGCCTGCCGTCGTCCTCCACATCCCAGGTGGTCGAGGCGCGCAGCGTGTCCGATCCGCCGTCCAGCGGCAGATCCACATCGCCCTGCCGCAAGCGCAGCAGATCGCCCATCGGCGGGGTAAGGCGGCCGAAATGCGTCTCCAGATGCTCCTTGGCCGCCGTCAGTTCCTCAACGGCGTCGGGCCAAGGCGTCTTCTGATAGCTGGAGGACATAAATTCCCGGATCATCAGCAGCGCGATGGCGTCGGCCCGCCCCACATTGTCTGCCGAGAAATCCCATTCCAGCATCAGCGCGCGCGCTTCGGCCAGTTCGGGATGCTCATCCACGTCGATGGCCGCGATGTCGCGCATCATCCGGCGCACGTAGCCCGCATTCTCGTAGCCGGTATCGAACTTGATCGCCTCCAGCGTCTCGCGGTCGAGCTGCTCTGCCTCGTTCATCAGCAGCCACGCCCGGCGGCCGCGATTGGTCATCTTCAGCTCCACGCCCATTTCCGGGGCGAAGTCCTCCGGCGACAGGTCGCTGCCTTCGCCTGCGGCGAGGAAGGGCGTGTTGTTGGCATTCATCAGCCAGCCGCTCGCCGGGTTGTAATATTGCGGCAGGCTTTCGTAGGCGACTTTGTCTGTCCACAAGGTCGCGCTGGTGTCGCCCGGCAGTACGCCGCGCCAGTCGAAGCCCTCGGGCCGGTCGGGTATAGCGGCGTTGTAGATATAGGCGATATTGCCCTCGGCATCGCCATAGATGAAGTTGGTGGAGGGCACCTGCCCGCGCGCCATGATCTCGCGCCATTCGGCGAAATCCTGCGCCTTGTTCAGGCGGTAATAGGCATCGAGCTGGTCGATGCTGCCCAGCGAGGCGAAGCGCACCGCAAAGGCGCCGTCGTCGTTCTTGATGACCGGGCCGTGGACGCTGCGATACACATCGCGCCACACCGGAATGGTGAAGGGGCCGACCCGCGCGGCCAGCCGCACGCGCTCGTGCTCCAGATCGCGCCACTCGCCATCGAAGCGATAGCGCGTGCCGCTGTCGTCCAGCACCAGCTTGTAAATATCGACCATGTCGGGCGTGTTGACCGTGTTGGTCCAGCCCAGGTTCTCGTTATGGCCGAGGAAGGGGAAGGGGCTGCCCGGGAAGTTCGCGCCCGCAAAGTGCCAGCCTTCGCCGCTTTCCACCACCATTTCGTACCATGCGACAGGGCCGCGCCACGGCTGGTGGGCGTTGGAGACCAGGATCGTCGGCCCGCCCGATTTCTCCGGCGCGACCGCGAAGGCATTGGACCCGGCCTGGCGGAAATCCTCGCCATAGGTGCCGATCGAGGTGAAGTCGGCACGTGCCTGATCGTCCATGATGCGCGGCGCATCGTCGATCGGGAAGGTGGCGGCTTCGCCCTCCTGCGGGATGCGCGGTCCGTATTCGGGCGGCAGGGCTTCGCCGGCGGCCAGCGGGCCGAGGAACCGGTCGAGCCCGAAGAAGAACGGCTGGCGCAGCGCGAACCCTGCCGCCACGTCGATCCCGTTGACCGGGAACAGATTGCCCAGCTTCACTTCGCCTGGATGCGCCTTCGCGTAATCGTTCATGCCGACCGCGTAGGCGTCTATCAGGTCGCGCGTATCCTGCGGCAGGCTGGCCCATTCGCGCTCCGCCGTGCCGCGCGCATCGAGCAGGTGATAGACGTAGTCCACCGCCGCTCCGTCCTCACCGGCAATCGCGCCGTAGCGACCCCGGCTCATCGCAATGACATCCTGCAGGGTGGTGAAATCGTCCTCGCTATGCGCGATGGCGACCCCGTAGGCGACATCCGGGTCCGTATCGCCGTAGATATGCGGCACGCCGAACTCGTCGCGGATGATTTCTGCCGTGTAGGTCCGCTCGCCCCCGGGGGCCACGCCGTCGCGCGCGAAGAACGGCTCCCACGTCATCAGGCCGATGGCCGCGACGAGCAGCAGTAGCGCAATGAGCGCACCGCCCCATTTCAGAATGCGGATCATGTCGGCTCTCTTGCTTCTTCGTTATAGGCGTGGGCGGTGGGCATGGCTGTCGTGGCCAGCAGCGCGAAATAGTTGAACAGCTGATATATCAGATAGATCGTCAGGATCATCGCCCTGAGCGCGGCAGGATCGACGCCGCTCGCGGGCGCGAATTCGAGGATGAAGGCGACGAACAGCAGATCGCGATTGGGCAGCAGCGGCAATTGCGAGATGAGCAGCTGCACCACGATGAGGGTGAACCACAGCATCATCGTGCCTTCGGGTATGCCGATATCCCATTGCAGCATCTGGAGCGAATAGGTCGCCACCAGGCGCGCGGCGTGGATCGCGATAATGAACAGGATCAGCTTCGATCCGATGCCGAACAGGCGCTCGCGAAACCGGTGGCCGATCGCCAGCGCCAGCCCGAACAGCGCCGCGAACAGCAGGAAACTGCGCTCGCCCGATTGCGCGAGTTCGTTCTTGTCGAGCAGCGCGGGGTGGATCAGGATCAGCAACCCTGCGGCGGCAATCGCGAAGGCGGCGGTGGTGAAGCCGGACAGCAGGACATTGTCCTTGATCGCGGACAGCGCCTTGCGACGCGGCAGGCCCAGCCGCTCCTTCACCCAGAAGACCAGATAGGCCTCTCCCGAATAGCCCAGCACCGAATTGTTCAGCGCACGCTTGCGCAGCATGACCGGCCATTCGCGCCACAGACGCTGACCGAACAGGCGGCCGAAGATCACCACTTCGCTGATCGGCAGCACCGAATAGGCGATGATCTGGACGATGTAGAAAATGGGGTTTTGCGGAAGGTTGGCAAGCAATTCGGCCCAGCCGAACTGCGTCAGTCGCCACAGGATGAACGCGACGATCCCGATGGTGAACGCACGCCGCACCCACGGCAAAGCCCGGGCAACAAACTCCTTATCGCCCTCGGGCCTCTCCACCATGGGGGGCACGCTATGGACGCTTTTACAAGACTGTCAATTATTGCCGCAGATGGTTAAAGCCGCTCGCCTTGCTATGCGGATCGTGCCCATCGCCTTTTTTGTGCTGGACCATGGGGTCCGTTTTTCCCGCATGAGGCGGGGTTCGCAGGCCTTCCTGCGCGATCGTATTCTCCCAGATTCGCAAGCGCGCCCATGAAGATAGCGACCTGGCTGGAGCATTATTCGGGCGGCGGGGTCGAGCGGGTCGCAATGCGGCTCGCACGGGACTGGGTGGAGCTTGGCCACGAAGTCGCGATTCTCGCATCTCCGGTCGAGGAGCGCTTGCGAGCCAGCATGCCGCCAGAGGTGGACTGGGTCCCGCACTTCGGAGGCCGCAAGACTGCACCGCCCGCAATCGGGGCGGTGGCGCCGGACATATTCTTCTGCCCCGGCAACCACTACCCCTCGGCCGCCGCGCGCATCCGCATGCATCTGGGCGAGCGCAGCCCACCGATCGTGTGGAAGATATCGAACGATCTCGCCCGCCGCGATTTCGCCTGGCCGATGCGAATGGCGAATGGGCTTTGGGTCCGCCAGCACCATCGCTTTATCGACCGGGTGGTGGCGATGTCGCGCGCCATGGCCGAAGATGCGGTGCGCCGCGCCGGCATTCCTTGCGAGCGGATAGATATCATCGAAAATCCGCACCTAGCGGTGGGCGGCGGACAGGTCGCAACGCCGCCGTCCGGGCGCTACCTGCTGGGGATCGGCCGTCTCGAACCGCAGAAGGACTGGGGGCTGGCGATCCGTGCTTTCGCCAAGGCAAAGACCGAGGGGCGCGACCTTTTCATTTATGGCGAGGGGAGCGAGCGTGCCCGACTGACCGCGCTGATCGAGCGGTTGGGGCTGGTGGGCCGGGTGCATCTGCCCGGTTTTGTCGAAGGGATGGAGAAGGTGATCGAGCAGGCCGACCTGTTGCTGCTCACTTCGCGCTACGAGGGACGGCCCAATGTGGTGGTCGAGGCCCTGGCGGCGGGCAGCCCGGTGGTCGCCACCGAAAGCAGCGTGGCGATGCGCGAATTGCTGAGCGAGCCGGCCTCGGGCCGCCTCCTGACGGTGCGCGAGCCTGAGGCGGTCGCGCGCGCGATAGAAGACGTGCTCGCGGCGCCGCGCCCTGAGCCGACGCAGAGCACCGTCGATGCTCTCGCCAGTGCGCGCGCCTATATCGAGACCTTCGACAAGGCGATTTCCCGCCACGGGGCAGGGCGGTAAAATTCGGCTGCCCTTCCTTGTCTTGCGCGCCTGCAGCCCTACTTTTTCGGGGTAAGTTCTGACCAGGAGGCCGCATGAACCTCGAACAATTCACCGACCGCGCGAAGGGTTTTCTCCAGTCCGCGCAGACCACCGCCATCAGGCTGAACCACCAGCGGATCACCCCGCTCCACATCCTCAAGGTGTTGCTCGACGATGCCGAAGGGATGGCCGCGGGGCTCGTACAACGCGCGGGCGGCGACCCCGTACGCGCGGAACAGCGCGTGGACGACGAACTCGCGCGCATCCCTGCGGTGAGCGGGAGCGGCGCGCAGGCGAGCCCGGGGCTCGACAACGACTCGGTGCGTGTGCTCGACCAGGCGCAGCAGATCGCGGAAAAGTCCGGCGACAGCTTTGTCACGGTGGAGCGGCTGCTGGTCGCCCTGGCGCTCGCGTCCAACAGCAAGGCAGGCAGCGCGCTGGCCGACGTGGGCGTCGATGCGAAGGCGCTGGAGCGCGCCATCGGCGAGCTGCGCAAGGGCAAGACGGCGGACACCGCCAATGCGGAACAGGCCTACGACGCGATGCAGAAATATGCCCGCGACCTGACGCAGGCCGCGCGCGACGGAAAGCTGGACCCGGTGATCGGCCGCGACGAGGAAATTCGCCGCACCGTCCAGATCCTCGCCCGGCGGACCAAGAACAACCCCGCGCTGATCGGCGAACCGGGCACCGGTAAGACCGCTATTGCCGAAGGCCTTGCGCTGCGCATCGCCAATGGCGACGTGCCCGACAGCCTTAAGAACCGCACGCTCATGGCGCTCGACATGGGATCGCTGATCGCGGGCGCGAAATATCGCGGCGAGTTCGAAGAACGGCTGAAGGCCGTGCTCGACGAGGTGAAGGGCTCCGACGGGCAGATCATCCTGTTCATCGACGAGATGCACACGCTGATCGGGGCAGGGGCATCGGAAGGCAGCATGGATGCGTCCAACCTGCTCAAGCCCGCACTGTCGCGGGGCGAGCTGCACTGCATCGGTGCGACGACGCTGGATGAATACCAGAAATACGTCGAGAAGGATCCGGCGCTGCAACGCCGCTTCCAGCCGGTTTATATCGAAGAGCCCAGCGTCGAGGACACCATTTCGATCCTGCGCGGGATCAAGGAAAAGTACGAGCTGCACCACGGCGTGCGGATCACCGACGGGGCGATCGTTTCCGCCGCGCAGCTTTCCAACCGCTACATCCAGAACCGATTCCTGCCCGACAAGGCGATCGACCTGATGGACGAGGCGGCCAGCCGCATCCGCATGGAGGTGGAGAGCAAGCCCGAGGAGATCGAGCAGCTCGACCGGCGGATCATCCAGCTCAAGATCGAAGAGCAGGCGCTCGCCAAGGAAAGCGACGATGCCAGCGCGCAGCGGCTGGAGGACTTGCGCGAGGATCTCGCCAATCTCGAACAGCGCAGCGCCGAACTGACCACACGCTGGCAGGGCGAGCGCGACAAGATCAACGCCGAATCGCGGCTCAAGGAAGAGCTCGACCAGGCGCGGATCGAGCTGGAGCAGGCGCAGCGTGCGGGCGACCTCGCCAAGGCGGGGGAGCTGCAATACGGGCGCATTCCGGAGCTTGAGAACAAGCTGAAGGAAGCCGAAGGCCACACCACAAACGCATTGCTGCGCGAGGAAGTGACCGAAGAGGACATCGCGGGCGTCGTGGCGCGCTGGACGGGCATCCCGGTCGATCGCATGCTCGAAGGCGAGCGCGACAAGCTGCTGCGCATGGAAGAGGCGCTGGGCAAGCGCGTGATCGGGCAGAAAGACGCGGTCGAGGCCGTTTCCAAAGCCGTCCGCCGCGCGCGGGCCGGGTTGAAGGACCCGGGCCGTCCGCTGGGCAGCTTCCTGTTCCTCGGCCCGACGGGTGTCGGCAAGACCGAGCTGACCAAGGCGCTCGCCCAGTTCCTGTTCGATGACGACAACGCCATGGTCCGCATCGACATGAGCGAATTCATGGAGAAGCACGCGGTCGCGCGGCTGATCGGCGCGCCTCCGGGCTATGTGGGGTACGAGGAAGGCGGCGTGCTGACCGAAAGCGTGCGGCGCCGGCCCTATCAGGTCGTGCTGTTCGACGAGGTGGAGAAAGCCCACAGCGACGTGTTCAACGTGCTGCTGCAGGTGCTCGACGACGGGCGCCTGACCGATGGGCAGGGCAGGGTGGTCGATTTCTCGAACACACTGATCATCCTGACGTCGAACCTGGGCAGCCAGTACCTGTCGAACATGACCGACGATCAGCAGGTCAGCGATGTCGAACCGCAGGTGATGGATGTGGTGCGCGGGCACTTTCGCCCCGAATTCCTCAACCGGCTGGACGAGATCATCCTGTTCCACCGCCTGAGCATGGAAGACATGGCGCCCATTGTGGAACTCCAGGTGAACCGCGTGCAGAAGCTACTGAGCGATCGCAAGATCGAGCTGGAACTGACCGAGGCGGCCAAGCGGTGGCTGGGGCGGGTCGGCTACGATCCGGTCTATGGCGCGCGGCCGCTGAAGCGCGCCGTGCAACGCTACGTCCAGGACCCGCTGGCCGAGCGCCTGCTGCAGGGCGAAGTCCCCGACGGCAGCACGGTGAAGATCGACGAGGGCGACGGGCAGCTTTCCATCACGGTCGACTGACCTCCCCCTGTTGAGGGCGACAGGCGATCCGGATCGGCGGGTCGCCGACCGCTCTTGGCGTGTCCGGGTCTGGCCGGTCCGTTTGCCGGTCACCGTTGGAATTGCGGTACAACAAAAAAGGGCCCCGGTTTCCCGGGGCCCTTTCTTTTTGTCTGACTAATCCAGAGATTAGAAGGACTTGGACACGCTCACCGTATAGCGGCGGCCGATGTCGTCGTTTTCCGAACCCGGAATGATGTAGCCGAAGTATTCCTGGCCGATCCGGTCGAAGAGGTTGGTGACACCGAAGTTGAAGCGGAAACCGTCATCCGTTTCGAAGAACGTGTTCAGGTTCACCGTCACGTAATCGTCCAGCTCGTCGATTTCGCGCGTGTCGTTCGGGCTCGGACCACGATCGAAGCGAGAGTAGAGCTGCTCGCCGATGTAGTTCGCGTAGATGCCGAAACCGAAGTTGTCGAGCGAGTAGATCAGACGTGCCTGGCCCGAGAACTGCGGGTCACCACGGATACCGTCCGAACGCTGCGGAGCAACGCCGGTGATGTCCACGATACGACGCTGCACGTAGAGCAGATCGCCGCCGATACGCAGTGCGCCGGGGACCCCGACGCCGCCCAGCGACGTGCCGTAGTCGAGGGCACCGGTGATGCCTTCGAACAGCTCCGACTGGCCGTTGACAAAGCCCGAAACAACCGCCGGGTTCGACGGATCGTTCGGAATCTGGCCATTCGGACCGAAGCCCAGAGCCGAACAGAACGCGTTACCGTTGATCGGGTCGGCGGTGTTGAAGTTCGGGTTGTCGAAACAGCCGCTGGCAAGATCGCTTGCGTCGAGCTGAGCGATCGGACCATCGATTTCGATGTCGATGTAGTCGGCGGTAACCGTGAGACCCGGAAGGAAACGCGGACGGACGATCACACCGAAGGTGAAGCTGTCAGCCTTTTCGTTCTGGAGGTTCGGATTACCACCGCTCAGGCCGGCAACCGAAGCCTGCGCCGCGAGCAGCGTGTAGGTGGCCGGGTTGTTGCCCGTGGCCGCCAGGAACGCATTACAGTTGGCCGAACGCGTTGCCGGAACCGGACCCGCGTTGCGTGCCTGAGCCGTACAAAGATCTGGCGGACGCTCGAACGTGGGGCTCTGCGGCAGGAACAGCTCGGTAATCGCAGGCGCACGGAACGAACGCGTGAAGTTACCGCGGAACGTGATGTCCTGGATCGGAGCGATCGTGCCGCCAACCGCATAAGCGGTGAAGCCACCGTTCACGCTGTTGTCGACGTAGCGAACGCGACCGAACACTTCGGCGCTGTAAAGGAACGGCAGATCCATCGAGGGGCTCGCAAGCGGCACCAGGACTTCGCCGAACACTTCCTTCACATCGTAGCTGCCGCTGATGGCGGCAACCGCGGCGCCACGACCTTCACCATTGATGGTAAAGGCGGACGGCGTGAAGCTTGCGGTTTCTTCACGATATTCCGCACCGACGTTGAAGCCGACCGGGCCGGCCCACGTGTCGAACAGATCGCCACCGAAGTTGGCGCCGACCACGACCTGGCTGACCTTGGCAACTTCGCGCACATCTTCGCTGATGTAGTCGAGAGCGGCCTGGCTGGCGACGCCAACACCCAGCAGGTTCAGCGGCACACAGTTCGCATCTGCGATGGGCGTGCCGACGACGGTTGCGTTACCGGCGGGCGGGGTCGTCGTACAAACGGCGTTTCCGCTGCCATCGGTGGTGTAGTTGACCGCGTTGATGAACCGCTGCTGGTTGATCTCGGTACCGAAGTTCTCGATCTCGTTCTCACCATAGTTCACGCTGACGTCGTAGTTCCAGCGGTTGCCGAACAGGCCACCGAAGTCACCGCGAATACCGAGAACGCCACGCTTCAGTTCGCTTTCGGTGATGGTACCGTTGTCGAACAGATCCTCGTTCGAACGCGAAACGTTGAACGTCGTCAGGCCGAGGCCCGTCAGGGTTGCGCGTGCCTGGTCCGTCAGGAACGGGTTCGTCGCAATGTCGTAGGTGATACCACCGCTGACGCCGGGATCGAACACGAACGTGTTGAACGAGGGGTTGTTACCCTCTTCGATCGAGGTGCTCTTGTAGTAGAGACCTTCGCCGTATGCTTCCACGCCCGGGGTGATCTCGTAGCTCAGGAAGAGGTTCGCGGTGAAACGCTCGAGCGTTGCGGTCAGGTTGGTCTGGTCGGCGGTGTCATAGGCACCATCGCTCAGGCCCGTACCGAAGAACCCGGTCAGGTTCGTGCCCGGGAAGATGTTGTCCCGCAGGGTACCATCGGGGTTGAATGCAAGACCGAAGCCGACGTCCGTGATCACGCCGCCCGTCGAGAGGTAGGGCGACTTGACGTTCGGGAACAGAACGCGGGCAGGAACACCGTCGTTCGGGCCGGTGTTACAGCCGATGTTCGGGTTCACGCGGCCGTCATTCGCCGGCTGGTTCGTGCCGGGCGCGCAGTTGTTGTCCAGGCTGCTGACGTTGTCGCGCACATGCTGGCGCTCGGAACCGCGCACACCGTCCTGATCGTCGTACGACAGGGCGAGGGTGACGTTACCGCGATCGTCAGCGAAGTTCTGACCGAAGACACCCGACACGTTGTAGGTGAAGGCATCGCCGCGCTCGCTGATCCCGCTGGTCGCCGACAGGTCGAGACCTTCGTACTGATCCTTGAGGATGATGTTGACGGTCCCGGCGATGGCGTCCGAACCGTAAACCGGCGCACCGCCGACGAAGACGTTGTCGATGCGTTCGATCAGGATCGTCGGGATGATGTTAAGGTCGACCTGCACACCCGGGCCACCGGCCGAGAAGAGCGAAGGCAGGTTCGAGGAAACGACACGACGGCCGTTCACCAGGCTCAGGGTCCGGTTGGAACCCAGGCCGAAGGTGTTGACGAAGTTGACGCCCGCACCGAACGACGCCTGGTCGCCACGGGGGGAGACGCTGCCGCGGAACTGGGGAAGTTCGTTGATGGCGTCAGCCGTGCTGGTGATGTTGCGATCTTCGTAATAGTCGTCGGAAATCGACGTCGTCGGCTCGGTGCCCACGATTTCGGGGCGGCGAATACGCGAGCCCGTCACCGTAATGACATCGCCGGTCGCAGGCGCCGTGGTGTCGGGAATCGGAGTGGTCGGGAATTCTTCTTCCCCTTCATCCGAATCCTGCGCCAGTACTGGCGAGGCAAACGCGAGTGCCGCTACACCCGCGGTGGCATAAAGCACACCACGGCGCCGAGCGGCGTTGGTAAATAAGGTCTTCATTGTGATCTTTCCCCCAAGAAAGAGCCGGCTGCGACCCGGCACGGAAAAAACGCAAGCTGAGCAGAATCGAGGCTTCACCCCGATTTGGCACGCGTGCTGTCTGCGCGAGGTGTGACGTTCGGGCAATTGAAAACCGTCCGCTGCGTGGGGCTTTCCACCCGATTGTTGCACTTCCGCAACATTCCCAAGTCGGATCGGCGACAATGGCGTCACGCCCGTCCGGCGCGTTTGCCCTCCTCCTGGGCGGGCGCAGGATCGAGCGGCGTTGCCCGATCACATCGAGTGGGAAAGTGCAGAAAGTATCGCGGGGTCTGGCGCACGGGCTGACCACGCTGGACGCTTCCTTGTCGGCCCGTTCCGACCGCGGTTCTCCCCGCACAGCTCGGCGTGGGTCCGAAGGGCGGCCAGGCGCAGCCGCTTGACAGGCTCGCAGCCCCCCGTCACTTCGGTTTCGAAACGAAACTCGGGTTGTGAACAGCCGATTCAAGAGACTGGGGAGAGAGACAGATGGCAGACGCCTATATCGTGGATGCGGTGCGGACCGCAGGGGGCAAGCGCGGCGGCAGGCTGGCCGACGTGCACCCGGTGGACCTCGCCGCGCAGACGCTCGACGCGCTGGTGGAACGCATCGGGATCGACCCCAAGGCGGTCGACGACGTGATCATGGGCTGCGTCAGCCAGGCGGGCCAGCAGGCGATGCAGGTGGGGCGCAATGCGGTCCTTGCCACCAGGCACCTTCCCGAAAGCACGCCCGCCGTCACTATCGACCGGCAGTGCGGCAGCTCGCAGCAGGCGATCCAGTTCGCCGCGCAGGCGGTGATGAGCGGGACGCAGGACGTGGTGATCGCCAGCGGCGTGGAAAGCATGACGCGCGTGCCCATGGGCAGCTCCGCGATGTTCCACATGAAGGAAGGGCTGGGCAATTATAAGTCGCCCGGGCTCGAGGAGAAATATCCCGGCGTCCAGTGGAGCCAGTTCATGGGCGCCGAGATGATGGCCAAGAAGCACGACATCTCGAAGGACGAGATGGACCGCTTCGCACTCGCCAGTCACCAGAAAGCCGCCGCCGCGACAAAGGCGGGCGCCTTCGACAAGGAAATCGTGCCGATCCCGATCCAGACCGAGGATGGCGAGCAGATGCACACGGTGGACGAAGGCATCCGCTTCGACGCCACGCTCGAAGGGATTGCCGGGGTCAAGCTGCTCAGCCCCGACGGCCGTATCTCCGCCGCGCTGGCCAGCCAGATCTGCGACGGATCGAGCGCGGCGCTGATTGTGTCCGAGGCCATGCTCAAGGAACACGGGCTGACCCCGCTGGCGCGGATCGTCGACCTTACCGTGACTGCAGGCGACCCGGTGATCATGCTGGAAGAGCCGCTGTTCGCAACCGACAAGGCGCTCAAGAAGGCGGGCCTCTCCATCGACGATATCGACCTGTACGAGGTCAACGAGGCTTTCGCGCCGGTGCCGATGGCATGGCTGAAGCATACGGGTGCGGACCCGGACAAGCTCAACGTCAATGGCGGCGCGATTGCGCTGGGCCACCCGCTTGGCGCCAGCGGCACCAAGCTGATGGCAACGCTGGTCCACGCGCTGCACGCGCGCGGCAAGAAATACGGGTTGCAGACGATGTGCGAAGGCGGTGGCGTCGCCAACGTGACCATTATCGAGGCACTTTAACCAGACCACACACCCCGCTCGTGCCGAGCCCGTCGAAGCACCGCACTTTCGTTTGACCTAGCGCACGAGGAAGCACGGCCCTTCGATAGGCTCAGGGCGAGCGGGCAAAGAGATCAGGAGAGATAGAATGGACATTTCCGCAAACACCCCCGCAGTCGTCACCGGCGGCGCATCGGGCCTCGGCCTTGCGACCGCGCGCGCCATCGCCGCCAAGGGCGCAAAGGTCGCGATCTTCGACATGAAGGAAGACGAGGGCGAAAAGGTCGCCAAGGAACTGGGCGGCACCTTCTGCAAGGTCAACGTGACCAGCGAGGAAGAGGTCGCCGCGGCCTTCGCCAAGGCGCGCGAGGCGCATGGGCAGGAGCGTATTCTGGTCAACTGCGCCGGGATCGGCAATGCGATCAAGACCGCCAGCCGCTCCAAGGAAGACGGCAGCATCAAGCACTTCCCGCTCGCCGCGTTCGACTTCGTGATCCAGGTCAACCTTGTGGGTACCTTCCGCTGCATCGCGCACTCGGCGGCAGGCATGCTGACACTCGATCCGCTGAACGACGACGGCGAACGTGGCGCGATCGTCAACACCGCCAGCGTTGCGGCCGAAGACGGCCAGATCGGCCAGGCGGCCTACTCGGCCTCCAAGGGCGGCGTCGTCGGCATGACCCTGCCGATCGCGCGCGACCTGATGGGCGAGGGTATCCGCGTGAACACGATCCTGCCCGGCATTTTCCATACGCCGCTGCTGATGGGCCTGCCCGAAAAGGCGATCGAAGCGCTCAACGCCTCGGTCCCGTTCCCCAAGCGCCTCGGCAAGCCCGAGGAATACGCCAAGCTGGCGATGGTCATGCTGGAGAACACCTACTTCAACGGCGAGGACGTGCGCCTCGACGGTGCGATCCGCATGGCGCCGCGCTGAGCGACCGAGGAATTGTGAAACCGGATGGGCCCCCGCCTTGTTGTGGGGGCCCTTTTTCTTGGGATTTCCGGCGGGTTCCAGGGTCGATTGCGGCCTTTCCTACCGCGGCCCGCATGTTCTATCGGAGAGACATGATCGCCTGCTGCCCCCTCCCGGAAAGCAACCAATCGGGCACCCGCGCGCATCGGGGCGCGCATCGGGCGGTTTTCTCCCTCTGGACACTGTGTCAGGTGTGTCAGGGAGGAGATCCGAATGCCTGACTTAACCCAGATCAAGCTCGACATCGACGGCGCAATCGCCACGATCACGCTGCATCGTCCGGAGAAGATGAACGCCTTCACCAACGCGATGCGCGACGAGCTGATCGAAGCGATCGACCTAACGGATGCGGACGACGCAGTGCGCGCGGTGATCGTGACGGGCGAGGGGGAGCGGGCGTTCTGCGCCGGGGCCGATCTGACGCCCGCGAGCGGGAAGGGGCCCTTCGCCGCCGACGAGGAGGTGGACGACCTCTCCGATCCCATCGTGCGCGATGGGGGCGGCCGGCTGGTGATGCGGCTGTTCAACTCTCAAAAGCCGCTGATCGGGGCGTGCAACGGCGTCGCCGTCGGTGTCGGCGCGACCATGCAGCTGCCCTTCGACATGCGGCTGGCGAGCGAGAATGCGCGCTTCGGCTTCGTCTTTGCCCGCCGCGGGATTACTCCTGAAGCCGCGTCGAGCTGGTTCCTCCCGCGGCTCGTCGGCATGCAGACCGCGCTCGAATGGTGCATGACGGGGCGCATCTTCGCTGCCGACGAGGCGCTGGCGGCGGGGCTGGTCCGCTCGGTCCATCCTCAGGGCGAGCTGATGGATGCAGCGCGCGGTCTGGCGCGCGAGATTGCCGAAAACACCTCCGCGCTCTCGGTTGCCATGACCCGCGCGATGCTATGGCGGCTGTCTGCCGCCGAACACCCGATGATGGCGCACCGGATCGACAGCCGTGCGATCTATCGCCTTTCGCGCGGACAGGATGCGAAGGAAGGCATCGCCAGCTTCCTTGAGAAGCGCGCGCCCGATTTTCCCGGCAATGTCACCACCGACATGCCCGATTTCTATCCCTGGTGGCAGGAGCCCGAATACAAATGAACGGTAATGGTTGGCATATCGGCGTCCTCGGCGGATCGGGGTTGTACGAGGGGATAGAGCTGGAAGACCAGCAGCAGATCGAGGTTTCCTCGCCCTTCGGCGATCCTTCCGGACCGGTGACGACGGGCACCGTCGGCAACGTGCGCCTGACCTTCATGGCACGCCACGGGGCGGGGCATGCGAAGTCGCCCGACACGGTGAACTACCGCGCCAATATCGATGTGATGAAGCGCTGCGGCGTGACCGACCTGGTCGCCATCAGCGCCATCGGCTCCCTGCGAGAGGAGATGGCGCCGACGCACTTCGTGGCGGTGGACCAGTTCATCGACCGCACCAGCGGGCGCGCGCACAGCTTCTTCGGCGAAGGCCTGGTGGCGCATGTCTCTCTGGCGGACCCGGTCTGCCCGCGTCTGATGGCACTGGTTGCGGGCGCTGCCGAGGCGAGCGGATCGACCGTGCATCGTGGCGGCACCTATATCGCCATGGAGGGGCCGCAGTTCTCCACCCGTGCGGAAAGCCGCATGTATCGTGGCTGGGGCGGCGATGTGATCGGGATGACGGGCATGCCCGAAGCGCGCCTCGCCCGCGAAGCCGAGCTGCCCTACGCGATGCTGGGCATGGTGACCGATTACGACAGCTGGCGCGACGAGGAAGCGGGCGTCGAGGCGTTCGACATTCTCAGCGTCCTGAAAGGCAATGCGGACCGCGCGCGCGCCATGCTGGACGAGCTGGTGGCAACGCTGCCCGAAACGCGTGGGGCCAGTCCTGTAGACACCGCGCTGGAACACGCGATCATCACCGCACCCGAAATGCGCGACAAGGCCCTGATGGCGAAGCTGGATGCGGTCGCCGGGCGGGTGCTGGGGTAGGCGGAAGGGATTTCGTCATTGCGAGCGGAGCGAAGCAATCCAGAGCGTAGCGCGTCATAGCCCTGGATTGCCGCGGAGCCTGTCGGCTCCTCGCAATGACAAGTTCAACAAGCTTGGCGGGTGAGTGCGTCTAGTTGCTGAACGCGTCCGCGATGGAACAGCCTGCCGGGCCCAGAATGACGATGAACAGCGTGGGCAGGATGAACAGGATCAGCGGCACGGTCATGATCGCGGGCAGGCGCGCGGCCTTCTCCTCGGCGCGCATCATCCGCTCGTTACGGAATTCGGCCGAGAGGACGCGCAGCGCCGATGCCAGCGGGGTGCCGTAGCGTTCGGTCTGGATCATCGTGGTGACGACGCCCTGAATGGCTTCCAGATCGACGCGGTAGGCCAGGTTGTCGAACGCCTTCTTGCGCTCGTTCAGGAAGGACAGTTCGATCGCGGTCAGCAGGAATTCGTCGCCCAGTTCGGGATAGGCGCGGCCCAGTTCCTTGGCCACGCGGTTGAACGCGGCGTCCACCGTCAGGCCGGCCTCGGCGCAGATCACCAGCAGGTCGAGCGCGTCCGGCAGGCCCTTGCGGATCGCATCGGTGCGCTTCTTGGCCTTGTTGGCAATGTAGAGTTCGGGCCCCTTGTAGCCCAGGAACACCACGACAGAGAGCGCGCCGAGCTTCTTGAACGAACCCATGTCCTCGTAGATGCCCGAAAGGTAGAGCACGTAGAACGCGATGAGGCCCAGCACGACCGGCGCGATGGCGCGCGCCAGGATGACATAGACCGCATATTCCTTGTTGCGGATGCCGGCATGGGCCAGCTTCTGCTGCACCTGCGCCACCTGGCTGGGCTGCAGAACGTTGAAATTGTTGAGCGTGTCCTTGACCTTGTCGGTCTTCTCGGTGCGTCGCACCAGGCTCTTGCGCTTGCGGCCATGCTCCTTGACGATGCCCGCCTTAAGCTCGTCGCGCCGGGCGTTCAGCGCCTTCACGCGCTTGGCCATGGGATCGCGCACGGTGATCGCGGCATAGATCGCAAGCATCACCGCCATCGCGGCGACACCGGCCAGGACGGTCGCCACCAGGATCACGTCGACGCCCAGCAGGGTGGGGCCGGAAGGCGATCCGACCAGCAGGCCGATCGGGAGGGTGGGCGCGAAGTCCATCAGATCTCGAAGCTCACCATCTTGGCCATGATGAACACGCCCAGACCCATCCACACCAGCCCGCCAAGGCCGATGACCATCAGGCGTTCATCGACGAAGAAGGCGCCCAGATAGTTCGGGTTGATCCACCAGATCATCGCAAAGACGAGGAATGGCAGCGAGCCCACGATGTAGGCCGAAGCCTTCGATTCCGAGCTCATGGCTTTGATCTTGAGCTTCATCTGCGAACGCTTGCGCAGCACGTCGGACAGGTTAGACAGCGTTTCGGCCAGGTTGCCGCCGGTCTCGCGCTGGATCGCCAGCGTGATCGTGAAGAAGTTGAATTCGGGCACGTTGAGCCGGTCGGCACTGACCTGCATGGCATCTTCCATCGACCGGCCGATCTTGATCCGTTCGATAATGCCCTTGAACTCGATGCCGACGGGCCCGGAAATCTCCTGTGCGACAACAGCCAGCGTCTCTGTAACCGGCAGCCCGGAGCGCAGCCCGCGTACCAGCAGGTCGATCGCGTCGGGGAATTTCGTGATGAATTGCGTGGTGCGGCGCTTGATGAAGAAATTCACCACCAGATGCGGCAGCCCCGCACCGATGAACACCCCGCCCACCAGCGAGAGCAACGGCACGCCGGTCTGAAGATAGAGGATCAGCCCGAGAACGATCGAGAGGCCGAGGCTGACATAGATATACTGCGACACCGTCCAGCTGCGGCCGGTCCGCTGCAGCCGGATGGCCAGCGCCTCGGTGCGCGAACCCGACCCGGCCACCTTGTGGACCTTGGGTTTGCGCGCCGCCATCGCCTTCTTCATCTGCGATTCGACCTTCGCCTCGGAACTTTCCGAGTGGCGGTAGCGCACGCCGCTGAGCCGGCGTTGCACCTGCTTGCGGGTCGACGGGCCGATAAAGGCGGCCATCACGAGGCCCACGGCCGCAGCCATGCCGATCAGAAGGGGGAGGAGCTGGATGAAGTCCATCTGTGCGTTCTTTTCACCGATGCGCGGAATCGGGCGCAGCGCCTTTCATGGATCGGCGCGTGCCCGTTGGCCCTATGCGTCGGCTTTCGCTGCCCCCTTTGTCTTGGGCTTCTTTTCGCTGCGCGACTTCTCTTTCTTCGAAGGTGTCAGCAGGCCCTTGAGATCGAGCGAGCCGAGCAGGGATTTCTTGCTCGATTCCTCTTCGTTCACCAGCTCTTCGTCACCCGCCGAACCAATGTGTTCCACCACCTTGCGCAGCTGTGCCGTGACCTTGCTGGACTTGTTGGCTTCCACGAAGGCCTGGCCAAGCTTGGCGGCATTGGTGGCCGCCTTGGCGTCCTCGGGCAGTACGAAATCGACCTTGCGTTCGACCGAGGCTTCGAAATCGGCGCGGCTGATTTCCGCCAGGCCGCTTTTCGCCTTGTTGGCCACGAGCAGCGGCTGGGCATGGGGCGCGTAGGTCTTGAGCCAGCTGAGGATGCGGATCGCATCGCGCGCGGAGGCGAGCGTGAATTCGCACACCAGCGTCACGATGTTCACATCCGCGAGCAGCTGCGGGAAATTGATCAGCATGTTGCGCGGCAGATCGATCACCGTCACTTCGAAGGCCTGCCGGAATTCCTCTTCCAGCTGCACGAAGGCGGCCCCGTCGGTCATCAGCGGCGCGCTGATCGGGGCTTCGGCGGAAAGGACCGCCAGATTGTCGTTCGCGCGGATCATCGCGCGTTCGATGAACAGGCCGTCGATCCGGCTGGGATTGTCGATCGCGTCGGTCAGCCCGCGGCCCGGTTCCAGGTCCAGCGTGAGCGCGCCGGTACCGAAGTGCACATCGAGATCGAGCAGTGCGGTCGGCAGCTTGTGTTCGTCGCTGAAAATCCATGCAAGCGAGGTCGCCACGGTCGAGGCACCGGCCCCGCCGCGCGTGCCGACGACCGCGGTGGAGACATGGCGCTTCGCCGTCGCCGCATCGGCCGTCTTGGGGGTGGAGAACACGGCCTGCGCTTCGTTCAGGGCGTCGCGCAACTGGCCCGACGCCAGCGGCTTGAGCAGGTAGTCGTGAATGCCGCTGGCAAGCAGATCGCGATAGAGGCGCACGTCGTTCACCTGGCCAACGGCAATCACCACCGTGCCCGGTTCGCAGACTTCGGCAAGGCCGTTGATCTCGGTCAGCGGGTCGCTGCACTCGGACAGGTCGACCACCAGGATATTGGGGCTGGCAGAGACGGAGAGGCTCTGGATCGCGTTGCGCAGGCCACCCTTGGCGCATTTCTCCGGCGCCCAGCCGAGCTCGGCCACGACCGGGCGCAGCGTATCGAGCGCGTTATCGTCGCAGATGAATGCGGCGAAGGGATCGCGATTGCCCGGCATGCTGGAATTCCAAGGTGCGTTCATCGTGTGTCCTCGTTTCCTGTCGCGCCTAGTTCGGCCCACCGCCGGCGGTGGCGATTTCGGGAAGATTGCCTTCACGATATGCGTCGATCGCGCGGTTGGAGCTGGTGATGACCGGGCTGCCCCTGCTTTCCTGGCCACGGACCAGGTCTTCCGGATTGGCGACCATGGCGGCGACATTGCTGTTGGTCGCGCAGCCGTAATTGCGGCTGGTCGCATTGGCGAAGTTGGCGTCGGACGTATCGCTCCAGTCGGGGCAACCGGGTACGCTTGCGACCGAGCGGGTAACGATAACGCGCGTCCGGCCCGGTTCGATGAAGCCTTCCGTCACCGGCGCCAGATCGCTCAGCATGATGCCGTAGCGTTCGACGATGGCGCCGACATTGTCGATCGTGGCGGCGCTGGCGGTGTCCTCCTCGATGGTGACGCGGTCGCCATATCCCAGGTCGAGCGCTTCGAACCAGCCCGCCAGCCTGCGCTGTTCGGAAATGGGCAGACCACCGGGGCCCCCAGCAAGATCGAGCGTATAGTGCGTGCGCTCCACCACCGGCTGCTTGGTGCTGTAGAGGCTCTGGTTCATCTCGCCGCTGCACGCGCCGAGCGATACTGCGAGGGCGCTTGCACACAGACCGGCAAGAATGCGTTTCGTCTTGGTCATGGCGGCGTGGTCCCTCACTTGTTGATGCTGAAGCCGGGGGCGGCGGAGGCGCTGCGCTGTTTGCGGCCGGGCTTGCCAGCCCTGCGCGTGCTCTCCTGATCGCCCTGCGAGATGGCCGGTCCGGCGGACTGGCGATCGCTGGCGCGGGGCACGGGGCGGTCGGGCCCGTCACCGCGTGCATTTTCCTGGAAGCCGAACTGTTGGCTGAGGACGTTGGGGCTGTTGTACCCGTCGGTCGGCAGGCGAATGTCGTTCCCGTTGACCGGCTTCACCAGGTATGGGGTGATGACGATGACCAGTTCGGTCTCGCCCTTGCGGAAATTGGTCGAGCGGAACAGGTTGCCCAGGATCGGCACGTCGCCGAGGCCAGGGGCCTTGTCGATCGAGTTTTGGGCGTTGTTGGTCATCAGCCCAGCGATCATGAAGCTCTGGCCAGAACCCAGCTCCAGCGTGGTGGATGCCTTGCGGACAGTGACGCCGGGAATCTGGAAACCGTTCAGCGTGACGGCACCCTGCGAGGACAATTCCGACACTTCCGGCGCGACGCGGATCGAAATCCGTCCATCGGCCAGCACGGTGGGCGTGTAGATCAGCTTCACGCCGTAGTTGCGATATTCGACCGAAGTGGCGCCAAGGCCCTGGCTGATCGGGACCGGAAATTCGCCACCGGCGAGGAAATCGGCGGTCTCGCCCGAAAGCGCGGCGAGATTGAACTCCGAAAGCGTGGTGACGAGGCCGTTCGTCTCGGCAAGGTCGAGTGCGCCCAGGATATTCAGGCCGAACAGGTTGCCGAACGCGCCGAGCGTGGTTCCATTGCCCACGGTGCCGACGGCGGGGCCGGGGATTTCGGTGCCGTCGGGAAGCACGCGCACGGCTTCGCTCACACCGTTGCCCACGGCAAGCGGCCCACCGACGGCATATTGATTGCTTGCCGCCTGACGGCCGGTGCCGACACCGAACTGGAAGCCGTTGGTGCCGTCGATGGTGGAAATGTTGCTGCCGATTGCACGGACGAGCGAGCGGCTGACCTCGGCGAAGCGCACCTGCAGGTTGACCTGCAGCGGGGTCGCCGTGGTGAGCCGCGCGATGACATTGGTTTCATCGCCCAGGAAGGCCTGCACGAGACGCTCTGCCTCCGATGCATCCTCCGGATTGGCGACCGTGCCGGTCAGCAGCACGGTGTTGCTGCCCATCGTGGCAACCGAAACCTTCGCCTGCGGCATGGCAAGCGCCAGCATCTGGTCGATGCTGCCGATGTTCGATCCCACGCGGATGTTGGCCGCCCAGATCACGTCGCCAGCCGCATTGCTGGCGTAGACCGTGGTTTCCCCGCCGGACTTGCCGAACAGGTAGAGCTGGCGCTGCGATTTGATCTGGATGTCGGCAATCGCGTCGTTCGCGATGAACACATCGCTCATCGAGCCGGGCACGTTGATGAGTTCGCCCTTGCCGATCGACAGGACGATGTCCTGCGTCGGGCGGACCACCGACTGCGCGTCGGCCATCGTGGGTATCGTGGCGAGCGGCGTGCCCAGAAGTGCGGCGCCGAGCAGCATCGGGCGCAGCCGGCGGTGCGCGCGAACGCTCCGTCCTGGCGTGGCGTTACTGTCTTTGGCGTTCATCATATTGGCCTTTTTCATGCTCAGTCCCGCCCGATCTGGGTTGTGCGTGCCGTGTCCGTGCGCACGCCCCCCGTCCTGCCGGCGGCAACGCTGGTGCTGTCCTGGCCCCGCATCACGCGGACGGTGGGGCCGGACTGCGCAGCTTCAATTTTCACGCTCCCATCGGGCTGCAGGGACACGGCCGGCGGCAGCCGTGCCGGCGGGGCGCTGTCGCCGCTCTGCTGGGGCTGGTCTTGCTGCGACTGCCGCGTGCGGGTCGCAAAGCGGGAAACATCCGCGCCCGTGACGTAGGAAGATACGGTGTCGCTCGGCATGGCACGCGCGCGGGCGAGCAGACGCTCTTCTTCCTCAGGCGTGGCATTGTCTGGAATGGCGATTTCGCCGGAAGCCAGCGCACGCTCCAGGTCGCTCGCGTTGTCCGCGATGGAACGCAGCGAAAGGCTGAGCGTGCCGACCGTTTGCGCGACCGCGATCTTCTCGGCGATCTTGGGCGTCACTTCCAGCGTGACCGTGCTGAAGGTGCGCACGGCGGTCTGCCCGTCGACGGTCGCCTGCGAGGTCGACTGATCGGTGGCGAGCACGCGCAGGTTGCGCAAAATCGTTTCGGTAGCCTTCAGGCCGCCCGCGTCGTGGGTCATCATCAGGTCGATCCGGTCGCCCGGGAAAACGAACCCGGCGACGGCGGTATTGGCGTTAACGGGCACCGTGACGGCCCGCATGCCGGGGCCGAGCGCGGCGGCCAGAAAGCCACGGTCGCCCGGAGCAACGAGGCCGCCCTGGGTCACCGGTTCTCCGGCAGTGATGGGATAGCGTACGACCGTGCCCAACAGCTGGGTCACGTCTGCTTCGCCGTCGATATAATAGGCATCGCGCACCAGCTCTGTCGGCCAGGCCTGAAAGCCGATCGCATCCTGGGTGATGATCGTGCCGACGGGCAGGCTGCGGTTGGCGACCAGAACGCGCGGGCCGGTCGGCTCGGCGGGTGCGGCGGCGGATGCCTGCGGTGCGGAGGAGCCGACAAACATGCTGCGGGCGATAAAGGCCGTTCCTGCCGCAATGACCAGTGCAGCCAGCAACAGAACCAGCTTCTTCCTATCCATGACTAAACAGTCCCCCAGAAATCGCTCGCAAGCCGTCCTTCGGCCAGCATGGTTGCCGCTGATATGGCATCATTGGTTAAAATGGAGTTCACCCAGACCGTTCACGCTGCGAGCCCGATGGCATCGCCTGCGGCAGGGAAGTAATGCGCGGCCAGCACCCACAGGCCAGCGGCGGAGATCGCCACGCCATAGGGAATGGCGAGCCGATCCTTGCGCCGCCGCATGATGTGCCACGATCCCAGAACCAGGGTCAGCACACCGCCCAGCAGGGCCATCAGCACGATCAGCTGCATGAACAGAACAGGCTCGATCCACAGGGCCAGCGCGGTCAGCAGCTTTACGTCGCCGCCCCCCATCGCCCGCATGGCGAACAGGACGGCCAGAATCGCGAAGGCGATCAGCGCGACACCGAACTGAAGCGCAATGCCGGGCCACAGGGACAGGCCGCTTGCCCACCAGAACAGCGGCGCGCCCAGCGCCACGGCGCCGGTCAGCCAGTTGTCGATCCGGCGGGCCCTGATGTCGGTAATGGCCGCGATCAGCAGCGCGATTGCCAGCCCGATCAGCAGTGCATATTGCAGGTAATCGATCATATTGATTGGGCCCCGGTTTTACTCTTCGAGGCCCCCTGCTACGCGCTCGCGCTTACCAAAAAGTAACCAAGCCACTGTGATCGCCGGAGTGACAGACTATGCCAGTGGATACCGCCGCCAAGTTCGATCGCCGCGCCATTCCCGCCGCTGCGGTTGAGCGACACTGGGAGGCAGCAGACGGCACCAGGCTGAGGCGGATCGACTGGCAGCCCCAGGGGAGAGACGACGGCGCGGACGAGCCGCCGCGCGGGTCCATCCTGTTTCTCCCGGGGCGTGGCGACCACTACGAGAAGTATCTCGAAACGCTGGACCAATGGTCGCGCGAGGGCTGGTACGTCACGGCGAGCGACTGGCGCGGGCAGGGCACCTCGAAGCGGTTGGGGCGCGATCCGCATACCGGCCACATCGAGGATTTCGGCATCTGGACCCGCGATCTGTCGAGCCTGTGGGACACGTGGCAGGCCGAAACGCCGGGGCCGCATGTCCTGATCGGCCATTCGATGGGTGGGCATCTGGTGCTTCGCGCTCTGGTGGAAAAGCGGGTCGATCCCGATGCGGTGGTGCTTTCGGCACCGATGCTCGGCCTGGTGGGCACACCCGGGCCGCTGTGGCTGCTCGGCCCGCTTTCCAAGGGTATCGCACGGCTGGGCGATCCCCGCCGTCCCGCCTGGAAATCGAGCGAGAAGCCCGGCGCGCTGCCCGAAGATCGCGGCGCGCTGCTGACGCACGATCCCGACCGCTATGCAGACGAGCTGTGGTGGCGCGACGAACGGCCCGAGGTGGCCATGGGTCCGGCCAGCTGGGGCTGGGTCGCCGCCGCCATTGAATCGATGCGCACGATCGAGGCGAAGGGCGCGCTGGAGACGGTCGAGACGCCGGTGCTTCTGTTCGGTACCACCAATGATCAGCTGGTGGCATGGAACGCTATCGAGCGCGCAGGCCAACGGCTTCCCTATGGCGAGGTGCTGGAATTCGGTGATGAAGCGCATCATGAGATTTTCCGCGAGGCCGACCGCGCGCGCACCCGCGCGATGGACGGAATTGCCGACTTCCTCGATCGCAAAGCGCTGCGAAACACCTAGCTTGCAGCAATGCCGGATTACGACCTAGCGATCATCGGCGCCGGAATGGCAGGCGCGAGCCTTGCGGCCGAGGTGGGCGGGCACCTGCGTGTGCTCCTGCTCGAAGCGGAGGACATGCCGGGTTATCATACCACCGGGCGTTCTGCGGCTTTCTGGGAGGAATGCTACGGCGGTCCCGAAATCGTGCCGCTGAGCCGCGCGTCGGAGGGTTACTTGCGCGATGGCGGTTTCCTGAGCCAGCGCGGGGCACTCTATATCGGGCGCAGCGAAGATAGCGCGAAACTCGATGCGTTCGAGGCACGGTTCGCAGATAGCGGCGCGCGGTTCGAGCGCTTGCCCTCCGCCGCCGCGCAGGCCCATGTGCCCAGCCTTCGCGAGGAATGGAGCGAGGCGATCTGGCAGCCGCATTGTGCGGACATCGATGTCGCCGGGCTCCACCAGCATTACCTGAAGGCCGCCAGCGCCGCCGGTGTGGAACTGGTCACGCGCGCACGGATCGAGAGCATCGATGGTGAGGGAGGCGGCTGGCGGTTGCGCTCCGCCGACGGCCGCGAATGGCGCGTTGGCGCGATTGCCAATGCATCGGGGGCCTGGGCGGACGACATCGCGAAGCTGGCCGGGGCCCGCCCGCTCTCCATCCAGCCGCTCCAGTGAACCATGCTGCAGGTCCGCGCCGATCCACCCCTGCCGCGCACCGGGCCGCTGACGCTCGACATATCGGGCGCGTTCTATTTCAAGCCGGAAAGCGCGAACGCAATGTGGTTCAGCCCGCACGACGAGACGCCCGTCCCGCCGTCCGACGCCGCACCCGAGGAACTGGCGGTGGCACAAGCGCTCGACATCTTCGCACAGGTGCTCGACGCCGAACCGGTCAAGCTGGAACGGACCTGGGCAGGCCTGAGGAGCTTTGCGCCCGATCGCAAGCCGGTGATCGGGTGGGATGCCCGCGTGCCCGGCTTCTTCTGGTTCGCCGGGCAGGGCGGCTTCGGCATACAGACCGCGCCCGCTGCCGCGCGGCTTGCCGGACAAGTGCTGCGCGATGCTCAGCGCGACGAGATGACCCGACGGCTCGACGCAGAGGCGTTTTCTCCCGCCCGCTTCGGGTAGAGCCCGGCGGCCCGATTTGGTAGCTTGCCACTCCAACACCAACCGAAGGGGACTGCTGAATGGCTCACACTTTCGAAATCTACCGCGACAAGGCCGACGAGTATCGGGTCCGCTTCAAGTACAATTCCGAGATCATGTTCTCGACCGAAGGCTATTCCAGCAAGGCCAGCGCGCAGAATGCGATCGATTCGATCAAGTCGAACGGTCCCTCGGCCGAGGTTGTCGACAACAGCTAGCCTTCGGTAGCTAGCGGATGCTGTCGGCGGCGTCGCTGGCAAGCCTGTCCGCCCGCTCGTTCTCGGCGTGCCCCGAATGGCCTTTCACCCAGTGCCAGGTCACCCGGTGGCGGGCGTTCAGATCGGCCAGCTGGCGCCACAGGTCCTCGTTTTTCACCGGCTGCTTGCTCGCGGTTTTCCAGCCGCGTTTCTGCCAGCCGGGGAGCCACTTCGTGATCCCGTCGATCAGGTATTTGCTGTCGGTGTAGAGATCGACCGTGCAGGCGCGCTTGAGCGCCGACAGCCCCTCTATCGCGGCGGTCATCTCCATCCGGTTGTTGGTGGTATTGCCTTCGGCGCCCGACAATTCCTTCTCGGTATTGCCCCTGCGCAGCAGGACACCCCAGCCGCCCGGGCCGGGATTGCCCTTGCAGGCCCCGTCGGTAAAAATCTGTACGTCGCTCATGAAATGCCCATCTAGGTCCGGAACGCGGCTTCGCCCTGCTCCCGGTAGAATGCAAGCCTGCGCACGAACTGCATCGGGTCCTTGCGGCGCACCAGCCCGTCGGCGGGCGTGGCGAACCAGTCTTCCACCCGGGTGGCCACGAAGCGCAGGCACGCGGCCTGTGCAAGGATCGGCAGCGCCTGTCGCTCGGCTGGAGAGAGCGCGCGCGATGCTTCGTAACCCTGCATCAGTGCCGTACCGATCTGCGGGCGGAAGACATTGTCTTTCGCGGTGAAGCTCCACGCGGCATGCGTCACCGCCAGATCGAAGGCGAGCATCCCGGTGCAGGCGAAATAGAAATCGATCAGCCCCGTCACAGCGCCATCAACGATCAGCACGTTGTCGGGGAAAAGATCGGCGTGAATAATGCCCTCGGGCAGGTCGGACGGCCAGCGTTCGAGCAGCTGGGCACCGCAATCGGGCAGGGTGCGCGCGAGATCCGGATCAATCTCGTCGAACCGGTCCGCATGGGCGCGCAGCATTTCGATACAGGTCGACAGCGGCAGCGAAGAGCGCCGCTTGCCCGGGAAATCCTGGGTCGCCTGATGTAGTTGCGCCAAGGCGCCTCCGACGGCCCGGGCCTCGACTGGCGAGGGCTCGTCGATGGAAATCCCCGGTAGAAATTCGATCAGCGCCGCCGGCTTTCCGCGAATGGTAATCATCCGCGCATCGTCGCGCGTGTGGATCGTGCGCGGCACCGGCTGGCCGCGCGCGGACAGGTGATCGAGCAGGGAGAGGAAAAAGGGCAGTTCCTCCGCCTCGGTCCGCGCTTCGAACACGGTCAAGATGAAATGCCGGGCGGCATTATCCTGTACGGTTTCCACCAGCCAGTTGCTGTTGGAAACGCCTTCCGCAATGCCCTTGGCCGAACGCAGGCTGCCTACGTCGTAGGCCGACAGGATCTCCGCGATCTCGGAGGAGCTGAGGTGGGTATAGACCGCCATGGCCGGGTCCTCCGGCGGGCCTAGTCGGCCAGCTGGCGCGGCAGCTTGAAGGTCATCTTCTCTTCGGTGACGAGGATCGGGCGTTCCTCGATGGTGCGCCACTCGGCCAGCTTGTCGACGACTTCGCGCACCAGCATCTCGGGCGCCGAAGCCCCGGCCGTCAGCCCGACCGTGCCGACTCCTTCCAGCCATTCAGGCTGTATCTCGCTGGCGCGCTGGATCAGCTTCGCGGTGGTGCCGCAGCGCTCTGCCCCCTCGACCAGCCGCAGCGAGTTGGACGAATTGGGCGCGCCGATCACCAGCACCAGATCGCTGCCGGGCGCGAGTTCCTTGACCGCGGCCTGCCGGTTGGAGGTCGCGTAGCAGATGTCTTCCGCCTTCGGCCCCACGATCTGCGGATAGCGGGCTTCGAGCGCCTCGATGATGTGATGCGTGTCGTCGACCGAAAGCGTGGTCTGGGTGAGGAAGGACAGCTCCTCATCCTCGGTGAAGGGCAGCGTTGCCACGTCCTCCACCGTTTCCACCAGGGTCATGCGGCCCTCTGGCACCTGGCCCATGGTGCCGATCACCTCCGGGTGGCCTTCATGGCCGATGAAGATGATGTGGCGATCCTTTTCCAGCTGGCGCTCCGCCTGGCGGTGCACCTTGCTGACCAGCGGGCACGTCGCATCGACATACATCAGCTTGCGCCGTTCCGCCTCGGCGGGCACGGATTTGGGTACGCCGTGCGCGCTGAAGACGACCGGCGCATCGTCGGGCACCTCGTCCAGCTCTTCGACGAAGATGGCGCCCTTTTCCTTCAGGCTGTCCACCACGAAGCGGTTGTGCACGATCTCGTGCCGGACATAGACCGGCTTGCCGTATTTCTCGAGAGCGCGCTCCACGATCTCGATCGCACGGTCCACACCGGCGCAAAACCCGCGCGGCGCGGCGATCAGGATGGTCAGGCCCGGGCGATCCGACTTTGCGTCGGTGGCCGGATGCGTGGCGGGAAAGGCGGCGTTCATGCGCCTCTATCTAGCCATTATGCTCGCGCGCCGCTAGGTGGCCGGAGCGAGTTTGACGAGAAGACCGATCAGGGAAAGACCGAAGATGCATTCTGCCGCCCGCTTCCTCCTGCCTGCCGCTGCCGGGCTGACCCTTGCCGCATGTTCCAGCGAGGGGGATCTCGTGGTGAACCAGGGTGTGGGTGTGACGGCTCTGCGCAGCCTGTGCCCCGCAGTCGGCGTCCCGGACTATACCGGCGATATTACCACCTTCCGGTCTCCCAACAGCCGCCTCGCCAGCGATCTCGATATAGAGGCGACAATCACCAATGTTCGAACCACCTGCGACGAGCAGGCCGATCGGATCTACACCAACGCCACGTTCGATGTTTATGCAAGCCGCGCCGATACGCGCGGCGCCCGCACGGTCGAACTGCCGTATTTCGCGGTCGTGCTGCGCGGCGGCAGCTCCGTCGTCACCAAGCGCGTCGGGACGGTCAGCGTGACCTTTGCCGACGGTCAGGACCGCGCAGTGGGCCAGGGGCAGGCGGGTGCCTTCATCAACCGCGCCGATGCGACCCTGCCCGAGGACGTGCGCGACCGCATCACCCGCAAGCGCACGGCCGGCGATGCCGACGCCGCGCTCGATCCGCTGGCGGACCCGCAGGTGCGTGCGGAAGTGCAAGCCGCGAGCTTCGAACTGCTGGTCGGCTTCCAGCTGTCCGAAGAGCAGCTGGCCTACAACGCCACCCGCTGATCGCGTGAATGGGGTGCGGGCGGGCGCGAAGCCTTGCTCGCGCCGCCAAACCGGCTAAGCGGGCGCGCCATGGCCCAGACGAAAACCCCCGATACCCAGACGATCTACGCCGCCTATGCCGAGCGGATCGATGCCGTACTCTCCGCGCTAGAGATGGAGGGCACGCTCCCGCCCGGCGTTTCGCGCGCCAATGTCGCCGTGGAGCCTCCGCGCGACCCCTCGCACGGCGATATCGCGACGAACGCCGCGATGGTGCTGGCCAAGCCCGCGAAAACCAATCCGCGCGCGCTGGCGGAGCAGATCGTCGAGCATCTCAATCGAGAGCCTGATATCGAAGCCGCCGAAATTGCGGGGCCGGGTTTCATCAACCTGCGCATCGCGGATCGCGCCTGGGTAGAAGAAGTGCGCGCGATCGGCGCGCTGGGCGAAGGTTACGGACGCTCCGCGATGGGCGCGGGCAGCCGGGTGAACGTCGAATATGTCTCCGCCAATCCCACCGGCCCGATGCACATGGGCCACTGCCGCGGCGCGGTGGTGGGCGATGCGCTGGCGAGCCTGCTCGATGCGACGGGCCATCAGGTCACGCGCGAATATTACGTCAACGATGCGGGCGGGCAGGTCGATGTGCTCGCGCGCTCAGCCCATGTGCGGTACCGCGAAGCGCTGGGCGAAAGCGTGGGCGAGATTCCCGAAGGGCTCTATCCTGGCGACTATCTGATCCCTGTCGGCAAGGCGCTGGCCGAGGAATTCGGGGACAAATACGCCGCCGCACCGGAGAGCGAATGGCTGGCGCTGCTGCGCCCCCGCGGGGGCGCGGCAATGATGGACCTGATTCGCGCCGATCTCGCCAAGCTGGGCATCGCGCACGACGTGTTTGCCTCCGAGGCCGAGTTGCAGGCGGCCGGCAAGCCCGCCGAGGCTGAGAAATGGCTGCGCGAACAGGGCCTCGTCTACGACGGCGAGCTGGAGAAGCCCAAGGGCAAGACGCCCGACGACTGGGAGCCGGTCGAGCTGCCGCTGTTCCGCTCCACGCAGTTCGGCGACGATCAGGATCGCCCGATCAGGAAGTCGGACGGCAGCTGGACCTATTTCGGCGCCGATCTCGCCTATCACATGCAGAAGGCGGAGAATGCCGATGCGCTGATCGACATCTGGGGTGCCGACCATGCGGGCACGGTCAAGCGGATCAAGGCCGCTGTCGCCGCGCTCTCGCAAGGACAGGGCAAGCCGATCCCATTCGACGTCAAGCTGGTCCAGATGGTCCAGCTGATGCGCGATGGCGAGCCGGTGAAGATGTCCAAGCGTTCGGGTAATTTCGTGACGCTGGCGGATGTGGTGGACGAAGTCGGCAAGGATGTCGTTCGGTTCACCATGCTGACCCGCAAGCCCGAGGCGCAGATGGACTTCGACTTCGCCAAGGTGGTCGAGGCATCGAAGGATAACCCGGTCTTCTACGTGCAATACGCGCATGCGCGTATCCGCTCGACGATGCGCAAGGCGGCGGAGGAAAACCTCGCACCCTCGGACGAGGCGCTGGATGCGCTGGGGCCGGAGGATGTCGCGCTGGTCAAGCTCGCAGCGCAGTATCCGCGCGTGGTCGAAGCGGCGGCGCAGGCGCGCGAGCCGCATCGCATCGCCTTCTATCTCTATGATCTTGCGGCGGCCTTCCACGCCTTCTGGAACGCGGGCAACGAAGATCCGGCAAAAAGGGTCATCCTGACACAGGACCCCAAGCTTAGCGGTGCGAGACTTTATTTGGTCGCACAAATAGGTCAGGTTATCCGCAATGGACTGGGTCTCCTCGGGGTGGAGGCCGTCGAGGAGATGTAAGGATGACCGATCGGGACGATCGCGAGGATGGGGGAAACGCTCCGGTCGAGGCGTCGGATAATGACTCCGCTACCACGGATGCCGACGTAGCCGGAACCGGTGAGGCCGAAGCAGCCGCCGAAGACGAGAGTGGCGATGCTGCTCCGGCGTTCGCGCTGGAGAGCGAGGCGGACGAGGGCGGAACGGTCGAGACTCACGACGAAGCGGATGTGGCGGAGAGCGAAGATCCTGCCTACGACGCGGGCGATCTTGGCCTGGTGAGCGATGACGACGCGCTCCCGTGGCTCGAATCCTCCGATTACGACGATATCGAGAGCGTCGACGCATGGCGCGTGACCGGTTTCGTGGTTCTGGGCCTGCTGGTGCTCGCCCTGGTGGTCGGCGGCATATGGTACTTCACCAATCGGGATGGCGGTGGTGCGCCGGAAGCAGACGGTAGCACGATCGAGGCGCCCGATACGCCGTACAAGGAACGGCCCGATGACCCGGGTGGCAAGACCTTCGAAGGCACCGGCGACATGGCCCCCGCCGTGGGCGAGGGGGAAAGCCGCGAGGGACGGCTGGCGGAAGGATCCGCGACGCCGGAGCCCATTGCCTCCGAACCCGCGAAGCAGGAAGAAGCCGCCGCGCCGACGCAGGATACGCCGAGCACGCCTGCGGCGAACGACAACCGTGTTGCGGTGCAGGTGGGCGCCTATTTCGACAAGGCAGCAGCCGAAGAGGGATGGCGGCAGATCCGCAGCCGGACCGACGCGCTGTCCGGAGTCGAGTACCGCATCGTGCAGGGGCAGGCCGATATCGGTACGGTGTACCGCCTTCAGGCGCTGCCGGGCGACATGGCGGCTGCGCGTCGTCTTGCCGCGGCGCTGGAAGCGGACGGGATCGCAGCGCAGATCAAGCGCTGATGGATGAGGCCGGGCGGGCAGGGGCTCGTCCGGTTCCCTCCCGCCTCGCCCGGCCTCAGAGTTTCCACCATGGCGCACCCGCGCACGCTTGCGGCGAGCGCGCTTTCTTGCCAGCTTCCGAGCCATCATGACCCCAGCAATCTTCGGCTGTTCCGGCCCCGAACTGACCGCCGACGAGCGGGCATTCTTCCGCGAAGCCGATCCTGCGGGCTACATCCTGTTCAAGCGCAATTGCGAAACGCCGGAGCAGCTGCGCCGCCTCACCGACAGTTTGCGCGAAATTCATGGGCGCGAGCATCTGCTGGTCTCGATCGATCAGGAAGGCGACCGTGTCGCCCGGCTCGGCCCGCCGGAATGGCGCAAGTGGCCGGCGCCCGCGCGGTTCGCCGAACTGTACGAGATCGCACCGGCTTCGGCGATCGAGGCGATGCGGCTGAACAGCGAGGCGATGGCCACCGAGCTGGCGAAGGCGGGCGTCACGGTCGATTTCCACGCACCCTGTGATGTGGCCCGGCCCGAGACCGACGATGTGATCGGAGACCGCGCGCTGGGGACCGAGCCGATGCAGGTCGCCGCTCTGGGGCGCGCGATCCTAGATGGAATGGCGGCCGGCGGGGTGGTGGGCTGTCTCAAGCACATGCCCGGCCATGGGCGGGCCACATGCGATTCGCACAAGGCATTGCCCCGCGTCGATGCCGGGGATGCCGAGCTCGCGGCGGATATCGCGCCCTTCGCCAGTCTGGCAGAACGCGCGGCCATCGGCATGACCGCGCATATCGTCTTCACCGAATGGGATGCCGATCGGCCCGCAACGCAGTCCGCATGGGTGGTGGAAAACATCATTCGCCAGCGGATCGGCTTTGCCGGCCTGCTGCTGACCGACGATATCGACATGCAGGCGCTCGACGGATCGATCCCCGAACGTGCTGTCCGCTCGCTGGAGGCGGGCTGCGACCTCGTGCTCAACTGCTGGGGCAAGATGGACGATATGAGAGGCATTGTCGAAGCCTGTGGATCCATTCGGGAAGAGAGCGCGGCCCGGCTGGAGAATGCGCTTGCCAGCGTGTCGGTGCCCGCCGAACCCGCCGATATCGGGGCGCTGTGCGGCATGCGCGATGCGCTGTTTACCGCTGCCGGGCTGGAACCGTGATCGATCTGCCCGAAGGCGGAACGGTGCTCGGTTTCGACGGGAACGACGATGCCGAGTGGGGCGGCGTTGCCGGATCGGGCGGGGCAGACGACGGTGCGCTCCACCTCGCGCTGGAAGGGTGGGAAGGCCCGCTCGACCTGCTGCTGGAACTGGCGCGCAAGCAGAAGGTGGATCTGCGCGAGATTTCCATCCTCGCGCTGGTGGATCAGTATCTCGAATTCCTCGACGGGGCCGAGCAGCTCAAGCTGGAGGTGGCGGCGGATTACCTCGTGATGGCCGCATGGCTCGCCTATCTCAAGTCGAGCCTGCTGCTGCCCAAGGACGAGCAGGAAGACCCGAGCCCCGAAGAACTGGCCCTGCGCCTGCACCTGCGCCTGCAGCGGCTGGGCGCCATGCGGGAGGCTGCGGGGCGCCTCATGGGGCGCGACCGTGTGGGGCGTGACGTCTTCCTGCGCGGCAGCCCGGAAGGCCTGCGTACGCATCGCACGATTGCCTGGCAGGCGGACTGGTACGATCTTGTCCGGGCCTACGGGCAGGTGAAGGCGCGCAACGCACCCGCGCTGCACACCGTGCGCGACAGGCAGGTGATGACGCTGGAGAGCGCGCTTGACCGCGTTTCCTCCATGCTGGGCGTCACGCTGGACTGGATGGTGCTGGAAGATTTCCTGCCCGCCGGGGCCGACCCGAAGCTGCGCAAGTCGGCGATGGCCAGCAGCTTCGTCGCCGCGCTCGAACTGGCGCGAACCGGCCGGGCGGACCTGGCGCAGGACGATATCTTCGGCCCGCTGCGGTTGCGGCGGCGGCGCCAGCAGGCCCCCGCATGAGCGGTGAGCCGGAAAGCCTCGACCGCGCATTGGAAGCGGCGCTGTTCGCGGCAGAGGATGCGCTGACCATCGACCAGCTGGCCAGCCATCTGGGGGATGTGGACAAGGGCGCCGTACGCGATGCTCTGGCCCGGCTCACGCAATTCTACGCGCCGCGCGGCCTCAACTTGGTCGAACGCGGCAAGCGCTGGCACTTCCAGACTGCGCCCGATTGCGCGCACCTTTTGCGCAAGGAGCGCGAATCGCTGCGCAAGCTCAGCCGCGCGGCGACCGAGGTGCTGGCGATTGTCGCCTATCACGAGCCGGTCAGCCGCGCCGAGATCGAATCGATTCGCGGTGTGCAGACCTCCGGCGGTACGCTCGACGTGCTGATGGAGGCGGGTTGGGTGAAACCCGCTGGCCGCCGCGAAGTGCCGGGACGCCCGGTGATCTACGCCACCACGCCCGAATTCCTGCGTCATTTCGGTCTCGAATCGCGGCGCGACCTGCCGGGTATCGACGAATTGCGCGCCACCGGGATGCTCGATCCGGTGGAAGAGGCGTTCGCGGCGGAAATGGCCGAAGACGACGATCGGGAACGCTCCGAAGAGGCCTGAGCGGCTCTCGCCCGTCAAACGGTGGCAGCATGCGGTGGCGGCTGGAAGTCACGCCGCGCAATCCCTATAGGCATTGGGTAACGTCACACAGAGGCACTTATGTTCGGTCAAATCGGTATCTGGCAGATTCTCATCGTCGCACTCGTCGTACTCGTGCTCTTCGGGCGCGGGCGTATTTCGGAAATGATGGGCGATTTCGGCAAGGGTGTCAGCAGCTTCAAGAAAGGCCTCAACGACGACGACGGGAAGGAAGCGGACAAGCCCGCCCCGCGCATCGAAGGGCCGGCCCACGAAGCCAAGCCCGCCGACGAAAGCGTGAGCGAGAGCAAACCGGCCGAAACCGGCGACCGCCCATCCTGATCCGGCAAGGCGCCTGACCCCATGTTCGATATCGGCGCCGCCGAACTCCTCGTGATTGCCGTGGTCGCGATCCTCGTGATCGGGCCCAAGGACATGCCGCTGGCGCTGCGCACCGCAGGGCGCTGGATCGGGCAGATACGCCGCGTGTCCGGCCATTTCCGTGCCGGAATCGATGCGATGGTCCGCGAGGCGGAAATGGAGGAAATGGAGAAGAAGTGGAAGGAGCGTAACGCTGAAATCATGCGCGCGCATCCGGGCGATGAGATGACGCCGCTTCCGCCGAAAGCTCCGGGCGAGGACGAGGGGGAGGCCGACGCAGGGCCGGGCGTCCACGATCCCGATGCGGACGATCCCGCACCCGGTGCCAGTGGACCGCACGCGGCCTCAGCAGAAGCGCGCATGGCGGCGCCCGATACGCCATCCGGCGAGGCCGACGAGCCGCAATTGCCGCTGGGCAGGAGCGAACGTGATGCCAAGGCGGATGGCCGCGGCACCGCAAGGGACGAGGGCGCCTGACCATGGGAGTATTGCGCGACCTCGACGAGACGCAGGCCCCCCTGATGGACCACCTGATCGAGCTGCGCGGGCGCCTGCTGCGGTCTGTATTCGTGCTCGCGATCAGTTTCGGGGTCTGCTTCTATTTCGCTAACGACATTCTCGCATTCCTCGCCCAGCCGTTGCAGGACGCATTTGGCGAGGGCGAGGCGCGCCTGATCTACACCAAGCTGCCCGAGGTTTTCTTCGTAGAGCTGAAGGTCGCGCTGTTCGCGGCTTTCTGCGTCAGCTTCCCGATTATCGCCAACCAGCTGTGGGCCTTCGTGGCGCCGGGGCTTTACGCGCGCGAGAAGAGGGCTTTCCTGCCCTTCCTTATCGCCACGCCGATCCTGTTCATCGCGGGGGCGAGCCTGGCCTATTTCGTCGTCATGCCCACTGCCTTCCGCTGGTTCCTGGGCTTTCGCGGCGATGCGGGTGGCATCCCGATCGAGGCGCTGCCCAGCGCAGGGGACTATCTCAGCCTGGTGATGCAGTTCATCCTGGCTTTCGGGATCTGCTTCCTGCTGCCGGTCCTGCTGCTGCTGCTGGAACGCGCGGGGCTGATTACGCGCGCCTCCTTGGTGAAGGTGCGGCGGTATGTGATCGTGGGTGTGGTGGCGGTGGCTGCGATCGTGACGCCGCCCGATCCGGGGTCCCAGCTGATCCTTGCCGGACCGCTCTATATCCTGTTCGAGGGATCGCTGCTGATCATGCTGATCCTCAATCGGCGGCGGAAGGATCAGACCGAAGAAAGCCGGGAGGCGTCCGACACGGTCTGATCCGGCCGCGGGCTGGCAACCGTCACGCCGAGACTGAATATTGCCTCGGCAGGCTCGATCCGCGCCCAAACGAGAAAGGCCCCCGAAAAGGGGGCCCTCCGAGATTTCCGGTTATGGTGCAGCCCTTAGAGGCTGACATCCTCCCGCTCGTCGTCGTCGTCGGTGGTGACGAGCACGAGTACCGTGGCCAAGGCGGCCAGGCCTGCGACACCATAGACCGCTGCACCGACTTCGCTTTCACCTTCTACAGGTGCAGCGGCGCGGTCGAGGTCGACTTCGGCGATTGCGGGAGCGGCAGCGAGCGACATTGCGGCTGCGCCAATGGCAAGATTGCGTAGTTTCATGAAAAGGCCCCTTCGGGAATGTTTGGTCCGCAGCCACCGGCTGCGGCGCACGGATTTTCTGATCCGTCACTGTCCCAATTCATTCATCTGCCCGGATGTTCCGGGCGCTGAGGGAGGAACTAGTGGAAATCAGTTGGTTAGGGCCTCAGTCAGGGTGGGCCGAAGGCTGGCTGCGCAAATGCACCATCCTGACCCCCAAAGAAAAAGGCCCCCGAAACCGGGGGCCTTTCCAAATTCCGTTCGCTCGAAACGAAGACTTACAGGCTGACGTCGTCCACGTCTTCGTCGTCCGTTGCTTCGATAACCGCGAAAATGACACCCGCGAGAGCGAGAGCGCCGAGAACGCCAGCGGCCGCGCCGATTTCGCTTTCACCTTCGACGGGAGCAGCCGAGCGATCAAGGCTGATTTCTGCGACCGCGGGGGCCGAGGCAAGCGACATGGCTGCGGCAGCAACGGCCAGAGTGCGAATCTTCATAATTAACGTCTCCTTGCGGGATTTCGGCGTTCTTTGTTCGAATAACTTGTATACGGCTTGGGCTGCTAATGGTTTCATTTGCCGGGATTTGCAACCCACAATTCCAAAAAAATGCTCTCAGTTTCCATCATGTTGCCTATCGGCAACGCCCCAAAAAGCGGCCTCTGGAACCTGCTATCCAATGCCCAACTTCCCGGTCGCCGAGGGGTTCCCCGGAAACCGCTTGCTGAACTTTCCAAATTCGGCCGTGCGGATAGAAACGCTCTATGAAAATTTGATTACCTGCAAGGGCTTGGGGCGACAGGCGGTGTGAGGATCGCGCTCAATCGTCCCGCCGGTAGACCTGCTTCCCCGCGATCCAGGTCTCCAGCACACGGGTTTCGCGAATCGCCTGCGGGCTGGCGCGTGCAATATCCCGGTCGATCACCACGAAATCGGCGCGTTCGCCTTCGACCAGCCTGCCAAAGCGCCCCTCCGCAAAGCCGGCAAAAGCCGCATCGGCGGTAAAGCCGCGCCAGGCCGCCATGCGCGAGAGGCGTTCCTGGGCCATCCAGCCGCCGGGCGGCATGCCATCGCCGTCGATCCGGGTCATGGCGACCGCCATGCCAACGAAGGGGGCGGCGGGCTCGACAGGAGCGTCCGACCCCAGGGCCAGTCGGGCGCCGGCATCCTTCAGGCTTGCCCAGGGATAGGCGCCCGGCAGACGCTCCGGCCCCAGCCGCGCTTCGGCCATTAGCCTGTCGGATGTCTGGTGAACGGGCTGGACCGAGGCGATGATACCGTACTTTCCGAAGCGTTCGATGTCTGCCGGATCGACGATCTGCGCATGCTCGATTCGCCAGCGCCGGTCTCCGCGATAGCTTTCCGACAATTCCTCGATCGCGGCCAGAGCCTCGGCATTGGCGGCATCGCCGATTGCATGAACCGCAACCTGATAGTTCTCCATCGCGGCACGGCTCATCTTGTTGCGCAGCTGAGTGTCGGTCAGCAGGGCCAGGCCGGTATTGTCCGCATCGTCCGTATAGGGCGCCTTGAGCCATGCGCCGCGCGATCCCAGCGCGCCGTCGAGGTAGAGCTTCACCCCGTTCAGCCGCAGACGGTCCTCGTAAAGCCAAGGGGTAGGTCCGGTTCCGCCGATCACCTCCATATCCTCGATCCCGGCGGCATAGGCCATGATCCGCATGCGCAGGCGGCCCGAATCGCCCGCACGGCGATAGGTCTGCCAGTCGAGCAGCGTGGTCCCCATGTCGGCGGCCGCGGTTATTCCCTGCGACAACAGAATGTTCTGCGCCTCATACAGGGCTGCGTCCCGGTCTACCGGCCGCGGGGCAGGAACGACCTTCTGGACCAGCTCGGCCGCGGCGTCGATGAACACGCCACTGGGTGCCCCGCCGCCGTCGCGTTCAATCCTGCCGCCAGCGGGATCTTTGGTCTTGCCCGTAATCCCGGCCATTTCGATAGCGCGCGAATTGGCCCATCCGGCGTGGCCGTCCACGCGTTCCAGGAACACCGGGCGGTCGCTGACGGCGCTGTCCAGTTCTTCCGCGGTAGGGAAGCGTCCCAGGCCCCATTTCTCCTGGTTCCAGCCGCGGCCAAGAATCCAGGGCCGCCCAGGGTTGGCCTGCGCGAACTCGGCAATCAGGGCCAGCGCCTCTTCGAGCGAATTGGTCTGCGACAGGTCGAGGGTCAGTGCGCCGAAGCCGATTCCCATGACGTGCACGTGCGCATCGATCATGCCCGGCACGATCACGCGGCCTTCCATGTCGGAAAGGTAGGTCGGGCGTTCGGGGCGCTTGTCGCCCTTGTCCAGCACTTCGATAATCGTGCCGTCGTCATCCACCCAAAGCGCGGTGAACCGGTCGAGATCGCCATTCTCGTCGATCCGGATGCCGTCCACATTCTCTATCAGCACGTCTGCATGGGCGGGGCCCGCCAGCAGGGCCGCGAAGAGCGGCGCGATTGCAGCGGCGATCAGGGAGCGAAACGTCATGAAGCGTGCGTCTTCTTGTTGTCGTGGAGGGGCGGCAGCGGGCCTAGTGCCAACGCGCCCGCGTGCCAATGGGGCCCAATGCGCATCTTTTCGTATGACAAGACGCATTTTATTGCGGGTCGGGGCAAGCGAGGATAGGCCCCCGCGCATGACTAGCCAGGTTCCCGATCCGCTCGACCAGTTGACCATCGATGATGTGCGTGCCGCCCAGGCGCGGATCGAAGGCGCGGTGGTCCGCACGCCCATGCTGAAATCGCAGACCCTCTCGGATATTGCGGGCGCGGAGATCTGGCTCAAGTTCGAGAACCTGCAGTTCACGGCGGCCTACAAGGAACGCGGCGCGCTGAATGCACTGCTGCTGCTGAGCGAGGAACGCCGCGCGCGCGGCGTGATCGCGGCGTCGGCGGGCAACCACAGCCAGGGCCTGTCCTACCACGGCACCCGTCTGGGCGTGCCGGTCACCATCGTGATGCCCAAGACGACCCCGGCGGTGAAGGTCATGCAGACCGAAAGCGTGGGTGGCAATGTGGTGCTGGAAGGGCAGACCTTCGATGAAGCCTACGCGCACGCGCGCGCGCTGGAACAGGAGCGCGGGCTGACCTTCGTCCATCCGTTCGACGATCCGGACGTGGCGGCCGGTGCGGGCACGGTCGCGCTGGAAATGCTGGAAGACCAGCCCGATCTGGATTGCCTTGTCGTGCCGATCGGCGGGGGCGGCCTGATGAGCGGCATGTCCACCGTGGCGCGCGCGCTCAATCCCGACATGAGCGTGGTCGGCGTCGAGGCGGCGCTGTTTCCCTCGATGCACCATGCGCTCACCGGGGAGCCGATGCCCGAGGGCGGCGATACGCTCGCCGAAGGGATCGCCGTGAAGGAGCCGGGCAAGTTCACCCGCGCGATTATCGAGGAGCGGGTCGACGAGATCCTGCTGGTGGGGGAGCCCGAGCTCGAATCGGCGGTCGCGCTGCTGCTCCAGATCGAAAAAACGGTCGTCGAGGGTGCGGGCGCGGCGGGGCTTGCCGCCGTGCTGGCCAACAAGGACAAGTTCGCGGGCAAGAAGGTGGGGCTGCCGCTGTGCGGGGGCAACATCGATTCGCGCCTGCTGGCCACCGTGTTGCTGCGCAACCTTGCGCGCGAAGGGCGGCTGGCCCGGCTGCGGATCGCGTTGAAGGACCAGCCGGGCGCGCTGCACAAGGTCGTCAGCCTGTTCGAACGGCACAACGTCAACATCATCGAGGTCTATCACCAGCGCGTGTTCACGAAGCTGCCTGCCAAGGGTCTGATCACCGACATCGAATGCGAGGCGCGCAACAAGAGCCAGGTCGACGCGCTGATCGCCGACATGCGGGGCGCAGGCTACGACGTGCACCCGGTGGAACTTGCCTGATCGGGCTATCGAACCCGCTACGGGGCCGCACAGATGTGCAAAATAAGCTCCTGTTAACCCTACTTCGTGGTTAAGACCCTTTTGGGATGAGGCTGGCTCAGGCATCCCCTCCTCAGCCGCCGACCAGAGATTCCTTTCCGTTCGACAGGAGCGCCAGGCCTAGCCGTGACTGCCCCCGTTCGCTTTCCGCGCTTTTTCGTGACGAGCCCCGCGCCGTGTCCGTATCTTGCTGGCAAGACGGAACGGAAGGTGTTTACCGAGCTGAAGGGCCCGCATTCCGACCAGCTGAACGAAGCGCTGGGCCGGATCGGTTTCCGCCGCAGTCAGACGGTGGCCTACCGCCCAAGCTGCGTCGACTGTCAGGCCTGCGTATCGGTGCGTGTGGTGGCGGACGAGTTTGCGCCGTCGAAGGCGCAGAAGCGAATCCTGAAGCGCAACAGCGATCTCGTGGTGACCGAATGCCGCCCGTGGGCGACCAGCGAACAGTTCGAACTGTTGCGCGATTACCTCGCCAAGCGGCATCCCGAGGGCGGAATGACCCGGATGGACGAGGTCGACTATGCCGATATGGTCGAACACACACCTGTATCCACTTATGTCCTTGAATATCGGGAACCAACCAGCGATGGCTCTGTTGGACGCTTGGTCGGGGCATGCCTTACCGACCGGCAGGGTGACGGGCTGTCGATGATCTACAGCTTTTACGACCCGGATAACGAGGTACGGTCCGGTCTTGGCAACTACATCATTCTCGATCACATCCGGCGCGCCGCCGAAGAAGGCCTGCCATATGTCTACCTCGGCTACTGGGTCGAAGGATCGGCGCGGATGCAGTACAAGATCCGATATCGTCCACTCGAACGCCTTGGACCGCGCGGATGGCGTCGCCTTTCCGCAGAAGAGCAGAGCCGGCTCATCCGCGATGCCGTGCGCTCCGATGCCCCGTCTGGCGCCGCTGGCTCGGGCGACAAGGCTCTCGCTGTCGGTCGCTAGGCCCGCGCGCAGCGCCTGTCTGTCCGCCATTGCACTGGTGCTGGCCGGCCAGTCGGGGGTGGCACTTGCGCAGGATCGCAACGCATCCGCCGAACTCGAAGCGCTGATCCCGGACGAGGCGCTGGATAACCCCGATGCCTGGGCGGCCGATGGAGTTCCGCCCGAAGAACCTTCCCCGATCGACGGGCCCGACCCGTTCGAAGGCCAGTCGATCGAACTCGGACCCGACAGTCCGCTGGCCGAATTGCCGGGCCTGACCATAGAGTGGCCCGATCCGCTCGAGCTGGAGAATGTCGAACAGGTCGAAGACGATGGCACCGCGCAGTTCGCCGATGAGAACCCCCTCGAAGCGGGACCGTTGCTGATCGATCCACTGGTGGTCCAGATGACCGAGCAGCTCGCGCTCGCCTTCCCGTCCGAACCGCGGGCCTTCCCGCAGCGCGAAGAATTCGTGAACCAGTTCGAGATGCTGTCTTCGATCGAGGCGTACGGCGATACCGAAACCAATGTCGGCCAGCTCGGCGCGCGGGCGCGCGAGGACCAGGAGATTCTCAACCAGCTCCTGCGCGCTTACGGGTACTATAATGGCGAGATCATCCGCGAAGTCGGGCCGAACCTGATCGACGGATCGGACGAGCGCCCGCAGGTTCGCTTCAACATTCTGCCGGGCGAGCGTTATCGCTTCGGCGAAATCGACCTCGGAGAACTCGATCAGGCGCCGGATTCGCAAACCCTGCGCCGTGCGTTCGATATCTATCCCGGCGATTTCGTGGACAGCTACGATATCCTGCGCGAACGGGCCGATCTGGACAGCGCGCTGGGCAATACGGGCTTCCCCTTCGCCGAGATCGACGGCCCCGAACTTCTGGTCGACTATGCGCGAACCGAAGGCGATCTCACCATGCCGGTGCGCCCCAACGGGCAATACGTATTCGGCGATGTCGTGTCGGACATGCCGAAATTCCTGTCCGGCAAGCATCTTGCCACCATCGCCCGCTTCGAGCCGGGCGACCTTTACGAGCGCGATCTGGAGCAGGACCTGCGCCGCGCCATCATCGCCACCGGGCTTGTCTCCTCGGTCACCATAACCCCGGTCGAAACCGAAGCCCCCGCTGACGGGGAGCCCGGCACGGTCGAGATGCAGGTGGGGCTGACCCAGGCCGAGTTGCGGACCATTGCAGGTGCAATCGGCTACGGGACCGAAGAAGGCTTCCGCATCGCGGCGAGCTGGGAGCACCGCAATCTTTTCCCGCCGGAGGGCGCGTTGCGGGTGCGCGGGGTCGCGGGCACGCAGGAACAGCTGGTCGGCGTGACCTTCCGGAAGAACAATTTCGGCGGGCGCGACCGCGTGCTGACTCTTGATGCTTTCGCCAGCTCGCTGGATAACGCCGCCTTCGCCGCGAACACGGCCGGGTTCATCGGCACTTACGAGCGGCTTTCGAACATTCTGTTCCAGAAACCGTTCAGCTGGAGCGTAGGGTTCGAGCTGCTCGCTTCGGACGAGCGGCTGGCGTTCGATCTCGACAACAGCGATCTCACCGATCCGTCCCCGCCGCCGCGCCAGACCTATTTCGTCGCGGCGCTGCCCGGCTATGCGCAGATCGATACCAGTGACGACCTGCTCAACCCGACGGAAGGCTTCCGCGTTTCGGTCCGTGCGTCTCCCGAGATTTCGGAGACGCAGGGTATGGAAAGCTTCTACATCCGCAACCAGGCGGATGCTTCCTACTATCGGCAGATCGGGGAAGATGGACCGATCCTGGCGGGGCGCATCAGGCTCGGTTCGATCGCGGGGGCACCTCTTGGCAACATAGCGCCGTCGCGGCGCTTCTTCGCCGGGGGCGGCGGCTCGGTGCGCGGCTATGGTTACCGCGAAATCGGACCGCGCGATCCCTCCGGAGATCCCATCGGCGGGCGCTCCCTGATCGAGCTTTCGGCAGAAGCGCGCATTCCCACGCCGCTTTTCAATGGGGCGGTGCAGGTCGTACCCTTTGTGGACGCAGGTTCGGTCGGCACCGACGAATACCCCGATTTCGAGGATATTCGGATCGGTGCGGGGATCGGTGCGCGCTATCTGACCGGGTTCGGCCCGCTGCGGCTGGATGTCGCATTCCCGATTAACCCGCGGCCGACGGACAGCTTCGTCGCCGTCTATGTTTCGCTGGGGCAGGCCTTCTGATGTCGCAGGATGCCGTCAGCGAAGAGCGGGAGGAAAAACCGCGCCGCAAGAGCGTGGCCGGACGCATCGCCAACTGGGTCGTCGGGACGATCGGGGTGCTCGTGCTGCTGGTTGCAGCATTCGTCTTCGGGCTGAACACTCCCGTAGGCAAGGACTTCATTGTCGATCAGGTCAACGCTCTCGAACCGCAGAGCGGCTTGCGCATTTCGGTCGGCAGCATCGAAGGCAATATCTACGACGAGGCGGTCATCAACGATCTGGCCCTGTCGGACCCGCAGGGCGTGTTCCTCACCGTGCCGCGCGCCGAATTGAAATGGCGCCCCTTCGCCTGGCTCAGCAGGGGGCTGGATATTCGCTCGCTTCGGGCGGAGCGCGGCGAATTGCTGCGCTTGCCCGAACTCAAGCCGGGCGACCCCGATGCGCCGATGCTGCCCGGTTTCGACATTGCGGTGGGCAATCTCGAACTGGTCGACTGGACGCTCGCCCCCGGGCTTGCCGGAGATGAGCGGCGCAGCGTCGATCTGGTGGGCAGCGCCCGAATTCGCGACGGGCGAGCGGTGGTCAAGGCCGACGGACGCTTCGGTGAGGGGGACCGCCTCGTGGTGGACCTGATCGCCGAACCCGACGGCGACGTGTTCGACGCGGACCTGCAGATAGAGGCACCCGAAGGCGGCGTTCTCACCAGCCTCGCCAACCTGGAGGGCGGATATACCGCAAGCCTGGACGGCGACGGCACCTGGACGCGCTGGGACGGCGAACTGGCCATCGACCGCGATGACGAGGCGCTGGGCCGTTTTCGCCTCAGCGCAGAAGACGGAACCTACGGGATCGTCGGCCAGGCCGATACGACTCCCTTCCTTACCGGCATTCCGCAGCGCGCGCTGGGGCCCGATACCCGGGTGGAGGCCTCCGGCACCTTTGCCGACAGAGTGATCGACGGGCGGATCGAACTGATCGGCCAGGGGCTGGGCCTGGTGGCCGAAGGCGCCGCGGACCTTGCCGACAATCGCGCCGACGCGGTGCAATTCGTCGCCACCTTGCGCGATCCCGAGCTGTTCGGACCGGACCTGCGCTTCGAAGGCGCGCAGGCATCGGGCACGATCGACGGTAGCTTCCGCGATCTGTCCGTCCCGTTCCGCCTGGTGGCCGACCGGTTTTCCGCCGGGACCACCACGATTACCGGGATCGCGCAGGAAGGCACTGCGACCTACGATGGCAGCCGCTGGATCATCCCGGTCGATGCCGAGGTCGCCCGGATCGCGACGGGCAACGACCTTGCCGATCCGCGTCTGGTCAATGGGTCCATAGATGGCCGGCTGGTCTTCACCGGGCGCGAGCTGATTTCGGATTCGCTGCGTATCACCTTCCCCGACGCCAGCGCCCAGCTCGCCATTCGCGGCGATATAGGCGCCAACCGCTGGGAAGTGCGCGGCCCTGCGGCGGTTAACGGCCTGATGTTCGAACAGGTGGGCCGGGTCAACGCGGGCGGTACGATCGACTTCGTGTATGACGGCGCATGGCGGCTGACTGCCGATCTGCGCGGGCAGGTGCCGCGCGTCACCAATGATACGCTCGCCAATCTTGCCGGCCCTCTGATCGACTTTTCGGGCGGGGTCTCGCTGGCGCAGAACGCGCCGATCGATTTCCGCCAGGTGCGTCTCGATTCGCGCAAGCTGAACCTGGTGATCGACGGGCAGGTGGCCCCGGGCACCACGCGGGTTGCCGGTCGCGGGCGGCAGGCCGATTACGGCCCATTCACGATCGAGGCTTCGCTGACGGACCGGGGGCCCGAGGCGGTGCTGGTCTTCGCAAGACCGCTACCCGCTGCCGGGCTGCGCGACGTGCGAGTGGCGGTCAGCCCGATAGACGAGGGCTTCCGGATCGAGACCGAGGGCGATTCGATGCTCGGTCGCTTCGATGGCACACTGGGGCTGTTCTCCCCCGCAGGCGGGCCGACGCGCGTCTCGGTCGAGACGCTGAGCGTCTCCGACACCGAATTGACCGGCGACATCACCCTGGTGGAAGGTGGCGCCAGCGGCGAACTGGCGCTGACCGGCGGCGGCCTCGACGGGACGATCAGCCTTGCTCCGCGTGACGGAGGGCAGGGCTTCGACGTCGATATCGCGGCTCGCAACGCCACCTTCACCGGGGCGACCGGCCTGCAGATCGCCATAGCCGATATCGACGCAAGCGGCCTGATAGCGGAAGGCAATACCACCATCCGGGGCGAGGCGGACGCGCAGGGCATACGTTACGGATCGCTGTTTATCGGGCGGATGACCGCCGATGCCGAACTCGTGAACGGAAGCGGCGAAGTAAACGCAGCCATTGCCGGGCGGCGGGGCAGGGGTTTCGCGCTGCAGCTTGCGGCAGATATCGCGCCCGAGCGTATCGCCGTGGCCGCGCGTGGCAACCTGGCCGGACGCGAACTCACCATGCCGCGCCGCGCGGTCCTGATCGATACCGGGGACGGCTGGAGCCTGCAGCGCTCGCAGATCAGCTACGGGGATGGCTATCTGATTGCCGAGGGGCAGTTGGGCGATTCGACCAGCCTCGATCTGGACATGCGAGAAATTCCCCTCTCGCTGGCGGACATCGCCCTGGGCGATGCGGGCCTTGGCGGGACGCTCTCGGGCAGCATTACCTATCGCAATGTCGGCGGTTCGCCGCCCTCGGGCGAAGCACGGGTGAAGATTGAAGGCTTTACCCGTTCGGGTCTGATCCTCGCCTCGCGTCCGGTCGATCTTTCCCTTGTCGCGCGCCTCGATGCCGACAGGCTGCAGGCTCGCGCAATCATGGCCGACAACGGCACGCAGGGTGGCCGCATTCAGGCGCTGATTTCGCAATTGCCGGCCAGTGGCAGCCTGGTGGAACGCTTGCAGGCGGGAGACCTGTTTGCGCAACTTCGTTACCGTGGTCCGGCACAGTCTCTCTGGCGGCTTGCCGCTATCGACCTGCTGGATTTCTCCGGCCCCGTGGCCATCGCCGCCGACGTGCGCGGCTCTCTGGCCGATCCGCGGGTTCGCGGATCGCTCTCCAGCGAAGACTTGCGAATTCAGAGTTCGATTTCGGGCACCGACATCCGCAACGCGAGTGTGAGTGGCGATTTCGCCGGATCGCGACTGCGCATCAACAGCTTCCGTGGCACCGCGCCCAACGGCGGCACGCTCAGCGGCAGCGGCGTGGTCGATCTTGCCAACCTGGGGGCGGGGCGAGGGCCCGAGATAGACCTTCGCGCCGCCGCGCAGAACGCGCAGCTGGTCAATGCGCGTGGGCTCAATGCCACCGTAACCGGCCCGCTGCGCATCGTATCCAACGGATCGGGGGGCACGATTGCGGGGCGCCTGCTGGTCCAGCGGGCGAGCTGGCGGCTCGGCAACGGGGCGGAGACGACCGAGATTCCCGATATCCCCACCCGCGAGGTCAACTTCCCCCGCGATCGCTATGTGCCGACGGCGAGCGGCGCGCCCTGGCGCTTCCTGATCGATGCGCGCGCGCCCAGCCGGGTCGACGTGGACGGCCTTGGTCTGGACAGCGAATGGAGCGCCGATGTGCGGGTGCGCGGCACGACGGAAGAGATGCGCATTGGCGGGGAGGCGAACCTGATCCGGGGCGACTACACCTTCGCGGGCGCGCGCTTCGAAGTCACCCGGGGGCGGATCGAATTCGATCAGTCGCAGGCCATCGATCCGCGTCTCGACATCGAGGCGGAGACCGACAGCAACGGCATCTCGGTAACGGTGAACATCGCGGGTAACGCCATGGAGCCGGAGATCACCTTCAGCTCTACGCCCGCACTGCCCGACGAGGAGATTCTGGCGCGGCTGCTGTTCGGCGGATCGATCACCAGCCTTTCCGCCACGGATGCGCTGCAACTGGGCGCGGCGGTCGCGTCGCTGCGCGGCGGTGGCGGGCTCGACCCGATCAACCAGTTGCGCAGCGCGATCGGGCTGGACCGCTTGCGGATCGTGTCTGCGGATCCCGTGCTCGACCGGGGCACGGCCATCGCGCTGGGCAAGAATATCGGGCGTCGTTTCTATGTCGAACTGATCACGGACGGGCAGGGCTACAGCGCGACCGACGCGGAATTCCGCATCACCAGCTGGCTATCGCTGCTCGCCACCGTATCGACCGTCGGTCGCAACGGCGTTTCGATCGAGGCGAGCCGAGATTACTGAGGCCTGGCGGTAACTGTGGCGTTGCCTGCGGGCCACATGTCGGTCGCCGTCGACGGATGATCGGTGCATATCGGTGGACGTCGCGGGGGGCAGGGACCATCTGGCTCCCCTGCGATGTCAATTATGGTTATGACGGATAATGGCTTCGACAAGCGACCAATTGCTGATCTGTGACCTGACCCAGAGCTATTCCCCACGGGGCGGCGGAGGGATCAGCACCTACCTGAAGGAAAAACGCAGGTACGTGCTGGAAAACACCGGCCATCGGCTGCTGCAGATCGTACCCGGCCCGGAGACCAAGGTGGTCGAAAACGGACGCTCGATCTGGTGCGAGATCGCCGCCGAGGGGATCGAGAACAGCCCGAACTATCGCTTCATCACCAAGACCGGCCCGGTCCGCGAAGTGCTGGAACGCTATCTTCCCGACATCATCGAATCGCCGTGCCCGTGGATCTTGCCGTGGACCGCGATCAACCACCGTCGTCGTCATCCCGGCACCGCACTGGTGGCAGGCTATCACACGGATTTTCCCGAAGCGCAGGTCCACCGCGTCGCCGTGAAGCTGTTCGGCCCGCAGCTCGCTCGCTTCTGGCGCTGGCAGGCGTGCTGCTACGGCGAGATCACCTATCGCGAATTCGACGAAGTCTATGCGTTGAGCGACGTGAGCCTGCCCACGCTCGAGCGGATGAAGGTGCATGAAGTCGATATGCTCACGCTGGGCGTCCACACCGATATCTTCCATCCTGCCAAGGCGGACCCCGCCTTTCGCGAGGAGATGGGGCTGGCCCATACCTCTGGCCCGCTGCTGATCTATGCGGGGCGGATCGACTACGAAAAGGGCGCCGATCAGCTGATCGAGATGTTCCGCAAGCTGCCGCGCGAACTCGACGCTGCGCTGGTGATGATGGGCGATGGCAAGCTGACCGAAGAGCTCAAGGAAGCGGCCGAAGGGATGAACGTGGTGTTCCCCGGATTTCTCGACGATCGCGAGGAGCTGGCGCGGGCACTGGCTTCGTCCGATATCTACGTTTCGGCGATGGCGAGCGAGACCTTCGGCATTTCCGTGATCGAGGCGCAGGCCTGCGGACTGCCAGTCATCGGCGTCGACGCGGGTGCCATGCCAAGCCGTGTCTCGCCCGAGAACGGCGTGCTCGTCCCGGCGAACGATCCGCAGGCGATCGCGCAGGCAGTGGTCGACATCTGGCCCGAAAAGGCCGCCGCCATGGGCCGCGAGGCGCGCGCTCTGGTGGAACGCGAATATAGCTGGGATGGGACCTTCGACCACCTGTTCGGCACGATCTATCCCAAGGCGCTGGAAGCTGCGGAAGCGCGGGTACGGCGCGGTCCGCTGGGCTTCAGGCCGGTGCACAAGTTCCTGAACGGCACGGCCTGAGGCGCGCGCGGGTGGGGCTTTTCAAGGTTGCGCCACCGGTTCCCAAGGACGAGCTGGACTGGCTTGTCGCCTGCTTTGCCTGGTTGCGACGGGTACTCGATGATGAAGGCAGGAAAATCGAGGCCGTCCTGCCGGGGAATGCTGCTCTGGCCGAAGCCACGACGGCGTCAGAACTCTTCGCGATTGTGCAGCAGCAATGCGAGATGGCGGACTGGCCGTGTCACCTGGAGCGAATAGAAGACGAGCAGTCGCGCTCCGACCCCGCCGAAGTACAGCTGGATTCCAGACCGCTCGGCACGTTCTCCTACGAAGGGGAAGGCGAGGGCTACGTAATCCGTTACAGTGCTTCGCTTCTCCGCAAGCCGGATAATCTGGTCGCCACCTTCGCCCACGAACTCAGCCACTATCTGCTGGAGGGTAGGGGGGTGCCTCCGGGCGGGCCGGATCTTGTTGAGCACGCGACGGATTGTTGCGCAGCGTATCTCGGCTTCGGGGTGTTTCTCGCCAATTCCGCGCGGCACTTCGAGCAGTGGACCGACGGGGCCTGGCAGGGCTGGCGCTCCTCCGCCTCCGGCTATCTTTCCGAGCAGGCGCTGGTGACCGCCACGGCCCTGGCAGCGCAGCTGAACGCGCACGATGCCGATGCCATCGAGGCGCAACTCAAGCCCTATCTCCAGCGTGATTTCCGCAGGGCAAGCAAGGCCATCGCGCGCGACTATCCTGCCCTTCGCGATACCATGGCCGACCTTGATCTTCGCGCATGGAACTTTGCCTAGCAGCCTGACAAGAACTCTTGACTGACAAGAGTTCTTGACTGTAAAGAGCTCTTGTCAGCACCCACATGGGCGTTGCCGGGAGTAATGGGCCGGTGAAGAACCGCTTGAAGCACTACCGCGAAGAGGCGGGCTGGAGTCAGGGCGAGCTTGCCCGTCGGCTCGGCGTCTCTCGCCAGACGATCAACGCGGTCGAAACCGACAAGTACGATCCGTCTCTCCCGCTGGCACTACGCATGGCGAGGCTGTTTGCCGTGAACGTGCCGGACCTGTTTATCGACGATTGGGAGCCGAGCGAATGACGAGCCTGGAAGACCACCCCGCGGCAGAGCCCACCAACTGGCGCTCTCTTGCTATCAAGACCGGGATCGGCGCCGTGGCGGGCGCACTGGCTGCGATAGGCCTGATGGAACTGATCGACAGCGGTGCGCTCGGCGCGCTCGACACTTCGCGCGAGATCGCTGCCTTGGTGGGTATGCTCTACCTGATGACGGCAGGTGTCGTAGGTTTCGGCCTGGTCTCTCCGGACGCGGGATCGCGCCTGCTCAACGTCGAGGATGCAGATGAACTGCGCGAGATGCGCCCGATGCTGCGCTGGAGCGTCCTGGGAACCGCCTCCATTGCGGTCATCCTGTTCATTGCTGCCTTCGCCGCCCCTGCCGGGCCGATTGGGGCCCCCGTCGCTCTGGCTCTGGTGACCATCCTGTTCCTGTTGGCTTGCTACACCGGCCATCGCCAACGTGCGCACACCGATGAGCTGATGCGGGCGGTTTCGTTGGAAGGCACGAGCGCGGCCTTCTACCTGACCGTCGTGGTTGGTGGAGGCTGGGCTCTGCTGGCCCATCTCGGCTATCTCGCCGGTCCCGAGCCGCTCGATTGGCTGACGATGTTCGCAAGCCTGATGCTGCTGGGCTGCTTCGTGATCACCATTCAGCGCGGATTGATCCGTCGCAGTTGAACCGCAACGGCCACGGCAACGAAAAAAGGGCCGCCGGACATGCTCCGGCGGCCCTCTTCGTTAGGTCTGCGATCCGCGTTCAGGCGGAATAGTACATGTCGAATTCGACCGCGGAAGGCGTCGTTTCGAGCCGCACGACTTCTTCCCACTTCAGTTCGCAGTAGGCGTCGATCTGATCCTTGGTGAAGACATCGCCCTGCAACAGGAAGTTGTGATCTTCTTCCAGCGCGATCAGCGCTTCACGCAGGGACCCGCAAACGGTCGGCACGTCGGCGAGCTCGGCGGGCGGCAGATCGTACAGGTTCTTGTCCATCGCTTCGCCCGGATGGATCTTGTTGGTGATCCCGTCGAGGCCCGCCATCAGCAGCGCCGAATAGGCGAGATAGGGGTTGGCCATCGCGTCGGGGAAGCGGAATTCCACGCGCTTTGCCTTTTCGCCCGAACCGTAGGGGATGCGGCACTAAGCCGACCGGTTGCGCGCCGAATAGGCCAGCAGCACGGGCGCCTCGAAGCCCGGCACCAGTCGCTTGTAGCTGTTGGTGGTCGGGTTGGTGAAGGCGTTCAACGCCTTGGCGTGCTTGATGACGCCGCCGATGAAATAGAGGCAGTTGTCGGACAGGCCCGCATAGCCGGTGCCAGCGAAGGTCGGGTTGCCGTCCTTCCAGATCGACATGTGGGTGTGCATGCCCGACCCGTTATCGTCCTTGATCGGCTTGGGCATGAATGTCGCCGTCTTGCCGTAGGCATGCGCCACCTGGTGGACGACATACTTGTAGATCTGCATCTGGTCGGCCGTCTCGGTCAGGGTCGAGAAGGTGAGGCCGAGTTCGTGCTGCGCGGCGGCCACCTCGTGGTGATGCTTGTCGCAGTTGAGGCCCATCTCGATCATGGTCGAAACCATCTCGCCGCGAATGTCGACCGCGCTGTCCACCGGGGCGACAGGGAAGTAACCACCCTTGGCGCGCGGACGGTGGGCCATGTTGCCCGCCTCGTATTCCTTGCCCGAATTGGTCGGCAACTCGATATCATCGATCGCGTAGCCCGATCCGGCGTAGCCATCTTCGAAGCGCACATCGTCGAACATGAAGAACTCGGCTTCCGGGCCCACATAGATGGTGTCGCCGATGCCGGTGGACTTGAGGTAGTTCTCCGCACGCTTGGCGGTGGAGCGCGGGTCGCGTGCGTACCATTCGCCGGTCGCGGGCTCCACGATGTCGCAGAAGACGATCATCGTCGGGGTTGCGGCGAAGGGATCGATATAGGTCCGCGACAGGTCCGGGCGCAGGATCATGTCGCTTTCGTTGATGACCTTCCAGCCGGCGATCGACGAACCGTCGAACATCAGGCCGTCTTCCAGCTCGTCTTCGCCGAGGATACCGGCCACCATGGTCAGGTGCTGCCATTTGCCCTTGGGGTCGGTGAATCGCAGGTCGACCCACTCGATGTCCTGTTCCTTGATCTGTTTCAGAATGTCGCTGGCAGTTGACATGATGCTCCTTTCGGATGGTTATTGGGCAGTCGGTGCCTGGAAAATTCAGAGGGCGTCGTCGTCGCGTTCGCCGGTGCGGATGCGCAGGGCGGCGTCTATCGTGGAGACGAAGATCTTGCCGTCGCCGATGCGGCCGGTCTGCGTGGCACCCGCGATGGCTTCCACCACGCGTTCGGCCAGGGCATCCGGCACCACGACTTCCAGCTTCACCTTGGGCAGGAAATCGACGACATATTCGGCGCCCCGATACAATTCGGTGTGGCCCTTCTGCCGGCCGAAGCCTTTCGCTTCGGTCACCGTGATCCCGGATACGCCGACTTCGTGCAGCGCCTCCTTCACTTCGTCGAGCTTGAAGGGCTTGATGATCGCTTCGATCTTTTTCACCGCGGGGTCGATCCTCCGAAGGCATTGGCCGGTGCGAGTCGGCGTGTTGTTGCAGAAAGCCTACTGTAATGTTGCACTGCGATAAAGGGGCAAGTTTCTTGCGTAAAATTGCCGCTCCACGCGCCTAATGTGACCGGTGCAGCTGCAGCGAAGTAGTTTCAGGCAAGCCCGCCATCAGGTTGAGGTTCTGGATCGCCGCACCGCTGGCACCCTTGCCCAGATTGTCGAGCACCGCGATCAGGCGTGCGTTCCAGCCGCCCTGGTTGCCGAATACGGCCAGCGCCATGCCATCGTCGGGCTCCGCATCCCGGTCGATCAGCAGTTCCGCAGGGGGCTCGCCGGACCGGACGGCGATGATCGGCGAGCCTGCGTAGAATGCGCCGAGTTCGTCCCTCAGCGCATCGGCAGAGGGATTTGCGGCCATCGCCCCCAGATGCAGCGGAACCTCCACCAGCATGCCGCGAAAAGCGGGCACGACCGAAGGGGCGAAAAGCACCGGATGATCGAGCCCGGCGTGCTGCTGCATCTCCGGCAGGTGCTTGTGCTCAAGCGTGAGGCCGTAGGCGCGAAAGGCGATGTCCGGCTCTGCCTCGAAGCGTTCGATCAGCGCCTTGCCGCCGCCCGAAAAGCCACTGACTGCGTTGACCGTGTAGGGCCAGTCTGCGGGCAGCAGGCCTGCGCGCACCAATGGCGCGACAAGGGCGAGGAAGCCCGTGGGGTAGCAGCCCGGATTGCTTACCCGGGGGGCGTTCGCGATCGCTTCGCGGCCCATGATTTCGGGAAAGCCGTAGGTCCAGCCATCCGCCACGCGATGGGCGGAAGAAGCATCGACGATGCGCGTCGCGCTTTCCGGATCGACCATCGCCACCGCGTCGAGCGCGGCATCGTCCGGCAGGCAGAGCACCGCGAAGGGCGTATCGTTCAGCGCTTCGCGCCGCGCCTTGGGGTCCTTGCGCCGTGCCTCGTCAAGCACCAGCGGCTCGAACTCGGGGTGAGCCGCCAGCCGCGTGACGATCTCGAGGCCGGTCGTACCCGCCGCCCCGTCAACGAAGACCTGCGTTGTCACGACCCTTCAGCCATCAGGCGAATGCATCCCTTCTGACATAGCCGGTCGGCCCTTCGGGGCCGATGCAGCCCCAAACCCAGCTCGCGGTCACATCCAGCGCCTGAAACTCGGCTCCGCTTTCCAGGGTGAGGATCACGTCGCCTTCGTCCTTGGTCGACCGGACCAGCGGGGCCGCGGTATCGCCAATCCGCATCGCGGAAGGTTCTGCATAGTTGGCAACCAGGAAACGCGGCGCCAGCGCGATGTGCGCCAGATCGCGGCGCAGCGGCAGCGTGCCTTTCTCCGGCCATTCGACCGGACCGGTCAGTGCCAGGGGGGCTTCATTGTTGGAAAGGTTTGGGGGGTCGGTCACGCGAGAAAGTCGATTATCGTCCTTTTGAAGGGCGCGCTTAGCCCGTGCCCGCCCGCCAGACAACCTAAACACGGTTTCCGGCGGGCAGCCACGGCTGCTTATGCCCCGAAACGCGCCCGCAGCATGTGCCAGCTGGCGCGCAGGCCGTAGGCCTCGCCGCCCTTGGGCCGACCGGGCTTGGCGGTGGGCCGCCAGCCGTAGGTATCGAAATGCGCCCAGTCGATCGGCTCGCCATCCTTGCCCGTACCCACGAACTTGTCGAGGAACAGCCCGGCCACGCTGGCGCCGGCAAAGCCGTTCTTGGGGGCATTGATGCAATCGGCGAGCGGGGATTCCAGCCATTCGGTATAGATATCGGGCAGCGGCAGGCGCCATGGCTGGTCGTCATGCGCCTTGCCTGCCGCGATCAGCGCATCGGCCGTCTCGTCACGCCGCGTCATCAGCGCGGGGAAATCGGGGCCCAGCGCAACGCGTGCGGCGCCCGTCAGCGTGGCGAAGTCGATCAGCAGGGCCGGGTTCTCCTCGCTTGCCCGGTCGAGCGCGTCGGCCAGGATCAGGCGGCCTTCCGCGTCGGTATTGGTAATCTCCACCGTCAGGCCCTTGCGGCTCTTCACGATATCGCCGGGACGCAGCGCATTGCCCGAGATCGCGTTTTCCACCGCGGGCACCAGCAGGTGCAGGCGTACTGGCAGGTTCTGGCTCATCACCAGCTTGGCCAGCGCAATGGCGTGCGCCGCGCCGCCCATGTCCTTCTTCATGAGCGCCATCCCGGTGCTCGACTTGATGTCGAGCCCGCCGGAATCGAAGGTTACACCCTTGCCGACGATCGCCAGCACGGGCGCATCAGCCTTGCCCCACACAAGATGCATGATGCGCGGCGCATGATGGCGCGCCGCCGCGCGGCCGACCGCGTGGACCAGCGGGTAGTTCTGTTCCAGCTGATCGCCGCGAGTCACCTCCAGCTTCGCGTCGTAAGCCTTGGCCAGCGCCTCGATCTCGGCCTCAAGCCCGGCGGGGCCCATGTCTTCGGGCGGCGTATCGACCAGCCTGCGCACCAGGTTGACCGCCTGAGCCTCCGCAATGGCAGGCTCTATCGAATTGACGTTGGTGGTCAGCAGGATGCGCGGGCCCGTTACATCGGGATCGCTGCGATAGGCGACGTTCCGGTATTGCGCGGTCTGCCAGCCGTGCAGGGCGGGGCCGGGTTCGCGCCCTTCCAGCCGATAGGTGCCTTCGGGCAGCACTTCGGCAAGCTTGGCGAGGCACCAGCTGGAAAGCGAGTCGGGATCGGCGACGCCGCCCGCTGCGAACCAGGCGGACCCGTTGCCCGGCGTCGCCGGAACGATCGCCGTCTGGTAGCCCTTGCCCGTGAATCCCTGCGCTTCCAGCATGGCGCGCTGGCCGTCGCTAAGCGTCTTCGCCCAGCCAGAGAAGCCGGCTTCGTTGACGAGGTGGAGGGTGATTGCGTGCTGGCCCTTATCGGGCTGTATCAAAGCGGTCTCGGTCATTATATCGTGCATGGCGACGTTGGCGCTCCGGCTCAACCGGATTCGCGCGGCTGCAGAGGATTTGAATGGAAATGCCAGGAAGTTTCGCAAGGCTCGCGCTGGCAACCTGCCTTGCTATCGCTGCCTGTACCTCACCCGAAGAGCTTGAGCAGAAGGCAGGGGTCGAGGGCGAGGATGCCGCACAGGGCGGCGAGGCAAATGGTGAAGGAGCATCGGGCGACGGCCTTTCCGGGAGCGTCACGCTGGAGCGTGCCATCTCCGAGGAGACCGATCTCTACGCCTTTTCCTTCTCCTACCCCGAAACGCTGGGCGCCATCCCCGCGCTGCGGGACCGGCTGGATGAACAGGCCAACCGCGAAGAAGCCGACCTTCAGCGCGCGGCACGCGATGCCAGCCGCGAGGCGCGCGAGGAAGGCTTTCCCTATAACCGCTTCATGGTCACCATCGAATGGCGGCTGGCGGGGCAGACCACCGACTGGCTGAGCCTGGTGGAAAACGGATCGACCTATTTCGGCGGTGCCCACGGCAATTACGGGCTCAGCAGCGTGTTGTGGAACGTGGATGCACAGCGCCTGCTGGAACCGATCATGCTGTTCGAATCGCAGGAGGCGCTGGCCGACGCGCTGGGCACGCGGTTCTGCGATGCGCTCGACGCGCAGCGCATGGCGCGGCGCGGCGGGGAGGTGACCGAGGAGGACGACATGTTCGGCCGCTGCCCGGCGCTGGAAGAACTGGAGCTGGTGCTGCTGTCGAACGGTGAGAAGTTCGATCGCGTGATGCTCTACGCCGCGCCCTACGTCGCAGGCCCCTATGCAGAGGGCGATTACGAGGTGGAGCTGAGCGTGGACGACGCGATCCGGCAGGTGGTCAAGGCGCGTTATCGCGACGATTTCGTGTCCTGACCTCGCTTTTTGCGGGCTTTGACCATATCAGGGTCTGCATGACCGAATATCAGACCATCACCGCCGATTCCGACGTCTACCGCGACGGCACCATCAAGTTGCACGGCCCCGAAGGGTTCGAAGGCATGCGCAAGGCGGGGCGACTTGCCGCCGACATCCTGGACCAGATGCCCGAACTGGTGCAGCCGGGCGTCACCACGCAAAGCATCGACGATGCGATCCGGGGGATGATGCTGGACGCAGGCGCCGTGCCCGCAACGCTCGGCTATCGTGGCTACACGCATTCGAGCTGCATCTCGGTCAACCATGTCATCTGCCACGGCATCCCGAGCGAGAAGACGCTGAAGGACGGCGACATCGTCAATATCGACGTGACCCCGCTGCTCGACGGCTGGCACGGCGACACCAGCCGCATGTTTTTCGCGGGCGATCCGCCGCTCAAGGCCAAGAAGCTGGTGGAGGCGACGCACGAAGCGCTGATGATCGGGATCGAGGCCGCCGGTAAGCCCGGCGCACGGCTTGGCGATATCGGCGCTGCAATCGAGGCGCACGCCAAACAGCACCGCTATGGTGTGGTGCGCGAATTCTGCGGGCACGGACTGGGGCGGCTGTTCCACGACGCGCCCGAGGTGGTCCATGTGGGCGTTGCGGGCACAGGGCCAGAACTGAAACCGGGCATGTTCTTCACGATCGAACCGATGCTGAATGCAGGCAAGCCCTGGGCGAAGGTGCTGGGCGACGGCTGGACCGCGGTGAGCCGCGACAAGTCGCTTTCGGCACAGTTCGAACACTCGCTCGGCATCACCGAGGACGGGGTGGAGATATTCCCCCTCAGCCCGAAGGAGCGGCACAAGCCGCCGTATTGAGACGTTCTCATCAATCGTCGGGGCGACGGTGAGACCTAATCCCTTGCTGCCCGGATCGCCGCGGCGGCCGCGAAGGGTGCGATAGCACACAGCACGAGGCTGAACGCGGCGGCGAACAGCGCGCCGGAAATGTCGTCGCGTGCCAGATGGCCGGCGCCGAAGATCACCAGCGGCACCGCGACAGGCGCCAGCATCAGGCCGGCCAGCGCGGTTCCTCCGCGCAAGGATGCCAGCAGCGCGGAGGTAATCAGGCCGATGGCCGCGAGGCCCGGCGTGCCGGCCAGCAGGCTGACGAACAGCCGCCAGAAGGTGTCGCCGGTCAATGACAGCAGCGCCGCAGCGGGCAGCGTGGCGATCAGGATCAGCGGGCCGAAGCTGAGCCAGTGCGCCAGCAGCCGCGCGGTCATCGCCACTTCCTCGCTCACGCCGCGCAGGCGAAGCTGGTCGAACACGCCCGCTTCGCGGTCCGCCGCGACCAGCCGGTCGAGCGGGAGGATGCTGGCGAGCAGCGCCGCGACCCACAGCACGCCGCCGCCGGTGCGCGCGAGAAGGCTTGGCTCCGGCCCCACCGCGAAGGGAAACAGAACCGCCACCAGCAGGAAGAAGATCAGCGGCAGGAAAGCCGACCCCCGCGACCCGCCCGGCAAAAGGATGGCAAGATCGCGGCGCAGGAGGGTGGCGAAGGCTCTCATGCCGCGTAGTCCGACAGTTCGAGCGTTCGTGCTGGCAGATCGACCGGCTGATGCGAGACGAAAACGCACAGTCCGCCTGCGCCGCAATGTTCGTCCACAAGCTCCGCCAGCAGGGTTTGCGAGGCGGTATCGAGCCCCGCAAAAGGCTCGTCCAGCAGCCAGATCGGTCGCGCGCGAAACAGCAGGCGGGCGATCACCGCGCGCTGTTTCTGCCCGGTCGAGAGGTAGCCGGTCGGAATGTCGGCCAGCGTGTCGATCCCCAGCCGCGCCATCGGCCTTGCGGTGTCCGCACATCCGTCCAGCCGCGCCCAGAAGGCCAGTGCATCGCCCAGCGTCCGGTCGCTATCGAGCGCGTGCCTGCCATCCATCAGACCGATCTCTCCGCTGCGCTCGATCGTCCCGGCAAAGGGGCGCGCGAGCCCGGCGAGAATGCGCAGCAGGCTGGACTTCCCGATCCCGTTGGGGCCGCGCACCTGAAGCATCTCGCCCGCCCTAACTTCGAGGCCGAGCTTGCGGAACAGCAGCCGCTCGCCGCGCAGGCAGGCAATATCCGTGGCGAGAAGGCGGGCTTGCATGGCTGCGCGGGTTAGGCGAGGGGGCGCTTCACGGCAATATCGCGCGAACCCGAAAGGATATCCCATGGCGGTCGAGAAACTGAGCGAGGAAGAACGCAAGAGCTGGCTGGACGCGCTCGACGGGTGGGAGATGGCGGCGGATCGCGACGCGATCGAGCGGACCTTCAAGTTCAAGGATTTCAGCGAGGCATGGGCTTTCATGAGCCGCGTCGCGCTGATTGCGGAAAGCAGCGACCATCATCCCGAATGGTCGAACGTTTACAACACGGTCGAGATCGCGCTGACCACGCATGATGCGGACGGACTTTCTCTGCGCGATGTGAAGATGGCGAAGGCCATCAACGCGCTCTAACCGTCCTGGATCAATCCGTGGTCAGCGCGTCGGCGCGGGCGCGCGCCATCTTGCGCATCTTGCCCGGCATCCAGCGAGAGGCGAAGGCGGCGCGCTTGGCCGTCTTGCCCACCACGGTATGCAGCCGGTCCCCATGCACCGCATCCCATGCCGCTTCGGCGACATCGGCAACGGGGGTAATCTCCAGCCCGGCAGCCTTCACCTTGTCGCGCACCGCTTCGTTGCTCTGGGCATTGGGCAGCATGTCGAGCAGCGGTGTATCGATGAAGCTGGGCATGATGGAGCGGACCTTGATCCCCTCGGCAGCCCATTCCCCGTCGAGGCTTTCGGTCAGCGCCCGCACGCCGAACTTGGTCGCCGAATAGACGCTCGCCCCGCTGGTGCCGTAAATGCCCGCCGCACTGGCGGTGTTGAGCAGGCAGGAACCGGGGGCGGTCTTGCGAAGGTGCGGCAGCGCGGCCTGCGCGCCCAAGATCACACCCTTGAGGTTGATATCCAGACACCGCTCGATCTCTTCGACGGTGTACTGTTCCAGCGTCCCGCCCAGCGGAATGCCCGCGTTGTTCGCGACCACGTCGATCCGACCGCCCGCGGCCATCGAGAATCCGTTGAGCGCACTCTCCCACGTTTCGGGATGGCGCACATCCATGCGCTGGGTGTAGCTGAAACCGGAGCCGATCAGGCGCTGGGTTTCGGCCATGCCGTCTTCCTCGACATCGCCGATCCCCACGAACCAGCCGCCTTTGGCGAAACGCTGCGCGATGGCGCGTCCGATGCCGGACCCGCCACCGGTAATGAAGATCGCCTTGCGCGTTTCGGTCATTCTGCGGACACCGCCTCGGCCAGACCCTGCACGAAGTCCGCTCCCTCGACGATTTCGGCTGTCGATGCCTCTACCGTATCGCCCATGGGCTCCGCGCGCCCGTCGAGACAGGTGGCGAGGAAGTTCTCCGTAATGGCATTGAAGGCGATGTTGTTCACCGGACGGGCGAAGCCGTGGCCTTCGTCGGGAAACAGCACGTAGGTCACCGGGATCTCGTTCTGCTTCATCGCGGCGACGATCTGGTCGCTTTCCGCCTGGTTGACGCGCGGATCGTTCGCCCCCTGGCCGATCAGCAGCGGTTTGGTGATCTTGTCCGCCGAATAGAGTGGGCTGCGTTCCTTGAGCAGGGCCAGACCTTCTTCCGTGTTGGGGTTGCCCATCCGCTCGTGGAACTGTGCCACCACCGGCTCCCAATAGGGCGGGATCGTGGAAAGCAGCGTTTCGAGGTTCGACGGGCCGACGATGTCCACCCCGCAGGCGAATTCCTCCGGCGTGAAGGCGAGGCCCGCCAGCGTGGCGTAGCCGCCGTAGGACCCGCCCATGATCGCAACGCTGTCCTGGCTGGTCACACCGCGCTCGACCGCCCAGTTCACCGCATCGAGCAGGTCGTCGTGCATCTTGCGACCCCATTCGAGGTTGCCTGCCGAGATGAAGTTCTTCCCGAAGCCGGTCGAGCCGCGGAAGTTGGTGGAGAGCACCGCGTAGCCGCGATTTGCGAGCCACTGATGGTACGAATTGTAGCCGTAGCCATCGCGCGCCCAGGGGCCGCCGTGCACCAGCAGAACCATCGGCACCGGGGCATCGGGCACGCCGTCCGCATCGCTGTCGCTGCCCGGCGGCAGGGTCAGGTAGCTGGGCAGGGTCAACCCGTCGCGGCTGGCGATCTCCACCGGATGCATCGGCTGCAGCGGCGCGCCTTCGAGTTCGGGGCGGGTGACGTAGAGCTTGGTCAGCGTGCCCGCATCGCGATCGAACAGATAGCTGGCGCTGGGCCCGGTGACGGGATCATTGCCAACGATCCACTTGCGATCATCGTCGGTGCGCGAACCGATCCCGAATTCGCCTTCCAGATTGTTTTCAAGGAAGGTGAGGGCAGCCTCGATCTCCGGGTCGGTCGCGGTCCATTCGCGCTTCAGGTAATAGACCGAGTAGGCTTCCACTTCGCCGGTCTCGTTATCGCGGATGGTGCCGCCGATATCGGCCTTGTCGTTCTCCGCGATCACACGGGTCTCACCGGTGTCCCAGTCCATGGCGGTCAGCGCTGCGGTGTCGCGCCCGCGGCTGTCGAGCCAGTAGAGCGTTTCCCCGTCGCGGGTGAAGCCCGCCGGGCTGGTGGTGAGCGCATCTTCGAGGTCGGTGGAAGAGAACGCCTCTTCCGCTACGACGTTGTCTTCCACGCGGAAGAAATCCATCCCGCCCGCGGCATTGGGCCGCAGCGCCAGCCGCACATCGAGATTGTCGTCCGCGACGAACCCGGCATAGCCGTTGTTTTCGATCAGCTGGGTCAGCTCACCCGTGTTGAGGTCGAGCAGATGGACATCATGGAAGCGCGGATCGCGGTTGTTCAGGCCGACCAGCACCTTGTCCTTGATGGTGTCCGACGCACCGACCAGTTGCACGCGCGTATTCTCGAACGGGGTCAGCGTGGTCTCTTTGCCGGTTTCGATATTGATCCCGTAGAGCAGGAAATTCTCATCCCCGCCCTTGTCCTGCACGTAGAGCAGGCTGGCACTGTCGGGCGCCCAGAAATACTCGCGGATCGGCCGCTCGGTCGCGCTGGTCATGACCTTCGCGTCATCCGGGTTGGATGCTGGCGCCATCCACACGTTCAGCACGCCGTTCGACGGGGCCAGCCAGGAAAGCCATTCGCCGTCCGGGCTGATCTGGGCGCTGGCGCGGCTGGGATTGCCGAACAGGGCCTCGCGCGGGATCAGCGGGGCGGAAGTGGCGGGGCTCGTCGCGGTCATGCTGGTGTCCGTTGCCGTGGGCGTTTGTGCGATGGAAGGCACGGCGGCTAGCGCGAGCGCGGCGGTTGCGCAACCGAGGGCGAGGGAGAGCTTCTGACGATCGAACATGGGCACCTCTCTGATAGTGACGAATGAATGCCTTGGTAAATGACGCTTGTCACAGAGTAAAGGGACTTTGACTATCGGGCTCCGCCCTGTCTGCCTAAAGCGCGGGATTGTCATAGCAGTGCCAGGTGAAGATGGCGATTGCGCCGCGGTGCGGCCGCCAGCTTTCGGCGAGCCTTCGCGTGGCCTTCTCGTCCGGGCGTTCTTCCAGTCCCAGGATCTTGCCGATCCCCGCCATCACCGCCAGATCGCCGGCGGGCCAGATGTCCGGGCGCCCTTCCGCGAACAGCAGGTAAATCTCGGCAGACCAGCGCCCGATCCCCTTGATCCGGGTGAGTTGGTCGATCGCTTCCTCGTCATCCGCGGGCAGCGTCTGGAGCTCCAGCTCGCCCGCGCTCACCAGTTCGGATAGGGAGCGGGCATAGCCCTGCTTCTGGCGCGACAGGCCGCATGCGCGCAGCGTATCGAAATCGCGTTCCAGCAGGCAGGCCGGGCCGAAATCCTCGCCCAGTTCGGCCTCCAGCTTGCGCCACACACTATCGGCCGACGCGACGCTGACCTGCTGGCCGATGATCGTGCGAAGCAGCGTCTTGTACCCTGTGGGCCTGATGCGCGGCTCGGGATAGCCCGCGATCTCCAGCGCCCGGGCTAAGCCGGGTTCACGGGCTGCCACCGCATCCAGTCCATCCCTGATCTGCCTTGCACTCAGTCCCATCCAGGCCACCTCTCTTGCAAAGGGGAAACGCAGCTTTTAGCAGCCCCGTCAATGGCGGGGGCCGCGCGCTGCCCCGTGGACATAAAAGGACAGCCGATGCCCAAGCTTACCGTGGTCGACCGCAGTGGAACCGAACGCACGATCGAGGTCGGGAATGGCCTGACCGTGATGGAAGCGATCCGCGACAACGGCTTCGACGAACTGCTGGCGCTGTGCGGCGGGTGCTGTTCCTGCGCGACCTGCCACGTCCATGTCGACCCGGCCTTCGCCGACAAGCTGCCTGCGATGAGCGAGGACGAGGACGATCTGCTCGAAAGCAGCGACAACCGCGACGCAGCATCGCGCCTCTCGTGCCAGATCGAATTTACCGACGATCTCGACGGCCTGAAGGTCCGCATCGCGGAAGAAGACTGAGCCGCAGTCCTTTCGCGGCTTGCCGCGTGCGGCGCGGCGGCGCTAAGCGTTTCGTATGACTGCCACCGCACCGCTTCCGCCTGCCCCGTTGACCAGGGCGCTCGACCTGATCGGCAACACCCCGCTCGTGCGGCTCGAAGGGCCGAGCGCGGCGGCGGGCTGCGATATCTACGGCAAGTGCGAATTCGCCAACCCGGGCGGGTCGGTGAAGGATCGCGCAGCCCTGTGGATCATCCGCGATGCCGAGGCGCGCGGCGTGTTGAAGCCGGGTGGCACGGTGGTGGAAGGCACGGCGGGAAATACCGGGATCGGGATCGCGCTGGTCGCCAATGCGCTGGGCTACAAGACGGTGATCGTCATGCCCGACAACCAGTCGCGCGAGAAGATGGACACGCTGCGCGCGCTGGGCGCCGAACTGGTGCTGGTGCCTCCCACCAAGTTCGCCAATCCGGGGCACTTCGTCCACACTTCGCGCCGCCTCGCCGAAGAGACCGAAGGCGCGGTCTGGGCCAACCAGTTCGACAACATCGCCAACCGCAAGGCGCATATCGACAGCACCGCGCCCGAATTGTGGAGCCAGCTCGATGGCCGGATCGACGGTTTCACCTGCGCGGCGGGCACCGGTGGCACGATTGCCGGGGTGGGGCTGGGCCTTAAGGAAAAGGACGAGAATGTCCGTATTGCGCTGACCGATCCGCACGGCGCCGCGCTTTATAACTACTACGCCCATGGCGAGCTGGAGGCCGAAGGGTCCTCGGTAGCAGAGGGGATCGGGCAGGGCCGGATCACCGCCAATCTCGATGGCGCACCGGTCGATACGCAGTTTCGCATATCAGACAAGGAGGGGCTCCACTGGGTCGCGCGGCTGCTGCGCGAAGAAGGCCTGTGCCTTGGCCTGTCCTCCGGCATCAATGTGGCGGGCGCGGTCGCGCTCGGCGAGCAGCTGGTCGCCGAGGGCCGCGAAGCCCCGCGCGTGGCCACGATCCTGTGCGACAGCGGCTTCCGCTATCTCTCGACGATCTTCAACGCCGACTGGCTGCGCGAGAAGTCGCTGCCGGTGTTCGACTGGCTGGCCGATTGACGCCGTCGCCACGGCGGCTAGATTCCCTGCGCATGGCCCTTTTGCCCGACAATCAACCCAAGGAAGCGCCGGAAAAGCAGAGCGATGCTCTCAATTCCGAGATCGCACAGCGCCTGCGCACGGGGATCGGCGGCATACTGGCTGTCGTCCTGGCGGGAGGTGTCGCACAGGTCCTCATGTCGCGGGCCCTGCAGAACGAGGAAACCGCCGTGCCCGAGGCGGCGCCAACCGTCGAGCCGAGCGCGACGCAGGGCAGCAGCGACCCGCTGAGCGATGCGGGCGTCGTCCCCGATCTTCCCGCGCAGCCCGAAGACGAGCCGATCCCCGAAGGCCCTGTCCTGCCGGAAAAGGGCGAGGGCGCCCCGATTGAATAGGATGCTGCCAGCCGCGGGCCTGGGCGGACTTCTGGCTGCGGGATTGCTGGGGACGATGGTCCTTGCGCCGTCGCAGGGAGAGGAAGCGCCGCAGGACCAGCGCTTCGGCCTGCTGACCTCGCTGCCCATCTACCGCGCGCCGCAGGGGAGCGTGGCCGATGCGCTTTCCGCCCAGGAGGCGGACCGGCACTGGCTGCGCGATGCGATCGAGCGGAGCAACAGCCTGGAGCCGATCGACCTGCTCGATCCTGCAAGCCTTCAGGCGGTCGATACCCTGCTGCTGATCCAGCCGCGCGCGCTCACCCCGGCAGAAAACGTCGCGCTGGACGACTGGGTGCGTTCGGGTGGGCAGGTACTGCTGGTGGCCGATCCCATGCTGATCAGCGAGCCAGGCTTCGCGCTTGGCGATCCGCGAAATCCCCAGGCCATCGCCGTCACCGGGCCGATCCAGGCGCGCTGGGGCCTCACCCTCCAGCCCACGGAACAATCGGGGACGGATGGGGACGGTGCGGAACGCGAGGTCCGGATCGGGGATGAGGCCTTGCCCGTCGTCCTGGGCGGACGCTTTGCGCTGCGGCCTCCGGCGGGCGGAGAACCGGCGGATTGCGGGCTTTTTCACGAAGGGCTGGTGGCGGCTTGCAGCATCGGGGCCGGGCGGGCCGTGGTGCTGGCCGACGCGACCCTGTTCGAACGGTTCGACACGCCTTCGGATGGCACGGCTGCATTCTGGGCTTTGCTGGGGATGATGCGGGACGCCCCGCGCGGCTGAGCCGCGATCCACTGATAATCTTTTTAAATTAATGGATTAGAGGCGTTGCCTTGGCGGCGGCAGTCCGCGCTTGCCTGCTGAATCTCGAGGGATTAGAACGGTAAAGCGCCGAAAAAACGCGAAAGTTAACGGAATCTCCACAGAGATTCCTAAATTTCCCCTTTAATCCCCAATCGTCCCGCGATAAGACGTTAACCGTATCGGACAGGAGTCGGCCCGCGCGTGGGATGCCACGCGACCCGGGGTGCGCAGTGCGCGCCGCGGCACGGGGAGGCTTTGTCCATCGATTGGGGCGCTCACAGGGGAAGAGCACAGCGTGCCGGAGGCGTTTCAGGGATATAGCGGTCAGGCCTTTTCGCTTCGCAGCGAAAAGGGCCGGTTCACGCTGCCTCCCGCCTTCCGCAACGCCGTGAAGCTGTCGACCGAAGATCGCAGGCTGTGCCTCACTCTGCATGACAAGTGGAATTGCCTCGTCGGGTTCGGCACCGAACGGGTCAAGGAATTCGATGCGATCCTCGATCGGGAAGAGGAATCGGCATACAAGTTCGGGCGCGATTTCGATCGCGATACGCGCGCGATGCAGCTCAACAGCTTCGAGACCATGCCGTTCGATGACAGCGGGCGATTCATCATGCCCGAATTCCTGCGTGGGCTGGGCGAGATCGACGATGCCCTGTTCTTCCAGGGCGTGGGGCCTTTCTTCACCGTCTGGAACCCCGCCCGGCTGTACGAGATGGGCCCCGAGATGGCGATGCCCAAGGCCGCCTGCCGCGCGCTTGAGAAGGAAGCGCGCGAGAAGGGCAAGAAGAAGTGAGCGCTTCCGCCCCGTCCCCACATGTCCCCGTCCTGCTCGACGAGGTGATCGCCGCGCTGGAACCTGCGCCGGGCGAGCTTATCGTCGACGGCACCTTCGGCGCAGGGGGGTACACCCGTGCGCTGCTGGATGCGGGCGCGAACGTGCATGCCTTCGACCGCGATCCGACCGCGCTCGACAACGCGCAAGGCTGGCCCGAGCTGACTGAAAATCCGCCGCGCCTCGTCCTCCATCGCCGCCCCTTTGCGGAGATGGCGGATGCGCTGGCCGAGGTGGGCGTAACGCAGGTGCAGGGCATCGTGCTCGACATCGGTGTATCCTCGATGCAGCTCGACCAGGCGGAGCGCGGCTTCTCCTTCGCCGCCGACGGACCGCTCGACATGCGGATGGACCCGGACCTGCCCAGCGCGGCGGAATTCCTCAACTCCGCAGACGAGGCCGAGATTGCCGACGTGATCTACCAGTATGGCGAAGAACGCCAGTCGCGCCGGATTGCGCGGGCCATCGTCGCAGCGCGCCCGCTGGAAACGACCGGGCAGCTCGCCCGCCTCGTGCGCAAGGCGACGGGCTACAAGCCACACGACAAGAAGGACCCCGCCACCCGCACCTTCCAGGCGATCCGCATCCACATCAATGGTGAGCTGGACCAGTTGCGTGAGGCGTTGTTCGCCGCGGAGCGGCTGCTCGCCGAGGGCGGCCGACTGGTGGTCGTCTCGTTCCATTCCCTTGAAGATCGCATCGTGAAGCGTTTCTTGCGCGACGCTTCCGGTCAGGTCGGCGGCGGCTCCCGCCATCTTCCCCTCAGGGAATTGCCGCCGACCACGTTTCACAAACCGTCCCGCGCCGTGCGTGCGGGCGAGGCGGAGCTTGCGCGCAACCCCCGCGCGCGCTCCGCGATCCTCCGCGCAGCCACCCGGACCGGCGAGCCGGCCAGAAAGGAAGTGACCCATGGTTAGAGGCAGTCGTCTGCGGCAGATCGGCTGGGCGATCTCCATCGGGGTCGTCTTTGCCGGCTTCATGCTGCTCACCTTCCGGGTCAACGCGGTGAAGAGCGAGGTCGTGCGTGCAGAACGCCTAATCGTGGACATGGAGCGCGAGAAGCTGGCGCTGGAAACCGAGTTCGAAACGCGCGCCAACCAGCAGCAGCTGGCAGACTGGAACGCGATCGAGTTCGGTTACGCCCCGCCGCGCGCGGACCAGTTCCTGGAAAGCGAGCGTCAGCTGGCGAGCTTCAGTGCGCCGCGTGCGCCCGGATCGCCCGAGCCGATCCGTTTCGCGCGCGAGATGGAAGCGAGCGATTATCCCGCGCTGGTTTCTCCGCTGTCCTCGCATGAGGAAGACGTTGCCGAAAATGGCGACGAGGCCGAAGGCGAGACCGCGCAGCCTCAGTCCGACGCGCATCTGGCGCTGGCGAGACTCGACTGATGGCCAGCATAGCCATCGATTCCATGGTGGCGGCCGGCCCCATGCGGGTGGCCAACAAGCGTCTCGAGTCGCTGGTGACGGCGCGCATGCGTGCGCTTCTTCTCATGCCCGCCTTCGGACTGGTGGCGCTGCTTGCGCTCGCGCGGATCGCATCCTTCGGCCTGCTGGGTGCGCCGGACACGCCCATGTCGATGGAACAGCGTCTGCTGCCGCCACGCGGCGAGATCACGGATCGCAACGGCCTGCCGCTGGCGCGCAACTACGATGCCTTCGCGCTGTGGTACAATCCCAAGGCGATGAAGGACGGCGGCAGCCCGCTGGTCCGCTCTCCCGAAGAGGTCGCGGCGGCGCTGGCTGAAGTCTTCCCCGACATCGACCGCAAGGATGTCGCCGCCCGGCTGGCGAGTGGCAAGGCGCAGTATCTGCGACGCCGTCTGCTGCCCGAAGAGGCAAACCGCGTGTTCGACATTGGCGAGCCCGCGCTGGAGCTGCCTGCCGAGAAAGACCGCTTTTACCCGCAGGGTTCGATGGCGGCGCATGTCCTCGGCTACGTCAAGGATGGCAAGGGCCAGCTCGGCATGGAATCGGTGCTCGACAAGGAGCTGACCGATGCTGCCTCGCGCGGCGAACCCACCGCCATCGCGCTGGACCTGCGGGTGCAGGGCGCGCTGGAGGACGAACTGCGCAAGGGCATGCTGTCGGTCAATGCACGTGGTGCGGCAGGCGTGGTGCTGGATGTCGACACAGGCGAAGTGGTCGCGCTGGCATCGCTGCCCGCGTTCGATCCCAATGATGTCAAGGCGACCGATCTGGTCGGCACCGCCGAGCAGAAGCGGCGCGACGAACCGTCCAATTCCTACAACAGCGTCACCTATCAGGTGTACGAACTGGGATCGACCTTCAAGCCGCTCACCGTCGCGGCGGCGATCGATGCGGGCATCGTGCGCGATCTCGGGCTGCGCTACGATGCAAAGCCGGTGAAAGTCGCGGGGCGCACCCTTTCGGACAGCCACTCGCTCGGAGATACGCTCAATGTGCCCGAAGCGCTGATTCACTCCTCCAACACCGTGACCGCACGTATTGCCGACAAGCTGGGCGGCGATGCGTTGCGCGACACAATGCGCGATCTCGGTCTGGCGGAGCGGCCCTATATCGAACTGCCCGCACGCGGCGCGCCGATCTGGCCGGGAGAAAAGTGGTCGCGGATCACCACCATGACGGTCGCCTATGGTCACGGCATCTCGGTCACTCCGCTGCATCTCGCATCCGCCTACGCCGCCATGGTCAATGGCGGCATCTGGCGGCCCGCCACGCTGACGAAGGTGGAACCGGGTGCCGAGGTGAAGGGCCGCCGGGTGTTCAAGGAAGATACCAGCGCGCGCATGCGACAGCTTCTGCGGATGATCACGGTGTACGGCACCGGCAAGAGCGCCAATGCGCCCGGCTATCGCGTCGGCGGCAAGACCGGCTCCGCCGAAAAGCCATCGAAAGGGGGCTATCGTGAGAAGTTGCTCGTCTCCACCTTCGCCGCCGCCTTTCCAATGGATGATCCGCGCTATGTCGTGGTCGCCATGCTGGACGAGCCCAAGGGTACGACCGCCAGTTCCTTCCAGCGCACCGCCGCTTGGAACGCTGCGCCCATCGTCGGCAAGCTGATCCCGCGCATCGGCCCGCTGCTCGACGTGCGCCCGGACCTGAGCCGCGATATCGACATTTCGGACCTTCGCCCGCTGATCCGGAGCGACATCGAATGAGGCTGAATTCCCTTCTCGATGCCGCAGGACGGCCCGAGCGCGATGAGAACGGCGCCGTGGTGACGGGCTTTGCGATCGATCACCGCAAGGTTGCGCCGGGGACCATCTTCGGCGCGTTCCAGGGAGCGCTCGTCAACGGAGAGGACTTCATCGAGGCGGCCATTGCTGCGGGTGCCATAGCTGTTGTCGCGCGACCTGGTGCCAGGGTCGAGGGCGCCTTGCACATCGCGGATGAAGAGCCGCGCCGCGCCTTTGCCCAGATCGCCTCGCGCTTCTTCACGCCGACGCCCGAAACAATCGTTGCGGTGACGGGCACCAACGGCAAGACCTCCACGGCCGAGATGACCCGCCAGATCTGGCGCATGCTGGGCGAGCGTGCGGCCAGCATCGGCACGCTGGGCGTAACCACACCCGACGAGAGCGTTTCGACGGGCCTGACCACGCCCGATATCGTTACCTTCCACGCCAACCTCGCCGGTCTGGCGCGCGAAGGCGTGACGCATGTCGCATTCGAAGCTTCGAGCCACGGGCTGGACCAGTATCGCAATGCGGGCGCACGGGTGATCGCCGGGGCCTTCACCAATTTCAGCCGCGACCACCTCGACTATCACGAGAGCATGGAGGCCTATTTCGAGGCCAAGATGCGCCTGTTCGACGAGATCGTCGACGATAACGGCACGGCGGTGATCTGGTCCGACGGCAGCGAGTGGGCGGCCAAGGCCCGGGCGCGCGCCGAAGCGCGCGGCCTCACCATCTTCACGGTCGGCCCCGAAGGCGACGATCTGAAGCTTGTCGCGCAGGAGCCCACACAGCTTGGCCAGGGGCTGGAAATCGCGCGCGATGGCGAACGGCGAACCATCCGCCTGCCGCTGATCGGCGCCTACCAGGCATCCAACGCGCTCACCGCGGCGGCGCTCGCGATTGCGACCGGAGCGGACGAAGCGCGGGTGTGGGATGCGGTGGGGCGTCTGCAGCCGGTTCGCGGCCGTCTGGAGCGCGCGGTCATCACGCCCGCAGGTGCGCCGGTCTATGTCGACTACGCGCATACTCCCGACGCGCTGGTGGCCGCGATTGCCGCTCTGCGTCCGCATGTCGAGGCGTCGGACGGGCGGCTGATCGTGGTGTTCGGTGCAGGCGGGGATCGCGACACCGGCAAGCGTGCCGCGATGGGCAAGGTCGCCAGCGAGGCGGCGGATCTGGTCGTGGTGACGGACGACAATCCGCGCGGCGAGGACCCGGCGGCCATCCGTGCCGCCATCCTATCGGGGATAGAGGGCGAGGCGCTGGAAATCGGCGACCGGCGCGAAGGTATTGCAACGGCCATCGGCCAGGCCGGGGGCGGCGACATCGTGCTCGTCGCGGGCAAGGGCCACGAACAGGGCCAGATTATCGGTTCAGGAGAGAGCATGCGGGTACACCCCTTCGACGATGTGACCGTGGCGCGAGAATGCGCCGCGGCGGTGGCGGGCGCATGAGCATGAACGCCCATGCCTTTGCCGATCCGCGCGTTCGCGCGTGGCCGACCGCCCGGCGCGACCGGCTGCAGCTTGCCCTGTGGAGCGCGCAGGAAATTGCCGAGGCAACCGGCGGTGTCGCCTCGGGCGAGTTCCAGTGCGCCGGGGTCGAGATGGACAGCCGGGACGTGCGCCCGGGCGATCTCTTCATCGCGCTGAAGGGCGAGGAGATGGACGGCCACCGTTTCATCGACAATGCCTTCGCCGCCGGCGCCGCTGCCGCCATCGTGGACCGTCCGATCGACTGGCCGCATGTGCTGGTGGAGGATACCACCGCTGCGCTTCACGCACTTGCTGCTGCCGCCCGCGTGCGCGCCGATGCGAAGCGGATCGGCGTGACGGGATCTGTCGGCAAGACCGGGGTGAAGGAAGCGATCTTTGCCGCGCTCGACCGGTCGAGCAGGGGCCAGGCGCACCGTTCGGTCCGCAGCTATAACAATCATGTCGGAGTTCCGCTGAGCCTCGCGCGAATGGGCGCCCGGGCGAAGTATGGCGTGTTCGAGATGGGCATGAACCACGCGGGCGAAATCGCTCCGCTGGCCGATCATGTCCGCCCCGATGTCGCGGTCATCACAACCATCGCGCCCGCGCATATCGAGAACCTCGGCACCATGGAGGCCATCGCGGATGAGAAGGCCGAGATATTCAAGGGCCTGAAGCCCGGCGGCGCCGCGATCATCCCTGCCGATAGCGAGCATTTCGAGCGTCTTCGCAAACATGCGGAGGCCGCCGGTGCGGAAGTGTTTTCCTTCGGGCGTGCCGATCATGCCCGCGTGCGCCTGCTCGATGCGATCCCCGCTGCCAATGGCGGTGCCTCGCTCGTCACCGCGCAGATCGACGATACGCGGCTGTGCTATTCGGTTGCGGAGCCCGGCGAACACTGGATTGCCAATTCGCTCGCGGTGATGGCCACCATCTACGCGCTGGGCGCCGATCTGGGCGCGGCAGGCATTGCGCTGGGTGAGATGGGCGGCCTCAAGGGGCGCGGCGCGCGTCATTCGATCCTGGCAGCCGGTGGCCGGGCGACGCTGATCGACGAAAGCTACAACGCCAACCCCGCCTCCATGCGCGCCACGCTGGCGCAGCTTGGCCAGACGCCTGCCCATCGCCGGGTGGCCGTGCTGGGCGCCATGCGCGAGCTGGGCGAGTTCGGGCCCGCCTTCCACGTACAGCTGGCCGAGCCGCTCGCCCAGGCGGACGTCGATTTCGCGGTGCTGGTGGGTGAGGAAATGGGCCCGCTGGTAACCCGGTTGGGGAACGCTGGCGGCAACATACTTGGCAAGCCGATTGCCTTCGCCCATTGCGCAGGGCCTGCCGAAGCGATTGCCGCGCTTGAGGAATTCGGCCTGGTCGCCAGCGATGCGATCCTTGTCAAAGGGTCCAACGCGGTGGGGCTTGGCCGCCTTGTCGATCACTTCGTCAGCCGGGGCTAACCAAGGGATCGGGAACGGCGAACAATGTTTTATCTTCTAGCGGAAATGTTTGAATTCGAAGGGATTTTCAATCTCTTTCGCTATCAGACCTTTCGCGCGGGCGCCGCGATCCTGACCGCTCTTTTCATCGGCCTGCTGATCGGGCCGAGGCTGATTTCCCTGCTGCGGGTGCGGCAGGGCAAGGGTCAGCCGATCCGTGAGGACGGGCCGCAGACCCATCTCGCCAAGGTGGGCACGCCGACGATGGGCGGCCTGATGATCCTGATCGCGCTCGTCATCAGCCTGCTTTTGTGGATGGACCTCTCCAGCCCCTTCGTCTGGGCCTGTCTTGCCGTGACCATCGGGTTCGGCGCGATCGGCTTCATGGACGATTACGACAAGGTCACGAAGAACAGCCACAAGGGCGTGACGGGCAAGGTCCGCCTGCTGATGGAATTCGTGGTCGCAGGGATCGCGGCCTATATCATCGTCAGCCAGATCAACACCTGGCTCTACGTGCCCTTCGTGTCCAACCAGGCAATCCCGCTGGGGCCGTTCTACTACGTCTTCGCGGCCATCGTGATCGTGGGTGCGGGCAATGCCGTGAACCTGACCGACGGGCTGGACGGCCTGGCGATCATGCCGGTCATCATCGCGGCGGGCACCTTCGCGCTGATCGCCTATCTCGCGGGGCGCGCCGACTTCTCCGAATATCTGGGCATTCCCTATGTGGAGGGCGCGGGCGAGCTGGCGATTTTCTGCGCCTGCATCATGGGGGCGGGGCTCGCCTTCCTGTGGTTCAACGCGCCGCCTGCCAATGTCTTCATGGGTGATACCGGCTCGCTGGCACTGGGCGGGGCGCTGGGTGCGATCGCCGTCGCCAGCCACCACGAAATCGTACTCGCCATCGTGGGCGGGCTGTTCGTGTTCGAGGCGCTTTCGGTCATCATCCAGGTCTTCTGGTTCAAGCGCACGGGCAAGCGCATCTTCCGCATGGCGCCTGTGCACCACCATTTCGAACAGCTCGGCTGGAGCGAGACGAAGGTTGTGATCCGCTTCTGGATCATCGCCATCGTGCTCGCCATCATCGGGCTGAGCACGCTGAAGCTGCGGTGATCACGAGCCCCGCCTGGAAGGGCCGCAAATATGCGGTCCTCGGTCTTGCGAGGTCTGGGCGGGCCACGGTGGTGGCGCTGCTGGCCGCGGGCGCGCAGGTGACCGCGTGGGACGAGAAGAGCGAAGCGCGGGCGCCTTTCGAGGGGCGCTGCGACCTGCGCGATCCGCTGGAGATGGACCTGACGGGGTTCGACGGCGTGGTGGTATCGCCCGGCGTTCCGCTCAACACGCATCCGATCAAGCCGCATGCCGACAGGTTTGGCGTGCCGGTGATCGGCGATGTCGAGCTGTTCGCGCAGGCCCGCGAGCACCTGCCGCCGCACAAGGTTGTCGGCATCACCGGCACCAACGGCAAGAGCACCACCACCGCGCTGGTGCATCATATCCTGAAGAGCGCAGGCGTGCCGACCACGATGGGCGGCAATATCGGCCTCCCGATTCTCGAACAGGAGCCTTTGCCAGAAGGTGGGGTCTATGTGCTGGAGCTGTCGAGCTATCAGATCGATCTGACGTACTCGCTCGATTGCGAGGTTGCGGTATTGCTCAACATTACCCCCGATCATCTGGACCGCTACGAGAGCTTCGAGGCTTATGCGGCGAGCAAGTCGCGCTTGCTTGCGATGCAGACGCGCGGTCAGAATTCCATCGCCCGGTACACGGATGCGCGCCTGTTGGGTCAATTCGCGGAAGGCACGGTTGCGAGCATTCTCGAGGATGTTCTCGAAAACAGGGGGTTCAAGCCGAGCGATCAGAGCGGCTGGCCCTCGCTTCAGGGGCCGCACAACCGCGAGAATGCTGCAGCTGCCATTGAGGCGTGCGACATTCTGAGGCTTTCCGAGGGCCAGATAAGAGGGGGCTTGCGCACCTTCCCCGGCCTCCCACACCGGATGGAACGCGTCGGCGAACGCGCAGGCGTGCTCTACGTCAACGACAGCAAGGCAACCAACACCGCCGCCGCCGCGCCCGCACTCGCTGCGTTCGACAAGATCCACTGGATAGTCGGTGGCCGCGCGAAGGAGCCCGGCTTGGGCGAGTGCGAGCCGCACATGCACCGCGTCACCGCCGCCTACACCATCGGCGAGGCGGGCGATGCCTTTGCCGATGCGCTGACCCCGCATTGCGCGGTCAGCCGTTGTGGCACGCTGGAAAAGGCGGTCGAGCTGGCCTCGCAGGTCGCGCGCAGCGGCGAGACGGTCCTCCTCAGCCCGGCCTGCGCCAGTTTCGACCAGTTCCGCGATTTCGAGGAGCGCGGCGACAGGTTCCGCACGCTCGTGCGCGCGCTTGGAGATACGGGGGGCATGCCATGAATATTGCACCGGCGACCGCCATTGCTTCCGAACTGCCGGGGCGCGGCAGCCAGAAGATGACGTTCCGCGCGCGGCTGAAGATCTGGTGGCGCGAGCTGGACCACGTTCTGCTGGGCCTGATCGTGCTGCTGATGGCGGTGGGCTGCGCGGCGATTGCTGCGGCATCGCCTGCGGGCGCGAACCGCCTGTCGAGCGATACCGTGACGCTCGATCCGCTGTTCTTCCTGTGGGCGCACCTGCGCTGGCTGGCGCTTGGCATCACCGTGATGCTCGGCCTGTCGATGCTCAACCGGGAGACCGCACGCCGCTTCGCCATCCTGCTTTCGCTGGCCATGGTCGGCGCGCTGCTGCTGGTGCCCTTCATCGGCAGTGAGGTGAACGGCGCGCGCCGCTGGCTCGATGTCGGCTTCACCTTCCAGCCGTCCGAATTCCTCAAACCCGGCTTCGCGGTGACGCTCGCGTGGATCATGAGCTGGCGGCTGAAGGACCCGCAGATGCCGGTCTTCGGCCTCGTCACCGGGGCGCTGGGTCTCGTCATCGTTCTGCTGATGGTGCAGCCCAATCTGGGTGCGGCGATCCTGTTCAGCGGCGTGTGGTTCGTGCTCGTCGTGCTGGGCGGGGTGTCCTTCCGTAATATCGCCGGGCTGATCGCGGGCGGTTTCCTCGGCCTCAGCCTGGCCTATGCCTTTTACGACAACGCCCGCCACCGGATCGATTCCTGGCTTTCGGGCGGGACCGATTTCGACCAGGTCGATCTTGCGCAGCGCACGCTTCTGGCGGGCGGATGGGACGGTGTCGGCTTCTGGGTCGGCACGCAGAAGATGCGCCTGCCCGAAGCGCAGACGGACTACATCTTCTCCGTCGTGGGCGAGGAATTCGGCCTGCTTGCCTGTGGCGGGATCGTGCTGCTGTTCCTCGCCATGGTGTGGCGCGTGCTCAGCCGGGTGTCGAGCGAGGAGAATTTCTTCGCGCTGCTCGCCGCCGCCGGGCTGACCGCCCAGATCGGCGGGCAGGCCTTCATCAATATTCTCGTCAACCTGTCGCTTTTCCCGTCGAAAGGCATGACGCTGCCGCTGGTCAGCTATGGCGGCTCGTCCACGATCGCGGTATGCCTGTCCCTCGGCCTGCTGCTTGCGCTGACGCGCCGGAACCCGTTCCTTACGCGGGAGACCGCAGGCCTTCGCAAAACCCTGTTCGAGAAGGACAGGGGGCTCTTCGGCAAAGAGAGGGACAGATGAGCGGCGCCAATAGACATTACGTGCTGGCCGCGGGCGGCACCGGGGGGCACATGCTGCCCGCCTTCGCGCTGGCAAACGAGCTGGAACGGCGCGGGCATCATGTCGCGCTGATTACCGACGAGCGGGGGGCGAACATCCCCGGCAAGCCCGATTTTCTTCCCGCCCACATCATGCCGGTGGGGCGCTTCGGCAAGAACCCGGTCCGCTGGCTGGGCGGCGCGGCCAAGGTGATGGAGGGGCGCAAGATGGCGCTCCGCCTGTTCGAGAATTTCGAACCCAGCGCGGTCGTGGGCTTCGGCGGCTATCCCACGCTGCCCGCGCTGCTTGCCGCGCGCAGCGCCAAGGTGCCCAGCGTCATTCACGAACAGAACGCGGTGCTGGGGCGGGTGAACCGCCTGCTCGCCCCGCGCGTGAATGCCATCGGGACGGCCTATCCGCAGGTCGCGCGGATGAAGGCCAAGTGGCTCGACAAGACCTACCTCGTCGGCAATCCGGTGCGTGCCGAAGTGCTCGCGCTGCGGGACGAACCCTTCCCGACGTTCAGCGAGGACAGCCTGCTTAAGGTGCTCGTCACCGGCGGCAGCCAGGGCGCGAGCATTCTGGCGCAGGTCGTGCCCGACGGGCTTGCCATGCTGCCGCTCGCGCTGCGCCAGCGCCTGCAGGTGACGCAGCAGTGCCGCCCAGAGGATGTCGGCGCGGTGCGAGAGCGCTATCGCAATCACGACATTCCCGCCGAACTGGCGACCTATTTCGAAAACATGGCGGAGCGACTGGCCGACACGCACCTGTTCATCGGGCGCGCGGGTGCCTCCACCATTGCGGAACTGACCGCCGTGGGCCGTCCTGCCATTCTGGTCCCGCTGCCCATCGCCACCGACGACCACCAGGCCGCCAACACGCGCGAGGTCGTGGAGGCGGGCGGCGCGCGGATGATCCGGCAGAGCTCTTTCACGCCCAAGGAACTGGCACGCCAGATCCAGGTGCTCAGCCAGCGTTCGGGCACGCTCGGCAATGCGGCGCACAAGGCATGGAATTGCGGGCGCCCGGATGCGGTGAAGGACCTTGCCGATCTGGTCGAAAGCTTCGGCGGGGCGGAGATGATGGACGTTATCCGCGTGGGCAAGAACAACGCACGCGGTGCCTCCCAGGGCGTTGCCGTGGGGCAGGGCGCGGCGCGCGACGCGGCGGAGGAGCGGGTCTCTTGAAGGGCGTCGCAACCGATATCGGGATCATCCACTTCGTCGGCATCGGCGGGATCGGCATGTCCGGGATTGCCGAGGTGATGCACAATCTCGGCTATAGCGTGCAGGGCTCCGACATTGCCGAAAGCCCCACGGTGGAGCGGTTGAAGAAGCGCGGCATCGACATTCATATCGGCCATGCGCGCGAGAACGTGGATGGTGTCGCGGTTGTCGTGACGTCCAGCGCGGTCAAGCGGACCAACCCGGAAGTCGAATTCGCTCTCGAAAACCGCATCCCCGTCGTGCGCCGCGCGGAAATGCTCGCCGAGCTGATGCGGCTGAAAAGCACCATCGCCATCGCGGGCACGCACGGCAAGACGACCACCACCAGCATGATCGCCGGGCTGCTGGACTGCGGCGAGATCGATCCCACGGTCATCAATGGCGGGATCATCGAACAGTTCGGATCGAACGCGCGCCTGGGCGACAGCGACTGGATGGTGGTGGAAGCGGACGAGAGCGACGGCAGCTTCCTGCGGCTCGACGGGACCATTGCGGTGGTCACGAATATCGATCCCGAACATCTCGAACATTACGGCGATTTCGACGGGGTGAAACGCGCGTTCGTGGAGTTCATCCACAACGTGCCCTTCTATGGCGCGGCGATTTTGTGCGTCGATCACCCCGAAGTGCAGGCGGTGATAGGGCAGGTGCGCGACCGGCGCGTCATCACCTACGGCTTCTCGCTCCAGTCCGATATCTGCGCGGTCAACGTCACGCCCGAGGCGGGCGGCAACCGCTTCGATGTGATGGTTCGCCAGCGCGGTCAGGAAGATCGCCGGATCGAGAACGTGTTCCTGCCCATGCCCGGCAGGCACAACGTGCAGAACGCGCTCGCCGCGATTGCCGTCAGCCTGGAGATGAACTGCTCGGACGAGACGATCCGCGAAGGTTTCGCCCGTTTCGGCGGCGTGCGTCGGCGCTTCACCAAGGTCGGTACGGTGAATGTCGAAGGCGGTCATGCGACCGTGATCGACGACTACGCGCACCACCCGGTGGAAATCCGCGCGGTGCTGGCCGCCGCGCGCGAAAGCGCCGACGCCGATGCGAACGCGGGCCGCGTGATCGCGGTGATGCAGCCGCACCGCTATTCGCGCCTGGGCGAGCTGATGGCCGATTTCCAGGGCTGCTTCAACGAGGCGGATCAGGTCTATGTCGCGCCGGTCTACGCCGCGGGCGAAGACCCGGTCGAAGGCGTGGATGCCGAAGCGCTGGTCGCGGGGATCAAGTCGCTCGGCCACCGTCACGCGCAGACGATCGAGGATCGCGATCAGCTGGTGCGCACGCTCGCTCCCGAACTCGCGCCGGGCGATCTGGTGCTGTGCCTGGGCGCGGGCGACATCACCAAGTGGGCGGCCAGGCTGCCCGACGAATTGCAGGCCGCGCGCGAGCAGGTGAACGCATGAGCGAGGCACTGGCTCTCCCCCCGGAAAGGCTGCCGGATGTGCGCGGCAAGCTGACGCAGGATGCTCCGCTGGCCAAGCTCGTCTGGTTCAAGGCGGGCGGTGCGGCGGACTGGCTGTTCGAACCCGCCGATGTGGACGACTTGCGTGCGTTCATGCGCGATCTCGACCCGTCCGTTCCGATCATGCCGCTGGGCCTCGGCTCCAACCTGATCGTGCGCGATGGCGGCGTGCCGGGGGTGACCATTCGCCTCGGCAAATCTTTCGCCAAGATCGAGGCAGAAGACGACTACACCTTGCGTTGTGGTGCTGGCGCGCACGGCGTGCTGATCGCCTCTACCGCGCGCGACAACGGCATTGCCGGGCTGGAATTCCTGCGCGGCATTCCCGGCACGCTGGGCGGCTTCGTGCGCATGAATGGCGGCGCCTACGGGCGCGAGACGGCGGATGTGCTGGTGGATTGCGACGTGGTGCTGCGCGACGGATCACTCAAGACGCTGCCGGTCGCAGACCTCGGCTACACCTACCGCCACTCCGAACTGCCCGAAGGCGCGGTAGTGGTCGGGGCGCGACTGAAAGGCGAGCCCGGCGACCCCGCCGAAATCGGTGCGGAGATGGAGCGGATCGCGCAGGCGCGCGAGGATTCTCAGCCCGTGCGCACCAAGACCGGCGGGTCCACCTTCAAGAACCCTCCGGGCGAGAAGGCATGGCAGCTGGTCGACGCGGCAGGCTGCCGCGGAATGATGCGTGGGCACGCGCAAGTCTCCGAGAAACACACCAACTTCCTCATCAACACCGGCGATGCGACCAGCGAGGATATCGAGCAGTTGGGCGAAAATGTCCGCGCGAAGGTGCGGGAAAATTCGGGCGTCGAGCTCGAATGGGAAATCCAGCGGGTAGGGCGCAAATGATCCTCTCCAAGAAACTCCACGTCGCGGTCCTGATGGGCGGTTGGGCGAATGAACGCCCCGTCTCGCTGATGAGCGGGGAGGGCGTTGCCAAGGCGCTCGAGTCGCGCGGGCATCAAGTCACGCGGATCGATATGGACCGGCAGGTCGCTGCGCGGATCGCCGAGGCGAAGCCGGACATCGTATTCAACGCGCTCCACGGCGTGCCGGGTGAGGATGGCACGGTGCAGGGCATGCTCGATCTGATGGGCGTGCCCTATACGCATAGCGGGCTCGCGACCTCGGTGATCGCCATCGACAAGGAATTGACCAAGCAGGCGCTGGTGCCGCGCGGTATCCCGATGCCGGGTGGGCGGATCGTGAAGTCCGAAGACCTTTACTCGAGCGACCCGTTGCCGCGCCCCTATGTGCTCAAACCCGTGAACGAAGGATCGTCCGTGGGTGTCGCCATCGTCACCGACCAGAGCAACTACGGCAACCCTATCGGGCGCGATGCCAAGGGCCCGTGGCAGGAATTCCCGGAACTTCTGGCCGAACCCTATATCCGAGGGCGCGAGCTGACCACGGCGGTGGTTGGCGGGAAGGCGCTGGGCGTCACCGAACTGATCGTGGAGAGCGGGTTCTACGATTTCGAAAACAAGTATACCGACGGTCGCACGCGCCATGTCTGCCCCGCCGAAATTCCGCAGGAAATCGCCGATGCGTGCAAGAAATTCGCGCTGGAAGCGCATCGCATCCTGGGCTGCAAGGGCCCCAGCCGCACCGATTTCCGCTGGGATGACGAACAGGGCATCGACGGGCTGTTCGTGCTGGAAACCAACACCCAGCCCGGCATGACCCCGCTCAGCCTGGTGCCCGAACAGGCGAAGCATGTGGGCATGAGCTACGAGGATCTGGTCGAGACGATCATTGCAGATGCGCTCGGCATCGAGGGAGGAGACGATGGCGCGCAAGGTCAAGCGTAAGGCGCAAGGGGTCCGTCGCGCGGCCAATTCGCGCAGCCGTGCCTCGAAGGCGCGCGCCGCGCAGCGGCAGAGCAAGGGCGTGGTGAACACCGCGCTTTCCGCGCTGCCGATCAGCCAGAAGCAGTTGCAGGGCGGCTTCCTGGCCCTGATCCTCGCGGGGGCGGCCGCGCTGGCCTGGTGGGTGGCAAGCGCGGCGGGCGTACCCGCGCTGCTGCATCAGCAGCTGGCTGCAACGGCGGGCTCCGCCGGTTTCCAGATGCGCACCATCGACCTGACCGGGGTCGAACGGATGAACCGGCTCAAGATCTACGAGGAAGTCATGGAGTATCGCGGCACGCCGATGCCGCTGCTCGACCTCGCGGCCATTCGCGCGGACCTGAACCGGATGCCATGGGTGGCGGAAGCGCGCGTGTCCCGCCAGCTGCCGGACAAGCTGGTGATCGATATCGAGGAACGCACGCCCCATGCCGTGCTGGTGAAGCCGGATCGGCTGGTCCTGATCGATCGCAACGGCATCGAACTCGATCCGATCGCGGAAGACGATGCCCAGGGCATGTTGCGCATTTCCGGCGCGGGGGCAGCGGATTCGATCGACTCGCTCGACCGCGTGCTCGCCGCCGCGCCCGCGCTGCAGCCGCAGATCAAGAGCGCGCACCGGATTGGCGAACGGCGCTGGAACATCGTGTTCAAGACCGGCCAGATCCTTGCGCTGCCGCAGGGCGAGGAAGAGGCGTCCGAAGCCTTCATCGACTTCGCGCGGATGGACGGGCTCTATCGCCTGCTCGGCGGCAAGGCGACGGTGATCGATCTGCGCGTGCCCGACCGTTACGTGCTGCGCGAACCGGGCAGGGCGAACCGCTTCGTAGGCAATCAGGAAAGTTCGGAATAATGGGGGCGGCACGCATCTCGCGCGTCTTCGGCGCGGTCAATCTTGGGTCCTTCCGGGTTTCGGCCATGATCATGGGCCTCACGGAAGGGGGCGAGCTTATCGTGCTCGGTTCCTCCCACCGCGCCAGTGCGGGGCTGCGTCGTGGCTACGTCACCGACAGCCAGGCCGCCACCCATGCGATCCGCGAGGCGATCGAGCGGGCGGAGAAGGATGCGGGCACCGGCATCGAGAGCGTGTGGGTCGGATGCGCGGGGGCAGGGCTTGCCAGCCGCATCTCGCGCGTCGAAATCCCGATCAACGGTCGGCGGATCGAAGAGGAAGACGTCGATCACCTGCTGGTGACCGCGCGCGATACGCTCGATTCCGACGGCCGCATGGTGCTGCATGCGCAGCCCGCGCATTATTCGGTCGACGGGCCGCATGGGGTGGCCAACCCGGTGGGCCTCTATGCCGAGCAGCTGGGCGTCGACGTGCACGTTCTGCTCGCCGATGGCGCGCCGATCCGCAACATCATCACCGCCGTCCAGAGCGCGCATCTGACGGTGGAAGGCGTGGTTGCCGCGCCGATCGCCTCGGCCCAGGCGGCGCTGACGCCCGAGGAACGCGAGCTGGGCACCGCGCTGATCGAGATCGGCGGCGATGTGACCAACGTTGCGGTGCTGCGCAATGGCATGGTCCAGGCGATGCGCGCGATTCCGCTTGGGTCGGGCGACATCACCGATGCCATCGCCAGCACCTTCGGCATTCGTCGCCAGCACGCCCAGCGGCTCAAGTGCGTCTCAGGCTCGGCGCTGGCCAGCCCGTCGGACCACCGCGAGCAGGTGCCGGTCGATCCGGACGGCGATCCGCGCGCCGGATCGATCAATCGGGCCGATCTTGTGGCGGTCGTGACCGAACAGCTGGGTCGCCTCACCAACGAGGTCGGTCGTTCGCTCAAGGCGATGGATTTCTCCGGCGCTAAGGGTGGCCCCGCAGTGCTGACCGGCGGCGGCGCGGAACTGGCGGGCAGCGCGGAATTCGTGCAGAACGCTCTCGGTCGGCCGGTGCGGATCGGCAAGCCGCAACCATTGCGCGGGCTGCCTCCGGCCCATGCCACGCCCGGTTTCTCGACGCTGGTGGGGCTGTGCCTCTACGCCGCGAAAGATCCGGTCGACATTCGTACCGTAAAGGCGAAGTATCAGTCGCAGACCCGGCTGAGCGGCCTGGGCCTCGTCAACCGGGTATGGCGCGCGGGCCGAGAGTATTTCTGAGCCCATGCAACGCCCGGCGCTGCGGCGAGTTATGTGGAAAAGGGCGCGCTCTTCGATTAAACAAGGGTGCCTTTTCTGCCACACTGATTGCTTGAGAAATCGGTGCTGAACCGATTTCACGGAGTGAAGAGTTTATGAGTATCAACATCGGCCCCGATCCTTCCGACGAACTGCGCCCCCGTATTACGGTAATCGGGGTCGGCGGTGCTGGCGGGAATGCCATCGCCAACATGATGGAAGCCAATATCGAGGGCGTCGATTTTATCGTCGCCAACACCGATGCGCAGTCGCTCAGCACTTCGCCTGCGGAAAACCGCATCCAGCTCGGCCCGGAAAGCACCGGCGGGCTGGGCGCCGGCGCGCGGCCCGAATTGGGCAAGGCTGCGGCCGAGGAAACGGTCGAGGCGATCGAGGAAGCGCTCGAAGGCGTGAACATGTGCTTCATCGCCGCCGGGATGGGCGGCGGCACCGGCACCGGCGCCGCGCCCGTGATTGCGGAAGCGGCGCGGCGCAAGGGCGTGCTGACCGTGGGTGTCGTGACCAAGCCGTTCCTGTTCGAAGGCACGCGCCGCATGCGTGCGGCCGAAGCCGGGATCGAGGAACTGCACCAGCATGTCGACACGCTGATCGTCATTCCCAACCAGAACCTGTTCCTGATCGCCAACCGCGACACGACCTTCAAGGAAGCCTTCCGCCTGGCGGATGAGGTGCTGCAGCAGGGCGTGCGTTCGATCACCGACCTCATGACCATGCCGGGCCTCATCAACCTGGACTTTGCCGACGTGAAGTCCGTGATGGAGGAAATGGGCAAGGCCATGATGGGCACCGGCGAGGCCGAGGGCGAAAGCCGCGCCCGCGAGGCCGCCGAACAGGCGATCGCCAACCCGCTGCTCGAAGGGGTGTCGATGGCGGGGGCCAAGGGCGTCATCATCTCGATCATCGGTGGCGAGGACATGAAGCTGGTCGAGGTGGACGAAGCCGCGACCCATATCCGCGAACTGGTGGACGAGAACGCGAACATCATCTGGGGCTCTGCCTTCAACCCGAACCTCGAAGGCAAGATCCGTGTTTCGGTCGTCGCCACCGGGATCGACGGGAATGCGGACGCGCCGGGCGCGATACCGCGCGCGAAGCCTGCCTCTGCGCCCGAGCCTCGGGAAGAGCCGAAGCGCCAGCCGCTCGGCTTCTCCCGCCCCGACGAGGACCAGGGCGAGCAGGCCGAGACTTCCGGCTCCCTGCGCGACATGCCCACCGTTCCGCGCTCCTTCGACGACGAGGCTGCGGAGGGCACGGGCCAGAACATGGCGTATGGCGAGGACGAGGAAGACGGCGAAGATGTCGACGACATCGTCGATCCGCTGGCGGGTCTTCGCAATCCCGAAGAGGATGACGGGGCCGAAGCCGCCCCACCACGCGCGCCCGAGGGCCGCTCCGAGGGTCCGTTCTCGCGGCCCCAGGCCGACAGGGGCGAGACCGAAGGTGTGCCGCAGAGCGAATGGGACGGGTCGGACGATGACGACACGCTCGACCTGGGCTCCGTGCCCGAGGCGCAGGGTGACGATGGGGAGGACGAACTGCTTCTCGGCGATGAAGCGCCCCGTTCCGCCCCCGGGCCCGCACCGCAGGAACCAGAGGAGCAGTCGGCGCCGCAGTCGGGTCGTCGCCGCGGTCTCGTCTCCGGTGCGGAGGGCGGGGGCAAGAAGCCTGCGCCGCCTCTTCCGCAGGGCGGTGGCACGCTGTTCGAAAGGATGGCGAAACTGTCCCGCAGTGGTGCGCCCGATGACGAGGACGATGATGACGACGACGATGGTTCCTCGTTGAATATCCCGCGTTTCCTGGGGCGGCAGAACAACCAGTAAGCGGGACGAACGCCTGAACGAGCCATCACAGGGGCTGTTCAGGCGCCAACCGTCACATTAAAACCGGCATGATGATGGGTCGGTCAAAGTTTCGCAGTCTGGCGCTTCCGGCGCTGCTCGCAGGGTCGATGGGCGTGGGGATGCCGGCGCTCGGGCAATCGGGCGAGACGGTATCGCGCGCGGTCGTCCAGCCGCTGCCGCCGGCGGCGGCGGACGATCTCAATGGTGCCCTGTTGCGCCTTGCGCGGGACCGGCGCGATGTCGATGCGCTCATCACCGCAGGGCTCGCTTCGCTGGAACTGGACGATGCCGCTGCGGCCATCGGCTTTTTCGGACGTGCGAAGGAATTGTCGCCCGAGAACCCGCGCATCGCGGAAGGCATGGCGGCTGCCTACGTTCGGGGCGGTCGCCCGGTCGAGGCGCTCAAACTGTTCGAGGAGGCGGAACAGGCGGGTATCGCGAGCGGCTCAATGTGGGCCGATCGCGGGCTTGCCCATGATCTTGTTGGGCAGAACGAGGCCGCGCAGTCCGCCTATCGTCGGGCGCTATCGCTGAAGGACGATAGCGCAGTGCGCCAGCGCATGGCGCTGAGCTACGCGATTGCGGGGGAGCGCAGTGCGTTCGAGGATACGCTGAAGCCACTGCTCGATGCGCGCGATTTCGCCGCCTACCGCACGCGTGCCTTCGGGCTCGCGATTCTCGACGATGCGGACGAAGCGATCGAGATCGCGCGCGCGGTAATGCCGCGCGATCTGGCCGGGCGGATGGAGCCATACCTGCGCTTCATGCCGCGTCTCACCCGCTCGCAGCAGGCGGCTGCTGCGAACCTCGGCATATATCCGTCCGCCTCGCGTATTGGCCGTGACGATCCGCGCATCGCCGATGCCGCGGGGGTGATCGGACCGCGCACGACTTCGGATGGCACGCTCGAACCACGGGGCGAGCCGCTGGGGAGCGCCGCCGCGGGGGATGCTGCGGTGCCGGTTCCGGCACAGGCAACACAGCAGGTTGCGGTCCAGATGCCGGCGCCGGCCAGGCAGGCGTCCGGCAGCCGTCCCGCTCCGACCGGGCCCGCCACCGCGCAGGAGCCCGGCACCCGGCAGGCGGCAGCGCAAGCCCCGGCGGCAATCGCCGCGACCACGGAGCCTCCAGCCGCTTCGCCGCCTGAAAACACCGCGCCTGAGCGGGTGGCTGTGACCACCGTCGATCCGGGGCAGCCCGAATCGCGCCAGTCGAACGCGGCAAGCTTCGACCTTGCGCAGGCGCAACAGGCGGGATCGGGGGCGGACCCGGCTGCGGTCTCCACCACCGCGCAGGCGGCGAGCGCGGGCAGCGCCACCGGCCAGATGGATCTTGCCGATGCCTTCGCCGACTTCTCCCAGCCGACGGTGGTGAAGGTCGCTGGCGAGGACGTGGTCGACATCAGCGCCATCGAGCCGGTCCGCGAAGTCGAAGCCGCGCCCGAGCCGCCACCCGCGCCGCGCCGGATATGGCTGCAACTGGGTATCGGCCAGAATCGCAGCCTGCTGCGCAGCGACTGGCGCCTGAAATATCGCAAGTTCGACGTGTTGAAGGGCAAGGGCCCCTATGTGACGCCATGGGGCCAGACCAACCGCCTGCTGGCCGGCCCGTTCGACAGTCAGTCGGCTGCGCGCGAGGCGCTGAACGCACTGGCCAGCGAAGAGATCGATTCCTTCGTCTGGACCAGTGCCGAAGGGCAGGAAATCGAGGACCTGCGCTGACTCGGCAGGCCACCTGATCGGTCGAAAAACCGCTTTCCCACAAGGCGTGAACAAGCCCGTTGGCTTATACCCCGAAGCGTTACCGGGCCCGTTTGCGCGCCGCCCCGGCGATGCGTCACAAGGCATCGACTTGGTAAACGAGCGTTTAGGGATCGCAGATGGCAACCGCTTTGAAAGACAAACTCGGCAACGATTATGGTGCCCCGATGGACGTGCTGGCTGCGCTGTTCGATGCGCGCGGCTGGGCGCTGGACACGCATGCCGAGGAGGAACTGGGCGGCGAAATCCAGGGCGCCTGGGTCAAGTACCAGGTGCGCGCTGTGCTGCGGCCCGAGGATGGCGTGCTGCAGCTGATCTGCCTGCCCGACATCCGCGTGGGCAAGGATCGGCTGCCGTGTGCCTACGAATTGCTGGGCCTGGTGAACGAGCAGGTATGGCTCGGCCATTTCGACATCTGGAGCCATGGTAGCGTGCTCGTCTATCGTCATGGCGCACTGCTGCCCGATGACGGCATGCTCAGCGTGGGGCAGGCGCAGGCCCTGATCGAGAGCGCGGTGGACGAATGCGACCGGTTCTATCCCGCGTTCCAGTTTGCCTTGTGGGGCAACAAGAGCCCGGCGGATGCGCTGGAGGCCGCGATGATCGACGCGGCGGGCGAAGCCTGAGCGAAAACCGCAGAATTGCGTGGGTGAAGCTGAACGGCTGTTAAGCCTAAAATCGACCTTCAGCCCTTGAATTTTCGGCGGTTTGACGCGATATTCTCCGATGAACCGGCGCATATCGCAGCCGGCAAACGGAGTGGCTTGAAAATGGCTAATTGGGACGACCGCACACGGCAGGGTTTCGGCTCTGTGCCGCGCGCCGGGGGCGATGTCGCCTCGCGCACGACCTACGACGCAGGTCTGCGCAAGTACATGCTCTCGATCTACAACTACATGACCTCGGGCGTGCTGCTGACGGGTATCGTCGCGCTGCTGACCGCGCGGAGCGGTCTGGCCTACACCTTCGCGAGCGGCCCGCTGATGTGGATCGTGGCGCTTTCGCCTCTGGCGATCGTGTTTGCGATGAGCTTCGGCGCGCAGAAATTCAGCCGCGGTACGCTGCAGCTGATGTTCTGGGGCTTTGCAGTGTTGATGGGGCTGTCGCTCTCGACGATCTTCCTCGTCTACACTGGCGGTTCGATCGCGGCGACCTTCTTCGCGACCGCAGGCGCCTTCGCGGGCCTGAGCCTGTTCGGCTACACGACCAAGAAGGACCTGTCCGGCTGGGGCAGCTTCCTGATCATGGGCGTGATCGGCATCCTGATCGCGATGGTCATCAACATCTTCCTGCAGTCGGCCGCGCTTGAACTCGCGGTGAGCATCCTCGGCGTGCTGATCTTCGCGGGCCTGACCGCCTACGATACGCAGCGGTTGAAGAGCGATTACCAGCGCCTGCGTGGAACGAGCTGGGAAGGCAAGTCGATCATCCTGGGTGCGCTGAGCCTCTACCTCGACTTCATCAACATGTTCCTGTTCCTGCTGCGCTTTATGGGTGTCGCGCGCGAATAGCGCGAAATCCGGCAGGGCGAACCTGAAATGCGATGCCCGGGACGGAACAACCCGTCTCGGGCATTTTCTATTCAGAATTCATGCGTTATGGTGAGTAGGAGCGAATGAGGGCCGCCGTGCTTAACTGGAAGCGCGTGACCCGGTCCGGGATGGGAGCTTTTCGAATATGTCCGCCGACTTGAAGTCGCCGCTGCGCATCGCCTTTGTAACGGGCGCGCTGAGCCTGCTTGCCGCCTGTGCGACGCCCGTACCGCCGCCGCCGCCGCCTCCGCCGCCGCCGCCGCCGCCGCCGATTCCCGCACGGCCGATGCCGCCGATGGGCGCCAGTACCCTGATGGTCGTCCCGCAGGTCGCAGCCGATGGCGTGCGCCAGACGATCAATGCCTACATCACGGACGCGCAGACGACCTGGAACGTGCGCTCCGCGCTGAACGTGGCGGCGCTCAACTGCCTGTCGCCCGAACACGCGAACATCCTGCCCAACTACAAGCTTTTCCTCGAAAATTTCGATGGCAAGCTGGACGACGCGCAGGATAAGGTGGAGGCCGAATTCCGCGAGAAATACGGCGATCGCCGTACCGGCCGGGCCGAGCTCGATAACTACATGACCAAGGTCTACAATTACTTCACGCTGCCGCCGGCCAAGGAAGCGTTCTGCGATGCGGCGCTGGAGATGAGTAACGAGTCGGTCATGGTTGCTCCCGCCGATCTCGGCAGTTTTTCCGCCCGCGCGCTGACCCGTTTCGAGGGCGTGTTCGAAGATTTCTTCCGCGCGTTCGAACGCTACGAAACCAATGTTGCGACCTGGGACAGGCTCTATGGCACGCCCGCGGGGCTGTATCCCGCGACACGTCCGGCCACTCAGGTTGCGGAGAATGACACCGTGGAGACCGGCAACGGCGTGCGGATGCTCGATGCGCCGATTGCCCAGCCGGGCGAGGGTACCTCGGGCGCGGTCAATCTCGGCAGCCGGGGCGGGCCGCAGGACGCAGGAACCCAGACTGCGGAAGCCCCCGCGGTCGAGGCGGCGCCTGGCACGGCCGACCCTGCCATCGCGGAAGAGCCGGTGATCGTGCTGCCCGAAGCGGTGGCGACGACTTCTCTGGAGAAGGAACAGGGGCCGCTCGCTTCCAATCCGTAAGGCACGGGTCGGCGGCATCGACGAAAGGGTCTTGCGGTTTGCAGCGGGTTCGGTATTAGCCCGCGCTCCTGTGCAGGGACGCACCGCGTCGTCCTGCAATATAACGCCTGAACGGGGCCGTAGCTCAGTTGGGAGAGCGCGTCGTTCGCAATGACGAGGTCAGCGGTTCGATCCCGCTCGGCTCCACCAGGTGTTCCGGTTCAGGTTCTTCAGCGCCATGGGTTTCGATATCCGACGCGGCCCGCCGGGGGCGTGGTTCGGACCGCCTTGAGGCCTATGCCTAGCAATCCCCTCCGTTTCAGCTTACCTGCCGGCCAATGCATTTTCTCGATCAAGCCAAGATATTCCTGAAGTCCGGCGCGGGCGGCCCCGGGGCCGTCAGCTTCCGGCGTGAGAAGTACATCGAATACGGTGGACCCGACGGCGGCAATGGCGGGCGCGGGGGAGACATCGTGTTCGAAGCCGTCGCCGGGCTCAACACGCTGATCGACTTCCGCTACGCGCAGCATTTCAAGGCATCGCGCGGCGGGCACGGCATGGGCCGCGATAGGACCGGCAAGGGCGCCCCCGACATGGTGGTGAAGGTGCCCGTGGGCACGCAGGTATTGTCGGAAGACAAGGAAGAGATCCTCGCCGATTTCACCAAGGTCGGCCAGCGGATCACGCTGCTGGAAGGCGGCATGGGCGGGCGTGGAAACGCCAGCTACAAGTCCAGCACCAACCGCGCCCCGCGCCAGCACCAGCCGGGCGAGCCGGGCGAGGAAATGTGGGTCTGGCTGCGGCTGAAGCTGCTCGCCGACGTCGGGCTGGTGGGCCTTCCCAATGCCGGCAAGTCCACCTTCATCAACCAGGTCAGCAACGCGCGCGCCAAGGTGGGCGATTATGCGTTCACCACGCTGGTGCCCAAACTGGGCGTCGTGCGCCACAAGGGCCGCGACTTCGTGCTGGCGGATATTCCGGGCCTGATCGAAGGTGCGGCGGACGGCGCGGGGATTGGCGACCGCTTCCTTGGCCATATCGAACGGTGCCGCGTGCTGATCCACCTGATCGACATCGCGGGCGACGATCCTGCCGACGCGATGCGCACGGTCGAGGCCGAGCTGGAGGCTTATGGGGAAGGGCTGGAAGACAAGCCGCGCATCGTGGCGCTCAACAAGCTGGACCTGGCCGATGCCGAACTGGCCGAAGCCTTCGGCGACGAGCTGAAGGCAGCGGGGGCGGACGCGGTCTATCCCGTGTCGGCGGCGACTGGGGCAGGGGTCGAGGCGCTGCTCGACGCGGGGCTCGGCTATCTGCCCGAAGTCACCGCGCTCGAAAACGACAGCAGCGGCGGCGCAGCCGAAGAAGCCGATGGCGAGGGGGAAGACGAAGGGGACGCGACTTGGTCGCCGATCTGACATCGCTTACGGCAGGCTTCCCGGCATGACGCTCGCGCTGACGGGCGGGACCGGATTCGTCGGCCAGGCTCTGCTCGATCTGCTGGAAGGCTCGGGCGAAAGGGTGCGCGTGCTCGCGCGCAAGGTGCCGGAGAACCGGCGGGGCCTGCGCTGGGTCGATGGCAGCCTGAACGAACCCTTCAAGCTGGCGCACCTGGTGGCCGATGCCGAATGCGTGATCCACATTGCCGGGCTGACCCGCGCGACCAATCTCGACCATTTCGAGATCGTCAATGTCACCGGCACGCTCAACGTCCTTGAGGCAGCCAAGCGCGCGGGCGCCAAGCGGCTGATCTTCGTATCATCGCTGGCGGCGCGCGAACCCGATCTTTCGGCCTATGGCCTCTCAAAGAGGCGCGCGGAAACCATCGTTGCCGCCAGCGGGCTGGACTGGACCATCGTGCGTCCTCCCGGAGTCTACGGCCCACGCGATACCGATTATCTGGAGATGTTTCGTGCGGCGACCAAGGGCGTGCTGCCCGTGCCTGCGGGCGGACGCAGCTCGATGATCCATGTGCGCGACCTTGCGCGCTTGCTGCTCGCTCTGCGCGAGGGCGGGGAGGGTATCAGCCACGAGATTTTCGAGCCTGACGATGGCCGCGCCCATGGCTGGTCGCACCCCGATCTGGCACGCAGCATCGGTACGGCGGTGGGCAGGAAGGTGCACGTCGTGCCGCTGCCCGATTTCGCGCTGAAGGTGGCGGCCTATGCGGACGAGAAGATCCGCGGGCGCAACGCCCGGCTGACTCGCGACCGGGCGAGTTACCTCGCGCACAAGGACTGGGTCGTCGCGCCCGAGCGCGCGGTGCCGGGTGCAATCTGGAAGCCCGAAATCCTCACCCGCGAAGGGTTGCACGAAACAGCGAAGTGGTACCGCGAAGCGGGCATGCTTCAGAAATGAGCGCGCGCGGCGGTTTGGTGCGGGACGTTACAGGAACGGCTCCTCACCCGGCTTGTGGATGCCGCATTCGACCTTGTCCCAGCCCTTCCACCGGCCCGAGCGCGGGTCTTCGCCCGGCGCGACCTTGTGGGTGCATGGTTCGCACCCGATCGAGGGGAAGCCGCGCTCGACCAGCGGATGGCGCGGCAGGTCGTGCTGTTCGAAATAGGCCTGGATACGTTCTGCATCCCAGTCGATCAGTGGATTGATCTTGAGCCGGCCCGCTGCGTCGGAACTGTCGATCTCGAAGCGTGGCAGATTGGCGCGTGTCGCACTCTGGAAGGCCTTGCGGCCGGTCAGAGTAGCATCGAAACCGGCCAGCGCGCGGGCCAGCGGGCGCACCTTGCGTAGCTCGCAGCAGCCATCGGGGTCGTAGGACCAGCGCAGGCCGGTCTCGTCGCGTGCGGCGATCTCGTCCGGGTCGGGATGCAGGTTGACCAGATTGGTGAGGCCCAGCCGGGCTTCCAGCAGATCGCGGTAGGCGAGCGTTTCGGGGAAGTGCTTGCCCGTTTCGAGAAACAGCACCGGAAATCCCGGATCAACCTGCGCGACGAGGTGCAGCAGCACCGCGCTCTCCGCCCCGAAGCTGGAGACGAGCGCGATGCGCCCGGCCTTGCCGTCTTCCAGCAAGGCCTGCAGCATCTCCTCGGTCTCCATCGCGCGGTACTGGCGATTGAGATCGATCGCGTCGCTTTCGGTGAAGCGGGGGCTCGGGTCGAGCCGGTCTATGGCGCGCATGTCATTGATGGCGCAGGCTCCAGATCGGTGTGCGGGCGTCCGCGGCGGACTGGTACACCTGCGGGAAGCGGTTCAGCGCCGCCTCGACATCGTCCGGGTCAAGCGACGCGTCGGGATCGAACGCATCAAAGCCGCAGCGGCGCATGTAGGCGATCTGATCGACGAGGACGTCACCGACCGCCCGCAGTTCACCTGTAAAGCCTGCTTCGCGCAGGATGCGCGCGGCAGAATAGCCGCGCCCGTCGGTAAAGGCAGGGAAGGCGATGTCGATCCGGCGCAGCCGGTCGAGATGCGGCAGAAGCTCGCGCGTATCCTCACCCGGCTCGATCCGCACGGCGACCGCATTGGTCTGCCCGCCGAACGCTTCCAGCGTCACTGCAGGTTCCATGCAGGCTTCGTCTTCGCGCAGGCGGAGGGGAACTTGCTCAGTCATAAAGCGCCTCCTTGAAGGGGGCCATGCCGATCCGGCGATAGGTGTCGAGGAAGCGTTCGCCCTCGGTGCGTTCGCGCAGGTAGACGTCGGCGGCGGGCTCCACCGCGTCGACGATGCCGAGCTCGTCGAAGCCGGGGCCGGTGATCTTGGCGAGGCTGGTGTCCTCCGCCTCCGATCCGCCCAGCAGCAGCTGGTAGTTTTCGGTGCCTTTCCGGTCGACGCCGAGGATGCCGATGTGGCCTGCGTGGTGGTGACCGCAGGCGTTGATGCAGCCGGAAATCTTCAGCTTCAGCTCGCCCAGCGCGGCTTCCTTACCATTGGCGGCAAAGCGCTGCGAAATGCGCTGCGCAATGGGGATCGAGCGGGCGTTGGCGAGGCTGCAATAGTCGAGGCCGGGGCAGGCGATGATGTCGCCCATGAGGTCCGCGTTGGGCGTACCCATGCCCGCCTCGTTCAGCGCCTGCCACAGCGCGTAGAGGTCCGCCTTGCGAACGTGCGGCAGGACGACGTTCTGCGTGTGCATGATCCGCAGCTCGTCGAAGGAATAGCGCTCCGCCAGATCGGCCAGCACGCGCATCTGCGCAGCCGTGGCATCGCCGGGAATGCCACCGACGGGCTTCAGGCTGACGATGGCGGAAACGTAGCCCGGCATCTTGTGGGCATGCGTGTTGTGGTCGAGCCAGACCGCGAAATCGGGGTCGGAGCGATCCGCTTCCTGACCGGCATCGGGCATGTCGGGATCGCGGAAATATCCCTTGATCCGCTCCAGCTCGGCCAGCGGCGGCTCGACACCCTGATCGAGCAGGTGGGCGAACTCTTCCTCCACCTGGCGCGTATATTCCTCCGCGCCCAGCTCGTGGACGAGGATCTTGATCCGCGCCTTGTACTTGTTGTCGCGCCGTCCATAGCGGTTGTAGACGCGCAGGCACGCTTCCGAATAGGTCACAAGCTGGTCGAGCGGCACGAAGTCGCGGATCAGCGGCGCGATCATCGGGGTGCGGCCCATGCCGCCGCCGACATAGAACTGCGCACCCAGCTCTCCATCTCTCTCGACGATCCGGATGCCGATATCGTGCAGGCGCATTGCTGCACGATCGTTCTCGCTCGCTATGACGCAAATCTTGAACTTGCGCGGCAGGTACGAAAATTCGGGGTGGAAGCTGGACCACTGGCGCAGCAGCTCGGCATAGGGGCGCGGGTCCGCGACCTCGTCCGCCGCGGCGCCCGCGAAATGGTCCGAACTGATGTTGCGGATGCAGTTGCCGCTGGTCTGGATCGCATGCATCTCGACCTTGGCGAGATCGGCGAGGATGTCGGCTGCGTCTTCCAGCTTTATCCAGTTGTACTGGATGTTCTGCCGCGTGGTGAAGTGGCCGTAGCCGCGATCGTACTTCTCCGCGATGTCGGCGAGCACGCGCATCTGTCCGCCGTTGAGCGTGCCGTACGGGATCGCGACGCGCAGCATGTAGGCGTGCAGCTGCAGGTAGAGCCCGTTCATCAGCCGCAGCGGCTTGAACTGGTCTTCGCTCAGCTTGCCTGCCAGCCGCCGTTCGCACTGGTCGCGAAACTCGGCGACGCGCGCGTCCACCATCGCCTGGTCGTATTGGTCGTAGGCGTACATCAGATTACCTTTTGTGCGGCGGTTGGATCGTCGGGCTTGAGCGTCAGGTCCACGCGGACCGTGGGACCCAGCGCGCGCACGCGCTCCTTGATGTGGGCGGGGCGAGGGGCACCATCGGGGCCCGCTTCGGCCTCTATCACGTAGGGCACATTGACGCGGCGCGCGGCTTCCTCGCGCGTGGCGATGGCTTCCGCTTCGTCGCCGGCGTCGGCTGCGTCCTCGATGTGGATCGACCAGCCATCGCCGGTCCACCAGGTAACCGCGCCGGTCTTCAGATCGTTGCCGGTAATGAGCTTCATTGCGCTGCCTCCATCGCGGTCGCGGCGAGTTGCGCATCGGTGCGCGCTGTCACCTCACCGATCACGATCAGTGCCGGGGAAACGACGCCTTCGTGTTCGACGAGGTCCGGCAGGCCCGCGAGGAGCCCGCGAAGCACCCGCATTTCAGGGCGTGCGCCGTTCTCGATCACGGCCACGGACATGTCGGGCGAAAGGCCGTCCGCCATCAGCTTGTCGGCGATCTGCCCGGCGGTCTTCACCCCCATGTAGATCACCAGCGTACGGCCCTTGCCCGCAAGGCCTGCCCAGTCCTGATCCGAGAGGCCCTTGCACTGGCCGGCGACGAAGCTGACGATGCTGGCCGCGTCGCGGTGGGTGAGCGCGATCTGCGCCGCCGCCGCTGCGCCATTGGCCGCGCTGATGCCGGGCACGATTTCGACCGGCACACCCGCAGCGCGAGCGGCTTCGGCTTCCTCGCCCCCACGCCCGAAGATGAGCGGATCGCCGCCTTTCAGACGGATCACGTCACGCCCGGCAAGCGCCTCGCGCACCAGCAGCGCGCAGATATCCTCCTGCGGCAGTGTGTGCTTGGAGCGGCGCTTGGCGACGGAGATCAGCGTCGCGTCGGCGCGCGCGAGATCGAGGATGGCGGGATCGACCAGACCGTCGTGGACGATCAGCTGCGCCCCCTCGATCAGCCGCGCGGCGCGCAGCGTCAGCAGGTCTGGGTCGCCCGGGCCTGCGCCCACGAGGTAGATGGTGCCGGTATTTGCCATGGGCGATTACATGGCGCGGGTGCGTGACGGGCGCGAACGAGAATGGGTTCGCGTGCGCCTAGCTATTCTTTATCGGGCTTGGACGAAGCGCCGCTCCGCCGCTGTTCCAGCGCGGCGATCAGCTGGTCGAGCCCCTTGTTGCTGCGCAGGTTGATGTCGCGCTGCGGGAAGGGAATCTCGACATCGTGTTCCTTGAACAGGTGCCACAGCTTCTTCAGCACCTCGCTCTTCACGTTGCCGATGCCCGCCTCCGGATCGGTGATCCAGACGTGGATGATGAAATCGACGCTGCTGTCGCCGTACCCGTCCAGCCATACGGTCGGCGGCGGCGATTTGAGCACCCTGTCGCACGATAGCGCGGCCTCCAGCATCAGCTCTTCCGCGCGGTCGATATCGGCATTGTAGCTGACGCCGACAGGCACCTGCATGCGCACGTTGCGGCTGGAATAGGACCAGTTTTCGACCTGATTGATCATCAGGTTCTCGTTCGGGATCAGGTATTCCTTCTGGTCGCGCGTGGTGATCGAAACCGCGCGAATGCCGATCTTGCGGATCTGGCCGAAGGTGGAGCCGCCCGCCTGGTCGGCAATCGCGATCACATCGCCCGGCTTGATCGACTTGTCCATCAGCAGGATGATCCCGGCGATCAGGTTGCCGAAGGTCTTCTGCAGGCCGAAACCGATGGCGAGGCCGAACGCGCCGGAGAACACCGCCAGCGCGGTCAGGTCGATCCCCAGCAGATCGATCCCGATGAAGAAGGCCATGCCCCATACGACGATGGTAACGATCTTCTCAGCCAGCAGGCGGCGTGTCTGGTCCAGCCGCGTGACGCGGGCAAGGCCGATATGCGCCAGCTTGCTGCCGAAAAATGCGAAGGCGAAAACGCCTGCCACGACGGCAAGGAACACGATCCCGTCCCACACCGAAATGTGCATCGAGCCCACATTGATCGCCATCGAATCGAGCGACTGGATCACGTCCCCGATGGTCTGGCTCTGCTCCCCGACGGCCTGGGCCAGCTCGTCCGCCGCCTTGACGGAATCGGTCGGTTCGGCGGTGGGTGTCGGCGTGGCGACCGCGCCGCTTCCATCCCCTTCGCCCGGCACCGGTTGCAGGATCACCTGCTCGCCCGCCTCCAGCGGTTCGCCGCTCGGCTCGGGCGTGGGACTGGCCGTGCCCTGCGGATCGAGAACCGCATCGGTGGCGGCATTGGGGCTGAGGGGACTGGACATTACCTATGCTTGATTGCGGAGAAGGCGCGGTCAAGGTCCGCGATCAGGTCTTCCGCATTTTCGAGCCCGATGGCGAGGCGGATGCCCAGCCGGTCTTCCTCGCGCCAGCCTGCCTTCGGCCAAGCGCTCGCGCTGCGGATGCGCGCGGCGTCGAAGGGCAGGGCAAGGCTTTCGAACCCGCCCCAGCTATAGCCGATGCCGAACAGCTCCAGCGTGTCGACGAAGGCGCTGCGCTGCGTATCGGTGTGGCCGGCGAGGACGAAGCTGAACAGGCCGCAGCCCCCGGTGAAGTCGCGCGCCCAGTATTCGTGGCCGGGCGATCCTTCGAGCATGGGGCACAGGACATGCGCGACCTCGGGCCGGGATTGGAGCCATGTTGCGATTGTCAGCGCACTGGCGGTGGTCTGCCCGAGGCGCAGCGGCATGGTCCGCAGGCCGCGGGATACCAGCGCGGCGTCGTCCGGCGAGACGCACTGGCCGAGGCTCTGCGCGGTATGGCGCAGCCTGGCGTAGTATTTCCTGCCCGCGCTTGCCGCACCCATCATAACGTCCGAATGGCCGCCCGCATGCTTGGTCAGCGCGGTGATCGTGATGTCGCAGCCATGCTCCAGCGCCGGGAAGCCGACGCCCGTGGCCCAGGTATTGTCGACCAGCACGGCCGCGCCCTTGTCCTGCGCGATGGCAGCGAGGCGCGGGATGTCGGGTACCTCCATCGTCAAACTGCCGGGCGTTTCGAGCATGACGGCAGCGGTCCGATTATCGAAGGCGGCTGCGTACGCGTCGTGATCGGAAGGATCGAAGAAACGCGCTTCGACGCCCCAGCGCTTCAGCAGGCCGGAGGCGATCGCGCGGGTGGGCTCGTAGACATTGTCCTGCACCAGCAGCACATCGCCCGGTTCCAGCACGCTCATCAGTGCGCCCGCCAGCGCGGCGGTGCCGCTGGGATAGAGCATCGTGCCGTCCGCGCCCGGCTCCAGCTGCGTCAGCGCCTCGGCCAGCGCCCACTGTGTGGGCGAACCGCGGCGGCCGTAGTGGAAGCGCCCATCCTCGTTATGCTTGAGGCATTCGACGCGCTCCGCCTCGCTCTCGTAGAGATGCGTGCTGCCGCGCCAGATCGGCGGATTGACGACCCTGCCGGTCCATTCCTCGCGGCGACCGGCCAGCACGGCACGCGTGCGGGTTCCGATCGGCTTGTCAGTCTTGCTCAGCGTGGGTCTCCAGTTTCCTTGGGTGTATCGGGGTCGGCGCCCCATTCGGACCAGCTGCCGTCGTACAGCGCCGTGCGCGGTGCGCCCACCAGCCGCAGTCCGAACAGCAGCACGGACGCGGTGATGCCGCTGCCGCAGGTGGTGACGACGGGCTGCTCAATGGCGATGCCGGCCTGTGCGAAGATGGTGCGAAGTGCGTCCGTATCGCGGAAGGTGCCATCCTCGCGCAGCAGGTCGCGGAAAAACAGGTGGCGTGCGGCGGGGATGTGCCCGCCCGGCAGATCGTGCACGCTGTCTTCTTCCGAACCGGTGAAGCGCGCCGCGTCGCGTGCATCGACGACCTGTTCGGCGCCGCTTTGCACGTTGGCGAGCATCGCCGCCTTGTCGCGGATGTCGGTCAGGCGGATCGCAGTGGGGGGACGGTCCGCCGGGGAGGGCGAGGGCATTCCGCTATCGAGCGGGCGATCCTGCGCTTTCCACTTCGCCAGACCACCATCGAGCACGGCGACGTTTGCGATCCCTGCCAGATCGAGCAGCACCCAGGCCCGCGCCGCACTGCGCAGCATGGAATCGTCGTACAGCACGATCCGCGTCTGCGGCCCGATCCCGCGCTCGCCGAGCCAGCGCGCGATCCGCGCCCCGTCGGGCACCTTGCCCGGCATTGCCGAAGCGGGATCGTGCAGACCGGCAAGGTCCAGAAAATGCGCGCCGGGAATATGCCCGCCCTCGAATTCCGCGCGCGCATCGCGCTGGGCAGCGGGCAGGTGGAGCGATGCGTCGAGCACCGCCAGATCGGGCGCATCCAGCTCTGCGGCGAGCCAGTCTGTCGAAACGAGCATGTCCATCGCCCGTCCGCCTAGCCGCGATGGCAGCGGCTTGTCGAGCCGAGCGGGTGCAATCTAGGCGAGCGCGCGGGTGGAGAGCTGGGCGTAGTTGCGCGGGCCTTCATCGAGCCGGAACGGCGTGGGCCGTGCACCCTTGCCGCTCGCCCGCGTGCCGATGACGTAGGTGTAGGCGCGCGGCTCAAGCTCGGCAGCGCGCACCGCGAGGCGCAGCAGCGGCACGAAGACCGGCACGTTGCCCTGATGCAGCGCGCGAACCTCCTGCAGGGGAATCCGCAACTGCCCCTGCATCGTGGTGCGCTGGCCGGGCTCCAGCCGCGCATGTTCGTGCAGTTCGGGGAATTCCTGCCGCGTATCGGCAAGCTGCTGGTCCGCCGGAATGCGGCCATGCGCGGTCGTCACATCGCCGTGGACGCGGATCTGCGTGATGGGTCGGAGGCCACGATTGGCCAGGCTCACCCGGTAAGAAATCGTGGCGTTCATGACGCTACGATTGAGCGTGATCGCAACGGCCTCCACCTCCAGCGAGCCCGGTCCCGGCGCGCGCGCAGGTGCGGAGGTTGGGGGGTGGGAGCTTGCGGGCCGGCCGGCTGGCCGGGGCCGGGGCGACTCGACCGGACGCAGCGGCTCGGGGGGAACCGCCGCAGCTGCCACTGCCGCACGCCGCCGTGCGATCCGGCGGCGGGCCAGCGCAAAGATTATCGTGCCGAGCACCAGCACGGCCAGGCCGAGCAAGGTGGGCCAGACCCACGCGGGAACGACGGATGCCGGAGCGGGCTCCTGGAAGGGTTCTGGAGATGCGCCGGTATCGGCCTGCGGGTCGGCCCGCATGTCCGCCTCGATATCGGCGCGTCCGACGGCTTGTTCGGCGGTCGTGGGCAGGCCCCTCGCCGTGCCGGTTTCGGGTTGCGGTGCTGCCTCGCTGTTCGCTGCGGTCGGGGAGGCAGGCTCGACCGGATCGGCTTGCGGGGCGCGATCCGCAAGTACGTCGCGCGTCGAGATCACGCCTTCGCTTCGCGGCAGGGCGCGGTCTGGCTGGCCGGTTTCGGTTTGACGGGGGCTGGGGGTGGCAGGCGCAGGGCCGGTGGGGCTGGGCGCTGGCGAGGGCGTCGAACGGTCCGGTCGCGCGGTTGCCGTGGGTTCCGGGGTGGCCGTGCCGATGACCCGGGGTGCGCTTCGTGTCTCGCCCTCAAGGTCGGTTGGCCCCTGCGCCTGCGGGCGCGATGTCGGCGTCGCATCGGGATCGGGCGGCAGCTGGAAATCGCTGACCGGCTGGGCGGTGGCAGCGGCAGCGCCGAATATCAGCAGCGCAGCGGGAAGAATGAGCGATCGCATGGGCAGACTTGGTACAGGAGGGATGCGCCCGAACACCGGGCAGAACGGCGCTGAATAGTGTGTGAATCGTGTGCGTGCAAAGGGCTGCTTGTGCGTGGCGTGCGATAAGGGCAAGGACGCGGCATGAGCGACACACCCCGTGAAAGTCCCGGCGCCGAGGCCCCGCGTTTCCTCGGCCAGTCGAGCCCGCTGCCCGCCTCGCCCGAAGAGGCTCAGCTGGATTACGTACCCAATCCGCGCAAGGGCGGTCTGTATTGCGTGCGCTTTTCCGCGCCCGAATTCACATCGCTGTGCCCCGTTACCGGTCAACCCGATTTCGCGCATCTGGTGATCGACTACGCGCCGGGCGAGACCATCGTGGAATCGAAAAGCCTCAAGCTGTTTCTCGGAAGCTTCCGCAATCATTGCGGTTTTCACGAGGATGTGACCGTCGGCATAGGGCAGCGCCTGTTCGACGAGATGGCGCCGCGCTGGCTGCGTATCGGCGGCTACTGGTACCCGCGCGGTGGCATTCCGATCGACGTATTCTGGCAGAGCGGCCCCGTGCCCGACGGCCTTTGGGTGCCCGATCAGGGCGTGCAAAACTACCGGGGGCGGGGTTAGACCCGGCATTCCCGGCCGGCGGTAGCGCTATTTCTTGACCCGCCACTCGCGCGAATAGGTCGATTCCTCGTGATATTTGCGCTGGCGTGCGGCGGCTTCCCGTTCCCGTTCCGCCTCGCTCGATTCCCGGGCGAGGTGATCCTTCAGCAGTGCATCGCGCCGGATGGGGATCAGCTGAGCAATCGGGGTGCCAGCGGATAGCACATGCTGGCCCGGCGGCCCGGTCCACACGAAAGGCATGTTCACCGTCGTTTCGAAGCGGTCGCAGTCCACCAGGCCGGAAAAGCACGCGAAGGGCAGGTCGGGGCGGTTCATCGGCTGCGTGAACAGGACCGAGTAGCCGTCGGGCACCTTGATGCGCCACGGATTGATGAACTTGAGCGGCATCGTTGCCTCGAAAGGAGGCTCCGGCGCGCCGATCTGGCCGGGGTGATGCTGTTCCAGCGGGGCGAAGGGCACATCTTCGGCCCAGCCCATGGCGATATGCACCCGGTCTTCGGGCACCTGCAGCATCACGTCGAACGGCAGCGGGATCACGAAGCCGAGCGAGAGCGAATCGGTTACCGGCAGGCAGGCCTTCACGGTGAGGCCGGGCAGGCCGTTCGCGTCGGTCATGCCCATTTCGCGCGGAAGGCGCCTGAACCACTCCGGCGCGAAGCGGATCGCACGATCTGGCGGCGGGATACGTCCGGCAAGCGCGGGATCGCACAGGAATTCGATCCGGGGCGCTGGTGCTGCGGCATCGGTGGCGCGCGCCGCGCGGGGCGCGTCGTCGAACCCGAAGCTGATCCGCGTCTCGGCCAACTGCCGTCCTCCTCCCCCGTCAGGGCCCTTCCGACAGGTCTGGTGCCGGTTGCAGGAATCGAACCCGCGACCTTCGGTTTACAAAACCGCTGCTCTACCAGCTGAGCTAAACCGGCCGACCATCAGAAGGCTAGCGCATTGCGACAAAACGGGCGCGCCGTCCAGCCTTGCGATGCAGCGCGCCATGCAAGCCCGCCCGTCCGCTATGCGACCCGCTTTTTTTTGTCAAAATCGCGCCGATCTGGTAGGATGCAGGGCAATCGAAAGGACGAATATTTGGACCAGAATCTTCGCACACAGCTGCAGTATGACGCGCAAAAGAAGTCGGTTGCCGCGGCTTATCTCCTGTGGCTGTTCCTGGGCTCCTTCGGGGCGCATCGCTTCTATCTGGGCCACATGACCAGCGGTGCGGTGCAGCTGGGCCTGTTGCTGCTCGGCTGGCTGCCGCTCTTCCTCGGCTGGGTCGTGCTGGGCGTTTGGTGGCTGGTCGATGCCTTCCTGATCCCCGGGCAGGCCGAAAGGCGCAATCTCCAGATGCTGGAACGGCTCGGCGGCGATCTGCCTGCGATACCTGCCTGAAGGTCAGCGCGCGCCGCCAATCACCGCGCGCCGCCAATCACCGCGCGCCGCCAATCACCGCGCGCCGAAGGTCCAGCCCTCGGTGCGTGCAATCCGCTTTGTCAGCCCGCGCGGTGTCCACAGGGCCCCATCCTCACCCACATGGCGCAGCCATGCGGCGGTGAGCAGCGCGTCGGAGGAGTGATCGTCGACTGCGCCGGTCGTGCCGGTCGGGTCCGATCCGATCGCGCGCAGCGCCTCGTCCAGCAGGCCGAAGTCCCTGATCTTGCGGCCGCGATGCGCGGGCAGCGCCTCCAGCGAGGCAAGCGCGGTATAGATTTCCACCAGCACCGATCCCGCCCGCGGCAGCGGGTCGACCGGCCAGACTGGCAGCGCGCCATCGAGCCGGTGCAGCAGACGCATGCCGGTGAGGCTCGATTTGCCCACCTGCGCAGCGCCGACGAGGTTGAAGTTGGAGACCGGGCGGCACCCCATTGCGCGCTGGGTGTGTTCGGCGAGGCGAAAACGGCCTTCGCGGCTGGCGGCGTCCGGCGCGTGGAATAGGTCACCCTCTTCGCCGCGCCCATGCCTGAAATAGCGTGCGACCTCGGGGTGCCGTAGCGCGCCGCCCGCTTCGAGGTTCGGGTCCCCCGCGCACAGCGTGTCGATCAGCGTCCAGAGCGATTTCACGTCGGGCGGCGAGTGCTTCCACCCGGGAAAGAACGCCCCGCAATCGGTGAAGGGAAGGGACATGCCGAGGTCGATCCCCGCCAGCGTGTCGGGTGGCAGATCGTGGCGCAGGAAGGCGAGCACGCCTTCGCGGCTCCATCCCCTGTCCCGTTCGATCAGGCGCGGCGGTCCACCCTTCGCATCCGCGATGGCCAGGGCAATGCCCTTGTGCCGCGCGCCTTTTGCGCCCGACCAGTCGATGGCGAGGAAGTGGGAGAACCGGTTCATGGGAAACGGCCCGAACACCGCTCGCCCCGTGCCAGGCGAACTCGAAGAACGTCTTCTTGAAGAAGAAGAGGATGCTTCGACAGGCTCCCTACGAGCGGACCGGGTTTGACGGGTTCAGGTTTCGCGCCGCTCACGCCGTAGCCCGTTCCAGTACTCCATCCGCTCCGCCACGCGCTTTTCGAAGCCGCGCCCGGTGGGTTCGTAGAAGCTCTGCGGCTCCATCTCGTCGGGCCAGTAGTTATCGCCCGAGAACGCATCCTCGGCCGAATGGTCGTAGGAATAACCCTCGCCATAGCCGATGTTCTTCATCAGCTTGGTCGGCGCGTTGAGGATGTTCTTGGGAGGGGTGAGACTGCCCGTTTCCTTCGCGCTGCGCCACGCGGACTTCTGCGCCATGTAGGCTGCATTCGATTTGGGTGCGGTGGCGAGGTAGATGCATGCCTGCACCAGCGCCAGCTCGCCTTCGGGGCTGCCGAGAAACTCGTACGCATCGCGCGCGGCGATGCACTGGGTCAGCGCGGCGGGATCGGCCATGCCGATATCCTCCACCGCCATGCGCACCAGCCGCCGCGCGAGATAGCGCGGCTCCTCGCCCGCGGTCAGCATCCGCGCGAGGTAGTAGAGTGCGGCGTCCGGATCGCTCCCGCGCACGGCCTTATGCAGCGCGGAGATGAGGTTGTAATGCCCGTCGCGATCCTTGTCGTACACCGCCACCCGGCGTTGCAAAAAGCTACCGAGCCCTGCGGGATCGAGCGGCTCCGTCAGCCCCGCATTATACAGCGTTTCCGCCTGGTTGAGCAGGAAGCGGCCGTCGCCGTCGGCGGAAGCGATCAGCGCAGCGCGCGCATCTTCGGTGAGGGGGAGGGGGTGTTCCAGCTCCTCCGCGCGGGTCAGCAATTCGCCCAGCGCCTCATGCCCCAGTCGCTCGAGGATCAGCACCTGCGCGCGGCTGAGCAGCGCGGCGTTGAGTGCAAAACTTGGGTTTTCGGTCGTCGCGCCGACCAGCGTCACCGTGCCGCGCTCCACGAAGGGCAGGAAGCCATCCTGCTGCGCGCGGTTGAAGCGGTGAATCTCGTCCACGAACAGCAGCGTCTTCTGCCCTGCCTGCGCGGCCTTGTCGGCCTCCGCGAATACTTTCTTGAGGTCCGCCACGCCGCTGAATACCGCGCTGACGGCGGCAAAGCGCATGCCGACGCTGTCGGCCAGCAGGCGCGCGATCGTGGTCTTGCCGGTGCCAGGAGGCCCCCACAGGATCATGCTGGAGAGCTTGCCCGCCGTCACCATCCGCCCGATCGTTCCTTCAGCGCCGGTCAGATGATCCTGCCCGACAACCTCGTCGAGGGTGCGCGGGCGCAGGCGGTCCGCCAGCGGTGCGTCGGCGCGCGGCTGGTCGGGAGCGGAGGGAGGAGGAGGGGAATCGTCCCCGAACAGATCGGCCATCGCGGTGCAGATAGGGATGCATGGGGCGACTTGCCAATCCACCGCACTCGCATAAGCTGCGCCGCCAGAGGGTCGCGCCTTGTGGGAGAGGGGACGAACCAATGGACGATTATCTCGATCGGAAAACGCCGTGGCACCTGTGGGTGGTGGGCATTGTGTCGCTGCTGTGGAACAGCATCGGCGCGGCGGACTATGTCTTTTCAAGCATGCAGGCCGACTGGTGGCTGGAGGCCATGCAGTATCCCGAAAGCGGGATCGCCTATCTCCAAGCCTTTCCAGCATGGGCGCACGTCGGATGGGCGGTCGGCACGCTGGGGGGCTTTATCGGCTCTATCCTGCTGATTGCGCGCAGCGGGTTCGCAGTGTGGGCCTTCGCGCTTTCCCTCTTGGGTATCGCGGTGACCACCTACTACGAAACGCTGACACAGCTTCCGCCCGAACTCGCGGAGATTCAGCCCGGGTGGTTTCCCTACGTTCTGTGGAGCATCGCCACATTCCTGCTGATCTACGCCATCAGCATGAGATCCAAAGGCGTGTTACGCTGATCTTGCCGCCTGCGGCCCGCCGTTCTTCTCTCGGGCATTCGCCAGCCGCAGGTAGGTATCCACCATCGATGCGTTGATCGCCTCCCAGGTGTAGGGCTGGCTGCGTTCGAGCCCCGCCGCGCCGTGCCGCGCGCGCAAATCCGCATCCGTGCAGTAAGGCGCCAGCGCGTCGGCAAAGCCTTCGACATCGCCCGGCGTCACCAGCGCGCCGGTTTCGCCATCGGCGACGAGGCTGGAACTGCCGGTGGCATTGGCGGCGACCACGGGGATCGCGCAGGCCATGTGTTCCAGCGTCACGTTGCCGAAGGTTTCGGTGATGGAAGGGTTGAAGAACACATCCGCGCTGGCGACCGCGCGGCCCAGGTCCGTGCCCTCCTGCTGGCCCACGAAGATACCGCCGGGCAGCGCTTTCTCGAACCATCCGCGCGCAGGCCCGTCGCCGATCACCATCACGCGGTGCGGCACCTGCCGCTTGCGCAGTTCGATGATCGAATCGGTGAAGACGTCGAGGCCCTTCTCCATCACCAGCCGCCCGAGGAAGGAGATCACCACCTCATCGTCGGCGATGCCCTGTTCGCGGCGCCACGCCAGGTCGCGCGCGCCGGGGTGGAAGATGCTGCGGTCGATCCCGCGCGTCCAGATGCCGATATCATCGTTCATGCCCTGATCGCGCAGGACATCGACCATGCCTTCGGACGGGGCGACCAGCGCATCGCACTTGCGATACATGGCGCGCAGCCACGCCTCGACCGCCGGTTCGAGGAAGCCGAGCTTGTAGTAGCGCGGATAGGTCTCGAACCGGGTGTGGACCGATCCCAGCACCGGCACATCGTGCCTGCGCGCCCAGTCGACCGCCTGACGGCTGGCGCGATCCGGGCTGGCGACGTGGATCAGGTTGGGGCGGAAAGCCTCGAACTTTTCCTTCGCCTTGCCGGTCAGGCCCAGCGGAACGCGGTATTCGGAGCGGCCGGGGATCGCGATCGAAGGCAGGGAGACGATCTCTCCCACCGCTTCGACCTGCGGATTCTTCACCGTGGGCGCGAAGATGCGCACTTCGCCGCCAAGCTCCAGCACATGGCCGACCAGGCGATTGAGTGCCTGGGTCGGCCCGTCGCGGACCATGTTGTAATTGCCGCTGACGAGGGCGATGCGCAGGTCGGTAACGTCCATGGTGGGTCGCCTTAGGCGCGCGCGGTCCGATTGGCGAGGGGGCCACGGTAGGGGCTGGGGGCGAGGGAAGCCACCGCCGCAGTGGGCACGACCCAGCCGATCATGCGCGCGGTCTGTCGATAGCACACCATTTCAAGTTGACTCCTGACGGCGCAACTTTATTGCCGCCGACGGGCCACGCGGTCCCAACGCCGCGCGAGCTCTCTGCAAGGAGAGAATACATGACTGCTACGAAGCCGACGCTCCGTCCGGAGCGCCCTTTCTTTTCGTCCGGACCCACGGCCAAGTTCCCCGGCTGGTCCCTCGACACACTCAAAACCGAATCGCTGGGCCGTTCGCACCGTTCTTCGGTCGGCAAGGCGCGCCTGAAATACGCGATCGACCTCAGCCGCGAACTGCTGGGCGTGCCCGACGACTATCTCGTCGGCATCATGCCGGGTTCGGATACCGGCGCGCTCGAATGCGCGATGTGGACGATGCTGGGCGCAGGCCCCGCCACCGTCGCCGCGTGGGAAAGCTTCGGCAATGTGTGGATTCAGGATGCGGTCAAGCAGCTCAAGCTGCCCGACCTGCAGGTTCTCGACGCGCCCTACGGCGAAATTCCCGATCTGAACTCGATCCCGCAGGAAAACGATGTCGTTTTCACCTGGAACGGGACCACGTCTGGCGCGCGCATTCCCAACACGGACTGGCTGGCATCGGATCGCAAGGGGATCACCATCAACGACGCGACCAGCGCCGTCTTCGCGCAGGAGATGGATTGGGCAAAGCTCGATGCCACGACCTATAGCTGGCAGAAGGTGATGGGCTCCGAAGCGCAGCACGGGATGCTGATCCTCAGCCCCAAAGCGGTGGAGCGGATCGAAAGCTACGATCCCGAATGGCCGCTGCCCAAGCTGTTCCGCCTGAAGAAGGGCGGCAAGCTGAACACCGCGATCTTCGAAGGCGCGACGATCAACACGCCCTCCATGCTCGCGACGGAAGACTACATCGCCGCGCTCGAATGGGCGAAGTCGATCGGCGGGCTGCCCGCAATGATCGAACGCGCCAATGCCAACGCCAAGGTGCTGACCGACTGGATCGAGGCGACGCCTTACGTGCGCAACATGGTCGACGATCCGGCCAAGCGGACCAATACCGGCGTGTGCTTCGTCTTCCAGGGCGAGTGGTTCGACAGCCTGCCTGAGGACGAGCAGGCCGCGGTGCCCGGCAAGATCTACAAGATGCTGGAAGCCGAAGGCGTCGGTTACGACTTCAACGGCTATCGCGATGCTCCGCCGAGCTTGCGCATCTGGTGCGGCGGCACGGTCGAGAGCGAAGACATCGCGCGCCTGATCCCGTGGATCGAGTGGGCCTTCGCCGAGCTGCAGAAGTAATTCCCTTTTCTCGTCATTCCCGCGAAGGCGGGAATCCAGTTGAGACGGAATTGGCTTCCCGCTGGATCCCCGCCTTCGCGGGGATGACGAAATCACGAATGGATTTCGTAACATGACCAAACCCAAAGTCCTGATTTCCGACAAGATGAGCCCCGAAGCCGCGAAGATCTTCGAAGAGCGCGGCTGCGACGTTGATGTGAAGCCCGGCCTTTCGCCCGAGGAGCTGAAGGCGATTATCGGCGAATATGAAGGCCTTGCGATCCGTTCCTCGACCAAGGTGACGCCCGAAATTCTTGAGGCCGCGACCAACCTGAAGGTCATCGGCCGCGCGGGCATCGGCGTCGACAATGTCGATATTGCCGCCGCGGGGGAGCGGGGCGTGGTGGTGATGAACACCCCTTTCGGTAATTCGATCACCACGGCCGAGCACGCGATCGCCATGCTGCTGGCGCTCGCCCGGCAGATTCCGCAAGCCAATGCGCGCACGCAGAACGGCGAATGGCCCAAGAGCGATTACATGGGCGTCGAGCTGACCGGCAAGACGCTGGGCCTGATCGGCGCGGGCAATATCGGCTCCATCGTCGCATCCCGCGCGCAGGGCCTCAAGATGAAGGTGATCGCATACGATCCCTTCCTGACGGAGGAACGCGCGGTCGATATCGGGGTCGAAAAGGTGGAGCTCGACGAGCTGCTTGGCCGCGCCGACTGCATCACGCTGCATACCCCGCTCACCGATGAGACGCGCAATATCCTGAGCCGCGAAAACCTCGCCAAGACGAAGAAGGGCGTGCGGATCGTCAACTGCGCGCGCGGCGGGCTGGTGGACGAGGATGCTCTGGCCGAGATGCTCGACTCCGGGCATGTCGCGGGCGCCGCGCTGGACGTGTTCGTGACCGAACCGGCGAAGGAAAGCCCGCTGTTCGGCAAGCCCGGCTTCATCTGCACGCCGCACCTGGGCGCCTCGACCCGCGAGGCGCAGGAGAATGTCGCGCTGCAGGTCGCCGAACAGCTCAGCGATTTCCTGCTCACCGGTGCCGTCACCAACGCGCTCAACATGCCCAGTCTCAGCGCGGAGGAAGCGCCCCGCCTCAAGCCCTACATGCAGCTCGCCGAAAGCCTCGGCTCGCTGGTCGGGCAACTGGCGCATGGCAGCCTGCCCAAGATCGCTATCGAGCTGGAAGGCGATGCGGCGGAGCTGAACTCCAAGCCGATCACCGCAGCCGTGCTGGCGGGCCTGATGCGCCGCTATTCGCAGAGCGTGAACATGGTCAACGCGCCCTATCTGGCGAAGGACCGTGGCATCGAGGTGCGCGAAATCCGCAACAGCCGCGAGGGTACCTACCAGACGCTGATCCGCGTGACGGTGGAAACCGATTCCGGTGAACGTTCGGTGGCGGGCACGCTGTTCGGCAAGGAAGCGCCGCGGCTGGTGGAAATCTTCGGCATCGGGATCGAGGCCGAGCTGGATGGCCATATGCTCTACGTCGTCAACGACGATGCGCCCGGCTTCATCGGGCGGATCGGTTCGCTGCTGGGCGACCGGGGCATCAATATCGGCACCTTCAACCTGGGGCGCAAGCAGGCGGGCGGGGAAGCCGTGCTGCTGCTCAGCATCGACCATCCGCTGGACGATGCGCTGATCGCCGAGGCGGAGAAGCTGGATGGTGTGCGCACGGTGAAGGCGCTCAGTTTCTGATGTGGTCAGGCGGGCGGGGCGAGCCAATCTTGGCTTGCCGCCGCCTGCCGGTCTGCTAGCGCTCGCGCCACCATGACCGACGACCTGCTGCCCGAGGGGCTGGCCGACAATCTGCCCGAACAATCCGCCCTGCTGACGCAGGCGATGCGCCTCGCGCTCGATGCAATGGATGCGCATGGCTACGACCGGGTCAGCCCGCCGCTGATCGAGTTCGAAAAGTCGCTGGGGCAGCGCATGGATGGGCTGCAGACGCGCAGCATGTTCCGCTTCGTCGATCCCGCCAGCCTGCGCACGCTGGCGCTGCGCAGCGACATCACGCCGCAGATCGGACGTATCGCCGCCACCGCGATGGCCGACAGCGCCCGCCCCCTGCGGCTGTGCTACGCAGGCGAGGTGGCGCGCATCGCAGCCGACCAGCTCGATCCGGTGCGCCAGCGCCTGCAGATCGGTGCCGAGCTGATCGGCTCGGACAGTGTTGCAGCGGCAACCGAAGTGGTGCTGACTGCGATTGAGGCGCTGGATGCTGTCGGGCTGGGGCCGCTTTCGGTCGATTTCACGCTGCCCGATCTCGTGACCACGCTGGCCAAGAGCACCTTCCCGCTCTCGCCCGACCAGGCCGAGAAAGTCCGGCGCGAACTGGACACCAAGGACGCGGGCGGCCTGAAGGCCATCGGCGGGGAAGCATTCCTGCCGCTGATTCACGCTGCCGGCCCCTTCCCGGATGCTCTTGAGAAGCTGCGCGCGGTGGACGCGGGCGGGGCGCTCGCAACGCGGATCGAGGGGCTGGAGCAGATCGCCGCCGCCATCGGAGACCGCGCGCGCATCACGCTTGATCCGACCGAGCGTCACGGCTTCGAATACCAGAGCTGGTTCGGCTTCACGCTCTACGCGGCCAACGTGCGCGGTGCGCTGGGGCGCGGCGGAACCTACCTGATCCGCGGGACGGACGAGCCCGCGACGGGCTTTTCCATCTATCTGGGCCAGGCACTGCCACTGCTCGACACTGACGCGCCGCGCGACATGCTTTACCTGCCGCTGGCCCACGACCGCGATGCAGCCGCGCGCCTGCGCGCCGAAGGCTGGCGCACGCTGCGGGCCCTGTCCGAAGACGAAGACCCGCGCGCGCTGGGGTGCACGCACCGCCTGGAAGACGGTGCGCCGACCGCGCTCTGATCAGTCCGCGAAATGCTCTGCCTTCGCGTCCCGGGGCACTCTGTCGGGGGCGATAAAGGCGCGGGCAACCTGCTTCACATCATCAAGATAGGCCTCGCGCCGGTCTGCATTTTCGTCCCCCTCCACATCGAACAGCAGGTGCGTTTCCACATCGCGGATGCCGCAATAGGAGAAGACACCGACATCGATCGCGGTGCGCATCGCATCGTCGTAGCGATAGCGGCGATATGTCCGCTCGGTGCTGCCGCCAATGCCGAGCAGAAGGGTGGGACGATTGGCAAGCAGGCCCTTTAGCCCAGCCTTGCCGCGGTCTTCCACGCCTTCGCCATAGACATAGGCCCAGTCTCCACTGAAGGTGCGTTCGATCCAGCCCTTCATGATTGCGGGCATGCCCCACCAGTAGACCGGGTAGATGAAGGCCAGCCGGTCGGCCGCATCCATCCGCTTCTGATAGGCGGAGATCTCCTCGGGAATATCCCCGCCCCAGAAATGTGCGTGATCCGCCTGCGTGAAGCGTGGGTCGAAATCCTCCTCATGCAAATCGAGCAGGTCGATCTGATGGCCCTGTGCCCTGATCGGCTCGAGAAAGGCGTCGAGCACGGCGCGCGGGTAGGAGTTGCGCAGCGGATGCGCAAAGACCACCAGAAGCTTCATGGTGCTTGCTCCTACGAGTTGAACTTGCCCGGTTCAGGCCCCATCCGGCCGTCGGGATCGTCCAGATCGTCGATCTTCTTCATCTGATCGTCGGTCAGTTCGAAATCGAGTGCCTTGAAGTTGGCTTCGATGTGATCGCGGCTGGACGCCTTGGGGATGGTCGAAAGCCCGCACTGGATGTGCCAGCGGATCACCACGGCGGATGTCGGCTGGCCGACTTCGCTGGCGATGGCGTCGATCGTGTCGTTGCCCATCGCATTGCCCTGGCCCAGCGGCGACCAGCTTTGCGTCACGATGCCCATCTCATCATGCAGCTTGCGCATATCGCGCTGCTGGAAGGTGGGATGCAGTTCGATCTGGTTGACCGCCGGGGTCACGCCGGTTTCGTCCACGATCCGCTTCAGGTCCTGCTCGCGGAAGTTGGACACGCCGATGCTCTTCGCCTTGCCCTGGTCGCGCAGCTCGATCAGCGCCTTCCACGTGTCCACGAAAAGGTCCTTTTCGGGCTGCGGCCAGTGGATCAGCAGCATGTCGACATGGTCGCGGCCCAGCCGCTCGAGGCACTTGTCCGCCGCCTTCAGCGTACGGTCGTAACCCTGGCTCTCGTTCCAGATCTTGGTCTGCAGGAAAATGTCGGCCCAGTCGCCGATGCCTTCGCCAACGCCGCGTTCGTTCTTGTAGATCGCGGCGGTGTCGACCAGCCAGTATCCCGTTTCCAGTGCGATGCGCACAGGCTGCGCAACCTTGTCTTCGTCGATCTGCCAGGTGCCGAAGCCCAGCTGCGGAATCTGGCGACCATCGTTGAGGGTGAGGGTGGGGTAATCTTTGCGCATGAAATCTCCTTCTGCTGTCCCAACACGTGCGCCCGCCGAAATGTCCCGCGATTTGCGGATAATGCGTTTCCTACCGCGTTTGTGCATGCCATAGGCCCGCGCTTGTGCGCAGCCGGTTTCCGGCTCGGGAAATTTGGCCTCAGGACACTGTGTCAGGTGTGTCAGGCCAAGGTACCGCAATCGGTCCGCGCGATGATGTGAAGGAGTGCAGGTTTGGCCAATGTAACCGTGATCGGAGCCCAGTGGGGGGACGAAGGCAAGGGCAAGATCGTTGACTGGCTCGCCAGCCGCGCCGATGCCGTTGTCCGGTTCCAGGGTGGGCACAATGCGGGCCATACGCTGGTGGTCGACGGTACGACCTACAAGATCAGTCTGGTGCCCTCTGGCATCGTGACCGGCACGCTCTCGCTGATCGGCAATGGAGTCGTGCTGGACCCGTGGGCGCTGAAATCCGAGATCGAGAAGCTGGAAGGCCAGGGCGTGACGATCACGCCGGACAACTTCGCCGTGGCGGACAACTGCCCGCTGATCCTGCCGCTCCACCGCGATCTCGATGGATTGCGCGAAACCGCCGCGGGCAGCGGCAAGATCGGCACCACCGGGCGCGGGATCGGCCCTGCGTATGAAGACAAGGTCGGCCGCCGTGCGATCCGCGTGTGCGATCTGGCGCATCTCGACGAGATCGAGCCGCAGCTGGACCGGCTGTGCGCGCACCACGATGCGCTGCGCGCGGGCTTCGACGAAGCGCCGATCGACCGCGAAACGCTGATCGCGGACCTGAAGGAGATCGCGCCCTTCGTGCTGCAGTTTGCGCAGCCCGTGTGGAAGCGGCTGAAGAAGGTGCGCAAGGCGGGCGCGCGTGTGCTCTTCGAAGGCGCGCAGGGCGTGCTGCTCGACGTCGATCACGGCACCTATCCCTTCGTCACCAGCTCCAACACGGTGAGCGGTACGGCGGCGAGCGGTTCGGGCCTCGGCCCCAATGCCACCGGCTTCGTGCTCGGTATCACCAAGGCCTACACCACGCGCGTGGGCAGCGGCCCGTTCCCGACCGAGCTCGAAGACGAGATCGGCCAGGGGCTGGGCGAGCGTGGGCACGAGTTCGGCGTCGTGACCGGGCGCAAGCGGCGCGTAGGCTGGTTCGATGCGGTGCTGGTGCGCCAGACCTGCGCCATCGCAGGCGTGACCGGCATCGCGCTGACCAAGATCGACGTGCTCGACGGTATGGACAAGGTGAAGATCTGCACCGGCTACCGCCTCGACGGGCGCATATTCGACTACTTCCCCAGCCACGCGGCGAGCCAGGCGCGGTGCGAGCCGATCTACGAAGAGATGGAGGGCTGGTCCGAAAGCACGGCGGGCGCGCGCAGCTGGGCCGATCTGCCCGCCAATGCGATCAAGTATATCAGCCGCATCCAGGAACTGATCGAGTGCCCCGTGGCGCTGGTTTCGACCAGTCCGGAGCGTGAGGATACGATCCTGGTGCGCGATCCGTTCGAGGACTGATCACAGGCAGACAGGCTTGCATCCCGTTCGGGGCGATTGACTCGGCCCCTGTTTGTTCTCACAAAGTAGGTGGAACAAACAGGGAATACGAATCATGCTGCAGGCGGAACTGGTGGGCGAAGCGCCCAGTTACGAAGGGCCTTCCGATCCGGCCGGCCTGCCGATGGCGGTATCGCTGTTCGCGGATCGCCCGCATGTGCGCGCGGCGATGCGCGATGACGCGGAACTCGCGGGCTTCCGCATCATGCAGGCGGAGGGCCTGGGGCTGCTGGAAGAGGGCGCGGCGCGGGCGCTGGGCGATATCGTGGCGGTGGATGCTCCGGCCGCCGATGCGCCGACCCTCGCCATGCTCGAACGCGTTTCTCAGCGGATCGCACGCTCGGGTGCGAAGCTGATCGTCTCCACCACGATCGGCGCGCTCGAACCCGTGATGCTTGCTGCGTGCGAAGGCGCACCGGTGCTGCTGGTGGAGCCGGGCCGTGCGGAACGGCTGGTTGCCTTCGGCGAAGCACTGGCCAGCCTTGCGGGCAGCCGCGTGCGCGAATTGTCGCAGGACGATCGCGTCGCGGTCATGCGGCTGGTGGAGCGGGTGACGACGCTGGCGGAACGGCTGGACGGACTGGTGGGCGAAGGAGAGGGCGTGGATGCAAGTGGTAGCGCCTTCGCTTTCGGAACCGGACAGGGTGCAGCCGCCCGCGAAGATGGCAGCGCAGCGCTGGCGAGCGTTCCCGGCCTGCCGGATCCGCGCCGTGTCCGCGCCGCGATCCGCAAGCGGCAGCTGCGCATGCGCTTCTTCGAACCCTCGCTGTTTGCCGATCCGGCGTGGGACATCCTCCTCGACCTCACCGCGGCACGGGCAGAGGGCCGCCGGGTTTCGGTCACCTCGCTGTGCATCGCCAGCGGCGTACCACCCACCACGGCGCTGCGCTGGATCGGGCAGATGGTCGATCAGGGCCTGCTGCAGCGCGAGGAGGACCGGATCGATCGGCGGCGCGCCTTCATTGCCCTGAGCGATACGGGGGTGGAGGCGATGGCGCGCTACTTCGACGCAGCGGGCAGCTGCGAGTGCGCGGGGATCTAGCTGCGCCTGAGGATCAGCGCGAAACCCTCGCTCGGCGCTGCCGGCGCTTCGGCAAGCGAATGGCGCTCCGCATCCGCCCGGGCGCGGGCGAGGATGGCGGATGGGATGCTGGCCTCGTGGTAGATCGCGTCGGCTTCGCCCAGCCAGCGTGCCTGGCGCAGGGTAAGGTCTTCGGGATCGTCGCTGGTGAGCGTGACGGTCTCCAGCCGCGCCGGGGCGTCGGCAGCGGGATTCGCGAGCCAGCCAGTCACGCGCCCTGCCGACGCATCCTCCAGCGGGTCCAGCATGCCGCCACGGCGCAGCGCCGCATCCACCGCGCGCCGCCGCGCATCCCCATCGGGCAGCGCCGCCCGCAAGCGGTCGCGGCCCTCGGCAAGGGCGCCTGCCAGCGCGCCAAGCGTTTGCGGCAGGATCGCCTCCAGCCGCAAGCGCACATGCTTGGCGAGCCCGGCGGACGCTCCGCCGGTTCCTATGGCGATGAGCAGCGGATCGCGATCGAGGATGCTCGGTGTGGTGAAATCGCACAGATCGGGCTTGTCCGCGACATTGACCAGCAGGCCCTTCGCCTTGAGCCGCTGGCGTACTGCGGCGGCCTCTCCCGCATCCTCCAGCGCCACGAAGGCGAGCGTGGCATGGTGTGCTTCCGCCTCGCCCACGGCCATCGCGCCCGCACGTTCGACCAGCCGCCGCTTGGCATCCGCCATGGGGCCTTCGCCCGCCACCACGATGCGCGTGCCCTCCGCCTTGTGGAACAGCGGCAGCGAGGCGATCCGGCCGGTCACGTCAGCCGAGCCATTCGGGCACGCGTTCCGCATCCATGATCGCGCCCGCATCGATCCGGTCGGCCACCACTGCGAAGTCGCCGCCGCTGACGAGTACCTCTGCCACGAAGCCGCGCGAGTTGTAGGAAGAGGCCATGGTGGCGCCATAGGCCCCCGCGGTGCGGAACACCGCGAGATCGCCCGCCACCAGCGCAGGGCAATCGCGGTCGGTCGCGAAGGTGTCGCCCGTCTCGCAGATCGGGCCGACGATGTTCGCGGTCATCCGCCGGTCCGTCGCCGCGACCGGTTCGAAGTCGTGCCACGCGCCGTACAGCGCAGGCCGCGCAAGATCGTTCATTGCAGCATCCACGATCACGAACGGCGACGACAGGCCGCTCTTCACGCGGACCACCCGCGTCAGCAGCACGCCCGCATTGCCTGCGATCACGCGGCCCGGCTCGAAGGCGAGCTGCACGCCCCAGTCGCGGGTGACGCGCGCGACCATGGCGCCGTAATCGGCAGGGGAGGGGTAGCACTCGCCCGCGCGGTAGGGGACGCCGACCCCGCCGCCCAGGTCGACCCGGGTAATGGTGTGGCCGCTGCCGCGCAGCTCGCCCAGCAGCCGCCCGACCTTCTCGAACGCGGTTTCCAGCGGTGTGAGGTCCGCCAGCTGGCTGCCGATATGAATGGCAAGGCCTTCCAGCGCGAGGCCATCGAGTGCGGCCAGTTCCGCGAAGGCATCCGCCGCGCGGTGCAGCGGTACGCCGAACTTGTTGTCGGCCTTGCCGGTGCTGATCTTCTCATGCGTGCCCGCATCGACATCGGGATTGATCCGCAGCGCACAGCGCGCGCGTTCGCCCCGCGCGTGGGCCAGTTCGGCCAGCTCGCGGCCCTCTTCGCGCGATTCGATGTTGAACTGCGCGATGCCGGTGTCGAGGCCCAGTTCCAGCTCCGCCCGCGTCTTGCCGACGCCGGAGAAGATGATCTTGTCCGGCGCCATCCCGGCAGCCAGAGCGCGGCGCAATTCCCCGCCCGAGACAACGTCCGCGCCGAAACCTTCGCGCTGCAGCACGCGCAGGACGGCAAGGTTGGGGTTTGCCTTGACGGCGAAGACGATCAGCGGATCGTCGAGCGCGCTCAGCCCTTCGCGGAAGACGCGGGCGTGGCGTTCGAGTGTCGCCTGCGAATAGACATAGACGGGCGTGCCCACCGCCTCGGCGATGGCGGGAAGCGGCACATCCTCGGCATGGAGGATGCCGTGCTTCATGGTGAAGTGATCCATCGTGGGCTCTGCTTGTCTTGTCGTGGTGTTGGGAGAGCGGCGTTTGTCCGTCCGGAATGCCGGTCTATTCCGGCGGAAGATCGAACGGATCGTCCTCGCGTTCTTCGGAGCGTGTGCGCAGTTCGGTGTCGCGTTCGGGTACCGCAATCACGTCGGGCTCCAGCAGTTCGCTCGCCGTGGGCGGCACTTCGCTGCCGTAAGGCGCGGGGGGCAGGCTGGCGCCCGGCGGAGGGGCGAGATCGGCCTGCTGCCCGCAGGCGGCAAGCGCCAGGCAGAGCATGCAGGCAATCGGGATCAGGCGGCTGCGCATCGCGGGTATCGGGGTCTCTCGCATCAGCTATCCATTCCGAGCGTCTCGCGCGCGGCCTTCACCTGTTCGCGTACCCGATCCGGCGCGGTTCCACCATAGCTCCGGCGCGAGGCGACCGATCCTTCGAGCGTCAGATGAGCGAGCGCGTCGGGCGTGACCCGCGGGTCGATCGCGGCGAGGTCTTCCTGCGTGAGCTCCGCCAGCGCGCAGCCCTTTTCATCGGCGCGCGCCACGGCGGCGCCGGTGATGTGGTGCGCCTCGCGGAAGGGCACGCCCGCCTCGCGCACCAGCCAGTCGGCGAGGTCGGTGGCGGTGGCATGGCCGCTGCCCGCCAGCGCGAGCATCCGGTCGGTATTGAACTCGGCGCCCGCGATCATGCCTTCCATGCTTGCGAGCGAAAGGGTGAGCAGGCCGTGCGCTTCGAACACCGGCGGCTTGTCGTCCTGCATGTCCTTCGCATAGGCCAGCGGCAGGCCCTTCATCGTGATGCTGAGCGCGGTCGCCGCGCCGATGATCCGCCCCGCGTGCCCACGGACCAGCTCGGCTGCGTCCGGGTTCTTCTTCTGCGGCATGATCGAGCTGCCGGTGGACAGCGAATCCGGCAGGCGGACGAAGCCGAAGGGCTGGCTGGCCCAGATGATGATTTCCTCTGCCAGCCGCGAATGGTGAATGCTGACGAGGCTTGCCGCGTGGAGATAATCCAGCGCGAAATCCCGGTCAGACACGGTATCGAGGCTGTTGGCCGTCGGCTGCGAGAAGCCCAGCGCCTTCGCAGTGGCTTCCCTGTCGAGGTCGAACCCGGTTCCGGCGAGCGCGGCGGCGCCCAGCGGGCATTCGTCAAGCCGTGTGCGCGCGCTCTCAAACCGCATCCGGTCGCGTCGGAGCATCTCGTAATAAGCCATCAGGTGGTGGCCCAGCGTGACGGGCTGGGCGGCCTGCAGATGGGTGAAGCCGGGCATGATGTCGCCCGCATGTTCCGCGGCGCGGGTGACGAGAGCACGCTGGACCGCCTGCAGTCCCGCGTCGATCTGGTCGATCGATTCGCGGACCCACAGCTTGAAATCGGTCGCCACCTGATCGTTGCGGCTGCGCGCGGTGTGCAGGCGGCCCGCGACCGGGCCGATCAGTTCGGTGAGGCGCGATTCCACGGTCATGTGGATGTCTTCGAGGTCCCAGTCCTCTGGCACGCCGTCGCGTTCGTACTCCGCAGCGATCGCCTGCAGGCCGTCGTCGATGGTCTGCGCATCCTCGGTCGTGAGAATCCCTTGCGCCGCCAGCATGCTTACATGCGCGCGGCTGCCGGCGATGTCCTGTCGCCAGAGCGCCTTGTCGAAGGGGATTGAAGCATTGATTTCGCGCATGATCGCACTAGGCCCATCCGCGAAGCGGCCGCCCCACATCGCGTTGCCCTGTCCGTTACCGGAGGATTGCATGTCCCGTTCCGTCATTCTGCCCGCGCTTGCCCTCGTTCTGGTTCTGAGCGGCTGCGATAGGGAGCCGCAGGAAAGCCCGCAAGAGAGCGAAAGGACCGCAGGCATGGGTGAGGTCGCCAGGACGGGCGAAATCGACCGCAGCCGTGCGGGGGACCTGATGCCTGCTGCCAATCTGGTGGACCCGGCGGACGAGGTGATCAATCTGGGGGCACTGCAGGGCAGGCCCGTGCTGATGAACCTGTGGGCGACCTGGTGCGCACCTTGCGTGAAGGAGATGCCGCTGCTCGACGAACTGGCGGCGGATTACGGTGACGAACTGAACGTCGTGACGATCAGTCAGGACATGGGCGATCCGGCGAAGGTCGCTGCGTTCTTCGAAGAGAACGATCTGGCCAACCTGCCGCGCTGGATCGACCCGCAACTGACGCTCACCGAAGCGATCGGGGCGGGAACGCTGCCGACGACCGTACTCTACGACCGCACCGGGCAGGAAGTCTGGCGTGTGACCGGCGACTTCGACTGGTCGAGCGAAGAAGCGCGCGCGGCCATCGAAGAAGTGGTCGAAACCCCCGCGCTCCCCTAGGTCAGCGCGCGGCGAGCAGACGTTCGTAATCGGGCAGAGCCAGTCCGAGCGGGGCGAGGGGATTGCCCACCAGACCCGCGACCAGCCGCGCCTGAATTCCTGGCCCTGGCCATATTCGTCCCATCGGGGTGAGCAGCAGGTCGCGCAGGGCTGCGTGCCACACGCTGTCGGACTGGTAGAGCGGGGTCGCTGCCCAGGTCAGCGCCTGATAGAGCTTCACGTGGCGGCTGCGAAGGCGGGCCGCGAGGGCGAACCCTTCGGCTGGCGTGCTGCCACCTTCGAGGCCTCGCGCCAGCGCAAAGGCATCAAGCAGCGCCATGTTCGCCCCCTGGCCGAGCTGCGGGCTCGCCGAGTGCCAGGCATCGCCGATATGGATCAGCGCCTCGCCCACAGGTTCTGCTACACGGCGATGCGCGTAGCGTGCAAAGGTCAGCTGTTCGGCGTGATCGATCTGGCCCAGCAGTCCCGCGCAGTCGGGCCACAGCGCGCAGACCTGCGCCTTCCATGCGTCGAGCCCCGCAGCCTGCCAGCTTTCGTAGCCGGACGCCTTGAGCGACCAGAAGAACGACAATTCGCGCGCCGCGCCATCCACCCGCATGCCCGTCGGCAGGACCCCCGCCATCTGCGCCGCGTGCGTATAGCGCTGTTCGAGCAGTCCGGCGTCGAACGGGCTGTCCGCAGGCCAGTCGAGCGTTGCCCACAATGCGCCGAACGCCAGCCATTCGCCGCACGGAGCCGCCAGAGGCGTGGAGGTTCCCAGCGCATCGACCACCAGATCGAAGGCCTGCGTCTTCTGCCCGCCTTGCGAAGTCAGCGTCCTGCCTTTTCCTTCTAGGTCGGACCGTGCGACCGGGAAGCCCGTTTCGATGGCAATTCCCTGGTCCACCGCTGCACGGAAAAGGACTGCGAACAGGCTGCCGCGGTGGATGCCGATGCCGCAGGCGCCCGGCACACGAAGGTCGGCGTAGCGCGCATCGAGTGCGATATCGCCCTGATGGTTGAGGCCATGTAGCGCGCGGATCGGGGCGCCATGCGCAAGGATATCCGGCGCCAGACCCAGCGCGTCGAGCACCGCCATGCCGCTCGGCTGGATCATCAGGCCCGATCCGACGGGGCGCGGCTCCTCGAACCGCTCGAACAGCGTGACGCGGTGCCCCTGCCGGTGCAGCAGCAGCGCAGCAGCGAGGCCGGCCGGTCCGCATCCGGCAATGGCAATGTCGAACCGGGTCATGGCCCGCCGCACTGCCCCGCCCAAGGCGGTGCCGCAAGAGAGTTGGGGAGGGGGATGGTGGGCGATGACAGGCTCGAACTGCCGACATCTTCGGTGTAAACGAAGCGCTCTACCAACTGAGCTAATCGCCCGATCCGTTCCGGGAGGGCCGCTATCTAGCGTGCAAAACTTCAAAATCAATTGCCAGATTTCGGATTGAAAGCACGCTGCGGGCCGTTAGGGCGGCTGGGATGAGCGCGCCAAGCCAGCCACCACGCATCCTTGTTCTCGCCACCGGCGGCACCATTGCCGGGCAGGCCGGCGATGCGATGCGTGCCGACTATCGTCCCGGGCAGGTCGGTATCGAGGCCTATCTGGAGCAGGCAAGCGGGCTGGGTGTCGCGGCGCGATTCACCGGACGGCAGATCGCCAATATCGGATCGGAGGATATCGATGCCTCCATCTGGTCGCGGCTCCACGCCGAGATAGAGCTGGCCATGCGCGACGACGAGCTGGACGCGGTGGTGGTCACCCACGGAACCGACACGGCCGAGGAAACGGCCTTCCTACTCGACCTCACGCTGCCCAGCAGCAAGCCCGTCGTGCTAGTTGGCGCGATGCGCCCGACCGACGCTGTCGGCTATGACGGAATGCGCAATTTCGCCAATGCTGTGCGGGTCGCGGGCGATCCCGACGCTGCCGGGCGCGGCGTGCTGGTGGTGATGGGAGACAGGGTTCATTCGGCGCGCGACGTCCGCAAGGCGGAGACCCGCGCCACTGAAGCCTTTCGCGGATTTCCCCGCGAATCCGTAGCCATCGTCACGCCTTCGCGGCTCGACTGGTTCGGTGCGCCGTGGCGGCTGGATGATGGCGCGCGTCTCAAGTTCCTGCCGCTGCCCGAGGTGCCGATTCTGGCGGTCTATGCCGGGATGAGCGCGGCAGCGGCATCGCACCAGCTAGCGCATAATCCTCCCGGAATTGTGGTTTCGGGCCTGGGCGAGGGCAACATGCCCGACCCCGTGCGCCAGGTGTTGGTGCAGCATGCGCGGCGTGGATGCCTGGTGGTGCGGGCCAGCCGGACCGATCAGGGGCTCGTCGATCGTGAGCCCGAGGACGACGAAAACGGTTTCGTCGCGGCCCGCGCCCTGGGCGTCCCCAAGGCGCGGATGCTGACCGCGCTGCTGCTGGCGAACGGGATCACCGATCCGGCCGAGGCACAGCGCTTCTTCGACGAGCGGTAAGCGTGCCTCCCCTCCCGGGAGGGAGGGGAGATCTTGCAGCCTAGCCCTGAGGCGTCACCAGATACTTCTCGCCGGTGCGCATCTTCGCATATTGCAGCACCGCATCCTTCTCCAGCATGCCCTCCAGCGTCACCTCTGCGGTGTAGTTGCTCTTGAACGTGGTGGTGAGGTTGTCGAGCACGCGCTGGCGCATGCGGGCCACGGTTTCCTTGCCGGCGCTCTGCATGAAGGGGAACAGCAGCCAGCCCGACAGCGTCCAGCCGAAGCCGTAGGACGGCGTCAGGATCGTCGGGCCAATGTCGAGCCGCCCGTAGATGTACATCTTCTTCGGCTGGTTCGAACCATAGCGGCTGTATTCGGTCATCTTGCCGACCGCGACCTGCTCCATCGCCTTGAACGCGGTATCCACCGCCTTGCCGCCGCCGATCGGATCGAAGCCGATAAACGCATCGGTCTCGTCGATTGCCTTGCGCAGCTGGGCCATGAAGTCGTCGTCCGACGAATTGACGATGTGCTTTGCGCCAAGGTCCTTGAGCACATCGACCTGTTCCTGGCGGCGTACGATGTTGACCAGCTCCATGTCGTCTTCCTGGCAGATCCGGACGAGCATCTGGCCGAGGTTGGAAGCAGCGGCGGTGTGCAGGATCGCCTTGAACCCTTCCATCTTCGCAGTTTCGACGAAGCCCAGCGCGGTCATCGGATTGACGAAGGCGGAAGCACCGTCCCTGGAAGAGATATCACCCAGCGGGATGCACATGCTGGCATCGGCGATCGCATATTCGCTGAATGCGGTGCCGGGCACGCAAGACACGCGCTTGCCCATCAGCGCCTTCGCCATGTCGGAATCGCCAGTGGCGATCACTTCGCCAGCGCCTTCATTGCCGACCGGCATACGCTGGCCGTGGCGGCCCTTGGCGCCCGAATTGAACGGTTCGGGCATCTTGGCGACGATCTTGCCGTCCGAATACTCCGCATTTTCCAGGTCCGCCTGGCCAACCAGCAGCGCAAGGTCGCTCGGGTTGATGGGCGCGGCTTCCATTTTCACGAGCACCTGGTTTCCCTTGGGGTCGGGAAACTCACTGGTCGCGACTTCGACGGTCAGCGTGCCGTCGCTTTCGAGCGTGGTGAAAATCTGCTTGCCGGTGGTGCTCATTCTTGCCTCTCTTTCTTGTCTTTTTCAGGTTCGGGTTTGTCTTTTGGAGCTTTTGGTCGCTCTCTCCCGCGCGGGATCAGTTCGACCAGAACGATCATCAGTGCCCATACAGCCAGCGTGGGTTGCAGCTGGGGGATCGGCGGAAGGTCCAGCGGATCGTCCATTATGCGCGGGATCATGAAGATGACGAAGGCGGCCAGCGCGCCATAGGCCAGCTTGTATTCGCTGTGCGCGAGATAGAGGATCGAGACGACCGCGCTCGCACTCAGAAACAGAAGCACCGCGAAATCACCCGGCGGCAGGCCACTGGCATCCGCCAGCACGAAACCCAGCACCGCCCCGAAGACGATGTTGATGCCCTGGATATTCGCTTCGTATTCGCCATCACTCAACCGCGAGGTGGTGGGGAAGTGATACCATTTTGCCATCAGATGCCGCCCTCGGGTTCGGGGTAGATCGCCTCGACGAAGTAGAGCCCGTGGGCGGGGGCGTTCAAGCCCAGTTCCTGTCGGTCCTTCGCTTCGAGAACCTGTGCGATGCGGCCTTCGTTCCAGCGGCCCATGCCGACCAGCGCGAGGCAGCCGACCATCGAGCGGACCTGATGGTGCAGGAAACTGCGCGCGGCGACATGGATGCGAATTTCGTCTCCGGAGCGTTCGACGTCCAGCCTGTCGAGCGTCTTGACCGGGCTCGCCGCCTGGCAGTGGACCGATCGGAAGGTGGGGAAGTCGTGGTGCCCGACGAGGGCCTGCGCGGCGCGGTGCATCGCCTCGGCATCGCAGTCGGGAGAGACCAGCCAGGCGCGGTTCTTTTCCAGCGTCAGCGGAGCGCGGCGGTTGATGATCCGGTAGAGGTAGCGCCGCCCGATGCAGCTGAAGCGCGCGTGCCAATCATCGGGGACGACCTCGCACTTCGTCACCGCGATCGGGGCAGGGCGCAAATGCGCGTTGAGCGCTTCGCCCATGCGGAAAGGCGTCAGCTTGCTTTCGATATCGAAATGGCTGCGCATGGAGAGCGCGTGGACGCCGGTGTCGGTGCGCCCCGCGCTGTGCAGCGTGACTTCTTCTCCGGTCACGCCGCGGACGGCTTCCTCGACCGCCTGCTGCACGCTGGGCCCGTCCTTCTGCCGCTGCAGGCCGAAGAAGGGCGTGCCATCGAATTCCAGCGTGAGGGCATAGCGGGTGAGTCCCATGCCGCCCCTGCTAGGGACAGATCGCCGCGAAGCAACCCGTCGCGTGATCCGCCCCTTACATAATCTCAAGGCCTTCAGGCAGCGGTTCGCGCACGCATTTGGCACCGTCCTTGAACGCGACCGACCGTTCTGCCGTGCCCGGATCGGTCCGGTAGGCGGCAATGTCGAGCGTGCCGAGATCGACATCATAGCGTGATCGTGTGCCGTTCGCGCTGGTCCAGTCCATGCGGATAACGCCGTTTTCGATTTTCAGCGCGCAGTTTTCCTGCCCCGCCTGACACAGGTCGAAGGCCTGGTTCTGGAAATCGGAATAGCGCTTCGGCTGCCCGTCGATCAGGATGAAGCGCTCGGTCGTTGTGAGGCCTGTCTTGCCGTCGTAATCGGGCATCGCGCAGGTGATCAGCCCGTCGGACACATCGGCTGGAGCTGCGGAGGTGACGGCTGGCAAGCTGTCGCCAGATGCTTCGCCCGACGCCGCTTCGCCGGGCTCCGCCGCGCCGCAGGCGGCCAGTGCCGTGGTCGCCGCGATCGTGATTGCCATCATCCGTTTCATGTCCGTTTCCCCGTTGTCTGCTCAGGGGACGACGTTTCGCGCCGGAGCTACGGAGTCAATCGCAGGCCTTGGGCCTAACGGACATTGTCATGATCGGGCGCGTCTGCACTGCCTCAATCGAGGTGCGCACCCTGTGCGATAGCTCGCCCGCGCTGGAAATCCGCCGTATCCATGGCCGGCTTGCCCGCCCGCTGGACGCGGGTAAGGCGCAGCGTGCCAGATCCGCATGCAACCGTCAGTGCATCGTCCAGCACGGTGCCGGGATTGCCGCTGCCCTCCGCAATCTGGGCCGCCAGCACCTTTACCCTGGTATCCTCGTGTTCGAAGAACGCCCCCGGCCACGGCGTGAACGCGCGCACCTGCCGTTCCACCTGCGCGGCATCCTGCGTCCAGTCGAGCCGCGCTTCGGCCTTGTCGATCTTGGGCGCATGGGTCGCTTCGGCGTCATCCTGGGCGACCGGGATATGGATCGCGAGGTCGCGCAGCGTGCCGACCATCAGTTGCGCGCCCTTGCGGGCCAGCTCGTCGGTCAATTCGCCCGCGGTCTTGCGGTCGATGGGCGTGCGCACGGTCGCCAGCATGGGGCCGGTGTCGAGCCCGGCCTCCATCTGCATGATGGTGACGCCGGTGCCGGTATCGCCAGCGAGAATTGCACGCTGGATCGGCGCGGCGCCTCTCCACCGAGGCAGGATGCTGGCATGCACGTTAAGACAGCCATGTTTGGGCGCGTCGAGCACTGCCTGCGGGAGGATCAGGCCGTAAGCGGCGACCACGCCGACATCGGCCTCCAGCGCGGCGAAGGCGTCTTTTTCCTCCTGCGATTTGAGCGAGACGGGATGACGCACCTCCATGCCGAGGCGTTCAGCCGCTTCGTGCACCGGCGTGCGCTGCAATGCCTTGCCGCGGCCCGCCTTGCGTGGCGGCTGGGTATAGACGCACACCACATCATGCGCGGCCCGCACCAGCGCCTCGAGCGTCGGCACCGCGAAATCGGGCGTTCCCATGAAGACGATGCGCATAGGCCTGGTTCCCGTATAGGTCCCCGCTCGTCCTGAGCCTGTCGAAGGACCGCTTTTCCTTTGGGAACCGCGCTAGAAGAAAGTACGGCCCTTCGACAAGCTCAGGGTGAGCGATTAGGTGGTGGCAATGGCATCGCAAGAAATCGAAGCATTGAGTTCCGCGCTGGCCCGCCTGCCCGGGCTGGGCCCGCGGTCGGCGCGGCGCGCGGTGCTGCATCTGGTGAAGAAGCGCGAGACGGCGCTGCCCGCGTTGCTCGACGCGCTGCTCGCTGTGCAGGACACGCTGGAGGAGTGCCGCATCTGCGGCAATGTCGACACGCGCGACCCCTGCGGCATCTGCGCCGACCCGAAGCGCGATGCGAAGTCGATCTGCGTGGTCGAGGATGTAGCGGACCTGTGGGCGCTCGACCGGGCGAAGCTGTTCTCGGGCACCTACCACGTGCTCGGCGGGCGGCTTTCCGCGCTCGACGGCGTGCGGCCCGAAGACCTTGCGATTCCGGGCCTGCTTGCGCGCGTCGAAGCGGGCGGGGTGGACGAGGTGGTGCTGGCAATGAACGCGACGCTGGAGGGGCAGACCACCGCCCACTACCTTGCCGAGCGACTGGAGGATTTCTCCGTACGCATCACGCAACTCGCCCACGGCCTGCCGGTGGGCGGAGAGCTCGACTATCTCGACGAGGGCACGCTGGCGCAGGCGTTGCGGGCGAGGCGGCCGTTGGGCTAGCCGCTTGATAGCAGGGCCAACCCCGCTTATCTGACGCCCCATGGCTATCCGTGAAATCCTTGAAGTGCCGGACCCCCGGCTCAAAACCGTGTCGCAACCCGTCGAGGCGGCTGAGTTCGATGACGATCTGCGCACGCTGATCGACGACATGTTCGAAACGATGTATGCCGCGCACGGCATCGGTCTTGCCGCGATCCAGGTGGGCGTGCCCAAGCGCATTCTCGTAATCGACCTGCAGCCGGAAGACCCGGATGCAGAGCCGGTCGAGTGCGATCATGACGGGCACAGCCACACGCACCCGGCGACGAAGAAAGAGCCGCGGGTGTTCATAAATCCCGAAATCCTGGACCCGGCGGAAGAACTTTCGACCTATCAGGAAGGCTGCCTCTCAGTCCCCGATATCTACGCCGACGTCGATCGCCCGGTGACGTGCACGGTGCGCTGGCAGGATCTCGACGGGAAAGAGCATACCGAAGCGCTGGAAGGCATGATGGCGACCTGCATCCAGCACGAGATGGATCACCTCGAAGGTATCCTGTTCATCGACCATTTGAGCCGCCTCAAGCGCAACATGGCACTGAAGAAGCTCAAAAAGCTGAGGGTGGCGGCCTGATACTCGTCATTGCGAGCGAGCGAAGCAATCCAGAGCGTAACGCTTGACGGCTCTGGATTGCCGCGGGGCTCCGCCCCTCGCAATGACGATAGACTGGCATTTTACGCCGCGGCCACCATACCCTGTAGCGCCTTGACGCAGTCTTCCATGCACTCGCGGCACATCTTCTCGCAGCGCTTGCAGTGCGGATTGTCGTGCTTCGCGCATTCCTCCGCGCAGACCTTGCATGCAAGGACGCAGGCTTCGAGCAACGACTTGATCACCGCCGTGTTGCCGTGCGTACGGCGCGCGGCGACCGTGCTGACCGCCTGACAGATATCCGCGCAATCCGAGCACTTGCGGATGCACGCGCTCATGTCGCCATCCTCGGCATTGCAGGCATCGGCGCAGGAATTGCAGATCGCCGCGCAATACATCGCGTGCTTGATCGCCTCGCCCAGCTGGTCGTTGTAATCGGCACCCACCTGCGGGTGTTCCTTGATCATTTCCTTGATCGACATGCGTTTTCTCCTTCTCTCATAAGGGAGCGGAACGGGCGGGGGATAGTTCCCGCGGCGGCTTGGCGTGCGGCGTCGTTCCAGCTATGTTCTGGCTATGGAATATGCGATTCTGGGTGTCGTGGCGCTGCTGATCGGGCTGGGCGTCGGGTGGTATCTCGGCGGCAGGCCGGCGGCCGAGCTGAAGGCGCGGCTGGCCGAGAGCGAGCGGGACGCGAAGGAGACCGACGCCAGGTACCTGCGCGCCTATGCCGAGCTTGAGGCCGCGCGCGAAAAGGGCGCGCGGGTCGATGCGTTGGACGCAGAGCTGAAGGAAACACGCGCGCGGCACGAAGCCGTGCTGGAGGATGTGCGGCGTACCAATGGCGAATTGTCATCCGAACTGGCGACGCTCAAGGAAAAGACCGCGAATTTCGACGAGCAGAAACGCCTGCTAGTCGAGGCGCGCGAGGAATTGCTCAAGGAATTCCAGAACACCGGCTCGGCGGTGCTGACCAAGGCGCAGGAAGCCTTTCTGGAGCGCGCGAACGAGCGGTTCGGCCATTCGGAAAAGTCGTCTGAAGAGAAAATCCGCGAACTGCTGGCCCCGGTGGGGGAGCGGCTTGCGAAATACGAAAAGCAGGTCTCCGACCTGGAGGAAAAGCGCACCAACGCCTTTTCCTCGCTCGCGGCCCAGATCGAGCAGATGCGGCTGGGGCAGGAGGAAGTGCGGCGCGAAGCGCAGCGGCTTGGCAATTCGCTGACGAATGCTCCCAAGGCGCGCGGCCGCTGGGGCGAGCGGGCCTTGCAGAACGTGCTCGAGCAGTGCGGCCTGTCCGAGCACACCGATTTCCTGCTCGAACATTCGCTGGATACAGACGAGGGCCGACTGCGGCCCGACGCCATCGTCAAGGTGCCGGGTTCGAAGAAGCTGGTGATCGACGCCAAGGTATCGCTCAACGCCTATCAGGCCGCGTTCGAGGCGGAGGACGAAGACGAGCGCAAGCGCCATCTGGACCTCCACGCCAAATCGATGCGCGGCCATGTGCAGACGCTGGGGTCGAAGAGTTACCAGAGCCAGTTCGACGATGCGCCGGACTATGTCGTGATGTTCGTGCCGGGCGAGCATTTCGTGGCCGCTGCGCTCGATGCCGATCCGGAGCTGTGGGATTTTGCGTTCCGCAACAAGGTTTTGCTGGCGACGCCGACCAATCTGGTGGCGATCGCGCGGACCGTGGCGCAGGTCTGGCGGCAGGACACGATCGCCAAGGAAGCGATGGAGATCGGCAAGGCGGGCGCGGAACTCTACGACCGGCTCGCTATTGCTGCCGAGCACATGAAGCGCGTGGGCGGCGGGCTGGAAAGCGCGGTCAAGAATTACAACAAGTTCGTCGGCAGCTTCGAGCGCAACGTGCTGTCTTCGGGGCGCCGTCTGGCCGAAAAGGGGATCGAGATCGGCAAGCGCGAGATCGAGGAAATCCCGCAGATCGCGGAGACCCCTACCTACACTTCCGACGATGTGGCTGCCATGGACGAGAGCGGAGCGCCCGAGAGTCTGGAAGACGCGCGCAACGCGGCTGAATAGGCCCGCGCGAGGCAGGAAACCGGTCCGCGTACGAAGCCCGGTCAGACATAAAGGTTGGCGCATCCGCATTTTCGCGTCTCTCGCGTTGCATTTCCGGAAGACTGCGCCTAACTAACCGTCATCCCGACATCGCTGGCACCATGTTGGGCCGGGCCGCAAGGCACCGGCGCCAAACTGCACGGCCATGGCATTCGGGAGAAAGAACGGAGATTTATGGCGGATATCGCGCGACTGACACAGATTATCGAGCCCGAGGCGAAGGCCCTGGGATTCGATCTCGTGCGCGTGAAGATGATGCCTTCCGAAGCCGGGGACGGCACGCAGGCGCTGCAGATCATGGCGGAAGACCCGGCGACGGGCCAGCTGGTGATCGAACAATGCGCTGCGCTGAGCCGCGCTGTTTCCGCGAAGATCGATGCTCTGGAAGAGCAGGGCGACGTGCTGATCGAGGGGGCCTATCACCTCGAAGTCAGCTCGCCCGGGATCGATCGCCCGCTGACCCGTGCGAAGGATTTTGACGACTGGGCGGGGCACGAGGCCAAGATTTCCATGGCCAAGGGCTATGAGGGCCAGCGTACGTTCAAAGGCACGCTCGAAGGCCTGCATCCGGACCGCGGCATCGACTTCGTCCACATCAAGGATGCCAAGGGCACCATTCATGTCCTTCAGTTGGAAGAAATTCATTCGGCGAAGCTCGTCCTGACCGACGAACTGATCGCCGCGACCAAACCGCTCGACACCACGGGTGCCGACGAAGTACTAGAAGACCAACAAGAAAAGGCTGACGACTGATGGCCACTGCCATTTCCGCCAACCGTGCGGAGCTCCTCGCGATCGCGAACTCGGTCGCTTCGGAAAAGATGATCGACAAGTCGATCGTGATCGAAGCGATGGAAGAGGCGATCCAGAAATCCGCCCGCAACCGCTACGGCGCGGAAAACGACATTCGCGCGAAGCTCGATCCGCAGACCGGCGACCTGCGCCTGTGGCGCGTCGTTGAAGTGGTCGAAGAGGTCGAGGATTACTTCAAGCAGGTGAACCTGGAGCAGGCGCAGAAGCTGCAGGACGGCGCGTCTGTCGGTGACTTCATCGTCGATCCGCTTCCGCCGGTCGACCTGGGCCGCATCGACGCACAGAGCGCCAAGCAGGTGATCTTCCAGAAGGTCCGCGATGCCGAGCGTGAGCGCCAGTATGAAGAGTTCAAGGATCGCGCTGGCGAGATCATCACCGGCGTGATCAAGTCGGTCGAATTCGGCCATGTGATCGTCAATCTGGGCCGCGCCGAAGGCGTGATCCGCCGCGACCAGCAGATCCCGCGCGAAGCCGTGCGTGTGGGCGAGCGTATCCGCGCGCTGATCAGCAAGGTGGAGCGCAACAATCGCGGTCCGCAGATCTTCCTGACCCGCGCGCATCCCGATTTCATGCGCAAGCTGTTCGCGCAGGAAGTGCCCGAAATCTACGACGGCATTATCGAGATCAAGGCCGCCGCCCGCGATCCGGGCAGCCGGGCCAAGATCGGCGTCATCTCGCATGACTCCTCGATCGATCCGGTCGGCGCCTGCGTCGGCATGAAGGGCAGCCGCGTCCAGGCCGTCGTGCAGGAACTGCAGGGCGAGAAGATCGACATCATTCCCTGGAGCGAGGATCAGGCGACCTTCATCGTCAACGCGTTGCAGCCCGCCACCGTCAGCCGCGTGGTGCTGGACGAAGAGGAAAGCCGGATCGAGGTTGTCGTGCCCGAAGACCAGCTTTCGCTCGCGATCGGCCGCCGTGGCCAGAACGTGCGCCTCGCCAGCCAGCTGACCGGCAACCAGATCGACATCATGACCGAGGAAGAAGCCTCGGAAAAGCAGAGCAAGGAATTCGCTGCTCGCTCCAAGATGTTCGAGGAAGAGCTGGACGTCGACGAAACGCTTTCGCAGCTGCTCGTCGCCGAAGGCTTCGCCGAGCTGGAAGAAGTCGCCTATGTCCAGCTGGACGAGCTGGCGATGATCGAAGGCTTCGACGAGGAACTGGCGGAAGAACTGCAGAGCCGTGCGCAGGAAGCGCTCGACCGGCAGGAAGCCGCGCACCGCGAGACCCGCCGCGAACTGGGCGTCGAAGACGAACTGGCCGAACTGCCGGTGCTGACCGAGGCGATGCTGGTTACGCTGGGCAAGGCGGGCATCAAGACGCGCGACGATCTGGCCGATCTGGCCACCGACGAGCTGATCGCCAAGAAGCGCGAGGCGCCGCGTCGCCGCAACAATGCCAATGCCGACGGCCCGCCGATGCGGCGCGACCGTCCGCAGCGCGAGCAGGACAAGGGCGGCGTGCTGGGCGAATACGGCCTCACCGAAGAACAGGGCAACGAGATCATCATGGCTGCCCGCGCGCACTGGTTCGAAGACGAGGAGCCGCAGGCGTCCGAAGACGAACCGGCCCAGGAAACCGCATCCGAGGGTGCAGATCAGGAGGCCGCCGATGCGGACTCCACACAATGAGCGCCTGACGCCGACAACCCGTAGCACGCGCGCCGGCGAGAAATCGCCGGAGCGCAAGTGCATCCTCACCGGTCGCCATGGCGAGCGGGAGGATCTGATCCGTCTGGCGATCTCGCCGGACGGTCAGGTACTGCCCGATCCGCGCGCGCGTGCGCCGGGTCGCGGCGCATGGCTGGGCGTTTCGCGCGCCGAGCTTGAAGCTGCTATGCAGAAGGGCAAGCTGAAGGGGGCGCTGGCCCGCGCGTTCAAATCCGCGCCGCCGCAGGTCCCCGAAGATCTGCCCGCGCAGATCGAGGCGGGGCTTGTCCGAACCCTTACCGATCGGTTGGGGCTCGAAATGCGCGGCGGAAACCTTATCTTGGGGTCCGAACGTATTGCCGAACACGCACGCGGCGGCGCGCTGGCCGCGCTGTACCACGCCAGCGATGCGAGCGAAGGCGGTACCGCCAAGCTCGACCAGGCGTGGCGCGTGGGAATGGATCGCGAAGGTTCGGGCGAGGGCGGAACGCGCTTGCCACTGGACCGTGCGGCGCTGTCTGTGGCATTGGGCCGCGACAATGTCGTCCATCTGGGCGTGATCATGGGGCGCGGGGCCGATCGGTCGGCTGCCGAGCGGGTCGAACAGGCCCACGCGCGCCTGCAGAATTACCGGGATGCGTCTCAGGACGCGCGCGAAACGGGGGCCGTCTAGACGGTGGCCTGCCATTTCGCGACGATGTGATCGAAGGAAGAAACGAGTTTTATGAGCGACGACAAGAACGAGACCCGGACCCGCAAACCGCTTGGCCTCAAGCGGAGCGTGGAATCGGGCGAGGTCAAGCAGACCTTCAGCCACGGCCGTACCGACAAGGTGGCGGTCGAGGTGAAGCGTCGTCGCAAGATCCTCAAGCCCGGCGAATCCGCTTCTGCTCCGGCCGAAGAGGCCAAGGCGCCGGCGCCTGCCCCGGCGCCCGAACCCAAACCTGCGCCCGCCCCCGCACCCAAGCCGGCGGCGGCCAAGCCTGCGCCCAAAAAGCCTGCGCCCTCTGACGAAACGCCGCAGGAACGCGTCGCGCGTCTCCAGCGGGAGGCCGAGGAAGATCGCCTGCGCCAGGCAGAGGAAGCCCGCAAGCGCGACGAGGAAAAGGCCAAGCAGGCCGCCGAGAACGAGAAGAAGCGCGCCGAAGAAAACGCCAGGGCCAAGGAAGAGGCCGAGAAGCGCGCTCAGGAAGAAGCGAAGGCTGCGGCTCAGGAAGCAGCTGCGCCTGCCGAAGCTCCGGCGCCCGCGCCCGAAGCGGCGCCCGCCGAGGAAGCGACTGGCAAGACCGCGCGCCCTGCCGCGCGTAAGTTCACGCCCGTCCAGCGGCCCGAGCCCAAGAAGCCGGAAAAGAAGCCCAAGAAGGAAGACAAGCCCGCACGTGGTGCCGAACGCCCCGACAAGCGGCGTTCGGGCAAGCTGACCGTCACCAAGGCGCTGAACGAGGACGAAGGCCGCCGTGCGCGCAGCCTCGCCGCGCTCAAGCGGGCGCGCGAGAAGGAACGCCGTTCGCAGGGCGGTGGCTCCTCCAAGCCGCGCGAGAAGCAGACCCGCGACGTGATCGTCCCCGAGGCGATCACCGTGCAGGAACTCGCCAACCGCATGGCCGAAAAGGGCGCGGACCTGGTGAAGGAACTGTTCAGCCTGGGCATGGCCGTCACCGTCAACCAGACGATCGACCAGGACACTGCAGAGCTGCTGGTCGAACAGTTCGGCCACAACATCCAGAAGGTTTCCGAAGCCGATATCGACATCAAGGCCGAAGAGGATGTCGATCCCGAAGAAACGCTGCAGCCGCGTCCGCCGGTCGTCACGATCATGGGCCATGTCGATCACGGCAAGACCAGCCTGCTCGATGCGTTGCGCGGCACCAGCGTGACCAAGGGCGAAGCGGGCGGCATCACGCAGCATATCGGCAGCTACCAGGTGGAAACGAAGAACGGCGACAAGATCACCTTCCTCGATACGCCGGGCCACGCCGCCTTCACGGAAATGCGTGCGCGCGGTGCCAACGTAACCGATATCGTGGTGCTGGTTGTCGCCGCCGACGACGGCATCATGCCGCAGACGATCGAGGCGATCAGCCACGCCAAGGCGGCCGGCACGCCGATCATCGTCGCCATCAACAAGATGGATAAGGAAGACGCCAACCCCCAGAAGGTGCGCGAGCGCCTGCTGGAACAGGAAGTCATCGTCGAGGCGATGTCGGGCGACGTGCAGGACGTGGAAATCTCCGCGCTCAAGGGCACCGGGCTGGACGAACTGCTCGACAAGATCGCGCTGCAGGCCGAACTTATGGAACTGAAGGCCAATCCCGATCGCGCTGCCGAGGCAACCGTGATCGAGGCGCAGCTGGACAAGGGCCGCGGCCCGGTCGCATCCGTGCTGGTCACGCGCGGTACGCTGAAGAAGGGCGACAGCTTCGTCGCCGGGACCGAGAGCGGCCGCGTGCGTGCGATCATCGACGACCAGGGCAAGCAGATCAAGGAAGCCGGGCCTTCGATGCCGGTCGAGGTCCTGGGCCTCGGCGGTGTGCCCGGCGCAGGCGATCAGCTGACGGTGGTCGAGAACGAACAGCGTGCCCGCGAGGTCGCCGAATATCGCCGGGACAAGGCGAACGAGAAGCGCACCGCGCTGGCGCCGACCAATTTCGACGCAATGTTTGCCGGGCTCGCCAACAAGGCGATCGAGTTCCCTCTGCTGGTCCGTGCGGACGTGCAGGGTTCGGTCGAGGCCATCAAGACCGCGCTCACCAACCTTTCGAACGACGACATCAAGGTGCGCATCCTGCACTCGGGCGTCGGCGCGATTACCGAGAACGACGTGACGCTGGCAGCTGCCGGCGGGGCGCCGATCATCGGCTTCAACGTACGCCCCAACGCCAAGGCCCGCCAGCAGATCGAGCGTGAAGGCGTGCGGATGATGTATTACGACGTCATCTACCACCTGACCGAGGAGATCGCGAAGGAGATGGCGGGCGAGCTGGGTCCGGAGCGGATCGAGAACGTCGTCGGACGTGCGCAGGTCAAGGAAGTCTTCAAGTCCGGCAAGAAGGACAAGGCGGCCGGCCTGCTGGTGGAGGAAGGGGCGATCCGCAAGGGTCTGCACGCCCGCCTCACCCGCGACGACGTCATCGTTTCGTCCACCACCATCGCCTCGCTGCGGCGCTTCAAGGACGACGTCGACGAAGTGCGCGCCGGCCTCGAATGCGGCGTGGTGCTGGAAGACACGAACGACATCAAGCCGGGCGACCAGCTCGAAGTCTTCGAAGTCGAGGAGCGCGAACGGACGCTGTGACCTTAACTCCCCTGCCGCTTGTGGGAGGGGGCGGGGGTGGGCCAATACAAGTGTTCGGGCTCGCCAGAGCCCACCCCGCTGCGACTAGGCCGCTTGCGCGACCAAGTCTCGCTACCCCTCCCGCAAGCGGGAGGGGAGGAGTAAGCCGATGACCGAACTCTTCAAAACCCGACGCTCGCCCTCGGCGGAGCTGATGGGATCGCAGTTCCAGTTATGGGACGCCGAGAAGGGCGAAGTCACCTTCACCTATGATCCGCCGCCCAGCTTCGCCTCGCCACGCGGTGCGGTGCAGGGCGGGTTGATCGCGGGGTTCCTCGACGAGGTGATGGGCGCGGCGCTGCTCGCGCACACCGACAACGCCGCGCTGCCGCTCAACCTCGATATGAATCTCAGCTTCGTACGGATGGTCCCGCTCGAAACGATCACCGCGAAGGGCCGCGTGGTGAAGGCGGGCCGCAAGGTCGCCTTCCTCGAAGGCGAACTGTTCGACATGGACGGTCGCCTGCTCGCCCGCGCGACCTCCACCGCGATCCCGACACCGCCGCCTACGGACGGCTAGCACCGCAAACGGTATTGTCGCGCGCCGGGGGATTGAGCGCACCGCACCACGCCCCTATCTCTGGGCGACCATGGCCAAACAGCAATTTTCCGCAGAACAGCAGTCTGTCCGCGTCCTCAAGGTGGGCGAACGGGTGAGGCATATCCTGTCCGAACTGCTCACCCGCAACGAAGTGCACGACGAAACGCTCAGCGCGCATTCGGTCAGCGTGACCGAAGTGAAGATGACGCCCGATCTCAAGCACGCCAGCGTCTACGTGAAGCCGCTTCTGGGCAGCGAGGAAGAGGCGGTGGTCAAGGCGCTGCGCACCAACACCGCCTTCTTCCAGCGCGAGGTCGCCAAGCGGCTGGGCCTCAAATTCGCGCCCAAGCTGCAGTTCCGCCCCGACGAGAGCTTTGACGAGGCGGACCGGATCGAGCGCCTTCTCAACGACCCCAAGGTCGCGCGTGACCTTGAGGACGAGGAGGAGTAGCAGGCCCGTGTACACCCCTCCCGCTTGCGGGAGGGGCAGCGAGACTTGCAAGCTTGCTTGCTAGTCGCAGCGGGGTGGGCATGCTCCTGCAAGCGCAGCTCTGTCGAAGCCCACCCCCGGCCCCTCCCGCAAGCGGGAGGGGAGTTAAGGGCTACTCTGCAGTCCCCGCCATCTCGGGCATCGTGTAGGTCACCGGCGCATCCGGGCCGAGCGGAATGCCAAGATAGAACCAGCCCACGATCAGCGCGGTGCCGAAGATCAGCAGCCAGATCGAATAGGGCAGCATCATCGCGGTCAGGCTGCCGAGGCCGAAGTCCGGCTGCCAGCGCTGTGCGAACACCAGGATCAGCGGGAAATAGACCATCAGCGGGGTCATGATGTTGGTTGCGCTGTCGCCTACGCGATACGCCGCCGTCGCGCCTTCGGGGCTGATGCCCAGCAGCATCAGCATCGGTACCAGGATCGGCGCGAGCAGCGCCCACTTCGCGCTGGCCGAGCCCACGAACAGGTTGAGCAGGCCGGTGAACAGTACCATCAGCCCGATCACCGCAGGCAGCGGCAGGCCGGTCGATTCGATCGCGCCCGCACCATGCACGGCCGATATCAGGCCGAGGTTGGACCAGTTGAACATTGCCACGAAATGCGCGGCCGCGAAGGCGAGGACCAGGTAATAGCCCATGTCCTTCATGGATTCGGCCATCATGTTCACCAGATCGCGGTGGTTCTCGATCGTCCCCGCCGCGCGGCCATAGGCCCAGCCTGTGGCGAGGAAGAGGACGAAGAAAGCGGCGACCAGCGAACTGTAGAGCGGCGCCAGCTCGGTGTGGATCGAGCAGTCGGCGATCCGGGTCCCGTCCTCGGCCACGCAGGCGGCTTCGTTGATCAGCGGCGTGCCCGGCGCGAAGACCATCAGCACCCACAGGCCGATGACGAGCAGCGCGGCAATACCGGCGTGGCGAAGGCCCTTCGATGCCAGCGCGCCCTCGTGCTCGCTCGGGTCCGGGCTCGTGCCATCATCATCCGCAGCACCGGCGGTTGCTCCACCGCGCCAGGGGCCCAGGCGCGGTTCGATGATCTTGTCGGTGACGAACCAGATGATCGGCAGGAAGATGAAGGTCATCGCGCTGATGAAGTACCAGTTGCCCGCGATGTTGGCGGTCCAGTCCGGGTCGAGCATGCTCGCGCCGACCGCTTCCTCCGTAATGCCGAAGAGCAGCGCATCGAGCTGGCCGGGCGAGATATTGGCGGAGAAACCGCCCGAAACCCCGGCGAATGCGGCGGCGATACCCGCCAGCGGATGGCGTCCGGCCGCGGCGAACAGGATGCCCGCGAGCGGGATCAGCACTACGTAGCCCGCATCGGCGGCGTGGTTGCCCAGCATGGCGACCAGCGCCACCACGGGCGTCAGCAGTGTCTTGGGCGCGGCCTTGACCGCCTTGGACATGCCGGCGGCAAAAAAGCCTGACCGCTCCGCCACACCTGCACCCAGCATCACCACCAGCACGTATCCGAGCGGGTGGAAGTGCGTGAACGTCGCGGGCATTTCGACCCACAGGCGCTGGATATTCTCCGCGCTTAGCAGACTGACCGCCTGGATGATGCTGGCCTGGCCGGTTGCCTCGTCCACCGCTGTCGGGTGAATGGCCGACACGCCCGTCATCGCGCAGACGATGGAAACGATCACCAGAGCGATGATCAGGTAGAAGAATATGAAGACCGGATCGGGCAGACGGTTGCCGGTCCTCTCCACCCAACCCAGAAAGCCCTTCTGCTGCGCTGTTCCTGCGGCGCTTGCCATTGCTCTGTCCCCTCACAAACTGAAGCTTGTCGAATGGCTAGCATCGCGATTTCAACCTGTCGCGGTCCTTAATTCTTGGACAGCACGACAGGCGTATGGGTAAGGCGCCCCGATGGCGAAGCTCTATTTCTATTTTGCGAGCATGAATGCGGGCAAGAGCTCCCTGCTGCTGCAAAGCGCGTTCAACTACCGCGAGCGGGGCATGAAGGTCTCCCTGTGGACCGCTGCGGTGGACAATCGCGGTACGCAGCGCGGGATCGACAGCCGGATCGGGCTGAGCAGCGAAGCGCATGCTTTCGACGCGCAGACCGACATGGCGGCGCAGGTTCTGGCGATGCAGCAGGAGGACGGCCCGCTCGCCTGCGTGCTGGTGGACGAGGCGCAGTTCCTCTCTCCCGCGCAGGTCTGGCAGCTTGCCCGGCTGACCGATCGGCACGATATCCCGGTGATCTGCTATGGGCTGCGGACCGATTTTCGCGGCGATCTGTTCCCCGGATCGGCGGCCTTGCTGGGGCTTGCAGACAAGCTGATCGAGCTGAAGGCCGTCTGCCATTGCGGCAGCAAGGCGACGATGAACCAGCGCGTCGATGCGCAGGGCAGGCCGGTCAGCGAAGGCGCCCAGACCGAGATAGGCGGGAACGAGCGCTATGTTGCCGTGTGCCGCCGCCATTTCGTGAGGCCGGACGAATGAGCGTGGAAGGCAAGCACGCGCCCAACGGCTGGATAGTGCTCGACAAGCCGCGCGGCATGGGCTCGACCCAGGGCGTCGCAGCGGTCAAGCGCGTGCTGCGGGAAGGCGGATATCCCAAGACCAAGATCGGCCATGGCGGCACGCTCGACCCGCTGGCGGAAGGCGTGCTGCCCATCGCACTGGGCGAGGCGACCAAGCTGGCGGGCCGCATGCTCGATGCGACCAAGACCTACGTGTTCACGATCCAGTTCGGCGAAGAGACCGACACGCTCGACACCGAGGGCGAGGTGGTGGCGCGGTCCGACCGTTTTCCGCCGCTGGCTGCGATCGCAGGCGTGCTCGACCACTTCACGGGCGCAATCGAGCAGGTCCCGCCAGCGTATTCCGCGCTGAAGGTGGACGGCAAGCGTGCCTACGACCGTGCGCGGGCTGGTGAGGATGTGGAGCTGCAGGCGAGGGCGGTGACGGTTCATTCGCTTGGCCTCTATCGCCATGCTGAACCCGGTTCAGCAACCAGCCTGCCAACCGATGCGGCAGAGCAGGTGGAGGACTGGACCCCGAAACAAGTTCGGGGTGACGATCAGGAACTGGAATCCGCCTTCCAGACCACCACCGGGCGGCCCGACCCCTACGACCCTTCCGCGCCGCTGGAGCTCGCCGAAAGCGTCACGCTGGAAGCGACGGTCAGCAAGGGCACCTACATCCGCTCTCTTGCACGCGATATCGCGCTGGCTCTTGGAACGCGCGGGCACGTTACCTATCTCAGACGGACGAAGGCTGGGCCGTTCACCGAAGAACAGGCGATTTCGCTGGACAAACTGGGCGAAATCTCTAAGGGCGCGAGCCTTCGAAACCTCCTCCTGCCGCTAGAGGCGGGGCTGGACGACATCCCGGCCCTTTCCCTCGACCCCGACAGCGCGCAGGCGGTCCGCCAGGGCCGGGTATTGTCGGATCTGCCCCAGGCCAACGGGCTCTATTTTGCGAAGTCGGGCGATGTTCCGGTGGCGCTGGTGGAGATCGAAGGCGGCACGATGCGAATCGTGCGGGGCTTCAATTTTCCCGATGTCGCGGAGTGAATGATATGTCGGTTGCTGCCGATAAGAAGCAGGAAATCATCAAGGACAACGCCCAGGGCAATAACGACACGGGCAGTCCCGAAGTGCAGGTCGCGATTCTGACCGAGCGCATCAAGAACCTGACCGAACACTTCAAGGATCATCACAAGGATAACCACTCGCGTCGTGGCCTGCTGATGATGGTCAACAAGCGCCGTAATCTGCTCGCCTATCTGAAGAAGAAGGATGTGGAGCGGTACAACGCGCTGATCCAGAAGCTGGGTCTTCGCAAGTAAGAGTTTTCTCGGAGGGGCGGCTCGCAAGGGTCGCCCCTTCGTCCATCCGGCTTTCACGCAATTCGGCGTGGGGGCGGGCATTGGGGCAGGAAAGACGCCCCGCACCGGACCGGGACGGTATCCCCGGCAGTAGGCCCCGCCAGCGCAATCAGGCGTGGCGGGTCATTTAGGATAATACATGTTCGACAAGAAAACCGTATCGATCGAGTGGGGCGGAAAGACCCTCCCCCTCGAAACAGGCCAGATCGCCCGTCAGGCAGACGGCGCCGTGCTGGCCACCTATGGCGAAACCGTGGTGCTGTGCGCCGTGACCGCCGCCAAGAGCGTCAAGGAAGGGCAGGACTTCTTCCCGCTGACCGTTCACTACCAGGAAAAATTCTCCGCTGCGGGCCGTATCCCGGGTGGCTTCTTCAAGCGCGAAGGCCGCGCGACGGAGAAGGAAACGCTGACCTCGCGCCTGATCGACCGCCCCGTGCGGCCGCTGTTCCCCGAAGGTTTCTACAACGAAATCAACGTGATCTGCCAGGTCCTGTCGTATGATGGCGAGACCGAGCCCGATATCGTCGCGATGATCGCTGCTTCGGCTGCGCTGACCATCAGCGGCGTGCCCTTCATGGGCCCGATCGGCGCCGCGCGCGTCGGCTTCCGCAATGGCGAATACGAACTCAACCCGAGCCTGCAGACCGCGCTCGACGAAGAAGGTCGCCTCGACCTCGTCGTCGCTGCGACCAACGATGCGGTGATGATGGTCGAGTCCGAAGCCAAGGAACTGACCGAAGAGGAAATGCTCGGCGCCGTCATGTTCGCGCACGAGGAAAGCCGCAAGGTCATCGGTGCGATCATCGATCTGGCCGAACAGGCCGCCAAGGAGCCGTGGGAACTCGCTTCGAGCGACGACAACGCGGACATGAAGGCCTACATCAAGGACATGGTCGGCGACGATATCGCCAAGGCCTACAAGCTGACCGACAAGTCGCAGCGTTCCGATGCGCTCAACACCGCTCGCGAGCGGGTGAAGGAGCACTATTCGGGCGAGGAATTCGACGGTCAGCAGAAGATGACCGCGATCAAGCTGGTCAAGAAGATCGAGAGCGAGATCGTTCGCGGTGCCATCCTGAAGGACGGCCAGCGCATCGACGGGCGCAAGCTCGATCAGGTCCGCCCGATCGAAGCAATGGTCGGCCTGCTGCCCCGCACGCATGGTTCGGCGCTGTTCACGCGCGGTGAGACGCAGGCGATCTGCACCACCACGCTGGGCACCAAGGATGCCGAGCAGATGATCGACGGGCTGGAAGGCCTCTCGTACAGCAACTTCATGCTGCACTATAACTTCCCGCCCTATTCGGTCGGCGAAGTGGGCCGCTTCGGCTTCACCAGCCGTCGCGAAACCGGCCACGGCAAGCTCGCATGGCGTGCACTGCACCCCGTGCTGCCGAGCCACGAGGACTTCCCGTACACCATTCGCATCCTGTCGGACATCACCGAGTCCAACGGCTCGTCTTCGATGGCGACCGTGTGCGGCGGCTGTTTGTCGATGATGGATGCCGGCGTTCCGATCGAACGCCCGGTGTCGGGCATCGCGATGGGCCTGATCCTCGAAGGCGACGAATTCGCCGTCCTGTCGGACATCTTGGGTGACGAAGATCACCTGGGCGACATGGACTTCAAGGTCGCGGGTTCGGAAAACGGCATCACCTCGCTCCAGATGGACATCAAGGTTGCCGGCATCACGCAGGAAATCATGACCAAGGCGCTCGAACAGGCGAAGGCCGGCCGTGCGCACATCCTGGGTGAAATGACCAAGGCGCTTGGTTCGGCCCGCACGGGCGTTTCCAAGCACGCACCGCGCATCGAGACGATGCAGATCGACAAGTCGAAGATCCGCGACGTCATCGGTACTGGCGGCAAGGTGATCCGCGAGATCGTCGCCGAAACCGGCGCGAAGGTGGACATCGACGACGAGGGCGTGATCAAGATTTCGTCGAGCAATGCCGACGAGATCGAAGCCGCACGCAAGTGGATCGAAGGCATCGTCGAAGAGGCGGAAGTCGGCAAGATCTACAACGGCAAGGTCGTTAACATCGTCGACTTCGGTGCGTTCGTGAACTTCATGGGTGGCAAGGACGGCCTCGTCCATGTCTCCGAGATGAAGAACGAGCGGGTCGAGAAGCCGACCGATGTCGTTTCCGAAGGCCAGGAAGTGAAGGTCAAGGTCCTCGAGATCGACAACCGCGGCAAGGTCCGCCTGTCGATGCGCGTCGTGGACCAGGAAACCGGCGAAGAACTGGAAGACACCCGCCCGCCGCGTGAAAAGCGCGAAGGCGGCGGTGATCGCGGGCCCCGTGGCGACCGTGGCGGCGACCGCCGTGGTGGTCGTGGACCGCGTGGCGGTGGCGGCCGTGGCCGTGGCGGTGATGACCGTGGCGGCGATCGCGGCGGCAAGGGCGGCGATAACGGGGACGGCGACGGCCCCGCGCACATGCCTGCCTTCCTGCGCGACGACGACTAAGTCGCTCGCCAGAGCACAAAAGAAGGGCCGCGGGAGCATCTGCTTCCGCGGCCCTTTGCTTTTTCTGGCGTATCGAACGCCCGCGAGGTCAGCCCATTTCGAGGATCGGCTTGAACACCTTGCCGTCGTGCAGATCGGCCACCGCCTCGTTGATCTTGTCGAACGGGTAGCGCTTCACCAGCCGGTCGAACGGGAACTGCCCCTTCAGGTAGAGATCGACCAGTGTCGGGATGAACTGCTTCACCTTCGAATCGCCCTCCACGCAGCCGACGATCTTGCGGCCGGACAGGATCTGTTCGTTGGCATCGAAGGAATATTCGGTGCCCGACGGCGGCGCGCCGACCACCACCATCGTGCCCCTGTTGGCAAGCGAACCCCATGCACCGCGCGCTGCGGTGGCATTGCCGCTGCATTCGATGGCGTAATCCGCGCCCGCGCCCGTGATTTTGCGCACCTCTTCGGCGACATCGGTATCCTTGGTCACGTGGACCGTGTCGGTCGCGCCGAGTTCCTTCGCCAGCTCCAGCCGGTCCTCGTTGGTATCGACCGCGATGATGGGGAAGCAGCCGGAAACTTTCGCGCCCATGATTGCCGCCATGCCCACGCTGCCGACGCCGGAGACGAGCAGGCTCGACCCGGCCTTGGGCTGCGCGGTGCGCATCACTGCGCCCGCCCCGGTCTGTATCCCGCAGCCCAGCGGACCGAGCAGCGAGATGTCCACATCGGCTTCGATCTTCACCACGTTGCGTTCGTGCGCGATGGAATACGTCGCGAAGCTCGATTGCTGGAAGAAGGCGGCGTTGGGGCCGTCTTCGAAAACCGGCGCATTGTCGCCCTGCCGCTTGTTCATGAAATTGAGCGGATTGAAGTCCGCGCAATAGGCGGGGTCGCCTTCTTGACAGGGTCGGCAATGGCCGCAGGAGCCGTAGGACAGGACGACATGGTCGCCTGCGGCAATATCGGTCACGTGCGATCCGGTGGCGACCACCTTGCCCGCGCCTTCATGGCCGAGCACGACGGGGAAATTGGTCGGCAGGTCGCCCGCCTGCACCGCCAGATCGGTATGGCATACGCCGGTGGCAACCAGCTCGATCAGCACCTCGTGCGGGCCGGGATCGGCGATCTCGCGTTCCTCGATGGCGAAGTCGCCTCCGGCTTCGGGGACGACGGCGATACGGGCGGTGGTGGGCATGGGGATTCTCCTTCGGGGGTTACCTTGATAACTTTTCCCGGAGGGTCGGTGTTCCGGCCTATCGCCCGCGCGCGGTAGCGTTTATCGCAATGGCCATGCTGCCACGCGAAACAATAGCCACCGCCCAGATCCCCGGCGGGGAGACGCTGACCCTGGTCAGCCACGGGCGCGATTTCATCATCATGCTCGGCCGGGACGAGCTGATGGGCACGCGCATGCAGTATTCGGAGGAGCAGCTCGCCGTGCTGACGCTGGCAGAGCTGGAGGCTGCGAAACCGCGCGTCCTGATCGGCGGTTTCGGTATGGGCTTTACCTACCGTGCCGCGCTCTCGCATCTGCCCGAAGGCGGGCAGGTCGTGGTGGCCGAACTGGTGCCCGAAATCCTGGAATGGGCGCGTGGACCGCTCTCGCACCTCAGCGCAGCCAGCCTCGACGATCCGCGCGGCGAAGTGATTCTGTGCAATGTCGAGGCGCTGATCGACGATGCCAATGATGGCACCAGTGCCAAGTACGACGCGATCCTGCTCGATGTGGACAACGGGCCGGACGGCATCGTGGTGGACAGCAATTTTCGCCTCTACACGCGCACGGGGATCGCGAAGGCGAAGGATGCGCTCAATCCTGGCGGGGTCATGGCCGTGTGGTCAGCCGCGCCCGATCACAAGTTCACGACGCGGCTGAAGGACGGCGGGTTCGATGTGGAGGTGCGCGAAGTGCGCGCGCGGCCCAACAACAAGGGGCCGCGCCACACGATCTGGTTTGCGCGGAAACGCTGACGCCGATCAGCCCGCCGTCTGCTTCACCCGAAGCGCGCCGAGAAAGTCCCGCTTGCCGATCCCGACGCCTGCCATCCGCAGGATGTCGTAGGCTGTAGCGGAGTGGAAATAGACGTTCGGGTTGGAGAAGCTGAGCAGAAAATCCTGCACCGTGAAATCCAGCCGGAACTTGTCGCCGATGGCGAAAACCATGTCGTTGCCGGCCAGGGCCTCCAGCTCGTCCTCGCTCGTTGCCTCGCAGGTTTCGCGCGCGGTGGCGACCATGCTGCGCAGGGACGCGAAGTCTTCAGGATAGGGGCTCATGTCGGGCGAGAAATGCCCTTCTCGGATAGCGGTCAGCGCCAGATGCGTGTGCGTCCAGCAGCTTTTGAACTGGTAGGCGAGCGGCAGCATGTCGTCGATCAGGCGGGTTTCCAGCAGCGCCTTCTCTTCTGCATGGCCATCGGCCACGAAATTCTCCGCCTTGTCGATCAGGCCGTCGACCGCGCCGAGCACCTGAAGCCAGTTGGGGATGATCGCCTGATGCAGTGAAAGGGCCATGTCTCGTCTCTCCTGATATGAAACGGCCCGGCTCGCCATGATGCGAAAGCCGGGCCATTGCCTTGTGTCTTATCGATGCCTTGCGGTCCTTACCGAACCCGGGGGCCGCCGTAGGGCAACGGGGGCGGGGGGCGGCGCGAACCGCGCGGCAGCTGTGCCTGATAGGCGCGGCCGCAATGTTCGACGCAATAGGGGAAGCCCGGGTTCACCGCTTCGCCACAGAAATGGAAATCGGGCTCGCCCGGATGGCCCATCGGCCAGCGGCAGACCTTGTCGCTCAGGTCGAGCAGGCTGGTCTTGTCCGCAATCGAAGGGTCCGGCTTGGCCGGCACCAGCCTGCGCGGTGGCGCAGGGGGGATCGGCGGCTGCTGATCGCCGGGGCCCTGCCGCAGAAAGCCGCCGGGGCCGACGGAAACGATTCGCGGGCTGCTGGGCGCCGGAGCCGCTGCCTCGTCCGTATCGGCAGCGGGTGCGGCGGGGCCTTGCGGTGCCGGAGCGGGCTTCGCTTCGGGTGCGGGCTTGGCGGCCGCCGGTGCGGGGGTGGGGGCAGGAGCGGGCGCCGGAGCAGGCTTGGCGGCTTCGCTGGGCGCAGGCGCTGCCTTCTTGGGTGCGGGCTTTGCCTTGGGCTCGGCCTTCTTCTTGCTCTTTTCTGCCGCCTTCACGGGCGAGGGGCGCGACTTGAGGCCCAGCCGGTGGGCCTTGCCGATCACGGCATTGCGCGACACTTCGCCCAGTTCCTTGGCGATCTCCGTCGCGGTGGCGCCGCCTTCCCACATGCGCTTGAGGGTTGCGGTACGCTCTTCGGTCCAGCTCATTTCAATTCCATCTAAACTGATTGCGATGACAACCTAGGCATTCACCCGCCGACTTGCCACCCTTCGCCGACGCGCTTAGGCGGCGGGGCATGAGCGATCAAGCACCGGCCCAGCGTGAAACCTTCGATGCAGACAATGCCGTGCCGCGTCACCTGCCCGCCTGGGGGGAGCCGCGCATCAACGGGATCAACCGGATCGGGTTGTGGAGCCTCTACCGCAAGGAGGTCCGCCGCTTCTTCAAGGTGCAGACGCAGACCGTGTGGGCCCCTGCCTTCACCACGCTGCTGTTTCTCGTGATCTTCTCGGTCGCGCTGGGGCGGGGCGGGCGTGAAATCCTGGGCGTTCCTTTCGAAAGCTTCCTTGCGCCGGGGCTGATCGTGATGGCCATGATGCAGAACAGCTTCGCCAATTCCAGCTTCAGTTTCCTCTCTGGCAAGATCCAGGGGACGATCATCGACCTGCTCATGCCCCCGCTTTCGCATGGCGAGCTGCTGGCGGGCATCGTGGGCGCGGCGGTGACGCGCGCCGTGCTGGTCGGCTGCGCTGTGGCGCTGGCGATTTTCCTCTATCCCGGTGCCAAGCTGGTGATCGCGCATCCCTGGGCGATACTGTGGTTCGGGCTGATGGGATCGTTGATGCTCGGCTTCTTCGGGCTGGCCACATCGATCTGGGCGGAAAAGTTCGATCACAACGCGGCGGTGACCAACTTCATCGTCGCGCCGCTCAGCCTGCTGTCGGGCACGTTCTACACGATCGACCGGCTGCACGAACCGTTCTACACGATCAGCCACTTCAACCCTTTCTTCTACGTGATTTCGGGCTTCCGCTATGGCTTCATCGGGCAGAGCGACATTGCCGGCCATATGGAGGCAGGTGCGGCGCCGGTGATCTGGGCGGGGGCAGGGCTGCTGGGCCTGAACATCGCGCTGGCGCTGGGCGTGTTCGCGCTGCTCAAGTCCGGGTGGAAAATCCGCAGCTAGGCCAGAAGGCGCCTGTTGCGCGCCGGACCCAGCGCAGCAGGCAAAATCAGTGAGTCAGGCTCATCAATGGGTCAGGCCGGGGTGCATCACGTAGCGCCCGTCGACGAACTCGTCGAACATCTCGGCGATATTGGGATGGTCCACCGGCCCGCCGATGCCGTCGCCGGTCAGATTTTGCTGGCTGACATAGGCGACGTAGTAGGCATCGTCGCTTTCCGCGAAGAGGTGGTAGTAGGGCTGGTCCCGCTCGGGCCGGATATCCTGCGGGATGGATTCGTACCATTCCTCGCTGTTGGCGAAGGTGGGATCGATGTCGAACACCACGCCGCGAAAGTCGAACATCTTGTGGCGCACCACGTCGCCGACGCCGAATCGCGCAAGGCGCCGCAAGGGCACTTCGATGTGGCGCCCGGCCTGATGGGAGAAAAACTGCGAGACCTGCATTGGAACCAAGATAGATGGCCCGGCGCTCCGGTACAATGGGCAGTGAAAATGCGCCATTGCGATCGCATGTGCCGCAGGGTCTTGGCAGGCGCTTCGCATTAGGCTAGCTGCGCCGCTTCTGAATCGGCCTGCGGGGTTTCCCCCGGCGTTTTGCGCCCCTTGTATTGCGGAGAGGTGGCAGAGAGGTCGAATGCGCCGCACTCGAAATGCGGTATGCGGGTAACCGTATCGTGGGTTCGAATCCCACCCTCTCCGCCATAAGCCTTTCCGGCCTTATCCGATCCTCCCCAAAATAGCGCGGAAAGCTTTACAATTCTGCGATTTTCGACTCCTGTACGATGCGACGCGATCCACCCTTAGCCGAACGCAAGTGGGGGTAGATTGGGGGTAACGAGCTGAGCTTCTTGGGGGTATCGGATGCTGACGGACAAAGCGGTGCGTGCGGCAGCTGCACAGGACAAAGGTTATAAGCTCACCGACAGCCGAGGTTTGCACCTTCACGTATCGGCGCGCGGGCACAAAAGCTGGCGTTATAAATATCGCTTCGAGAAGAAGGAGCGCCTGCTGACGCTCGGTGCATACCCCGAGGTCTCGCTGGCCGATGCTCGCGAAAGACGGGACGAGGCTAAGAAGATCTTGCGCGAGGGCCGTGACCCCCGCCACGCCGCAAGGCGCGGACGATTGGTGGGCGCAAGCGATACAGTAAAATCATTCGAGGACGTGGCGCGTGAGTGGCACGCCCTACAGATCGAACGCTGGAAGCCTGTTCATGCCAGCGATGTCATCACCAGCCTCGAACGGGATATCTTTCCGCATCTCGGTTCGATGCCGCTGGCCGAGATCGACAAGCCCCTGCTGCTATCGATCCTACGCAAGATCGAAAACCGCGGCGCGATAGAGACCGCCCGCCGGATCAAGCAGCGCGTGGCCGCGATCTATCGATATGCGAATGCTGAAGGGGCAAGGATCGAAAACCCTGCGGCGGACATTAACGATGCATTGAAGCCCTTGCCGCGTTCGAAGCGCTATCCCGCCTTGCTCGATGTGGGCTCCATACGCATCATGATCGGCGACATCGACCGAGCGGGTGCCTCGCCGGTCAATCGTCTCGCTGCCCGATTTCTGGCTTTGACCGCGCAGAGGCCCGGTATGGTGCGGTTCATGGAGTGGAACGATATTACCTGCATCGACTGGGCAAATGCGGATTCGGACAGCAGCGATGCGCTCTGGAAAGTGCCAGCCGGCAAGATCAAGCAGGAGCTTCACCTTCGAAGCGATGAGGCGTTCGAGCATCCCATCCCACTCTCGTCGCAAGCGGTAGAAACATTACGCGCTGTTCGCTGGCTGACAGGACGTTCGCCCTTCGTCTTTCCAGGCGCACGGTCAGGCCTGAAGCCGATCAGCGAGAATGCGATCGGCTATTTGTACAATCGCGAAGGATACAAGGGGCGCCATGTGCCGCATGGCTGGCGCTCCAGTTTCTCGACGATCATGAACGAGCAGGGCGAGCGCGAACTGGGGACGGATGTGCGGCTCTTGGCCGATCGAATGATAATCGACCTGATGCTTGCCCACACACCCAAGGGCATGAGCGCGAGCGAGCTGCGCTACAACCGCGCCGCTTACATGCCCCGTAGACGCGAACTCGCGCAACGTTGGGCCGACATGATCATGGAAGGCGCAATTCCAGCAAAAGAGATCATCAATAGCCCGCGCCGCAAGCGCCGTTAGCTACCACCCCGTTTCGCGGCCTGCTCCGCGATGTAGGCAAGGACTTCGCTTTGAAGCCATCTACTGCTCGAGCCGAGTTTGATGGGTTCGGGGAAGATGCCCTTCCCCATGTCGGTGTAGATCGTGGTTGAACTTCTCCGGGTCAAATCGCAGACTTCGTCGAGCGTCATGAGAAAAGGTCCAACGCCGGGCGGACCGGAGGGCAACTGGCTTTGATCTTCGTCTAGCGTCGCTTGGCTAGGTGCGTTGCCAGCAACCTCACGAGCCATCGCGCGGGCTGCTCTTTTTTGTGGGTCGACGATCGCCTCCACCTGCCGATTGATAAGAGGCCCGAGCGGCTGCAGCGAAAAAAGCCAACGATCAAACTGCTTCGCGTCGACAAAGATACGATGAGTGGGTTCCGTCGACGTCTCCCACCAGCGCTCGAGGTTGAGTGCGCCGTCACCGGCGTCAGGAAGTTGGGCGGATCGGTCGCGTCGGACAGGTCCACCTGTTCATACACAAAGCGATCGAAGGTCGCGTCGAGATACTGCACACCGCCGCGCAGGACGGTGCTCTGTGTGACCAGCGCCTGGAAATCGACTTCGAAGCCCTTGATCGAGGATTCCCCGACGTTGCGCGTGTAGAACGAGTTGTTGCCCCGATCGTCAACGCCCAGAGCGGCCAGCTGCTGGCCGGTATAGTCCCAGTAGAATGCTTCCAGGTTCACCTGCAGGCGGTTGTCGAAGAAGCTGTTCTTGGCGCCGATCGTATAGGCGTCGATATATTCCGGATCGTATTCTTCCTGCCCGAAGGTCAGGTTGAAGCCGCCTGCGCGAAAACCCGTCTCGAAGCTGGCGTACAGCAGGTTGTCCGGCGTGACGTCGTATTCCAGTGCGGCGCGCCAGGTGACCTGATCGTCGCTCGCGGTCCGATCGATCTGCGTCGGCGTGACGATAAGCAGCGCTTGCGGGCCCGTCATGCCGAAGGGGCCGTACGGGAAGGTTCCGTAGGGGGACGGGCGGGTCAGCGGCGAGCCGGCTGGGAACAGCGCAGGATCGAGCTGGGAAATGGTATCCTCAAGCGTGAGGCCGACCGGTATCGTCGGGACCTGGGGGCAGCTTGGTGGGCCGGCCACGGGCTGGATCAGGCACACCCCGGCGATCGCAACCGACAGGGCATCGATCGACCTGTTCTCGTCCGTGTAGCGGATACCGCCGACAACCCGGAAATCGTCCGTCACGCTGAAACTGCCGCGCGCGAAGATGGCCGAGGATTCGGTCGACGTGTCGAATTCCTGCAGCGATACGGTCGAGAACTGGTTGTACGAATTCACGCCTTCCACATTCTCGTCGAAGTAGTAGGCGCCCACGAGCCATTCCAGCGGACCGGCATAGCCCGAAAGCCGACCTTCGACGCTGAACTGCTCCGCCATATCCTGGTTGATACCCGCCTTGAAAGGCGCGCCGTTGAACAGATTATCCAGCCTCGATTGGCGGTAGGCGGGGATGATCACCAGGTCGGCGAAACCAAGATCGGCGTTGAATTCCGCGTTCACGCCCCAGTACTCGTCATCCCGGAACGGATAGGCATAACCGGTTACCGGCGAATACAGCGGCGCGGCCGTCGCATTGTTCTCGATGAAGGTGAGCGTCTGCGGAGCGAACAGACCGGTGAAGGGCTCGCTCACGTTTGCAGGAGCGGGCACGAACTGCCAGTTCGGCACCGTGGCATTCGGCGTAAACGGCGAGAAGGTGTAGACGCCGTCCACGTCCAGACCGGGGCCGGTACCTTTCGCAGTCGAATAGTCGGCGGACAGGCGCAGGTCGATATCCGGCGACAAATCGAACAGGACCTGCCCGCGCAGGGCCAGATTTTCCGCTGCACCGGTCCCGTCGGAATAGTATCCGTCCCGGTCTGTCCATGCTCCGGCGAACCTCGCCGCCGCGCTGTCGCCCAGAGGGACGTTCACGACACCGTTGAACTCCAGCGCGTCGTAATTGCCGTACTGCGCGGAAACGCTGCCCTCGGTCACACCGAGGCGCGGAATGTTGGGAATGACGTTGACGGCACCGCCGGTCGCATTGCGGCCGTAAAGAGTGCCCTGGGGGCCCTTCAGCACTTCCACGCGGTTCACGTCGAGGAAGGATGCGACGGTGGACGAGGGGCGGCCAATATAGACGCCGTCCAGATTGAAGGCGACGGCCGGGTTCGTGTAACCATTATTGGCGAAATTGCCGACGCCGCGCACGAAATAGCCGACGTTCGCGCCACCTGCTTCGGGCACGTATAGCGCGGGGGCAACCTTGTTGAGCTGCGTCACGTCGGCCACCCCGGAGCGGGTGAGCTCTTCGCCGCTCGCCGCGTTGATCGGAATAGCTGCGTCCTGCAGCGTTTCCTCGCGGCGCTGCGCGGTAACGATAATCTCGTTCAGGCCGCCGCGCGGCTGCGGCTGGGCGGTGGTCGCATCCTCGCCCGTTGTGTCGGTCTGCGTTTCGTCCGCTGTTTGCGCGTGGGCCGGCATGGCCCACATCGCAAGCGCCATGGCAGTGCTCGTCAGAACACGGTTCTTCATCGCTGTATCCTCCCCAGGGGTCATTTTTGACCTTCGTAAGATCAGGCTGCCGGGTTTTTACAGATTGGTCTAATCGTATGTTTTTGTCCTGACATACAAATCCCATCAATGGATTGGCGAGCCGGGAATTATCGATTTGATCGCGCGGAATCGGCGGATCGCGGCGGAAATGCCCAGTCTCGGAAAAAGTGGCGCGAAAACGCGCACTTCGCCGTGTGTGGATGAGGAGACCGGAATGCACGCAGACCCGCGCGACGCCCGCTCGGTGATCGAGCAGGATGCGATGACATGGCGGCAGATGCTGATCGTCCTGCTATGTGTACTCCTCAACGGGCTCGACGGATTCGACGTCCTCTCCATCAGTTTCGCCTCGCCGGGCATCGCCGCCGAATGGGGGGTCGACCGGGCAGCGCTGGGCATCATCCTTTCGATAGAACTGGTCGGCATGGCGCTGGGCTCCATCGCGCTGGGCTGGGCGGCGGACCGGGTGGGGCGCGTGCCGATCATGATCGGCAGCCTGCTGGTGATGGCTGCGGGGATGAGCGCGGCTGCATTATCCACCGGCGTCGTCATGCTGGCATGCATCCGCCTTGTTACCGGCATCGGCATTGGCGGCATGCTTGCCTGCAACAACGCCGTGGTCGCCGAAGTCTCGTCGCTCAAATACCGGGCCGGAGCGGTCGCGCTGATGGCGGCGGGCTATCCTTTCGGTGCCATCGTCGGAGGGTCCATCGCCAGCAGCCTGCTGGTCGAGGGAACCTGGCGCGACATCTTCTGGCTGGGTGCGGGCATGACCATCGCCTTCCTTCCCGCGATCATCCTGCTGGTGCCGGAATCGCCGGAGATCATCCTGCGCCGCAATGCTCCCGATCGCGCGCTGGCGAAAATCAACCGCACCATGAAACGTCTCGGCCACGCCGCGCTGGACACCGTGGTGCCGATCGCTCGGGATGAGACGGGTGACAGATCGGGCCTCTTTCGGGGTGCCATGCGGCGCATCACCACGCTGCTCGTCATCGCGTACTTTTTCCACATGCTGATGTTCTACTTCGTTCTGAAATGGATTCCGAAGATCGTGGTGGATCTGGGATCCGAGCCAGCGAGCGCGGGGAGCGTGCTGGTGTGGGCGAATATCGGCGGGGTGACCGGGTCGCTTCTGTTCAGCTATCTCACCACCAGGCTTCCGCTGCGCGGCCTGCTGATCGGCGTGTTCGCGTTCAGCTTCCTTGCGCTTGTCTGGTTCGGCATGAACGCGACCGGGCTGGGCGAGCTGAAGACCGCTGCCGCCTTGGTCGGTTTCTTCGCCAATGCCGGGGTGGTGGGCCTCTACGCGCTGGTAGCGGCGTCCTACCCGGCCCATCTGCGCGCGGGCGGCACGGGGCTGGTCATCGGGCTGGGCAGGGGCGGCGCGGCGGCCGGCCCGGCTGTGGCGGGCTTCCTGTTCGTCGGTGGCTTCGGCCTGCCGCTGGTCGCGCTGATGATGGGCGTCGGGTCGCTGGTGGCGGCCGGGGCGATCTTCGCGCTGCGGAGCCCTCCAAAAGCATCGGTTCGGCCATGAGGCGCGCGCAAGTCTGCATTATCGGCGCGGGGCCGGCGGGGCTGCTTCTCGGCCATCTTCTAAGGGCCGAGGGGATCGATTGCCTGGTGCTCGACCGGCAGAGCCCGGATTACATCCTCGGTCGCATTCGCGCTGGCGTGCTCGAAACGATCACGGTGTCGCTGATGGAGCGACTTGGCCTCGACACAAGGCTGAAAGCCGAGGGTCTGTGGCACGATGGTTTTCAGCTGGCCGACGGCGAGCGGCTGATACGCATCGACCTGGCCGACCTCACCGGCAGCCGGGTGATGGTCTATGGCCAGACCGAACTGACCCGCGACCTGATGCAGGCCGCAGACGAGCGCGGGCTGGAGATCGAATACGGCGCGCGCGAGGTTGCGCTGCACGGGGTGGAAGGCGACGCGCCGCATGTGACGTGGACCGATGCGAATGGCGCGCAGCAGCGGGTGGATTGTCGCTTCATCGTGGGATGCGACGGGTTTCACGGGCCGAGCCGAAAGGCGATACCGGCAAATGCCGGAAAGGGCTTCGAGCGGGTCTACCCCTTCGGCTGGCTTGGCATCCTTGCCGATGTGCCGCCCTGCCATCACGAGCTGATCTATGCCAGTCACGAAAGGGGCTTTGCACTGGCGTCCATGCGCAGCGAGACGCGCAGCCGCTATTATGTCGATGTGCCTGCGGGCGAGGACGTTGCCAACTGGCCGGACGAGCGTGTGTGGGACGAACTGGCCCTGCGCCTTGGTGAGGAAGCCGCCGCCGGGATGGTGCGTGGGCCCAGTATCGAGAAGAGCATCGCGCCCCTGCGCAGCTTCGTCTTCGAACCGATGCGCCATGGCAGCCTGCTGCTGTGCGGGGATGCTGCCCACATCGTGCCGCCGACCGGGGCCAAGGGCCTGAATCTGGCGGCAAGCGACGTTTACTATGCGGCGGAAGCGCTGACGAACTTCTTCGCCCACAACTCCAGAGATGCAGTGGCCGCCTATTCGACCAAGGCCCTTGCCCGGGTGTGGAAAGCGGAACGGTTCAGCTGGTCGCTGACCCGCCTGATGCACCGCTTCCCCGAAGACGGCGCGTTCGAACGCAAGATGCAGCTGGCGGAGCTGGACTACATCGCATCGAGCCGCGCCGCGCAGCAGAGCATCGCGGAAAACTACGTCGGACTGCCGGTCTAGGCGTAATCCTCTGTATCGATCGTGTTGCGCATGATCTCTGGATAGCGGTGGCCGCTGATGCTGTGCTGGTTGATGAGTTCACCGGCCTGCCGCAGCACATCTGCACCAATATCCTGCGATGGCGCGGCAAAATTCTGCTGCATGTGATCCATGCTGGTGGTGCCGGGGATCGCGTGGATATGCTCGCCATGTGACAGGACCCAGGCGAGCGCGAGCTGCGCAGGCGTTACCCCGGCATCCTTCGCAAGGGCGTCGAACCGGTTCAGCAGTTCGAGATTGTCAGGCCAGTTCTCGGCACCGAAGCGCGGCATGTTGCGGCGCAGGTCATTTTCGCCAAGCGTGGCGGTATCCTTCAGCTCACCGCCCAGCGCGCCACGCGCGACCGGGGAGAATGCCACGAGGGCAATGCCCAGGTCTCTGGTGGTCTCCAGCACGCCCAGTTCGACATTGCGCGTCCAGAGCGAAAATTCGGTCTGCACCGCAGCCATGGGATACACGCCATGCGCCTCGCGGATATGGGCAGACGACCATTCGGATACGCCATAGGCGCCGATCTTGCCCGCCTCGATCGCGCGCTGGAGTGCGCCGACACTGTCTGCGATGGGCACCTTGGGATCGAAGCGGTGCATGTAAAGCAGGTCGATATGGTCGGTTCGCAACCGGCCGAGGCTGGCGTCGATGGAGGCCGCGATGGCGTCGGGAGAACAGTCGATCCCCCGGCGCTGCCCATCGACGACGATGCCCGTCTTGCTCGCCAGCAGGAATTCGCTGCGCCGGTGCATCACCGCTTCGCCCAGCAGTTCCTCGTTCCTGCCCGCACCGTAGATATTGGCGGTGTCGAGATGATCGTAGCCCGCGTCCAGGGCCGCGTTCAGCAGGCGGACCTTGTCTTCGTGCGGGGGCGGATCGCCATAGCCCCATGAGAGATTCATGCAGCCCAGCCCGATGGGATGCACTTCTCGCCCGCAAAGCTTCCGCCGCATCAGGACCACCCGTCCTGCGCTTCGAGGCTCTGCGCCAGTTCCCCGATCACGCGGTAGCAGTCGAGCACCGATGCAATGGAGGAATTGGGCTCGCGCCCATCGTGGATCGCGGAAAGGAATTCGCGGTCCTGCAACTCGATACCGTTCATGCTGACATCGACCTCGCTGACATCGATCGGCTCTTCCCGTCCGTCTACCAGATCGTCGTAGCGCGCGATATAGGTGCCGGTATCGCCGATATAGCGGAAGAAGGTGCCCAGCGGCCCGTCATTGTTGAACGACAGCGCCAGGGTCAGGATCTGGCCCTGGTCGGTCTTCATCTGGATCGACTGGTCCATGGCGATCCCCAGCTTCGGGTGTTTCGGACCCTGCAGGATGTTCGCCTGCACCACCTTCGCCCCAGTCATGTACTGGAAAATGTCGATCGTATGCGCGGAGTGATGCCACAGCAGGTGGTCCGTCCAGCTGCGCGGTTCACCCTTCGCATTGGTGTTCTCGCGCCGGAAGAAGAACGTCTGGACGTCCATTGCCTGAATCGTGAATTCGCCTGCATCGATGCGGTTTTTCACCCACTGGTGGCTCGGGTTGAAGCGGCGGGTGTGGCCGACCATGCACACGAGGCCGGTTTCCTGCTGCTTCGCTATCACCGCCTGCGCGTCCGCCCAGCTGTCGGCTACCGGGATTTCGACCTCGACATGCTTGCCTGCGTCCATGCAGGCGATCGCCTGCCGCGCGTGCATCTGCGTGGGCGTGCACAGGATGACCGCGTCGACATCGTCCAGCGCCAGCGCGTCCTCCAGTTCGGTGCCCGAATGCCGCGCGCCGTATTTCGCTGCAATCTCCGCCGCCTTGTCGGCCTCGCGCGAAATCACCGAGATAATCTCAGCACCTTCGATCCGTGTAAGCCCGTCGAGGTGCTTTTCGCCGAACGCGCCGGCACCTACCAATGCAATTCCCGTCATCTTCGTCTCCGTAATCTCGATCAGAGCCCGCGTGCCGAAAGCATGGCGTCGAGGCGGGGGAAGACCCGCCGCGCATTGCCTTCGAAGATCGCGTGGCGGTCGTCCTCACCGATGTCGAGCGCGTCGACATAGCGTTTGGTATCGTCGAAATAGTGCCCGGTCTGCGGGTCGATGCCGCGCACTGCGCCCACCATCTCGCTGCCGAACAGGATGTTCTTGCTGTCGATCACCTTGGCCAGCAGGTCGACGCCCGGCTGGTGGTAGACGCAGGTGTCGAAAAACACATTGTTCATGATGTAATCGTCGAGGCTGGGCTTCTTCAGCATGTCCGCCAGCCCGCGATAGCGCCCCCAGTGGAATGGCACGGCGCCGCCGCCATGCGGGATGATGAAGCGCAGCTTGGGGAAGCGCGCGAACAGATCGCCTTCCATCAACTGCATGAAGGCCACCGTATCGGCCGCAAGGTAGAACCCCCCGGTGGCGTGCATCGCGGGGTTGCAGCTGCCCGAGACGTGAATCATCGCGGGCACGTCCAGCTCGCTCATCGCCTCGTAGATAGGGAACCAGTATTCGTCCGTCAGCGGCGGATGCTCGAAATGCCCGCCGCCCGGATCGGGGTTCAGGTTGCAGCCGACCATGCCGAGTTCCTCGACGCAGCGCCGCAATTCCCTGACGCTCGCCTCGAGCCCGCTCCGGGGGCTTTGCGGCAACATGCACACGCCCGCGAAGGTACCGGGGAACAGCTGCGTGACGCGGTAGATCAGGTCGTTGCATTTCTGCGACCATGCTTCCGATACACCCTGGTCCCCCTGATGATGCGCCATCCGGCTGGCCCGCGGCGAGAAGATGGTGAGGTCGGCGCCGCGCTCCTCGATCAGCTTGAGCTGGTTTTCCTCGATCGTCGCGCGGATCTCGTCGTCCGAGATTTCGGGATAGGGTGGGGGCGTCGTGCCCGATTCATAAGCGGCCAGCTGCGCGGTGCGCCATTCGTCGTGCTGCGGCGGGGCGGTGGTGTAGTGGCCGTGGCAATCGATCACCATCGTCATCGGGCGTTTCCTTCTTCATCGCTTCTGTGGGCGGCCGCGCGCTGACGAACGATCGTGGCCTGCGTCATCAGTGGATAGACCCCCAGATCGCGCAGGGTCAGCACCGCTTGCTCCATCTCTTCCGCGCGGCGGATGCCGTGCGTCTCCATCCGTTCCAGATTGTAGGCGACCCGATCGCTCCAGCTCTCCTCGCGCCAGCTGGCGTCGAGCGAGGCGAGCACCTCTTCCGCAACGCCCGCTGCCTGCGCGGCGGCGATCATCTCATCCGACAACGCTTCCAGACCCTTCACCATGACCGAACGGATCATCTTGATGGCGGAGGCTTGTCCGATCCGGTCCCCCACGACGCGGATATTGGTGAAGCCAATCCGGGAGAGCCGGTCGGAGGCCTGCGCGCCATCCTCCCCCGAAATGAGCAGCGGAACGTTCAGGCCCGCGGGATCGACGGGGGCCAGAACCGCCACATCGACATATCGCCCGCCCGCCTGCTGAATTGCCTTTCCTGCCTCGCGCTTGGTCTGCGGCGCCACCGAGTTCATGTCGCAGAAGATGGCATCGGTTTCGATCGAAGCGCACGCCTCCTTCGCTGCGGCCAGCGCCTGGCCCGCCGTGACGAGGGAAAGCACGAGGTCGCTACCGGCAAGTGCGCCTTGCGGTTCGCGGCAGGGGGTCACCCCGCTCTGCTCAATGGCGGGCTCCCGGTGTGGATCGACATCGTAGGCGTGGGCGTCGCCGCCCCACGCCCCCGCGCGAGCGAAGGTGGAGCCGGCTTCCCCGAAACCGATAAGGGTGAAGTGCGTGGGCATGACCGCACCCGCCTGCGGCCCGATCGAACCTGCGGCAAATGGATAGGGCGGGCGGCCCATAAGCTTCTACGAATTGTGCGGATCGAATCCCTGAAGAACCCCGACCATGTCGCGCTGGGCAGGTGTGGGGTGCCAGCCCTTGCGCGTCGTTATCCCGATACCGCGCGCAATCGGCTGGGGCGGATGCTTGCAGGCGAGCGCGCCACTGCGCAGCTCGAGGCGTATTTGTGCGGGAGACAGGATCGACAGCATGTCCGTGTCGAGCAGCATTTCGCGCGCCGCCAATACCGACCCGCACTCGATGGCCACCGACGGTGGCGATTGTCCGCCGCTGCCCAGCATGTCCTCCCAGTGGGCGCGTAGCGGTGTGCCCTTCGCCGGAAGGACCCAGCCGTACTGGCGCAGGGTGTCGGGCCGCAGCGTCTTCTCCCCGGCCAGCGGATGCCCGCTTCGCATCGCGATCATGGGGCGATCGACGAAGACACTGTGCTGATCCAGATCGTCCGCCGGCGGGTCGCGCATCGCGCCGAGCAGAAGGTCGATATCGCCATCGCGCAGTCGCCCGGAAAGCTCGGCAAAACTGCCTTCGATCACCGCAATCTGCGTGCCGGGACGCTGGCGCGCGAACGCGACGATCGCCCAGGGGAGCCACTGCGCGCGGGACAGCGGCATGGCGCCGACCACGATACGGCTGCCCGATCGCCCGAGCCAGTCCGCAACTTCTTCGAAGCCGTTGCGCAATTCCGCCATGGCCAGCCCGAAATTGCGGGCGCGCCGCCTGCCCTTGCGGGTGAGCGAGAGGTGGCGGCCCCTGCGTTCCACCAGGGTCTCGCCAAGCGCTATCGACAGGTCCCTCGCAGCGCGGTGGAGCGAGGCAGGCGACAGGCCCGAGACCTCCGCAGCCCCTGCGTAGCTGCCTGTGCGGGCGAGGGCGAGGAAGGCATTGATCTGCGTTGCGGTGACACGCGGCGATCCGATCAGATCCAGCGCGCGCTCGGCTCGCTCGGCAAGCAGCAGCGCCGGCGGCGTGGGCCGCATCCCGGCTGGTTCTCGCTCGAAAAGCTTGCATCCGACCTGTTCTTCCAGCCGGGCGATGGCCTGCGTCAGGGCTGGCTGGGTCAGCGCGATGGCGTTCGCGGCCGCAGTCACGCTCCCGCAGCGCACGGTTGCCGCGAATGCAGCGAGGCGCCGGATGTTGGGGGCATGCTTCTCCATCCCGTTCCTGCTATCAAAAACTTATGCAACAGCAAACGCCATTGCAGGGTGGGCAGGCGCTGAGGGTCAAAGCGCGTGGTTTGCATTTTCTTATGGCTGGCCAAGCGTTCGCATTGGCGCACCGGACGGATTCTTCCCAGGTCCTGCTGGCGAAGGAGAAGTTGCAAATGCCCATCGTCGTCCAGAATATCGAGCGTGCCGATGCAGCCGTGATTGACGGGCTTGCCGAGTGCGGCGTTGCCACGGTGCACGAGGCGCAGGGCCGCAAGGGGCTGCTCGCCCACGATATCCGCCCGATCTATGCGGGCGCGCGCATTGCCGGCAGCGCGGTCACGATCAGCGCGCCGCCGGGCGACAACTGGATGGTCCATGTCGCCATCGAGCAGTTGCAGGCGGGCGACATCCTGGTGCTCGCGCCCACGAGCCCGTGCATCGATGGCTATTTCGGCGATCTTCTGGCGACCAGCGCGCAGGCGCGGGGGTGCCGCGGCCTCATCATCGATGCAGGCGTGCGCGATGTGCGCGACCTCAAGGAGATGGAATTTCCGGTCTGGTCCAAGGCGGTCTTCGCGCAAGGGACGGTCAAGAACACGCTGGGCGATGTGAACGTGCCGGTCGTTTGCGGGGCCGCTCATATCGAGGCGGGCGATATCATCGTGGCCGATGATGACGGAGTGTGCGTCGTGAAACGGGGCGAGGCGGAAGAGGTGCTGGAAAAAGCCCGCGCCCGCGAGGCCAACGAGGAAGAGAAGCGGCAACGGCTGGCGGGGGGCGAGCTCGGGCTCGACATGTACGAGATGCGCGAGCGGCTGGAGCAGCAGGGCCTGCGCTATGTCTGACGGCATGCGCTGCATGTGGATGCGCGGCGGAACCTCGAAGGGCGGGTACTTCCTGGAAAGCGATCTGCCTGCAGACACCGCAGCACGCGACCACGCGCTGCTGCGCATCATGGGTAGCCCGGATGCCCGCCAGATCGACGGGATGGGCGGATCCGATCCGCTGACCAGCAAGGTCGCCATCGTCAGTCCGTCACAGCGGGAGGGCGTGGATGTCGAATACCTGTTTCTTCAGGTCGCGGTCGAGGAGGCGCTCGTCTCCGATCAGCAGAACTGCGGCAACATCCTGGCCGGGGTCGGCCCCTTCGCAATCGAGCGCGGGCTGGTGCAGCCCATGGGGGAAGAGACCCGCGTCACCATCTTCATGCGCAATACGGAACAGATCGCGGTGGCCACGGTCTCCACACCGGGCGGGCAGGTCCGCTATGACGGCGATGCGGCGATCGATGGGGTGCCTGGCACGCATGCGCCGGTGCCGATAGAGTTTCGCGATACCGCCGGGTCGACCTGCGGCGCGCTGCTCCCCACCGGCAATGCCCGCGACACGATCGACGGCGTCGAGTGCACGCTGATCGACAACGGCATGCCGTGCGTGGTCATCAAGGCGCAGGATGTCGGTGCAACCGGGTACGAGAGCCGCGAGGAACTGGAGAGCGATGCGCTGGCGGGAATGCGCGAGAGAATAGAGACGATCCGCCTTGCCGCCGGCCCGCTGATGAACCTCGGCGATGTGTCGTCCAAAACCGTACCCAAGATGACGCTGGTGGCCCCGCCGCAGGGCGGCGGCTGTTGCGCCGCGCGGGTCTTCATCCCGCACCGCGCGCATGCCAGTATCGGCGTGCTGGGTGCCGTCACCACGGCCACCGCGTGTCTGGTCGAAGGATCGGTCGCCGCCGATGTTGCAGACGTGCCGACCGGCACAAGAAAGACCCTCGCTATCGAACATGCGAGCGGAGAGACGAGCTGCGTGATGGAAGTGGACGATGCCGGCGAAGTGGTATCGAGCGCGCTGCTCCGCACCGCGCGCAAGCTGATGGACGGTCATGTCTTCGCCTGATCGGACAGCAAGCTGGCACGCGTCGCCATCGAAGCCGCACTTCGTTCCGCCGCCTGGCGCGGTGGACGCGCACTGCCACGTTTTCGGACCGGCGGAGCGGTTCCCCTTCAGCCCGCAGGCCAAGTATCACCCTGCGGATGCAGGGCCGGAGGCGCTGTTCGCCTTGCGCGATCATCTCGGCTTCTCGCGCAATGTGATCGTCCAGGCCAGCTGCCACGGCACGGACAATTCGGCGACGCTGGATGCCATCGCCCGGTCCGACGGGAAGGCTCGCGGTGTGGCGGTGGTGGATCCGGACATCTCCGGGGATGAGCTGGCGGCTCTGCACGCCGGCGGGATGCGCGCGGTCCGCTTCAACTTCCTGAAGCGTCTGGTGGACAACGCCCCGAAGGATCGCTTCCTCGCCCTGTCGCGCCGCCTTCCTGCGCACTGGCATGTGGTGATCTATTTCGAGGCGGACATACTCGCAGAACTGCGCCGCTTCATCGATGCGATCCCCGTGCCGGTGGTGATCGATCATCTGGGCAGGCCGAATGTCTCGCAAGGGCCGGAAGGCGCGGACCTTCGCGCGTTGCGAAACCTGCTGGACAGCCGCGAGGACATCCACATCAAGCCGACCTGTCCGGATCGGCTGGACGCGATCAAGGCGGGCGGTGGAGGCGACCCGTGGGATGCCTTTGCGCGGGCGGTTGCGCCGCTGGTGGCAGACTACCCCGACCGGTGCCTGTGGGGGACGGACTGGCCGCACCCGAACATGGCCGACGAGATTCCGGACGATGGGCACATCGTCGACATGATCCCCCGGATCGCACCAACCGCGGAGCTTCGACAAAAGCTGCTCGTTGCCAATCCCATGCGCCTCTATTGGCCCGAGCACGCTTGAGGGGATTGATCGGCGACGTACGATTGCCGCGCCGATCGAGCGGGACGCGAAGCCAGTCCGCAGGCGCGCGCTAACCTTGTTCGATTTCTTCGAGGGCTGCGCCGGCGGCGAGCCATGCCTCTTCGGCCTCGGCAAGGCTGTCGGCGGCATCGGCACGTTTCCTGAGCAGGTCCTGCATGGCCGATGCGCTGTCCTGCCCGGTCTGCTGCCCGCTGCGTTCGACGATCAATCCGTCGAGCCTGGCGACATCGGCTGTCAGCCGCTCGACCGCCTTTTCCGCCTTGCTCAGTTCCGACTTTGCGAAACGCGCCTTGCCCTCGCTGTTCGCTGCCCGTGATCCGCGAGCCTTCGGGGCGCTGTCGCCACGCTCCTTCTTGGGCTGATTGCGGCCGAGGACCAGATCGATGTAATCCTGCATGCTCCCGGCATATTCGCGCGCGGTCCCGCCATCGACCAGGATCAGCCGGTCTGCCGTCAGTTCGACCATGTGGCGGTCGTGGCTGATGAGAATGACCGCGCCCGAATAATCGTTGATCGCCTGGATCAGCGCCTCGCGCGCATCGACGTCGAGGTGGTTGGTCGGCTCGTCCAGGATCAGCAGATGCGGCGCGGCGCGCGTGATCAGCGCCAGCGCCAGCCGCGCGCGTTCCCCGCCGGAGAGCTTGTCCACCCGCTGTTGGGCGCGCGGGCCGGAGAACCCGAACCGCCCCAGCTGGGCGCGTACCGCGCTCTGCGCAGCGCCTTCCATCGCGCGGTTCATCAGGTCCAGCGGCGTATCCTCGCCCGCCAGTTCCTCCACCTGGTACTGCGTGAAATAACCCACTTTCAGCCGCCCCGGCGCGTTCACGTCGCCCTCGGCAGCGTCGAGCTGCGATGCCAGCAGCCGCGCCAGTGTGGTCTTGCCGTTGCCGTTGCGGCCCAGCAGCGCGATGCGGTCGTCCGCCTCGATACGGAAATTCAGCCGCTTCAGGATAGGTGGCGCTTCGCCATAGCCGACCGCCGCCTGTTCGAGGGTAATCATCGGCGACTTCATTTCCTCCGGGTCGGGGAAATCGAAGCTGAGGCTGGGGTCCTCCATCAGCGCCGCGATGGGTTGCATCTTGGCGAGCATCTTGGCGCGCGACTGTGCCTGTTTGGCGGTCGAAGCGCGTGCGCTGTTGCGGGCGACGTAGTCCTGCAACCGGGCGCGCTGCGCATCCTGCGAAGCCTTGGCCGCCGCCAGCTGCGCCGCGCGTTCGGCCCGCTGCTTCTCGAACGCATCGTAGCCGCCGGGATAGAGCGTCAGCTGGCCGCCCTGCAGGTGCAGGATGTGATCGACCACCTTGTTCAGCAGGTCGCGTTCGTGGCTGATGACCACCAGTGTTGCCGGGTAGGACTTGAGGAAGTTCTCGAGCCACAGGGTCGCTTCCAGATCGAGGTGGTTGGAAGGCTCGTCCAGCAGCAGGATGTCGGGTTCGGAAAACAGCAGCGCGCCAAGCGCGATGCGCATCTTCCACCCGCCCGAAAAGCTGTCCACCGGGCGCTGCTGCATCTCCTCGTCGAAGCCCAGGCCGTTGAGGATTTTGGCCGCGCGCGCCGGGGCGCTGTAGGCGTCGATGGCCAGCAGGCGATCGTGTACGTCGCCCATCCGGTCCATGTCGGTGCAGGTTTCCAGTTCCTCGAGCAGTGCCGCGCGCTCCGTAGCCGAGGCCAGCACGACCTCTTCGGGCGTCAGATCGCCGCTGGGCGCTTCCTGCGCGATATAGCCGATGCGCGAGCGCGAGGGTTTGGTCACTTCGCCGTCGTCGGGTTCGATCTCGCCGATCAGCGCCTTCATCAGCGTGGACTTGCCCGCGCCATTGCGCCCGATCAGGCCGACGCGCGCGCCCACCGGCACGGTCGCGCTCGCGCGTTCGAGAATGGGCCGTCCGCCCAGCCGCACTGTGACACCGTCGATGGTAAGCATGCGCGCGCCCCTAGCAGCACTTTCTCACGGTCCCAAAGACCTGAATCGAAGGGACCGGGAATTGCGCCGAAATTGTGCGAGCGGAGAGGGCCGGGACCCTAGTGGCGGCGCAGCGTGGCCTGTCCGAGCCGCTGGAGCAGCGTCGAGAGCGAACCGTAATTCGCTTGCGGATAGGCCGAAGACTCGGGCAGCGCTGCGCTCAGCCGACGGTGCGCCTCGGGCAGCGAGTGATAGGGCAGCCGGGGCAGCAGGTGATGCAGCGCGTGAAAACGCAGGCCCACCGGGGCCCACAACACGCCCGGGAAGGCGGCGGGCACGTTGGTGCTGTCACGATACTGGTCGGTCAGCGACAATTGCCCGCCATCATTCTCCCACAGGTGGGCGACCAGCGTGCGGGTCTGGTTGAGCAGCGCAACACCGGCGACAACAGCGCAATACAGCGCAAAGGCGCGCAGTGGCAGAATGCCCAGTGCGGTGGTCGCCAGGATAGTGACGGCGACCACGCTGGCTGCCGCCTCCTGCACCTTCCAGCGGCGCGCAAAGTCTCCCTCGGGCGCGGGGCGGTGATAGGCGGGGTTCACCTCGAGCGCGGAGAAACGCTCCACGATCACGCGGCGCAGCGGCGGGATGACCCATGACAGCGGCCCCAGAATGCCAAAGCGCAGGAACATCAGCGCGGGCATCGCCACCGCGGCAATCGTGAACAGCGGCAGCGTCCAAGGGCGCATGTGCGCGAGCGGCAGATATTCGGGATCGCGTTCCGTCCCGTAGTGGGCGCGCGAGTGGTGAACCGCGTGAATGCCTTCGTAGAGGAAAGAGGGCAGCATCAGCGGCGCGCCCACCCCCATGTTCCACGCGAGCCGGAATCCGGGCAGCTTGCGGTGATCGAGATGGGTAATCTCATGGATGAACAGCGCCGCGCGATACAGCGTCAGGATCGAGAGCAGCACGAGCGCGGCGGTCAGCCACGCATTGCCGCTCGCAATCGCGCCGAGCAGCGCGGCATAGCCGATCGCCGCCGAACCGAAGCAATCGCCCCAGTACATCGCCGGGTTGGGCGTATGCAGGTCGCGCGTCAGCATGGCTGCCTGACGCAGCATCTGCTTGTCCTCTTGTCCGGGGGCGGGCGCTAGCAGCATGGTGTCTTCGCTCTTGTGCGTGGTGAGGTGGATACTTGCCATGATCAGTGGCGCAGCAGCAATCGGGTTATGGCGGTGTTGAGGGGGCCAATGCGCGCAGCTGCCCCCAGCGCGGCCCGCCGCGCGACATGCGCGCGCGGGCTCTCCGCCGTATATAGGTGCACCAGAAGATTGGTGCCACTGTAAAGCGGACGCGTGGCGAGCCGATGGCGTGCCTCGTAGCGTCGCAGCAAGAGTGGCGAGGCGATGGGACGGTGCTTTTGCGCGGCATCGCGCACCAGCCCGGCGAGCGTTGCCGCCGATTGCAGGCCCAGGTTGAAACCATGCGCGGTGACCGGATGCATCCCTACCGCCGCATCCCCGATCAGCGCCGCACTGTCGCTGGCGAAGTGCCGGGCATAGGTGGTCGCCAGCGGATAGACGTGCGGGCCGGACACGAAGCGCATGGTGCCAAGGCGGCGCTCGAACCGGTCTTCGATCTCTGCCGCGAGCACTTCGGGCGGGTAGGCCGCGATCCGCTCGATCGTGGCGCTCGGCAGGGTCAGCACGGCGGACGACTCGTGCTCGCCCAGCGGCAGCATCGCGATTGTCTGCCCGTGGCCGAACCACTCGGTCGCCAGCCCGTGATTGGGCCGCTCGTGCGACAGCCGCGCGACCAGCATCGACTTGCCCAGCCGGTTGATCTCCGCAGAAATGCCCAGCTGTTCGCGGACCGCAGAAAAGCGAGAATCGGCGGCGACGAGCAGCCGCGCGGTCAGGGTGCGCCCGTCGGCCAGCGTCACCCGCGCACCCGCCCTGTCGGCATGCACATGCTCGACCCCGGTGCTCGCCATCAGGGTGACGCCATCCTGCCCGTCCATTGCCGCGAACAGGCTCTGGCGGATCAGATGGTTAGAAACGAGGCAGCCAAGCCGGTCTTGCTCCCCCCCGTCGGGGTCGAAGCCGAGCGCGAGCGGAGAGCGGCCATTATAGACCCGCGCGGCGCGCAGCGCGAAGATCTCGTCGGGTGGAATCCTGCCCCACGCGCCGAGCTTTTCCAGCGTGGCGACCGATCGGTGGGTGAGCGCGATTTCCCGCCCGTCGACCGGCGGGGCGGCCAGCACGTCTGCTGGCTGACGCTCGACCAGCGCGATGCTCAGCCCGCTGTCTGCCAGCGCTCGGGTAAAGGCCAGGCCGGCGGGCCCGGCCCCGACCACGATGATGTCGAAATCGTGCATTGCTGTATCCCTGCATCGCATGTTTCAGGCGGCGCTAGCGGGGCTGCGGCGCGCTGGCATTGCGCGAGATCAACTCGGGATTGTCGCGGGGTCAGCGCTTCTCTGGTCTCGTTCGATCTGGCATGGCCGCTAGCATGACCGCCCAAACGCGCACCTCCGGCTCGATCGCCGAAGAAGCCCCGCAACTGCTGGACAAGCTGCACAAAGTCTTCGGCTTCCGCTCGTTCCGCGGCGTGCAGCAGCAGGTCGTCGACCGGGTGATGGCGGGCCAGTCCACGCTGGCGGTGATGCCGACGGGCGCGGGCAAGTCGCTGACCTACCAGCTGCCTGCCACGATGCTGGAGGGGACCTGCGTGGTCATCAGCCCGCTGATCGCGCTGATGCACGACCAGCTGCGCAGCGCGAGCGCCAACGGCATCCGCGCCGCCACGCTGACCAGCGCGGACGAGAACCGCGCCGAGACGGTCCAGCGGCTACGCGCGGGCGAGCTCGATCTGCTGTATGTCGCGCCCGAACGCGCGAGCCAGAGCCATTTCCGCGATCTGCTCTCGCAATGCCGCATATCGCTGTTCGCGATCGACGAAGCGCATTGCGTGTCCGAATGGGGGCACGACTTCAGGCCCGACTACCGCCTGCTACGCCCGCTGATGGACCAGTTCGCCGATGTGCCGCGCCTCGCGCTGACTGCGACGGCGGATGCGCACACCCGGTCCGACATCCTGACCCAGCTCGGGATCGCACCCGAGGGGCTGATCGTCGCCGGGTTCGACCGTCCGAACATCCGTTACTCCATCCGCCCGCGCGATTCGCTGACGCAGCAGTTGCGCCGCCTTCTCGCCGACAATCCCGGGCCGGGCATCGTCTACGCGCAGACCCGCGCCGCGACCGAGAGGCTGGCGGAGTCCCTGTCCGACGGGACGCGCGAAGTGCGCTGTTATCATGCGGGCCTGCCGCCCGAGGTGCGCGCTGCGAACCAGGCAGCGTTCGTCGCGAGCGAAAACATGGTGATCTGCGCCACGGTCGCCTTCGGCATGGGAATCGACAAGCCGGACGTGCGCTTCGTCGCGCATGCGGGGCTGCCGAAGTCGATCGAGTCCTACTATCAGGAAACAGGCAGGGCGGGGCGCGACGGCGACCCGTCGGCGGCGCATCTGTTCTGGGGCGCGGACGATTTCGCGCGGGCACGCATGCGGATCGCAGAGGTGGGCGAGGCGCGCCAGCAGGGCGAACGCACGCGGCTGGCGGCGCTGGGCGCGCTGGTCGAGACCGCAGGATGCCGCCGCGCGATCCTGCTGCGCCATTTCGGGGAGAACCCTCCCGAGACCTGTGGCAATTGCGACAATTGCCTGAACCCGCCCAAATCGGTCGACGCTACGGTCGTGGCGCAGAAATATCTCTCCGCAGTGGCGCGCACGCGGCAGATGTACGGCGCAGGCTATGTCGAGAGCATCCTCACCGGCCAGTCGAGCGAACGCAGCCGAGCACAGGGGCACGACAAGCTGTCGGTCTTCGGGATCGTCGAGGGCGAGGAAGCCGCGCTGCTCAAGCCCGTCCACCGCGCGCTGCTGGTGCGCGGGGCCTTGCTGCCGACCGAGCATGGCGGAATGATGCTGGGCCCGGAAGCGCGCGGGTTCCTCAAGGGGGAGGAGCCGCTCGATCTGGTCATCCCGCCAAAGCGGAGCGGCGGCAGGGGCCGCGGCCGCGGGGGCGGATCGGGCCAGGCACTCAACCCCGTGGGCGATCCGCTGTTCGATGCCTTGCGCGAATTGCGGCGCGATCTGGCGAAGGAAAACCAGGTCCCGCCTTACGTCATCTTCCACGATTCGGTGCTGCGCGACATGGCCGGGCTGCGTCCGCGGACACTCGCCCTGCTGGGCGAGCTGCCGGGTATCGGGGCGAAGAAGCTGGAAGCCTATGGCGACGCTTTCCTGGAAGTCATTCGGCAGTACGAGCGGTAGTGCTCTCTGGGTGCGGATCAGCGTAGTCCGACGACGATGGCCGTTGGATGATGCCATTCCGGAACCATCCACTCCAAAATTGATAATGCGAGTTAGTCGCATTTACATGCGCAGCGAGGGGCGCTAGGACTGTCTCATCACAACCAGGGACACGCACTCGCCATGGCTTTCGATCTCGCTCTGCTGACCAGCACCCCCGATATCCGCACTGTCTCCCCCGTTCATGCGCGGCTCGTCCGCGCACTGCGGTACACGCATATCGCACGCAGGGGCCGCAGCTTCTGTTGCGACGATCTGGCCGAGCAGCTGGGCGCGCCGCTGGCGGTGCATGCCTTTCTCGTTTTCCTGGACGAGGCCGGGCGAGCCTGGCCCGAGCCGATCTCGCTCAACCCGCCATGCCAGGCGCGCATGAGCTACGACGAGATGCTGCTGGTGGATTGCGCCACCGCCGCGGCGAAGAACGAACGCGAAGCCTTCGACGATTTTCTGCGCGACATGCTCGATGCATCCGCCCGGCGTGGCCTGTGGAATGCTGCGCGCCGGCTGATGATGCGCATGGTGGTCGTGCAGCAATAGCCGCCAGCGCGCTCCGGCGCTGCCAGACAGGGCCGGATTTACCCCACGGTAACCATCGCAGGCCTAGACCGGCCCCATGCGAAGGGGCCCTGGCGCAGTGAAACTGATTATCCAGATACCGTGCTTGAACGAGGAAGAGACTCTTCCTCAGACGCTGGTCGATCTGCCGCGTCAGATCCCGGGGATCGACAAGGTCGAAATCCTCATCATCGATGACGGATCGAGCGACCGCACGGTCGAGGTCGCACGCCGCTTCGGGGTGCACCATATCGTGCGCAACGGTACCAATCGCGGCCTTGCGCGCAGCTTCTCGCGCGGGATCGAGGAGGCGCTGCGGCAGGGTGCGGACATCATCGTCAACACCGATGGCGACAACCAGTATCGTGGCGCGGATATTGCCAAGCTGGTCGCGCCCATCGTCGCGGGTGAGGCCGACATCGTGATCGGCGACCGGCAGACGCAGGCAATCGCCCATTTCTCTCGCGGGAAGAAGCTGCTGCAGCGGCTGGGCAGCTATGCCGTCTCCACGCTTGCGGGAACGCGCGTGCCCGATGCCGTATCGGGCTTTCGCGCCATCAGCCGAGAGGCGGCGATCAAGACCAATATCGTCTCCCCCTTCAGCTACACGATCGAAACCGTGCTGCAGGCGGGCCGCAGGAAGATGACCATCCGGTCCGTTCCCGTGGCCACCAATGCGAAGACGCGCGAAAGCCGCCTGTTCACCAATATCCCGAATTTCGTGACCCGCCAGCTAAAGACGCTGCTGCAGATGTACGTGATGTATTCGCCGCTGCGCGCCTTCAGCTCGCTGGGGCTGGTGCTCGCGCTGGTGGGCATCGCGCCGATCCTGCGCTTCGTGTGGTTCTACGCGACCGGTGACGGCTCGGGACATCTGCAATCGCTGGTGCTGGGCGGCGTATTGTGCGTGATGGCTTTCATCGCCTTCACCGCCGGGCTTCTGGCGGACGTGGTCAGCCGCAACCGCCAGCTGCTGGAGCTGACGCTGGAGAAGGTCCGGCGGCTGGAGCTGGCGCTGGACGAGCCGGACAGCGAACCCGCGCCAGTGCCCGAAGCGGGCGACACCCCGCCGCCCGTTGCGCTGCGCGCAAAGGGCTGAGCCTTGACCGGAACCGCCGCCGATGTTCCAGCGCCTGCGAAGGCGGGCTCTCTTTTCGCCGGACGCGAGCGTGCGATTGCTTATGCCGCGCTCGCCTTCGTGGGCGTGCTGCAGGCCATCCTGCTGACGCACAAGGGCATCAATTGGGACGAGTTTTTCCACCTCACCGAAATCTACCGTTTCCGGGCAGGCACGCTCACCCATCCGCTGCAGACCTTCTGGGTGCGCCCTTTGAGCTGGGTTGCCGACACGGGTGGCACCTCGGTCGACCAGATCATCCTGGTCCGCTCCTTCATGCTGCTGGCTGCCTTTGCGACCGCCGCCGGGATTTTCGCAATCGCCCGCCGCTTCGCCGGGACGACCCCCGCGCTGCTATGCGCGATGGCTTCCCTCACCGCCGGCTATGTCTTCACGCAGGCCTTTGCCTATCGCGCCGATCCGCTGGCGGCGGCGTGCCTCGTCTGGGTGATGTGGATTGCCGGGGCGGAGCGGCTTTCGTGGAGCAAGGTAGCGCTGGGTGCCGGGCTGACCGCGCTCGCCGGGCTGTTCACGATCAAAAGCGCTTTCTGGGTGATCCCGATAGGCGGCTACGCGCTGTGGGCGTTGTGGCCCATGGGCCGCGCACAGCAGGTCGCGCGCATCCTCCGGCTGGCGGTGCTGGCCGGCGGCGGCGCGGCACTGTTCGCCATCGCGCTTGCGCTGCACGGGGCGGGCTTGCCCATCGACACCGCAGAAGCTTCGGCCAGGGGGCTGGGGTCTGCCGGATCGGTCGTCTTTTCCGAAGGGCTCTTTCCGCAGGGCCGGTTCCTGCTGCGGCAGATCGCCATGGGCTTGCCCTTCGCCGCGCTTGCGCTGCTGGCGGTCCGCGAATGGCGGCGGGAAGAGCCATCGTGGCGCGGGCTGATCCTGCTGGCCGGGCTGTATGGAATGCTGCTGAGCCTGGTGGTCTATCGCAACGCCTACCCGTATTTCTATGTCTTCCTTCTGCCGCCGGTCGCCATCGCGCTCGCGCCGATCCTGCGGCAGGCGACGGCGCGGGGATCGGCACCGCTTTACGCGATGATCTTCGCCGCCAATGCCGCGATCCTGTTCATGCTGGATCCCGCAGAGCCGCTGCCCAACCAGCGCATCGTGCAGCAAGGCGTGCGCGAGGTCTTCCCGCAGCCCGTCACCTATATCGATTTCAGCGGGCATATCGGCGATTATCCGCGCGCGGTCGATTTCATGACCTCGGGCTGGGGGCTCAAGAAATACCGGGAGCGGGGCGTGGCCGAAATCAGCGAGAAGGCGCAGGCCGAACCCATTCCCTTCCTGCTCGACAATCACTGGGTGCTGACCGCCGCGATCACCGGGCAGGCCGCGCCCGAAGAACTGCTGCCCGAAGACGCGCGCTTCATCCGCGAGAATTACGTCCACCACTGGGGCCCGCTTTTCGTTGCGGGCAAGCATGTTATGCCCGGAAGCTCGACAATTCGCATCGAGGTGCCGGGGCCCTATACGGTTGAGGGCAGCCCCCTGCGGATCGCCGGGCGCGATGTCGCCGTTGGTGAGGCTCTCAGCCTGCCGCGCGGCGACTATCGCGTTGTCGCTCAGGACGCGGCGATCCTGCGCTGGGGCGACCATCTGCTCCGGCCGGCCATCGCGCCGCCGGGCGGCATGATGATGTCGGACTACTAGCCGTGAAGCCGCTCGCCCAATCCGATTTCGTGGCTGACAGAGGGATCGCTGGCCGGGTCGCCGCACGGCTGGTGCCTGCGGTGAGGGCGACGCGCGGCTTCTTCGCGCGTCGGCGCAAGCTTGCGATGGCCATTGCGAGCATCCTGTTCGTCGGCGGCCTCGCGTGGGCGGTCGACAGCGCGGGCATCGCGCTGGCGCGGATCGAGGGACAATGGTTGGTCGCGGCCCTTGCGCTCGGTTTCGTGGGCGTGATCCTCAACGGGTTCGAACTCAGCCGCTGCGCCGGGGCACTGGGCAAGAAAGTCCCCGCGCCAGAGGCGATCAACCTTTCCAGCGTGGGCATCCTGTCCAACCTGTTGCCGATCCCGGCAAGTGCGCTGGTGCGCGGCGGTGCGCTGATGGCGACCGGTGCCACGCTGGCGCAAAGCGGACGCATCCTGCTTTACGTGGGCCTGCTGCGGGTGTCGGTGGCTGGAGCGATCACCGGCCTTGCGCTGATCTCCGGCCCGTTCGGCTGGCCGGTCGTTGCGGGCAGTTGCCTGGCGAGCGCGATCCTGTTCGCGCTGATCGCACAGGTTGGCGGTATCATATCGGCCTTGCGCCTGCTTGGATTGCGCATCGCCATGCTGGCGGGAATCGCGATGCAGCTGTGGTTCTGTTTCCATGCGCTGGGCACAGACGCGGGCCTGAGCGATGCCGCGCTTCAGTCGATTGCGCCCGTGGTGGGGTCCGCCGTCGGCATCGTGCCGGGCGGGCTGGGCGTGTCAGAGGCGATCGGGGCTGCGCTGGCTCTGCTGGTCAACGGGTCGTCCGCGATGGCTTTCGCCGCGCTCGCGCTCAATCGGCTGGTGGGATACGCCTGCGCCGGGCTGACCGTGCTGGCATTCCAGGCCCGGAGGGCCTTTATCCGGAAATAGTGTTCAGGCTGCCGAGCGGCGGATGGCGGGGAGCTTTTGTTCCCACGCCAGCGCGTGTTCGATGATGGTATCCAGCCGGTCGTGCCGGGGCGTCCACGGCACGGTTGCGCGCAACAGCGAACTGTCGGCGACCAGCCTGGCCGGGTCGCCCTCGCGCCGTCCGGCGAAGATACGCTCGATCCGCCCGCCGGTTACCCGATCCACCGCATCGAGTACTTCGAGCACCGAGAAACCGCGCCCGTAGCCGCAGTTCATCGTCAGCGAGCGTTCGGGCTCGGCCATCAGCGCGTCGAGCGCGAGCACGTGAGCCTGCGCCAGATCGCTGACATGGATGTAATCGCGCACGCCGGTCCCGTCGGGCGTGTCGTAATCGGTGCCAAAGATGCTCACCGCATCCCGCTTGCCCAGCGCCGCTTCCACTGCGACCTTGATGAGGTGCGTGGCCCCGGCGGTCGACTGGCCGGTGCGCGCCAGCGGGTCCGCGCCCGCGACGTTGAAGTACCGCAGCGCGCAGAAATTGATCGGGTGGGCGTTGGCCGCGTCCGCAAGCATCTGCTCGGTCATCAGCTTGGACCAGCCATAGGGATTGATCGGCTGCGTGGGCGTCTGCTCGGTCACCGGCGACACTTCGGGCACGCCGTAGGTCGCTGCGGTGGAGCTGAACAGGATATGCGGAACGCCCGCGTTTACCGCCGCCTCGATCAGGCCGCGGCTCTTGCCGGTGTTGTTCTCGTAGTACCACAGCGGCTTGGCGACCGATTCCGGCACGATGATCGAGCCCGCGAAATGCATGATCGCACCCGCGCCTTCGCCCATGCCCTGCTCGGCGAAGATCCGCGCGAGCAGGCCGGTATCGGCGATATCGCCATGGTAGAAGGGCACGTCCTCGGGAACGGCGAAGCGGAACCCTGTGCTGAGGTTATCGACCACCACAGCCTTGCGGCCCGCGTCGCGCAGCGCGTGGACCGCATGGCTGCCGATATAGCCTGCACCACCGGTAACCAGGATGGGCGCGGTGGCGGCGGGGCCGATGCTCGCAATGCGCATAGTGCCCGCGCTCGCGCGAGGCGTGCCGGGGGCAGGAGCGGAGGGCCGTTCGCCTTGCATGCACCCTCCTTACGCCGATACCTCTTTCCAAGAATTTAAGGCGGCGCGCGAAAGGCGCCGATGGCCTGTCAGGCCCGGGCCAGGTCTCCCGCATCCGCGACCACGACATTGCTGGTCCCTTCCAGAACCGCGCGTTCGTGCGCCAGGTCGGCGGCCCGCATGGCGAGCGACGGATTGGCGAAATCGAACACGTGGGCCACGCCGATATGCATGTCGATCATGCCCAGCGCCTCGTTGGAAAACTTGTCGTGCCAGCGGCGCGCGGAGAGATCGGCGATGCTTTGTTCCAGCACCGCGCGGAACTGCGAAATGGTGATCCCGCGCGCCATCATGACGAACTCCGAACCGGACTTGCGCGCGCTGTAGCATTCGCCCTTCGTCGCGTAGGAGAGCGTGGTCGCAACGCGTTCGAGCAGGCGCTGCGCGGTGCGCATGCCGTGGCTTTGCACGATCTTCTCGATCCGGCTGACCGAACAGATCGCTACCGAGAGCGGCTCCACCTCGTTGCGCGCGATGCGGTAGTTGCGCTCCAGCTCATCTTCGAAACTCGCGCGGTCGGGCAGGGCCAGATCGAAGGCCTTGCCGACCCCTTCGGGCGCCTGGCCCGCGTCGTCGTCGCGGTGACGCCGGTTCGGCAGCTCGCCGCGGGCTTCCTCGCGCGGTACGGTCTGGCGCCCTTCGACCCGGTCGACCCGGTCGGCCACGAAGCCGAGGCCCTCGGCGATCTGGTCCATCCGGCTGGCGAGACGCGCGAAGGCATCCTCCGCCATCACCGGCGCGGCTGGCGCGCCCCGAGCTTCGTGGATGGAAACGATATTGCCTTGCACCCCCTCCGGCGAGGAATAGGTCCGCCAGAAGGCCTTTATCAGGCTTTCGAGCGTGAGCCCTTCGCCGCTTTCCACGATGATATCCGCGATCCGCGCCATCGTTTCGTGGATCTGGCCGTCGCCGGTCGTTTGGCCCCGGGAAAACGTGTCGGGTACCGACGCGAGCATTGGCGCTTCGTGGTTAATCCGTTCGGCGGCTCCGAATGTGTGTTGCATGTTACTTCCCCCTGAAGATCAGAACGACAGGGCGGGGCGCCTTTTTAGATGTGCTTCGAAAGGATGGATCGAAACCGGCGATTGACGGAGTGCCCTGTCGGCGAAGAGGGCTCTTCGCGCCCGCCATCAAACGCGGGCAATTCTCATCCGAAACGGATCCACCGCCGACGCAAGGATACGTAGGCAGCGCCGGGGCCGCTTACGAAGGCGGCCCGGAAGAATAGCTCCACATTGGTAGTACCTCGTATTTCTGCGAGCCGCATAAACGCGGATGCTCCGAAGCGAGGGCCAGCCACGGCCCGGCTACGGGGGAATGGGAAGATGAGCGAGAAACTGGGGCTGATCGAGCCGGACGGGGCCTTGCGCAGGCAACTGCTGGGCGAACTGGGCGATGCGGGGTTTCATGCCGAGCCTTTCGGGGGGCTGCGAGAATTCCTGCAGTTTCGCAAGCAGGGCGATTACGCCGTGCTCGTGAACGATGGGCGGGTGGATGTGCTCTCGGTGCGCGAAAGCCTGTGCAGGGAAGGGGACTGGCTGGCGGTGATCGGCTATTGCCCGGCGCCCAACCTGCGCCGGATCGTGGCGGTGATGCGCGGCGGAGGCTATGATTACTTCGCCCTGCCGCTCGACACGGCCACGCTTGCGCGCAGCCTCTCCCAGCTGAGGCAGGCCAAGAGCCCCTTTGCCGCGGCCCGCCAGAGGGCGGCGCAGGCGCGCATCAAGCTGGCCGCCCTCTCCCCGCGCGAGGCGGAAGTGCTGGCCAACATGGCGGAAGGGAGGTCCAACAAGACCATCGGCATCGATCTGGGGATCAGCCCGAGGACGGTCGAAATCCATCGCGCCAACATGCTCTCCAAGCTGGGCGTCCACTCTTCGACCGAGGCCTTGCGGATGTATTACGAACACGCATTGCTGGAAGGCGAGGCTGCCGTGCCGGGCGAGTAACGCACGTTCACGGCGTGCGGCAGGGTGGGCCTTCGCCGCGTAGGCATAGAACGTCCATATTTCCCCTTTACGGAAGCGTAAAGCGGCGCGTAGGATCGAGGGGATAATCCACGATCCCGGGAGAGATAGCATGGCGAGCGTCGCCGAACCTGACACAAGGGCCGATCTGGACAGTTTCCGCGAAGAAGCACGCGCCTTCCTGGCCGAGAATTTTCCGCCCGAACTGCGTGGCAAGAACAACCTGCTCAGCAGCGTCGAGGAAGCCGGGGAGGAAAGCCCCGCGGAAAAGGCTTGGCGCGTGGCGATGGGCGAAAAGGGCTGGGGCACGCCCACCTGGCCCAAGGAATATGGCGGGGGCGGCCTGACCAAGAAACAGGCGCGCATCCTGGAAGAGGAGATGGCCAAGGCGGGCGCCTGGAACCCGATCGGCGGAATGGGCGTGATGATGCTCGGCCCCACGCTGCTCGAATTCGCGAGCGAGGAACAGAAGCACGAGCATATCCCGCCGATCTGCAAGGGCGAGATCCGCTGGTGCCAGGGCTATTCGGAACCCAATGCCGGGTCCGATCTCGCCAACCTTCAGACCATGGCGGAAGACAAGGGCGACCATTGCCTCGTCAACGGTCAGAAAACCTGGACCAGCGGCGGCCAGTGGGCGGACAAGTGCTTCTGCCTCGTGCGCACCAGCCGCGCGGACAAGCACAAGGGCATCTCGTTCCTGCTGATCGACATGCATGCGCCGGGTGTCGAGGGGAAGCCGATCAAGATGATCTCGGGCATGAGCCCGTTCTGCGAGACCTTCTTCACCGACGTTTCCGTGCCCAAGGAAAACCTCGTTGGCGAGGAAGGGCAGGGCTGGACCATCGGCAAGCGCCTGCTCCAGCACGAACGCACCAACCTGTCCGGCGGCGGCGCGCTCGCCGCGCTCAACTCGCAGCCGCTCGGCAAGGTGGCGGAGCGTTACATCGGGCTGGACGACGACGGGAAGCTGGCCGACGCCGAATTACGCGTGAAGATCGTCGATTTCGAAATGCGCTGGAACGCCTTCCTGCTGACCGCGCGGCGCGCGATGGAGGAAAGCAAGGCTGCCGGCGGCGTGTCCGACATCAGCTCGATCCTCAAGAAGGCTGGCACCAAGCTGGGGCAGGAACGCGCGGAACTGATGATCGAGATCATGGGGCTTCGCGGGCTCGGCTGGGAAGGCGAGGGGTTCGAGCAGAAGGAGCTGGATGGCACGCGCGCCTGGCTCTTCGGCAAGGCCACCACGATCTACGGCGGATCGACCGAAATCCAGAACAACATCATCGCCAAGCGCATCCTTGGCATGCTGGACCACCAGTAAGAGGGGGCAGGACCAATGGCGGTACTCAACGACGAGCAGGAAATGCTGCGCGACATGGCGCGCGAGTGGACGAAGAACGAACATCCGGTGGATGCGTGGCGCAAGGTGCGCGACGCGGGCCAGCCGTTCGACGCCGACGCATGGGGCGCAATGGCCGAGATGGGCTGGGCCGGGATCATCATTCCCGAAGAGCACGGTGGCAGCGATTTCGGCTGGCTGAGCCTGGGTCTGGTAATCGAGGAACTGGGCAAGAGCCTGGCGGCGAGCCCGCTGGTCGCCTCGGCGCTTGCGGCATCGGCGATCGTGCTGGGCGGCAGCGAGGAACAGAAGGCCGAGTTTCTTCCGCGCCTCGCCACGGGAGAATTGATCGGCACGCTCGCCTTCGACGAAGGCCCTCGCCACACCGGATTGAACGCAAGCACCAGCGTGCACGACGGGCGGCTGACCGGAACCAAGGCTTTCGTGCACGAGGCCAGCCGGGCCGGGCTGTTCGTGGTCCTTGCGCAGGACGGGGTCTACCTGGTCGAAAAGGGCAAGGGCATCTCCGTGTCGAAGCGCATGCTGGCCGACATGCGCGACCATGCGGAGATCGATTTCAACGATGCCCCGGCGCAAAAGCTTGCTGCCGGTGGCGACGATCTGGCGCACAAGATCCTCGACCGTGCGCGGGTGCTGACCGCCGCCGAAATGCTCGGCATGTGTCAGGCCGTGTTCGACACGACGCTCGATTACCTGAAGCAGCGCGTGCAGTTCAATCAGGTGCTCAGCTCGTTCCAGGCGCTGCAGCACCGCATGGCGGACCTCTATACCGAGATCGAGCTGACCCGTTCCGCCGTGGAAGCGGGCCTGCAGGCGATCGACAGCGGCTTTGCGGTGAGCGAGGCGGCGACGCTCGCCAAGGCGCGCGCGAACGACACGCTGCACCTCGTCAGCAAGGAAGGCATCCAGCTGCACGGCGGCATCGGGATGACCGACGAATACAGCGTCGGTTTCTATCTCAAGCGCGCCCGCGTTCTTGAAGCTGCATGGGGCTCCAGCAGCCACTTGCGGGACGCCTACGCCCGGATGAAGTCCTATTGACGTTACGGAATCAACCCCTCCCATGCCAAGTGTTACGCAGTTGCAACGGTTAACGTCTCTGCGTGCAAGGGTGCTTGTAATTTTGTTGCAAACGTCGCAGAACTGCGGGGCTTGGGAGTAGGCATGCCGATGACGGCGACGCGGTCTGTATCGAACGCGCGACGTCAGGGCGGAACAAGGGCGGTGGCGGCTGCAGTGGCCGCAACGCCTGCGTCTGTCTCCCATCGAAAAAAAAGAATTTACGATCGGGAGATACCCATGAAGGCCATACTCACTCGCACCATCGCGTTGGGCGCTCTTGCCGGCGGCCTCGCGTTTCCGCACGCGGCCGCACTGGCGCAGCAGCAGGATACCGACCCGCAGAGCGCGGTCAGCGATCTGGACGATCAGTTGGACGATGCCCCGGTCATCGTCGTCACCGCGCAGGGCCGTACCCAGGAACTGGCCGACGTGCCGGTTGCGGTGAACGTCGTATCTTCCGAGGAACTGCGCAACTCGGGCGCGTCCGACATCCGCGAACTCAACCAGGTGGCGCCGTCGCTGCTGGTGTCCTCCACGGGTAACGAGGCGAACGGTTCGGCACGTATCCGCGGGATCGGCACCGTGGGCGACAACCCCGGCCTCGAAAGCTCGGTCGCGGTGTTCGTCGATGGCGTGTACCGTTCGCGTTCGGGTAACGCGCTCAGCGAACTCGGCCCGATCGACCGCGTGGAAGTGCTGCGCGGCCCGCAGGGCACCCTTGGCGGCCGCAACAGTTCCGCCGGCCTCATCAACATCTACACCGCTCCGCCCGAATTCGTGTTCAGCGGCTACGGCGCGTTCTCTTACGGCAACTACGATGCGATCCGCGTCGAAGGCGGCATCAACGCGCCGCTGGGCGACACGCTCGCCGCGCGGGTCGATGGCGTCTATTTCAAGCGCGACGGTTTCTACAATGACGTGGTCAACGATGTCCGCGTGAACGACCGCGACCGCTACCTTGTCCGCGGCCAGCTGCTGTTCGAACCGTCCGAAACGATCTCGGCGCGCCTGACCGCCGACTATTCGAAGAAGGACGAAGCCTGCTGCGCGGCGACCTTCGTGCAGCCCAGCTTCGCTCCGCTGGCGCGTCTGGCTGACGATATTCCGCCGATCTCCTCGGATGCGAAGTTCGACTATCCGGGCAGCCCCACGCCTGCGCTGACCGATCCGTCGAACCCGATCATTCCCGTGCTGCTCGGCCTGGGTCAGGACCCGCGCGCGCTGAACCAGGACACCTTCAACCGCGACATCTACATCACCCCCGGCCGCAGCTACGAAGGCCAGACCGAGGATTACGGCGTTGCGCTGGAAGTGAACTGGGATTTGGGCGGCGCGCAGCTGACCTCGATCACCGGCTACCGCAAGTACGAGAACAACCAGGGTTCGGATACCGATTACACCCAGGTCGACATTCTCTATCGTGAGGCCGGCGACTTCGCGCTTGCGCGTGAATTCGACACCTTCAGCCAGGAACTGCGGCTGCAGGGCGAAGCCTTCGACGGCGTGCTCGACTGGCTGGTCGGCGGCTATTTCGCCAACGAAAAGCTGCAGACGCGCGACAACCTGCGCTTCGGCACGCAGTACGGCACGCTTGCCTCCTGCCGTCTCGTCAACGTGATCAGCCAGGCGCTGACCAATCCGGCAGCGCAGAATTGCCTGGGCGCTGGCGGCGTCGCCTTCCTGCAGGACAATCCGTTCACCCCTGCGGTCGACCCGGCCTTCGGGCCGGCCACGCCGCTGATCCTTGCCGGGATCAACAACCTGAGCTCGATCAACGATCTGGGCAGCACGGGCGAAATCTATAACCAGGAAAGCAATAACTGGGCGATCTTCACCCATAACATCATCAACATCACGGATCGGCTGAACCTGACGCTGGGCCTTCGTTACACCAACGAAACGAAGGACTTCGACGCCACCTTCGCCAACGACAATACCGTGTGCCCGACCAACCGGGCGCTGCTGGGCGGCCTGATCACCAATCCGCAGCTCGGCGCGCTGGCGCAGGGCCTCATCGCGCTGTCCTGCCAGGGCAACAGCACGAGCGAGCTGGACGGTGTTTCGGTATCCGACAGCCGGAGCGAGGATGAGTTCACCGGCACCGCGATCCTCTCGTTCAAGCCGACCGACCGTCTGCTGACCTACGCCAGCTACTCGCGCGGCTACAAGGCGGGCGGCTTCAACCTCGACCGTTCGGCTCTGTCGAACCCGGTGCTGCTCGACGTGACCAACATCAACACTGCGAACCTGCAGTTCGGTCAGGAAACGGTCGACGCCTATGAAATCGGCGCCAAGTACGATGGCGACGACTGGACGCTGAGCGTGGCGGGCTTCCGGCAGGAGTTCTCGAACTTCCAGCTGAACACCTTCAACGGCTCGGTCTTCCTGGTGCAGAACATCAATTCGTGCGGCACCTCGCTGGGCGGAGCGGATCAGGATTCCGATCCCACCAGCGGCCAGTGCTCGCCGGACGAGGTCGAGCCGGGCGTGCTTTCGCAGGGGGTGGAAGTGGAACTGGGCCTTCGCCCGGCGCGCTTCCTCAATGCCACCATGGGCTTCACCTATGCCGATACGCGGTACGAGGACGATCTGATCGGGAACGACAGCGGTGCTCCGCTCGACCCCGCGCTGCGGCTGCTGCCGGGTGACAACCTGTCCAACGCACCGGAAATCGTCACCACAGCGTCGCTCACCTACACGCCGCCGATCGGCAATACCGGGCTCAGCGGGCTGTTCTACCTGAACACGCGCATGACCGGCGATTACAACACCGGTTCCGACCTGCTCTACGGCAAGGAACAGGACGGCTACGTTCTGGTGAACGGACGCATCGGCATCCGTGGCCCGGACGAAAGCTGGGCGCTGGAACTGTGGGCGCAGAACCTGTTCAACGAAGACTACACGCAGGTCGCCTTCAACACGCCCTTCGTGGCCGAACAGCAGACCTACTCGGCCTATCTGGCCGAGCCGCGGACCTACGGCATCACGGTGCGCGCGGGCTTCTGATCCCGCCGCAAGGCCTGAAAAACAAAGCGGCGCGGGAGGGAAACCTTCCGCGCCGTTTTCTTGTCGAGAGAGAGCTTCCGGGCAGGCGCCTGCGTGCGCACTTCGCCGCGAATTACTGCACCACGTCGGCCCAGTCGGGGTGGCGCTGCGCCTGCGCCTTGAAGAACGGGCACAGCGGCACGATCCGGAAGCCTTCCGCGCGCGCATCGGCCACGACCTTTTCGGCCAGCGCCGCGCCCACGCCCTTGCCCCGCAGTGCATCCGGCACACCGGTATGATCGACGATCACCAGCGTCGGGCTCGCGCGCGAAAAGGTGAGCTCGCCGACCTCGTCGAAGCCCTCGACCTGCGCGACGTACAGCCCCTTGGTATCGTTGCCGATGCGGTTGATGGTGATCGTGGTCATGACCGCTCGCTTAACCTACTCGCCCTTGCGCGCAACCCGCGGGCGTCATCAGAACTTGCCGGCCTGATGATCCCTGATCGCCTGCATGATCTCTTCGCGCGTGTTCATCACGAACGGCCCATGCGCGACCATCGGCTCTCCGATCGGATCGGCGTGGCCGTACAGGAGCAGGCAGCCATCCTTGCTCGACACCGGAACACCATCGCCATCGCTCAGCCTGGCGAGGGTGTGTTCGGGCACCTCTCCGCCTTCGGCATCGCCTTCGATCCGCGCGGTGCCGCGCACGGTGTAAAACAGCACGTTGCGGCCCTGCGGGGCGGGCAGGGTGGCCGAACTGCCCGGCGCCATCTCCACCGTCCCCAGCATCACACCGGTCAGCGATTCGACCGGTGCATCACCGGTGCCCGATACGGCTCGCATGGTGACGCCCGGCGCCAGGTCTGCGACCGGAATCTCCGCCTCGGTCACGGGGATATAGGCGGGCTTCGTCATCTTCAGCCGCGCGGGTAGGTTGACCCAAAGCTGCAGGATTTCGAGCGGGCCGCCGTCGCGCTTGAACTCCTCCGGCGAAAGCTCGGCATGGGTCAGCCCGCTGCCCGCCGTCATCCACTGAACGCCGCCTGCTGCGACGATGCTCTCTCCACCGCCGGTATCGTGGTGGGCGAGGCTGCCTTCGAGGATGAAGGTGACGGTTTCGAATCCGCGATGCGGATGCGGGCCGAACGGCAGCCCGCGATTGGCCGGCGGATAGGTCTGCGGGCCATGGTGGTTGAGGAACAGGAACGGATCGACCTGCTGCAGCCCGGCGCCGGGCACGGGCCTGCGGGTAACAAGCGTGTCGATATCGTCGCGCGTGGCGCGGTGGAGCGAGGCGAGGCTGCGTGTCGTCATGGCTGACAGATAGGCACAGCGCCAGGCGATGCCAGCCCGACCGGGCGCAGATGCGAGCCGGCACGTGTCCGGCCGCCCGAGGGGTGATCACAAGGGGTTGAAATTCCACTGGTCGGGAAGACAGGATTCGAACCTGCGACCCCCACACCCCCAGTGTGATGCGCTACCAGGCTGCGCTACTTCCCGAGCAGTGGAAGGGGGCCTATAGGGACGGTGACAGCCGCTGGCAATGCCTGTGCGCGCGATGATGGCAAAAGGCGCTCCACAGCCGATTGCCCTTGTGTGCCAACGCTGCTAGTCGCGCGGGTCACGAAGGGCGTTGCGTCCCCCGATAATTCCTTTTCTCGGGCGCTTGCGCCTGCCGTCACGGCACTCCATTTTCACCTCCAGATTTCAACAGGCACCCGGAAACCAATGTTCGATCTCATGACCGCCGCGGCCAGTGCAGCAGATGCGCCCCCGGCATGGCTTCAGTTCCTGCCCTTCGTGGGCATGATCCTGATCTTCTGGTTCCTCATCATCCGTCCGCAGATGAAGCGGCAGAAGGATCATCAGGCAAAGATCGGTGGCCTCAAGCGGGGCGACCGCGTGGTGACTGCTGGCGGGCTGATCGGCAAGATCACCGCCGTGCGCGACGACGAGGTCGATGTGGAACTGGCGCAGGGCGTCAAGGTCAAGGCGGTCAAGAGCACCATCGGTGATGTGCTGACCCCCAAGGCCAGCAACGACTAAGCGCGAAGGACCGCAGCGAATGCTCGAATTTCCGCGCTGGCGAAAGATATGGCTGTGGGCCCTCACCCTCGTGGTGGTGGCCTGCGCAATCCCCTCGCTTTTCGCAGCCGCCGGCTGGTCCTATCCCGAGGAACTGCCAGAGCCGACCGTGAACCTGGGGCTCGACCTTGCCGGTGGGAGCCACATCCTGCTGGAAGCCGAACCCGCGCAGGTTGCCGCCCAGCGGCTGGAGAACATGGAAGAAAGCGTGCGCACCGTACTGCGCGACGCGGAGCCGGAAATCCGCATCGGCGACGTGTCGACCGCGGACGGACGTCTCTCGTTCATGCTCGACGATGCGGGGGAAATCGACCGGACGCGCGAACTGCTCACGCCCCTGATGAACGGCGAAGGTCTGACCCGCGAGTGGGAACTGACCGTGGTCGATACCAGCCGCGTGGTCCTCACTCCCTCCCAGCAGGCGATCGACAACGCCGTCACGCAGGCGATGGACAGCGCGACCGACGTCGTGCGCCGCCGGATCGACGAGCTGGGCACGCGCGAGCCGACCATCATCCGTCAGGGCGACACCCGCATCGTGGTGCAGGTGCCGGGCCTGCAGGACCCGGAACAGCTCAAGGAACTGCTCGGCCAGACTGCCCGGCTCGAATTCAAGCTGGTCGATCGCGACGCGCTGCCCAGCGACGTTGCACAGGGCATCGCCCCTCCGGGCAGCGAGATTTTTCCTTATGCAGCCGGTTCCAACTTCGAAGGACAGAACATCGCGGTGCGCCGGCTGGGCGGCATCCAGGGCGACAACCTGACCGGCGCGCAGGCGAGCGTGGACCCGCAGACGAATGAAAACGTCGTCAACATCCAGTTCGACCAGCAGGGCGGCCAGCGCTTCGCGCAGCTGACGACGCAGAACGTGGGCTATCCCTTCGCGATCATCCTCGATGGCGAAGTGCTTTCCGCACCCAATATCAACGAACCGATCCGCGGCGGCTCCGCGCAGATCGCCGGCAGTTTCACGGCGGACAGCGCCAACGCGCTTGCCATCTCGCTGCGTTCGGGCGCCCTGCCGGTGGACCTCGCGATTGTCGAGGAACGGACCGTTGGCCCGGATCTCGGCGCGGATTCGATCCGCGCCGGCCTGATCGCCATGGGCATCGGTTCGCTGCTGGTCATCTTCCTGATGATCGTCACCTACGGGCGCTTCGGCATCTACGCCACGATCGCGCTGGGCATCAACGTGTGCATGATCCTGGGCATCATGGCCGCGCTCAACACCACGCTGACGCTGCCGGGCATCGCGGGCTTCGTGCTGACCATCGGCGCAGCGGTGGATGCCAACGTGCTCATCAACGAACGCATCCGTGAAGAGCGAAAGCGTGGACGGCGCGTGGTGACGGCTGTCGAAAACGGTTACCGCGAGGCCAGCCGCGCGATCTACGACGCCAACGTGACCAACTTCATCGCCGGTGTGCTGCTGTTCCTGTTCGGCTCGGGCCCGATCCGCGGCTTCGCGGTCGTCCTGATCATCGGCCTGTTCACCAGTGTCTTCACCGCCGTGATGCTTACCCGCATGTGGGTTGCCGGCTGGCTGAAGGCCAAGCGCCCGCGCGACATCAACATCTGACGGGGCCGGGAAACTCATGAAACTGCTCAAGCTCGTCCCCGACGATACCAACATCAAGTTCCTGAAGTGGCGCATGCCGTTCTACGTCGTCAGCATCGCGCTGATGATCGCGAGCTGGGCGGCGGTGTTCACCATGGGGCTGAACTACGGCGTCGACTTTGCCGGCGGCCAGGAAATCCGCGCGACCTTCACGCAGATGGAGGAAGCCCCGATTGGCGATATCCGCGAAACGGTCGGCTCCCTGCCCGATACGGGCGACCCGATCGTGCAGCGCTTCGGCGCCGCGAACGAGGTTTCGATCCGCGTGAAGCTGCCGCCCGAGGCGGAAGGCGACAAGGAATTCTCCGACCGCCTGACGCGCGAGATCACCGATGCGCTCGATGCGGAATACGACAACATCCGTATCGACGGGGTGGACAGCGTTTCGGGCAAGGTCTCGGGCGAGTTCCGCACCGCCGCGCTGTGGGCCCTGCTGGCCGCGATGGGGGCCATCGCGATCTATATCTGGGTGCGCTTCGAATGGCAGTTCGGCGTGGGCGCACTGTTCGCGCTGGTCCATGACGTGTCGCTGACGATGGGCTTCTTCGCGCTGACGCAGCTGGAATTCAGCCTGCAGATCATCGCCGCGATCCTGGCCATCATCGGCTATTCGCTGAACGACACCATCGTCGTGTACGACCGTATCCGCGAGAATCTGAAGAAATTCCGCAAGATGCCGGTGCCCGAACTGCTCGATCTGTCGGTCAACGAAACGCTGGCGCGCACGGTGATGACCTCGCTTACGCTGCTGGTGGCGCTGATCCCGCTGCTGCTGTTCGGCCCGGCAAGCCTGTGGGGCATGGTCGCCGCGATCACGCTGGGCATTTTCGTGGGGACCTACAGCTCGATCTACATGGCCGCGCCGATCCTGATCTGGCTGGGCGTGACCAGCACCAGCTTCGTGCCGCAGGATAACAAGGCGGACGAGCAGGAAAAGGTCGCACGCGGCGAAGCGTGACGCCATGGGCGAGGGCGCTCAGCCCCCTTGCGCGATGATCTGCGAATAGATCCGGTCGAGCGCTGTGGCATGTTCGGCCCAGCCGAATGCGTCCACCACCTGCGCGGTCTCCCTGGGGTCGCGCGGGTGATCGAGGATGGTGGCCACGCCTCTGGCGATCTCTCCGGGCTCTCGCGCCACGATGATTCCCGCCGCGGGCCCGCGCACCAGTTCGCGCGCGCCGCCGACATCTCCGATCACCACAGGCGTGCCGCAGGCGAGCGCTTCGACCCAGGCATTGGCCAGCCCTTCGCTGGCTGAGGGCAATACCATCGCATTGCTGGCCGAGAGGACCAGCGGCAGCAGATCGTGATCGAGCAGCCCGAGGAAATGCACCCGCTGCGCAATCCCCAGGCTCCCCGCCAGCGCCTTCAGCCTGGCCTTGTCTGGCCCGTCGCCCACCAGCAGCAATCGCGTTTCAGGATAATCGCGCGAAAGCTCTGCCAGAGCGCGCAGCACCAGATCCTGCCCCTTGCGCTCTATCAGCGCGCCGACGGTGGCGAGGATCGGTTCCTTCTCGCTCAGCGGGAGGGACAGGCGATCCCCCAGCATGCGGCGCAGGCCTGCGTTCTGGAGCGGGCGGAAGCGGTCCCGGTCAAGCCCGGTGTAATGCACCGCGATCTTCGTGCGATCCATGCCCAGCGCCGCCATGTCGCCCGCCAGCGCCTCGCTGACGGCAAGCACGCGCGCCGCCTGCCTCGATGCACTCAGCATCTTCCTGCGCGCAAAGCCCTTCGCCCCCCAATAGTGGATGTCCGCCCCGCGCGCCTTTATCGCCAGCGGCAGGCCGAGCGCGCGCGCAATCGCGGCAGCGGCAGGCCCGTCGGGATAGAAAAACTGCGCATCGACCATGTCGAACGGCTGCTGTGCGTGAAGGTGCCGGGCAAGTGGCAGCACGGCGCGCTCTATCATCCGGGGGTTCAGCCGCCCGCCGATCTTCGGGATCAGGGTGAAATGCGGACGGTGTATCGATACGCCGGCGCGTCGCTCGTCCACCGCTGCATCCGCAAGCGCGCGATATTCGCCCACCTGGACCGGAGGCAGGCCGACCGGATTGATCGCCGTTACCTCCCAGTCGGGCCGGGCCGCCAGCGCTTCGAGCGAACTCGACACGAAGGTGCCGAAGCGCGGGCGCGCCGCGTTGGGATACAGCGTGGAGATCGAGAGAAGACGTTTCATGATGCTATAACCGCCTCACGAGGCTCTCGGCCACGGCGAGCCATGCGGGGTCCTCCACAATTACCTGTTTGCGCCCCGGTTCCGGGGGCAGCAGCGCGAGCCGCCCCGGTTCGCTGTCGACCAGCCGTCCGAAGGCGAAGCGTCCGGCGCGACGCGGCACAAGACAATCGCGGTTGAGCGCGCGCTGCGCTTCCTCGGGCCGGATTTGCCGGAGCCATATCTGGTCTCCCGCCAGGTAGGGCCCGGTGCTGGCCCCGACCGAGACGACCATGCGCGTTTCCGCAGACGCAACATCGGATGGCTGAAAGGCTTCGCGCGGCTTGTCGAGGGCCTGCGGCCCGTCGCGGTCCAGAGTGGCCACAATTGCGACGCTGCGCCCGTTTTCCGAGCGGACGAGCGTTTCGGGATCGACGCCCAGCGCCGCGCCGATGCGCTCCATCCATTTGAGCGAGAGGTTGCGGGTGCCGGTCTCCAGCCGTCCGATGGTCTGTGCAGTCGTCGGCGGGTCGCATGCTTCGGCCAGATCGGCGAGCGTCCAGCCCTTCTGGCGGCGGATGTCGCGGATGCGGCTGATCATGGTCAAGGCCCTCTTTCACCGTATTGGTAAAATGCCTTTCCTACAGACAGGTTGATTTGGCAAGCGAGGCAGGCGCAGCAAAAGGGATATATCACCATGAAACGCGAGCTTGCCGAACGCGAACTGACCAGCGAGGGGCCACGCAGAGGGGCGGATGGGGGGCGCACGCGGCGCCGCTCCGTCACCGTCAATCTCGCGGAAAGCCCGCTCAGCTGGCTGCATGCGCGCGGCCACCTGTCCGACCGGCTGTTCGATGCGGGCGAGAGGTTGCGCGCCGATTACGAGCGTGCGCAGCTCAGCCCGTCGATCACGATGCGGTGGGACCCGGTGCGGATCAAGGGCGGGCCCGATGCAGGCCTTTCTCCGACCGAGCGACAGGTGGCCGCGAAGGAGCGGTTCGACGGCGCGCTGGCGGCGGCGGGTAGCGGATTGTCCGACGTGCTGTGGCGGGTGGTGTGCGCCTGCGAGAGCTTGCCCGATGCCGAGCGCGCGCTGCACTGGCCCGCGCGCTCGGGCAAGCTGGTGCTTAAGCTGGCGCTGGAAAGGGTGGCGGATTTCTATCGGGTGAGCTGAGGGCGGATTTCTCCCCCTGGACACTGTGTCAGGTGTGTCAGGGGGATCGCCTCTGCCGGCGGGCCGTTGTCCGGAAGAGCCCCCGAACACGAAGGAAACCGAAGCCATGAAGCTCTACTACTCGCCCGGCGCCTGCAGCCTCGCCAGCCACATCGCGCTGATCGACGGTGGTGCGCAGTTCGACACTGTGAAGGTCGATCTTGCGAAGCACGAGACCGAGGACGGGACGGATTTCTACCAGATCAGCCCGCGCGGCTACGTCCCCGCGATCGAGACGGACGGCTATGGCCTGCTGACCGAGAATCCGGCGGTTCTTCCCTACATTGCGAACCGTACGGGCGCGCTGCCCAAAGGCGAAGGCCTCTATCGGCTGCTGGAATGGATCGGCTTCATCGGCACCGAGATACACAAGGCCTATGCTCCGCTGTTCGGCGGTGCCGGGGGCGATGCCAAGGAGCAGGCGAAGGCGACAGTGGCGAAGAAGTATGAGCTCACCGAAACGCTGATGGAGGGTAACGCCTGGCTGGTCGGTACCGGGCCGAGCGTCGCGGACAACTACCTGTTCGTCACGCTGCTGTGGGCCGACAAGTTCGGGATCGACCTGCCGCAGTCGCTGAAGGACTACCGCGACCGCAACAAGCAGCGCGACAGCGTGCAGCAGGCGATGAAGGCCGAAGGGCTGGGCTAGGCGAGAGCTTCGGCCACGCGCTGGCGGAGTTCCGGCACAACCTCGGCTTCGAACCACGGGTGCTTGCGCATGAACAGCGTGGAGCGCCACGCGGGATGGGGCAGGGGGATGGTATCGCCGAAGCTGCGCCAGTGCTCGACGCGGCGGGCCATGGTCCAGCTCCTGGTTTCGGGCAGGAAGGCCTTCTGGGCGTGCATGCCGACCAGCAGCGTCAGCCTGTCCTCGGGCAGCGTGGCCAGCACCCGGTCATGCCACAGGGGTGCACATTCGGGGCGGGGCGGCTTGTCCCCGCCACTCGCCTTGCCGGGGTAGCAGAAGCCCATCGGGACGAGCGCGACCAGCGCAGGATCGTACATCTGCTCGCGGCTCAGTCCCGTCCACTCGCGCAGCCGGTCTCCGCTGGCATCGTCCCAGCCGATACCGCTGGCGTGGACCTTGGAGCCGGGAGCCTGCCCGATGATGAGGATGCGCGAAGTGGCGGAGAACTGCACGACCGGGCGCGGCGTGAAGCCGAGCGCTGTCTCGCACACCCGGCACGCCGCGATCTCCCTGCGTAGCGGATCGACGCTCAACCCTCGACCCGCTCGGCCAGCGCGAGCCAGCGCTCCTCCGCCGCGTCCTTCTCCTCGCGAGCGTTCTCGACACCCTTGGAAATGGTGGCGAAACGCTGCGGGTCCTTGGAATACAGCTCCGGGTCGGAGAGGATCTCCTCACCGCGCGCGATGGCCAGTTCCAGTTCCTCGATTCGCGCGGGCAGCGTGTCGTAATCGCGCTGGTCCTTAAAGCTGAGCTTGTCCGCGCGCGGCGGCGGGGGAGGGGGAGGCGGCGTTGGGGTGGCCTTGGCTGTCTTGGACTTGCCCACGATGGGCGTGCGACGCTTGGCCACCCAGTCCTCGTACCCGCCTGCGACCACATCGACCTTGCCCGAACCGTCGAGACCCAGCGTGACGGTAACCGTCCGGTCGAGGAAGTCGCGGTCGTGGCTGACGATCAGCACGGTGCCCTCGTAGTCGGCGATCACCTCTTGCAGGAGGTCGAGCGTTTCGAGGTCGAGATCGTTGGTCGGCTCATCGAGCACGAGGAGATTGGAGGCCCGCGCGAACTCGCGGGCCAAGAGGAGCCGCGAACGCTCGCCGCCCGACAGGATGTCGACCTTGGTGTCGACGATGCCCGGATCGAACAGGAACTCCTTGAGGTAGCCCTGCACATGCTTGCGATTGCCCCGCACGTCGATCCAGTCGCCCCCTTCGGCAAGTACCTGGCGCACGGTCTTGCCCTGGCCCAGCAGGCTGCGCTGCTGGTCGATCATCACGCCGGTCAGCGTCTTGGCGATGTCGATGGTGCCAGTATCGGGTTCGATCTCGCCGGTGAGCATCTTGAGCAGGGTCGTCTTGCCCGCGCCGTTGGCGCCGACGATCCCGATCCGGTCGCCGCGCTGGATGCGAAGGGAGAAGTCGCGGATGATCGTGCGTTCGTCGCCTTCGGGGGTGGGGTAGGACTTGCTGATGCTGTCCGCCACGATCACGGACTTGCTCTTGAAATCCTCTTCGGTGGCGAGCTTCAGCTTCGCCGTGCCGCCGGTGTCGATCATGGAGGCGCGCTGCGCGCGCATCTGCCACAGCTTCTCAAGCCGCCCCTGGTTGCGCTTGCGCCGCGCGGTGACCCCGCGCTCCAGCCAGTGCGCTTCCAGCTTCAGTTTCGCGTCGAGCTTCTCCGCCGCGCGCGCCTCCTCGGCATAGACCTGTTCCTCCCACGCCTCGTACCCGCCGAAGCCCACTTCCTTGCGGCGCATCGTGCCCCGGTCGAGCCACAGGGTGGCGCGGGTCAGGCGCTTGAGGAAGGTACGGTCATGGCTGATGACGATGAAGGCGCCGGTGTAGCGGTCGAGCCAGCTCTCCAGCCAGTCGATCGCCGCGAGATCGAGGTGGTTGGTCGGTTCGTCCATCAGCAGCAGGTCCGGGTCCTGCGCCAACGCGCGGGCGATGGCAGCGCGGCGCTTCTCGCCCCCGCTGGCGCCCTTGGCCTCGCGGCTCATGTCGATGCCAAGCTGACCGGCGATGGCTTCCACCTCGTGCTCGGCGGGCGGATTCTCGCCGCCGAGTGCGAAATCCATCAGGGTATTGCAGGCGGACACGTCGGGGTCCTGCTCAAGCACCACGATCCGCGTGCCCGGTTTCACCTTGCGCTGCCCCTGGTCCGCTTCCAGCTTGCCCTCGATCAGCCGGAACAGCGTGGTCTTGCCCGCGCCGTTGCGGCCGATCAGCGCCAGCCGGTCGCGCGGGCCCACATGCAGGTCGATATTGTCCTGGTTCGGGCCGCCGAACAGCCAGCGTCCGCCCTGCTGCAGGCCGAGGTTTTCCCAGGAAAGAATTGGAGGCTGAGCCATTGTTGCGGCGAGTTAAGGCGCACAAGCCTATCTCACAAGCCTTCCGCAGGCTCGATCTTGCGGGTAACAACTGGAATAACAGCTTTCCCTGGAGAAACGCCCATGATCCGCACCGCCATCGTTCCGACCGCCATTGCGCTGGCCGCACTCGCCACCGCTCCTGCCACCGCCGCCGACATTCAGGTGCAGGCCACCGGGCCGGTGATCGAACTGGTCGTGAACGAGCAGGTGGAGGTGGAGCCGGACACGGTCACGATCAGCGCGGGCGTCACCACACAGGCCATGACTGCATCCGACGCGCTGCGGCAGAATTCCACCCAGATGCAGAGCGTGATCGACCGGCTGCGCTCGCTCGGCATTCCCGAGCGTGACATCCAGACCACGCGGATCAATCTGAACGCGCGGTTCGATTACGATCAGCAGACCCGCGACCAGGTGTTCCGCGGTTACGAGGCTTCCAATCAGGTCAGCGTGAAGCTGCGCGATACGGAAGAAGTCGGCAACGTGCTCGATGCGCTGGTGCAGGCGGGCGCGAACAACATCAACGGGCCCCGCTTCTCGGTCTCCGACGATACGCAGCCCAAGGCCGAAGCGCGGCGCCGGGCGCTGGAACGCGCACGGAGCATGGCGATGGATTACGCGCGGGTTGCGGGTTATTCGAACGTGCGTGTGCTCAAGATCGCCGAAAGCGTGCAGGGCAACGCGCGCGAATATGCGGCCGATGCCATCATGGTGACGGCGCAGCGCAGTGCCGGCGCCCCGCCGGTCCAGCCGGGCATGGTGGAAACCGGGGTGACCGTTTCCGTTACGTACGAAGCGGTCAATTAAGGCGGGCATTCATCAAATGAGGCTGAAAGCTGAACGATTGGTGCAGGGCAACATTCAGAACCTATTCAACGCTCTGGGTGCAATACTGCGCTTGTCATGAAAGCTGTCCTTGCCTCCCTGCTTCTCGGCTGCGCGCTTGTCGCCGCCCCCGCTCCCGCCATGGCGCAGAGCAATTCGGCGCAGGAGGCGGCCCGGCGCGATCTGGGCGAGGGCCGCGTCCTCGAACTGCGCCAGCTCGAAGCGATCGGCGCGCGTGCGCTGGGCGTGCCGCGCTGCGGCGGCCGGCGCACGGGCGGCGATTGCTACGAGTATCTGGGGCCCAGTTACGACGCGCAGGCGAAGGCCTATCGCCTGATCTACGTGCGTGGGCAGAGCGTGATCCATGTCTATGTCGACGCGCGAACGGGCCGTGTGATGCGGGTCGCCCGCTAGAGATCGGCGGGAATCTCGGGCTATGTTGTTGACGATGATGCGCCATTCGCTTCAAGGAGCGGCCTTGTTGATGATACTTGCGAAGTGACAAGGACCAGCCGCCGATGCGCATCCTGATCGTAGAAGACGAGCCTACCCTGGGCCAGCAGCTCAAATCGACGCTGGAACAGAACGGCTATGCCGTGGACCTGTCGACCGACGGGGAGGACGGTCACTATCTGGGCTCGAGCGAGAATTACGACGCCGTGATCCTCGACCTCGGCCTGCCGGAAATCGACGGGCTGACGGTGCTGGGCATGTGGCGCAAGGAAGGCCGCACCTTCCCGGTGCTGGTGCTGACCGCGCGCGACAGCTGGTCGGACAAGGTCGCCGGGCTGGACGCGGGCGCGGACGATTATCTCGCCAAGCCCTTCCAGACCGAGGAACTGATCGCCCGCCTGCGTGCGCTGATCCGTCGTGCGAGCGGCAATACCTCGTCCGAACTGACCGCCGGCGATGTGCGGCTGGACACGCGCTCTGGCCGCGTTACGCGCGGGGGCGATCCGGTGAAGCTGACCGCGCAGGAATACAAGCTGCTGAGCTACCTGATGCACCACAAGGGCAAGGTGGTCAGCCGCACCGAACTGATCGAGCATATCTACGATCAGGATTTCGACCGCGATTCCAACACGATCGAGGTTTTCGTCACCCGCATCCGCAAGAAGCTGGGTGCGGAAGTCATCACAACGATCCGTGGCCTTGGTTACAGCCTCGACGACCCCGCCGACGCCCCCCGGGCCTAAGTCCGCGACCGACGCACCCCGCGATGCGGGGGCCGTCGGCGCGAACCGCACGGGCAGGCGCGATCCGCGTGCGCCCGACCGGGTGGCGGGGGAAGTGCATGACGAGCGCCCGCGCGATTTCGTCGCCCCGCATACCGGCAGCCTGACATGGCGGATGATCGCCATTTCGGCGGTTTGGATCATGGTGCTGCTGCTGGGTGGCGGGCTGACGCTGGACCGCACGCTGACCAATCTGGTCGAGCAGAATTTCGACACGCAGCTCAACAACAACCTCACCGCCCTGATCGCGTCGGCCGAGATCCAGGAGGGAAATCAGGTCTGGTTGATCCGTCCGATGGGCGACCAGCGTTTCCTCGAGCCCAATTCCGGCCTCTACTACCAGATCAGCCCCGCGGGCGAGACGGTCAGCCTGGAGAACGAGACGGTTCTTCCCTCGCGCTCGCTGTGGGACCAGACGCTGCAGCTGCGCCGGTCCGACCGGACCGACGTGCTCAATTACGACAGCGCGCAGTTCGACGGCAGCCCGCTCCGCATTGCGCAGCGCGATGCCACCTTGCCGGGCAGCGATACCTTGTGGACCTTCGCGGTCGCGCAGTCGCGGGACGAGATCGACGAACAGATCGACCGTATCCAGCGCATCCTCGTCATCAGCTTCGTCATCCTGGGGCTGGGCCTGATGGTGCTGGTGCTGTTGCAAAGCTATGTCGGCCTGCGCCCGCTGCGGCGCATCCAGGGCGCGATCCAGCATATCCGCACCTCCGGTTCCAACCGCGTGACCGATCCGCTGCCGCTGGAAGTCCAGCCGCTGGTGCAGGAGCTCAACATGCTGCTGGAACATTCCGAGCGGCAGGCCGAGGAGGCGCGCACGCATGCGGGCAACCTCGCGCATGCGCTCAAGACGCCGCTTACGGTGGTCAACAACGCCGCCACTGCGCATGCGCCCGATCTGGCGGATACGGTGATCCGCGAGGCGCGCACGATGCGCCGCCATGTGGACCATCATCTTGCCCGCGCGCGTGCCGTTGGCCGCCGCGCGGTAGGCCACGCGCAGACGCCGGTGCGGGAAAGCGCGGAAGCCGTGCGGCGTGCGGTGGAGCGGCTCTATCCCGACGTGCGCTTCGATATCGACGGATCGAGCGATGCCAAGGTCGCCATCGAGCGACAGGATCTGGACGAGATCGTCGGCAACCTGATCGAGAACGCGGCCAAGTACGGCGGCGGCAGTGTCTTCGTGACCATCGATGCAGAGCCGGACAATCGGCGCTGCGTGATCTGGGTGGAAGACGACGGCATGGGCATTCCCGAGGAAAAGCGGGTCGAGATCTTCGATCGCGGCGCGCGGCTGGATACGGGCAAGCCGGGCACGGGGCTGGGGCTGGCCATCGTGCGCGACGTGGCGGAAATCTACAACGGGTCGGTCGATCTTGCCGAGAGCGAGGATCTGGGCGGTCTTCTGGTCCGTCTCTCGCTGCCCCGGGCCTGATCGCCACCGTGTCCGCTGTGTCTGTGCCGTGGGTTGCAACGCGCGATGTCCCTTATGCGCTTGAAATGATCGCGTCGCTTGGCCATTGGATGGCGCAATGACCGCCGAGATCGTCCCAATCAGCCGAGCCTCCGGCGCGCCCAATGCCTCCATCGACGCGATGCTTTCGCTCACGGCGCCGGGCATGAATGCCGTGAACACCGTCATCCTCGACCGGATGCAGAGCGAAATTCCGCTCATCCCGAGCCTGGCGGGGCACCTGATTTCGGGCGGGGGCAAGCGCCTGCGCCCGATGCTGACGCTCGCCGGGGCGGAGCTGGTGGGGTATCAGGGCACGCGCCATCACAAGCTGGCCGCCGCCGTGGAGTTCATCCACACCGCCACGCTGCTGCATGACGATGTGGTGGACGGCAGCGAGATGCGCCGGGGGAAGGCCGCCGCGAACATCATCTTCGGCAATCCGGCGACCGTGCTGGTCGGCGATTTTCTCTTCAGCCGCGCATTCGAACTGATGACCGAGGATGGCAGCCTGCGGGTGCTGAAGATCCTCTCTTCCGCCAGCGCGATCATTGCCGAAGGCGAGGTCGCGCAGCTGACCGCGCAGCGCAAGATCGCCACCAGCGAAGAGCGGTATCTGGACATTATCGGCTCCAAGACCGCGGCGCTGTTCGCTGCCGCCAGCCGCATATCCGCCGTGGTCGCCGAGTGCAGCGACGCGGAGGAGCAGGCGCTGGACGATTATGGCCGCAACCTGGGGATAGCGTTCCAGCTGGTCGACGACGCGCTGGACTACTCGTCCGACGCGGCGGCGATGGGCAAGGACCGGGGCGACGATTTCCGCGAGGGCAAGATGACCCTGCCCGTCATCCTCGCCTACGCGCGCGGCGACGCGGAAGAGCGCAAGTTCTGGGAAAGCGCCATCGCGGGCTTCAAGACCTCCGACGAGGACCTGGCCCATGCGGTGTCACTGGTGGAACGCCACGACTGCGTAGAGGCAACCCGCGAGCGCGCACGACACTTCGCGCAGCGGGCGGCGGATGCTCTGTCGATCTTCCCCGATGGCAAGGCCCGCGAAGCGATGGTCGCCGCCGCGCACTTCGCGGTGGCGCGGGGGCATTGATCTCAAGCGGTGCAGATTCGGCGCCAAGACATATGGTTGAAAACCAAAAGCAATTAGCTCGAAAAGCTAGAGGCGTTATCTGATACCTTTGCTAGCACCCGCATGGGATCCGATCGCGACGCTTGTGGCATTTGCATGAGCATGGGAGCCGATAGCGGTCCCGCCCTCCAATCGTATGTTTCCCGTCGGGTCCCCCGTGCGAACTACCGTGTTGTGAGACCCATTAGCCAAGGGGCCAGGTTCAGCATTCACGAACGTATTGTGTGAGGGATTATCAACCACTTCATCTCCTCCTAAATTGCTCCGGATCGTTTCTGCGGAGGGCAAAGTTCTCGACCAAACTATCGAAACCAAAGCCATCGCACCCAGTGAGACAAAACATGCAAGCCATAGGGGTTGTTGAGCGATCCAAACCAAAGTGCCCATGAGGCTGCCTCCAGCAAGGCTGGCAAGCCACTGCGCAAGGCTAATATGACCGGCCAACGACCATAACCTTCGGAAGAATGCGAGAACATGATCCATCCCGCAGGACTATCATAACTTGCGCGATATGAGAACAGACAGGGATCAAATTCCGTCGAAAACTCGCCATGTAAAAAATGTTCGACATCTCCTTCTGAACCTCCTATGTAGAAAATGTTCTACACAACGGAGGAGTTTCGCAGCATGTCGTTCAGGGAAAAATCCGCATGGGTCATGGGAGCGATCATGCTCGCCACTGGGCTCTGGTATGCACAACTCGTGATGGCCGCGCCGCAGGCTCCCGTTATCGGCCCGCTGATCCCCTATGTGCTCGCGGTGATCGTGCTTTCCATCGTTGCGCAGGTGATCCTCGCGATTGCTTCGCCCAAAGAAGCCGATTCACCCGCCGACGAGCGGGAGCGTGCCGCGATCGACCGGGCGGGCCACTTCTCGGGCCTGGTGCTCGGCTTCGGGGTCATCACCGCGATTATCATGCATATCGGCGGGTGGAGCGCAGCGCTGCTGGTCCATGCGATCGTCGGCGCGCTGATCGTGTCGACCATCGCGGAATACGCGCTCCAGATATTCTACTTCCGCCGCGCTATCCGATGAGCAAGCGCCCGCCGATCACCAACCGCGTGCGCGAATTGCGCGAAGAGCATGAAAAGATGAGCCAGGCCGCGCTGGGCGAGGCGGTGGGGGGGACGCGCCACACAATCATTGCGATCGAGCAGGGGCGCTACTCCCCCAGCCTCGAAACCGCCTTCCGCATCGCGCGCCTGTTCGGCGTGGGGGTGGAGGACGTGTTCGGCTGGGAGGGGGAGTGACCCCCAAGGCGCAATCGTCGCCGCTGCCTTCGCAGGGGTGATGGACTGGGTTAGAGGCGAGGGAATGCCCGACGATTCCAGCCTCCCCATCCACGCAGTCCTGCCGCAGCTCAAGGCTGCGCTCGCCGCCGCGCCCAACGCGGTGCTGGTCGCGCCGCCGGGCGCGGGCAAGACCACCGCTGTCGCGCCCGCGCTGCTGGAGGAGGGCTGGTGCACGGGCGAGATCCTGCTGCTCTCGCCCCGCCGGGTCGCCGCGCGCGCCGCGGCGGAGAGGATGGCCGCGATGCTGGGCGAGAAGCCGGGCGAAACGGTCGGCTACCTGACGCGGCTCGATTCCAAACGATCCGCTCGGACCCGCATCACCGTGCTGACAGAGGCGATCTTCGTGAACCGGATCGTGGCCGATCCCGAGCTTTCCGGCGTATCCGCCGTGCTGTTCGACGAAGCGCACGAACGCCATCTGGACAGCGATTTCGGGCTTGCGCTCGCGCTGGAAACGCAGGCCGTACTGCGTGAGGACCTGCGCCTGCTGGTCATGTCTGCCACTCTGGATGGGGAGCGGTTCGCATCGCTGATGGATCGGTGCGCCGTGATCGAAAGCGAGGGACGCAGCCATCCGCTTCGCATCGCGTGGCTTGGGTCGAGCGGTGTGGACCGGTTCGAGGATTCCATGGCCGATGCGGTGGCGCGGGCATGGCGGGACGAGGAGGGCGATATACTCGCCTTCCTGCCCGGGGTGCGCGAGATCGAGCGGGTGCGCGAAAGGCTGGAGCCGCGGCTGCGGGAGGCGGTGATCCTGCCGCTGCATGGACAGGTCGATCCGGCAGCGCAGCGCGCGGCGATCCGCCGCGATCCGCAAGGGCGCCGCCGCATCGTGCTTGCGACCGCAATTGCCGAAACCTCGCTGACTTTGGACGGTGTTACCGTGGTGGTCGATGGCGGCCTTTCCCGCCGGGCGGAGTACGACCGCGCGGCGGGCGGCAACCGGCTGGTGACCGTGCAGGCGTCGCAGGCCTCGGCCACGCAGAGGGCAGGGCGCGCGGCCCGGCAGGCTCCCGGTGTCGCCTATCGCCTCTGGGCCGAGGCTGCGCATGCCGGGCGCCCCGCTTTCGAGCCGCCGGAGATTGCGACCAGCGACCTTGCACCGCTGGTGCTGACGCTGGCCAGGTGGGGCGAGAGCGAGCCTGCGAACCTGCGCTGGCTCGATCCGCCGCCCGCCGCTTCGCTTGCCACCGCGCGTGAGGAGCTGCGGGCGCTGGGCGCGCTGGATGCGGAAGGTCGGATCACCCCGCAGGGCGAGGCGATGGCGCAACTGCCGCTCGATCCTGCAGGTGCGGCCATGGTGCTGTTCGGCGCGCGCCATGGCTCGGCCCAGCGTGCAGCGCAGGCGGTTCTGCTGCTGCAGGAGCGCGGTTTGGGCGGTCGCGGCGAGGACCTGGAAGCCCGGCTGTCTCGCTGGAGGGGCGATCGGGGCCCGCGCGCAGAGGCGAGCCGGAAACTGGCGGCACGGTGGGCGAAGGCAGCCGAGAAGCTGGCCGTGTCCGACGACGAACAGTCGGATCTGCCGCTCGCCGTGATCCTCGCCGCAGGCCGCCCGGGCTTCGTGGCGAAGCGGCGCGATGCATCGGGCGAGGACTGGCTGGCGGCCAACGGGCGTGGCTATCGGCTCGATCCTGCTTCGCCGGTCGCCCGGGCGGAATACTGCGTGATCGGCGATGCGCAGGGCAGCGTGCAGGGCGCGCGGATTACCGCCGCCGCTTCGCTCGCCGAAGCGGATCTGCGGCAATGGTTTGGCGAGCGGATCGAACTCCATCGTACCTTGCGCTGGGTGGGCCAGCGCGTCGAGGCGCGGCGCGAAGAGCGGCTGGGGGCGCTGGTGCTATCCAAAGGGTCCGACGCAGAGCCGGACATTGATGCCGTGCAGGCCCTGCTTGTGGACAAGGCTCTGGACAAGCTGCGGAGCGATCCGGGAGAAATCGTGCCGCCGGAGTTACTCGCCCGTGCCCGTTTCGCAGGTGTTCAAGGCCTCTCTCCCGAATCCTTGCGGCAGAGCGCCGACCTGTGGCTCGCGCCGCTTCTGGCGGGGCGCCGCGATCTCGCCGTCGGCAAGGGCAAGCTGGTCGAGGCGGTGCTCGGCATGCTCGACTGGGAAGAGCGCCAGCGGCTGGACAAGGCCGCGCCGGGCGAATTCACCAGCCCGGCGGGTACGCGCCACCCCATCGACTATACCGGACAGGACGCCCCCGCCGTGGAGGTGCGCGTGCAGGCGCTGTTCGGGCTGGACGAGCACCCGATGGTCGGCCGTACGCCCCTGCTCCTGAAGCTGACCAGCCCCGCCGGACGCCCGGTGCAGGCCACGCGCGATCTGCCCGCTTTCTGGCGCGGCAGCTGGGCTGATGTTCGCAAGGACATGAAGGGCCGCTATCCCAAGCATCGCTGGCCGGAAGAGCCGTGGACCGAAGCGCCGAGCCTCAAGACCAAGAATGCCTTTTCAAGGAGCGGAGGCTGAATTAGAGCACTGCGCATGGCAGCCAGAATCTACCAGCGACCCAAGAGCGCAATGCAGAGCGGCAAGGCGCGAATCGACGAGTGGGTGCTCGAGTTCGAGCAATCCGAGGCGCGGCGCGCCGATCCGCTGATGGGCTGGACCGGCTCGGGCGATACGCAGGTGCAGGTGCAGCTGACCTTCCCGAGCAAGGACGAAGCGAAGGCCTATGCCGAGAAATACGGCATCCCCGCGCGCGTTCACGCGACTCCGCCCAAGAAGCTGAAGCTGCAGGCCTACGCCGACAATTTCCGGTGAAGGGCGTGCGCGCCGCGTTTCTTGCCGCGCTGCTATGCGCGGGCGGATGCGTTGCGCAACCGAGCGATCCTTCGTCCCCGCCGATCGAGCGCGCTGGCATCTCCGTTGGTTCCATCGAACGGGCGCGTGCGCAACTGGTCGATATCGAGAAGCGGAGCGGGGGCCGGCTGGGCGTTGCGCTGATCGATCCTGCCGGCGAGGTCCTGCTCTCGCATCGGGGTGAAGAGCGTTTTGCCATGTGCTCCACCTTCAAGACGTTGCTGGCGGGCATGGTCCTGTCGGGCGAGACCGGGCTGGAGCAAGAGGATCGGCTCACCATCGATCCCGCCGAGGTAGAGGGGCATGCGCCCTTTACCCGTTCCCGCTTCGAGGAAGGCTGGATGACGGTCGGCGATGCGGCGCAAAACATCGTAACCGTGAGCGACAACGGCGCGGCCAACCTGCTGCTCGACGAAGTGGGCGGGCCGCGCGGGCTGACCGAATGGATTCGCGCGCTTGGCGACGATGTGACCCGGCTCGACCGGCGCGAGCTGGCGTTGAACGAAAATGCCGCCGACGACCCGCGCGACACGACCAGCCCGCTGGCTTTCGGCGAGACGTACCGCCGCGTCCTTTCCGACGACACTGTCCTGGATGCTTCGGGCCGCGAACGATTGGCCCAGTGGCTGGAAGCGAGCGAAACCGGGCTCAACCGGCTGAGGGCGGGAATGCCGGGCGATTGGCGGGTGGGCGACAAGACCGGCTATTGCGCGGCGCCCGGTGCGGTCGAGATCAACGATGTCGCCATTTTCGATCCCGCTGGCGGCGGCTGGTACACGCTTGTGTTCTTCCTCGACCGACCGCGCGAAGCGGGCGCATTCGCAGATGCGCTGGGTGCGGAGGTGGGCGCGATCGCGGCAGACCTGGTTGGTAGCACATCCTGATCTTGCGCTTTTGCTCCGCGTTCGCCATATCGCGCGCCGGGAGTCGGGTGGACGTTTGCGTTCGCTCACCGGGTCAGGTCCGGAAGGAAGCAGCCCAGGTGAATTGCGGCGGGTCGCTCGGCTCCTTTTCCTATTCTGTCGTGGCTTTCATCCTCGCGCGTGCTTCGGCGCGCTTGCCCGTTGCGTCGGCCAGCCCCGCGACCTTGCCGAGCCCCCATTCGGGCATGTTGCCGTAGACCGTCTCGTAGCGACCGCCGTCGACGGCGTAGGTCTCGTGGAAAATTCCCACAGTTCCATCGCTTCCGATGCGCCTGTTGAAATCAACCCAGGCGGGCCAGTGTTCGCGGTCGCGCGATCTCGCGTAGGCTTCGAGGCTGTCGAAATCGCGCCAGTATTGCAGCAGGCAGACCTGCCGCAGCCCCGCGAGCAGGTTCTGCGAGCCGAGAAAACCGCTGTCCGGGTCCTTCGCCAGTTCCGCGAGCATCGGAGGCATTGCCTGCATCACCGGCAACCACCTGGAGACTTTGTGGAAGTGATTGATCCGCATTCCGATCACGAAAACGACCAGAGGACCGGAGAACTTCGCGGTCTTGCGTCCTACTATGACAGTCATCGTCGCCCCCTCTGATGGGCAATCAGTTGCAATTAAAAACCTACAAGTCAAGCTTCGACAAAGCCGCATTGCGCGCCTAGATTGGATGCTCATGTCCGATTCCGATCTGCCAGATAGCGAAACAGAAGCCCCCTCCGCCGCCGAGCTGGAAGCTGCGGGGCAGAATTCGATGTTCGGCAATGCGGCCGAAGAACCGCTCGCTGCGGCCGATCCCGCTGCTGCAACCGGCGAAAAGCCTGCCGAGACGCCCGCCGCTGAGCCCGCACCCGATCCCGCGCAGCCCTATCGCGTACTCGCGCGCAAGTATCGTCCGCAGACCTTCAGCCAGCTGATCGGGCAGGAACCGATGGTCCAGACGCTGGCAAACGCGATCCGCCGCGACCGGCTGGCGCATGCCTTCCTGATGACCGGGGTGCGCGGGGGGGGGAAGACCTCCACCGCGCGCCTGATCGCCAAGTCGCTGAATTGCATCGGGCCGGACGGCGAGGGCGGGCCGACCATCGATCCGTGCGGCGTGTGCGAGCCTTGCCGCGCGATTGCCGAGGGCCGCCATATCGATGTGATAGAGATGGACGCGGCCAGCCACACCGGCGTCGATGACGTGCGCGAGATCATCGAGGCGGTCCGCTACGCTGCGGTCAGCGCGCGCTACAAGATCTACATCATCGACGAAGTTCACATGCTGTCTCGCAATGCTTTCAATGCGTTGCTCAAGACTCTTGAGGAACCGCCGAGCCACGTGAAGTTCCTCTTCGCCACCACCGAGGTCGACAAGCTGCCGGTCACGGTGCTCAGCCGCACTCAACGCTTCGACCTGCGCCGCATCCCGACCGAGCGGCTGGCCGAGCATTTCGCATGGGTGTGCGAGCAGGAGCAGGTCGCGGCCGAGCCCGAGGCGCTGGCGCTGGTCGCGGCAGCGGCGGAAGGGTCTGTGCGCGACGGGCTCTCGATCCTCGATCAGGCGATTGCCCATGCCGATCTGGAGGATGACGGATCGGGCGGGCTGGTCACTGCGGCACGCGTGCGCGACATGCTGGGCCTGGCCGATGCCGGCGCGCAGCGGCGCCTGCTGGGCGCTATTCTTGAGGGCGAGCCAAAGCAGATGCTGGACGCGGTGGCGGACCAGTATGCGCTCGGCGTCGAACCGCTGGCGCTGATGCGCGCGCTGATGGACGTCGTCCACCGGATCACGGTGATGCAGATCGGCGGCGCGATGCCCGATCTCCATGGCGAGGAAGAGCGCGGCCAGCTTTCCGACTGGGCCGAACGGCTGACGCCCGGCCAGTTGCACCGTCTGTGGCAGTTGCTCCTGAAGGGATATGACGAGGTAAAGACCGCGCCCGATCCGCTGGTGAGTGCGCAGATGGCCTTGTTGCGGCTGATCCACGCCGCGGATGCGCCCGATCCCGGCTCGCTCGTGCGCAAGATGGAGGAACTGGCGAAAGGCCTCCCGGCCACGCCCGCAGAAAGTACATCATCGCCTGCGTCGCCCGCGCCGAGTGCTGCAGCGCTGCCCCAGTCCGCCACGCCTTTACCGCCAGCCGATTTTGCATCGCTGGTAAACCGGGTCGAGGAGGCGGGCGAGTATATCGCGGCCAGTATCATGCGTCTGCAACTGCGGGTCGTAAGTCTTGAAGATGGCGCGATCACCTTTGCCCGTGCGCCTGAATACAAGGACAAGATCGAGGCCGAATTGCGCACTGCGCTGCAAAGAGCCACGGGCCGCAGCTGGAAGCTCGCGGAAATTACCGACCCCGCCGCGCCGCCCAGCCTTGCAGAGGCCGCGCAGGCCGAAGCCGCTGCGCTGCGCGACGCGATGGAGAACCACCCGCTAATGCAGGCCGCCCGAGCGGCCTTCCCCCAGGCGGAACTGCTCGACGAGAAGGAGCAGGCTGCCGCCGCAACCCCACGCCAATGGAGCAAGCACGCATGAAGTCGATGGAAGAGATGATGAAAGCCGCGCAGGAAGCGGCGCAGACCATTCAGAACCAGATGGGCGAAGCGCAGGCCAAGCTCGATTCGATCGAGGTCGAAGGCACCGCCGGCGGCTGTCTGGTGAAGGTGAAATGCACCGCGCGCGGCCGGATCATGGGCGTGAGCATCGACGACAGCCTGATGAAGCCCGAGGAAAAGCAGATGGTGGAAGACCTTGTCGCCGCGGCCTTCAACGATGCGCGCGGCAAGGCGGATCGTGTTTCGTCCGAAGAGATGGAGAAGATCCAGTCCGGCATGGGGCTTCCCCCCGGCTTCAACCTGCCCGGCATGGGCTAAGGAGCGGGCCGGGCAGGGCGCTTCGCCTGCAAGGGTCCGACCGGCTGCGGCAATAGAGGCCCACGGCTGTCGCAAGGGTGGTCTTCCCAGCCGTCATCCACAGCCGTCAGCGCAACCCATTGCAGGGTCCGGTCGATCGACCCATATTCTTGGGCAAGGACGGGTGCGCGGCCAATCCGCGCGCTAAAAGATACTTATGACTCAGCGTTTTCCGCTTCTCCCCCTGCGCGACATCGTCGTGTTCCCCGGCATGGTCGTGCCTATCTTCGTCGGGCGCGAGCGCTCGGTCGCCGCGCTCGAAGCGGCGATGGAGGGCGACAAGGACATCTTCCTGCTCGCCCAGCTTGATCCTTCGTGCGAAGAACCCGGCGGCTCCGACCTCTACGATGTCGGGGTGATCGCACAGATCCTGCAGATGCTCAAAATGCCCGATGGGACCGTGCGTGTGCTGGTCGAAGGCACGAGCCGTGCGCAGCTGAGCGAATTGCAGGACGAGGGCGCGGTGACCTTCGCCCAGGTTCGCCCGATGGAGCAGGCCCCGGTTTCCGGCAGCGAAGTCACTGCGCTGATGCGCACCGTGATCGAGCAGTTTGCCGATTACGCCAAGCTTTCGAAGAAGAACGAAGGCGCGGCCGAGGAACTGGGCGAGATCGACGATGCGGCCGCGCTCGCCGATGCGGTGGCCGCTGCGCTGGCGATCAAGGTGTCCGACAAGCAGGGCCTGTTGACCGAGCCCGATCCGCGCAAGCGGCTGGAAATGCTCCTCAACTTCATGGAGGGCGAGCTTTCCGTGCTGCAGGTGGAGCGGCGCATCCGTGGCCGCGTGAAGCGGCAGATGGAGAAGACGCAGCGCGAATATTACCTCAACGAACAGTTGAAGGCGATCCAGAACGAGCTTGGCGGCTCGGGCGAGGCCGGTGACGGCGACGAGCTTGCCGAGCTGCAGGAAAAGATCGAGAAACTGGAGCTTTCCGAAGAGGCGCGCACCAAGGCCGAAAGCGAGCTGAAGAAGCTCAAGGCGATGCAGCCGATGAGTGCGGAGGCGACCGTCATCCGCAACTATCTCGACGTGCTGCTCGACCTGCCCTGGGGCGAGAAGAGCGAGCTGAACCGCAATATCGAGGAGGCGCAGACCATCCTCGACGACGATCACTACGCCCTGGAAAAGGTGAAGGAACGGATCGTCGAATACCTCGCCGTGCAGGCGCGCACCAACAAGCTGAAAGGTCCGATCCTGTGCCTCGTCGGGCCTCCGGGTGTCGGCAAGACCAGCCTGGGCAAGTCGATCGCTCGCGCGACGGGTCGCGAATTCGTGCGCCAGTCGCTTGGCGGCGTGCGCGACGAATCCGAAATTCGCGGCCACCGGCGGACCTATATCGGTTCGATGCCGGGCAAGATCGTCAAGAACCTGACCAAGGCGGGCACCACCAATCCGCTGTTCCTGCTCGACGAGATCGACAAGCTGGGTCAGGATTTCCGCGGCGATCCCGCCTCGGCCCTGCTCGAAGTGCTCGATCCGGAACAGAACGCGCGATTCCAGGACCATTATCTTGAGGTCGATTTCGACCTGTCGGACATCATGTTCGTGTGCACGGCCAACACGCTCGACCTGCCGCAGCCGCTGCTCGACCGGATGGAGATCATCCGGCTCGAAGGCTATACCGAGGACGAGAAGGTGGAGATAGCCAAGTCGCACCTGCTGCCCAAGCAGATCGCCGACCATGGGCTGGAGGAAGGCGAATTCACGCTGACGGATGAGGCGCTGCGCGATCTGATCCGCTACTATACGCGTGAGGCTGGCGTACGGACGCTCGAGCGTGAAATCGCGAAGCTGGCCCGCAAGAGCCTGCGCAAGATTCTCGAAAAGAAGGCTGAAACGGTCGAGATAACGCCGGAAAACCTCGGCGAGTTCGCCGGTGTGCGCAAACACAAGCATGGTCTGGCCGAAAAGGACGCGCAGATCGGTGCGGTCACCGGGCTGGCATGGACGCAGGTGGGCGGCGAGCTGCTGACCATCGAAAGCGTCACCACGCCGGGCAAGGGCGAAATCAAGACCACTGGCAAGCTGGGCGAGGTGATGAACGAAAGCGTCGCCGCCGCCTTCAGCTTCGTGAAGGCCCGCGCGCCCGCCTACGGCATCAAGCCCTCGATCTTCCGGCGCAAGAATATCCATATCCACCTGCCCGAAGGCGCGGTGCCCAAGGATGGGCCGAGCGCGGGCGTGGGCATGGTGACCTCGATCGTCTCGACATTGGCCGGTATTCCGGTTCGCCCGGATGTCGCCATGACCGGGGAGGTGACCTTGCGCGGGCGCGTGCTGGCCATTGGCGGGCTGAAGGAAAAGCTGCTTGCGGCGCGGCGCGGCGGCATTCCCACCGTGTTGATCCCGGAAGAGAACGTGAAGGATCTGGCCGATATCGCCGAGCGCGTGACCGAAGGATTGGAGATTGTGCCCGTGTCCCACGTCGATGAGGTCCTGTCGCGCGCTTTGGTGAGAGAGCCCGATGCGATCGAATGGACCGAAGCAGATGATCTGGCGAGTCAGCCGGTTAACGGAGTTCCCTTTACGGAAAGCGGGCAAACCACGCATTGACGCGTCGTTTGTTCGCCTTTCGTTCGAAACTTTTCAACAGGGTTGATGTTTGTAAACCAGAAATCGCACATTTCCGCGCTTTTTTGTCAGAATGACTTTGACAGATGCGTGCCGAAGGTCTCAAATCGACAAATTCGCTCGTAGCGAATTATCACCGTAGAATGTCTGGGACCGAGGGGTTTTCCGTATGAACAAGAATGAGCTGATCGGCACGGTTGCCGAATCCTGTGGCCTTTCCAAGAGCGACGCTTCGAACGCCGTGGAAGGTGTCTTCGATGCGATCCAGAAGGCCCTCGCCGATGGCGATGAGGTTCGGCTCGTCGGGTTCGGTACGTTTTCGGTCGCGAAGCGCAAGGCCTCGACCGGCCGCAACCCGCGCACCGGCGAACCGATGGAAATCAAGGCTTCCAACCAGCCCAAGTTCAAGGCTGGCAAGGGCCTCAAGGACGCCGTGAACTAAGAGATTTCACGGGGGCCCATATGGGCCTGCTGAAAAAGAAAAACCCCGTCGAGTGGTGGATCGGCGGGGTTTTTCTATGCGCGACGTACACCGCGAGCGGCAAGGTCGGCGTGGCCGCGTGCCTAGCTTTCTCGAGTCGCCAGCGCGTAAAGTGCAATGGCCGCCGCGTTCGAGACATTGAGGCTCTCGATCGCATCGGAAATCGGCAGTCTGGCGAGCGCGTCGCAATGTCCCGCGATATTTTGCCGAAGCCCGGCGCCCTCGGCCCCCAGCACGATCGCGACCGGCCCGGTTGGCATGGCCTGCGCCAGGGTCATCTCCGCTTCGCCTGCCAGACCGATGCGCCAGAAGCCGTGCGCGGTGAGATCGTCGAGCGCACGCGCAAGGTTGACCACGCGCACCCACGGCACGGTCTCCAGCGCGCCCGATGCGGATTTTGCCACCACGCCGCTTTCGGGCGGGGCATGGCGATCCTGCGTCACGATGGCTGCGGCACCGAAGGCGGCGGCCGAGCGCATGATTGCGCCGACATTGTGCGGATCCGTCACCTGATCCAGCACGACGATCGGCCTTGTCGCATCGTCGGCGGCGATCACGTCGAGCAGATCCTGCTCTTCCAGCGGGGCGCATTCTAGGACCAGCCCCTGATGCGGTGCGTCGCGCGCTACCAGCCGATCGAGGTCGGGCGTGTCGGCATATTCGACCGGGAAGTCCGCGGGCAATTCCCCGTCGAGCGAAGCGATACCATCGCGCGTCGCCCACAGCTTGCGATGCTTGCGCTCGGGATTGAGCAGCGCGGCCTCGACCGCATGGCGGCCCCACAGCCGCACCTGCCCCGTGCTCGCACGCCCGCTTCCGCGACCATTCTTCATCCGTCCTGCGCGTCCGCGCAGTGCCCTTTTACGTTCCGGTTTTGCCATAGTTGCTCGCCCTGCCACCCCGGCCATTGACAGGCAAGCGCGGCTTCTTCAAAGGGGCGCACCTCGGCATGCGGAGCCCGGCAAGGCGCGCTGTTTCTTGCACTGCCTCTTGCAGATCAGACCCTGTGGACAGGTGGCCGAGTGGTTAAAGGCAGCAGACTGTAAATCTGCCCGCGCAAGCGTACGCTGGTTCGAATCCAGCCCTGTCCACCACCATCCCTCAGGGTCGGCCTGGCCGACCTTGCAATGCAGCTTTCATCGCTGGAAATCTCCGGGCCGCGGCGCCGGTGCCCCTCAGCGATGGCATATGCTTGCTTGCCATCGCATGCCGCCTTTCGGCCCTGTCGATTCGCCGCACTTGCCGCGCATCCCTGGCGCGGCTAATCCTCGGCCTTCCATGAGCGCGCACGAAAATTCCACCGCCCCGAAACCGGTCATATCGGCGACCGGTCTGTTCACACCTGAAGACAGCATCAGCAACCGCGAACTGGTCGACAGTTTCAACGCCTTCGTCGAGCGTCACAACGCCACGCATGCCGCCGCGATTGCTGCGGGCGAGATGGAGGCGCTGACGCCCAGTTCGGTCGAGTTCATCGAGAAGGCGAGTGGGATCAAGTCGCGCCACGTGATGAACAAGGCGCCGCTGATCGATCCCGAGATCATGGAGCCGCGCCACGAACCGCGCGGCAACGACGAATTGTCCCTGATGGCAGAGATCGGCGTGGCCGCCGCGCGCGAGGCGCTGGAAAAGGCCGGTCGCGACCCGGGGGATGTCGACGCGGTCCTGTGCGCCGCCTCCAACATGCAGCGGCCCTATCCCGCCATGGCGATCGAGATCCAGCAGGCACTGGGAATCGACGGGTTCGCCTTCGACATGAATGTCGCATGCTCTTCCGCCACCTTCGGCATCCAGACCGCCGCCGATTATGTTCGCGCGGGCCACGCCAGGAGCGTGCTGGTGGTAAGCCCGGAGATCACCAGCGGGCATCTCAACTGGCGCGACCGCGACAGCCATTTCATCTTCGGCGATGTCGCGACCGCCGTGCTGGTCGAGGATGCGGACATCGCGCCCTCCGCCCATTGGGAGATTCTCGGCACCCGGCTGAAGACCGTTTTCTCGAACAACATCCGCAACAATTTCGGCTTCCTCAATCGTGCGGAGCCGGAAACGATCGGCAGCGACGACAAGCTGTTCGTCCAGGAAGGCCGCAAGGTCTTCAAGGAAGTGGTGCCCATGGTCGCGGAAATGATCGTGACCGAGGCACAGCGCCTATCGATCGATCCCGCGCGGCTGCGGCGCTTGTGGCTGCACCAGGCGAATGCTGGCATGAACCGCCTTATTGCGCAGCGGGTGCTCGGGCACGAGGCGAGCGAGGACGAAAGCCCGACCGTGCTCGACACCTATGGCAATACCTCCAGCGCGGGTTCGATCATCGCCTTTCACCTCAATCACCAGGACCTGGAGGCAGGAGATACCGGGCTGATCTGCAGCTTCGGCGCGGGGTATTCGGCGGGCGCCGTGTTCGTCCGGAGGTCGGCATGATGGGCGCCGTTCGCATCCGAATGGCCAAGCGCGGGGCGGTGCGCCATGGCTGGTGAGGTCATGGATAATCGCGGGCGAGGGGAAGCGCGCTCCTCGCTACCCTCGGTCCATCCCGAAGGTCGCAAATACGCGCTGATCTGTCTCGGCCTGTCGCTGATCGCCGCGCTGCTTGCGTGGGAGACGCTCGCCTGGCCGCTCGCGTTCCTCTCGCTGTGCATCCTCGCCTTCTTCCGCGATCCCGAACGCGTAGTGCCGCGCGGCGACGCTCTGATCCTCTCGCCCGCCGACGGCACGGTGACGCAGATTTCGGAAGTCGAACCCCCGCTTGAGCTGCGCGGCGAAGAAGGAGGTCTGGGGTACGAACCCGTCACCCGGATTTCGATCTATCTCAGCATATTCGACGTGCACATAAACCGCTCGCCATGCGCGGGCACGGTGGGGACGATGAGCTACGTGCCCGGCAAATTCGTCAATGCCGAACTCGACAAGTCGAGCGAGGAGAATGAGCGACAGCATATCGTCATCCTGCGCGGCGACGGGGTTGCTGTGGGAATGACGCAGATTGCCGGGCTGGTCGCGCGGCGGATCGTTCCGTTCGTGAAACCGGGCGATATTGTCGCGGCGGGGCAGCGGGTGGGTCTGATCCGCTTCGGCAGCCGCGTCGATCTGTATCTGCCGCAGGGCACTTCGCCTCAAGTGCTGATGGGCCAGCGGGTTATAGCGGGCGAGACCGTGCTCGGGCGGTTGGGCGAAACGGTCGAGCTGGAAGGCCTGCAACAGTAAGCTTGTGGCCGGGCCGTTCAGGCGGCAGCGCGCAACGTTGCAGGGCGCGTCTTCTGCTGAAGAGCAGGGCGCCGGGGCGAGCGAACGCCAGACAGGCGCGCTTCCCGCAATGCCGGTGCCGGTCCTGCATTATCCATCCGCTTGCGCAGCACACGCAGTTCCGAGCCGAGCGCGCGGTAGGCATGCCAGCCGCGCATGGCACTATCGGTCATCGTAAGCAGCGCGGCCAGCGCGGCGATGACAAGCAGGCAGGTGATGGCGAATGCGATCATGGTGTTTCTCCGGCCTCGGGTCCTCCGCAGGTCCGGTGCAAAGGCGTGGACCGGCTGTGGAAAACATGCTCATAAGATGTCGGCGTCTCACTGAGTTGCGCTGACTCGAGCAGTTGTTCTCTTTTTGTTCTCGGCTGTCAAGCCGAAAGCGCCCTTGCGATCGCGATTTCCAGTCGAATTGGTGCTGGATTTTTTGCCCCGAAGTCGCTAGGTGGCGCGCTTCCGCGGGATGACCTGCGGAAAATCCACATGGAAAGCGCATCATACCGGTGCCTATGGCGGGCCAACCGCCTCGGGTTCTCCCGCTTTCCAGAGGTATAACCGGAAAGGAAATGACTTATGGCGGCTCCTACCGTCACGATGCAGCAATTGATCGAGGCCGGCGCACACTTCGGCCACCAGACCCACCGCTGGAACCCGCGCATGAAGCCGTACATCTTCGGCGTGCGCAACGGTGTCCACATCATCGACCTGTCGCAGACCGTGCCGCTGATGGCGCGTGCGCTCGATTTCGTCGCCTCCACCGCACAGGGCGGCGGCAAGGTCCTGTTCGTCGGCACCAAGCGCCAGGCGCAGGAGCCGGTGGCAGAGGCAGCGCGCATGGCGGGCCAGCACTTCGTCAACCACCGCTGGCTGGGCGGCATGCTCACCAACTGGAAGACCATCAGCGGTTCGATCAAGCGTCTCAAGACGCTCGAGGAACAGCTGTCGGGCGACACCGGCGGCCTGACCAAGAAGGAAGTGCTCAACCTCACGCGCGAGCGTGACAAGCTGGAGCTTTCGCTCGGCGGCATCCGCGACATGGGCGGTATTCCCGACGTGATGATCGTGATCGACGCCAACAAGGAAGACCTCGCGATCAAGGAAGCCAACGTGCTTGGCATTCCCGTGGTTGCGGTGCTCGATTCGAACACCGACCCGACCGGCATTGCCTTCCCGGTTCCCGGCAACGACGATGCCAGCCGCGCCGTACGCCTCTATTGCGATGCCTTCGGCGAAGCTGCGCGCAAGGATGGTTCGAACGATCCGGGCATTGGCGAGATGGAAAATCCGCCCGCTGAAGCCGCTGCCGAGACTGCCGAAGCCAGCGCGTAACTGCGGCTTCATATTCGCTGACTAGCGACCCGGGGCCTAGCCTGTCTTTGCTGCAGGCCCCGGGGCCGCTCACCATACGAAAATCAAGGAATAGATCATGGGCGCTTTTACCGCCGCTGACGTGAAGAAACTCCGCGAGAAAACCGGCGCGGGCATGATGGACGCCAAGAAGGCGCTGGAAGGCGCGAATGGCGATATCGAAGCCGCAGTCGATGCGCTGCGCGCCAAGGGCCTCGCCACCGCGCAGAAGAAGTCCAGCCGTACCGCGGCGGAAGGCCTGGTCGGCGTTGCCGTCGAAGGCACGAAGGGTGTGGCCGTCGAGGTCAACTCGGAAACCGACTTCGTCGCCAAGAACGACAAGTTTCAGGATTTCGTCCGCAAGACCACGCAGGTCGCGCTGGGCGCCGATACGGACGACGTCGAAACGCTGAAGGGCATGGATTATCCCGATGGCGGCACGATCGGCGACAAGCTGACCGACAATGTTGCCACCATTGGCGAGAACCAGCAGGTCCGCCGGATGAAGACAGTGACGGTCGATAATGGCCTGGTCGTGCCCTACATGCACAACGCGGTCGCGCCGAACCTGGGCAAGATCGGTGTGCTCGTCGCGCTCGAGAGCGAAGCGGACACCGCCAAGTTGGAAGAACTGGGCACCAAGCTGGCTCAGCACATCGCCGCGGCCTTCCCGCAGGCGCTGACCGCCGACGATCTGGATGCCGAGCTGATCGAGCGTGAGCGCAAGATCGCTGCCGAGAAGGCTGCCGAAAGCGGCAAGCCCGAAAACGTGCAGGAAAAGATGGTCGATGGCGCCGTGGCGAAGTTCGCCAAGGAAAACGCGCTGATGAGCCAGATCCTGGTGCACGACAACAAGACCCCGATCGAGCAGGTCGTGGCGCAGGCCGGCAAGGACGCGGGCAAGCCCATCGTCCTGAAGGACTATGTCCGCTTCCAGCTGGGCGAAGGCATCGAGAAGGAAGAAAGCGACTTCGCAGCCGAAGTCGCGGCGGCCGTGAAGGGCTGACGCTTCCGCACAACTTGCGACTTTCGCGGCCGTCGGACCCCCGGGTTCGGCGGCCGTTTCCGTATCCGCGCTGTACGCCCTGTTCAAAGCCCCTTGTGGAAGTTCCGGAACCGCACTTCAAAGCGCTGTTAAGGTCTGCTGGCTGAAAAGCATCCTTCGTTTCACCCCTGAAACGTATGAAGCGAAAGCGCGGGCAGATGTCTGAAATGCCGAAGGTAGCCGTGGTCGACCGCTCGCCGGATGCGAAGGCGATCTCCGTCGTGCATTCGGTCAGGCTGGAAGAAAGCGACCTCGCACTGCGCCTGATCGAGCAGAGCGAGAAGTGCGTCAAACTTCTCAGCATCGATGGAAAACTGGAGTTCATGAACTGCGGTGGGATGAAGGCGATGGAAATCGACGATCCATCGGCAATCTATGGCAAGTTCTGGTGGACGCTCTGGCCGCTCAACGCGCAGGACATGGTGCGCGGTGTCTTCGACGAGGCGATCGGCGGCACAACCAGCACGTTCGAAGCCACCTGCGCGACTGCAAGGGGCAATCCGCGCCGCTGGTCGGTCAATCTCAAGCCGATTTGCTCAATGGCAGGGCCGGTCGTCTCCGTATTGGCGACGTCGCGGGAAATCCCTTTTCGCACCGAAGACTGAGCGTGTTCGTCTTTGCGGGCTGTGCTGTCAGCGTCCAGAGCCGCCGCCACGCAGTTCGATCAGCCAGATTTCGGGCCGGGTGCCGAAGCGGATCGGCAGGACGCTCGTGCCGAGCCCCGCGCCCACGATAGCCGTGCCGTGTGGATCGTCGATCCGCCCGCAAGCGAACCGCTTGCCATAGCGCGACTGGGTCGCGATTGCCCCGACCAGCGGCAGCCTGATCTGCCCGCAGTGCGTATGGCCGGCGAGTACGACCGAGCCTTCGGGAAGCTCGGGCAGCGAATCCGGGCTGTGGCCGAGGAACACTTGCGCGCCCTCCAGCTTTGCCATCGCCGTGCGCGTTTTCGCGATATCGTCGTGCCCGGTATATTCGTCGTTGAGCCCGCCGATTACCAGCGGGCCGACCTGCGCGGCGTCGTTCTCCAGTATGGTGACAGACGTTTTGGCCAATGCGCGCCTCAGGTCCGGCCAGCCGAACCAGTGATCGTGATTGCCCGGCACGAGGAAGGTGCCGAGCCGCGCATCCAGCGCGGCCAGCGGAGCGACCGCCGCCTCCGCGCTGTAAATCTTCGTGCCCAGCTTCTTCTCACTGATCAGGTCTCCGGCGATCAATACGGCATCAGGCTTCAGTGCGTTGATCTGCGTGACGATCCGCTCGAGCCGTTCGGGCGGCATGTCCGGGCCAGCGATGTGGATGTCCGAGATCAGCGCGATCGTGACGGGATCTGCCCCCGGCACCATGTCGGGCAACGTCACGCTCGTGCGGCGCACCACCGGGTCCGCCAGCGTATCGCGCCAGGCTTTCGCCGTGACGAATACGAACGCCGCCAGCAATGCGATCAGAAGGGCGAGCAGTACGATCCGTGCGCGGCCGGGAGGGAGGAGACGTCCAAGCATCGCACCCGGATGATCCAAGCGGGCCACACAGGCAAGCGCGATCAAAACAGCGCGCCATGCCGTTGCCACCCGCACCCGCGCGCGGTAGGGCCTTGCGACTTTCGCAATTCGAGACCCGACCCCCATGCCGATCACCAACGCCAAGCGTATCCTTCTGAAACTCTCTGGCGAAGTGTTGATGGGCGAGCAGGAGTTCGGCATCGATCCCGCATTCGTCAGCGAACTCGCCGGGGAGGTGAAGCAGGCCAGGGATGCCGGTTGGGAAATCTGCCTCGTCATTGGCGGCGGCAACATCTTTCGCGGCATGGCGGGCGCGGCGAAGGGCATGGACCGCGCGCAGGCCGATTACATGGGCATGCTCGCCACAGTCATGAACGCGCTGGCGATGCAGAGCGCGCTCGAACAGCTTGGCGTGCCGACCCGTGTGCAGAGCGCGGTGCAGATGGACCAGGTGTGCGAGCCGGTGATCCGTCGCCGGGCGGAGCGGCATCTGGAAAAGGGCCGGATCGTGATCTTCGCCGCCGGCGTCGGCGCGCCGTATTTCACAACGGACAGCGGAGCGGCGCTGCGCGCGGCCGAAATGCGCTGCGACGCGCTGTTCAAAGGCACGAGCGTGGACGGAGTGTACGATTCCGACCCCAAGAAGAATGCCGATGCAAAGCGTTATGATTCAGTCACGTACGACAAGGTGCTGGCGGACAACCTGAAGGTGATGGACGCCAGCGCCGTGGCGCTGTGCCGGGACAACAACATCCCCATCGTGGTGTTCTCGATCCGCGAGAAGGGCAATCTCGCTCGCGTACTCGCTGGGCAAGGCGCACAGACCATCGTACGAAACGATTAAGTTCAAGAGGATATAGGAAGGCCAGCCATGGCGAAATACGACAAGAGCGATATCGAGCGCCGCATGCAGGGCGCGGTGGAAAGCCTCAAGGGCGATCTGGCGGGTCTGCGCACGGGGCGCGCAAACACCAGCCTGCTCGATCCGGTGCAGGTGGAAGTCTACGGCTCGATGATGCCGCTCAATCAGGTGGCCACGGTCTCTGCGCCCGAACCGCGCATGCTCAGCGTGCAGGTGTGGGACAAGGGCAATGTCAGCGCGGTGGAAAAGGGCATCGCGCACGCGAACCTGGGCCTCAACCCGATGCAGGACGGCCAGACCCTGCGCATCCCGATGCCCGATCTGACCGAGGAACGGCGCCGCGAACTCGCCAAGCTTGCCGGCAAGTATGCCGAGAACGCCAAGATCGCGATCCGCAACGTGCGCCGCGACGGTATGGAAGCGCTCAAGGAAGACGAGAAGAAGAAGGAAATCTCGGAAGACGAGCGCAAGCGTGCCGAGGACGATGTCCAGAAGCTGACCGACAAGTATACGAGCGAGGCGGACACGGCTGCGGAAGCCAAGGAAAAGGAAATCATGCAGCAGTGAGGATGTGGGCTGCCGTCCCTGATCCGCACCCCCGAACGGGGCTGGTCGATGCCTGACAATCCTCAAGGCGTCGCGCGCCATGTTGCCATCATCATGGATGGCAATGGCCGCTGGGCGAAGCGCCGCGGGCTGCCGCGTGCGATCGGCCACAAGCGCGGCGTGGAGGCGGTCCGCACGCTCGTGCGAAGCCTCGAAGGCACAGGGATCGAGTGCCTGACGCTCTATGCCTTCAGCTCCGAGAACTGGAAGCGCCCGGAGGAAGAGGTTTCCGACCTCATGAACCTGATGCGCAACTTCATCCGGACCGATCTGGAAGAGTTCGTGAAAAATCGGGTTCGGCTGAAGATCGTGGGGGATTGGCGGGCGCTGGACGCCGATATCGTGGCGATGCTGGAGGATGCGCTGGAGCGCACCGCGCATGGTACGCACACGGTTGCGGTCGCGCTCAATTACGGATCGCAGCAGGAAATCGCGCAAGCGGCGCAGGCGGCTGCCCGCGAAGGCGAGATCACGCCCGATGCCATCGAACGGCATCTGTTCACCGCCGACCTGCCGCCGGTCGACCTGCTGATACGGACCAGTGGCGAGGTGCGCCTGTCCAACTTTCTGTTATGGCAGATGGCCTATGCAGAGATGATCTTCGTCGAGACGCTGTGGCCGGACTTCACCCCGGAGCATCTCAAGGCCGCGTTGAGCGACTTCGCGAAGAGGGAGAGGCGCTATGGCGGACGATGACGAGACGCGCGCGCATGATGCGCAGGGACCCGGAGAGCACGTGCCCGGCGTGCAGGAATCCGAGGCAGACCAGACCGAATCTCAGCCGCTGATCGGCGGCGAGCCGGAGAACCCGACCCTCGCGGAAGTTCGCGAGCATTCCCGCCGCAAGACATTCGGCATCAGGGCGGCATCCGCCATGGTCATGATCGCCATTGTGGCGGGCGTGTACTGGGCGCTGGGCGAGCGGGGTCTGGACCTGATCGTGGGCGCGGTTGCTGCGCTGTGCTTTCTCGAGTTCATTTTCCTGGTCATCAAGGCGACCGGGAATATCCCCTACCGGTTGGCGGGCATCCTTGCCGGCGCTGCCTATATCGGGCTTTCCGCAGTCATTCTGATCGATGCGGACATGCAGGCCTTCTACATCGTCCTCGGCGTGGTGATCCTCGCCGATACCTTCGCCTATCTTTTCGGCACGCTGATCGGCGGCCCGCGCATTCTGCCCAAGGTCAGCCCGAACAAGACCTGGGCGGGCCTGCTGGGCGGCATGTTCGGCGGCTTGCTGGCGATGAGCCCGCTGATCTTCCTGACCTGGCGGCAGGGCACGCTGGATTCGCAGTCGCTGACCGTCTTCGCCATCGCCGGGCCCGTTCTGGCTGTGGTCGCGCAGAGTGGCGATCTTTTCGAAAGCTGGCTGAAGCGCAAGGCGGGGGTCAAGGATTCGAGCCGCCTGATCCCTGGCCACGGCGGCTTTTTCGATCGCTTCGACGGGGTGATCCCGGTTTCCATCCTCGTCGGCATCGTCGTCTCGCTGAGCCTGTAGGTCCGATGCGTTCCATATCCATTCTGGGCAGCACCGGCTCTGTCGGTGATTCCACGCTCAAGCTTCTGCGTGAGGATCGCGAGAGCTGGCGGGTCGAGGCGCTCACCGCGCATTGCAGCGCTGCCAAGCTCGCCGATCTGGCGCGCGAGTTCGACGCGAAAATCGCAGTGGTGAGCGACGAAGCTTGCCTGCCCGAACTGCGCGATGCGCTGAGCGGTAGCGGGATCGAGGCGGCGGGTGGTCGGGCTGCGCTGATCGAGGCGGCGAGCCGCCCGGTGGATATCTCGATGGCCGCTATCGTGGGCTGTGCCGGGCTGGCCCCCGTCATGGCAGCGATAGAGCAGGGCGGGACCATCGCCCTGGCCAACAAGGAAGCGCTGGTTTCCGCCGGTGAGGTGATGACCGACGCGGTAGCGAAGCACGGCGCCACGCTCCTCCCCGTCGATTCCGAGCACAACGCGATCTTCCAGTGTCTTGCCGGCAATCGCCTGTCCGAAGTTCGAATGATCACGCTGACCGCCAGCGGCGGGCCCCTGCGGCTGCATTCGGCGCAGGAACTCGAACGGGTGACGCCGGACGAAGCCGTTGCCCACCCCAATTGGGACATGGGGGCAAAGATCAGCGTCGATTCCGCAACCATGATGAACAAGGGGCTCGAGCTGATCGAGGCGCACCACCTGTTCCCCGTCGGTCTCGACAAGATCCGTATCCTCGTCCACCCGCAAAGCGTGATCCACTCGATGGTGGAGTATCGCGATCAATCCACGCTCGCGCAGCTAGGACCGTCGGACATGATGGTGCCCATCGCATCCTGCCTCGCCTGGCCCCGCCGCATGGATACGCCGTGCGATCCGCTGGACCTCGCAGCCATTGGACAGCTGACCTTCTTCGCACCCGACGAGGATCGTTTTCCCGCCACCCGGCTTGCGCGAGAAGCTTGCGGGGAGGGTGGGGCGGCCCCGGCAATCCTCAATGCCGCCAACGAGATAGCCGTTGCAGCCTTCCTGGCCGGTCACATTCCGTTCACCCGTATAGCGTCACTGGTGGAGGACGTCCTGAGCCGCGCGGACAGACCGTCGCGACCGGCCACGCTGGAAGATGTACTGGCGGTCGATGAATCTGCCCGCAGGCAGGCGCAGGACATTCTGGAGAACGCATGATCGAACAGCCCCCCTTCTGGATGTGGATTCTCGGCTTCCTGCTTGTGCTGGGGCCGCTTGTGACCTTGCATGAACTTGGCCACCTCCTGGTTGGCCGCCTGCTGGGGGTGGAGGCGCAGGCCTTCTCTGTCGGCTTCGGCAAGGAGCTGGTGGGTTTCAACGACAGTCGCGGCACGCGCTGGCGGATTTCCGCGCTGCCGCTGGGCGGTTACGTCCAGTTCAAGGGCGATATGAACCCGGCAAGCATTCCCGACCCCAATGCCCCCGCAGAGCCGGGCGCGTTCCAGAATGCTTCGCTGTGGCGCCGCGCGCTGATTGTCTTCGCAGGGCCAGCGACCAACATCCTGATCGCAGTCGGCATCTTCGCCGCATTCTTCATGTTCATTGGCCGTCCGGTGCCCGTCGACGCCACGCAGCAGCTGACCATTGCCGGTTTCAGCGAGGAATCGCCCGCGCGGGCAGCGGGGATCGAGGTCGGCGACCGGATCGTGACGCTCGACGGGGAAGCGATCGAAAGCTTCCGCGACCTTCAGCAGGACGTGATGCTTCACCCTGAGACGCCGATGACGCTCGGTGTCGAGCGGGCGGGGCGCACCCTCGAGTTTCCGATCACCACCATGAGCCACGAGGTGGAGGACCGTTTCGGGAATGTTTCGAAAATCGGTCTTCTCGGTGTCGAGTCGGCAGGTGTCGAATACGACTTCGTTCCCGAAGGGCCCGTCGCGGCAATCGGCAGCGGGGTGGAGCAATCGGTCGATACGTTTTCCATGATGATCACGGGCATCAAGCAGATCGTGACCGGGCAGCGCTCGGTGCGCGAGCTGGGCGGACCGGTAAAGATCGCCAAGTTTTCCGGCGAACAGCTGAGCTTGGGCTGGATTGCGTTCATCAATTTCGCTGCGCTGATCTCACTTAATTTGGCATTCATTAACCTGCTGCCAATCCCGGCGCTCGACGGTGGCCACCTGGCTTTCTACGCGGCGGAGGCGATCCGCCGGAAACCGGTTGGCCCCCGTGCGATGGAAATGGCGTATCGCACCGGCGTGGCTCTCGTGCTCGCGTTGATGCTATTCGTGACTATCAACGATCTGGCTTCGCTGACGCTGTTCGGCTGACCGCGAAGTCGACACGGGACACGGGAGGCCGACCCACCAGCGAATGGCACCAGCTTGAAAGGGGCGCGCGTATCGGGCAGAGGGCGCCGGATCAGACGATCCGGAGGTTCGATACGGATAAGCCAGGTGCGATCCGGGGTCGAAACAATTTGACGGGACATTTTCGCCAATGATGGCCATCGAAACGGGCGCGACGCGCCGCTCGCCCAATATCCGCAATTATGCGCTCGCACTGTTGGTCGGCACGACGCTGGCCGGACTGCCGCAAGCCGCCTTTGCGCAGGAGACCGGCGAGAACGCTGCGCAGACCACTGCAACGCAGAGCGATCCGGCCGCCGAGCCGCAGGCGACAAGTGCACGGCAGGGCGACACGATCCGCACGATTTCGGTTCGCGGCGTGCAGCGGCTCGAACCGCAGACCATCCTCAGCTACGTGCGGCTGCGCCCGGGTGACGAGTACACAACCGCCGCCGCCGACCAGGCACTGAAGGACCTTGCCGCGACGGAGCTTTTCGAAAGCTTCACGATTCGCAACGACAACGGCGCCGTGCTGATCGACGTGGTGGAAAACCCGGTCATCAACCGCATCATTCTCGAAGGAAACGATCGGCTCGACAGCGACAAGATCCTGCCCGAGATCAAGCTGTCGCCGCGCCAGATCTTCACCCGGTCCAAGGTCCGGGCAGACGTCGCCCGCATTATCGAGCTGTACAAGCGTCAGGGACGGTTCGCCGCCACGGTCGAGCCCAAGACCGTCGAACTGAGCCAGAACCGCGTCGATCTCGTTTTCGAGATCACCGAAGGGCCCAAGTCGCGGGTGCAGCAGATCAACATCATCGGGAACGATGCGTTTTCCGATGGCAAGCTGAAAGGCGAGATGGTCACCAAGGAGACCGGCCTGTTCAGTTTCCTCAGTGGCAATACCAGCTACGATCCCGACAAGCTCGCCTTCGACCAGCAGAAGCTGCGCGAATTCTACCTGACGCAAGGCTATGTGGACTTCCGCGTCGTCTCCGCCGTGGCCGAACTGACGCCCGACCGGCGCGACTTCATCATCACCTACGTGGTCGAGGAAGGTGAACGCTACAAGTTCGGCGATGTCGAGGTGACCAGCGAAATCCGCGATTTCGACGGAGACGCGCTGACCAATAACCTCACGATCCAGGAAGGCGACTGGTACGACGCCAAGCGGATCGAGGATACGGTCGAACAGCTCAGCGAACTGGCCGGCCGCTTCGGTTACGCCTTTGCCGACGTACGCCCGCAGTTCCGCCGCAACCCGGACGATCTGACCATGGATGTGACCATGGTCATCAACGAGGCGCCGCGCGTTTATATCGAGCGGGTCGACGTCAATGGAAACACGCTGACGCAGGACAAGGTTATTCGCCGCGAGTTCCGCTCTGCGGAAGGGGATGCGTTCAACTCTCTGGCGGTCAACCGCACCACCGCTCGCATCAATTCGCTCGGCTATTTCCAGGAAGGCTTCGAGGTCGAGCAGCGGGAAACCGCATCGCCCGACCGGATCATCCTGGAAGCAAATGTGGAAGAACAGCCGACCGGCGAACTGCAGCTTTCGGCCGGCTTTTCCTCGATCGAGAGCTTCCTGTTCTCCGGCTCCATCCGGCAGCGCAATTTCCGCGGTCGCGGGCAGACCATCGGCGCATCGGCCCAGATTTCGCGCTTCTCGAATTCGATCAACCTGAGCTTTACCGAGCCCTACGTGTTCGATCGGAACATCTCGCTTGGCGCGGATATCTACCGCCGCGACGTGAACAGCTTCAACCTGCAGAACCGCGACCAGACCCGTTATCAGCAGGTCACGACCGGCGGCTCGGTGCGCGTGGGCGTGCCGCTGACCGAATATGCCTCGCTGGTGGGGAGCTACACGCTCAACTACGATCAGGTCACCGTCGACGAGAACGAGTTCTTCAACGACTTCGATGGCGACGGCATCCGCGAATGCGAGCCGCTGCTGGCATCGCGCTTCATCTGCGATACGCTGGGCGATCGCACGAGCTCGATCCTCGGCCTCAATTTCACCTATAACTCCCTCAACAGCTTCTATCGCCCGACCCGCGGCGAACGCCTTACGCTCGGCGTGGACTATGCCGGGCTTGGCGGGGATGTGAACTACGTTCGCGTGCGCGGGCAGGGTGCCAAGTACTGGCCCATCTTCGGCGATTTCATCTTCTCGCTTCAGGCAGAGGGTGGCTACATCAAGGGCCTGAAGGATCGTGGCCCGGGCCGTGACGACGTGCTTTTGACCGACCGCTTCTTCCTTGGAGAGCCGCAGTTCCGCGGGTTCGATATCCGCGGTGTGGGCCCGCGCGTCCTGCGCCAGCCGATCATCGACGATGGCGACGGCAACCCGCTGGTTGTGACGGATCGCGATCGCAACTCCGACGACGCGATCGGCGGCAACGCCTACTATCTCGGCCGTGCCGAGCTGGAAATTCCGCTGGGCACGGGCGCGCGCGAGCTGGGTCTGCGTCCGTCGATCTTCCTCGATGTGGGCGCGCTGTTCAATGTCGAGACGCCGCAGCTGCAAAACAGCCCCTTCCCGGACGGGATCAGCTTCCAATTGCGCGATGCGAATGGAAATCCGCTCTTCATCGACGGTAGTGGTCTGGCCACGACGGACGCCACCGATGATGATGGTAATCCGCTGTCGCCCCTGGAACGGACAATCCAGCCGTTCCAGGAGATATTCCTCGGCAACAGTGCCGCGCCGCGCATTTCCGTGGGCATCGGGGTGAACTGGAATTCCCCCTTCGGGCCGTTCCGGATCGACCTGGCGCATGTGATCCGCAAGGAACCGGGCGACGACACCAAGACACTCTCATTCAACGTAGGGACGCAATTCTGATGAAACTTGCCAAAGCAACGCTCGCTCTCGCGACCGCTCTGGGCGCGACGCTCACCGCGGCACCCGCCGCAGCACAGGTCAACGGGATCGCGATCAGCAATCCCGAGGTCGTGATCCTCCAGAGCCAGGCCCGGCAGGCCGCCTACCAGCAGATCGGCCAGACCTATCAGAGCCAGATCCAGCAGGTCAGCACGCTGCGCCAGGAAACGAATGCGCTGGAGCAGAGCCTGGATACCAATTCCGACGGCCAGCTGACCGAGGCGGAGGTGCAGGCCAATCCGGCGGTGGTCCAGCAGATCAACCAGAAGGAACAGCAGATCGGCCAGCTCTACCAACCGATCGCTCTCGCCCAGACCTATGCGATCGAACAGCTGGTTAACGACTACGAGAACGCGCAGAACCAGGTCATGCAGCAGAAGGGCATTCAGATGCTGTTGTCGCCCGATGCGGTCCAGTCGGCCCCGGATAGCGCCAATGTCACCGGCGACATCGTAGCCGCGCTGAACTCCCGCATGCCGAGCGTGCAGACCACGCCGCCGCAGGGCTGGCAGCCGAACCGCCAGTCGGTCGCGTTGCAGCAACGTATCCAGCAGATCCTGCTCGGCCTCGCGCAGCAGCAGGCGATGGCACAGGCGCAGCAGCAGCAGGCGGGCCAGCCGCAGGCTCCGGCGCAGCCGACCGGGCGCTAAGATCATCGCCGAGGTAGAGAATTCCGGCGCGAACGAAGCGCGCTCGATGGATGTGCGGCAGGTCCTCAAGGCCCTGCCGCACCGTTACCCTTTGCTGCTCGTCGACCGAGTCGAAGACCTGACGCTGGGGGAAGATATCCATGCGGTGAAGGCGGTGACCTTCAACGAGGATTTCTTCCAGGGCCATTTCCCGGGCGCGCCGATCATGCCCGGCGTCCTGCAGATCGAGGCGCTTGCCCAAGCTGCCGCGATCCTCGGGATCGAGACGCTTGAACTGGCTGGAACCGGCAAGCTGGTCTATTTCATGGGCATCGACGGCGCCAAGTTTCGCGCGCCTGTGACGCCGGGCTGTCTGCTCGATCTGAAGGTATCGTTCCTGCAAAAGCGCAGCCGCGTCTACAAGTTTGCCGGCAAGGCGAGCGTGAACGGCAAGGTGACCTGCGAATGCGAGTTCACCGCGATGATCGCCGACCCGCCGGAATGATCTGGCGGGCAGTTCCTTGCGCTCTGGCGCTGGTTCTTGCCACTCCTGCCATTGGCCAGGAGACAGGCGGTGCGTTCGACGGCAATCCAGAAATGCAGGCATTGTTCGCCGCCGATCAGGAAGAGCGGACGGGCGAGGCGGTTGACTGGGCGGCACTCCGCAAGGCGGATCGGGAGCGTCGGGCGCGCGTGCGCGAGCTCCTGGATCGCGGGGAGTTGCAGACGGCGGACGATTTCTACGCCGCCGCTTTCGTGTTCCAGCACGGCAACGAGCCTGAGGCTTACCTCTTGGCACACGCTCTGGCGGTCCGCTCGCTCGCTCTCGGTCACGAAAATGCGGAATGGATCGCGGCGGCCAGCCTTGATCGCTACCTCCAGTCGATTGCGCGCGAGCAGATCTACGGTACGCAGAGTACCCGCTACCCGGGCGAAGACGCCACTCGGGGGCGTTACGATCGCGATTTGCTGACGGATCAGCTTCGTGTCGCAGCCGGTACGGGGACGCTTGCAGAACAGGACGCGAAACTGGACAAACAGAACGCACCAGCGGGCGAACCCGAATAGGCTTGCCAATAGCGCGCGATGAGACTATCCGCGCGCCTTTCCCACTCAACAGCTGGACCGGTCGGAACCGTTCCGAGGCTATGGAGACATGACATGAAGGCCGAAGGTCACCCCGATTACCACACCATCAACGTCAAGATGACCGATGGCACCGAATTCCAGACGCGCTCCACCTGGGGCAGCGAAGGCGATACGCTGACGCTGGAAATCGATCCGACCAGCCACCCGGCCTGGACCGGCGGCAAGCAGCAGCTTCAGGAAGGTGGCCGCGTGGCCGCTTTCAACAAGCGCTTCGGCGGGCTCAGCCTCAAGAAGTAACGCTTTTAAGAGCTTTGCGGCGTTCGCGCCGCGAGGGAAGGGCGGTCCGACGGGGCCGCCCTTTTTCGTTAGCGCAACCGGGCTGGGCCCCTTTACCCGGCGCAGTCGACGCAGCGTGTCGCGATGGGCCGCGCTTTCAGCCGCTCGCGAGCGATGGGCTTCCCGCATTGGCTGCACCGGCCATAGGTGCCGTTCTCGATCCGCAGAAGCGCCATCCTGATTTGCGCTATTTCCTGCCGCAGAACGCCATCGACGCCCTCGAGCGCTTCGTCATCGGCCAGATCGATGGCCTGTTCGCTCGAATCGGCATCGAGGGCGTGGCGCAGATCGTCTTCGATCACGTCGGCCCGCTCGAGCAGGTTCGCGAGCCGTTGCTTGAGCTGTTCGCGCAGATCGCCGTAGTCGTTCATTGCCACTCTCCTGTAACCTTCGTCTCCGAAGTACTAGCAGAAGGCGGCTGGGCGGATGTTGATCTCGCTCAATTCCAGAAGAGGGACGAAGTTTCTCTACCGGGGATCACGCCTCACCATCCCCATGGCTTCTCCCGATACCACTTCGTGATCACGTATTTCATGCCTTTGCGCACCTTCATCCCGTGGTGCATCGTATTGGGATTGACCGACTGGTCGGGGCGCCGATTGTTCCAGCAGATCAGCTTGCCCGTTTCCGGCTGGAAGCTCTTCCTGATCGTCTTGAAGCGCGTCACGCCGCCCGCCTCGGGTTCATTGAGATAGATCATGAAGGTCCAGGTGCGCTGGCCCGCGACCGAGCAATATTTCTCCCAGTCCTGGCCATCCGGGTTGAAATAGTCGCAATGCGCCTTGAATTCCTGCCCGACGGCGTAGCGCTGGCCCTGTAACGGCTCGCCATACGCGGGGGCGATTCCCGAAAGGTCGGCCAGCATTGCGTCGAGCCTTTGCGAGCGCGGGTCGTCCATCGGCAGATCGCAGGTCTCGCTGGTGCGGAAATACTCGTCACCATCGAAGTCGGCCAGCGTCGAAGGGCGCCGCTTGGCCTCGATCATGGTGATGAGTTCGGCGCAGAATCCGGGATCGAGAAATCCGCGTTTCTGCAACAGCTCCAGCTTGTCATAGGGCAGGCGCTGCATGCCTTTCGCTGCCAGCTCTCTGGCATCGGATTCGCCCGGATCGCGCATGCCGGCCCCATGCGCGAGACACAGGGCCTTTTGCAAGGCGCGTAATATTAATGCGCCAAAATTCTAATTTCTGTCAAATTCGCTTTGTGTTTGGCTTTTTCGCCGCAAGCGAATATCGCGCACGCGTTCTGCCCTTGACGCGAGGATTCGTGCGCGTAACTGCCACCTTCCTTGCGCGGCTGCGCCGGGGCATATGGCGATCGTAGCTCAGTTGGTTAGAGCGCCGGTTTGTGGTACCGGAGGTCGGGGGTTCGAGACCCCTCGATCGCCCCATTTTCTCCAGCATGTCCCGACAGGCCCGAATGACACTGTTGGGATGATGCAAAGGCGATGAACGCGTTCTGGACCGAGCCCGATTTCGACAACCATGAGGTTGTCCACTTCGTACACGACGAAAAGCGGGGCCTCACCGCGATTATCGCCCTTCATTCGACGCACCTCGGCCCCGCAGCGGGCGGCACGCGCTTCTGGCATTATGCGCAGCCCGGCGCGGCGATGCGAGACGCGCTGCGCCTGAGCCGCGGGATGAGCTACAAGAACGCCATGGCCGGCCTGCCGATGGGCGGGGGCAAGGCGGTGATCCTCGCATCCGAAGACCGCGCGAAGACGCCTGAGATGCTGGCTGCCTTCGGCGATGCGGTCGAAGGGCTGGGCGGCAAGTATGTGACGGCCGAAGATGTCGGCATCTCCGTGGAAGACATGGTGGCCGTGAAGCAGCGCACCGAATACGTCTCCGGCCTGCCGGTCGGTGAAGGCGAGGCGGGGGGCAATCCCGGCCCATTTACCGCGCTGGGCATCTATCTGGGCATCAAGGCCGCTGTGCAGCACAAGCTGGGCAAGGACAGCGTCGAGGGCGTGCATGTCGCGGTGCAGGGCACAGGCAGCGTGGGCGGCGGTGTCGCCCGGCTTCTGGCGAAGGACGGCGCGAAGCTGACACTGGCAGACATCCACTCCGACAACGCGGAGGCGCTGGCGAGCGAGTTGGGGGCGGACACGGTATCGGCCGAAGCGATCATGTCGGTCGGCTGCGATGTCTTCAGCCCCAACGCGCTGGGCGCGATCCTGAACGAAGAGGGCATCGCCCGGCTCGATTGCGCCATCGTGGCGGGCGGTGCGAACAACCAGCTCGCCCGGCCCGAGCATGGCGCCGTACTTGCCGAACGCGACATCCTCTACGCGCCGGACTACGTCATCAACGCGGGCGGAATCATCAGCGTGACGATGGAATACCTGTGCCGCCGCGAAAGCGCGCCCTGCGATATCAACGAAGTGCGCAAGCGCATCGCCCTGATTCCCGATCGGCTGAAGACCATCTGGCAGGAAAGCGAGGCCACCGGATCCTCCCCCGACCGGGTGGCGGATGCGATGGCCCAGAAGCTGATCGGCCGGGGGTGATAACGCCGGAGTGATCGCCCCTTCCGGCAGGTCCGAACGCCTTCGCGCGCCTTGCGTGAAGGGCGTGGGATGGGCATAGGGACGCGCGATAAAGACATGCACGGTTTCGCCAATCCCCGACGGTTTCTTGCGCTTGCCCGCAGGCTGACCCCGATCCTCGTCGGGGTGGGTCTGGCGGCCTCTACGGCTGCCATCCTGTGGGGCCTCATCGCCGTGCCGCCCGACCGGCTGATGGGCGAGACGGTGCGGATCATCTTCATCCATGTGCCGACCGCATGGCTCGGCATGGCGGGCTGGGGCACGATCGCGGGGGCGAGCCTCGCCTTCATCGTGTGGCGGCATCCGCTGGCAGCGCTCGCCGCACGCGCCGCCGCAGTGCCGGGCGCAGTGTTCACCGCCCTGTGCCTCGTCACCGGATCGATCTGGGGTCGGCCCACCTGGGGCACCTGGTGGGTATGGGACGGACGGCTGACCAGCATGCTGATCCTGCTGTTCCTCTACCTCGCCTATATTGCGCTCAGCCAGGCGGTGGAGCGCGAGGGTGCTTCCGCGCGGTTGCCCGCGATCTTCGGACTAGTCGGCGCGGTCAACATCCCGATCATCAACCGTTCGGTCGTGTGGTGGAATTCGCTCCATCAGCCGCCCAGCATCACCACCGGCGGCAGCAGCATCGACGGGGTCTTCCTGTGGCCCATGCTGATCGCGCTAATCGGCTTCACCTGTATTTTCGCCGCCTGCGTGTTGATGAACATGCGGGCATTGCTGGCGCAGACCCAGGCCGAGGCCCGCCTGCGCCGCCGGGCAATGGAAGCCGAGGCAGGCGCATGATCCGCGAAGCGCTCGACCAGTGGGACTACGTGATCTCGGCCTATGCGATTGCGATTCCGGCGATTGTCGGCTTGCTGGTGTACTGCTGGCAACGCATGCGCAAGGCGGAGCGGCTGCGCGATGCGGCGCGTGGCGAAGGGAAGCGGAAGAAATGAGTGTCACTTCGAACTCCACTCTGGCGCCCAAGCACCAGCGCCTAATCCTTGTGCTGATCGCGCTTTTCGTGCTGATCGCCGCGGGGCTGCTCGCAGCGTGGGGCCTGCGCAGCCAGGCGGACTATTTCTACCTTCCGGAGGATATCGCGGAGAACCCGCCCGAGCCTGGCCGGGCCATCCGTCTCGGCGGAGTCGTCCAGAACGGGTCGATCCGTACGCTGAACGATGGCGTGACCATCGCGTTCGCGGTGGTCGGGCGCGAGGGCAATGCCGTTCCTGTCACGTATCGAGGTATCGTGCCGGACCTGTTCGTGGAAGGCTCGGGCGTGATCGCGAACGGGCGCCTTGCCGAGGGCGGCACGTTCGAGGCCGAGACCCTGCTCGCCAAGCATGACGAGAACTACACCCCGCGCGAACTCGAAGGCCTGAGCGACGAGGCCATGCACGAGGTTCTGGAAGAGAGCGCCGCGCAATGAAGGGCGCGCGCAGGCCATGATCGCCGAACTCGGCCTTGCTGCCCTGTGGCTCGCCGCAGGGCTGTGCGTGCTGCAGCTGTTCGCGGGCGTGCTGGGCGCGCGCGCCGGGGATGACGGCGTGGTGAGCGCGCTCACGCGGCCCGCTGCTATCGTACAGGGCCTCGTGCTGCTCGTTTCCTTCGCGTGCCTGCTGCGCGTTTTTGCGGTCACCGATCTTTCGGTCGCGCTGGTTGCGGCAAACAGCCATGCGGACAAGCCGTTCATCTATCGCATCTCGGGCGCCTGGGGGAACCACGAGGGCTCGATGCTGCTGTGGGTGACGATCCTTGGCCTGTGCAGTGCGCTGGTCGCCGCGTTCGAGCGGCGCATGGACGATCGTTTCATGAAGTCGATGCTCGCCGCGCAGGCCTTTATCGGCCTGGGCTTCATCGCGTTCCTTCTGTTCAGTTCCAACCCCTTTGCGCGCCTGAACCCGCCCGCCGATTTCGGTGCGGGATTGAACCCGCTGCTGCAGGATATCGGCCTCGCGCTGCATCCGCCCACCCTCTACCTCGGCTATGTCGGTCTGTCGGTGGCCTTCAGCTTCGTGGTCGCCGGGCTGGTGACGCGGCAGGCAGGGCCGGAACTGGCCCGCGTGATGCGGCCGTGGGTGCTGGCTGCGTGGATTGCGCTCACGCTCGGGATCGCGGCGGGCAGTTACTGGGCCTATTACGAGCTGGGCTGGGGCGGCTGGTGGTTCTGGGACCCGGTCGAGAATGCGTCCCTGATGCCGTGGCTTGCGGCTACCGCGCTGCTCCATTCGGTCGGCGTGCTGGCCGCGCGCGATGCGCTGCGCACATGGACGATCATGCTGGGCGTGGTCGCGTTCTCGATGAGCATGGTTGGCACCTTCCTCGTCCGTTCGGGCATCCTTACCAGCGTTCATGCCTTCGCCGTCGATCCTGAACGCGGCTCCTTCATCCTCGCCTTGCTGACGCTTTACGTGGGTGGTGCCTTCGGCCTGTTCGCCTTGCGGGCGGGCGCACTGGCGGAGGGCAAGCGGTTTGCCGCCATCAGCCGCGAAGGCGCACTGGTGTTCAACAACGTGATGCTCAGCGCCATTCTGGCGGTCGTGCTGCTCGGCACGCTCTACCCGCTGCTGGCGGAGGCATTCGGCACGCGGGTTTCCATCGGCCCGCCTTATTATAACCCGGTTACCGCGGTCTTCGCCGTTCCGATGCTGCTGGTTCTGCTGGTGGGGCCGATGCTGCGCTGGAAGCGCGACAAGCTTTCGCGCGTGCGTGTGCCGGTGGCGCTCTGCGTGGCGATCCTCGCTGCTGCGCTGACGGCGCTGATATTCTTCACAGGCGCGGGCGTTCTGCCCACGATAGGGCTGGCTGTGGCCGCCGCGCTCGCTCTGGCGAGCTGGTTTCCGCTGCGCGGGCGCAAGCTGCGCCGGGTTCCACTGGCGCTCTGGGGCTCGATGCTGGCGCATTTCGGTATCGCGGTGAGCCTGTTCGGAATGGCAAGCGAGAGCGCCTTCTCAATCGAGCGACTGGTGGCGGTAGAGGCAGGCGACGTGGTCGAGGTCGGCCCGTTCACGGCCAGTCTGCGGGCCGTTGAGCCGGTTGCCGGGCCCAACTGGACCGCGCTTCAGGGTGACATCCTCGTCAGCCGTGGTGGCAGCGAAACGATCCTCCAGCCTCAGGCGCGCTATTTCACCGAACCGGCCCAGAACACCAGCGAGGCGGCCTTGCTCACTCGCTGGGACGGGCAGCTCTACGCCATCCTCGGCGATGCGGCGGGTGAGGGGCGCTGGCAGCTGCGCCTGTGGTGGAAGCCCTTCGTGACGCTGATCTGGTACGGTGCCCTGCTGATCGCTCTGGGCGGTCTGCTGTCGATCTTCGGTCACCTGCGGGGCAGCGCACGCTCACGGAAGATCCGTGAGGAAGTGGCGCGCCGCCGGGCCGAGAAAGAGCGGAGGGCGCGGGCATGAAGCGGCTCTGGCTGATCCTCCCTCTGGCGTTGTTTGCGCTGTTCCTGGGCGTTGCGGGCTACCAGCTGACGCAGCCGAAGGACGAATTCGTCCGCAGCACCATGATCGGCAAGCCGCTGCCCGCGTTCGATCTGCCCGGCGCCACGGACGAGGCGCCGCGCGTGGCATCGGCATATTTCGCGGATGGCCAGCCACGCCTGCTCAACGTGTGGGCGACATGGTGCGTGCCGTGCATCGCCGAAGCGCCCCAGCTGGAAGAACTTGCCGAGCGTGGGGTCCCGATCGTCGGCGTGGCGATCCGCGACGAACCCGAGGCGATTGCCCGCTTCCTGGAAAATTACGGCAACCCCTATGAGGTCATCGCGCGTGACGATATCGCCGAATTGCAGCTCGGCCTCGGTTCCAGCGGCATCCCCGAAACCTTCGTCGTCGATGGCGACGGGATCATCCGTTACCAGCATATCGGCGACATTCGCGCGGATGACGTGGACGAGATTTACGCGGCGTGGGAGGATGCACGATGATCGCGACCGGTCTTGCCGCCATCGCGCTTGCGGTTGCCGCGCCGGGCGCGGGGCAGACGGTGTCGAGCGCGCCGCTCGCCAACACGCAGCTCGCCGATCCGCAGGCCGAGGCGCAGGCGCAGGACCTCATGGAAGAACTGCGCTGCCTCACCTGCCAGTCCCAGTCGATCGCCGATAGCAACGCGCCCATGGCGGGCGACATGCGCCACCAGGTGCGCAGCCGTATCGCGGCGGGCGAAAGCCCCGAGGAAGTCCGCGCGTGGCTGGTGGAACGCTATGGTGACTACATCACCTATCGGCCCGGTATCGGGTCGGCGACATGGCCGCTCTACGCTCTGCCGATCCTGTTCCTGCTGATTGCGCTGGTGGTGCTCGTCCGGCGTCTGGGGAGGAACGGGGAATGATCGGCACCTGGATAGCCGTCGGCGGGCTTGCGCTCGTTGCCCTTGGCGCGGCGCTTCTCTTCGCACGTGAGAGCCGACAGGTGTGGACCCTGTTTGCCGCAGCGCTGGTCTTCGCGCTGGCAGGTTACGCATGGCAGGGCGCCCCCGATCTGGCGGGCGCTCCGCATCAGGCAGTGCGGGACGTGTCGCCCACCTCGGACGCGCTGATCGATGCCCGGCGCCGGTTCTACAATGTGGAAGGGATCATGCCGTCGCGCTTCGTTGTAACCGCCGATGGCTTCTCGCGGCGCGGCCAGCATGCGGATGCGGCCGGGCTGCTGCGCAACGCGGTGAGCGAGCAGCCGGAGGATGGCGAGGCGTGGCTGGCCCTTGGCCTTGCGCTGGCCGAGCATACGCGCGGCACGGTCACGCCGCCTGTCGCCTATGCGTTCCAGCGCGCGAGAGAGACTTCACCCGGCAATGTTGCGCCGGGATATTTCCAGGGCCTGCTGGCGCTTCGCACGGGCGCTCTGGCCGAGGCGCGCGACCTGTGGGCGCAGGCGCTTGCCGGGGCACCCGAGGACGCCAGGGGGCGCGAGTTCGTGGCGCAACAGCTGGAACGACTCGACGGTGTCATCGGTGTGCTTGGCGATGGCTCGTCGCAGGCAGGCCCTCAGCGTGGCCCCATGATGCCGCCCCAGGGTGGGCCGCCCACCGCTCCCTGATAGAAAAAGCGGCGGGATGCCCCGAGCGCGAGGCATGTTGCACTTGCACACGGGCGCTGCTAACCGCGCGCGTCTCCCCTCCAAGGGTGAAGACCGCGCCTGCCGGAGGCTCGCAGGCTTGAGTATGGCAATCTTTGCATGAGCGTTTCCGCACCCGGATCGGGCCCTGAACCAGCCAACGGCGGCGCCGTGCCGCCGGCGAAGGGGACGAGCGCGCACCAGGCGTCGACCGCGACTCTCGCGGTGGGGGCCGTTGGCATCGTCTTCGGCGATATCGGCACCAGCCCGCTCTATGCTTTCCGCGAAACCTTCGTCGGCCCCAATCCGCTGGCACTGGATGCCGCGCATGTGCTGGGCGTGGTCAGCCTCATCTTCTGGTCCATGACGCTGATCGTGGCGATTCAGTACGTCAGCATCCTGATGCGCGCGGATAACAAGGGGCAGGGCGGTTCGCTGGCCCTCGTCGCGCTGATCTCCCGATCCATCAGCAAGTCCAAATACGGCTGGCTAGCGATCCTGCTGGGCGTTTTCGCAACCTCGCTATTCTACGGCGACTCCATGATCACACCCGCGATCTCGGTTCTGTCCGCGGTCGAGGGGCTGACCGTGGTGGACGAGGGACTGCAGGACTTCGTCATCCCCATCGCGCTGGGCCTGCTGGTCGGGCTGTTCCTGCTCCAGCGACGCGGCACGGCCAAGGTCGGCGCGCTCTTCGCGCCGGTGATGATCGTCTACTTCACCGTCATCGCACTGCTGGGCAGCTGGCAGATCATCCAGCATCCGCAGGTCTTGTGGGCGCTCAGCCCGCACCACGCGATCAATTTCTTCATCCTCGATGGCTGGCTCGCATTCCTCGCGCTGGGATCGGTCGTGCTGGCTGTCACCGGCTCCGAAGCGCTCTATTCGGACATGGGCCATTTCGGCCGCGGCCCGATGCGGCTGAGCTGGTTTGGCTTCGTAATGCCGTGCCTTCTGCTCAACTACTTCGGGCAGGGCGCGATGATGATCAGCCTGCCTGCCGAAGCTGCGGCCGAGGCGATCCAGAGCCCGTTCTTCTTCCTCGCCAGCGAGCAGTGGCGCCTGCCACTGGTGTTCCTCGCCACGGTGGCCACCTTCATCGCCAGCCAGGCGGTGATCTCGGGCGCGTTCTCGATCACCCACCAGGCCATGCAGCTGGGCTATATCCCGCGCCTGTCGGTCCGCCATACGAGCGAGAGCGAGGCGGGGCAGATCTACATTCCGGCGGTCAACTGGGCGCTGATGATCGCGGTCATCATCCTGGTGCTGACCTTCCAGAACTCGTCCAACCTCGCCAGCGCCTACGGCATTGCAGTGACGGGAGCGGTCACCATCGACACGCTGCTGATGGGCGTGCTGTTCGTGGGCGTGTGGAAGTGGAAATGGTGGGTCGCCGCGCCCATCGTGCTGCTGTTCCTGATCGTCGACGGCGCGTACTTCGCCGCGAACCTGACCAAGATCGCCGACGGCGGCTGGTTCCCGCTGATCGTGGGCCTGATCGCCTTCACCTTGCTGACCACATGGGCCCGCGGGCGCAAGCTGATGCGCGACCGGATGGGCGAGGTCGCGCTGCCGATAGAGATCTTCGCCAAGTCCGCGCAGAACAGCGCTACGCGCGTGCCGGGCACCGCGATCTTCATGGCATCGAGCACGGCCGGCGTCCCGTCGGCGCTGCTGCACAACATCAAGCATAACAAGGTGCTGCACGAACGTGTGGTAATCCTGACCGTCGAGATCGAGGACGTGCCTTACGTCGATGCCGACAAGCGCTGCGAATTCACCGAGATCGGCAGCGGCTTCTACCGTGCGGTGCTGCACTACGGCTTCATGGACGAACCCAACGTACCCGAAGGCCTCAAGAGCATGAGCCGCTGCGGGGGCACTTTTGACATGATGGAAACCAGCTTCTTCCTCAGCCGCCAGACCCTGCTGCCGAGCGACAAGCCCGGCATGCCGATCTGGCGCGAGAAGATCTTCGCCTGGATGCTGCGCAATTCGGCCAGCGCGATGCAGTTCTTCCGCCTGCCAACCAACCGCGTGGTGGAGCTGGGATCGCAGGTGCGGATCTAGGCACACTGCGCGCTTTCGCTTGGATCAGGGGTTGAGTTTACTCTTGTCACCCAGCCAAGGCTCGTATCTCAGAGCCACATGCTGAGCGTTAGCCCCGAAGTCGCCCTCCTCGTACTCGGCATTTTGTTGCTAGCAACGGTGTTCGCAGGCTCGATCTCGAGCCGGTTCGGCCTGCCAGCGCTGATCGGGTTTCTGTGCCTTGGGATGCTGGCCGGGGTGGATGGCCCCGGCGGTATCGCGTTCGATGATTATCTGCTGACTCAAGGCGTGGGGATCGCCTGCCTCATCTTCATCCTCTTTTCGGGCGGGATCGATACCGACTGGCGCGACGTGCGGCGCGTTGCCACGCCGGCCTTGCTCCTGGCCACCGGTGGAGTGCTGATAAGCGCGGGTATCATGGCGCTCGCAGCGGTCGTGCTGTTGGGTTTCAGCCCGTTTCAGGGCTTTTTGCTTGGTGCAATCGTTGCATCGACCGATGCGGCCGCGGTGTTCGCCATCCTGCGGTCCACCGGGCTCGACCTGCACGGTGATGTTCCCGCGCTGATCGAGGTGGAGTCGGGTTCGAACGATCCGATGGCGATCTTTCTGGTCGGGGCTGCGCTGATGTTTATCACCGTCCCCGAATTTTCGCCCATTTCGCTCGTGCCCCAATTCGTGCTTCAGATGCTGCTTGGCGCAGGAGTTGGCCTTGGTGCCGGTTATCTGCTTCCGGAAATTCTGAAGCGCTCGCAATACCGCCACGGCGGACTGGCGTTCGTGATATCGATCGCCGCCGCGCTGATCGCCTACGGTCTCGCATCGGTCATAGGCGGCAACGGGTTCCTTGCAGCCTATGTCGCGGGGCTGGTAGCGGGCAATCGGGCGTACCGGGCGCGCACGATCGTTTCCACGTTTCAGGAAGGTCTGGCGTGGCTGGCGCAGGTGGTGATGTTCCTGGCACTGGGGCTGCTGATCACTCCATCGAACCTGACGGGCGTGATCGTGCCGGGCCTCGCCATCACCTTCATCCTGATGTTCATCGCCCGCCCGGTGAGCGTATTCGTGTGCCTCGCCCCGTTCCGTCAGTTCGGCTGGCGCGCCAAGCTGTTCGTGTCATGGGCGGGGCTGCGCGGTGCGGTGCCGATCGTGCTTGCCACTTTCCCCATCGTGGCGGGCGTGCCGAGCGCCTTTGCGATCTTCAACATCGTGTTCTTCGTGGTCCTGCTGTCGAGCGTGATCCAGGGTCCCACGATCAACTGGCTGGCCAATCGCCTCGGCCTTCTCGCCAAGCAGGAGGCGACTGAAAACGGGCCCCCGGATGGAGCTGCCGTGCGCTAAGCCCCCGTCGGCGGTTCCTCGTCGGGAAGGCCTTCATTGCGCTCCGGGTCCAGGCCGTGGCGCAGCAGCATCGGGATCTGCGTGAAGGTGAAGGCGAGGCTCAGGCCCATGAACACCCACAGTTTGGCCCACAGCCAGCTTTCGAAGCTCAAGGACATGCGCAGCGCCTCGTTCAGCACGGCGAGGAACAGAAAGAAGAACCCCCAGTTACGCGACAGCTTGAGCCAGCCTTCCTGCGACAGGCCTTCGAACGCGGCCTCCAGCAGCCATTGCAGGAAGGCCTTGCCTTTGAGCCAGCCAATCAGCAGCACGACCCCGAAAAAGGCGTAGAGCACGGTCGGCTTCACCTGCACGTAGAACGGATCGCGCAGCAGAATCGTCATGCCGCCAAAGCCCACGATCAGGACGGTCGAGAGCATCAGCATCTTGGAAACGTGGCCGAGAACCAGCTTGCTGGTGATCAGCGCTGCGATTGCCGCGACAATGAAAGCACCCGTGGCCTTGATGATCGCCAGCAGCGTGCCGACCGAATTCTCACCATCGGGCTGGAACAGGTAATAGCTGAGCAGGAACACGATCAGCGGACCGTAGTCGATTGCGACATTGAGCCAGCCGGACTTGGTCTTGGGAGTCTCTTGGGGGTCGGTAGACATGGTGTTCCGTTCGTCCTGAGCCTGTCGAAATCGTGGATGGGCGCAGCCCTGCGGCAAACATTACGCCCACGTTCGCGGTTCGACAGGCTCACCACGAACGGGAGGGGAAGCGCAAGGGTTTAGGCCACTCCCGCAATCACGCGCGCGACCAGATCGGGATCGAAAGGCCGCAGGTCGTCCAGCTGCTCGCCCACGCCAATGGCGTGGATAGGCAAACCGTATTTCTGCGCCGCGGCCACCAGCACGCCGCCTCGGGCGGTGCCATCGAGCTTGGTCATGATCAGGCCGGTGACGCCCGCGACCTCCTGGAAAACGTCAATCTGGCTCAGCGCGTTCTGCCCATTTGTCGCATCGAGCACCAGGACCACGTCGTGCGGCGCCTCCGGGTTGAGGCGGCCGAGCACCTTCCTGATCTTGGCCAGCTCGTCCATCAGCTCGCGCTTGTTTTGCAGGCGGCCGGCCGTGTCGACGATCAGCGCGTCGGTGCCTTCGTCCGTGCCGCGCTTGACCGCGTCGAACACGATGCTGGCCGGGTCGCCGCCTTCGGGCCCGCGCACCAGCGGCACGCCGACCCGGTCCGCCCAGGTCTGCAACTGGCCGATCGCGGCCGCGCGGAAGGTGTCACCCGCCGCCAGCATCACCTCGTAGTCGTCCTCCATGAACAGGTGAGCGAGCTTGGCGATGGTGGTCGTCTTGCCGCTGCCGTTGACGCCGATCACCAGGATCACCTGCGGGCGCGGGAAGGCGGTGACTTCGAGCGGTTTGGCGACCGGGCGTAGGATCGCGGCGATTTCCTCCGCCACGGCCTCGCGGAGTTGCCGCTCGGTAATCTCGTTGCCGAAGCGCTGTTCGCGCAGGGCATCGCGTACGCGCCCCGCGGCCTCGGGGCCGAGGTCCGACATGATCAACGCATCCTCGATCTCATCGAGCGTCGCGTCGTCGAGCCGGGTGTTGCCGACCGGTGCGATATTCTCGCTTAGGCGATCCGATGTTTTCCTGAAGCCGCCCAGCAGGCGGTCGCTCCAGCTGGAAGAGCTGTGGTCGCTCATGCGAGCATTCCTTCGATGATCTGGGTGGGGCGGATAGTAACGAGCTGGCCCGGCTCGGTGCCTTCCGGCAGCACCACGCGGGCGAAATGCGGCGTGTAACCGCTGCCGTCCTTTTCCGCGAGCACTTCGTATTCTGCGCCAACCAGTGTTTCGAGCCAGCTGTCGCGCGTCTGGCGAACCGCGCTGCGCAGCTCGGCGGCGCGGCGCTTGATGGTCGCTGGTTCGATCTGCGGCATGCGCGCGGCAGGGGTCCCCTCGCGCGGCGAGTAAGGGAAGACATGCCCGTGGACGATGCCGCACTCAGCGATGATGGAAAGATTGTCCGCGTGGTGGGCGTCGGTTTCGGTCGGGAAGCCCGCGATAAGATCTGCCCCGATGGCGATCTCCGGGCGCTGTTGCTTCAACCGTGCGACGAGGCCGATCGCCTGCGTGCGGCTATGCCGCCGCTTCATGCGCTTGAGGATCAGGTCGCTGCCGTGCTGGAGCGAAAGGTGCAGGTGCGGCATCAGGCGCGGTTCGTGGGCGATGAGGTCGAACAGTCCTTCGTCGATCTCGACACCGTCGACGGAGGAGAGCCGCAGGCGAGGCAGGTCCGGAAATTCGCCCAGAATTGCTCCGACGAGCGCACCCAGCCCCGGCGCACCCGGTAGATCGTGGCCCCAGCTCGTGAGATCGACGCCGGTCAACACCACCTCTTTCGCACCGCTCGCGATGGCGGCTTCGACATTGCGGAGAACGGTGGCGACAGCGTCGGATCGGCTGACACCGCGCCCGCGTGGGATAATACAGAAGGTGCAGGCATGGTCGCACCCGTTCTGCACACCGATGAAGGCTCTTGTGCGCGTTTGTCGGCGCGCTTCGTGCGGTTCGGGCAGGTTCCAGCTGCGGGCATCCAGCTTGGCTTCATTGGCGACGAACCCGTCGACTTCGCCCATTGCGCCGAGTGCCTCACGATCGGTCTCGGCGGCGCATCCCGTCACCAGCAACCTCGCGTCAGGATAGGTCTTGCGTGCCCGCCGGATCGCCTGGCGCGTGTGGCGTACCGCCTCGCGCGTGACCGAGCAGGAGTTGACCACCACCAGATCGCGCTCCGCCTCCACCAGCGCGGCAATCCGTTCGCTCTCGGCATGGTTGAGCCTGCAGCCGAGCGAGATGACCCGTTCCGCGCTCACGAGAAATCGTCCAGTTCGAAGGTGCCGCGATAGCTCTCCTGCGCGGGGCCCGCCATGTGGATACCGCCCTCTTCGTCGTGCCGGATCGTCAGCGTCCCGCCGGGCAGGCCGACCGCCACCTCGCTGTCGACCAGACCCTGGCGATGGGCAACGGTCGCGGTGGCGCAGGCTCCGGTTCCACAGGCAAGAGTGAGCCCGGCGCCGCGTTCCCACACGCGCAGCTTGATCGAGTCGCGCGAAACGATCTGCGCCACGTTCACATTGATACGCGCGGGGAACAGGGGATCGGTTTCTATCTCGGGTCCAAGCGTGTCCAGAGGAACCGCGTCGACGTCGTCGACGAAGAAAATCAGATGCGGGTTGCCGACGCTTACCGCGCTGGGCCGTTCGAGCATGTCCCAGCCCAGCGGCATTTCGCGCGTGTCCATCGCATAGGCGAGCGGGATGTCCTGCCAGTCGAAGCGCGCGCGGCCCATGGCAACTTCAGCCCCGGCCGCATCTGGACGGGCCTGGAGCAAACCCCCTGCGGTTTCGATGGAGGCTGCCGTCCCATGCAGAACTGCAACCGCGCGCGTTGCGTTGCCGCAGGCTTCCACTTCGCTTCCGTCGGCATTGTGAATGCGCATCGCCATGTCCGCAGTGTGCGAGGGCGAGAGGACGATCAGCTGATCGAAGCCTATGCCGCGATGCCGGTCCGCCAGTGCTGCAATCTGCGCGGGCGACAGGCGCGGCAATTCGGCGTCGCGCCCGTCGAGGATCGCGAAATCATTGCCCAGGCCGTGCATCTTGACGAAGGAAAGCCGCATCGTGATCCGCACTTATGGTGGGTGCGGGCCAAGGTAAAGGTCAGGCGCTCTTGCGTTCCATCCCTTCGGGCTGCGCTCCGGGCATGTTCGACAGCATGTCGAGTTGCTTCAGGCGCTTCATGACCGCGGCGGCATCTTCCGGCTTGCCGTAGAGATAACCCTGGCCCTTCATGTCTCCCATGGTGCGCAGGGTTTCGAGAATGGAATTGTCCTCGACCCCCTCCGCCGTGACCGGGATCTGAAGGCCCTTGCCCAGCGAGACAAGCGTGCCCACGATGTGATCCCGGTCCGCCCGGTCGAAGTCAAGCTCGGGGGCGGCCTCGGCAACCTTGCGCAGTTCGCCCACGAAGCTGCGATCGATCTTCACTCGGTCGAAGGGCAGGGTGCGCAATTGCGTGAGACTGGTGAAACCGGTGCCGAAATCGTCAAGGCTGACTCGCACGCCGAGGTTCTTCAGGCTGACGATCATCGTCTGAGCCGCCGTCAGATTCTCCTGCAGACAGCTTTCCGAAATCTCCACGTCCAGCCGTGCCGGAGGGAATTCGCTGCCCAGCAGTAGCTTGAGAAGTTTCTGCGGAAACCACGGATCACGCAGCTGCACCGGCGAAACATTGACCGAAAGCGTGAGGGAGGCGGGCCAGTCCTTTGCATCGTCCAGTGCCTGCCTGATCAGCGATTCCGATAGCGGGCCGATGAGGCCGCAATTTTCCGCAACAGGGATAAAAATGTCCGGTCCGACCTGTCCCAGCTCGGGCGAATCCCAACGGGCCAGCATTTCGAAACCTACCAGTGCGCCCGATTCCAGATCGATCTGCTGTTCATAATGAGGCACGAACTCGCCGCGTGCCAGACCTGCGCGGATCGCCGATTCCATTTCGCGGCGGATACGCGCTTCCTCCTCCATCGACTTGTCGAACCAGCAATAGCGGTTACGGCCCGCGCGCTTGGCGTGGTACATCGCCAGATCCGCGCGGTGCATCAGTGTGCGCGCGGCGGACTCGACATCGTCGATGGGGTCGCTTTTCCGCTGCAGGGCGATACCGGCAGAGATGGTGACTTCCAGCGCGCCGACTTCGGTCTCGATCGGTTTTGCGACGTGGGCGACCATGCGGCTTGCCCAGAGTTCGACCTGTTCCAGATCCTCGCTCTGTGTGGGTAGAACGATCGCGAATTCGTCGCCCCCAAGCCGCGCGACGATTCCTTCGGCCGGCACCAGATCCTTGAGCCGCTGGGCGATCGCCAAAAGCACTTCGTCGCCGGCCAGGTGACCATTCGTGTCGTTGATTTCCTTGAAGCCGTCCAGGTCGATGAGCACGAAGCCGGTGTCGTGACCATCCGCTTCCGAGGTGATTGCTTCGATCAGCTTCTCCGTCGCGCAACGCCGGTTGTAGCATCCGGTGAGCGGATCGATCTGCGAAAGATGCCGCGCCCGTTCCTCGGCTTCGCGGCGCTGGTCAATCTCCTGTCGAAGATCGACATAACGGCGCCAACCGAAGATTATGAGCGCGATATTGAGGAGCAGTGCATTGACCAGCGCGGTCTCCGGCGGGCCTACGCTTCCGTCGAGGTAATGGCGGGCGACCTGCGGCATCACCGTTCCGCCGATGCCGACGAACATGATGATTGCGGCTGTCGCAATGCCGAGCAGGACGATATCCCTCTCCGCCTTGTTCAGGCGGGGCCGCTGCTCCGTCTTGTCCCCCGCGCGGCGGTTCATTGCTGGTCCCTCGGGTGGTTTGCGTTCCGTCGATCGCCATCAATGCCACTGGGTACTGAAAATCGGGTAAATGCCCGTTTGCAAATTCGTGAAAATGCTACGCAGGTGGCATGTGCTTGCGGCACTGCCGGGCGCGCCGGGCGTTCGGGCCATATGAATCCTTGAAGGGAGACGAGCACCTTGCGTTACTGGCTGATGAAATCGGAACCCGACGTCTACGGGTGGGACAATCTGGAAGCCGATGGCGAAGGCGTTTGGGATGGCGTGCGCAACCACCAGGCGAAGAACAACCTTCTGGCGATGGAGGTGGGCGATCAGGCTTTCTTCTATCACTCCAATATCGGGCGCGAGATCGTGGGGATCGTCGAAATCATGGAGGCCGGGATGGCCGATCCGACAGACGAGAGCGGCAAGTGGGCGGCGGTGAAGGTAAAGCCCAAGACCAAGCTCCCCCACGTCGTCACATTGAAGGATGTGAAGGCCGAGCCCGAGCTGGCAGAGATGCAGCTGGTCAAGCTTTCGCGCCTTTCGGTTTGCGAAGTCATGCCCGACGAATGGTCGAAGATCCTCGCAATGGCCGGGGTTTGATAGCTTTGGTCGCAAGCGCCGGTCGCTCTGGCGCTTTCCCTTGCGTCAGGGGAACGTAAAGCCCTGTTTCTCCGTTTCTTTTACACATCGGCGATGATGCCGACGCTAAAGAAACGGAGAACGGACATGGGTGAACTGAAGAGCAAGGTCGAAGGTAACGTCAACGAAGCGATCGGCGAAGCCAAGCAGAAGTCGAACGATCCTGAAACGCGTGCCGAAGGCCGCGGCCAGGAAGCCAAGGGCAAGGCCCAGCAGACCAAGGGCGAAGTCCAGGGCGCGCTCGGCGACGACGTCTGATCGTCTGACGGCCTGACGAAACAAGGAGGGGCGGTGCCATCGCGGCGCCGCCCCTTTTTCGTGGGGCCTACCCCTTGGCGCGCAGCCCGCTCACCGTTGCACCGCTCGCGGCAAGCTGTTCGACGTCGATCCGGACGTGGATCAACCGCAATCCCGAGCGTCCCTCGGCGGCAACCAGAGCATCCTTGAACTCTTGCGTGGTGTCCGCCGTGGCGGACCATGCCCCGAAGCTCGCGCCGAATGCCGCGAAATCGGGGTTCTCCAGCCTTGTGGCGGACACGCGCTCGGGAAATTCGCGCTCCTGGTGCATGCGGATCGTGCCATAGCCGCTATTGTCGATCACGATCACCATCAGGTCGCATCCGGCCTGCGCTGCGCTTGCCAGCTCCTGCCCGTTCATCAGGAAGTCGCCATCGCCAGCAATGGCCACCACCATCCGTTCGGGGAACCGCTTCGCCGCAGCGACCGCCGCGGGCACGCCGTAGCCCATCGCACCGCAGGTGGGCGCGAGCTGGCTGGGATGGCCAGCATAGCGCCAGTAGCGGTGCCACCAGCCCGCATAATTGCCCGCGCCGTTACAGATGATTGTATCGGCGGGCAGCGTATCGCGCATGAACTGGACGCACTGGGCCAGGTTCAACGGATAGGTGTCGTCCGGCTGGGCGGTGGCCCATTCCTCCCACTCGGCATGGGCCTGCGCACCCGCATCGAACGAAATCGGGTCTTCGCCCGCCCACAGAGCCGCGCTTTCCGCGAACTCGTCCATGCTGGCGCAGATCGCGAGGTCTGCCGGGTAGACGCTGCCCGGCTCCTCGGGGTCGGGATGGATGTGGATCAGCGTACGATCCTTGTCGACCAGCGGAGGCACCGAATAACCGTCGGTCGTCGCCTCGCCGAGCCGCGCGCCCACCACCAGCAGCAGGTCGGCGGCTTTGGCCCGCTCGACAAGCTTGGGGTTGGGACCGTAACCGAGGTTGCCCGCATAGACCGGCGATGAGGGAGAGATGGCGTCCTGCCGGCGGAACGCCGTCGCCACCGGCAGGCCGAGCCTTTCGGCGAACAGCTGGAAGTACTCGCGCGCCTTGGCGTTCCACCCGGCACCGCCGATGATGGCAAGCGGGGCGGCGGCATCGCCGATCAGCGCCATCATCGCCTGCATCGCGTCGGGGCAGGGCGCCTGCGCGGGGCGCACCACCTCTGCGCGCGCCTCCGCAGTGGTGGCGTCGTAGAGCATGTCTTCCGGGAGGGCGAGCACCACGGGGCCGGGCCTACCCGAAATGGCGGTCGCGTAAGCGCGGGCAATGTACTCTGGGATGCGGTCCGCTCTGTCGATCCGGGCCGCCCACTTGGAAATCGGCCCGAAGAAGGCGGGAAAATCGATCTCCTGAAAGCCCTCGCGATCGCGCATTTCCCGCGATACATCGCCGATGAACAGGATCATCGGCTGGCTATCCTGCATGGCGACATGCACGCCGATGCTGGCATTGGTCGCGCCGGGACCGCTAGTGACGAATGCGATACCCGGCTTGCCTGTCATCGCCCCGTCGGCACAGGCCATGAAGGCCACTCCGCCTTCCTGCCGACAGGTCACGACATCGACCTGGGGGGTATCCACCAGCGCATCGAGCACGGGGAGAAAGCTTTCTCCCGGAACGGTGAAAATCCGATCGCAGCCCTGCTTGGCCAGGCAATCGACGAGGAGGCGCGCGGCCTCGGGGGTGGTGCTGTCTGCCATCACTCCGCCCGTAATGCGCAGGAGGCCGCTCGGCAATCGGGTGCCCGCATTAAGCCTTCCTGGACGGGCCTGTCCCACCGGCGGACGCATACGAGGGGACGCTCGCCAATGCTTACCAAAAGGTTAAGCCCCGTGTCCCATGAGACGATCGCTTGTCCTTACCGACGAATCCGCCCGCCACCCTTTCCGCGCATCATTGATGGTGCGTCCCGATTTGCAGCGCGCCCGGATGGTGAGGAACACGCGCTGGTCCTTCGCCAAGAACGACTGGCTGGGTTTCCTGGGAGCCTACGTGGCTTGCCTGGTTGGGGCGCTGGTCTTCATCTTCTGAGCGGTCCGCCTAATCGAAATGCGCGCTCGGCAGGTGTTCTTCCGCATGCAGTTTGCGCGCCGCCCAACTGGTCAGCAGGCATAGCGCGACGCTGGCTAGCACCTGTTCCGCAATCGCAAGACCGATATAGGTCATCGCCATTGCCAGTACTGCACCGCCAACCATGAAGGTGGAACTGATCATGTTGGTGGCCGCGATGGTGCGCGATGCCTTGTCGCCCGAAACGCGTGTGGTGAGAAAGGCGTAAAGGGGCACCACGAAAATCCCGCCCGCAATCGATATGAACAGCAACACCGCAAGCAGGACCCAGGCCAGCGGATACGCGAGGAATTGCGGGACGGTGAGGAAAGAGCCCTCCAGATCGGCAGGCCACTGGCGCACGAAAAGATAGAACAGCACGATGAAGAAACCCATTCCGACGACACTGGCCGGGGCGTAGCGCGCCGAAACCTCTCCCTTGAGCAGCTGGTTGATGATGACCGACCCGATGGCAATGCCGATGGAGAACATCACGATGAACAGCGTGGCCACTTCCTTGCTGGCATGAATGACGTTCTTGGCCAGCGGCGGAAACTGGATGAACAGGATCGCGCCCACCATCCAGAAAACGCTGATCGAAATGATGGCGAGATAGATGACGCGGTCCTTCTTCGCCGATCGCACCAACGCAAGCGAAGAGCGGGCGATGTTCCAGTCGATGGGCTCGACCTCGCCCAGGGCCGGGGCCGCAGGGATGTTTCGACTGCTTGCGTAACCGACCAGTGCCGTCGCCAGAATCAGCACGATCGCCGCTTCGACCGGGATCCAGCCGGCGATGATCGTCCCCAGCAGGATTGCGAGATAGGTACCCGCTTCCACCAGCCCCGTGCCGGCCAGCACTTCCCCCTTTCGAAGATGCTGCGGCAGGATCGCGTATTTGATGGGGCCCAGAAAGGTCGACTGCACCCCGGCGAGAAACAGCGCCAACAGCATGAGCGGAATGGCAAGCGTGTTTACCAGCAACCCCTTCCACGCGAGGAACAGGCCGATCGTACCAAGGCTCATCAGGCCGATTTCGCACAGCTTGACGGTGCGGATGATCTTCGCCTTGTCGCGCATGTCCGCCAATTGTCCGGCGATGGCGGAGAGGAGAATGAAGGGCGCTATGAAGAGGGCCGACGCGACCGCGCTGAAGGCCGTTTCCGCGTCAGGATCGCTGTAGATCGCGTAAACCACGAAAAGCACCATCGCGGTCTTGTAGAGATTGTCGTTGAAGGCGTTGAGAAGCTGGGTGCAAAACAGCGGCAGGAATCGCCGCCGTCGCAGCAGTCTCAACGTGGTCATACAATCACTCCGGTGCACGCAGGTGCGCGCGAATTTTCATCCCGTTAAAGCAGCCTGCCTTTCCACGCAAAGGGCGAGGTGGCTCTTTTTATCGGACCCCAGGTCGGTTAAGCGCATTCAGTATCCAATGCTTACGCTTCCCAACCTCCTCACGCTCTCGCGAATCTTTGCCGTGCCACTGCTGGTGCTGTTCCTGTGGTGGCCCGAATGGCAGCTGGGTTACGCGCTGGGGCTGGCATTATACTGCGCGGCCGCGATCACCGATTATTTCGACGGCATGCTGGCGCGTTCGAAGGGCACGGTTTCGAAACTCGGCCAGTTTCTCGACCCCATCGCGGACAAGATCATGGTGGCCGCCGTCATCCTGATCCTGACCGCCAAGGGCGGGCTTACCGGCCCGATCGTAGGCGATGCCCATGTGATTGCGGGCCTCATCATCCTTATGCGCGAGATTATCGTGTCGGGGCTGCGCGAATTCCTGGGCGGTATCCAGATATCGGTCCCCGTCAGTCGCCTCGCCAAATGGAAGACGACCCTGCAGATGATCGCGCTGGGCGTGCTGATTCTCTCCGGTGCCCTGCCGGAAATCGAACCGATCCGCTGGATCGGCCTCGTTTCGCTATGGCTCGCGGCGATCCTTACCTGCATCACCGGCTACGGTTACCTGCGGGTGGGCCTGAAGCACATGGATACCTGATCCGCAGGGCCACGGGCCCCCGAATCCGTGGCGATTTCGCTGATCGGATCTTGTGCGACTATTTATGTCGCTGATTTCCCAACAGATGAAATATTCCGGCGCTCTTTAGCTCGGAATAAAGATTCGCCTGCTTAAAGGACGTCATGGCGACGATAGCGGCAGACGGATCGGGTGAATACGGCCAGGGTATCCTGCACCGAATAGGTATTCGGGGCGCAGGCCTGCGGTCACCGATCGAAGAGGATAATACCGCATCGACGGTATCCAGCCGTTCGCTGACGCGCGCCCGTCGCCGCCAGCTCAAACAGATCCGCGCTTTCATGCAGTCCCATGATCTCGACGTCACGCCGCTGACCTTGCGGATAGCTTATGAGGCGTGCTCCGGCACCAATCCCGGCCTTGTCCGCAGTATCGACGATCGGCGTGCGCGCGGATTGCCGATCACCCTCGAATGGCTGGAAGCGGCGACCGGAGGCGATGCCAGCGATGGGGGGCAGGCGGTCAGCAAACTTGCCGACAGGCTGGAACACGGCATCGACGAACTGTCCCGCGCGACGAGCACGGTGCGGCGGGTCACTTCGCAATATGGCGACGAGCTGGAGCGGCAGGTCGACGATCTTGCGGGGACGCAGGGCACGGAGGAGGTTATCGCGGGCCTTGCGGATTTCGCCAAGGCAATGCTGGCCCGCTCGCGCCAGACCGAAGAGGAACTGCGCGCCAGCGAGCGCGAAACCGCACTTCTGCGTGAAAATCTGGATCGGGCACGCCGCGATGCGGAGGTGGACTACCTGACCGGGCTGCCCAATCGCCGCGCGTTCGAGAAGGTCCTGCAGGAAAGTTACGAGAAAGCGCTTGCCGAAGGGCAGCCGCTAAGCGTGGCATTCTGCGACCTCGACCATTTCAAGGCCATCAACGATACGCACGGCCACGAGGCCGGCGATCGCATTCTGAAGGTCGTTGCCGAAACGCTCACCTCTGCCTGCCGTGGCGATTGCTTCATCGCGCGCCATGGGGGCGAGGAGTTCGTCATGCTGTGTCGCGGAGTCACTCCGGCCGAGGCCTTTGCGCGGATCGAGGCTGCACGCGAAGAGCTCGCGCAGCGCCGGATGATCAACCGGCGGACCGACAAGCCTTTCGGGATCGTGACATTCTCCGCTGGCATCGCTGATGTCGCACGCTACACCGACCCGCGCGAGGCGCTGGCCGCTGCCGACGAGGCGCTCTATCAGGCGAAGGAGGGCGGCCGTAACCAGATCCGGCTGGCGGGCGATCCCGGGGGCTCTCAGCAGGCTTCGTAAGCGCTGCTCGCCTCAGAGCACAGCGTTGAGCGCCGCCCGGAAATCCTGCCGGGTGCGCTTCAGCACGCGCGCATTGCGTCGTGTCGATCCGCCGACCGCCTCGCGCGCCTCGACCGTGAGGCCCAGATCCGCGATCAGTGCGTGAATCTCGTCACGGCTGGACGCCTGCGGCCGGATCATGTCCGGGATCAGATCGAGATCGAGATGGGGGAGGCCGAACTGGAAAAGCTCGCGGAAGGCGACACGCTCGCTCAATCCCTGCGCAATCCGGAAATCGTGACTGATCGAGAGACGCTCCAGCGCATCATCGATCCTGCCTATATGCCGTTTTTCCGCCGCCCGAACGCGGTTCTTCACCACGATCCACTCGATCAGCCCCATCTTGCGGGCAAGCTTTTCCTCGCGCAGTTCCGAAACCGTCTGGCCGAAACAGCCCGCCCTTTCTGGCACGCCGTTGACGGGGTTTAGCCGCCCCAGCAGTTCGAGATCGAGAAACGATGCATTGATCGGGGTGATCAGCGTGTCTGCAAGCGCGACGACCCGCCTGAAGATCGGCGAATCCGCGCCTGCAGCGTCGAAGATCACGAAATCCGCGTCGGGCCCCAACCTGTTGATCGTCTGGTAGAGGGCCGCCATGCTCGGGTAATCCAGCACCGAATAATGGGGCGAAGGTAGTGCAATGCCCAGATTGCATGCCGTCCCCTGGCGATAGCTCAACCCGCGTTCAAGCGTGCGCTGACGTCGATCCAGATCGATTGCCACGACCTTCTGGCCGGCATGGGCCAGCGCGACGGCGATATGAAACGCAAGGGTCGATTTGCCCACGCCGCCTTTTTCATTGGCGAATGTGATGACGTGGGGAGCCAGTCTGGGGCGGGGGGCAATATCGCCCAAGACCTTGCCCGGTGCTTCCCCATCGAACCGGGAACGATCGGACGTTATGGCATCCGCGTCGCTATCGGTGCGCTTCCACATTGCCGTCATGCCTTACATTCACCCCAGTGATTGCAACTATTTAAAAGTATTATATTCGAAGCGTGGCGTGATTGCCCTTGGTGTTAAGTTGCGAAACGGCCCCATCCTTCGATGGAGCGATCATGTGCCATAAATCGACGGCGTCTGTCTCTAATTTTTCGAATTTTTTGTTTCAGGCGTCGCGGCGTATCTGCGCCTGACCGGCACGCAATTCGTCAGCGAGCAGAAGGAAGTCTGCTTCGCGAGGGGAATTTTTGCGCCATATCAGTGCGATATCCCGGGTCGCCGCCGGCGCGTCGAGCGGGCGCGCGATAACTCTCGTCCCTTTCAGAATACCGGCCTCCAGCGCCATTTCGGGCAGCATGGTAACGCCCAGCCCGTTATCGACCATCTGCACCAGTGTGTGCAGACTGGTGCCGATCATGCTGGTGGCGGCGCGCAGTTCGGGCCGGTTGCAGGCGGCCAGAGCGTGCTCTTTCAGGCAGTGCCCGTCCTCCAGCAGCAACAACCGGCCGTCCTCGATCGTCTCCGGCCGGATTTCCTCGGGCAGATCGCGCGGTTCGTCGCCGGGATAGGCGACGAAGAAGCGGTCCTTCCCGATCAGGGCCTGTTCGACTTCGCCGGTGGCGAAGGGCAGGGCAAGCAGCACGCAGTCCACCCGCCCGTGGTGCAGCGATTCGACCGCATCGCTGCTGGTTTCCTCGCGCAGGAAAAGTTCGAGGTCGGGCCGATCCTTGCGCAAACGTGGTAGCAGGCGGGGCAGGAGAAAGGGTGCGATCGTCGGGATCACGCTCATGCGCAAAGTACCCGTCAGCGGCTGCCCGGCCGCACGGACGAGATCGGACAGGTCTTCGGCCTGCCGAAGAAGCGCATGCGCCTTTTCGACTACCTGGTGGCCCAGCGGCGTGAAGCGGACCACCCGGCGGCTGCGCTCCACCAGCGTCACGTCGAGCAGGGTCTCCAGCTCGCGAATACCTGCCGAAAGCGTCGATTGCGACACGAAGCTGGCGTTCGCCGCCCGGCCGAAATGACCATGTTCGTGCAACGCGACGAGATATTGCAGCTGGCGGATGGTGGGCAGGTAAGTGGACATGCCTGGTGCCTAGCCTTCCACCTCGTCGTCGATATGGGTCATCTTCAGTTTGCCCTGCTCGACCGCGAAGGCGAGTTTGCCTTCGACCAGATCGAGGGCATCGCTGCCGAACACCTCGCGCCGCCAGCCCTGCAGGATCGGCAGGTCACGCACGCCTGCGGCCAGCTGTTCAAGCTCGTCCGAGCGGGTCAGCAGGCGCGGGGCGACGTCGATTTCGCGTGCGCGGATCTTCAGCAGCAGCTTGAGAAGATCGGCAACCAGCGCGCCTTCCTTGCCCAGCGGGGCACCGCGGCTGGTGCGTTGAGGCATTTCCGATGCGGGGAGCGGCTCCGCCTCTTCCAGAACTTCCATCAGCCGGTTGCCGATCTCGTTGTCCTTCCAGGCATTGGAAAGCCCGCGCACCTTGGCGAGGTCGGCCTGCTTCTTGGGCGGGTGGGAGGCGATGTCGGCCAGCGTCTCGTCGCGCATGATCCGCCCGCGCGGGATATTCTTGTGCTGCGCTTCGCCCTCGCGCCATGCGGCAAGGGCCTTCAGTCGCCCGAGCACCTGCGGATTTCGGCCCTGTGCCCGAATGCGTTTCCATGATTTGGCAGGATCGATGGCGTAATTCTCGGGATCGGCGAGCTTGTCCATCTCCGCGTTCAGCCAGGCGCCGCGTTCGGTCTTCATCAGCTTCTTGAGGATCTTCGGGAAGATCTTCGCCAGATAGGTCACATCGCCGATGGCATACTCCAGTTGCCGGTCGGTCAGCGGGCGGCGGCTCCAGTCCGTGAAGCGCGCACCCTTGTCGATCGTCTTGTCGAGCCAGCTTTCGACCAGATTGGCGTAGCCGATCTGTTCGGACTGGCTGATCGCCATCATCGCGATCTGCGTATCGAAGATGGGGTGGGGGGTCTTGCCCGTGAGGTTGAAGAAAATCTCCACGTCCTGGCTGCCCGCGTGGAAGACCTTCAGCACGTCCTCGTTTTCGCACAGCAGATCGAGGAGCGGCTTCAGGTCGATCCCGTCAGCCAGCGGATCGATCGCCGCAGCCTCGTTCTCATCACCGATCTGGACGAGACAGAGCTCCGGCCAGTAGGTGTTTTCGCGCATGAACTCGGTATCGACGCACACGAAGTCGCCCTTGCCCAGCCTTTCGCAAAGGTCGGCCAGTGCGTCGGTGGTCGTGATAAGGTCGTGGATTTTCATATTTGATCTTTCTTTGCCGGGCGGAGTGCCGCCCTCGGGCCATCGCGGCCCCTCCAATCGAGCGCGCCCGGCTTGACAAAACCGGGCCATTCGCGTGTTAGCGCGCGCAAGCTTTCAGGGCTTTCGCCGTTCAGCTTCGGCACGCCCCTAGCGCCTAATCCCCGAACCGGAAAGTTCCACAATGCACGCCTACCGCACCCATACTTGCGCACAGCTTCGCGAAAGCGATGTCGGCGAGACCGTTCGCCTGTCCGGCTGGGTCCACCGCAAGCGCGACCATGGCGGTGTCCTGTTCATCGACCTGCGCGACCATTACGGCATCACGCAGATCGTGGCGGACGAGGACAGCGAGGCGCTCGCCCTGCTGGATTCGCTGAAGTCCGAGAGCGTCATCACCATCGACGGCGTGGTGAAGGCACGTTCGCAGGAAACGCGCAACGCCAACCTGCCGACCGGCGATATCGAGGTCTTTGCCAAGTCCGCCACAGTTCAGTCGACGGCCGAGGAACTGCCTCTGCCCGTCGCGGGCGAGCAGGAATACCCAGAGGATATCCGCCTCAAGTACCGCTTCGTCGACCTTAGGCGCGAGCGGGTTCACAAGAACATCATGCTGCGCAACCGGGTCATCACGAGCCTGCGCCGCCGGATGATCGACCAGGGCTTCTCCGAATTCCAGACGCCGATCCTCGGTGCGTCGTCGCCCGAAGGCGCGCGCGATTACCTGGTACCCAGCCGCCTGCACCCGGGCCGTTTCTATGCGCTCCCGCAGGCGCCGCAGATGTTCAAGCAGCTGCTGATGGTTGCCGGGTTCGACCGCTATTTCCAGATCGCGCCGTGCTTCCGCGACGAAGACCTGCGCGCCGACCGTAGCCCCGAATTCTACCAGCTCGACTTCGAGATGAGCTTCGTGACGCAGGAAGACGTCTTCCAGGCGATCGAGCCCGTGCTCGCAGGCGTGTTCGAGGAATTCTCGGGCGGCAAGAGCGTGACGCCTGCGGGCGAATTCCCGCGCATTCCCTATGCCGAAGCGATGCTGAAATACGGCAGCGACAAGCCCGACCTGCGCAATCCGATCATCATTACCGATGTCACCCATCACTTCGAGAAATCGGGCTTCGGCATCTTCGAGAAGATCGTCGGCGGTGGCGGCATCGTGCGGGCCATCCCCGCGCCCGGCACCAACGAGAAGAGCCGCAAGTTCTTCGACGAGATGAACGACTGGGCGCGGCGCGAGGGCTATTCGGGCCTCGGCTACGTCACCCGCAAGGGCGGCGAGTTCGGCGGGCCGATTGCCAAGAACCATGGGCCCGAAGAAATGGCCAAGCTCTATGACGAGCTGGGCCTGGGCGAAAATGACGGCCTGTTCTTCGCGGCTGGCAAGCCCAAGGAAGCCGAGAAGCTGGCGGGTGCCGCACGCACGCGCGTGGGCGAGCAGCTCGAACTGATCGAACAGGGCTGTTTCAAGTTCTGCTGGATCGTCGATTTCCCGATGTTCGAATACGACGAGGAACTGAAGCGCCTCGATTTCAGCCACAACCCGTTCTCGATGCCGCAGGGCGAGATGGACGCGCTGGAGATCAGCGATCCGCTCGAAATCAAGGCGTGGCAGTACGACATCGTTTGCAACGGCTACGAGCTTTCGTCCGGCGCGATCCGGAACCACCGGCCGGATATCATGTACAAGGCGTTCGAGATCGCCGGCTATACCCGCGAGGATGTCGACGCGAACTTCAGCGGCATGATCGAGGCGTTCAAGCTGGGCGCGCCGCCGCATGGCGGTTCGGCCCCGGGGATCGACCGGATCGTAATGCTGCTGGCAGACGAGCCCAACATCCGCGAAGTGATCGCCTTCCCGATGAACCAGCGCGCGCAGGACCTGATGATGGGCGCGCCTTCTGTCGTATCGCCGAAGCAGTTGCGCGAACTGAGCATCCGCACGGTGGAAGAGCCCAAGCCCGACGCCCCCGAGGCGACCCGGGTTGATCGCGCAGGGGACGCTTGAGCGCCCAAGACTGCTGAACGGTCGCTCTGGCGACCGCTCATCCTCGCGACAGGTTTACCGTGCATGATCTCTGTGAAAACAGGGAGCGACGACGATGCTGAAGTATATCGTGACGGCTGCGATGCTTTTGATTGGCACGAATGCGCTGGCCGAGACGCTGCGTATAGAGACGATCTATCCGGCCGGAAGCGACGAGGCCGCTGCAATGCGGACTATCGCGATCGATCGCTTTACCGGGCGTGAGGGGCGGGACTTCGCCAATCGCATCGAGGATCGGCTGGCCGATGCCGCGATCGACGGAGAGCCCCTGTTCACGCTGATCCACCGCTCGCAGGCAGAAAATGCCGATGCCATCCTCAATGGCGAGGCGTGGGTGCGCGTAACCGAATCCGAGTTTTCCGAGCGGCGCAGGGTGTGCGTGGAAGAAGACAAGGATGGGAAGTGCATCCGGCGCGAAAAGGTGGACCTCGCGTGTCTGCGGCTCGCCATCGACGTTGGTCCGCGCGCCACGCTGCGCTCGGCCGATGGCACCATCCTGTGGTCGAGCCAGCTCTCGCGCAACGAAGTGCTGAGCTATTGCCCCGATCACGACGACGAGCCCCTTGTCGCGCCGGTCGTCGACGGCGCACTGGCCTCCGCCGCCGACGATGTGCGCCGCGCGCTCGCGCCGGTCCAGATTATCGAGGACATTCGGATCATGGAACGCCGCAAGGGCATGGCGCGCGATGTGTCCCGGGCCTTCCGCGATGCGGTGCGAATGACCAAGCAGGACGAGCGTGCGGCGTGCGATGCCTTTGCTGCGCTGGAACCTGCCCTGGGAAGCCATCCCTCCCTGCTGTTCAATCTGGGGCTGTGTGCCGAGCAGATCGGCGATTTCGCGACGGCCGAAACCTACTATCGGCAAGCGCTGGTGGACAAGACCTCCGACGATGAGGCTCAGACCGGGCTCCACCGCGTCGACCAGAGCCTTGTGGCCGAACGCCAGCTGGAACGGCGCGAGAGCTATTAGGCGACCCTCAGCTGGTGCAGCGGGCCAGGGCAAGGCGGCTCGGCCCGGTCCAGATGCTCGACAGGCTTTGTGAAACTGCGCGCTCTACCCCCCTTGCGCGGGATCAACCGCTTGGATAGGGCGTTGAGCGATTAGCAACAGCAAGATGTCGAGAGGGCATAGGGAATGAGCGATACTGCCGACCGCGTACAGAAGATTGTCGTCGAACACCTGGGCGTGGAAGCCGACAAGGTAACGCAGGACGCCAGCTTCATCGACGATCTGGGCGCGGACAGCCTCGACATCGTCGAGCTGGTGATGGCCTTCGAAGAAGAATTTGGCGTGGAGATCCCCGACGATGCGGCTGAGAAGATCAGCACCGTCGGCGATGCCACCAAGTATATCGAAGAGCACAAGGGCTAAGCCCGATCTGCTCTGGCGGCGACGCTATGTCGCCCGATCTTACAGGCCCGACCCGGACAGCGGGCCGGGCCTGATTTCGTTTATGGAGAAGTGAATGCGCCGCGTTGTCGTAACCGGACTTGGCCTCGTCACCCCGCTGGGCGGCGATGTCGAAACCTCGTGGAAGAACCTTATCGCGGGCAAGAGCGGCGCGGGGCCGATCACCCGCTTCGACGCGTCGAACCAGAAGGCGACCATTGCCTGCGAGGTGAAGGGCAAGGATCACGAGTGGGGCTTCGATCCCGACAAGCGCGTGGATCCGAAGATTCAGCGCCAGGTCGACCCTTTCATCGTCTACGGACTCGACGCGGCAGGGCAGGCGATGGAAGACGCTGGCCTTACCGAGATGGACCAGGCCCTGAAGGAGCGCACCGGTGTTTCGATTGGTGCGGGTATCGGCGGCCTTCCGGGGATCGAGTACGAATCGGTCAACCTGCATGAGCGAGGCCCGGGCCGGGTTTCCCCGCACTTCGTCCATGGACGCATCATCAACCTAATTAGTGGTCAGGTCTCGATCCGCTACGGCCTGATGGGGCCCAACCACGCCGTGGTCACCGCGTGCTCGACCGGCGCGCATTCGATCGGTGATGCGGCGCGCATGATCCGCGACGACGATGCCGATATCATGCTGGCGGGTGGTTCGGAATCGACCATCAATCCGCTCGGCATTGCAGGCTTCGCGCAGGCCCGCGCGCTCAACACCGGCTACAACGACCGGCCCGAACAGGCGAGCCGCCCCTATGACCGCAATCGCGAAGGCTTCGTGCTGGGCGAGGGCGCGGGCGTCGTCGTGCTGGAGGAATACGAGCACGCCAAGGCGCGCGGCGCGAAGATCTACGCCGAAGTGGTCGGCTACGGCCTGTCTGGCGATGCCTACCACGTCACCGCGCCGCATCCCGAAGGCAAGGGTGCCGAACTCTCCATGCGAATGGCGCTGCGCAAGGCCGGGCTCGAGCCGAGCGATGTCGACTACATCAACGCGCACGGCACCTCGACGATGGCCGACACGATCGAACTCGCGGCGGCCAAGCGGGTGTTCGGGAATGATCTGGGCGGCGCTTCGATGAGCAGCACCAAGTCCGCGATCGGGCATCTTCTCGGCGGCGCGGGCGCGGTGGAGAGCATCTTCTGCATCCTCGCCATCCGCGACCAGATCGTGCCGCCCACGCTCAACCTCGACGATCCCGACGAGGGCACCGAAGGCGTCGACCTCGTGCCGCACACCGCGAAAAAGCGCGAGGTCGAAGCAGTCCTCAACAACAGCTTCGGCTTCGGCGGCACCAATGCCAGCCTCGTGATGAAGAAAGTGGACTGATGATCCGCGCACTCCTCGCGCTGGTGCTCGTCGCAATCGCGCTGGCGGGCGGCTGGTTCGCGTGGGGCTGGTACGGCCCGGGCCCGGCGGAGGATGATACTTCCTTCATCGTCCGGTCGGGATCGACACTGACATCGGTTGCGCAGCAGCTGGAGGAAGAAGGCCTGATCGCCCGGCAGGATGCCTTTCTGCTGCGAGCCAAGGTGCTGGGCAGCGGCGATCCGATCAAGGCGGGGGAGTTCCTGCTGCCCGGCGGAACCAGTCCTGCGGGTATTCTGGACACGCTGCAGCATGGCGAGGTGATCCGCCGTTTCGTCACGATACCCGAAGGCACGCCCTCCATTCTGGTCTTCGAGACGCTGATGGCCGAAGACCTGCTGACCGGCGAAATTCCGGTGCCCAGGGAAGGCAGCGTGCTGCCCGACACCTATGATTTCGAGCGTGGGGAGGATCGTGCGGCAGTGCTCGCGCGGATGCAGGCCGCGATGCGCAATTATCTCGCGGAGGCATGGCCAAAGCGAGCGCAGGATATCGCGGTCGACAACATTCAGGACGCGGTTACGCTTGCCTCCATCGTCGAGAAGGAAACGGGTATCGCGGAAGAACGCCGCATGGTGGCAGGGCTCTATTCGAACCGTGTGAAGGAAGGCATGCTGCTGCAGGCCGACCCGACGATCATTTATCCGATCACCAAGGGCAAGCCGCTCGGGCGCCGCATCCGCCAGTCCGAAATTGCTGCGGTGAATGGCTACAATACGTACACGCGTGTGGGCCTGCCGACCGGACCGATCACCAATCCCGGGCGCGAAGCGATCGCGGCAGTGCTCAACCCGGCGGAAACCGATGCTCTGTTCATGGTTGCCGATGGATCGGGCGGGCACGTGTTCGCTGAAACGCTGGAAGAGCACAATGCGAACGTGGCCGAATGGTACAAGCTGAGGCGCGAGCGCGGCGAGATGTAGGTTTCGGCATGTCTGGCGACGCTCCACTTATCGTGACCGCGCAATTGCCCGAAGGCTTACAGGGCTGGGCCACCGGCCTGCGCAACGCGCACTTCCCGCCGGAGCGCAATCACCTCGCCGCCCATGTCACCCTGTTCCATGCCTTGCCGGGTTTCTGCGAGGCGGAGGTGATCCAGCACGTCCGCCAGTTGGCAAAGGAATTCGCCCCGGTCGATGCGCGCATTATCGGTGTCATGTCGCTGGGCGGCGGCACGGCAATCCGCCTGGAGAGCGAGGGCATGCTTCGTCTGAGGGCAATGCTTGCAGAACATTTCCATGGCCTTCTCACGGAGCAGGATTCCGGCGGCAAGCGGCTGCATGTTACGGTGCAGAACAAGGTTTCCAGCAAGGCTGCAAAGGCGCTTCAGGCGGAGCTTGCGCCGGAGGTGGAAGAACGGGCTTTCCGTTTTCGCGGGCTTGGCATCCATCGTTACGAAGGCGGCCCGTGGACCATGATCGAGGACGTGAATTTCCGTGGTAAAGCGCGTGCATGAGAAGCGCGCAAGACACGCCTTGACCAGGCTGCGCCCCCACCGTAAGAGCGCCGCCTGCCGTAGAGCCGAGTGCTCCGGCGAAGCCCTGTGGGGCGGAGTAGCTCAGGTGGTTAGAGCAGCGGAATCATAATCCGCGTGTCGGGGGTTCGAGTCCCTCCTCCGCTACCAATCTCGAATCCGCATGGGTTCGCTTGCTTCCGCATGCATCCGTAAAACTCAATTAAAACAGAATGATGTGAGTGATTCGCGTCCGCCTGCGTGCGCATGCATTCGCTTGAAGCCGGATTTGGTGTGGGGGTATTTTGGGGGTATTTTCCGGGGGTAGCGAAAAGGAGCGATACCCCCAATGGCCTTGAGTGAGATTCAGATCAAAAAAGCGAAGGCGGCTGAGCGTCCATACAAGCTTGCGGATGGGGAGGGATTATTCCTCCTCGTGCAAAAGAACGGCTCGAAGCTCTGGCGGCTGAAATACCGGTACCACGGGAAAGAGAAGCTGCTTTCTTTCGGTGCCTACCCCGAAGTCGGAATAGCGGCCGCAAGAGAACTCAAGAGAGCTGCCAAGGGTGTGCTGGCCGAAGGCAGGGACCCGATGGTTCACAAACCGGGTCGGGACTTCGAAGAGGCTAAGACCTTCAGGGCGATTGCCACCATGTGGCATGAGAACAGAGCAAGTAGTCTCAATCCCGCCCATGCGAAGCGCGTGTGGTCGCGGATGGAGCAGGACGTGCTTCCTGTCTTAGGCGAGCTCATGATGCATGAGATAACTCCACCAGAAGTCCTGAAGGTCATTCGGAAGATCGAGGAGCGCGGCGCGCTCGACATCAGTCGACGGGCCAAGCAATGTATTGGTCAGGTATTCCAGTTCGCGATTGCCAGCGGACTTTGCGATTCCGATCCAACGGCGCATCTTCGGGGGGCTTTGAAGCCACGTCCTCGGGTCAAGCATATGGCGAAGCTGCCTCTGGCACAGCTACCCGAACTCATCATCAAGATGGAGCGATACCAGGAAGAGGGTGAGAGACGATCCGAAATTACGCGGGCGGCATTGACCTTTGCTCTTCTTACATGGGTCCGGACCAAGGAACTCCGGTTCGCCAAGAAGCACGAGTTTGAAGGTCTAGTCGGAGATTCACCAGTTTGGCGCATTGGCGCTGATCGGATGAAAATGGGCCGCGAGCATATCGTGCCTTTGTCGCGACAAGCCGCTTCTCTTGCTCAAGATATGATCAGCAAGTCCGAAGGCGAATACGTCTTTCCAGGCCAGAAGCCCAAGATGCCGCTTTCCGAGAATACGATGATCTATGGCCTCTATCGGCTCGGTTACCACGGGCGACAAACTGTTCACGGCTTCAGGGGTCTGGCGAGCACCTGGGCGAATGAGCAGCTGGTCGAGGTCGGCGAACCACCGATGTGGATCCGCAGATATCATGAAGACTGGGTCGAACTGCAATTGGCACACAGCGAAGAGAACGAAGTTCGCGGAGCATACAATGCTGCCGAATATCTCGCTCCTCGGCGTGCAATGCTGCAGGATTGGGCAGACTTCCTCGATTCCATCGGCGGCAAAGCGCGAAACATTGCAGTTTTGAGAGCCGCGTGACCTGCTCCTAGGCGGGCACCTGCCCCAGCCATTCGACGCGAAGGCGGTCGAACCCGACAACGATACCCTCTGCGGTAACCTCAAATCCAAAGTCTTCGTTTGAGGGTTCGTAGTCTTCGAGAACCCAATGATCTCCGGCAACGGTTACAATTACAGCTCCCCGAGGAAGGTGCTCGAGCCGTCCGCTGATCCTTTTCCGATTCGTAGTCATATCGAACTGTATGCCATCCATCGGTCGATAACGCTCTTCACATATCCAGGTGTTTCCCGATTTGTCGGTATCCCGCCGGCTCGCGACACAGCGCCGGGTCCAGCATTGTATGCGGCCAGCGCGAGATGGATCGCACCGAAGCGCTCTAGCATCTGCTTCAGATACCGCGCGCCGCCATCGATGTTCTCAGCCGGATCGTGGCGATTGCTGACACCAAGTTCTCTTGCCGTTCCCGGCATGAGTTGAGCGAGCCCAGCGGCTCCAGCCGGACTGATTGCCATCGGGTTGAACCGCGATTCCTGCCAAATCAGGGCCTGAAGCAGTCGAGGCGGCAATTGATATCGCGCTTCAGCTTGCCGGATGAGTGGCTCATACAAGGCTTCCTTGAAGCTTCTATCGATATAAGCTGTGCTGCCGTCTGGCTTGCCCAAGTAGATTGCAGTTGGGTTGAAAGCGCGCCCTTCGTCGGTTGTAACCTCAACTCTGCTGAGGTCATGGTCGAATACCTGAAACTCCTGCGCGCGCGCGGATCCCGAAATCGCAATCGCGAGCGCACCGCAACCGCAAGCCACTAGAGACATTCGCATTGAATTACCTTTCACCTTGCCTCGATCCGCAAGAGAACATAAATAGAACGCGTGGGTGTAGGAAAACGTTTTTTGCAAGTTTAGCCGAGAGAAGAGGGGGTCTTCTGGAGGGGGCAATTGTGAGGCTATGGAGCTGGTATGCCCGTTTCGAATTCAACCCTGTCACGTCATTCGCTCGAGGACACCGCCCGAAGGATCTGTGAAAGCCGAGGGGGCAAATGGTCAGGCACAAAGGGGATGGCCTGCTGCCCCGCACACGAAGACCGCACACCTTCGCTCGGCGTGACGCTCGGCCGAAAGGCTATTCTCTTCCATTGTTTTGCGGGCTGCGATCAGCAGAGCGTGCTTTCCGCTCTGGCCCGCGAAGGTTTCGAGGTGGCCAGGTTTTTCTCGGGTTCTTCGGCCGAGGATCAGCTCGAGCCAACCAGGGTGCGCAAACCCTCGGCAGCAGCGTTGAGGATCTGGCACGAAGCGGAACCATTGGGTGGCAGTCCGGCGAAGGCCTACCTTGAGAGCCGCGGCATCCTGGCCGCATCTTCAGCTCTTCGCTTTCATCCGCAAACGCCGCTCGGGCCGAAAGGACGAACCCGATTTCTTCCCGCTATGATTGCGGCGGTCAGCCTCGACGAGGGGCCGATCGCGATCCACCGCACGTTTTTGTCCACCGAGGCTTCAACCAAGGCCACCTTCGACAAGCCAAAGCGCGCGCTTGGCTCGCTCGGTGAAGCTGCTGTCCGTCTTTTTGCTCCGGTTTCCGGGAAGCTCGGCCTTGCCGAGGGGATCGAGAGCGCGTTGTCAGCCTATGCGCTCACCGGCATTCCCGTTTGGGCGACCCTTGGGAATGAGCGTTTCGGTCTCGTAAGCATTCCCGAGAGTGTGACCGAGCTTCATCTGTTCGTCGATCATGATGCTGGCGGCGAGCTGGCCGCCTCGCGTGGCCTCGGAGCCTACGCGCAGGAAGGGCGGACGATCCAAGTCCGCAAGCCACATCCAAGCGATACCGACTGGAACGATGAACTCATAGCATGGCTGCGCCGCAAAGCGGCGCGTTAGAGGAGAGAGGGCTTCTCGATTTCCTGATCCGGCAGAGGGCGTGTCCCGATGCCCTCATCAGGAGGACGAATTGCCATGTTCCAGTCAGACTTTTTCCCAGACCGTCAAACATCAAGCACGGTTCCGCTCGCTTTCGCAATCGGTGAACAAATTGCCCGGCGACTTGCGGATGGATGCCACCTCACTCGACCTGACATTTCCGGCCTGTTCGCCAAAGACACCGGCGCCCTGGACTGGGGAAGCGCCTGGACCATCGATGACTACAACAACGCGACCGAGATCGGCGCAATGCTGTGGCTACGGGAATCTTCACGCATCGATCTGGCGACAAGCGTGCATGAAGCAGAAGCGCGTTTCGACTGGCTCGAGGCTGCCTTGCCGCCGCGGCACGTGCGCAGCGAAGCACAGGTCGAGCTCCAACAGTTCTCGACCCCGCCGATGCTGGCCTGGCTGATGGCGAAGGCCGCAGCCGTCTCTGCGCAAGACACGCTCCTCGAACCGTCCGCAGGCAATGGCGCTCTTTCTCTCTGGGGCAGCGTCCAGAACGCCTCATTGGTCCTCAACGAGATCGATCCGGCAAGACGAGACGGCCTGGGCCACATCTTCCCTTCGACCACGATCACCGCGCATGACGGGGAACTGATCGCGGACCTGCTTCGCGGTCCTGCACCATCGGTCGTGCTGATGAACCCGCCGTTCGCCCGCAGCCAGGAGCGCGGCAAGGACGGCGATACAGCCCAGCGCCACCTGCGAAGCGCGATCCGGTCTGCCGCCGTTGGAGCGAGGATTGTCGCCATCATGCCCGAAGGCTTCGAGGCCTCCTCCTTCGCCGAGGCTCAGGAGGAAGCATCGCTGCTCCTCGATGTCCGGTTGCAGCAGATGTTTCGCCGGACCGGAACGGGCATCGCTGTTCGTCTGGTCGTGATCGACAAGGTGCCGACTGCGTCCGCGCCAGTTATCGCTGGAGATACATGCGACCTGATCGCGCTCGGCGAACTTGTTACCGAGCTTCCGCCACGTGCGCAAATTTCCGCCAGCCTCCATCGCCTCCCAGTCAGCAAGCCAGTGCGCCTCGTTGGCAAGACCTCAACGCATCGCGCGCCGGTGCGTCCTGTGGCGCCTTTCGCAGCGACACCAGCAGCCACAGCGAATGCGACCAATCTTGCCTATTCGGTCCTAGCCGAACCTGCGCCTGTACCCGAACAGACCGGCATCTACCTGCCCTACCGGCCGAGTCGTATCGCGTTCGAGGATGCGCCGGTCCATCCCACCCCGCTTGTGGAATCGGTCGCCATGGGTTCGGTCGCGGCGCCCCAGCCGGACGTTAGCCCGCGCCTTCCCGCAGGTTGGCAGGCCGACGGCCTTCTGTCCGAAGCGCAGTGCGAGACACTGGTCTACGCTGCGCAGGCATTCGCGCGCAACCTGCCGGGCCAGTTCAAAGTCAGTCAGGAAGCCACCGCGCTGGAATTGTCCGAGGACGGCCAAGCCTACCGTCAGGGCTTTTTCCTCGGCGACGGGACCGGTGCGGGCAAGGGGCGGCAGATCGCAGCGGTGATCATGGATCGCTGGCTTGCAGGCGAGCGGCGTCATATCTGGATCACCAAGAACGAGGCGCTGCTCGAAGACGCACGCCGCGACTGGGAAGCGCTCGGCGGGCTGCCGCTCGATCTCCAGCCACTCTCGCGCTGGAAACTTGGGTCTGGCGTGACGATGTCCGAAGGCATTCTCTTCGTCACCTATCCGACGCTGCGCTCGGGACGCGCCGAAGATACGCGCCTTGACCAGATCCTTGCCTGGGCGGGCGAGGATTACGATGGCGTGATCGCTTTCGACGAAGCCCACGCCATGGCCAATGCGCTCGGGGGCTCTTCAGCCCGCGGCAAGGTCAAGGGCTCCGAACAAGGGATGGCGGGCCTCAGGCTGCAGAACCATCTCCCGCGCGCCCGCGTGCTCTACGCGTCTGCCACTGGCGCTTCGGATATCGCCAACCTCGGTTACACTTCCCGCCT